>Ga0209382_10000216_pt1 | contig 93668 bp, 89 predicted proteins | sample SoiMetdeltSBSDD5_FD_187599 | JGI IMG/M metagenome (GOLD analysis project Ga0209382, IMG submission 187599) | Bulk soil microbial communities from a Populus tree surrounding site in Tennessee, USA - Soil MetaG P. deltoides SBSDD5 (SPAdes) (version 2) | ecosystem: Environmental > Terrestrial >...
AAGGTCGTACGTGCGTCCCGCGGTTAAATCTTGGGGATGGCGTCGGCGCCCCGATTCAGGCTCTCGGATCTTCCCATGCTCTTCCCAATTCGGTTTCTGGGAAGATCGTTTTCAAAATACCCCAATTTTATTGGCATTTTTGCTAGGCATAGACCCCAATCCACCATTGAGAAGCACTGATGATCTGCGTGGTCATCGGCAGGGCCATGGCTACCGTTCCGACACCCACGTGGCCATGGCGCCACAAGATGATCGCGAATGCGCCCGTACCGGTGATCAGGAAAGCGTTCAGCATTATCAAGGTGAGCGCGAACAGCGTGTTGAGCCGCAGCGATTCGTGGAAACGACCCGTGTGATGATCGATCGCTTCCCGCACATAGGCATCCTCGTCCTTCGCGCGTGCGAACAGCTTCACCGTAACGATGTTGGTGTAGGTGTCGACGATGCGGCCGGTCAGCATCGAGCGCGCTTCGGACATCACCTTTGATTTGCTTTGCATGCGCGGCACGAAATACCGCAGCATCGCCACATAGCTCGCGAACCACAGCAGCACGGGCAACGCCAGCCAACGGTCTGCGGACGCCAGCAAAATTAACGACGATGTGCCGTAGATCATGATGAACCAGACGGCCGTGAGCAGTGCGACGAGGCTTTCACGGATCGCCGGTCCGGTCTGCATCACGCGCGTGGCAATACGACCGGCGAAATCGTTCTGGAAGAATGTCCACGACTGACGCGACACGTGCCAATGGTTTTGCCACCGGATGCGGTTGGAGACGTTGGCCGCAATCGCCTGGTTTATCAGCAAATGCTGGATGGTGAACGCAGCCGGACGCAAGACCAGCAGGACGATCGCCATGCCAAGCAGCCATGACCAGGAGGTCGCCAGCAGCATTTCCGGTCTGCTTTCCGTCACCAGCGTCACTACCTTGCCAATGAAGACCGGTATCATCACATCGAGCAGCGCAACGACGAAGCCGATGGCAAACAGACCAATGAACAGCGCTTTCGCCTGCCGGGCGAAATGCCAATAGAAAGCGGCCAGGCCGGATGGCGGCTCGGCATTGTCCGGCACCGCGGTCGGTGCGAGTGACGTCTCAAAAAAGCGAAACATTTATGCGCTCAATACGGCTGCGCGCGATGCCGGGGGCATCGCGCGAGGTCATTTCTGCAAGATTCGATTCGGCGTGAACCTAAGATCGCATCGTGACGACAGCGTGGCAATGCTTCGGTGCAGCTGAATTACGCGCGGGCGTATTTTCCGCGGCCGAAAAAACGGTCCTTCTGGTCGTCGGAGGCTTTGTCCCGGACCGATTTCAGCGTGCCGACCTGTGCGAGCGCCCGCTTGACCGCTTCACGCGACGCGATCTTGTCCGCCCAGGACTTGATTTTTGGATATCTGGCAGGATCGATCGCAAGAAGTTCGAAATTGCGCAGCCATGGCCATGCCGCGATATCCGCGATGGTGTATTCACTGCCGGCGATGTAAGGGCGTGCCGATAGCCGTTGTTCGTAGACGTCGAACAGGTTGAGCACCTGCGTGCGGTAGCGGCTCGCGCCGTAATCGTTGCCGGGTCCGGCAAATTTGCTGAAATGCACGTGTTGGCCCGCCATCGGGCCGACATTTGCGACCTGAAGGATGACCCATTGCAACGTGTCGTATCGAGCGACCGGCTCGTGTGGAATGAACTTGCCGGTCTTCTCGGCGAGGTAGATCAGGATCGCTCCCGACTCGATCACCGTGTAAGGCTTCCCGCCTGGTCCGTCGCTGTCGACGATCGCCGGCACCTTCAGCAATGGATTGATCCTGGCAAATTCGGGCGTGAACTGCTCGCCCGCCCATACGTCAACGGGCTTGATATTGTAGGGCAGCCCGCATTCCTCGAGCATGATGAAGATCTTCTGCACGTTCGGGCTGGTCAGCGCATAAAAGTCAATCATGAGAATTGTCTTTCTTTTTGTGGCCGCTGACTGCGGCGGCCCCTCCTATAGAGGAATGCAGGTCGCCTGTCTTGCCGCGTTAGCGGCCCTGTTCTGCCTCGCGCCTGCTGTTCGCAAGTGCGGCCGCCGCCTTGCGCAGGCAAGCGGGGCAGAAACAGTCCTCAAGCCGGGCCTTGGTCAGGGGCAGGCGGTACGGTTCGCCAGCACACCAGCAATCGGCGGAAAATCCGCATTCGAACGACATCCCGCATCGTGCACAGTTGATACGGCGAGGGGAGGTTGCGGATGTCATCCGATGAGCCTGCGCGCAGCCGTCGGCAAAGGCAAGATTGTCACACAGCGGAGGCGAATCAGTCGTATGGCCGACGTATGACATTCCCATGGATCATTGATCTTCTTGGCGCGACGGGCGCCTTGCTCACCACGGTGTGTTGGCTGCCACAGATGCTCAAAGTCCTGCGCGAAAAGGAGGCACGAGCGTTGTCGCTCCCGGCGACTGGCTCGTTCACCTTGGGAATCATGCTGTGGCTCGCGTACGGGATTGCCATCAACGATTGGCCGCTGATTGGCTCGAACGCGGTGACTCTCGCCCTGATGGCGCCGATCCTCGCCCTCAAACTGCGCTATGGATGACGCGCTGGCTATTGAGAGTCGCCCCCGCCGATATAGCCGCCAATTTTCCAGCCGCTCGCATCCTTGACATAACAGATCTGGTCGTTGCCGATCGGCGCGATGGAGTCGACAGAAACGTAACCCATCTTGCCGGCCGGCGTGACGATGCGCAGGAACGCAGGAAGATTAGGCGTGTCCTCCGGCATGACGCGTACGAACCCGACGGGAAGCTTGTCGATAACAGCTCCGCCGGGCTGGGGTGTGGCGCGCACCTCAACGTCCGCGGAAACCGGGTACGCCCACTCGTCCGGGTTGGTCTTGGTCGCCTGCATCAAGTCATTGAATGCCTTCACGTCAAAGGTTGGATCGGCTGGCGCGCAAACCGCGCCTTTATGCTCCGGTGAGGGAGAGCCCGTTGGATCGTCGGCAAAACTCGCAAGCATGTCCCAGCCGGCGCCGTCCTTATTGTTCAGGCCGAGCGCTGCGCCGAGATTGTCGGCACCCGATTTGCGCTTGTCGGCACGATCGCCATTTTCGCGCTCCCAAAAGAATCCCTGAGGGACCACAAGCTTTGCCAGTGCAGCACGGTCCTTTTTCTGCACCGCTTCGCCGATCTGCTTGCGGAGGGCTTCAAGACCGGCGTCGTTGTTCGGCTGCGGCGGTTTGATAGCGACGACCTTGTACGGTGCTGGCTTGGCCGGTGGCGGGGGCTGATTGCGTGGCTGTGCCTGTGAAATTGCCGGGGTTTCAACAGCCAGCAGAAAAAACGTGAAAGCCGCCACAAAACCAAAGCTGCGCATCGTAGACTCCCGGCGAAAGCAAGTCCGCGCGAAGCGCGGTTAAGCTCAAAAGCTAGCACACATGGATGCCAGCAAAAAATTGCGGTCCTGCAGAGCAGGGTCAACCGACGGAGGAGGGGCAGCTTATGCGCCGCAGAGAGAGCACGAGGCTATTGGAACAGCTGCGATGAAGCCATGCAGATCCCCGATTGGCTTTGGTGGCATGAGCGTGTAGATGCGACCCCTCCCGATACACCCACAGTCGCCCCAAGGAGTTCCATGCTTGCACTATCGCCTTACGTGCGTCCGATCGTCCTGCTTGTCGGGTCCAACGTATTCATGACCGCCGCCTGGTATTGGCACCTTCGTTATAAGGAAGTACCACTTTTTTATGTGATCTTGATCAGCTGGGGAGTTGCATTCGTCGAATATTGCCTGGCTGTACCCGCCAATCGCTACGGCAACGCCGTTTACGATCCGGCACAATTGAAGACAATCCAGGAGGTCGTCACCTTTGTGGTGTTCGCTGGATTTTCGTACGTCTACTTGCGCGAGCCTTTAACGCTCAGTCAGGGCTTCGGTTTTGCGCTGATCGCGGCCGGCGCTTTTTTCGTGTTTCATAAGTGGTGACCTAGCGCGCGGGCACAACGCGCAAGATGCGCCCGGATGCGCTGTCGGTGAGCAGATAGAGCGCGCCCTCCGGTCCCTGGCGCACATCGCGAATGCGTTCGTTCAAAGCCTGCAGCAGGCGCTCCTCCTTCACCACTGCGTCTCCTTTGAGCTCAAGCCGCGACAGCAGCTGGGACTTCAGCGCCCCGTTAAACAGGCTGCCTTTCCAGGTCGGAAACAGATCACCCGTGTAGAACGCCATGCCCGACGGTGCGATCGATGGTGTCCAGTGCCAGCGCGGATCATCGACGCCCTCCATTTTCGTCTTTCCGGTCCCGACCGGCGTCCCGTCATAGTTGACCCCATAGCTCACACGCGGCCAGCCGTAGTTGTGGCCTTTCTGGATGATATTGATCTCGTCGCCGCCCCTGGCTCCGTGCTCCTGCTCCCATAATTTCCCGTCAGCGGGATTTAACGCGAGCCCCTGCGGATTGCGGTGACCATAGGACCAGACTTCGGGCCTGGCCCCGGGCTTGTTCGCAAACGGATTATCAGGGGGTGCCGTGCCATCAGTGGTTATCCTCACGATCTTGCCCAAGTCGTTATCGAGCGTTTGTGCCATGTCGCGATCGGTGAAGTGCTCGCCGTTGGTCACAAACAAGGTGCCATCCATTGCTTGGACGATTCGGCTGCCGAAGTGGTTTCCATGCGAGGGCGGACCGTACTGGCGGTATATGACTTTCACATCAGTCAGTCTCGGTGCCTCGCTATCATCGAGCCGCGCGCGGGCAAGCGCTGTCCGTCCGCCGCCATTGAATGGCTCAGCGTACGAAAAGTAGATTGTGCGGTTCTGGGCGAATCCGCGGTCAGGGATCACGTCGAGCAAACCGCCCTGGCTGACGGCAAACACCTTTGGCACGTTGGCAAGGGGTGGCGACAATTGGCCGTTTTGAGTAACGAGGCGCATCCGCCCCGGCCGTTCGGTCACAAGGATGCGACCGTCGGGCAAGAATGCGAGCGACCAAGGATGCGCTAGGCCAGTGGCAACCGTTTGAACCGCAAGGTTGCCTGCTGAGCTCGGGTAAACCGCATCGGCCGCACTTGCGATCGCGGCTGCGATCAACGCCCCGCACAGCACCAGCACGAGTCGCATGCAAATCTCCCTCGATGTCGCGTCAACTTTGCGCCATCGCAGAGAGTTCCGGTAGGGGTGTTAGCGGTGCGTTTCGGGGCGGCGAGGTTGATGCGGTAACGGTAGAACCGTGAGGCTGCCTATTCCGATAAAGAACAGGCCCAGCAAAAGCGCAATGGCGAACAGGCTGCTCTCGTTGTCGATTACATTGGTCACCACATCGGCGCGTGCAACTGCCGTGGCAGCGACAAGCGTCGACAGCACGAGCGCAATGCTGGCGGCCAATTGAACCACAAAGGCTGCAAATCGGCGTTGGCTGCCGAGGTGATCGGCCGGAGACATGAAGCCGGCAGACGTATTGTCCTTTTGCATGGCGAACCTGAAAAAGGTCGGTCTCTATAATCTCATTTCCATAACGTGGGAACCCGGCAACGGTTCGGCTCGAATTAGGCGCAGCCGGTTACGAAGCGCGGCGTTTTTGTGGCGTTCGGTAAAAATCTTTGAGATTCCGGGCGTTATTTAGCCGGCACCAGCTCCGGCTGCCAGGTCATGGGGATGTAGCCCGGCTCGTTAGCGATGCGGGCAAGCCAGACGCGAATCGCCGGAAATCGGCTGAGGTTGAAATCGGCCTGCTCCGCGACATGCGCATAGGCGTACAGCGCGATGTCCGCGATGGTGAAATGGTTCGCGACGAAATACGGAAAACGGGTGAGGTGGGTTTCCATCACGCCAAGTGCGCGATAACCATTTTCCATCCAGTCTTCGAGGGCATGGCTTTGCAGTTCGCGGCCGCCCTTGATCAACGTAAGCCAGAAATAAGCGGCTCCGATGTTCGGCTCGAGGCTGTGCTGCTCGAAGAACATCCATTGCAGCGCTTCGGCCCGTGCAATGCGGTCTTCCGGCGCCAGAGTTGAGCCGCCGGCGACGTACCAAAGGATGGCATTGGATTCCGCGAGATGACGGCCAGGTGCGACTTCCAGCAACGGCACCTGTCCATTCGGATTTTTTGCGAGGAATTCCGGTGTACGGCTTTCGCCTTTGAGGATGTCGATCTCTACAAGGTTGTACGGGATGCCAAGCCGGGCGAGCGCAAGACGCACCTTGTAGCTATTCCCGGACCGCTGCATTGAATAGAGCGTATACATTCAGAATAAGATCCGTATGCGCGAAGCCCATCCGAGAGCTGGTTCAAGCCGCTCAAGGTCGAAAACAAACATTTATCGTGCAGCACCCCCGAAGCGATGTAGTTCGATAGAACGAACAAAGTCTGGCAATTGCAAGGCCACACGCGACTTCACGAAAATATCAAATGCATTCGGTGCAGCGCAGCGAGCGAAATGCAAATTTCCCGCGCTGCAGTAATTAGAAATTCTGTTCCTTCGCTCATGCGCACGCGTATGTCGTGGCTGCATTGCGCTGGGTGACGAGGATGCTTCGCCATCTGCCGCGTGTTTGGAAGATGATCAGGCAGGGCTCGAGCCAGGTCGTAGGATCAAAAGCCTCTTGCTGTGGCCCTCTGGCTTCCTGCCCTTTGACAGAATGATCGCTAAGACCGATCGAATTGATCGAATTTCTTTAACAAATCGCCCCTTGCTGGACTCGTGCGTCCGCATTACGACAGGACGTACGCCGCACTGCGGCAAAAGGAGAGTTTCATGGCCTTTCTCGCGGACCAGCTCAAGCGCATCAAGCCGTCGGCGACAATTGCCGTGACGGACAAGGCACGCGCGCTCAAACTGGCGGGCCGCAACGTGATCGGCCTCGGCGCCGGCGAGCCTGATTTTGATACGCCCGACAATATCAAGCAGGCAGCGGTGAAAGCGATCGAGAGCGGCAAGGCGTCGAAGTATACGAACGTTGACGGCATCGCCGAGCTGAAAGACGCCATCGTCACGAAGTTCAAGCGGGAGAACCAGCTCGACTATAAGCCGAGCCAGGTGACGGTGGGCACCGGCGGCAAACAGGTGCTGTATAACGCCTTCGTCGCAACATTGAACCCGGGTGACGAGGTTGTCATCCCGGCTCCGTATTGGGTGAGCTATCCCGACATGGTTCTTCTTGCTGGCGGCGAGCCCGTGGAAGTCGTCACCAGCATGTCGAATGGTTTCAAGATGACCGCGGAGCAGCTCGAGCGCGCGATTACGCCGAAGACAAAATGGGTGCTGTTGAACTCGCCGTCGAACCCGACCGGCGCCGCCTACACGCGCGCCGAATTGAAAGCGTTGACCGACGTGCTGGTGAAGCATCCGCACGTCCACGTGATGACGGACGATATGTACGAGCACCTAGTCTACGACGACTTTGTGTTCACAACGCCGGCCCAGGTCGAGCCCTCGCTTTATCCTCGCACGTTGACCATCAACGGGTGCTCGAAGGCCTATTGCATGACGGGCTGGCGCATCGGTTATGCCGGCGGTCCCGAACCTTTGATCAAGGCGATGGCGACGATCCAGTCGCAATCGACCTCAAACCCGGCGGCGGTGTCGCAATGGGCCGCGGTGGAGGCACTGAACGGCCCGCAGGATTTCATCGCCAAACACAACAAGATCTTCAAGGAGCGCCGTGACCTCGTGGTGTCGATGCTCAACCAGGCCAATGGCATTAAGTGTCCGACGCCGGAAGGTGCGTTCTATGTTTACCCATCCTGCACCGGCACGATGGGCAAAACGGCACCCAGCGGAAAGAAACTTGCCACCGACGAGGGTTTCGTCACCGAGCTCCTCGAGGCCGAGGGCGTGGCAGTCGTGCAGGGCACCGCATTCGGGTTGGGGCCGGCTTTTCGCATTTCCTATGCGACGAAGACCGAGGATCTCGAGGAAGCATGCCGGCGCATCCAGCGCTTCTGCGGCAATTTGAAATAGGCCATTTCTCCGCGCCTTACCCCTGTCATTGCCGGGCTTGACCCGGCAACCCATGATCACTCGCCAATCAGATAGCCTTTGTAGGGCTTCCCCGCGGCATGTCTCATTCACCTTTCCTTATGCACGGCCCGATACTCTGTGGGCATGACGCGCCTCGCGGTCGTGGTACTTATTGCTATTGCCGAATTTGCTTCCCCTGTCGCCGCGCAGGAGCGTGTTCTCGTCGGCACACAGCGGCTGGTCGAGAACGGCGCGCTGTTTCTGGCCGCGGCGCAAGGCTACTTCAAAGCCGAAGGCATCGATCTCGGAATGACCGCCTACGAGTCCGATCGAGCGGTGGCAGAAACGCTTGCCGTCGGCACGACCGATTTCGGCCTTGCCGGTTTCACACCCGCGGCTTTCAATGCCGGCGGAAAAGGCCTGATCAAGGCGATCGCAGCGCAAGCTCGCGAAAAGCGCTATTACGAGGGCAGCGAGCTCGTCGCCTCAAATTTCGGCTTTGCCAAAGGATTGCGTACGTTCGCTGACGTCGCTAACAAATCTGTCGCCATAAGCGCACTCGGGTCGGCCTCTCACTATCAACTCGAGCAGATTGCCCGCATCAAACAAATCGCTGTTGATCGCATCAGCGTGAAGCCGATGCCTACGCTGGATGGTATTGCGCGCGCCGTTGGCACCAACCAGGTCGACGCTGCGATCCTGCCGGCGCGCTATGCACGCGAACTTCTGGCGGCCAATCACGCCAAGCTCGTCGGCTGGTATTCGGAAGTCGACGAGCAGCAGCTGGCGCACTGTTTGTGTCCAGTAAAATGATCGCGACGCGCCGCCCGGTGGTAGAAAAATTCGTTCGAGCCTACCGTCGTGGGGTCGCCGACTACACGGCCGCCCTGTTGCGCAAGGATATCCATTCCAAACGCACCTCGGACATGAAGTCGCATGAGGCTGCGACGACGATCGCGCGTTATGTCTATCCAGACCGTGGCGAAAGCGGTGCGGCTACGGTCGAAGCCAGTGCATATTTCATCGAGCCGCAGGCGCAGCTCGATCTGGCGGACCTCGAACGTCAGATCGCGTGGCACAAGCTCCGAGGGTGGGTCGACAAGAATGTCACCGCGCGTGAAGTGGTCGATCTGAGTTTCATCAAATAATTATTTTGAGCACGACAAATGTCCGCTCTTGCCAGCCTCCCCGCGGCCTGAGACGATAATGTGACAGGGCCGGGAAACCAGGTCCGACCTCCCGGCCGGCAAGGGAGGGAATCATGGGACAAAACGGCGCTGGTCCCAATGGCGCGAGGAACTCGGGTCCCCGGTGCATTGCGCTGGTGGGCCCTTTTCAAAGCGGTAAAACGACACTTTTGGAAGCAATTCTCGCTCGCACCGGCGCGGTCCAGCGCCAGGGTACGGTCGACGCAGGCACCACAGTAGGGGACGCCAGCAAAGAGGCACGCAGCCACAGGATGAGTGTGGAGGCAACGTTCGCCACCGTCAATTTCATGGGTGAGAGCTACACGTTTATCGATTGCCCAGGCTCGATCGAATTTATTCAGGACATGCGCAGTGTTTTGCCCGCGGTTGATGCTGCGGTAGTCGTTTGCGAAGCCGACGAAAAGAAGGTGCCGCAATTGCAGCTCATCCTGCGTGAGCTGGAAGATCAAAACATTCCGCGCTTTTTGTTCCTCAACAAGATCGATAAGGCGGAGAAAAGGGTCCGTGAGACCATTAAATTGCTGCAGCCTGCTTCGCGCGTGCCGTTGCTCTTGCGACAAATTCCGATCTGGACCGGCGATATCATTTCTGGATTCGTCGATCTCGCGCTGGAGCGCGCCTATGTCTACAAGGAATATGCACCGTCGGAAATTATAGAGCTCAAGGGCGAAGACCTCGACCGCAAGAAAGAAGCTCGTTTCACGATGCTGGAGACGCTGGCGGATCACGACGACCAGCTGATGGAGCAGTTGCTTGAAGATATCGAGCCTCCGCGGGACAAGGTTTTCGATGACCTAGCCAAGGAGTTACGTGACCGGATCGTATGTCCGGTTCTTCTTGGTTCGGCGACCCGCACCAACGGTGTGCTGCGTCTCCTCAAGGCGCTTCGCCATGAATCGCCTGGGGTGAACGAAACCGCACAACGGCTGGGCGTGAAGGCCGGCAACGAATCGATCGCGCTGGTGCTCAAGACCTTCCACACGACGCACGGCGGCAAAATGTCGATCACCCGCCTCCTCGCCGGTCAGGCCGGGGATGGAACAACGCTCACGACGTCGGGCGGGGATGCCGGACGGGTTTCTGGCGTTTTCAAGATGATGGGCCAGCACTTCGAAAAACGCGGACAGGCGAACGTCGGCGAGACCGTTGCGCTGGGCAAGCTCGAAAGTGCCAAGACCGGTGACACGCTTTCGACCGGCAAACAACCGGCGGCGGCGCTTGTACAGCTAAAGGCCTTTCCTCCCGTGCTGGCGATCGCCGTGCACGCGAAGGAGCGCAAGGACGACGTCAAGCTCGGACCGGCCTTCACCAAGCTGACGGAAGAAGATCCTTCACTCTCGGTCGTTCACAACGCCGAAAGCCATGAAGTGATCATCTGGGGGCAGGGCGAAATGCACTTGCGCGTAGCGACAGAGCGATTGGCCGAACGCTTCTTGGTGCCTGTATCGACACGGCCTCCGTCGGTCGGCTATCGGGAGACAATTCGCAAGCCGATCACGCAACGAGGCAGGCACAAGAAGCAATCGGGCGGCCACGGCCAGTTTGGTGACGTCGTGCTCGAGATCAAGCCGCTGCTGCGCGGCTCAGGATTCAAGTTCGAAGACCGCATTACCGGCGGAGTGGTGCCGCGCAATTACATTCCGGCGGTCGAGGAGGGCGTGATCGATGGGCTCAAACATGGGCCTCTTGGCTTTCCTGTCGTCGATCTGTCGGTTGCGCTGATTGACGGATCGTACCACACGGTCGACTCCTCCGATCAGGCGTTTAGGACAGCCGGACGGATCGGCATCGTGGAAGCACTTCCGCAGTGTCAGCCCGTGTTGCTTGAGCCCATTCATGAGGTCGAGATTGTCTGCCCCAGCGAGGCCACGGCGAAAATGAACGCAATCCTGTCCGGACGCCGTGGTCAGATCCTCGGTTTCGACACCCGCGAAGGCTGGACCGGCTGGGACAGCGTGCGGGCGCAGATGCCCGAGGCCGAGATCGGCGATCTGATTATCGAAGTGCGTTCCGGGACGGCGGGCGTCGGCTCGTTCACCTTCAAATTCGATCACATGGCGGAGCTGACCGGTCGGACAGCCGACCAGATCATCGCAGCGCGGCGCGCCGCAGAGTAATAAATTCCTGCAAGCGATGCGGCCGTGTCCCTAGAGGCACGGCCGCAACAATTTTGGTGCGCGGTTCCTCTTCGCAGAACCGTGACTTGCCAGTGAGCATCGCAACCCGTAGTTCTTTGCGGCGATTCTGGGAGCAATGTCATGAACGTCATTCATCGCCGCGGCTGGGAGATTCCTGACCGCTTCGCTACGCCCGAGCAATTTGTCTTCACCCGGCGCGCTTTTGTCGCAGCCGGAGTCAGCGCGCTGACATTGTCGCCGCTCGGCGTGAGTGCGCAGCGCATTTCCGACGTTGCCAAGCTGCCCGATCCGAGCGCGGATCTTTATCCGGCCAAACGCAACGAGAAATATGTTCTCGACCGTGCGATCACCGACGAGAAAGTCAACGGCAACTACAATAACTTCTATGAATTCGGTACTTCGAAATCGATCGCTGCGGCTGCCCAGGCGCTGCCGATCCGACCATGGACGGTGAAAATCGACGGCATGGTGGAAAAGCCGGTGGAAGTCGGCGTTGATGATTTGATCCGCAAGTTGACACTGGAAGAGCGCACATACCGCCATCGCTGCGTCGAAGCGTGGGGCATGGCGATCGCCTGGACAGGTTTCCCGTTTGCCAAGTTGGTCGAGTTCGCGCGCCCGCTTGGCTCTGCTCAATACGTGCGCATGGAAACGTTCATGGACGCGAAGGTGGCACCCGGCCAGCGGCAGCCGTGGTATCCGTGGCCATATGTCGAAGGCGTCACGATGGCGGAAGCGACCAACGAACTCGCCTTTCTTGCCACCGGCGCCTACGGTCATCCGCTCGCCCGCCAGCACGGCGCACCGCTGCGTTTGGCCCTGCCGTGGAAATACGGCTTCAAGTCAATCAAGTCGATTGTGCGCTTCAGCTTCACTGACAAGCGCCCAAAAGGCCTGTGGGAAGCCTTACAACCCGCCGAGTATGGATTCTGGGCGAACGTCAATCCGCAAGTGCCGCATCCACGCTGGAGCCAGGCGACCGAAGAGATAATCGGAACTGGCGAGCGCCGGCCGACCCTGCTTTTCAATGGGTACGGTGAATATGTCGCCGAGCTCTACAAAGGGATAGAAAACGAGCGCCTCTGGGCGTGATCCCCGACGATTTCGGGGTCGCAGTTCTTATCGCTCCGGTTCGCCAGCCTCCGCCTTGGCCAGCCTGGTACGCCAGTCGGTACGGTGAAGCACGAATGCATAGGCGGCGAGGGCGAGCAGACCGATACTGATCAGCATCAGGCCGAGCGAAATGGGCCGGCTGAAGAAGATCAGGTAGTTGCCATTCGACATGATCAGCGACTGGCGCAGGCTTTGCTCCAGGATCGGCGCGATCACGAGGCCGAGCACCAGCGGAGCCGGGTCAAAGTCGAACTTGCGCAGCGCGTATCCGACAACGCCCATAATCAGCATGATCCACACATCGACGATCGAGTTGTTCACCGCGTACACACCAATGATGCAGAACATGATGATGAGCGGATAGAGGTAGGCGTACGGAATCCGCAACACGGTGACGAACAAGCTGACCAAAGGCAGGTTGAGCACCAGCAGCATGAGGTTGCCGACGTACATCGAGGCGACAAATCCCCAGAACACGTCCGGGTGCTCGTTGACCAGCATCGGTCCCACCGAGACACCGTGAATCATCAGCGCGCCGATCAGCACTGCAGTGATCGGACTCGTTGGAATGCCGAGAGCAAGCAAGGGCACAAAAGCGCCGGTCGAGGCGGCATTGTTGGCCGTTTCCGGCCCGGCGACGCCTGCGACGGCCCCTTTGCCGAACTGTTCGGGATGCTTCGACACCCGTTTCTCGATCGCATAGGAGAGAAAGCTGGAGATGACGTGGGCCGAGCCCGGAATGATTCCGATGATAAATCCAAGCACCGTCCCGCGCGCGATCGGCATGGCGGCCTCATTCCATTCCCGGCGGGTCGGCAACAGTTCGCGCAATCGCGGACTAATAATGTCTCTCACCGCGCCGGCACTTGGCGTCGACAGAATTTCACCGAGCCCGAACAAACCGACCGCCACCGGGACGATGCCGATGCCGTCGCCCAGTTCGGCCAGGTCGAAGCTGTAGCGGAAATGCCCCGTCATGTTGTCGATGCCGATCATGCCGAGCAACAGCCCAAGGCAGGCCATCAGCAGCGTCCTTATCAGCGACGACGTCGACATATAGGCGAGGAAGATCAGGCCGAGAACGATCAGTGCCGTGTATTCCGGCGGTCCGAAGCTGATGGCAATGGTCGCCAATGGCGGCGCCACCATCGTGAGCACGAGCACGCCGAATGTGCCGCCGATCCAAGAGCCCACTGCCGCAATGCAGAGCGCCGCGCCTGCGCGCCCCTTTTTTGACATCGCGTAGCCGTCGATGCAGGTCATCACCGACGAGGCTTCGCCGGGGATTCGCATCAGGATCGAGGTGGTCGAGCCCCCGTATTGCGAGCCATAGTAAATGCCGGCGAGCATGATGATCGCCTGCGTGGCGTTCAGCCCGAAAGTCACCGGCAGCAAAATGGAAATGCCGGCCAGAGGGCCGATGCCTGGGAGCACGCCAACCAGCGTGCCTACCAGGCAGCCGAGAAACGCGTACCAGGCATTGGCCGGCGCGAGTGCGACGGAAAAGCCGTGAGCAAGACTGAGAAGAGTGCTTTCCACGGTGGTCCTAGAATCCGAGCGGCCCGGCCTGCAGCGGAGTTTTGAGGATGTAAACAAACAAGACGTAGGTGATCACAACCACGCCAACGCTGTAAGCGATGGCCGGCAGCAGCCGGCGCCGTTCGATGATGAAAAGCAAGGCGAGGATCAGCAGGATATTGGTCGTCAGGAAACCAAGGCGCTCAAACAGCACAATTGCTGCCGCCGTTATCCCCACAACCATCCCGGCGTGCTTGGCGTCGTTCCATGACAGCGTCGCGAACGGCTTGCTTTCTCCTGCGCGCAGGATCAACACGATCCCGAAGAAAATTGTCAGAACGGCAGCGATCTTCGGCAAGAAACCGGAACCCGGCATCGACAAGCTTCCGGTCGGAAGATCGCCGCTGAGCGCAAGCACCAGCAAGCCGAAGACCACAAAGAAAGCGCCTGCGATATGGTCAGCGCGCAGAATCATGCTCGATCCTCGACAGCTAGCAAAAACCTCGAGCGCAGCTGCAGCGAAAGCTCGGTGATGGCTGATCCCATCACCCCTGAACGCGGCCGATCAATTTGACCGCCTCATCGGAGCGCTGCGCATCTTCGGCCCAGAATTTGGCGAAGCCCGCGGCGTTGAGATAGTCAGGCTCCAGGCCGGCATTGGTGATAGCGGTCTTAAACAGGTCGGAATTCGCGGCCTTGTCGATCGCTGCATTGAGCGTGGAGACGATATCGGCAGACGTCGCCTTCGGCGCGAAAATGCCGACCCATAGGTAGTATTCCACGTCGTAGCCGAGCTCCTTCAATGTCGGCACATCGGGCAGCGTCTTGGATCTCTTTCCGCCGAACGATGCCAGCGGGCGCAGCTTGCCGGCTTTGATATGTGGCAACGAAGCGGAAATCGTCTGCGTGCTCATCTGAGCGTTGTTGCCGAGCAGGGCGGTGATGGCCGGGCCGCCGCCATTGGTCGGAAGGTGGCGAAGCTTCGGGATCCCAGTCACCTTTTCGAGCAATGCGACGGGTAGGTGCGTTGCGCCATAGAGGCCGCCGGAACTGTATATGATCGCCTCGGGCCGCTTCTTGGCGTCGTCCACGAAGTCCTTCAGGGTCTTGTAGGGTTGCTGGTCATTGACGAGCACGAGAACCGGATCGGCAACAAGCCGTGCCAGGGCAATGAAATCGGCACGGGTGGTCTTGGGTTGCCGTCCGAACAGTTTGTCGACTTCCTCGTAGCCGGAAATCCCGTTGTTGTGCGACAGCAACGTATACCCGTCCGGCTTGGCATTGGCGCCAACCTGAGCGCCAACCTGGCCGCCGGCGCCGGCCTTGGTCTCGACTACGACCGGCTGTTTGATGATCGGTTCGAGCGCCGAAGCGAAGGGCCGCGTCACGATGTCGTTAACGCCGCCGGGCGGAAACGCGTTCAGTATCGTGATTGCGTGCGAGGGGTAAGCATCCTGCGCGAGCACCGGACCGGCGGCGACAAGCGCAGTCGTGCCGACGACGAAACTACGGCGATCCATCGTATCCCTCCGGAATCTCGCGCAGCAGGCAGTCGCCCGCTGCGTCAGCCTTGAACGCGGCCAATAGCATGCACTGCCGCTTCGACCCGCTTGGCGTCTTCGTCCCAGAATTTCGCGAACCCCGCCTGGTCGAGATAGGCAACCTCATCGCCGATATTGCTGATGGCGGTCTTGAACTGGTCAGTGTTCACTGCCTGCTTGATGGCGTCGCCGAGAACCTTTACCGCCGTTGCTGGCGTATTCTTCGGCGCAAATACGCCGACCCACAGCGAAAACTCGACGTCGTAGCCGAGCTCCTTCAACGTCGGAACGTCCGGAAGCGAAGCTGCCCGCTTCGGGCTGAAACAGGCCAGCGCTCGCAGCTTGCCGGCCTTGACCTGGCCGAACGCGGGCGCGACCGCCGACACCAGCACCTGCGAGTTGTTGCCGAGGATCGCGGTGAGGGCAGGGCCGCCGCCATTGGTCGGCAGATGCTTCATCTGGATGCCGGCTGCCTTCATGAACAGCGCGGTCGGCAGATGGAGCGCCCCGTAGAGTCCCGATGAGCTGAAAATCAGCTTGTCGGGATTCTTTTTCGCATCATCGACCAGTTCCTTGACGGTCTTGTAAGGCACCTGGTCGTTGACAAGCAAAACCATCGGTCCTGACGTCAACCGCGCGATCGGGATGAAATCGGTGCGCGTGAACTTCGGTTGGCGATCGAACAGCTTGTCGACTTCGGCGAAGCCGGAGATCGACACAATGTGGATGAGTAGTGTGTAGCCGTCCGGCTTCGCCGTTGCAGCAACTTGCCCGCCAACCTGTCCGGCTGCGCCTGCTTTGGTCTCAATCACACAGGGCTGCTTGAGGATAGGCTCGAGGACAGCGGTGAGCGGACGTGCGACCACGTCGGCAGCGCCACCCGGCGGGAATGGATTGATGAAAGTAATGGCGTGTGACGGATAGCCGTCCTGCGCGAACACGGGACGCATGGTGAGGGTCGCTGCAGCGGCAGTGCTACCCGTGACGAATTGGCGTCTGTCCACTTGAATCCTCCCTGGAAATCCTTGTTTACCGGAATTTGGCCCGGCCTTTTGTGGCCGGGATGCTACTGCCCGGCGCGGTAGCCAATCAAGCATCAATGATCGCCACTGCCCTCGTCCAACCAGCGGAACCGCCGCGTACTTTTACGGGAAAGCAGCTCACCATGAAGCCTTTGGCCGGCAACGCTTCTAGATTATGCAGCTTTTCGATATGGCAATAGCCGATATCGCGGCCGGCGCTATGGCCCTCCCAGATCAACGAAGCATCGCGCGTCTCGGCATACTTTTTCATTGTGTAGATGAACGGTGCGTCCCAGCTCCAACCATCGATTCCGGTCACGCGCACGCCGCGCTCAAGCAAATAAAGCGTCGCTTCACGTCCCATGCCGCAGCCTTTGGCAACATAGTCGGGCTGGCCGTAGGCGGTGCCGGCGCTCGTGTTTACCAGCACGATCTCGAGAGGCGAGAGCGTATGGCCGATGCGCTTGAGTTCGGCCTCGACGTCCTTTGCCGTTGCGACATAGCCATCCGCGAAGTGCCGGAAGTCGAGTTTCACCGCGGGCTGGAAGCACCATTCGAGCGGCACCTCATCGATAGTGATGGCCCGCTTCCCACGATCCATGGTCGAGGCGAAATGCCACGGCGCATCGAGATGCGTCGTGCAGTGGGTCGACAATCGGACCCATTCGATTCCCCAACCTTCGCCGTCCGGCAGATCTTCCTTTTTCAGCCCAGGAAAGAATTTCAAAACATCGGCTGCCGTCGCTTGATGATCGAGATAGTCGATCTTCGGCCCATAACCGGGCGGATCGGCCGCGACGTCGTTTTCAAGTGGAACCGAAATGTCGATTAACTTGCGTGCCATGTTTGCTTTCCTGTGTCAGCCGGCATTCGGGTCCGGTTTTCGCCGCCCGCTCACGAGCCTTGTGCCAGGCATCAACCTCTTTACTGTCTCATCATTCAAGACATGGATGGCCGGAACAAGTCAGGCCATAACTATGAGGAGAAGCTGATGCCTGCTTATTGGGTGGCGCGTTCAAAAATCAACGACCCCGTCGAGTACAAGAAGTACACCGACCTCGTGCCTGCGATTATCGAAAAATTTGGCGGCAAGGTACTGGCTCGGGGTGGACGTTTTCAGATCATGGAAGGTCCCGACAAATTCCACCGGTTCATCGTGATCGAATTCCCGACGCTCGAGCAGGGCGTCGCCTGTTTCACATCGTCGGAATACGACAGGGCTGCTGCATTCCGCCGCAGCGGCGCCGGCGAGGTCGAGACGATCATGGTTGACGGGATTTAGCCCACCTTTTCGGATCGCGTCCCTCTAGCGCATTTCGGCAAAATGCATAAGATGACGAAAAATAATGCCTAATTGGGAGGACAAGATGCTGCAATATCTCAAGACCAAAGCGTTCGCGTGGACCGCGGGGGTGATTGTCACTCTCGCGGCGGGCGCAATGTTTATTGTTTCCGGCGCTCAAGCGCAGGAGAAGGAGCCGGTCAAGATCGGTTTCTCGATGTCGCTCACTGGCCCGCTGTCTGCCAACGGCAAGCAAGCCTTGCTCGGCATGCAGATCTGGGAAGAAGAGATCAATGCGAAGGGCGGTCTGCTCGGCCGTCCGGTCAAGCTGATCTACTACGATGACAAGAGCACGGCCGCGGAAGCGCCGGGCATCTACACCAAGTTGCTGGACGTCGACAAAGTCGATCTCATCCTCGGCCCCTACGCCACAGTTCCTGCCGCGGCGGCGATGACGGTCGCGGTGCAGCGCAAGAAGGTGTTCCAGATCCTGTTCGGCCTCGACGTGAACTCGGAGTTCAAATACGACCGGTTCTTCGCGATGATCCCGACCGGCCCGAACACCAAGCCGTCGTTCACCGAAGGCTTCTTCGACACCGCGGCGCAGCAAAATCCGAAGCCGCAAACCGCGGCGCTCGCGTTCGCTGACGCCGAATTCGCGCAAAACGCCTGCGAAGGCGCGCGCGTCAATGCCAAGAAGCACAACATCAAGATCGTCTATGACAAGGCCTATCCGCCGGCGACGACCGACTTCACGCCGATCGTCCGCGCGGTGCAGGCGGCGAATCCCGACCTGTTCGTGATCTGCTCTTACCCGCTCGACTCCGTCGGCATGGTGAAGGCGGTCAACGAAATCGGCTACAAGCCGAAGATGATCGGCGGCGCGATGGTCGGCTTGCAGGCCACCGTGTTCAAGAACCAGCTCGGCCCGTTGCTGAACGGCTGGGTCAACTACGAGACGTGGGTGCCGTCCGACAAGATGAACCTGGCATCGACGCAAGAGTTCCTGAAGAAGTATCAGGCGCGCGCTGCGGCGGCCGGCGTTGATCCGCTCGGCTACTATCTCGGCGGCTGGGGCTATGCCTATGCCCAGCTGTTCGGCGATGCGATCAACGGGGCGAAGAGTCTCGATGACGGCAAGATCGCCGAATATATGCACAAGACCACGTTCAAGACCATCATGGGCGACATCAAGTACGGCAAGAACGGCGAGTGGGAGAGCGGACGCATGCTTCAGGTCCAGTACCACGGCATCAAGCAAGGCGCTGGCCTCGACGTATGGCGGGGCATGTCGTACCAGACCGTCCTGACGCCGGGCGACCTGAAGACCGGCGACGTGATCTATCCGTTCGAGAAGGCGAAAGCGCAGTAGCCTTACCTCAAAACGACGGCGCGGACCTCGGTCCGCGCCGTTTTCTTTTGCATCACCCGCGGGCTTACATTCCCAGATAGAACTTGCGGATAAGGTCGTTGTTGTTGAGTTCGTCGGCTGAGTTGCCCTGGAACTCGATCTTGCCGTGCACGATCACGTAGCCGCGGTCGGCGATGCGCAAGGCCTGCACGAAGTTCTGTTCGGCCATCAGCACGGTGAGATTGAGACGCTCCTTCAGTTCCTTGATCTTATCGATGGTGCGCGCCACCAGGATCGGCGCGAGGCCGACCGAGGGCTCGTCCACCAGCAGGATTTTCGGCGCCAGCATCAATGCGCGGCCAAGCGCGAGCATCTGCTGCTCGCCGCCCGACATCGAGCCGGCAAGCTGGCTGCGGCGCTCCGCCAGCCGCGGAAATGTTTCGAAGCAGGCTTCCAGATTCTGCTTGATCTGCGCACGCGCAGTCGGGCGGAACGCACCGAGCGCGAGATTTTCCTCAACCGTGAGCCTCGGGAACAGGCGGCGGCCTTCCGGCACCAGAGCGATGCCGAGATCCACGATCTGTTCGGTGGTGATTTTCGTAAGGTCGTGCTCGACGCCGTCGATCGATGCCGTAATGCGCCCGGTCTGCGGCCGCACGATGCCCATGATGCATTTGATCAGCGTGCTCTTGCCGTTGCCGTTGGTGCCGAGCATCACCACGGTCTCGCCTGCGCGCACGTCGATGCTGATGTTTTCCAGCACGCGCACCGCGCCGTAGGCGGCATCGACGCCTTGAATGGTGATGCTACTGGCCAAGATAGGCCCCTATCACTTCCGGATTGTTGACGACGGCGTCCGGCTTGCCGTCGGCGATCTTCTTGCCGGAGACAAGCACGACCAGGCGCTGCGAGAAGCTCATCACCGCGCTCATGATGTGTTCGATCATGATGATCGTGATGCCGCTTTCGTTCAGCCGCTTGAGCAGCGCGACGATGTCCTCGACCTCGGAATGCGACAGGCCGGCCATCGATTCGTCGGCGACCAGCAGCTTTGGCTCCGCCGCCATGGCGCGCGCCAATTCCAGCTTGCGCATTTCGACCTGCGTCAGATCGCGCGGCCGCTGCTGCGCCTTCTGGTCGAGGTTGACCAGCTTGAGCAGCTCATCGCAGCGTGCGTCGATGTCGTCGGCGTGCAGCGGAGTGCCGCTGCGCTTGTGCACCGTGTAGAACATCGGGATTTTCATATTCTCGGCGAGCGTCAGGCTGTGGAACGGCCGCGGCAGCTGGAAGCTGCGCGCGAGGCCGCGATGCGTCCGCTCGTGCGTGGCGAGCCCATTCATCGGGTGGCCGTCGAATTGCACCGTGCCGGTTTCGTTGGTGAGCGTGCCGCACATGCAATTGACCAACGTCGACTTGCCGGAACCGTTGGGTCCGATCAGCCCAACCCGTTCGCCCTGCGCGACGGTGAGATCGATGCCATCGAGCGCCACAAAGCCGCCGAAGCGCTTGCCGAGGCCCCGTACGTCGAGCAAGGAATTCATACCGTCACGCGCTGTTCGGTCTCTGACCGATACAGTCCAGTCACCTCGGCTCGCTGTAGATACCAGATGGCAACGATATCGATGACGAGCACACAGGCATGAATGATGACGTTCAGCGTCGAGCTGTCCAGCCAGATATAGGTAAAAGACAGCGGAATCGAGATCGCCAGCGTGGCCGTAGTGAACAGCGGGCTCCAGCGATCAAGCTTCGTTAGCCCGTAGGCGGAGGCCAGATAGGCCAGCGAAAGAACAATTTCGACCACGCCCAGCCCCGCCAGCACAGAATTTTTCGCACCCATGGCCGCTGCGAGGCCGAACACCACGCCGCCGAGGCCGACGATGAAGCAATAGCTCGCGAGCACCAGTATGCCGACCGCGCGGGCGTTCAGTTTCGAAGGTGCGGTGGTGCGGAGGAATTCGCTGTACAGGCCGACAATGCCGCTCGGCGCCATGATGACGAAGCCGATGAGCAGAATGCCGACGATCAGAAGATTGACCGCCGACGAAATTGTCACCGTCGCAATCTGCTGCAAGGTTCCGAGCAGGATCGCGCCGATCAGCGGCCCGATCCAGCTTGTGGTGCCGCCGATCATCGGCATCGCGATGGAATTGACGCCGTAGCTCAGGCCGAAGGCCGTGCCGGGATCGACATAGCCGATGTAGTAGGGGAATGGCGCGCCGGCCATGCCCATGAGCGCGCCCGATATCGTGGTGGCGACCAACTTCAGCCGCAACGTCGGAACGCCGCAGGCCTCCGCGGCAATTTCGTCGTCGCGGATCGTCGCAAAACCGTAACCGAGGCGGGACCGCTCGATCAGGCGCGCAACAGTGACCGCGAGCACCGACAGGACGATCATCGTGAGCGCCAGGTAATGGATATAGCGCAACTCGTAAGCGCCAATGGCGACGCTTTGCGGCGCGATGATATAGGCGCCGCGTGCGCCGCCGACAAAGCTCCAGTTGAGCACCAGTGTCTGCAGCACGACGGCAAGCGCCAACGTGGCGATGGCGAAGAACGCGCCGCGCAGCCGCAACGTGAGGTAGCCGGTGCCGAGGCCGATGATGCCGGCCATGATTCCCGCGATCACGATGAGCATGGGAAGCGACAGCGGGAGAATCGCGTCCGCCACCGGCAACAGCGCGTCCGGAAAATACCGTCCGGTGTTTGCAGCCAGCTTGTGCAGCGTCACGGTCGAATATGCGCCGACCGCAAAAAATCCGGCCGAGCCAAAATTCACGTATCCGCAATATCCGCCGAGAATGTTCCAGGCCGTTGCGAGAACGATGAATTGCAGGACGACAAAGCCGGCATAAAAAATGTAATCGTTGCCAATCCACAGTGCGCAGACGAAGCCGGTCAGGCCGACCAGCATTGCGACAATGAAGAAAACCGGTGAACGCACGATTGGCCTCGCCTAGCGTCCGAACAAGCCGGATGGCCGAAAGGCCAGTGTGAGCAGCAGAAAGCCGAAAGACACCGCCGGCGCCCATGACGGGCCGTAAAATGTCGCGGTGATGCTTTCGACGATGCCGAGTAGCATGGCTGCAATCAGGGTTCCGGGCAGGCTTCCAAGCCCGCCAAGCACACAGATCGCGAAGACGCGGCCGATATATTCGCGGCCGACCGACGGTTCGACCGGTTGAATTACGATCAGGCACGCTCCGGCCAGCGCCGCGGTCGCGATCGAAATCGAAAATGCAATGCGCTTGATGCGAACCGGATCGGCGGCCATCAGGCGCAACGCAAGCTGATCCTGTGACACCGCCATGATGGCGCGGCCGGTGAATGTCCGCGTCAAAAACACCTGCAGCAGCGCCAGCATGATCAGCGAGAGCACGCAGGGAATCAGCATTCGCATCGGTATGGAGAACTGGCCGAAGCGGTAGGCATGGTCCGTATAGCCGGCCGTCACGTAACGGTAGTCGACGCCGAACACCAGGATCAGCATGACTTCGGTGACGAACAGCAGGCCGAAGAAGAAGGCAAGACCACGCAGCGCATCCTGTCCGCGCTGCTCGAACGAGACGTAGTACACCTGATAGACCGCGGACCCGAGCAAATAGAACGCCGGCAGCACGGCGATGCTGATCAGGATCGGATCGACTCCGAATGTTTGATTGATGATATAGGCGATGTAGGAACCGAGGATGATGAAAGCCGGATGCGCGATGTTGACGATGTCGAGAATGCCGAACGCGATCGAAATCCCGACCGTCACCGCGGCATAGAACCCGCCGAGTAACAGGCCCGCAACGATCGCGTTGATTAACAGTTCGAACGGAAAATCCATTCCCCCAAGCGTCCCTTCGTTATTATTCCCGTTCGGCGGGCTTTACGCGCCAGTGTGCAGGAAGGCTGGTGGCTTGACTAGTCTGCCGAGCTTGCAAAATAAACATGAAATCCGCGGCAAAATGAAACGCCCGCTGTGGGGCGGGCGTTTCAAAAATAATCGGTGAATCAAGCAGCAGCCGATTGCGGCGTCACGCCGGCGGGCAATGCCATCGGCTTGTTCGCGCTATCCTTGAATTCGACGGTCATGAAGACCATTTCGCGATCCCCGAGGTTTTCGAGATCGTGAACTTTGAATTCGCCTTTGCCGTAGCTTTCGTGGCGGGTTTCGCCCGGCTGATATGTATATTCGACCGTCGTGCCATCATGCACATGCTGTCGTCCCCGGCCGCCGGAAACTGAGGTCCAGAAATAATCCAGCACGTGGCGGTGGAAGCCGATGCGCTCGCCCGGCGCCAGACGGATGATCCATACGCGGGTGCGCTCATTCTCCGACAGCAGCGTGGTGCCAACGCAGGGGTTCGGATTCTTGCTCTCGCGCTCGAATTCGGCGGCGATGTCTGCCTGCCATTGCGACTCGTCCTTTTTCTCGGCCTGCTTGTCGAGCATGGTCAAAGCCATGGGAATTCCTCCAAAGCTGCTCGCTGTCATATATAGGATAAACAGGTAAACGAAAAGATCGAGGCTGATCTCTTGGCCGGGGCTCACGGAAAGCGCGCACTGATTATCGGCGGTTCGATGAGCGGATTGCTCACCGGGCTTTTGCTGCGGCGCGCCGGCTGGAACGTCGATATCTACGAGCGTGTGGAGAGCGAGCTGTCCGGCCGGGGCGCCGGGATAGTCGCCCAGCGGGAATTGATCGAAAGGCTGCGTGGGCTCGGCCTCGCTACACAAGACCTTGGCGTTCAGATCACAACCCGCAAAATTCTCGATGCACAAGGCCGGTTGACGCATGAATTCGAATGTCCGCAGGTGCTCACCGCGTGGGAGCGGGTTTACCGCCTGCTGCGCGATGCGTTTCCGGCTGCGCATTATCACCGCGGACGCGGGCTCGTAAAACTCGCGCAGAATTCGGAATCAGTTCAGGCGCATTTTTCCGATGGCGAAATCATTGAATCGGATCTGCTTGTCGGAGCCGACGGCATCCGCTCGACCGTGCGTCAGCAAGTGCTGCCGGATGTAACACCACGCTATGCCGGCTACTCCGCCTGGCGCGCGCTGATCGCCGAAAAAGCTTTTCCGCCGGACGTGCACCGCGAGCTCTTCGAGTACATGACTTTCGGCCTGCCCAGGGGCGAGCAATTTCTGGGATATCCGGTCGCAGGGCCTGACAATGATTTGCGTCCCGACCATCGCCGCTACAACGTGGTCTGGTATCGGCCTGCGGATGAGTCGACGAAATTGCAATGGCTGCTCACCGACGAGCGCGGTGTGACACATGCGATATCGATTCCTCCGCCATTGATCCGTAAGGAAGCAATCGCCGAAATGCGCGCCGATGCGGAGAGATTGGTAGCGCCGCAGTTCCGGCAAATCGTGCGGCTGATCGAGGAACCGATCCTGCAGCCGATCTACGACCTGGAATCGCCGCGCATGGCTTCTGGCCGGGTTGCGATCGTGGGCGATGCGGCTTTTGTGGCGCGGCCGCATGTGGCGGCCGGCGTTTCGAAGGCTGCCGACGATGCGGCCGCGCTCGCCGACGCTCTGCAAATAGAAGCCGCCGTCGAAGCGGCACTCAAGCGTTTCGAGACGGCACGGCTGGCGCAAAACCATCGCATTATCAATCGTGCCCGGCATCTCGGCGCCTATTTGCAGGCCAGCCGCACCGAGGAAGAACAGGCGCGCGCTGGCAGGCACAGCACCGATGCGGCGGTAATCGCCGAAACTGCAGTGCTGGATTTTCTGTACGTCTAGTGGCGTTGTGCACGCTTGCTTGACTTGTGGCGTTTTAACTCCTCAAGTTGTATGGCCTAACTGGATCACCAGAACGGTCGGTGGTGAGATACTCCATACTCGGCATACAAAACGTTGCGAGGAGGACCCTATGCCTGAATCCGTTTACAAGATTATTGAATTGGTCGGCACCAGTTCTGAATCGTGGGAGAAAGCCGCAAAATCTGCGGTCGACATGGCCGCCAAGAGCCTGAGGGATCTTCGGATTGCGGAGATCGAAAAGCTGGATGTGCAGCTCAAGGATGGAAAAGTCGAGGCCTATCGCGTGAAGATGAAGGTTTCATTCAAGTTCGAGGGCAAGGCCTAAATTCCGCATGCAGCCTGGCGGATGACTCGGCCCTGGGGCTGAGCGGAGAAGCTCGCGCCTGCTATTTCCGTTATGCTGAATCTCGTCTCTGGACCGCTGCCGGGCTAAGCTGGTTGCGGACACGGAGCTACGCTCATGAGCGACGAGGCAAATAAGCGCGCCGAGGCGTCCGACCGGGCGGCCGAATGTCGGGAACGAGCAGCCCAATACGAGGCTCTTGCGAATGAAGCCAAGCGGCGCGGAGACATTGAAATGAGCACGAACTTTGCCAGCAGAGCGGCGGAGGAGCGCATCGAGGCGCAACGCATCGAACAGGGCATCGGCAAGCTTGGCGGCTAGGCGCCAAGCTTGCGCCATTTCATTCGCAGTTGCGGTATCACCACCTCTGCGCATTCATCCAATCGTCGACATCTTTTCTGACTTGATCTTTCGCGAGGCCATAGCGCTCCTGAATTTTCCCCTCGAGCTGTTCGCGACGGCCGGCGATCTTGTCCAGATCATCGTCAGTAAGATTCCCCCATTTCTCTTTCACCTTGCCCTTAACCTGCTTCCAGTTTCCTTCCACTCGATCCCAGTCCATCGCATACCTCCGGGTGACATCTGAACGCGCGCGATTGCGCGTCATATGCTTGATAATTCAGCGCCATCGTGAGGGTTCCGTCGGCAATCGGCCACGAGTCCACGATTCTTAGCGTCGGTTGAACTCGGTGCGTTCATTCGAGCGGAACCGGACGCGCCGCCGAGGAATTATGTCAATTGATAAAGGCCAGAGACTGCAATGAACGAGCGCGACCAGGAACTCTTGGATAGGCAGTTGTGGGGAGTGAGCCCTAGTCCCCCGCCGCGTGGCGGAAGCTTGGCTTTGGCGTTTGTTGCGTCCTTCTTGGGCGGACTGCTGATTGGCGGTATTTTGCTTCCGCACAAAAGCAATCAGGTACGGGTGACCACGGGAGACACGCCGACCGCGCTTTCGCTCCTCGATAATTCGCAGGCCACCCTACGATAGCCTGTATCGTTGCGACGCGTTTCATATTCTCAGCATCTTCTTCGCGTTGCCGCCGGCGAGCGCGGCACGCGTTCTTTCATCGAAGCTTTCGACGGACGCGATGTGCCCGATCGGATCGTTTTCCAGCATGTCGAAGGGATAGTCTGTGCCCATGATGACATGGTCGATTTCGAATGTATCGACCAGCGCTTTCAACTGGGCCGGCGTGAACACGACGGTGTCGACATAGACCTTTTTCAGATAGCTGGTCGGCGGCTTCGGCAGGCTGGCGTGGCTATCCGACCGCGCACCCCAGGCATGATCGATCCGGCCTGAGTAAGCGCCAAGATAACCGCCGCCATGCATGGCAAAAATCTTCAGATTTGGATGGCGCTCGAGCACGCCGTCGAAGATCAGGTAATGCAGGGCAAGCGTTGTTTCGAATGGATTGCCGATGACATTGTTGAAATAAAATCGCGACAGCCGCTGGCCTTCGGTGAAGCCATTCGGATGAATAATGACGAGCGCGTCCAGTTCCTCAGCCTTTTCCCAGAACCGCGCGAAGGCAGGATCGGACAATTCCTTGCCGGCGACATTGGTAAGAATCTCGACCCCCTTGAACTTGAGCGACTTCATGCAGTGCTCGAGCTCTTTTGCCGCCTCGTTGCCGTCCTGCATCGGCACGGTCCCACACGGGATAAAACGATCGCTGTGCCGTGACACGAATTCGGCCACGCCTTCGTTGATCATGCGCGCGGCGGGCACGGCATATTCGAGCGCGACCGTGTGATAGCACTGGGGCGGGGGCGGCATCACCAGCTGCACATCGATTCCCATCTTGTCCATGATCGCAAAACGCTCGTCATAGCCCGTCATGCAGCCGCGGATGTCTGCCTCCTGCTTCGCATTGACCGCCTTGGTTTCGGCCGATGCGAAATGCGCAAGGGGAATCGTGCTGACATCGAGATGCGGCTTTATGAATTCAGCAGCGCGCGGCACAGCGATGTGCGTATGGGCATCGATGGTGATGCTCTTTGGCCGAACTTCGCGCCCCGGCTTTCTGTGCTTGCGTGCAGCAGTGTCCGCATATTTGTTCCAGATTTCAGACATTCCATTCCTCTACTGTTAAGCCATGCCCGGCCTTATCCCGGGCATCCATGTCTTCGTTTAAGTTGTTGATAGCCGGTCAGGGCCGGCCGTGACGGTCTGAAAATTCCTTAAAACACCCCGAGATGCTGGCGCAAGTCGGTCCCATCCTTCTCAAGCTTCGCCGGAGTGGATACGACCGCGACTCGACCGGTGTTCAGAATGACGATGTCATCCGCGACATCGAACACAAGCTTCGGATTTTGTTCGACGAGGACAATCGACAAACCGCTTTCCTTCAGCTTCCGGATTGTTGCCATGACCTCCGCAACGATCTGAGGCGCGAGTCCCTCCGAAGGCTCATCCATCAGCAAGACGCGCGGATTGCCCATGAGCGCGCGGCCAATGGCCAGCATTTGCTGCTCGCCTCCGGACAGGTGCGCCGCAATCTGGTTGCGCCGGTCGGCAAGGCGGGGAAACATTCCGAATACGGTGTCCGTGGTCCAGGGCGCGTGCTTGCTACCGGGATCAGGCTTGCGTGCAGCGACGGCGAGGTTCTCGTGCACCGTCAAGCTTTTGAAGATGCGGCGACCCTGCGGGACCAGCGCGACCCCGCGTGCCGCGATCATTTCGGGGGACAGGCCGTTCACTTTGTCTCCGAACACTGCGATCGTCCCGCGCCGTGGCGGCAGTAGCCCCATTGTGACGTTCATGCAGGTGGACTTGCCGGCGCCGTTGCGGCCGAGAAGGCCGAGCATGCGCGCTTCGCCAAGCTCGAACGAGACATCACCGAGGACATGGCTGTCGCCGTAAAAGGCATCAATATGGCTGAGGGCGAGCGCGCTAGTGGCCAAGGTAGACCTCCCGTGTGCGCGGATTTGCAACCACTTCAGCTCGATTGCCTTCAACAATGACCTCTCCGAAATGCAGAAGTGTTATGCGCTCGGCAAATTCCAAGGCCACGTCCATGTTGTGCTCGATCATGACGATTGTGACGTCGCGCGGAATCGCCAGCAGCAATTCTTTCACGTCACGCCGTTCGTCGATTGACAGGCCGGCAAACGGCTCGTCGAGCAGCAGAACTTTCGGGTTTTGGGTCAACGCCATTGCGATCTCGACGCGCCGGCGCTCGCCATAGGAGGTTTGCGCCAACGGCCGGTTCGCTATGTGGCCAAGCCCAACCCGTTCCAGTGCTGCCCTTGCATGTTCGACAAAATGACCCTGCCGCTTGAGATCGATGAGCGGATTCCACCGCGAAGGGGAAAGACCCAGCAGCGCCAGCGTCACATTGTGAATAATCGTATCGCGCGCGAACAACGTAATGATCTGGTAGGTGCGCGCCATGCCAAGGTGAGCGCGGCGGCGGCTCGGCACATGGGTGATGTCCCGGTCGAACAGCTTGATCATGCCGGAATCCGGCGTCAGTTCTCCGGTAATGAGATTAAACAGCGTCGTCTTGCCGGCTCCGTTGGGACCGATGATGAGGCGTCTCTCGCCCGGTTCGACGTTCAGATTGACGTCGGTGGTCACGTGCAGTCCGCCGAACGATTTGCAGAGGCCTGAAACGGTGAGCGCGGTCATGGTTTGGCCTCTGCACTGCCGGGAACGGCTTTGGCGCCGCGCGCGCGCTTGCGCCATGCCAGTCGCCAAAGACGTACGGTGCCGGGCACGAGACCTTCGGGCATCAGGATGACGATGGCGACAAAGACCGCGCCGAGCAGGAAATTCCAGCGCTCGATAAAGCCGCTGACAACCGTCTTAACGATCACAACCAGGCCGGCCCCGACAATCGGCCCGAGCAGGGTGCCGGCTCCGCCGGAGATAACCATCAGCAGCACCTCGGCCGACGAGGTGAGGGCCAGCGTCTGCGGGCTGATGAATTGCGTGTAATAGACAAACATAATAGCGGACACCGATGTGAGCAGCCCCGAGAAAAGGCAGGCATAGAATCGGATCGCCCAAACATGATACCCGAGCGCGTTCATGCGGCGCGGCTGGTCTCGCGTGCCCATCAGCGCAGCGCCCAGTGGCGAACGGACAAACACCGTTACGGCCCCCACTGACAGCAGGAATACGATCAACGTGGCGTAATAGAACGTATTCACGTCGGACAGCGAGAAACCGAACGGTTCAGGACGCGTCTGTACGTTTAGTCCATTGTCGCCGCCGGTGAGGCTGATCCAGCGATACGCCAACCCCCAAAGGATTTCGCCCAGCGCCAACGTGATCATGATGAAGCCGATGCCGGTGGCGCGCAGCGAGAGCACTGCGTAGACGGCCATTGACGCTATGCTGATCACCAAAGCGCCCAGAATTGCCAGCGAATGCCCGAGGCCAAGTTGCAGAATGTAAGCGACCGCGTAAGCGGTCACGCCGAACAGGCCGGCATGGCCCAGCGAAACCAGGCCGGCGTAGCCCACGAGCACGTTCAGTCCGAGCGCAAAGATCGCATAGAACAGGATCTGGCTTGCGACATTGATGTAATAAACGCCTGTCATCCAATACGGCAGGGTCGCGAGCGCTACGAGTGCAATACCGAGTGCAATAAAACGTCCGTTCATGGCACGTGCCTGCCGAACAGGCCCTGGGGACGCAGCAGCAGGACAAGCAGCATCGGAAGAAAGAGTACGAAGTAGGCAAGCTCTGGCAGGAGGGCCTGACCGAAATTGTAGATGAAACCGACGATGATGCTGCCGACGAAGGAGCCGAGCAGGCTGCCCGTGCCGCCGAGGATGACAACGACTAGCGCGAGGGGCAGCATGTCCTGGTCAAGCCCGGGATAAACCGAAAGGATCGGCCCCCCGATAATGCCGGCGAAGGCCGCAAGACCAGCGCCGAGCGCAAACACGATCGTGAATAATTGCGATACGCGGATGCCGACCACCCGCGCCATGTCGGGATCGTCGACTCCGGCACGGATCATCGCACCGAGACGCGTGCGCTCGAGCAGGAGCCATAGTCCGATTGCAACGACCGCAGCGATGACGATGATTGCCAGTCTATAATTAGGGAAAACCAAAACGCCGAGCCGTGCGAACCCCGCCAGTTCCGGCGGCGTTGTTACCGATAGCGGGTCACCGCCCCACACCATCAGGCAAAAGTCTGCCGCCATGAACGATAATCCGAGCGTTACCAGCACCTGCGCGAGTTGATCGCCCGGCAGCCGCCGCAGCAGCAATCGTTCGGCGAGCGCACCAAGGAACGCGACCGTGAGCGTTGCCAGGACTGCGGCGAGCCAGAAATTCATTTTCATGCCAAACATGCCGATGACGAAGGTCGCGCCGATATAGGCGCCCAGCATGAACAGCGAGCCGTGCGTCAGATTTGGAATCCGCATCAGCCCGAAGATAAGAGAGAAGCCCGCCGACAGAAGAAACAACAAACCGCCGAAGGTAATGCTGTTGGCCGTCAGTACCAGCCAAAAGGTCATATTCGCAGTGTTCCCGCGCTGCTCAGGTCAATAGAATGTGGGCGCCTTGCAGGCGCCCGCAGAACGGCTTGCATCAAGATTTGACGGGCGGGAAGTCTCGTGAATAGACAGGTTGCTCGAGGAACTTCTTCTCGTCGTAGGTCCAGAACTGGCTTACGTCCTTGTATGTCTTGACCGTCTTGTTGATGAGCTTGCCGTTCGCTCTTTCGAGGTGGCGGACGTAGAAGTCGCCGATTACGTTGCCGAGGTGGTCGAATTTGATGGGGCCGCGCGGCGTATCCGTGAGCGTCACCGACTTCATCGCTTTCATCAGTTCCGCCTTGTCCTCGGATTTGCCGCCCGTCTTTTGCAGGCCGGCCTCGACCACCATGCCGTTGACATATAGCCCAGCGCAATAGAAACCCGGGTCGACGCCGTAGTCCTTGTTCATGGCCGCAACGAAACGCTTGTTGCTGTCGGTGTTGAGATCGAGCGTATACGGGCAGCAACTGTAGAGACCGAGGGCTTCGTCGCCGAACGAGCGCAGAAGCGCGTCATCCCCGCCGGTTTCGCCGGTCACAACTGGGTATTTCAATCCAGCCGCCTGATATTGCTTCATGAACCGCAACGGGTTGGAGCCGGCGAAGCCTTGGCACACGCCGTCCACGCCCTCGATCTGCGCCAGGTAGGGCGTGTAGTCCGGAGTCACGATCGGCGGCCACAGCTTTTTCAGGATCTTCCCGCCGTTGTTTTCGAACGTTTGCTGAAATCCGCCCATCTGCTCGTAACCGAAGGCGAAATCCTCGGAGATGGTAATGATGCGCTTGAGCTTGAGCTCCTTCGCAGAAAAATCGGCCATCGGATGCATCGCCTGCGACGAGGTTGCCGATGCGCGAAGGAAGTAGGGGTTCGGACGACGCTGCGTCATGTCCTCGGCGGCGGCAAGGCTCAGGCAAGGCGTCTTCTGTTGCGCGATGTAGTCGGTGATCGCCAGCAACTCGAAGGCAGCAAGGGGACCAACGATCGTGTGCACCTTGTCGCGCTCGATCAGTTCCTGCGCCTTGGTCTTGGTGCCCGCCGGATTGCCGCCAGTGTCGGCGGAGATGAACTCGACCTTGCGGCCGGCAAAGGTGTAGTTCTTCTCCTTCAGGAAGGTGACGATCCCCTGTTCCATCTGGATGCCGCCCTGCGCGAGCGGGCCGGTTTTCACCGTAAGCAAGCCAAGCTTGAACGGCGCGGCCTGTGCAATAGCGGGCGCCGGGAAATTGAACGTCGCAGCAGCGGCGCCGGCGGCTGTTCCGGCCATGAATTTACGTCGGGTGACTTTGCGAGACATTGAATTCCTCCCTTTGATCGGCTTTGCCGCCCCTAAATTTGGCGATCTGGCCTTATTTGTAACAAGGGCACCTGTGTCGGCGATCCGACATGCTCCCGCCCATGGCAAACAACTCACGCCATCATCCGCAAGGCGTTCTACGAAGTAAAGCCCGCCCGCGCTTCAGCCGCGTGCCAAAGCGTCCCACGGCGCAGTGGGAGGCGCGTGACGCAGAAACCGCGTCAGATGCCGAGATAGCTGGACTTGATCTCGTCGTTTGCGCGCAATTCTTCGGGCTTGGCCGAATAGACCACCTGGCCCTTGCTCATCACATGCACGTAATCGACAAGCTTGAGAGCGAGGTTGGCATTCTGCTCCACCAGCAGGATGGACAGACCTTCTTTTTTGAGAGTGCCGATTGCCTCCCAAAGCCCCTGGATGATGATCGGGGCCAGGCCTTCAGACGGCTCGTCCATAATTAGGCAGTCGGGATTGGTCATCAGCCCGCGGCCGATCGCCAGCATTTGCTGCTCGCCGCCCGAGAGCGTCTTGGCTCGCTGGTTGCGGCGTTCATGCAGGCGCGGAAATAGTTTGTAGACGCGCTGCAGATTCCAGCCGTGGCGCTCGGTGTGGCCTTCGGCGACCAGCAGGTTCTCCTCGACGCTCAGGGTCGGGAACACGCGGCGCCCCTGCGGAACGAGGCCCATGCCGCTGCGCACGGTCTCGAACGATGCCGAGCGTGTGATGTCGTTGCCCTTGAACACGATCTTGCCACGCCGCGGCGGGTTGAACCCGACGATCGAGTTGACCAAAGTCGTCTTGCCGACGCCGTTGCGGCCGAGCAGGCCGAGGATGTGGCCTTGTTCGAGCTGGAGCGACAGGCCCTGCAGTACATAGGCGTCGCCGTAATAGGTATGGATGTCCTGAACGTCGAGGATCGCCATGATTAGTCGGTCCCCAGATAGATTTCCTGGACGCGCTGACTTTTCTTGATCTGCTCAGGCGTCCCGGTTTCCAAGATCTCTCCGAAGTGCAGAACGGAAATCTCGTCCGCCACGTCGAACACCACGTCCATGTCATGCTCGATCAGGAGGATCGCGAGCTTGGGATCGAGCTTCATCAGAAAGTGCGCCATCTCGGTCGACTCGCCGGAAGACAGTCCGGCGGCCGGCTCGTCAAGTAAAAGGATTTTCGGGTCGCTGGCGAGGCCGAGCACGATTTCGAGCTGGCGTTGCTCGCCATGCGACAGGTTGCGCACCTCGGTGTCCTTGCGGTCGAGGAAGCCAGCCTGATCGAGTAGCCGATGGGCTTTTTCGTAGACATCCTTGTAGGAGGACTGGAAGCGCCACATCACGAATTTAGTCGGGCGAAGGCCCTCGATCGCCAGCAGCACGTTGTCGATCACGGTGAGTTTCGGAAACAGGCTGGTGATCTGGAAGGTGCGCGCCATTCCCTTGGCGGTGCGATGGTGGCTTTGCCATCTGGTAACATCCTCGCCAAACAGCAGTACCTCGCCGGACGATACCGGGTAGATGCCGGTGATCAGGTTGAACAAGGTTGTCTTGCCGGCGCCGTTCGGCCCGATGATCGCCTTGCGGTCGCCCGCCATGACGCGGAACGATACGTCGCGCGTGGCTTTCAATCCGCCGAAATTTTTCGACAGATTTCTGAGTTCAAGCACTGGAACGTCAGTTTTGCTGTCAGTCACGCGCGGGCTCGGGTTTGCAAAAAGAACGCGCCGGGACCTGATCGGCCCCGGCGCTGTCGCCGTTATTCGCAGAAGTTGCAGGGCGGAAAGCCTTTGTCGTAGACCGGCTGGGCCAGGAACTTGTCCTTGCCGTACGTCCAGAACTGGCTGACGTTCGGATAGGTCTTGATGACGGTGTTCCAGAGCTCGTCCTTTTCGTAGCCGAACATCTTCTTCTTCTCGACCTTCTTGATGTAGATGTTCTGGATCGGGTTGCGGTTTTCGTCGAGAGAGACAGGGCCGCGCACCGCGTCGAGCTTGATGTCGACCATGAGCTTGATCAGCTCTTCCGGCCCGGGCCATTTGCCGCCGGCCTTCTTGAGCGCCTCGTCCAGCCACTGCGCCGTCGTGTAGTTATTCTCCGAGTAATACGACGGCACCTTGCCGAACTTGGTGCGATACGCCTTGACGAACGCGATGTTCTTCGGTGTGTCGAGCGCCGCGCTGTAGTGCAGGGCGGAGACATCGCCGATCGCTTCGTCGCCCATGAACGGCAGCACGAATTCGTCATAGCTGGTGCCGCCGCCGAGAATCGGCTTCTTGAAGCCGGCGCCGCGCATTTGCTTGATGAATTGCGCCGGCATAGGGCCTACCATCAAAGAGAGTACCGCGTCGGTGTCCGCTTTGATCGTCGGGATGAATGGCCCGAAGTCCTTGGCGCCGAGCGGAGGCCAGATCTTCTGGACGATCTTGCCGCCGCAATCCTCGAACGCCTTCTGGAAGCCGCCAACGACCTCGTAGCCGAAGGCGTAGTCAGCCGCGATCGTCACAACCTTTTTGTAGCCCTGATCGCACGCCCACTGGCCTAGCGGATGATGGGGCTGTGAGCTCGACCAGCTGGTGCGGATCAAATATGGGAAGTTTTTGAGCTGGCGCTGCGTGAGGTCGTCCGCCGCCGGGATCGACGGAATGTACATCGTCTTGAGCTCGGTGCTGACCGGCGCAAGAGCGTAGCCGGTCGAGGCCAGTACGCCGCCGATGAGCATATGCACCTTGTCCTGCAGGACGAGTTTTTTGGCCTTGGTGACGGCGACGTCCCCCTTACCCTGCTCGTCCTCGATGATGAGCTTGACGTCCATGCCGCCAAGCTTGTTGCCGTGCTCCTCGAGGTAGAGCAGGAAGCCATCGCGCATGTCGATGCCGGTTTGCGCCAGGCCGCCGGTGAGCGGCGCGAGATAGCCGATGCGCAGCTCCTCCGCGCCGGCGGGGGCGGACAGGCCGAGGCCAACCGCGACTGCGGTGCCCATCAATATCAATTGAAGCTTTCTTGACGCGCTTGTCATTTGTCGTTCCTCCAGTTGGTCGATGCCCGTTCCGTCAGGAAGGCGCAGATGCCATTTTCGTCGTCTCACGTTCCTTCTGACTGTTTCGCCATTGCCTTATCCGCCCCGGAATCCCCATCAGCCCGGTTGGGAGATAAAGGATCGTCAGAACGTAAACCCCGCCCAGCACATACTGCCACCACGGAACCAGTGTGCTGACATATTCACGAAGCCCGAACACGATTGCCGAGCCGATCGCGCCGCCAACCAGTGTCCCGGCGCCACCCAGAACCGTCATCAGCAGCGCATCCACCGACGTCGTCAACACCACGGTTTCCGGCGTCACGATGCCGTTGGCATGTGCCCACAGTACGCCCGACAACCCGCCAAAAGCGCCGGCGATAATGAAAGCGACGTATTTGTGCAGCCACACATTATAGCCGAGAATGCGCATGCGCAGTTCGCGTTCGCGGATGCCCAGCAGGCTCTTGCCGAAGGGCGAGCGGACCAGGATGTAAAGCGCAAGCAGCGTTGCCGCGAAAAACCCGAAGGTGAGATAGAAGAAATTGATATCGTTGGCGAGATCGATGCCGAACTGCGGTCGACCGCCTTTCATGGTGATGCCGTTGTCGCCACCGGTCATTGAATTCCACCGGTAGGCAAGGCCCCACACGCATTGGCCGAGCGCGAGCGTGATCATCAAAAAGTAAGTACCGGTCGCGCGGATTGCGAACAGCCCGAAGAATGCCGCAAGCAAGCCGCCGACCGCCACGCCGATCGGGATCATCAGCCAGAAATCCCACTTCAGCCCGAAGCCATAATTATTGGCGAGAATGGCGGTGAGATAGGCGCCGACCCCGAAATAGGCGGCTTGGCCCATCGAAGCGAGGCCGGTGAAGCCAAGAAGAATGTCGAGGCTCATCGCCAAAATAGCGAAAACCATTGCACGCGTCGCCAGCAATATGACGAAAGAATTGCAGTAGGGGACGATGATCAGCAAGACGAGCAGGGTGACGATGACGGCCGCGATCTTGAAATTTTGTGTGCCCATGTGCCGTCAGTCCCGCCCAAAGAGGCCGGTCGGCTTGATCGCGAGGATCAGCACCATCGGCGCATAGAGGGTGAAGTAGGCCAGCTCGGGAAACAGAGCCTTGCCGAAATTATCCGCAAGCCCGACCAGCAACGCGCCGATCGCGGCGCCGCCGAGCGAGCCCATGCCGCCGATGATGACGACCGCAAAAGCGATCGGCAACATTTCGAAATCGAGGCCTGGATAGACACCGAGAAAGGCGCCACCGATCACGCCGCCGAGTGCGGCCATGCCGGCGCCCAGCGCGAAGATCATCATCGAGATCCTGTTGGTGTCAATGCCGACGCCGCGCGCCATCTGCGCGTCGTCGACGGTAGCGCGCACCGAGGCGCCCATCCGCGTCTTTTCCATCGCCAGCCAAAGCACGATTCCGATGACAAGAGCCCCGACGATCATGAACAGCCGGTAGAGCGGCAGATAAGTGCCGCCGATGACGAGGCTTTGCGTCAGCGCACTCGGCGGCTGAATGTCGAAATTGTTTCCGCCCCAGATGTCGAGCGCGGCCTGTTGAAACAGGAAAGCAAAGCCCACAGTCATCAACACTTGTCGCAACACGTCGGCTTCGATTGCGACGGCCGATATTCGTTGCAAAACCAGGAAAATCGGAATGGCCAGGACGATCACGACCAGCGTGACCTGAATGATAGCGCCGATCTGGCCGGGCAGCAGTCGCGGCAGGATTGGGCCGATCAGCAGCCGGATCACGAGCGCGATTCCAAGTGCGATTACGGCATCGCGCACGAGCTTAGCGCGGCCTTCCGGCCGCAGAAACAAGCGCTCCATGATCAAGCCGACGACAGCGATGGTGAGCGTGGCAATCGGTATCGACAGCAGCCAGGAGCCGGTGGTCCCGATGACGGAGAGGGCGACGTAGCCGCCGAGCAAAAAGTAGGAGCCGTGCGACAGATTGACGATGCGCATCACGCCGAAGATCAGCGACAGGCCGGCCCCGACGAGAAACAACAACGCGCCGTAGGACACGCCATTGAACGCCTGGACTACCCAGAATTGCGTATTCATTCCCCCTGATCCTTCTTTTACGCGAAGGTTGCACGAAGCTTACCTTAGGTTCGAGGAGAATGAATACCCTAATTGGCTGCAGCCGGAATTGTGGTTTGGTGCCGCGGCAAGCCCAAGTTTTCACTTTCGGCCTGCTTGTTTTTTCGGCGGAATGATCGGCAATAGCAAATACGGCGTCTTGCCGCGGCCAAAATGCAGGCTCGTGGTGCCGCTAAAGATGGCCGGCGGGCGGTCACGGGGATCGTCATGCAGAAAAGGACCGCAGCCTTTCAGCTCATTTTTGAAGTTCGACAGCCTGCCGCCGGTTGCCCCGCCGTATTCGTAATCTTTGCCCCGGATCGACAACCCGATGCGATAACCGGCCGGAACAACGATCGAAGTCGGCCAGAGTTCAACGTCGAGCTCCACTGGCTCTTCTTTCTTCAGGGGCTGCTTCTCGTCGTGAGTGTGATAGGGGCGGTACGGCTTGGATAACTTCCTGTCGAGCTTGCGGTGCGAGGCACGCAGCCATCCCTGTGCCACGGGAGTGTGCGGGTCGATTGCACCCTGAAACACGATCTCCTTGAGGTCGCCGGTCAACACGCGCAGCACGATGAAGAAATCCGCATCAGCCGTCGAAGAAGAGGCAAACAGCTTCAGCGCTGACGGCCCGGTGATTTCCGTTTCCTTGGCGAGGGGTGGAGTCAGGAAAGTAAGACCGTCGCCCATCGCTGCGAACTTAAGTTGTGTGACCCCTGACGGTTTCTTGGTCGTTAGCGTCATCGACGCAGGATCGAGGTAAAACTTGGTCCAACGCGTGCGCTTGAGCGGCCATTCAGCCTCGGCACGCGGTTCAAACTTGTCGATGTGACGCACCTGCAACAGCACCTTGGGCTGCTTTGCCCAGGCGTCTTTCTTGCCATGCAGGAAATAATCGAAGAAGCGCAATTGCTGCTCGCGCCCGTAGTCCGTGTAAAAGTGAGTCCAGTGCTCGATCCCGTGCGCCTCCAGCCACTTCTGCTTGGACGCGGACCGCACAAAGCCCTCGAAGTTGCCGCGTGGATGCAAACCCTGGCCGCCCCAATTGGCGGCAGAGAACAACGGCGTGATGATCTTGTCCCACTTGGGCGAGCGCGCCTTGTGATACTCGTCGTCCAGCGGATGCGATACGATTTCGGCGCCAAAATCGGCACGGTTCTTGGCGAGCTCTTCGTCAGACAATGTCTCGGGCCCGCAGACCAGCTCGCTGTGAACGCGGCTGCGCTTGCCCCGTTCGCCGGCCCCGTACTGCACGGTCTTGACCTGCATGTCGTACCAGTTCTCCCAAAACGTCGAGAGAATGCCGCCGTGGTGCGTCATGTCGCGATACCAGTCCGCAGCACCTTCCCAGATGCACATGGCGGTGAGGTGGGGCGGCTGCAACGAAGCCACGTGCCACTGATTGATCCCGTAATAGGAGATCCCGTTGAGACCGACCTTGCCGTTGGACCAGGGCTGCGCGCCGGCCCATTCGATGCAGTCGTAAAAATCCTGTGTCTCGCGTGGCGAGAAATGATCGATGAAGCCCGCCGAGCACCCAGTCCCGCGCGAGTCGACGCGCATGCAGGCGTAATCGTGCGGCACCCATTTCTCCGGATCGACGACTTCCCAGCTCTGGTAGAGATTACTTGATCCGGCGGTTACGTCGGGATGCTTCTCCGCCATGCGCTGCCATGCGCTCGGATAGCCGTCCTGAAACGCAAGATTCTTCGCGTAGGGACCGTAGGACAGAATGACCGGAAACTTTCCATCTTTCACGGGGCGAAAGATATCGGCGCGGAGTACCAGCCCATCGTCCATCGTGATCGGCACGTTCCAGTCGATCCGCATGCCGTCGCGGACTTCGGTTCGCTGTTGCAACGACGCCATCACGCCCTCCTGATGCTCGTCATGCCCGCGCTTGTCCGCGTTCGCGCTCGGCGCTTCGGCGGACCCAAACCCGCCGAAGCTCGCGCAGCGAGCGAAGGCTGGGTCGCGGGCATGCACGTGTTTTCTTCATGCGATCTTGCAAGACGTGGATGGCACGCGCAACTCCGGCCTGCCGGAGATGCGCTCTCATAAAGTGGTCGCAAGTCGGGTAGACAAGCCCAACCACGACGAGTGAGAGGTCGACGCGCGCCAATGAACTAGCGTGCCACTCGTTTGCGCCGATTTAGTTTGGCCATCTTTTCGAGGACGGCGCAGACGGCGGCGGTGTCCTGACCGCCGAGGCCGTTTTTCATTGCCTTGAGATAAATGCCTTTGGTTGCATTGAATATCGGCGTCGGTACGTGGATCTTGCGTGCATAATCGCCGATCACCTGCATGTCCTTGTCCCACACGGAAATCTTCATGGTGACGTCGTCGTAGCGGCCTTTCGCCATCATCGGCGCGCGCAGCTCGAAGACCCGCGAATTGCCTGCGCCGGCCGTCACAAGATCGACAATCATTCTCGGATCGAGGCCGGCTTTCATCCCGAGAACCATTGCCTCCGCAGAGGCGACATTGTTGATGGCAACCAGCAGGTTGGCGACGTATTTCATGCGGCTGCCGTTGCCGAATGCGCCGACATTGAAGACCTGACGGCCGAAGGCCATCAGCACCGCACGCAGCTTGGCGATGGTTGCGGCATCGCCGCTGGCATAGAAAACAAGGTCGCGGTTCTTCGCTTGTGAGCCAGTGCCGCTGACCGGACAATCGATCATAACGTGGCCCGCCTTGTGCACCACGTGCGCAGCTTTTTCTTTATCTGAAATCGTGAAGGTGCTCATTTCAACCAGCACCTTCTTGCCGAGCTTCGCGTTGGCAATTTTCTGGACGGTTTGCATCAGTGCCTGTGGCTTGGGGAGGCTGGTGAGAATGATCGGTACGGCAGCAGCTACTTCAGCAGCATTGCGCATGACCTTGACACCGGCACGGCGTGCTTCACGCTGTCGCGCAGGACTGGTGTCGTAACCGACCACATGCCAGCCGGCAGCCACCAGATTTCTCGCGAACGCGCCGCCCATAATGCCGAGCCCGATCACGCCGATCGCGCCTTTGGGCTTTCTTGTCGCCATTCACCATCTCCCCGAAACGGAAGTGCATCAACTTATCCGTCCCGTCTTATGCGCTGACCGGAAGACTGTCGAGTCGTGGGGCATGCAAGACCGCTTTAAAGCGTGTCCGTGATCGCCTATCGTCGGCGAACAAACATCTAAGGAGGACGTATGCGAATTGGCGTTGCAGGTCTTGGAGTCATGGGCGCTGCCGTTGCGGCGCGGCTCATGGAGGTCGGGCATGAGGTGACGGTGTGGAATCGCACACCTGCGAAGACCAAGCCGCTGGCTGATGCCGGCGCCAAGGTGGCGGCAACGCCGGCGGAACTGGCGAGCGCGGTCGATGCGACCATCACCATGCTGACCGACGCGGCTGCGATCGACGCCGTCTACAACGGGCCGAATGGACTTCTTTCAGGAGATGTGAAAGGCAAGCTGCTCCTCGAAATGAGCACAGTGCCGCCCAACGTGCCGAAGGGACTTGCTCCGAAGGTACGTGCGAAAGGCGCGGCGATGGTCGAATGTCCGGTCGGAGGCTCGACCGCGCCCGCGCGCCAGGGAAAACTGCTCGGCCTGATGGGCGCGGAGCCTGCGGATGCTGAACGCGCAAAGCCTATTCTTAACCAACTGTGCAGGCGGCTCGAACACTGCGGTCCGATCGGCACCGGCGCTTCCATGAAACTCGCAATCAACCTGCCTCTGATGGTGGCCTGGCAGGCTTACGGCGAGGCCTTCGCCATCGCAGGCGCCGCCGGCTGGGAGCCAAAGCGGCTGCTTGATCTCTTTGCCGATACCAATGGAGCCAATGCCGCTCTGAAAAATCGCGCCGAAATGATTGTAACCATGTTCGAAGGGCGCGATCCCGGGCCGACCACGTTCAGCATTGCCAACGGCGTAAAGGATTTGCGAACGATGGTCGAAACTGGCGAAGGACGGGGCGCCGACATGCGCGTGACCAAGGCTGCGCTTTCCGGTTTCGAGGACGCGACAAAGCACGGCTTTGGCGGCGGCGACGGATCGCAGATGTCGGTGTACTGGTCCAGTCGGAAAAAGCAGTAGACAGTACAAAGGGAGAGACATCGTGAAGCTGTTCTCATTCTGGCGTTCTTTGGCGACCTATCGTGTTCGCATTGCGCTCAATCTGAAGAGCCTTGCGCCGGACGAAGTGATCGAAGTCAATTTGATGAAGGGACACCAACGCGAGGGGGAATTCCGCAAGATCAATCCGATGATGGCAATCCCCGCCCTCATCCTGGACGACGGCACGGTGCTGTTCGAATCCCTCGCGATCCTCGAATATCTTGATGAGACGCACCCCAACCCACCGCTTTTGCCGAAAGACCCGAAGGCACGGGCGCGCGTGCGCGGGCTCGCGCAGATCATTGCCTGCGACACGCACCCGTTGATCGTTCCGCGTGTGCGCGAATATCTTGCGCATGAATACAAAATCGACGAAGCCGGCGTCCTGAAGTGGGGTCACCACTGGCATACGGCCGCGCTGGCGGCTTTGGAAACGCATCTTTCGGGTTCGAAGGAGACCGGCCGCTATTGTCAGGGCGACACGATCACGATCGCGGACATTTGCCTTGCCGGCCAAGCCGTGGGCGCAGCCTATTTCAAATGCGACCTCGCGCCCTATCCAACCGTGAAGGGCATCGTCGACGATCTGAACAAGATCGATGCCTTCGCTCGCGCGCATCCGCTGAAGCAGCCGGGAGCCCCGGCCACGGTGTAGTCGCGTTTGTATGCTGAATACTGCAATCGTCGGCCTCGGGTGGTGGGGCAAAACCCTGGTGAAGGCGGCGCGCGATTTTGGCGCGCCTCTGCGCTTCGTGCGCGGCGTCACGCTCGAGCCCGAAACGGCACGCGATTTTGCCGCCGAGCAGCAGATTACGCTTGGGACTTCGTTCGATGAGGTTCTGGCCGATAAATCGATTGAAGCCGTTGTACTTGCAACCCCGCACACGATGCATCGGAGGCAGGTCGAAGCGATTGCAGGCGCCGGCAAGCATCTCTACTGCGAAAAGCCGTTCGCGCTGAGCAAAGCCGATGCCCAGGCTGCGCTCGAGGCCTGCCGGCGAGCCAATATCGTGATTGCGGTCGGGCACCATTTCCGGCTGATGCCTTCAATGCGTGTCCTGGCTGAGCTCAAGGAGACCGGGGCCTTCGGGACAATCATGCATGCGGAGGGGAATTACAGCCACGATTGGCTGGCGAATTATCCTGCCGACAGCTGGCGGCTGCGAGCCGAGGAAAGCCGGGCCGGTGGAATGACAGGCATGGGCGTCCATGTGCTCGATTGCTTTCGCGACCTTGTGGGACCGATGAAGCGGATCAGCGCCCTCGCGAAAGGGCGCGCTCTCAACCTCGCCACTGGCGACACCACCTCAGCACTGATCGAATTCGAGAACGGCGCAACCGGCACGCTCGCCACGACCATGAAGACGCCGTTTGCCTGGCGCATTGCGATTTTTGGCGAAAATTGCTGGGCAGAGAGCGTGAGCGAAACGCGCGCTCTCGTGCGGCACGCAGGTAAAGAACCTCAAATCATCGACCGGCCTGCCGACAATCATCTCGGGCGCAATCTCGATTACTTCGCACAGGCGGCGTTGGGGCAGGGGAAATTTCCGATTCCGCCCGACGGCATTTTGCAGACGGCAGCTGCGCTCGAGGCGGTTTTCAAGTCGGCGGAGGCGAACGGCGCCTGGATGACGGTCTGATTGTCACTGCAGCTTGATATCTGCAGCCTTGATGACGTTTCCCCAGCGGACGACTTCCTCGCGCATGTACCTGGAGGTGCGTTCGACTGAGCCACCAACAATCTCCCCCGACAGTTTCTTCAACTGATCCTGAACTTCGGGTTGGCGGAGCGCCTCATTCACGTCGGCGTTGATCTTGCCGATGATCGTTTCCGGGGTATTGGGCGGAGCTACGATGCCGTACCAGGCGACGGCATCGAAGCCGGGCAGCATTTCGCCGATCGTTGGCACGTCCGGCAGGGTCGGCAAGCGATTGGCAGATGCAACTGCAATCAATTTGAGCTTGCCGGCTTCGACGAGCGGCAATGAGACGCCCAGGTTATCGAACATCAGGTCGACGTCGCCGGCCAGCAGGCCTTGAAGCGCGGGGGCCGAGCCACGATAGGGAATGTGACGCAGCGTCACCTTTGCCATCAACTGGAACAATTCGGATGTGAGATGCGACGTGGTGCCGTTGCCTTGCGTCGCGCTCGTCACTTTGCCGGGGTTGCTGCGAAGGTATTCGATCAGCTCTGCCAGCGTCGACGCCCTGATATTATTCGGGTTCACAATCAGCGCGTTTGGCACCTGAATCGTCACGATAATCGGCTCGAATTTGGTCGGGTCGAAGCCAAGCTTCGGATAAAGATTCTGGTTGATCACGAGCGGCGGAGGCGGAGCGCAGAGCAGCGTGTATCCGTCAGGCGGTGAGCGATAGACAAACTCGGCGCCGATATTTCCGGCTGCACCGGTACGATTTTCGATGATCACCGTCTGGCCCCACTTGCGCGACAGCCAGTCGCCCACAATTCTCGGAACGGCGTCGGCGGTTCCTCCTGCCGGGAATGGCACGACGATCTTGACCGGGCGATCGGGGTACTCTTCCGCGCGCGCTCCACTTTGCAACGGTGCCGACGCCGCAAGAAATAAGGCCCACACCATGGCACAGCGACTGACGAAAAGATGTGGAGGCCATTCGCGCATTCAACACACTCCGAAAGTTCAGGCGGTCACCATGCCGGTCTTTCCGATGGCGAGACTGCTTCAGTCTGTGTGAAGATACAACAACGTGACCGGCGTATTTTGCCGCGGTCTTCGCTGGGAACAGATCATGCGCGAACGGCCCACCGCCATCATTATTGGAGGAGGCATCGGCGGGCTGTTTGCGGCCAATGCGCTCATTGCACGGGGCGTGCCGGTGTCGGTGTATGAACAGGCCCCCGCCCTCGGCGAAATCGGGGCCGGCGTATTTTTGACGCCCAATAGTGTGCGCCACCTGGAAAGAATCGGGCTCGGAGCGGCCATCGAAAAATGGGGCGCCAGGGTGGGCACCAGTTCTCGGTACTTCCGTCACGATGGCACGCCGATTGCCCCGGTCCAGGTCACGGATTCGTCCGGCTGGAACGCCACATTCGGAATGCATCGCGCCGATCTGGTCGCGATCCTGGCCGATGCTTTACCGGCGGAGGTCATCCATACCGGACATCGCTGCACCGGTTTTGAACAGGACGACGGCAGTGCTCAAGTGTCGTTCGCGAACGGCAAGACCACCGCGGCGGACGTGATCATCGCCGCGGACGGCATTCACTCAGAGCTCCGGCCCTTCGTCTTTCCTCCATCGCGTCCCGTGTTCTCAGGCTCGGTTGCATACCGCGGCGTGCTGCCGCTCGAACGCATTCCAGATTGGCCAACCAATGCCTGGCTGATGTGGCTGGGCAAAACGAAACACTTTCTGACTTTCCCGGTGCGCGCACGACGATTGATCAACTACGTCGGTTTTGTTCCCGCCGATGAGGAGATGAAGGAATCGTGGTCAGCTCCCGGCGATCCCGATGTCCTGCGGCGGGAATTCTCCGGCTGGGACACGCGTATCGAGCAACTCTTGCGGCATGTCCAAATGACCTTCCGCTGGGCTCTGTATGACCGCGAGCCACTCCCGACCTGGACCAGGGGACGATTGACGCTTCTCGGCGATGCCGCTCATCCGATGCTTCCCCACCTCGGACAGGGCGCCAATCAATCGATTGAAGACGGCATGGCGCTGGCAACAATTCTCGAGCGTGCGGACCGAACGACTGCTCCGGCGGCCCTCCTTGCTTATGAGCATTTGCGTCGTGAGCGTGTGGCGCAGGTCCAGCGCGGTGCGCGCGAGAATGGTCTGCGGTACGATTCGGCCTACGCAGATTTAGGAATTCGCGATGCCGAGATTAAAGCGCATGCGGCATTCCGTATGCGGCTCTACGACCACGATGTCGTCCCGGAGGCGCAGGCAGTGGCGGCATCGCTCGGCGGATAACTGTTATTCGTCATCTGTGTGACGTCTGCGAGCCTTGCGCTTGCGTCGCGGTGGTGCCTCGCGGGTTGCCGCCGCATTCGGGCGCACCGTTGGCGTATCCCGTTGCGCCGATGTTTCCTGCCAACGCAGGAATTCGCGGAAAAGCGCCGCATTTTCCTCAGGCCTTGCGGCTGGGAGGCTGGGTGTCGTTAGATCGACCGGATTTAAGGTCGTAACCTTGACCTCAACCGATTCTGGTTCATCGATCTTCGCGGCAACATTTTCGGTTGCTTTCGATTCGATAACGCTCTCATCCGCCACTTTCGACACGATGGCTTTTGGTGTGGCCGCGACTTCGCTGACTGCATTCCTGTCCGGTACTTCGGTAAAAATCACGACGTAAGTGGTTGCAAGTCCCGCGGCGAGGCCCGCCACTCCGGCAAAGCGAAGAGCGGGGCCGAGTACCTGCCTCTTGCGGGCCCGTTGGCTTAGACGCCAAACCGCTTCCATGCTGCCAGGTTCGGGCGCGGTCAGGGGACGCTCTGGCAAGAACTCTGGCGGCTCGTCAGGAATTTGCGGATCGAGCGAGGGCGCGGTCCGAATCTCGAGAGCCTGACCGTCAAACTGTTTCGTCCGTAATGCATTGGCGCGATCACGCAGATGGCGTGGCGCATAGTAAAGCAGATTATTGGGATCGGTCGCGTCCTGGTTGTCCGTCGCGGTGTCTTGTTGGTCTGGCGCGCTCATTCTGAACTCCTTCGAAGACCGGCCGCGATACGGCAGATGCGAACAGGCCGCAGGCCGGCGCTCTATGGCAGAACGCTGCAAAACTGGAATGATGAATAGCTTCAACGCCACGCAAGAATGGGCGGGAATTGTCGTCTCTGCGCGCCGTCCAAGCGTCCATCGCCTAGTCCCCACTCGGCAACTTTCCGCTGTGCAAATTATGGGATTGGTGGACAGGCTTTAGTTGGTCCGAACCTAGACAAAAATGTGATTCACCGCATGGCTGCGGTAACGAGAAACTGTCGACCTGATACGCGAGCGAATGGCGCTACAGATTCGCCGCCCGCAATTTGGCTTTCTGCGGAGCGATGGTCGCGGCCCAAACCCCGTGTATGTGCGCAACCTCTGCTTCGAATCGCTGCAGGAAAAGTCGTGCCTGCGTTGATAGCGTACGGCGCTTCGGCTGAATGACCACGAATTCCGCGTGCAGCTCCGGCTCGACGATGGGATTCACGATCAATTCGCCGCGGCCGATGTCATTCACCGAGATGACGCTCGGCAGGATGGTAACCCAGTCGGAACGCGCCACGAATTCGAGGGTGGCGATCATGGCGTCCATCTCCAGCATTGCAGCAATTTCGACGCCATGTGACTGAAAATACGTTTCGAGATTGCGGCGGCGGATGTTGTCAGGACCAGGGACCACGATTTTCAATGGGCGACATTTTGCCAGACGCAACGGGGCGAGTGCCTTGAAGCCCGCGCGCGGACCGGAGATCATCATCTCGCGGTCACGCACCAACATCCTCGATTTCAACCCAATGGTGCCCTCGAAAGCCGGCACCACGGCAAAGTCGAGCGCATCATCGAGCACCATTTCAGTCAGCAACGCGCTGTAGCCTTCGACGATGTGCAGGCGGACTTCCGGACACCGCGGCACGAAATCATCGAGTACCGGGGCGAGTACCGCCCGCGTGAACGTGGGCATCAATCCGATACGAAGATCGCCTGTGACTTCGCCCGCGAGCGAGCGCGCTTCTTCGGCGGCGTGCTCGAGCGTGCCGACTGCCTCAACGCATCGCTTGTAATAGCGCAAGCCTGCTGGCGTTGGGGTAACGCCGCCGGTGGTGCGCTCGAACAGCTTCACCTTCAGGGCCCGCTCGACCGCCGCTACGTGCTGCGAGATGCCCGATTGTGTTGCATTTTCCCGCTGCGCGGCGCGGGTAAATGAGCCTTCCTCGCACACCGCAATGACGGCGCGAATTTGTCGCAGCGGGATCGTGGCCATGTGGAGAATGCCTGAAAAAGGGGGGCATCAGAAAATCTAATGATCGGGCGCAGAATATATTATTTCTGCTTGAGCTGCCAACCGGCTTAGGATTTCGGCCCATTCAGCTACAGGCGCGCGAACGCGCCGGTTCGGGAGGACGGCCATGGGAGCTAATTTCGGCATTGCCGGCATGGATTGGCAGCAGCGGGTCAACTGGGACCGGCTGCGCGAATATCGCATCGAACGCGCGCGCGCGATGATGAAGAAGCACGGTCTCGGCGCCATGCTCTGCATGTACGACGAGAACGTCCGCTACATCACGGGCACGCTGACGCCCGGCTGGAATCGGCTCAAGCCAGGCCTGCGCTACGCCATGCTGTGCGGCGACGGTCGTCCGATCCTGTTCGAGCAGGGCGATCTCGGCTTCCAGATCGAGCGGCATTCGCCGTGGTTGCCGAAAGAGAACGTGCGCCACTCGTTTGCATGGATCAAAGGCGCGGCAGGTCCCGCTTCGACGCAGCAGGTGAACAAGTTCACCAAGGCGGTGCTGCAAGCGATGAAGGAAAACGGCGTCGCCGGTCAGAAGCTCGGCGTCGACTTCATCGACATCAACATGATCAACATCTTCAGGGAAAACAACATCAACTGGGTCGATGGCATGACCCCGATGATGGAAGCGCGCGCGGTCAAGAGCGAGGACGAGCAGGAATGTTTCCGCATCGTCGGAGCGATCGGCGATGCCACGCATTGGGAATGCATGAAATTCCTGCGCCCCGGCATTACCGAAAACCAGGTGACGGCGCACCTGATGGAATATCTCTACAACATTCCGGGAATGGAGGACGTCGAAGACGTGATCGTCTCGTCCGGTCCGAACACCTGGCCGAACTGGCGCAACTTCTCCGACCGCATTATCCAGCCCGGCGACATCGTCTTCATGGATTTGGCCGCGCTGACGTGGAACGGCTACAAGTCCTGCTATTACCGCACCTACTGTGTCGGCAAGGAGCCGAGCAAAGAGCAGAAGGATACCTATGCCACCGCGCTCGAATGGCTGTATGACTCAATCGGCGCGGTGAAGGTCGGCGCCACTACGCGCGACATCGCGCTCAAGTGGCCGTCGGCAATGGAAACCTGGGGCTATGAAGATGAAGACCAGGCCGCCGCCAATCTCTGGGGACATGGACTCGGTCTCGCGCAATACGATCCGCCGGTGATTTCGCGCATCTGGTCACTCGATCACCCGGTTGAAATTCAGGAAGGCATGACGTTTGCGCTCGAAACCCAGCACGGCAAGCGCTTCCGATATGGCGTGCGCATCGAGGAAATGCTGATCGTGAAGAAGAACGACATCGAGATCGTGTCGAACTTCCCAGTCAAGCAGATCACGGTCGTCGATCCGCTGCCCGGTTATGGGGACCATGTGAAGTGACGTCGGCGTAAGCCGACGTCATCCCCGGGCGAGCCGAAGGCGAGACCCGGGGATCTCGAGCCGCGAACTGTGGTGCCCGCTTAAGCGGGATGGCCGGGACAAGCCCGGCCATGACACCAGAAACCGATTGGTCCGCCGTGATGAACCCCTTTGTTCTGTCTCTCGATGATCCGTCTGCTGCCAACCCCGAGCGGGTCGGGCCCAAGGCAGCGAATCTCGCCGGCTTGATGCAGGCGGGCCTGCCAACACCGGGCGGGTTCGCGCTCACCGCGGATGCTTACCGTCAACAGATAAGACATCTCGGTATCGAGGACTTGCTCCGTCAATATAACGAAGCCGATCTGTCGAACTCGCGCCGCATCTCGATTCAGATCAGGCTTGCGCTCTATCAACGCCCGATCGCGCCGGACATTCTTGCGCCGCTTCTCGCCGCCTGGCGCAAGCAGCGCGAGAAGGCGCCATTGGGCGTCGTGCGGTCCTCGGCGCTGATCGAGGACCGCAAGGGCGCCAACTTCGCCGGCCAGTTCGAAAGTTTTCTTGGGCTTTCCGATGAAACCGAATTCCAGACCGCTGTGCGCGCTTGTTGGGCGGCCTTATGGACCTCGCATGCCCGCCGTTACATGGATAACCACGGTCTTTCTCCGGCTGATACCGCGATGGCCGTATTGATCCAGCCGCTTGTGTCGGCGCGCGCTTCTGGCGGCGGATTAAGCGAGACCGCCGAAGGACAGATGCTGATTTCGGCGACGTGGGGCCTGGGCTCGGCGATTGCCCAAGGCGAGGTGGTGCCGGATCGCATCTTGCTGAGCAAAACCGGCTTCCTCCGCACCGTCGAGGCCGGCCGCAAAGGACATCGCGATACTTGCGCGCACGGCGTGTCCGCCCCGGAGCTGGTCCCGAAAGAGCTTGTCAGTGAACCCTGTCTTTCACCGGGCGAAGCCGTGACGCTCGGTCGCCTCTTGCGCAAGTGCGAGCAACTGGCGGGCGGTCCCATCGAGGTCGAATGGGCAGCGGACGAGACCGGTTTCGTGCTGTTGCAATCGCGTCCGCTGCACATGGAGCCGGCGGTGGTGCCGGACGAAATCTGGCTGCAGCATCCGGGTCTGAATGGCCACCCCGCCGGGATTGGCTGGGGCTCCGGCCGCGCGGTCGTGGTCAATTGCGAATGCGAACTGTCGCGCGTTGCGCCCGGCGACGTGCTGGTCACGCGCGTGGCGGGGCCGGCTCTCAGCCCGATCTTGCCGCGTGTCTCCGGCGTCGTCGCCGAACTCGGAGGCTCCACCTCGCATTTGGCTTCGCTTGCGCGCGAGCGGGGAATTCCGATGGTGCTGGGTGTGCTCGATGCCACGCGCAAGATTCCCGACGGCGCGCAATGTGCCGTTGACGGAGTTGCCGGCATCGTGCGGTGGCTTCGGTGACGGCAAAGCCCCGCATTTTCGTCACCCAGCCGATCGCCGATAGCGCGCTCAAGCGGCTGCGGGCGTTGGCGAACGTGAAAGTCTTTCCCGACGACAGCAGGATCATTCCGCAACGCACGCTCATTGCCGCCGCTCGCAAGGCCGATATCCTGTTTTGCCTGCTGCACGACAAGATCGGCCACGCCGTCATCGCAGCCAATCCGAAGCTGCGTCACATCGCGGCACAATCAATAAGTCCGTCGAACATCGACGTGGCCGAAGCCACGGCGCGCCGCATACCCGTCACCGTGGTGCCCCCGGTCACGACCGAGGCGACCGCCGACCTCACGTTCGGGCTCATGCTCGCGGTTGCGCGCCGCATGCTTGAGGGTGATCGGCTGGTGCGTGCGGGCAAATTCCCCGGCGGGCAATCCCGGCATTTGCTCGGGTCATTCGTTCACGGCAAGACCTTGGGTCTCGTCGGCGGCGGTGGGCTCATCGGCAAGGCAGTGGCAAAACGCGCCCAAGGCTTCTCCATGCGAGTTCTCTATTGGACGCCGCGCCGAAAGCCGGAAGATGAGGAGAGGGGAGCCGGTCTCACGTTCGTCCCGCTCGATCAACTGCTGCGTGAATCGGATTTCGTCTCGCTGCATTCGCCGCTCAACGCGGAAACCCGGCATCAGATCGGCCCAAGCGAGATCGGCCTGATGAAGAAGTCGGCGTTCATCATCAATACCGCGCGCGGCGCGATCATCGATGAGGCGGCGCTGGTGCGAGCGCTTAAAGGCAGGAAGATTGCAGGCGCCGGCCTCGACGTGTTCGAGCACGAACCAAAAGTGCATGCCGAATTGAAACGGCTGAAAAACGTCGTGCTGGTGCCGCATCTCGGCAGCGCCACGGCCGAAGTGCGCGAGGAAATGGCGAACATCGTGGTCGATAATATCGAGGCGTTGCTCGGTGGGCGGGTGCCCCCAAACTGTGTAAATCCGCAGGTATTGGGCAAGTGACGGTCGATCATCGCCCGCCAAATGGAAATCCGATTCTTCGGCGTTTGAGCTAAGATCGACTTGAATGAACGCTGGGTCGCCGCTTTCGCGCGATGACGCTGGCGCATCGGGAGGAAAATCGATGGCGGACTTGCCCAAGCTTGACGTGGTCATCGGAAACAATTTCGGCCATCTGCCGATGTTCATCGGGGCCGAGAAAGGCTTCTTCAGGAAACACGGCGTCGACGCCAAAATGCTGGTGGTCGACACCGGCACCGACATGGTCAACGCCATGCACGACGGCCGTGCGCAAATCGGCGACATGAGCACGACCACTTACCTCAAAGCGGTGCATGCCGGCGAGCCGTTCAGGGTGATCGGCCTGATCATGAACGACGCGACGCGCGACAATTGCGACGATCCGCTCGCCATCGTGACCAAAAAGGGCAGGGGCATCGAGGCCGGCAAGGTCACCGACCTCAAGGGCAAGAAGATCGGGCTCGCGCGCGGCCAGACATCCGACGAATATTTCAAAATGGTGTTGCGCCGCGCCAAAATGAAATACGAGGAGCTCACCATCGAGAACATCTGGTCGCAGTTCGGTCTCGCGCCCGCGCTGAAGGAAGGCAAGGTCGATGCGATCGTATCGTGGGAACCCTATGTCACGCAGGTGCTCACCGAAGTACCGGATTCATTCGCGGTGATCCGCGGCGGCCATCATATGTCGTACGTGATGGTGGCAACGGCGCACGGGCCGACGGTTGAGAGCAAGCCTGCGGTGGTGAAAAGCATCGCTGCCGGTCTCGCCGAGTCCTCGCACTTTACGCGCAACAATCGCGACGAGGCGGTTGAGATTTTCGCGAAATGGGTGCCTGGTACCGATGTCGCGATCGGCAAGAAAGCCGTGAAGCACATCAGCTTCGATCCGCGGCTTTCGCCGAACGTGATGCGCGCCTTCGAAAACGCGGAGGACGAGGTGCTGATGAACACGCTGAAAGGCGCGCCAAGGCTGGACGTGCCCAGCCTGTTCCGGCCGCAATTCATGGCCGAGGTGCAGCAGGAGCACCCGGAGTACTTCGCGGATTTGCCGCAGTTAAAGTAGACCTGCTCACTCCGCTGTCCAGCCACCGTCGACGACGAGCGATGAGCCGGTCATCAGCGCGGCTGCGTCGCTCGCCAGAAAGACAATAGCGCCGGTCAAATCCTCGAGCTGGCCGAGGCGGCCGAGCTTGATGCGGCGAAGCGTATCCTCGCGAAATGTCTGGTTCTGGAAGAACGACCGCGTCATCGGCGTCTCGATGAAGGTCGGCGCCAGCGTGTTGACGCGAATCTTGTGCGGGGCCAGCTCGATTGCCATCGCTTTCGTGAAGCCCTCCATTGCGTGCTTGGTCGCGCAATAAACCGTCCGCGTCGGTCCCCCGACATGACCCATCTGCGAGGACATATTGACGATAGACCCGCCACGCCCGGCATCGATCAGTCGCCGCGCGACGGCCTGTGCCACGAAATAGGCGGCGCGCACGTTCAGCGAAAAGACGAAATCGAAATCTTCTATCTTCACGTCGACGAACGGCGCCGGCCTGTTGGTTCCGGCATTGTTGACCAGGATCTCGAAAGGCGATCGTTCTGCAATTGCTTCCTTCACCGCATTCACGTCGCGGACATCGAGCGCAAGATGTGCAGCCTTTTGCCCGCGCGAGCGGATCGCCTCGGCGGCTTCCTCGATTTCCTTTACGGTGCGCGCGGCGAGTGTCACTTCCGCACCGGCATCTGCCAGGGCGGAGGCGGCCGCAAGGCCAATGCCGCGGCCGGCACCGGTCACCAGCGCGCGCTTGCCATCGAGTCGAAAGGAAGGGGTGCGAGTGAGATCAACTGCCATGCTTCGTCATGCCCGGCACTCGGGTCCGGCCGTCGGTCGGCCCGAGCACATGCCTTGTGTCGGGCATCCACGTCTTCCAGACGTACCACTATCAAAGACGTGGATGGCCGGGACAAGCCCGGCCATGACAGAAAATCACTCCGCAGCCTGAGCGTAGGGGACGTTGCGGCCGCCATAACGCCGCACGCGAATGTTCGCCTGCTCGGCATGACCGAGAAAGCCCTCAAGCACGCACAGGCGCGAGCAATACTCGCCGATCATGGCGCTGGCCTCGTCGGTCAGCACTTTTTGATAGGTGCATGTTTTCATGAATTTGCCCACCCACAGGCCACCGGTGTAGCGCGCCGCTTTTTTAGTCGGCAGCGTGTGGTTGGTGCCAATCACCTTGTCGCCGTAGGCGACATTAGTCCGTGGCCCAAGAAATAGTGAACCGTAGTTCTTCATGCCATTGAGAAACACATCCGGGTCGTGCGTCATGACCTGTACGTGCTCGGACGCCACGCGATCAGCCTCGGAAATCATCTCCGCCTCGTTGTCGCAGACGATCACCTCCCCGTAGTCCTTCCATGCCTGGCCGGCCGCGTCCGCGGTGGGAAGTATCGACAGCAGCCGCTCGACCTCTTTCATCGTGTCGCGAGCAAGCTTTTCGGATTTGGTAATCAGCACCGCGGGAGACGTGGGACCATGCTCGGCCTGACCAAGAAGATCGGTGGCGCAGATTTCCCCGTCGACGCTGTCATCGGCGATGATGAGCGTCTCCGTGGGGCCGGCAAGCAGGTCTATGCCAACCCGACCAAACAACTGGCGCTTCGCCTCCGCCACGTAGGCATTGCCTGGCCCAACGATCATGTCCACCGGCTTGATCGTTTCGGTACCGAGCGCCATGGCAGCTACGGCCTGCACGCCGCCGAGCACGTAGATGTCGTCGGCGCCGCCGAAATGCATGGCCGCGACGATCGCGGGGTGCGGCCCGCCTCTGAATGGGGGCGCGCAGGCGATGATGCGTTTCACGCCCGCGACCTTCGCGGTGACGATCGACATGTGCGCAGAGGCGACCATCGGGTAGCGCCCGCCAGGTACGTAACATCCGATCGAGTTCACAGGAATATGGCGATGGCCGAGAACAATGCCCGGTAGCGTCTCGATCTCAAGGTCGTGCATCGTGTCGCGCTGTTTCTGCGCGAAATTGCGCACCTGCGCCTGAGCAAACTTGATGTCGTCAAGGTCGCGCTTTGGGACCTGCGCGATGGCCCGTTCGATTTCCTGGGGCGACAGTCGGAAATCCTTTGGCGACCACTTGTCGAATTTTTCCGACATTTCGCGAATCGCCGCATCCTTGCGCTCGTCCACCTGGGCCAGAATGCTCTCGACGGTTTCCCGCACCTTGGCGTCGGCAGCCTTTATCGCGCCCGCGTCCATTCCACGCTTGAGCCAACGGGGCATGTTTTGATCTCCTCGCTTTCGGCGTCATCCTGAGGCGGCCGCCGCAGGCGGCCCTTGAAGGATGACGGTTACAAATCACCATCGTCACCCTTCGAGGCTCGCTTCGCGAGCGCCTCAGGGTGACGGGCACCGCTCGGTTTTTAGTCTAGCCTATTTGATCGCCTGCGGATTGATCGGAGAGCCGGTGCCCCCGGTGATGATCAGCGGCGGACCGCAGAAGAAAAACTCATAAATCCCGTCCTGTTCGCAGTCCTCGGCGAGTTCCTTCAGATAGAAAATCTCGCCCATGCACAAGCCCATGGCCGGAATCACGACCCAGTGCCAGGGCTGATTGGCTTCGGTGGTCTCGTTGGGCCGCACCTCGACGCCCCAGGTGTCCGTGCAAATCGCGGCGATCTGCTTTTCCTGACACCAATAGCAGTTCTCGAACTTGACGCCGGGCGCGTCCCCGCCGGCATAGCCGCCCCAGTTTTTTTCAGCGAGGCAACGTTCCATCTGCCCGGTGCGGACAATGACAAAGTCGCCGCGGCCGATGCTGACATTCTGCTGCTTTGCGCATTGATCGAGCTCGTCATTGGAAATGCTTTCGCCATCCTGCATCCATTTCACGCCGCGAAAACGTGCGATATCGAGTAGGACGCCGCGGCCCACCATTTTGTTTTTTGAATGCTCGATCCCCAACACGGACAGTCCGCGGGAGTCGATGAGCTTTGCGTCATAGCCGTTGTACGCCTTGTCTTCGTAAAAGATGTGGCCGAGCGCATCCCAGTGGGTGGCTCCCTGCACGCACAGCGTCAGCGTGTCGTCGGCGTAGCGGATCTTGTTCCAATCCTGCTGCCCGGCGATTGCGTCGGTGCCGGTTGCCAGCATCTGGTGGATCGGGTTGAAGCGTCCGCCAAACAATCCGGTCTGCGGACCGGTGCGGTCGAGCGGGATGCCAAGGGCAAACACCTTGCCGGAGCGGATCAGGCTGGCCGCCTTGACAATGTCCTCAGGGTTAACGTGGTTGAGTGTGCCAATCTGATCTTCTTTGCCCCACCGTCCCCAATTCTTGAGCTTTTTCGTGGCTTCGGCGATCGCTTGTCTGCCGACCTTGATATTCATGAAGTGCTTCCTTCCGGCTTTCTTATTTTCGCAGCGTCAAATTTGCCGCTTGCTGGCGGCGCAATATTGCGCAGAGCGGCGGTATTTCATCAAGCGGCCGGCATCGTCTCTTTGACAGGATGTGAAGCGCTTGCGCATCATCCGGTGAATTTGAAACCACGCCGGAGGACATTCATGAAACGCTATCTGATCGCTGGCGCTATAATGGCGTCGCTCGCGCTGCCCTCACATGCAGCCAATATCGTTGACGAATGGGCCAGCGTAAAGCCGCCGGCGGCGCCGGCGCTCAAGCCGGTCACGGTTGATCCGAAGACCACCGCGCTGTTGATGCTCGATTTCATGAACCAGAATTGCGGCCAGCGGCCGCGTTGCCTCGACACGATTCCGGCGATGAAAAAGCTGCTCGCAGAGGCTCGTGCTCATAAAGTGCCAGTTGTGTATTCGATCATCGCCAATAGTACGCCGGCCGATGTGATCAAGGACGTTGCGCCGCAGCCTGACGAACCGCATGTCCTTTCGGGCCCGGACAAGTTTCGCAACACCGATCTCGAGAAGATTTTGAAGGACAAGGGTGTCACCACCGTGATCGCCGTGGGCACTTCCTCGAATGGCGCGGTGCTCTACACAGCCAGCGGAGCAGCGTTTCGCGGCATGAACGTCATTATTCCAGTCGATGGCATGTCGGCGGTCGATCCTTACGCCGAATACTCCGCTGTTTTCACGCTCATGAATGCGCCACAAGTCTCAGCAAAAACTACGCTCACCAGAAGCGACATGATCAAGTTCTGAGAAATCGGATTCTGTAGCGACAGGAGATGCCGATGCTTGTGAGACGCCACTTTATTGTGGGCAGCGCAGCAATGGCGCTGGCGGGGGGCACCCTGTTCGGAACGCGAGGGTATGCCCATCACGGCTGGGACTGGGCCGACGAGAGCGAAAATTTTGAGCTGACCGGCGTGATCAAATCGGCCCAGCTCGGCAACCCGCACGGGCTGCTGACCGTCACCGCAAAGAATGAGGATTGGACCGTCGAGGTCGGTCAGCCCTGGCGCAACGAGCGCGCTGGGTTGAAGGACGCGATGCTGGCCAAAGGTGTTGAAGCGACGTTCCAGGGCCATCGCGCGAAGGATAAGAAAAAGCGGCTTATGAAGGCCGAGCGCATCATAATCGCCGGCAAGCTTTATAATCTGTATCCGGACAGGGACTGATCCCGCGTCGCTATGCTTATCGATGCGCTCACGGCGCTGCAAGACTGGGCGCCGGTCGCCGCCCTGCGGCATTCGCGCTGGACCTATGCCTCGGTCAACGCCGCCCACATCATTGGCATTGCGCTGCTGTTCGGGGCAATCGTGCCGCTCGATCTGCGGCTGATGGGATGGCGGCGCACTGTGCCGATCGGGACCATGGCTCGCGCCTTGCTGCCGGTCGCGACCGCGGGCCTCGGACTGGCGGTTATCGCCGGCTTGGCGCTTTTCTCGGTCCGGGCAGTCAAATATGCCGGCACTGGATTGTTTCAGGTAAAAATGGCGCTCCTCGCCTGCGCGGTGACCAACGCGCTCCTGTTGAAATACGCGGCGCAATGGGAGGCACAGCAGACGAAAACCGGGGTCGCGCCACCGCTGCGCTTGCGCCTGGCCGGCGCGCTGTCGATCGTGCTCTGGCTCTCGGTCATCGTCAGCGGGCGTATGCTCGCGTTCGTGGACTAGCGTCAGCCGCCGATTTTCCGATTTAGACCTTCCCCAGCGCGCGGAGGATTTTGTCCGGCGTGAACGGCATGTCGGTGAGCGGTTGCGCGCCCAGCGGACGCAGCGCGTCGTTGATCGCGTTCATCACCGAACCCGGGGCGCCGGCGGTGCCGGCTTCGCCCGCGCCCTTCGCGCCAAGTTCGCTGTCGGCGGTCGGTGAGACCACATGACCGCACTCGATGTCCGGCATTTCCGCCGCCATCGGGACCAGATAGTCGGCCATGTTGCCGTTGAGCATCTGTCCGCGCTCATCGTACAGACAATGCTCGAACAGCGCCGCGCCGATGCCCTGTACGACGCCGCCGCGAATCTGCTCGTCCACCAACTGCGGATTAATGATGGTGCCGCAATCTTCCACGCACCAATGCTTGAGAAGTTTTACGAAGCCGGTGTCGGTGTCGACTTCGAGATAGCTGCCCTGAATGCCATTGGTGAACGCGAAGGGCCACGCACGCGGCACGTAATGGCGCGTCACCATCAATTCCGCCTGAAATCCGGGCGGTAGCGTGTCCGGGCGGAAGTAGGCCACGCGCGCGAGCTCGTCGAGCGGCAGTCGCTCGGTGCCCGTTTGCTTGTCGACGACAATACCGTTCCGGATGTCGAGATCCTCGGGCTTGGCCTGCAGGATCGAAGCGGCAACGGCGACGACGTTGGCCCGCAGCGCCTTGCCGGCCTGCCACGCGGCCTCGCCGCCGATGCCGGCAGCCCGCGACGCCCAAGTGCCGCCGCCGTAGGGCGTGTTGTCGGTATCTCCCGTAACCACGCGCACCTTTTCAATCGGCACGCCGAATGACGAGGCGACGCATTGCGCCACCACGGCCTCCGCCCCCTGGCCCTGCTCGGTGACGCCGGTGTGCACGATGATCGCGCCCTGGGCATCGAGCTTCACCGTGGCGCCATCCATCGAGGTGATGCGGGCACCGCCCACGCCATAGAAGGCAGCGGAGGGATTGGTGACTTCAATGAAGCTGGCAAAACCAATGCCGCGATAAATCGCTTTTTCGCGCAGCCGCTTTTGTTCGGCTCGCAGGCCGGCGTAATTCATCATCGCGTCGAGGTGAGCCAAAGCCTCGTGATGCGAAAGCAGTTCGAACTTGAGTCCTGCGGCCGATTGTGTGGGATAGGCATCGTCGGGGATAAGGTTGCGCCGGCGCAATTCCAGCGGATCCATGCCGATTTTGGCGGCAGCGAGTTCGACCAGCCCTTCGGTAACCGCGACCGCAATCGGATGGCCGACTGCGCGGTATTGGCACATGACGTTCTTGTTCTGGAAAACAACGCGGGCCAGCGCCCGATAGTTGGGACATTTGTACGGGCCGCCGGTCAGGTTGACGATCTGGTTCGCTTCGATGCCGCTGGTGCGGGGATAGACGGAGTAGGGACCGATACCGGTCAGGTCATCGATCTCGAAGGCATTGATGGTGCCGTCCTTGCTCACGCCGATCTTCGCCTTGATGCGATGATCGCGGGCGTGAATGTCGGTGACAAAGCTTTCGATGCGGTCGGCGACGAATTTCACCGGACGCTTGAGTAGCTTCGACAATGCCACCGTTGCCATTTCATCGGCATAGGTGTGGACCTTGATGCCGAACGAGCCGCCCACGTCCTTGGTCACGACACGGACTTGGTGCTCGGCGATGCCAAGATGCTTGGCGAACAAGTTCTGCATCATGTGCGGCGCCTGCGTGCCGTGATAGACGGTCATGCGCTGTTCGCCTTCGTTCCAGTCGGCGACCACGGCACGCGGCTCGGTCGTCACGCCGGTATGGCGGCCGAAACGGAACGTGGCCTCCACGATGGCATCGGATTCGGCGAGCGCCTTGTCCACCGCGCCAACATCGAGCTTCCGCTCGAAGCAGAGATTGTCGCCGAGCGAGGCATGGATCACCGGCGTCTTGCGGTCGAGGGCCACTTCCGGATCGGTCACCGCTGGCAATTCTTCGTATCTCACTTCGACCAGTTCGCAGGCATCCTCGGCCTCGGCCCGTGAGCGCGCGACGACCGCGCAAACCGCTTCGCCTTGCCAGCAGGCGCGGTCCACAGCCAGGGGGGACTGCGGCGCCGATTTCAAACCCTTGAGGTGAGTAAGCACACCCACCCAAGGAGTCATAACCTTGGCAAGCTCCGCGCTGGTAACGACCGCAATGACGCCCGGGGCCTTTTTTGCCGCGTCGGTGGCAATTTTGACGATTCGCGCATGAGCGTGTGGCGAGCGCACATAAGCGACGTGTGCCATGCGCGGCAGATTGACATCGCTGACGTATTGCCCACGGCCCTGCGTGAGCCGCTGCAGGTTCGGGCGTGGTACCGAGCGGCCGATATAGGAGTTCGGACGATCAAGGGCGGTCAGCACGGGCGGAGAATCTTCGACGATCTTCATTTTCTGGCTCCAGCGCGCGCCTGTGCGACTGCTTCCACCGCATCGACGATGGCGTGGTAGCCGGTGCAGCGGCAGTAGTTCCCGGAAATGTGCGCGCGGATTTGCTCGCGGCTTGGAACATTTTTCGTCCGCTTGAGGAGGTCCTGCGCGGTCGCGAGCATGCCGGGCGTGCAATAGCCGCATTGCAAGGCGTTGCGCTGCTCGAATGCAGCTTGCAGGTCGGCGACTTCGCCGGAATCGGATAGTCCCTCGATCGTTTCGACCTTGGCGCCGTCACACTGCACCGCCAGCATCAAGCAGCCGCGGGTAATCTCGCCGTTCACGCGCACGGTACAGGCGCCGCAAACGCCGTGTTCGCATCCGACATGGCTGCCCGTCAGCAAGAGGTCCTCGCGCAGGAAATCGACCAGTGTTTTGCGCGCATCTACGCGCTCCTGCACGCGCTCGCCGTTTACGGTGAGTGAGATATCGAGGGCGCGGTGGCTCATGGCCGATCCTCCAGCAGCTGTTTCGCCACGCGGCGAAGCAGCACGCCAGCCAGATGTTTCTTAACCTTCGCGGTTGCTTGCACATCGTCGTTCGGTTCGAGATCGAGCGCATTGACCGCTGCGTCGATATTGCCGGCAGCGAGCGCTGCCTCAGCTTTTTTGGCGCGGACAGGTGTGTTGCCGACGCCGAAGTAGGCCAGTCTCACATCGGCAATGCTCTTGCGGTCCGCGCGCGCGGTCGCAGCGAGGCCGATGATCGCATAATCGCCATGGCGGCGCGCCAGTTCGGCAAATCCGACACGAGTGTTCCTGTCGGCGGCGGGAACGCGCACAGCAGTCAGCATTTCCTGCGGACGCAGCGCCGTTTCAAACAGACCCCTGAAGAAAGCGTCCGCTTTCACCGTGCGCTTGCCCTTGGGGCCGGCAATGTCAATCTCGCCGCCAAGCGCCAGGACGCACGCCGGCAATTCCGCCGCCGGATCGGCGAAAGCGATGGAGCCCCCAAACGTGCCGCGGTTGCGAATCGCGGGATGACCTATGTGAGGCATTGCGAGCGCGATCAGTGGCGCGTGCCTGGAAACGATGTCCGAGCGTTCGACCTGGGCATGACGAGCCAGTGCACCAATTTCGACAAACCTGCCTTTCCGGGCAATGCCATCGAGCCCTTTGATACCGTTGATATCGATCAGCAGTTCAGGCGCCGCGAGGCGCATATTCAGCGTCGCGATCAGGCTCTGCCCGCCCGCAAGCAGCCGCGCGTCGTCCTTGTGCTTGGCGAGCAGCGTCACCGCTTCCTTGAGCGTCCGTGCCTTCGTATAGGCAAATGGCGCCGGCTTCACCTGTCCTCCCCCGTCGATGGCGCATGATCCCGGCGGAGAACACTTCCCACCTTCGGATCGCGCTGTCGTTTTTTCTTATTGTGACCGGGAACGCGGTCAGGTCAATGCGCTCGCCGACTGACCGCGCCCCGCGTATAAAGCCTGCACAAAATCAAGGGAGAGACCCGTGCCAAAGGAATTTGAAGGGAACGTTGTTGTTGTTAGCGGGGGCAGCCGTGGAATAGGCAAGGCGATTGCAACCGCTTTCGCCCGCGAAGGCGCGCAAGTCGTGTTGGCGGCAGCCAGTGCGGACAATCTTGCGGCCGCGGCCAAGACGATGGCCGGAGGGCCTGCCCCAATGACGGTTGCCGGGGATTTGAGAACGCTTGCCGGCTGCGAGCTGCTGTTCAAGGCGGTCAACGATAAATTCAAGCGCTGCGATATCCTCGTCAACAATGCAGGCGCGACGCGCGGCGGGAATTTCTTCGAGCTTCCGGACGAGGCATTTGTCGATGGGTTTGCGCTGAAATATTTTGCCGCGGTGCGGCTTTCGCGATTGTTCTGGCCGCTGCTAAAGGCGTCGCATGGAAGCATCATTAACATCATCGGCGCGGCCGCTCGAACGCCGGGACCCGATTTCCTGATCGGCGGCTCGGTGAACGCGGCCTTTGCGAATTTTGCAAAGGGCCTTGCCGCCATCGGCAATCGGGACGACGTCAACGTCAACGTCATCCACCCCGGAATGGTGGAGACCGACCGCGTCATCACGCTGTTCCAGCAGTTCGCCAAGGCCCACAACACCACGCCCGAGGAGGCGCGCAAAAACAGTCTCGCCAAAAGCGGCGCTCGGCGCATCGGCCAGCCTGACGACATCGCTGAGCTTGCGTTGTTTCTGGCACGTCCGCAGGCGCGGCACATTCAGGGCGCCGCCATTGTGGTCGATGGCGGCACGACGACCGGGCTCTATTGAAATTGCCCGCGTTCGTCGCCGCCAAGGCGGGGGACCCAGGACCGAGAAATTGGAAATGAATTCCGCTTCACGGGGTGAGCGGAACCAATATCAATCGTCGGAACACGCTAGGCGACGATTGTCTTCACGATATCGATCGCGCGGCGAAGGAGCGTTTCGGAAGCCTCCGGCGTGCGGAATGCCGCATGGGCCGAGAGGGTCACGTTCTCAAGTTTCGCCAGCGCATGATCCGGCGGCAACGGCTCGTTATGGAAGACGTCCAACCCCGCCTGGCGAATGTGACCGCTTTTCAACGCCGCTATCAAAGCGGCTTCGTCGGCGAGCGCTCCCCGTGCAGTGTTAACGTATATGACGCCCTTCTTCATTCGCGCGATGCGGTCGGCTGACAGAAAGCCGCGCGTCTCATCTCCGAGCGTCAGATTCATCGAGACGACATCGGCGCGAGCGAGAAGCGTGTCGATGTCAACCAATGGCACGTCGATCTCCGGGTGCTTGGTGCGATTCCAGCCGATCACGTTCATGCCCATGCCCCTGGCGATGCGCGCCACCTCGCGTCCGATCCCGCCGAGCCCGATCACGCCAAGTGTCTTGCCGAGAAGCTGCACGCCCTCGTGCGGCGTCCAGACGCCGCGGCGCACCTCGCGATCCATACGGGCAAGGTCGCGCGCACAGGCCCACAGCAGCGCGATGCTGTGCTCGGCCACCGCGGTGTCGCCATAACCCTTGATGATATGGACCTTGATTCCGCGTTCATTGAGCTCGCCGACATTCATATAGCTGGCCGGCCCGGTGCCGAGGAAAACGATGTGTTTGAGCTCCGGGCACTGCTCAACCAGCGGTGTGGGCATGTATGAATGGTCGTCGATCGCAATGCTGTAGCCACGTATGATGCGCGGCAGTTCCTCCCGCGCGAACGCCTTGCGGTTGACATCGATCGGCGGGTCATTGGGCGTTAAAACCCTTGCCCAGACCGGAGCCAGTTGATCGTTGCAGTCAAGGAAAATGGATTTCATGAGGATCATTCCATGAAAGCGGACAGACATTCCATAAGGGGACGTGGTTATAAGAGCAATGGCGCGAAAGCGGACAAGCCGCAACCGTTGACGGGTCGCGCTGCGCGGACTATAGCGGCGCCGCTCAATTAAACGCAGTCGAGTAATGGCCAAGAATCATAAAGCAGTCTGTGTCATCGCCTGGCCCGCCGGGCATTCACGCTCACCGATCATTCATAATTACTGGATCAAGCAACATAAGCTCGATGCCGAATACCGGCGCGAGGCAGTGCCGCCTGAGAAGTTTGCCGATTTTGTCACGCATCTACGCGAAAACGGCTATGTGGGCGCGAATATCACTGTGCCGCATAAGGAGCCGGCCCTGAAATTGTCCGAGCCGGACGAGCGTGCGCGCGCCGTTGGCGCCGCCAATGCACTTTGGTACGACGATGACAGGCTGCGCTCGACGAACACCGATGTCGAAGGCTTTCTCGCTAATCTCGATGCCGCCACTCCCGGCTGGGATCGCGGCCTGTCGACCGCCGTTGTGCTCGGTGCCGGAGGTGGTGCGCGCGCGGTGATCTACGCTTTGCTTACGCGCGAAGTGAGGCGCATCTACGTGATCAATCGAACGAAGGAGAGGGCGCAGGCACTTCGCAAGAAGTTCGGTTCGGCGCTTCAGGTCGCGAGCTGGGATGAAACCACCGGCCTTTTGGGAGGTGCCGGGCTGCTGGTGAATACGACGACGCTTGGGATGGAAGGCCAGCCCCCGCTCGAGCTCAACCTGCGCTGCCCGCCATCGCTGGTCGTCGCGGACATCGTTTATGCTCCGCTTGAGACCAGGCTATTGGCGATCGCCCGCGCGCGCGGGCTGCGTACTGCCGATGGCCTCGGCATGTTGCTGCATCAGGCCGTGCGCGGCTTTCAGCTTTGGTTCGGCATTCGACCAGAGGTGACGCCTGAATTGCGCAAGCTGGTTGAAGACGATCTGCTCAAGAAAAAGTGAGTAACCGGCGTCTGGAATATGCCGGCGATGCCGGGGTTAATCGCCTGATTGGGACCGGACCAAACCGGAACCGTATCGGGAGGACCATAATGTACAGCTCAAAGATTATTCGACGCACAGTCGGCGTGGCGGCTGTTGCGATTGCCCTGGTTTTTACGACTGCTTCCTTCGCACAGCAGCCGGGTCGCATTCGCGGCCAGATCGAAAAAGCCGATACCGGCACGCTCTCGCTGAAGCAGCGGGACGGCAGCATGCTCAACGTCAAGGTCGCGGAAGATGCGCGGGTGGCTGCCTTGGTTAAGGCTTCACTCGATGACATCAAGAACGACAGCTTCATCGGCGTTGCCGGCATGCCGCGGCCGGATGGCAGCATCGAAGCGTTTTCAGTTCACATCTTCCTGCCCGCGCAGCGTGGCGTCATCGCCGATCGGCATTTCGATTGGGACGCGAAACCTGGAAGCACGATGACGAACGCGTACGTTGCAAGCAGCGTAAAAGAAAAGGACGGGCAGACGCTTGTGCTCAAATACAAAGATGGCGAGAAGAAAATCATTGTGACGCCCGCAACGGCGATCACCGCGGTAGCGCCGGGCAACAAGGAGGAGCTCAAGCCCGGTGCGCAGATCATCATCATGGCGTCCGACAAGCAGTCGGATGGCTCGGTGCTGGCCAAGACGCTTTACATCGGCCGCAGTCTGACGCCGGCGATGTAAGAGAACGCCACTGGAATGTTCATTTTTCTGCGCCGCCGTATAAGGCGGCGCAGCTGCTAAAGGAGGATGCGACGTGAAAGTATTGACACTGATTGGCGCAGCGTGCGTCGTTGCAATGGTTTCTGCCACGGTGTGTGCGCAGGACAAGCCGGTGCGAGTGCGAGGCACGATCGATCAGATCGAAGGCAGCATGATGATTGTCAAATCGCGCGAGGGTGACACGCTGAGAATAAAATTGGCGGATGACGGTAGCGTCATTGCCCTGGAGAAGGCCTCGCTCGCGGACATCAAGCCGAATTCGTACGTTGGTTCGACCGCAATGCCGCAACCGGACGGAACCTGGAAGGCCGTCGAGGTCCACATTTTTCCGGAAGCCATGCGAGGCACCGGCGAGGGCGACCGACCATACGATTACAGGCCGCAAAGCACCATGACAAACGGAACGGTCAACAACGTCGGCAAAAGCACGGTAGGCGGGACTGTTTCGAGCGAGGAGGGCTCAACGCTCACGCTGAGCTACAAGGATGGCTCCAAGAAGATCGAGGTAACGCTCGAGACGGTGATCGTGAGCTATTTGCCCGGCAGCAGAGACGAGCTCAAGCCTGGCGCTCGAATTTATATTCCGGCAGCGACACGGCAGGCTGACGGCACGCTAATGACAGCGCGCATTAATGTCGGGCGCGGAATTGTGCCGCCAATGTAGGGTTTGATTATGCCCGCGCCCGCCGCGTTGGCGCGTGTGCCGAGCCGCGCGCGGGCACGTCGAGATCGGAAGCGAGCTCCGGCATTTCCCGCATGAGCCGGACGAGGCGGTTTTGGCGCCCTCCGGCAAGGCGTGCCTCGCGCTGTTCCTCGATTGGACGGCGCACTTCGTCGCAGCGGGCGAGGCCGTCGATCTCGGCGCCACGCTCGGCCAGTCGAGCGAGGCAATGCGTCAGATCCTCCAGCTGCTCGGCAACGACGTGGATGACGCCCGCCTCCTCCTGCACGCAACCGGTGACCACCACGTAGCGCGCGCCCAGCACTATCGGCCGCAAGCGCTCGAATACTTTCGGCCATACGATTACGTTGGCAACTGCGGTTTCGTCCTCGATCGTCATGAATACGACCCCATTGGCCGAGCCTGGTCGCTGCCGGCACGTGACCAGCCCTGAGATGCACACGCGCGTCCCGGAACGGATTCGGCGCAGCGTGTCGTTTGGTTTAATGGCACGCGCGTTGAGATCAGGACGCAGGAATTGCGCTGGATGCGCGCGCAGCGACAAATGCATGAAACGGTAATCGTTGATGACTTCTTCGCCGATCGGCATCGGCGGCAGATGGACATCAGGCTCACGTGAAACGATACGGGCCAGCGTGACATCGCTATCAACAGAAAACAGCGGCAGATCGTCGTCGTGGTCGCCGACCCGACCGAGAGCCTTGGCCGCCCACAGCGCTTCGCGACGGCTGAGGCCGAGCGAGCCGAAGCCATCCGCATCCGCCAGCCGCTCCAGCACGTGCGGAGAAAGCCCCGTGCGCAGCCAGAGATCGCGCATGGAGTCGTAATGAAAATTGCCGTTATCCTGAGGTGGCAGCGCAAAAGCGCTGCCCACGAAGGATGACGCCGTCGCCCTTCGAGGCTCGGCGACTGCGTCGCCCCGCACCTCAGGGTGACGGCGCATTGCAACAATCAGTTTCCCATCTTCCTCCTTCAGCCCCTTGATCTCCCGAAGGCCCAGACGAATGGCGTGAGTTGTATACACATCATCCCGCATCTCCCGATGCAGCTCATGCAAACGTTCGGCTGCGCGGGGACCTGGTTCGAGCGTCGCATCCCAGTGCGAATGATTGATGTCGGGCGGCCGTACTTCGACGCCGTGCTCGCGCGCGTCGCGCACGATCTGCGCCGGAGCATAAAATCCCATCGGCTGCGCATTCAAAAGCGCGGCAGCGAAGGCATCCGGATAGCGGCATTTCAGCCAGGCCGAGGCATAGACCAGAAGCGCAAAACTCGCCGCGTGGCTTTCGGGAAAGCCGTATTCGCCGAAGCCCTCGATCTGCTGGAAACAGCGCTCGGCAAACTCGCGCGTGTAACCGTTGGCCAGCATGCCGTCGATCATCTTGCGCTGGAATGTGCCAATGGTGCCGACGCGCTTGAAGGTGGCCATGGCGCGGCGAAGCTGGTCGGCCTCCGCTGGCGTGAAGCCGGCGGCGACGATAGCGATTTTCATCGCCTGCTCCTGAAACAGCGGCACGCCCAGGGTCTTCGAGAGCACCGCTTCAAGAGCCTTTGAGGGATATGAGATCGGTTCCTGTCCGCGCCGCCGTCGCAGATAAGGATGCACCATGTCGCCCTGGATCGGGCCCGGCCGCACGATCGCCACCTCGATCACCAGGTCGTAGAAGTTTTGCGGCTTCAACCGCGGCAGCATGGTCATCTGCGCGCGGCTTTCCACCTGAAATACGCCGAGAGAGTCCGCGCGGCACAGCATGCGATAGACCGCGGGATCCTCGGCCGGGATGCTGGCAAGCGTGTGCTGCTCGCCGTAATGCTTCTCCACCAGATCGAGCGCCTTGCGCACGCATGAGAGCATGCCAAGGCCGAGCACATCGACTTTCAGGATGCCAAGCGCATCGAGATCGTCCTTGTCCCATTCGACGAAGGTGCGATCGTCCATCGCCGCATTGCCGATCGGCATCACTTCGTCGAGACGTCTGCGCGTAATCACGAAGCCGCCGACATGTTGCGAGAGGTGACGCGGGAAACCGTTGATCTCTTGCGCAAGCGCAAGGATCCGGCGCATGCGTCGGCTTTGCGGGTCGAGGCCGGTTCTGGTCACCGCGTCCTTCGAAACTGCGCCGCCACCGCCGCCCCAGATCGAGGACGACAGGGCTCCGATGGTATCCTCGCTCAAGCCAAAGGCTTTGCCGACCTCGCGGATCGCCGAGCGGCCGCGATATGAAATAACCGTGGCGGCGATGCCGGCGCGTTCGCGACCATACTTATCGTAAATATATTGAATGACCTCTTCGCGCCGTTCGTGCTCGAAATCGACGTCGATATCAGGAGGCTCTCGCCGTTCTGGAGAAATGAATCGTTCGAACAGGAGGTCGGCGCGATCGGGATCGACCTCGGTTACGCCCAGACAATAGCAGATGGCAGAATTCGCAGCCGAACCGCGGCCTTGGCAAAGAATGCCCTTCGAGCGTGCGAACCGCACGATGTCGTAGACCGTGAGGAAATAGGGCTCATATTCCAATCGGGCAATCAGCTGGAGTTCATGCTCAAGATTCGCCCGCACCCTGTCTGGGATGCCCTGCGGATAGCGGCGGGCTGCGCCCTCATATGTGAAGTGGGCCAACGCATCCTGGGCATTGACGAAGCCCTCGACCTGTTCGTCGGGATATTCGTAGCGTAGCTCATTGAGAGAGAAGGAAAGCGCCTCGCTGAGCATCAGCGTTTCCGCGATCGCATCCGGCGCGTCGCGAAACAGCCGCGTCATTTCTTGCGGCGGTTTCAGATATCGCTCGGCGTTGGCCGCAAGCTTGCGGCCAGCGCGATCAATTGTTGTCTTCTCGCGGATGCAGGTGAGCACGTCGGCGAGCGGCCGCCGGTCGGGATGATGATAGAGGACATCGTTCACAGCGATCAGCGGCACGCCGCTGGTGCGCGCGACTTCCTTCAGGCGCGCCAGTCTGGAGCGGTCGTGCCCGCGATAAGGCATGGAAGCGGCAAGCCGGACGCGATGCGGTGCAGCTTCGCGCAGGCGCGCTAGCAGCCGGGCAGGGGCGCCCATGGCGATCAATTCCAGCCCAAAGGAATGTGCCAGCAGGTCGTCCAGATGCAGAACACAATCGCCCTTTTTGGCGCGAAGATTTCCCACTGTGAGCAAGCGGGTCAGTCTGCCCCAGCCGGTGCGATCGCGCGGGTAGGCGAGAATATCGGGCGTCCCGTCGGCGAAAACGAGCCGCGCGCCCGGGTGATAGCGCAGCGATAAATTTTGCTCGTGCTTGGCGAGGTGCGCGCGCACCACGCCTGCCACCGAATTGCGGTCGCAGAGTCCCAAGCCCGCCAGCCCGATATGGGCGGCCTGGACCATCAGCTCTTCCGGATGCGAGGCGCCACGCAGGAAGGAGAAATTCGAGGCAATGGAAAATTCGATGTAACGCATAGTATTTACGCAGACTTCTAACCCTCTCCCCTTGTGGAAGAGGTCGCGGTCGAAGGCCGCGGGGTGAGGGGGAACGCGTGGCCTATCATCGTCACGCGAAGGTCCCGTGCAGGAACCAGCTTGGCACTGCTGTCCCTTGCGCCAGATCGCGGTAAAGCCCTGCCCGGAAAAGCCAGAATCGAAGTCCGCTCTTGTCCTCGACGCGGAAATAATCCCGCGCCGGCCCGCCGTGCTCGCTCCACCAGGCTCCCTCGATCCGTTCAGGACCTTCGGCAGCGATCACTTCGTGCAATGCGCGCCGCCATCGAAATCGTAAGGGCGGGCCATCCGGCACTTCCGCCACGGCTTCGATTGGCTCCGGCCGTGCCAGTAGCCGCAGCGGACGTGGCGGAAGGTTTGCCTGCTCGCGATATTGGCGGAACGCATTCCAGCCCGCATCGCCCTTGACGACCTGCGCGGGGAGACCAGCCTCTGCCAGTTCGGGAATATGACTGTCTTGCGCCATCAGCCGGCGTACGCGACGCGCGCCCAGGCGCGCGCTCAGGCGGTCGACCAGACGACAAAGCTCGGCCGCATCCTCCGCGCCGACGATGCCGATTTGTTCAGAAGGGCAGGGCTCGGCGACAATGACCGACAGCCGTGCCATGTCAAAGCCGAAGCCGGGATCGAGTGCATCGCCGAGCGCGGCGAGCCGCTCCACGAACAGCGCGCCGATGTCATCCGGATTGCGCAACGGCCGTGACGTCCCGGCGGCGATGCGTCGGACCGCGCCATCGGTGCGGAACAATGTCAACTCGATGCGGCGGGCGCCATCACCGCGCCGTTCCAATGCAAATTGCAGTCGCTGTGCCAGCCGTGCGGTGATCGCGAGGACATCTTCCTCGCGCGCAATCGGTTCGGGAAATCGCTGCTCGGCGACATAAGGCGCAACCGGCAACCGCGGCGTCAACGGTTCCTGTTCGTGGCCGAGTGCGCGATCAAGCTGGCGCAGCACCTCGGATCCGAAACGTGCGGTGAGCGGCGCCCGCGGAAGACCGGCGATATCGCTGATGCGCTTTAAACCGACGCGGGCGAGACCTGAGACCGTCGCCGGTGGAAGCCGAAGCGCGGACAATGGCAATGGCGCAAGCAGCGCAAGTTCCTCTCCGCCAGCGTAGCTTGCCGGTTCGCCATAATGCGCGACAGCCCAGGCGGCACCGATCGTGCCGGCAATGGCGAGCGAATAAGCGAAGCCGGCGTCTTCCAACCGGCCGCTGAGATCGGCAACCAGTTCGCGTTCGCCGCCGTAAAGATGCGCGCACCCGCTGATATCGAGCAGCAGGCCGTCGGGCAGATCGCAAGTGACCAGCGGCGTATAACGCAGACACCAGTCGGCAATGGACTCGAGCAGGGCAGCATCGGCCTCGGCATCTTCGGGGACTGCATCAATCCCGGGATGCATGGCGCGCGCCTGAGCCAATGCGAGACCTGGCGCAAGGCCCAGCCGCTCGGCCGCATCATCGATTGCGATGAGAACCTCGGCATTGCCGCGCTTGCCGGCGACGACAAGTGCTCTTTCACCTCCCCTTGCATTGCGCAAAGGCGGAGAATTTTTACGCAACCTGGCGATGCGATCGGTTGAGAGCCGGCGCAGCCACAGGCTGAGCATGCGTTGGGAGGATGAATCGCTCATCGCTGTCACTCCATTCAAGAATCCATGAGCCGAGAGGGCCGTAGCGATTGCGGGCAAGGTGCGCGACAAAGCGCGGTGCGCCGGGACATTGCGAAGTCACCGAAGGTGCAGCTCCGACAATCCAGCGGGTGGCGGCGGTGGAAGCATCGTTAGGTGGAGTTGCGCGCAGCAGCAGTCCCAGCGCGCCGCTATCCGCTGCCGCAAGTGAAAGCCGGCGCACTGCCACTTCATCGATCCGGCCACCTCGCATCTCGCCGATCACCGCGCCAACTGCGCGGGATCGCAGAGCCTCTTCCATCGCCCACAGCAGATCGCGGCGATGCGCGCCGCTCACCATCACCAACCGCTCGGGTGCGAGGCCGATGGCCTCAAGGCCGGCACCATGCGGCGCGCCGCTTTCGGCGAGCGCCATCTCTTCGGCGATCCAGAAGACGGTGCGTCTTTTCTCCTCATGCCCGGCCAAGCCCAAAGCAAAGCCAGCTGCTGCCGCAATATGGGGCTCTCCTGGCGCCGCGATCTCATGCAGGGCGCCACGCAGGAGCCCGCCGCCAAGAACTTCATCAATGGCTGGAATGCCCAACGGCAGGGGGCCGGAGTTGTTTTCAAGTCCGGGGCGTTGTTGCAAAGCTAACAGGCGGCGCAGCTCTGTAATCATAAGCCTTTGGAGACACAGAGTTATTCGATTCGGTTTCGAATGTGTTCATGTTTTGTTCTAATCTATAGACTGAACGAAGGACGTCAAGCCGCAAGGGAATGGGTTGCCCCGGCGTGCAACCCCAACGCCTAGATATGCGTGACGTACAGGATGAAAACGGCCGCGGCCAAAACGGTAGCGACCCAAACAAGCCGAGGATCTGCGGGGTTACTCATGACGGTTCTTGCACAAACAAACTATGTGCCAAAACCCCGTACTGCGGCCTTCATTTCCCGTGCGGTGGTCCGAAAATGATCAATTCATTTTGAGGAAAGAGCGCCCACGCCTCGTCAGCAGAATCCGCGATTCTTTCATGCTGCTGCCGTTTTCGAAACGGATCAGCCCATCGGCGATGGCGTCTTCCCAGATCGAGAGATGGGGGCAACTCCGCCGCCAGGCTTCAGCGTCCGAATAGCTTCGCGGCGCCTCCGCGACCCAGGCAAGAAATTGCTGCGTCAGTGCGCGCGCCGCGTCCCGCATGGAAACTAAATATACCCGCTGCAAACAAATTCAATCGGTCGGAATCGACTTAAGCAGGTGCCGATTACACTGTCATCTCAAGAGTTCGAATTTCAATTTCCGATTCCAGTGTCCGATGTACTGGACACTTGTCGGCGATTTCCAGGAGTCGCTTTCGCTGCTCGGCGCTGAGTGCGCCTTCCAAACTTATATTGCGATCGATGCGATCGATCATGCCTTCCTTGATTTCACAATTGAGGCAATCTTCGGCATGGATCTTGTTGTGAGTAAGCCGCACCGACACCCGTTCAAGTGGCAGCTTTTTGTTATCGGCGTAGAGCCTCAGCGTCATCGATGTGCAGGCGCCGAGGGCAGCGAGCAACAGATCGTAAGGGCCCGGACCGGAATCGAGCCCTCCCACTTTGACCGGCTCGTCGGCAAGAAAGCGATGCGGCCCGCTTGATATCTCCTGCTGAAATTTGCCGCCACCTGTCTCGCGCACGAGAACGGTGCCAGCCTCAACCGTATCGCCTGGCGCGACAGGCTGGTCTAGATAGCGTTCGACCCAGGCGGCAATGACGTTAGCCACGTAAACCGCATCGCTCTTTTGGCTCAGCAGGTGATCGGCGCCGGCAAGCGAGACGAAACTTTTTGGATGCTTTGCCGTGGTAAAAATACGCGAGGCATTTTCGATACCGACAATATTGTCAGTGGGTGACTGGAAGATCAGCAGCGCCTTGCGCAGATTTTTCAGACATTCCTCGAGCTTCTTTTCTGCGACATCATCGAGAAATTCGCGCTTGATACGGAATGGTCGCCCGGCGAGCTGAACCTCCACCTCACCTCGGTCTCGGATCGCTTCGATCTGTTCCTTGAACAGGCCCGTGACGTGCGCAGGATCGTAGGGTGCGGCAATTGTAACGACCGCATGCGAGTCCGGAATGCGATGCGCTGCAGCGAGGACGGCGGCGCCACCCAGACTGTGGCCGATCAGGATTGCAGGCGCGCCATACGCTCTCCGCAAGTGGTCTGCTGCTGCGATCAAATCCTCGACGTTCGAGGAGAAATGCGTATTGGCGAACTCGCCTTCGCTCATGCCGAGACCGGTGAAATCGAAGCGCAGCACGCCGATTCCAGATATCGCCAGCCGCTCGGAAATGCGCTTGGCCGTGAGGTTATCCTTCCCGCAGGTAAAGCAATGTGCGAACAGCGCGAAGGCAACGGGCTCGCCCAGTGGAAGGTCGATCAGAGCCGCCAGCTTTTCGCCTTTCGCATTGGCAAATTCAGTTCTCTCGGTGCGCATGGTTTGCCCCTTCTCCGAAACGGTGCCCCTGCGCCAAGGAGCCGGCACAGGCTGCCGAAGATTAGTGCGTTTGCCCAAGAATAGGGCAACTCCAGGACCGGCATGCACGATTTCGGCTGGAATACCGCTTGCATTGGCCCATTAGAGTGGCGCGCATTTTGGCACAATTTCTGGCACGTCGATTGCAAATACCGCGGGTGAATAGCCGGCGCGAGACCGGCCCAACGGGGATGCGCAGCCATGTCCACTTTCGACAATCCATTTGACCCGTCGCGGTCTTTGAATAGTAACGGATGCATCTGCGGCCGCCATGTCAGCCAGGTCGAACACGAACGCGATGCGACCGCGCAATTGCAATGCGCCGCCGTCGAGAGCGAGGAGAAACGTTACGAACACGTCATCGCCTCCGCAGTCATGCGCGCGGTTTTCCCCGCCGATAAAGGTCGCCGCGCGTTCCTCCAGTCACTGGGCGCATCGGCGGCGCTCGCCGCGCTATCCCAATTTTTCCCGCTAAAGACAGCAACCGAGATCTTCGCCGCGGGTGGCCCGATCGAGAAAAAAGATCTCAAGGTCGGATTTATCCCGATCACCTGCGCGACACCAATCATCATGGCGAAGCCGATGGGCTTCTATGAAAAGCAGGGCTTGAACGTAGAGGTGATCAAAACCGCCGGCTGGGCGGTGATCCGCGACAAGACGATCAACAAGGAATACGACGCCGCGCACATGCTGTCGCCGATGCCGCTGGCGATCACGATGGGGGTTGGCTCGAAGTCGATTCCGTACACGATGCCCGCAGTCGAAAACATCAACGGCCAGGCGATCACGCTTGCCATCAAGCATAAGGACAAGCGCGACCCGAAAGACTGGAAAGGCATGAAATTCGCAGTGCCTTTCGACTATTCGATGCACAACTATCTGCTTCGCTACTACGTGGCCGAGCATGGCATCGATCCCGACCAGGACATCCAGATCCGCGCGGTTCCGCCGCCGGAAATGGTGGCCAATCTGCGCGCCGACAATATCGACGGATTCCTTGCACCCGATCCGGTGAATCAGCGCGCCGTCTATGACGGCGTCGGCTTCATTCACGTGTTGTCGAAGGAAATCTGGGACCGGCATCCATGCTGCGCCTTCGCGGCATCCAAGGAATTCGTCATCGAAAGCCCGAATACATACGCCGCGCTGCTCAAGGCGATCATCGATGCGACGGCTTTTGCGCACAAACCGGAAAATCGCAAGCAAATCGCAGAGGCAATCGCGCCGGCCAACTATCTCAACCAGCCTGTGACCGTGGTCGAACAGGTGTTGACTGGCACTTTCGCGGACGGGCTCGGCAACGTGAAGAAGGTGCCCGACCGCATCGATTTCGATCCGTTCCCGTGGCAGTCGTTCGCGGTTTGGATCATGACCCAGATGAAACGGTGGGGACAGATCAAGGGCGACGTCGACTACGCCAGGATCGCCGAAGATGTCTTTCTTGCCACCGATACCGCCAAGCTGATGAAGGAGGTTGGGCTGGCCCCACCGGCGGCGACATCGAAGACTTTCGTCGTCATGGGAAAGACCTTCGATCCCGCGAAGCCCGAGGATTACCTCAAGAGCTTCAAGATCAAAAAGGTTGTCTGAATGAAGACGGCATCGCTGACCGGGCGCGCGGCCGTCGTTTCACTCGCGCTGTTGTTCAGTTTCCTCGTCGCGTGGCATCTCGCCACCCGCGACACGGGCACTTCGCAACGCATGGATCCGGAGTACGCCAAGTTGATGGGCGTGACCGCGACCCAGGGCAAGTCCGCGATGCCGGGCCCGATCGATGTCGGCGCCAAGCTCTGGGAGCATCTGCGCCGCCCGTTTTACGACAATGGGCCGAACGACAAAGGCGTGGGCATCCAGCTTGCTTTTTCGATCGCGCGCGTGCTCGCCGGCTATCTGCTGGCTATCCTTGTGGCCATTCCGGTTGGTTTCCTGATCGGCATGTCGCCGCTGATGAGCAAGGCGCTCGATCCGTTCATCCAAGTGCTCAAGCCGATCTCGCCGCTCGCCTGGATGCCGCTCGCGCTCTACACCATCAAGGATTCCAGCCTTTCGGCGATCTTCGTGATCTTCATCTGCTCGCTGTGGCCGACATTGATCAACACCGCGTTCGGCGTTGCCTCCGTGCGGCGTGAATGGCTCAACGTTGCAAAAACCTTGGAGGTCGGCACTTTGCGCCGCGCTTTTACCATCATCCTTCCGGCTGCGGCGCCGACGATCCTCACCGGAATGCGGATTTCGATCGGCATTGCCTGGCTGGTCATCGTTGCGGCCGAGATGCTCGTGGGCGGCACGGGCATCGGGTATTTCGTCTGGAACGAGTGGAATAACCTTTCGATCACGAACGTGATCACCGCGATCCTGGTGATCGGCATTGTCGGCATGCTGCTCGACCTGATGCTGGCGCGGTTCACGCGCCTGGTGACCTTTCCGGAGTGAAATATGACCGACCGCTTCATCTCCATCGAAGGCATTGCGCGCAGTTATCCGAAATCCGGCGGTGGATACACGAGCATCTTCGAGAACTTGTGGCTGTCGATGGACCGCGGAGAATTCATCTGCGTGATCGGGCATTCCGGCTGCGGCAAAACAACCGTTCTTAATATTCTTGCCGGACTCGACACGCCCTCGAATGGCGCCGTGATCGTTGACGGGCAGGCGATTGAGGGGCCGAGCCTCGATCGCGCGGTCATCTTTCAGAGCCATGCGCTGCTGCCGTGGCGCACGGTTCTGGGCAATGTCGCTTATGCGGTGTCGTCCAAATGGCGCGATTGGAAGACCGCGAAGGTCAATGCGCATGCGCAGAAATTCATCGACCTGGTCGGTCTCAGCGGTGCTGAGCACAAACGACCCGCCGAATTGTCCGGAGGAATGAAGCAACGCGTCGGCATAGCCCGCGCACTGTCGATCGAGCCAAAGATCATGTTAATGGACGAGCCATTCTCCGCGCTCGATGCGCTTACGCGCGGCACCTTGCAGGACGAAGTGCGGCGGATCTGCCAGGAAACCGGGCAAACCGTGTTCATGATCACGCACGACGTCGACGAAGCAATCTATCTCGCCGACAAGGTGGTGCTCATGACCAACGGCCCCGGAGCGGTGTTGGCGGAAATCGTCGAAAACCCTCTCCCCAAAGAACGCTCACGCAATGACTTTCACAGACATCCGCTTTATTACGCGACGCGAAACCACATTCTTGATTTCCTGGTCAGCCGCAGCCGCAGCTTCATCGAAGAGGCTCGTGGCGTCTACAATCCGCGCGAGGTGCCAGTCGTGCGGCCCGGGCTGCCTGAACCCACGATCGCCGCGGTGCAGGACGCATCGGCTATCACGAGCCGCAGCCAGCAAGCGGCTGCCCACTGATCTCTATTGAGGAGGAAACATCATGAAAAGGTCCGATCTCACCGAAAAACTTCTCGACATCAAGCGAGAGAAGGGCTGGACGTGGAAATATATCTGCGAGCAGATCGGCGGCATGTCGCCGGTGATGGTTACCGGTGGTGTGCTTGGCCAGCAGAAAATGACCAAGCCGATGGCGGCCGCCGCCGCCAAGCTGTTCGGTCTGTCCAAAACCGAGGAGGCCCTGCTCAACGAGGTCCCGATGCGAGGCGCCGGCACGCCGATGCCGCCCACCGATCCGCTGATTTATCGCTTTTACGAACTGGTGATGGTGAATGGCCCGGCCTGGAAGGCGCTGATCGAAGAGGAGTTCGGCGACGGCATCATGTCCGCTATCGATTTCGATATGACGATCGAACGGCAGCCCGATCCCAAAGGTGACCGCGTCAGGATCGGGATGACCGGCAAGTTCCTGCCGTTCAAATACTACGGCGCCACCGGCAATGCGCTCGCCTATGGCTTGAAGGAAGCATAATCGTCAGCTTTTACGCTTGCGGGCAGGCTTCTTCGCTTCGGCGCCGACGAGCACCTGCGGCCCGAGGTCGCGGATGCGCGTTGTGCCGGTGAGAGCCATCGCGACACTGAGCTCCTTCTGGAGAATGTCGATCGCCTTGGCGACCCCGGCCTTGCCTGCGGCCCCGAGCCCGTAGACGTACGCGCGACCGATCAGGCAGGCGCGCGCGCCCAGCGCAAGTGCGCGCAACAGGTCGGCACCCGTCCGTATCCCGCCATCGAACAGGACTTCGGTATCGGATCCCACCGCTTGCGCAATCGCCGGCAGCGCTGAAATTGACGAGGGTGCGCCGTCAAGCTGCCGCCCGCCATGGTTCGACACAACGATGGCGTCCGCGCCGAGCTTGACGGCTGTCCTGGCATCTTCGACATCGAGAATGCCTTTGATAATGATTTTGCCCGGCCAGACTTTCTTGATCCACTCGACATCCTTCCAGTTCAACGCCGGATCGAACTGACTGTTGGTCCACTGGGCAAGGGAGGTGATGTCTTCCATGCCTTCCAGGTGGCCGGCGAGATTGCCAAATGTCTTGCTTTTGCTTTTCAGAATGCTGAGCGCCCACCGTGGTTTCCTCGCCATCTCGATAACGTTGCGCAAACGCATTTCCGGCGGCACCGTCATACCGTTGCGGATGTCGCGATGGCGCTGGCCGAGCACCTGCAGATCGACGGTCAGAACCAGCGCATTGCATTTGGCAGCACTGGCGCGCTCGAGAATATCGCGCGAGAAGTCACGGTCGCGGATGACGTAGAGCTGAAACCAGAATGGCCTCGAGGCAGCCTCCGCCACCTGCTCAATCGAGCAAATGGACATGGTGGACAGAGTGAAAGGAATGCCTGCCTCTTCAGCTGCCTGCGCCGCCAGTATTTCACCGTCGCCATGCTGCATCCCGCACAATCCGATGGGCGCAAGCGCGAATGGAGCACTGATATTCTGTCCGATGATGGTCGTGGCGAGGCTTCGGTTCGACACGTCGACCATCACGCGCTGGCGCAGCTTGATCATCTCGAGATCGGCGCGGTTCGCGCGCAGCGTCTCCTCGTTATAGGAGCCGCTGTCGACATAGTCGAAAAAAGCTTTCGGAACTTTGCGGCGGGCAACGTCGCGCAGGTCTTCGATGCAGGTGATGGTCTTCATGGAAACGGGTTTGGGTATTGATCAACATTTCGGTAGCACAGTGCCGCCGCACGATGAAATGGCGGTTTTGCTACCGATGGCCGGGCGAATTAGCGTTAACGGACCCCTTAAGGTTCTTCACAATTTTTGAGGCATTTCCACTCACTTGGCCCTATTATCAGGCGTGTGGAGGAGGCTTGGCCGTCCGTCAAAAGCGGGCTAATCAGCGCGCAACCTGTATCTTTGGGCGTCGGGGATTGTTTCATGGTTCGTCGTTATTTCGGGACCGACGGTATTCGCGGCCTCGCCAATCGCGTGATTACCCCGGAACTGGCGCTAAAAGTGGGACAGGCTGCCGGCCTCGTCTTTAGAAACGGCGATCATCGGCATCGCGTCCTGATCGGCAAGGACACGCGGCTGTCCGGGTATATGATCGAGACCGCCCTCGTCGCCGGGTTTACATCGGTCGGAATGGATGTGCTCCTGACCGGTCCCATCCCAACGCCGGCGGTCGGCATGCTCGCCCGCTCGATGCGCGCGGACCTCGGCGTCATGATTTCGGCGTCACACAATCCGTTCGACGACAATGGGATCAAGCTGTTTGGACCGGACGGCTACAAGCTCAGCGATGAGACAGAAGGCAGAATCGAAGATCTGCTCGATTCCGATCTTGGCAAGCAACTCGCGAAAAGCGCCGATCTGGGACGCGCGAAGCGCATCGATGGCGTGCAAGACCGCTACATCGAGTTTGCCAAGCTGACCTTGCCAAAAGCGGTGTCGTTCGAAGGGCTTCGGGTCGTCATCGATTGTGCCAATGGCGCGGCCTATCGCGTGGCGCCTGGCACTTTATGGGAGTTGGGCGCCGATGTGATTTCCATCGGCGTCGATCCTGACGGGCTTAACATCAACAAGGACTGTGGTTCCACCGACCTTGCCGCGCTATCGCGCAAGGTCCGCGAAATGCGGGCCGACATCGGCATTGCGCTCGATGGCGATGCGGATCGCGTTCTGATCATCGACGAGCGCGGTCACGTGGTGGACGGAGACCAGCTCCTTGCGGTTATAGCGGAAAGCTGGAAGGACGACGGCAGGCTCCAGCGTCCGGGCTTGGTTGCGACGGTGATGTCAAATCTCGGGCTTGAGCGTCACCTTGCCGGCCTGGGGCTCGAGCTGGTGCGCACGCCCGTCGGCGATCGATATGTGCTCGAGCACATGCGCACGCACGGTTACAACGTCGGCGGCGAGCCCTCCGGTCATATCATCCTGTCTGATTACACGACGACCGGTGATGGCCTGATTGCAGCGCTGCAGGTGCTGGCGGTGGTTAAACGCGGCGACAAGCCGGTCTCCGAACTGTGCCATCGTTTTGAGCCGCTGCCGCAGGTGCTGAAGAATGTCCGCTACAAAAAGGGTGCGCCGCTTGACGATGCGCAAGTCCGCTCTGTGATCGCAAGCGCCGAACGCAAGCTGGGCCATGGCGGACGTTTGATTGTCCGTCCGTCAGGTACCGAGCCCGTGATCCGAGTCATGGGCGAGGGTGACGACAGAAATCTCGTCGAATCGGTCGTGGATGATGTCGTCGAAGCGCTAAGCGAACTTGCAGCCTGATATCCTGATCTATTCGCGTGCAGATTCCGGATTGTAAGCAATTTCTTAAAATTCGTGGATGCGTTTATTCCTTGCACCTCAGGCACTTGGCCTGCGCCGTTAAGATCAATTAACGAGCGTAGTTAATAAACAAGGTTAAGTGGCGATTAAGGATTTGCTGCCATCGTCCCGTTCGGGCGTCGTGTGCAACCAGCACGACTGTGGAAATGGGGGCTGTGGTCATGAGTGGGGCGACTCTACAATTCCGTGCTGGCCTGCGCAGGCGCCCACACAAATTTTTGCTCTGCTCCATCGCAATCTGTTCGGCACTGGCTGCTCGGTCAGTGGACGGCGCGTGGGCGGCGGACTGGCCGGGAGCGGCACCTGTTTTGCGGGGCACGGTCTCGCCGGGCTATGTCCGCTGGGATGGCTGGCAAGCGGGCATTCAAGCGGGCTTCGGCAATATGAATGCCGACTTCGGCAAGAGCACGAGTTCGATGGTGGCATTTATACTGCGCAATTCAACGTTGGAATCGGAGGGTCATCCATCGAGCTGGACGACGTTGCCAAAGAATACAACGACCGGTCCGGTCTTCGGAGGGTTCGTCGGTTACAACTGGCAATGGAGCGAACTCGTTGTCGGGTGGGATCTCGCCTACAAGCGCCCGGCGAGCCTGAATTCATCGACGAGCGATTCGCTTCGTCGCTTATTCGATACCTCCGACAGCGTCCGGCACGATGTGACGATCGACGCGCAGGCCTCGTTCAAGCTCGTTGACTATGCGACTTTGCGGGGAAGAGCCGGATATGCGTTTGGTGAGTTCCTTCCCTATGCGTTCCTTGGCGCCGCGGTCGGACGCTTCAATTACCAGACGAACGTAAGCGTGACGGACACCATGACGAACCTCGCAGTGAGCCCCCCGTGCCAGGAGACCTTGGGACGTTTCAACAGTCAGCCACTGCCGGGCAAAAGAACGTCTACGTCGGCGGTCTCGCAACCGGTCTTGGCATCGACTGGGCGATTACGCCCGGCGTGTTCCTGCGGGCCGAGTGGGAGTACGCCTTGTTTGGTCCGGTTAACGGTACGCGATCCAATACCAATACCGGTTTCGTCGGCCTCGGCGCGCGCTTCTAGCATCTCTTTATAACCCGCGACTCACCGTTTGCGACGCTCAGGCTTGCCGCCTGGGCCGCGAGAGTTGACCGGCGTCGACAAGTCGCCTATGTCCGCCAGTGGGACACCCCTCCCCAACGAGGGGCGCCTATCTGGAAGGATAGACACATGGCGACAACCAAGCCCGGCGTGCGGCCGGCGACTCCGCACTTCTCGTCCGGCCCATGCGCAAAGCGCCCTGGCTGGAGCCTCCAAAACCTGACAGACGCACTTCTCGGACGCTCGCACCGGTCAAAGGCTGGCAAGGCGAAGCTCAAGCGCGCGATCGACCTTACGCGCGAAGTGCTTGAAGTGCCGGCGGACTATCGCATCGGCATCGTGCCGGCGTCGGATACCGGTGCGGTAGAGATCGCACTGTGGTCGCTTTTGGGTGCGCGGCCGGTGACAATGTTGGCCTGGGAATCCTTCGGCGAAGGCTGGATCACCGACGTCGAAAAGCAGCTCAAAGTCAAAGATCTTGCAATCGTCCGGGTGCCTTACGGCGAATTGCCCGAGCTTGGAAAAGTTGATTTCGCGAACGACGTTGTCTTCACCTGGAACGGCACCACCTCCGGCGTGCGCGTGCCGAATGGCGACTGGATCGCAGCGCGCCGCCAAGGCCTAACCATTTGTGACGCAACTTCGGCGGCCTTCGCGCAAAAGCTCGATTGGCTGAAGCTCGATGTCGTCACCTTCTCCTGGCAGAAGGCGCTGGGCGGAGAAGGCGCGCATGGAATGCTGGTTCTGTCGCCCCGCGCGGTGGAACGGCTCGAAACCTACAAACCGGCGTGGCCGCTGCCGAAGATTTTCCGTCTGACGAAGGGTGGCAAGCTCAACGAGGGGATCTTTGCCGGCGAGACCATCAACACACCGTCGATGCTGTGCGTCGAGGACTATCTGGATGCGCTGCAATGGGCCAAATCAATCGGCGGTCTGGCAGCGACGATAGCGAAGTCGAACGCCAATGCGAAGGCACTGGCAGATTGGGTCGCGGTCACGCCCTGGATCGATCATCTCGCAAAAAATTCCGCCGAGCGGTCCAATACATCTGTTTGTCTGAAAGTGGTCGATCCGTCGGTAACGCGGCTCTCGGGCGACGAGCAGGCTGCCTTCGCCAAAACACTGGCTGGTCTACTCGAAAAAGAGGGCGTCGCTTACGACATTGCCTTCTATCGGGATGCACCGCCGGGGCTGCGCATCTGGTGCGGCGCAACCGTAGAACAACGCGACATCGAGGCACTCACGCCGTGGCTCGAGTGGGCTTTTGTCGAAGCCAAGGCCGTATTGCCTAAAGCGGCGTGACAGATCTCATGACAGCCAAGACCATGCCCAAGGTACTCATTTCAGACGCGCTGTCGCCTGCGGCCGTTCAGATCTTCAAGGATCGCGGGCTCGCAGTCGATTTCCAGCCCGCACTCGGCAAGGACAAGGACAAGCTCGCGGCGGTCGTCGGCAGCTATGACGGCCTTGCAATTCGCTCGGCCACCAAGGTCACCGCCAAAATACTCGAGCGTGCCAACAGCCTGAAGGTGATCGGCAGAGCCGGAATCGGCGTGGACAATGTCGACATTCCGGCAGCCACGGCGCGCGGCATCATTGTCATGAACACGCCGTTCGGAAATTCGATCACGACGGCGGAGCATGCGATCTCGCTCATGCTGGCGCTGGCGAGACAGATTCCGGAAGCCGATGCGTCGACGCGCGCCGGCAAGTGGGAAAAGAACAAGTTCATGGGCGTGGAGATGTTCGGCAAGACGCTCGGCGTGATCGGGTGCGGAAACGTCGGTTCGATCGTTTCCGACCGCGCGCTTGGGCTGAAGATGAAAGTGATCGCCTACGATCCTTTCCTGTCCCCGGACCGCGCGACCGACCTCGGTGTCGAAAAAGTCGAGCTTGATGATCTGCTGAAGCGCGCCGATTTCATAACCCTCCACACGCCGCTGACGGACAAGACCCGCAACATCATCAATGTCGATGCCATCAAGAGAATGAAAAAGGGCGTCCGCATCATTAACTGCGCGCGAGGCGGTTTGGTGGACGAGGCCGCGCTCTCCGAGGCGCTCAAAAACGGTCCAGTTGCCGGCGCCGCGTTCGATGTTTTCGTGACCGAGCCGGCGACCGATAATCCGCTGTTCAATCTGCCCAATGTCGTCTGCACGCCGCATCTCGGTGCCTCAACCAGCGAAGCGCAGGAAAATGTCGCGCTTCAGATCGCAGAACAGATGTCGGACTATCTCCTGCGCGGGGCAATCAGCAACGCCATCAATTTTCCCTCGATCAGCGCCGAGGAGGCGCCCAAGCTCAAGCCGTTCATCGCATTGGCCGAGAAGCTGGGCTCGTTTGCAGGGCAGCTGACCGAAACCGGAATCAGCAAAGTACAACTGGCCTATGAAGGCGCGGTCGCGCCGATGAATACAAAGGCGCTCACCTCAGCCGCGCTTGCCGGCCTGCTCCGTCCGATGCTCGGCGATGTCAACGTCGTGTCCGCGCCGGTCGTGGCCAAAGAGCGCGGCATCGTGGTTGAGGAAATCACGCGCGAGATGCCTGAGGATTACGAAAGCCTGATCACCGTGACGGTTACAACCGAGCGCCAATCGCGACACGTCTCTGGAACGGTGTTTGCCGATGGGCGGCCGCGCATCGTGAACATCAAGGGCATCCGCATGGATGCCGAATTTGGCGCCTCGATGATCTACATCACCAATCTGGACAAACCAGGCTTCATCGGGAAATTTTCCTCGACCCTGGGCGACGCCGGCATCAATATCGCGACGTTCCATGTCGGTCGTGACGCGCCGGGCGGGAATGCGGTGGCGCTGATCGAGATTGATGGCGAACTGCCGGACGCAGTATTGGCTCAGGTGCGAGCTTTGCCGCAGGTGCAGCAGGCGAAGCCGCTGCGCTTTTAGAATTAACCCGTAAGATCAAGTTGTTGTCATTACCGGCTGGCGTCACCGCGCCGCGGACCTTTGGCTTGCCTCCAAGGGGAGCATCCTTTATCCGAAGGTGGACCTGGCCGGTGGCTCCCGGTTCCAAGTGTCCGGGCGCTGGTACAGGAAAGGGTTCTGATGGCGAATGTTGTGGTTGTCGGATCCCAGTGGGGCGACGAAGGCAAAGGCAAGATCGTCGACTGGCTGTCGGAACAGGCCGATATCGTTGTCCGTTTCCAGGGCGGCCATAACGCCGGGCACACCCTGGTTATCAACGGTTCAACGTACAAACTATCGTTGCTCCCGTCCGGGGTCGTGCGCGAAGGCAAATTGTCGATCATCGGCAATGGCGTGGTGATCGATCCCCAAGCGTTCGTCGACGAGATCGCCCAACTTAAAAAGCAAGGCATCGTTGTGACGCCCGCCAGTTTGCGCATCGCCGAGAATGCAATTCTGATATTGCCGTTGCACCGCGAGCTCGAGGCCTTGCGCGAGGCCGATAATGCCGCAACCCGCATCGGCACGACCAAGCGTGGCATCGGCCCTGCCTATGAGGACAAGGTCGGCCGCCGCGCTATCCGCTTCATGGATCTGGCCGATCTGCCGGCACTGCGCGGAAAGATCGATCGGTTGCTTGCACATCATAATGCCCTGCGCCGCGGCCACGGATTGCCCGAGATAGCGGCTGGGGCGGTGTACGACCACCTCGCCGCGATTGCTCCGAAAGTGTTGCCCTTCATGGATTCGGTGTGGTCGCTGCTCGACAGCAAGCGGCGTGAAGGAAAGCGCATCCTGTTCGAAGGCGCGCAAGGGGCACTACTCGACATCGATCATGGCACTTACCCGTATGTCACATCCTCGAACACTGTCGCCGCACAGGCAGCGACCGGCTCCGGTCTCGGTCCCAATGCCATCGATTATGTGCTCGGCATCTGCAAGGCCTACACCACGCGCGTTGGTCTGGGTCCGTTTCCGACCGATCAGATGGACAATGCCATTGGCAAAACTCTCGGCGAGCGTGGCCGCGAATTTGGCACCGTCACGGGCAGGGCTCGCCGGTGCGGTTGGTTTGATGCCGTCCTGGTGCGACAAACTGTTCGCACCTGCGGCATTGATGGCCTGGCGTTGACCAAACTCGACATTCTGGACGGCTTCGACGAGATCAAAGTTTGCGTACGCTACCGGCTGGATGGACGCGAGATCGATTATCTTCCCGCCGGCGAACAGGCGCAGGCGCGCGCGGAGCCGGTTTATGAGACTATCGGCGGCTGGAAGCAACCCACCGCACGCGCCCGTTCCTGGGCGCAGTTGCCGGCGCAGGCGATAAAATACGTGCGGCGCATCGAGGAGCTTGTCGGCTGTCCGGTTGCCCTGTTGTCCACCAGTCCCGAGCGTGAGGACACCATCCTCATGAAAAACCCATTTGAGGTATGATCGGGGAAAGCAAAGAACCGGTGGTCAAACCTGCTTCGGTGCCGATGGCAGGGTTTCCCCACGGCATATGAATCAAGCACAATAAGCACGATGGCTGACTACTATCCCCTGATCGAGCGCGCGGTTAATGGCCTGGACAAGAACACCGGCGAAAATCGCCGCGCCTTGTACGACCGCGCGCGCGCTGCGCTGGTTTCCCAGTTGCGCGGTGTGCTGCCTGCACTCGACGAGACGGACATTACTCGTGAGCGACTGGCGTTGGAGGAGGCGATCAGGAAGGTCGAGGCGGAAACGGCCAAGCGGCCGCGTCCCGATATTTCGGAGGCGGAGTCTAGCGAGGCATCGCTGCGGGACCGGGGACTGCGCGATTTTCGGGAAACCGTTGCCGAAGCCGAAGGCTTGGGAAGCGCGGCGGCTCACGCAAAGCGCGCCGCGCATGAAACATATCAGGCAATGCCGGAGTCGGCGCCACAGTTCGAGCATCGCAGGGCCAAACGGCCATCGCGTGTCACCGAGCCGCCGCTGACTGACGAAAAGCTGCACGGCGACTACCCACCGCCTTTACCGCCCGCGTACGACGACGACGATGAAGACCTCTACACGCGGCCGGCGCGGTCATATGGCGGGCTCATCAAATGGGGAATCTTGATTGCCGTGATCGCCGGCCTTGTCGGTGTCGGCTATTGGCAACGCCACGCGATCAGTTCAATGGTGGCAAGTTTTCGATCACAGCCGGCGAAGCCGAAAGACACAGCGCAGCCCGCGACGCGGCCAAAAATTCCCGATCGCATCGGCCAGTCCGGCCAGACATCGACGGACACAGCCAACGCTCCAGCCGCCGCCGTTGCGCAGAAGGTCGTGCTTTACGACGAGGATCCGAACGATCCACAGGGCAAGCGCTATGTCGGATCCGCCCTGTGGCGAACCGAGACCGTCTCGCCAGGGCCGGGTTTGGCGCCCGAACTCGCCGTCCGCGCCGACATCGAAATACCCGAACGCAAGGTGCGCATGACCTGGTCGCTCCGCCGCAACACCGACAAGGCGCTGCCCGCAAGCCACACCATTGAAATCATGTTTACGCTGCCGGCGGACTTTCCGGAAGGCGGGATCGGCAATGTGCCTGGTGTGTTGATGAAACAGAATGAGCAGGCGCGCGGCGTTCCGCTCGCCGGTCTCGCTGTGAAAGTAACCAATAATTATTTCCTGATCGGCCTGTCGGCTGTGGAAGCCGACCAGCAACGCAATGTGCAGCTGCTCAAGGAACGCGACTGGTTCGACGTTCCCGTCGTGTACACCAGCGGTAAACGCGCCATCCTGGCAATGGAAAAAGGCACACCCGGCGCGCGCGTCTTCGAAGAGGCTTTCCGCGCCTGGGGGCAGTAGACGCTCGCCAGCCTGAACTTAAGCCGACCAGCGAGCAACCCCGTTCATGCCCGCGCTTGTCGCGGGCATCCGCGTCTTTTCAACATCGCAACATTAAGGCGTGGATGGCCGGGACTAGTCCGGCCATGACAGCTGCGAAGTCGCGTTCGCGGGACGAACGGGATACAAAAACGGCCGGGCAGGGGCCCGGCCGCAATCACTCTGAGCTGAATGCCTCGCTGTTAATGCGCTGCGACGGCCGGTGTTTCCATCGGCTGCTCCAACGCAGCCATGCGGTTCTTGACGGCCTTCTGCACTTTTTCGAAGGCGCGCACTTCAATCTGGCGCACGCGCTCGCGCGACACACCGAACTCGGCTGCAAGGTCCTCGAGGGTGATCGGGTCGTCAGCCAGTCGTCGAGCCTCGAATATGCGCCGCTCGCGCTCATTGAGCACGTCGAGTGCGGAGACCAGGGCCTTGTGGCGATTGTCGCTCTCCTCGCTTTCGGCGAGAATGCGCTCCTGGCTGGGCGCTTCATCGACAAGCCAATCCTGCCACTCCCCGCTTTCGCCGTCGTCGCGTATCGGCGAATTGAGCGACGCGTCGCCGCCGAGACGGCGGTTCATGTCGATCACGTCCTGCTCGGTGACGCCGAGGCGCTTGGCGATCGTCTGCACCTGATCCGGGCGCAAATCGCCCTCTTCGAGCGCTGAAATCTTGCTCTTGGCCTTGCGTAGGTTGAAGAACAGCTTCTTCTGATTGGCGGTGGTGCCCATCTTCACCAGCGACCAGGAGCGTAGGATGTATTCCTGGATCGCGGCCTTGATCCACCACATCGCATAAGTGGCCAGGCGAAAACCCTTTTCCGGCTCAAAGCGCTTGACGGCCTGCATTAGGCCAACGTTGCCTTCCGAGATGACCTCGGAAATCGGCAGGCCATAGCCGCGATAGCCCATGGCGATCTTGGCAACGAGTCGCAAATGGCTGGTGACGAGCTTGTGCGCTGCTTCGCGGTCGCCGTGCTCCCGCCAGCTGCGCGCCAACATGTATTCCTCCTGCGGTTCCAGCATCGGGAACCGCCGGATCTCGTCGAGATAGTGTGAAAGGCCGGATTCGGCCTTGAGTGCCGGCAGTGCGGCGGTACGGGCCATGATTGCGCCCTCCTTACTTGCCCCCGAATCGATCGGCAGGCGGGTTGTCGCCGCCGCTCCCCGAGCCGACGGCGCGCATTCAATGTTGCGACTGCGAAGTCCCTCAGTCGCAGTCGCACCTTAGCGACTCGACCGCATGAAAGATAGCGGCCGGCCCCTCACGTCACTGTGACGCGATCGTGCGCCCAGTACGTCGCCAAACTGTTGATTTGGCTTGTCTATTTGCGCGGCTCGGGCCCGACTTCACGGCTCTCCATGTGCAGGGCATCTCGTAAACAACGCAAATCACCCGGCAGTTCCGATTGGAACTCCAGGATGTCGCTAGTCTCGGGGTGTTGTACCCGGAGTAAATAGGCGTGCAGGGCCTGACGTTCAAGGGCTGCCAGGGCGGCGCGCGCCTTTGGCCCCAGCCGGCTCGCCTTGGTCCGGAAGCCGATACCATAGGTGGCATCGCCTAGAATGGGGTGCCCGATATGGGCAAGATGGACGCGGATCTGGTGCGTGCGTCCTGTTTCCAGCGTGCATGCGAGAAGGCTTGCCACCAGGTTTCCATCCGGTCCGGTGAAGCTCTCGAGGACCTGCCAGTGCGTGATCGCGGAGCGTCCACTTTCGCGAACGGCCTGCTTGTCGCGCGCATGGGGATGCCGGCCGATCGGTGCCTCGATCGTGCCCTTCGGGCGGTCCGGTGCGCCCCAGACAAAAGCGAGATAGCCGCGTTGCAGCGGTCCCTCGGTTTTTTCCGCGAACTGCCTGGAGAGAGCGCGGTGCGCCTTGTCGGTCTTGGCAACCACCATCAGGCCAGTGGTGTCCTTGTCGAGGCGGTGGACGATGCCTGGACGCTTGACACCCCCGATGCCCGAGAGGCTGGTGCCGCAGTGGGCGATCAGCGCATTGACCAGCGTGCCTGAAGCGTGACCCGCGGCCGGGTGAACAACCAGTCCTTTCGGCTTGTCGATCACAATGATTGCCTCGTCCTCGTAGACGATATTGAGCGGGATTGTCTCGCCCTTTGGCGTGGCCGGTTCGGGCGGCGGCAACGTCACGGTGACAACATCGCCGGATTTGACGGGTGCTGCCGGATCGCGGATCGTGCGCGCCGCGATCTTCACCTGGCCGGCAAGGATCAAGGCCTTCAGGTGCGAGCGCGAAACAGTCGCGATACGTCCGGCGAGCACACGATCCAGCCGTGATCCTGCCTCGGCGTCGGCAATCGTGACTGTCTCGGTAATGCTATTCGTCATGGTTCATGAATGTCTGACGACGCCGAAAAGCCTCTCGACCCGGAAGCAGCCCGCATCGTCGCCAAGGTGCGCCGGCTGATGATGATCGCAAGTCTGACGACTTTCATTGCGGTTGCCGTCGTGATCGGGGTCATCGGCTATCGTGTTTTCAAGGGCGAGGGAAGGGCACAAGCGGGCCCGGATGCCGATGCGCCCTGGCCGAATGGTGCGCGCATCGTATCGAGCGCCATGAACGATGAGCGGCTCGCGCTGACGATCGAGACCCCGAACGGTCTTGAGGTGCGCTTCTTCGATCTGAGGACATTGAAGCCCGCTGGGCGGCTGCCGCTCGGCGGCAAGCCATAGGCGCGGTTGCAGCAGCCGTGGCTGTGCATGTTAAAATGCCTACCTGAGAACGTGCCCGCGTAGGAGACGTCATGGCGAAAACCGCAAAGTCCACCAAAGCGCCGGCGGCAGCAATGGTCGACGATCCGGCCAAGACCAACTCGGTCATCGTCGGCAAGAGCAGCAAATACGAAGTGCTCGACCTTCATTTCGCCAACCGGCACGGTCTGGTCGCCGGCGCAACTGGCACCGGCAAGACGGTCTCGCTTCAGGTGCTAGCGGAAGGACTTTCGAAGGCCGGCGTATCGGTGTTTGCCGCCGACATCAAGGGCGACCTCTCCGGTATCGCCGCCGAAGGCGAAATGAAGGATGCCCTGGTAGAGCGCGCCAAAAGCATGGGGCTGAACTACCAGCCGGACGAATATCCGGTGGTTTTCTGGGACGTCTTCGGCGAGCAGGGACACCCCGTCCGCGCGACCATTTCAGAAATGGGACCACTGCTGCTGGCGCGGCTGCTGCAGCTCAACGACACGCAGGAAGGCGTTCTCAATATTGCGTTTCGCGTTGCCGATGAGCAGGGGCTCGCGCTGCTCGATCTCAAGGATCTGCGCGCGATTCTAGGTTTGGTCGCCGATCATGCTGCCGAGCTGCAAAAGACCTACGGCAATGTGTCGCCGGCGACGGTCGGAACGGTGCAGCGGCAATTGCTGGTGCTCGAAAACCAGGGGGCCAATTCGTTCTTTGGCGAGCCGGCACTGGATCTTGCCGACTTCCTGCGCACCGATCGCGATGGCCGCGGTATTATCAACGTCCTCGCCGCCGACAAGCTGATCGCCAACCCGCGGCTCTATGCAACATTTCTGCTCTGGCTGCTGTCAGAGCTGTTCGAGAAGCTTCCCGAGGTGGGCGATCCGGAGAAGCCCAAGCTCGTGTTCTTTTTCGATGAAGCGCATCTGCTGTTCAACGATGCGCCGAAGCCGCTGCTGGAGAAGATCGACCAGGTTGTGCGGTTGGTCCGCTCCAAAGGGGTCGGCGTGTATTTGGTGACGCAGAATCCTCTCGACGTTCCGGAAACGGTGCTGGCGCAGCTCGGCAACCGCGTGCAGCATGCGTTGCGCGCATTTACGCCGCGCGATCAGAAGTCGGTGCGGGCGGCCGCCGACACGTTCCGGCCGAACAAGGATCTCGATACCTCTAAGGCCATCACCGAGCTTGGCAAGGGCGAGGCCTTGGTTTCGTTTCTCGAGGGCAATGGGGTGCCTTCGATAGTTCAACGCACGATGATCCGCCCGCCTTCGGCGCGTATCGGCCCGGTAACTGACGCCGAACGCAAGGCCGTGATCGCCAAAAGCCCGGTCAAAGGCAAATACGATACGCCGGTCGACTCCGAGTCCGCCTACGAGATTTTGCAGAAGCGGATGCAGAACACGGCCGCCACGCCGGCGCCGGGGCAGCAAGGTCAGCAAGATCAGGCCGGACAGACCGGCGGCGGCGGATGGCTCGGCCAGATCGGCGGCATGATCGGCACAATCTTCGGAACAAATGTTCCACGCGGCTCCCGCTTGTCGACGGGTCAGCGCATGTCACGCGAGGTCGCGCGCTCTGTCACAAACCGCGTGGCCGGGCAGATCGCTGCCGACGTTGGCAAATCCCTCGGTGGCTCGATGGGTGGCACAATAGGTCGCGCCATCGTGCGTGGCACGCTGGGAGGCATCCTGCGTCGATAGTCACAAAGCGCGGATCTTTTCCAGCACCGGCAACAGATACGAGACGAATTTCTCCGGATCTTCGCTCATCGGAAAGTGGCCAAGGCCCGGCATGATGGTGGCCGGCGCGCCGGTGCGCTTTGCCACATCGAGCGTGGCCTCGGTGGTGCATGAATAATCGTATTCGCCGGTCAGCAAAAAGAGCGGGCACCGCTTGATGTCGATCTGGTCGACACGACCGCGGATATCACCGTCGACCATGTGGAAGTTGAGGTCGCCCTTGAACACGCCGGGGCCGCTCTGCATGTAGTGCCAGAGCGTCTCCCAGCGTTCGGTTATCGGTGCGGTCGGGGCAATGAGGCCGGAGACGACGCCGGCGCAAACCATGCCGCCGTGCACGTCCGGCCGGTCGAGCCAGGTGAGATCGTAATAGGGGTCGGTATGCGCTGCGGATTCAAGGCCGATCAGGGCGCGAAAGCGCTCGGGATGCTCGTGCGCAAGATGAAGGACGATGCGCCCGCCGATCGAGCAGCCGACGGCTACCGGTTTGTCGAGTTCGAGTTCGTCGGCGACTTCGACAATCATTTGCACGTAGTCGCGCGACGTGAGTTTGTAGTCGCCATCCTGCCATCCGGCGGGCGGCGATGATTTGCCATGCCAGGGCATATCGAAGGCGATGACACGGAAATTTCTGGTGACGCGTTCATCATTGAGGACGCCGCGATACTGCCGCGCATCGGAGCCGGCGGTATGCAGGCACAATAACGGTATGCCTTGTCCCGACTCCTCGACATAAAGGCGATGCGGCTTGCCAAGAAGATCGAGCCGCAAGTAGCGCCCGGTGATAGGCTCAAAGCGCTGGCTCATCGCTTTCCCCTCCGCCGCGGAGCGGCGATGACGTCTTTGAAATAGAGCAGGTTGGCCATGAACGGGTGCAGGTTGCCTTCGACCCGCATGAGCTTTTGTTTCACCAACGCGAAAATGTCGGTGTAGCCGAGGGGCGGGAGGGGTTGCCAGAACTTGTCCCACACCTCGCGCGAGGCGCGCAGGCAAAAGCTGTAATCGGGAGTGATGAAAGGGCCGGGCTTCACCTGAGTGATCCGGCCTTCCTGCACCCGCAGCAGTGTGTACGCATCGTCAATGACGATCATGAAGGTGGTATCGACGAAACGTCCCCGGTGAACGAGCCTGGCGTCGGCATTCACCAGGCCGGCGATCTTCTCGATCATGCAAAATCTCCCCTCGCGGACGACGCAGGGTGGAATGGCGCATGGTCCGCCGCAAGCATGTTGCCGCCAAGCTTGCGGATTTGGCGGATCGGGGCTATTTCGGAGGGTCTTAAGCTCCCTTCGTCTAGCGGCCCAGGACGTCGCCCTCTCACGGCGAAAACACGGGTTCGAGTCCCGTAGGGAGCGCCAATAATATCAAGCACTTCTCGTATCGAGCGGCGTGCGGGTCCAAAATGGGTCCAATATCGCTCTGAACCAGCACAACAGCGGCCACGCCAAGGCGATTGCTGGGCTATCTAAAAACGTCGAGCGCGACGCTACGCTCCACAATGCCACCGTGCGCAATGTCATAGCCGCGGGAGCCGCCGGAGTGCCACGGTGTGGGGCATGATATTCCCCAACCTTTGGCCCTTGGCCTCCGCCGACGACGGCGATACTTGGCGTTGAAAACCTCAGAAACTTGGCCTTGCGTTGGGCTTCGGTCATCAAGCTTCCCATGGTGGGCGCACCAATGTCGGCTGCTGGCGCGCCAAGGTTTTTGGGTCCATCCGGCTTTGTGGTGCGAGCCGCAAGCGCGTCGCCAAGGTCGCCTGCATGCGCGTTGCTTTTTCCCAGGTCGCCAGTGCCACCGTGTCCTTGCCGGCGTTCTTGATCGCCTGACGCGAAAGCAACGTCGCTTGCACATAGCTAACCAGCAACGGCAAATCGCTCGGGACGAAGTGTCGAGGGCTGCATGCTTGAGTAATTTGGACGAATAAGGATTGCTCGTCGTCTGTCAGGCTTGACGGCGGGTCAAGCCGGGGTGGCTCGCCAGTGACGCTAGGTGTGGCAAGTTCGTTCGCTGATTTTCGACCATGGTGCCCCATGTTGCAGCCTAGAAAAACTGGACATTTAGGCCAACTTGCGTTCGTCCCCTTAGAAAATCTGGACGTTTAGCAAAAGAAAGGAAGCCCGGCGTTGCCGCAGGTCAGAAGGTCCCATTTTTGGCAATGCCCCCCGGCCCCTGCACCAAGATCGGCAGGTGTCTTACGCGCTCACATTATCAGGCCATTGCAATGCGCCATCGCAAGCTGATCACTGGCCGACGGGCGTCTGGCTGCGCCGCCGGTCGCCCGCGCCAATGGGCGCACTGTCGCCGCTATGGCCTCTCGTGACAGTGGTGCGTGCAGTCCTTACTGGCCAGCCTTTCGATATGCTCAAGCCGGAGCACTATGAAAGCTGGAAGGAACTTGAACTGACCTTCGATCCCAAAGATATGAAACGGTCTTATTGACCGCTCCAGACAATGTTTCGGCATTGGGGCTTTTTTCTTTAGGCAATATGCGTTGCCGCTTCCGCATGAACGGCTTGCCATAACGGCGCGAGCAGGTACTAGTGACTACAGGAAGGCAAGGCTATGACACAAGCCGGTCACGGCCAATGGAGGGTATCAATCCGAGTTTTGACCTCAGTTGATCCGAAAACCAGCGAGCCCCAAGTCAGCGATAGCTATTTTGAGTCGCGCGAAGAGGCCCTAAAATTTGCCTGTGAGCGACAACCACCTCATCACAAAGCCATTCTCATCGAAGGACCGGGTGGCGCGTCGATGGGTGAACATGAAATTGAGCTGCAATGTAGGGACATCCATCGGTGACTTGTATCAAGTCGACAGCGACACACGCCTTCATGACCAAAAAAATTCTACAAAAAATTAGACCT
>Ga0209382_10000217_pt1 | contig 93583 bp, 86 predicted proteins | sample SoiMetdeltSBSDD5_FD_187599 | JGI IMG/M metagenome (GOLD analysis project Ga0209382, IMG submission 187599) | Bulk soil microbial communities from a Populus tree surrounding site in Tennessee, USA - Soil MetaG P. deltoides SBSDD5 (SPAdes) (version 2) | ecosystem: Environmental > Terrestrial >...
GGTGCTGCACGACGACCGGCTGTGGCTGGGAATGATGCCCGACGCGACCAAGTCCCGCGACCTCAAGCGGGACGGGCGCCTCGCGCTCCACACGGCCACCGCCGACAAGATGGTGACCGAGGGCGACGTGAAGCTGTGGGGCACCGCCACCGAGGTGACCGACCCGGACACGCTGGCCCGGTTCTCCGACGACATCTTCAAGTCGGTGGGCTACCGGTTCGAGGTCGGGACGTTCGACGCGTTCGACGTCGACCTGCTGGGCGCGTCCTCGGTGGGCGTGGGCGACGACGTCATGACCGTGCGCACGTGGAAGCCCGGGGAGGGTGTGGTCGTCGTCGAGAAGAAGTGACGGCGATTGGCGCCAGTGGCAGGTCTGGCGCTGCTCACCCGGGACGCGGCCCGGTATCGGACGTACTTCCCGACCGTGCGGCTGAGGGGACGGCGGCGCTGAGCACGCCCAGCTCAGCGCGGCAGGCGCCGCAGCTTGCGCAGCAGCACCTCCTGCACGACGGTGGCGACGTGGGTGCCGTCCCGGGTGAAGACGTAGCCCACGCTGACGCCCCGCGAGCTCATCAGCCCGTGGCAGGTGAAGGTCTGGAGGTTCCACTCGTCGGCGTGCACCGGCCGGTGGAAGTAGATGGCGTGGTCGAGGCTGGCCGACATGAACTGGTCCTCGAACGGCTTCTCGGGGTTAGCGTCGGGGTGCAGCGACACGACGGCCTCGGTCGGCATGTCGTCGGACAGGTAGGCCAGCGCGCAGGCCTGGAGCACGGGGTCGTCGTCACCGATCTCGGCCACCACCCGCAGCCAGCCGCTGACCTCGCCGCGGCGGCGGTGGGCGGTGCGGCGCTCGAACAGCGAGCCCCAGGTGTCGTCGTCGAGGTCCTCGGGCGCCTTGGTGGCGGGGATCGTGGCCGTCTGCACCTCGGGGGCGTCCTCGTCGAGCTGGTAGGACGCGGTCATCTCCAGGATCACGCCGACCGACTGGCGGGCGGTGACCCGGCGGGTCAGGAACGAGCGCCCGTTGCGGACCCGGTCGACCTCGAACCGGATCGGCTCGGTGTGGTCGCCCGAGCGGATGAAGTAGGCGTGAAGCGAGTGGACCCGGAAGTCGGCGTCGACCGTGAACGTGCCCGCGCGCAGGCCCTGGGCCACGATCTGGCCCCCGTACAGCCCGCCCCACGGGTACCGCGGCCCGGCGCCGACCCACACGTCGGTCCCATGGGGCTCGAGCGCCATCATCGTCGAGAAGTCCACGGCGGGAAGGTACCAACGGCCCGGCGTCGTCCCCCTTTCCCGAGCGGGCAGGATGACACGCCGCCCACCGGGCAGGATGTCACGGTGCCCGACGACACCCTGCTCGCCGACCTCGTCGCCACCGCCGACGCCGTCGTCGCCACCCGGGCCCGCTCGACCAAGGTCGCGGCGCTGGCCGACCTGCTGGCGCGGCTGAGCGACGAGGAGATCCCGATCGTCGTCGCCATCCTCTCCGGCACCGCCCGCCAGGGGCGCATCGGCGTCGGCTATCGGACGGTGGCCTCGACCGAGGCCGAGCCGGCGACCGAGCCGTCGCTGACGATCCTCGAGGTCGACCGCACGCTGACCGAACTGGCCGACCTCCACGGGGCCGGGTCGCAGAAGTCTCGGTCCGACCTGCTGGTCGGCCTCCTGTCCCGGGCCACCGAGGGCGAGCAGGACCTGCTGCGCCGCCTCCTGGTCGGCGAGCTGCGCCACGGCGCGCTCGAGGGCCTGGTCACCGACGCCACCGCCAAGGCCTACGGCGTCCCGCTGGCCGCCGTGCGCCGGGCCGCCATGCTCGCCGGCGACCTGCCCCGGGTGGCCGCCCTGGCCAGAGCCGAGGGCGAGGCCGGCCTGAGCGCCGTCGGCCTGTCCGTCCTCCGCGGCATCCAGCCGATGCTGGCCCAGACCGCCGGCGACGTCACCGAGGCCCTCGCCCTCGCCACCGGCGGGACCGATGGCGGCCTCGCCTCGGTCGAGTGGAAGCTCGACGGCGCCCGCATCCAGGTCCACCGCTCCGGCGACCAGGTGCGCATCTACACGCGCAACCTCAACGACGTCACCGACCGCCTCCCCGGCATCGTCGACCTGGCCCGCTCGCTGCCCGCCACCCGGCTGGTGCTCGACGGCGAGGCCGTCGGCGTGGGCGAGGACGAGCTGCCCCGGACCTTCCAGGACACCATGAGCGCGTTCGGCCGCGAGGACGGCGTGTCCGGCGCCGGCCTCCAGTCCCGGTTCTTCGACCTGCTGCACCTCGACGGCGAGGACCTGGTCGACCGCCCCCTCGCCGAGCGGCTGGTGGCGCTGGAGCGGGTGGCCGGGCCCTGGCGCATCCCCGGCGTCATCACGGCCGACCCGGCCGAGGCGCAGCGGGTCCTCGACGACGCGCTGGCCGGGGGGCACGAGGGCGTCATGGTCAAGGACGCCGCCTCGACCTACGACGCCGGTCGGCGGGGCGGGGCCTGGCGCAAGGTCAAGCCGGTGCACACGCTCGACCTCGTCGTGCTGGCCGTCGAATGGGGCAGCGGCCGCCGGCGGGGCTGGCTGTCGAACCTGCACCTCGGCGCCCGCGACCCCGAGGGCGGCTTCGTCATGGTCGGCAAGACGTTCAAGGGCCTCACCGACGAGCTGCTCACCTGGCAGACGGAGCGCTTCCTCGACATCGCGACCGACAAGGGCGACTGGGTGGTCACGGTCCGGCCCGAGCAGGTGGTGGAGATCGCGCTCGACGGCGTCCAGACCTCGACCCGCTATGCGGGTGGGGTGGCGCTGCGCTTCGCCCGCGTCCGCCGCTACCGGGACGACAAGGGCCCGGACGAGGCTGACACCATCGACGCCGTCCGGGCGATGCTGCCTACCGGGTGATGTCGGCCATGAGCACCGCGAACGCGCCGTAGCACCGCCGCAGGTCGTGGGCCGGCGGCCGCCCGTAGCCGACCATGACGCCCTCGCCTCGCGGGTCGCCGTGCCAGCCCGGGGCCAGCGGGGTCACGCCGATCCCCCGGGCCTCGGCCTCGGCCATGACTGCGGCTTCGGTCGTGATGCCCGGCGGCCAGCCGACCAGCGCGTGCAGCCCGGCGGCCACGCCGTCGACCCCGACCCGCGGTGCGGCCGCCGCCAGCCGGTCCACGAACTCGTCCCGACGCCGCCGGTAGGTCGCCCGCAGCCGCCGCAGGTGGCGGTCGAACGCCTGCGAGCCCAGCAGCTCGGCCACGACGAGCTGGTCGAGCGACGACACCGGGCTGTGCGTGCCCAGCACGGCGTCGACCGCCCCGGCCAGGCCGTCCGGCACGACCGCCCACGCCAGCCGCAGCCCCGGGGCCAGGCTCTTGCTCAGCGTCCCGAGGTACACGACCCGCTCCGGGTCGAGGCCCTGGAGCGCCCCGATGGGCTGGCGGTCGTAGCGCAGCTCGCCGTCGTAGTCGTCCTCCACCACGACCCGGTCGCCGGCCCGGGCCCAGGCCAGCAGGGCCGTCCGTCGGGCGGGAGCCAGCGTCACGCCCAGCACCGCCTGGCGGGCCGGCGTGACCACGGCCGTGCCCGCATCCGCCAGCGCCTCCACCACGACGCCGTCGCCATCCACCGGGGCCGGGACCACGGACGCACCCGCACCGGCCACGATCGTCCGGTGGAAGTGGAGGCACGGGTCCTCCAGCGCCAGCGGCCCGCGGTCGCCCAGCGCCCGGGCGAGGACCGCCAGGGCGTGGTCGACGCCCGCGCACACCACCACCTGCGCCGGCCGGGCGACGACGCCCCGGCTGCGGCCCAGATAGGCGGCGAGCGCCTCGGCGAGCTCCGGTCGGCCCCGGGGCGGGGCGTAGTCGAGCGCGTCGACCGACTCCGAGCGCAGCACCGCCCGCAGCGCGGCGGCCCACCGGGCCGCGGGGAAGAGCGACAGGTCCGGCGCCCCCGCCCGGAGGTCGACCGCGGGCGGCGGGGACCGCGGCGCGGGCGGCGGCGACGGCTCGACCGAGGGCAGCGAGGCCACGACGGTCCGGCCACCGGGCCGCGCCGCCAGGTAGCCCTCGGCCACCAGCTGGCCGTAGGCGTCGACCACGGTGCCCCGGGCCACGCCCAGGTCGGCGGCCAGGGCGCGGCTCGCCGGCAGCGCGGTCCCGGCCGCCAGCCGCCCGGATCGGATGGCGGTCCTCAGCGCCCGCTCGATGCCGTCGCGGCGCCCGCCGGCCGGGTCCACGTCGAGCATCAAGTCCACCACTGGACCAGTGAACCGGCTGCGAACTGGCCCATGCAACTGGTCCAATGCCTCGGTACCGTCCGGACCATGACCGTGACCGACGCCCCCGCCGCGCCCCGCCCGCGCCTCGACCTCGTCCGCCCCTGGCCCGACGGCTACCGGGCCATGCAGGCCTTCCACCGGGCCGTGGTCGACGGCCCCATCGACGCCCGCCTCGCCCACCTGCTCAAGCTGCGGGCCTCGCAGCTCAACGGCTGCGCCTACTGCCTGGACCTCCACGCCCGCGAAGCCCGCAGGGACGGCGAGGATCAGCGCCGCCTGGACGTGCTCCAGGCCTGGCGCGAGGTCCACCACTTCACCGACCGCGAGCGGGCCGCGCTGGCGCTGACCGAGGCCATCACGCTGCTCGGCGAGGACCACGTGCCCGACGGCGTCGTGGAGGAGGCGCAGCGCCACTTCGCCCCCGACGAGGTGGCCGCCCTCGTGTTCACGGTCGTCGTCATCAACGCCTGGAACCGGATCGCCATCACGTCCCGCACGCCGGTACCCGACGCGACCACCTGAGCCGTCCTAGGGTCGGAGCCGCAACGGCCCGACGAGGGGGACACGATGGCGCACGAGGTACGCGGGGTGATCGCGCGGGGCAAGGGCGAGCCGGTGACGATCGAGACGGTCGTCGTGCCCGATCCCGGCCCGGGCGAGGCGCTGGTGGCCGTGCAGGCGTGCGGCGTGTGCCACACCGACCTCCACTACCGCGAGGGCGGCATCAACGACGACTTCCCGTTCCTGCTGGGCCACGAGGCCGCCGGCCTGGTCGAGGCGGTGGGCGACGGCGTCGCCGACGTCAGCCCGGGCGACTACGTCGTCCTCAACTGGCGGGCCGTGTGCGGTCAATGCCGGGCCTGCCGCCGCGGCCGGCACCACCTGTGCTTCGCCACCCACAACGCCACCCAGAAGATGACGCTGACCGACGGGACGACGCTGTCGCCGGCGCTCGGCATCGGGGCGTTCGCCGACAAGACGCTGGTGGCGGCCGGCCAGTGCACGCCGGTCGACCGGGCGGCGCCACCCGAGGTGGCGGGACTGCTGGGGTGTGGGGTCATGGCCGGCATCGGCGCCGCCATCCACACCGGCGGTGTGGGACCGGGCGACAGCGTGGCCGTGTTCGGCTGCGGCGGGGTCGGCGACGCCGCCATCGCTGGCGCCCGGCTGGCCGGGGCCACCACGATCATCGCCGTCGACCTCGACGACCGGAAGCTGGAGTGGGCCAAGGGCTTCGGCGCCACCCACACGGTCAACGCCCGCGCCGCCGACCCGATCGAGGCGGTGCGCGACGCCACCGGCGGGGTCGGCGCCGACGTGTGCATCGAGGCGGTCGGCCACCCGGCCGTGCTGGAGCAGGCGTTCTTCGCCCGGGACCTGGCCGGCACCGTCGTGCAGGTGGGGGTGCCGACGCCCGAGATGCGCTTCCCCGACATCCCCATGATCGAGTTCTTCGGCCGGGGCGGCGCCCTCAAGCCCAGCTGGTACGGCGACTGCCTCCCCTCCCGAGACTTCCCGGCGCTGATCGACCTGCACCTCCAGGGCCGGCTGCCGCTCGACGCCTTCGTGTCCGAGACGATCGGGCTCGACGGCGTGGAGGGCGCCTTCGCCAAGATGGACCGCGGCGAGGTGCTGCGCAGCGTCGTCGTGCTTTGACTCAGCAGGGGAGGTTGCGCGGCCGGTCCGGGTCGTGCTCGCAGTCGTACTGCGCCCGCAGCCCGGCCCGCCGCCCGTTCTCCTCGGCCGCGGCGTCGACGGCGTCGTCGAGCTCGCCCGCCAGCCGCCGCAGCCGCTCGGACAGCTCGGTGGCCGACGTCTCGGTGTCTGGCCAGGCGATGCCGAAGTCGTCGGCGTAGACGCCGGCCCAGCCGGCCCGGGCCTCGACCGCGGCGGCGGACGCGATCGCCATGCGCCCGTCGACCAGGGTCGCCATCGACCGGCACTGGTCGGCGGCCGCCTGCACGGCCGCGGTCGGGAAGGGCAGCGGTTGCATGTGCGACGGGTAGGCCACGGCCGGCGACCGTAGTGGGCGCGCTGAGTCTCGGGGCCGCGGACCCTACGATCGCCGGCCGTGGCGACCAGCAGCGCGCAGCCCGGCAAGCTCGTGGCCTTCGAGACCGCGACGAACGACGCCCTCGCCGGCCTCTACGACCCCGCGCTGGCGCTGATGTCGGCGCTGCACGCCGTGCGGACCGACCCCGACGCCCAGCGGTTCTGCCCGTCGGTGCCCTACATCGGCTGGGACGTGCTCGACCTCTACGGCATCGGCCGCCACCTGGCGTCGTGGGTGGGCGACGTGGGCCGGGCGTTCCAGGCCGCCGACCCCGACGGCGACGGCCGGGTCGACGACAGCGCGCTGGCCTCGGTCCCCCGCCTCGGCAACGGCACGTTCACCGTGATGCACGTGAACGGCCGGATCGTCGTCGACACCGGGGACGGCGACGACGAGGTCACGGTCGTCTCGGTGCCCGGCGGTATCAGGATCACGGTCAACGGCGTCGAGCAGATTCTGACCGGCGTCGCCGCCGGCAACGTGATGATCCGGGTGGGCGGCGGCAACGACACGATCGAGATCGGCACCGACGTCGACGTGGACTTCACGCTGGAGGGCCAGGGTGGCCGCGACCAGCTGGAGGGCGGGGCCGGGGACGACGCGATCCGGGGCGGCGCCGACCGCGACTACCTCGACGGGTTCAGCGGTGACGACGACCTCGACGGCGGCGACGGCCACGACGTCGTCTACGCCGGCGACGGCGACGACACCGTGCGGGGCGGCGCGGGCCGCGACCACCTCGACGGCGGCCAGGGCGCCGACACCGTCCTGGGCGGCGCCCAGGCCGACATCGTGTCCGGCGGGGCCGGCGGTGACCGGCTCGACGGCCAGGGCGGCGACGACGTCATCTACGCCGGCGACGGCGACGACCGCGTCACCGACCACCACGGCACCAACACCGCCTACGTGCAGCCCGGGTCGGACACGACCGACTCCGTGATGGGCCGGTCGACCACCGCCACGATCACGGTCGACCTGAGCGGGCTGCCGGGCGACAGCGCCCTGCGCATCGAGGGCTCGCCCCGGTTCCAGCAGCGCATCCTCGCCGACCTGGAGATGCTGCGGTCCTCGCCCGAGGGGCGCAGCATGCTGCTCGCCCTCGACGACATCCACGAGGACACCAAGGCCATCGCCGCCGACTGGCCGGTCCTCGGCGGCATCGCCTACCAGGGCGACACGATCACCATCCGCGAGTACCCGGGCACCGACAACAGCTCGGCGAGCTACGAGTCCGGGCCCCTCGACCTGTGGCGCACCAACGGGATCGAGCAGAGCCGGGCCATCACCGAGATGTACGGCGGGTCCTACACGCCGCACCCGACGACCATCCACTGGCAGGAGGTCCCGCCGGTGGTGGTGCTGTTCCACGAGATGGCCCACCAGTACGACTACGGCTACGAGACGTCGATCGACGGTACGTACCCCGAGCCCAACGGGCCGGTGAACACCCGCGAGCGCCAGGCGGTGGGCCTGCCGGTCGACCACGACGGCGACCCGTCCACGCCCGAGCAGGTCGACCCCGACCACCCGATCACCTACACCGAGAACGGCCTGCGCCGGGAGATGGGCCTGCCCGACCGCACGACCTACGGCTGGCCGCCATGACCCGGGCCCGGGTGACGGCGGCGCTGGTCGCGGTGCTGGTCGCGTCCGCCTGCGGCGGCGGGGACGACGCCGGGCCCGGCGAGCGACCGGACGGCGACACGCCCGCCGCCGACGCCTCGCTCGACGTGACCGTCGAGCCGGTCGACGCCGGCGTGCGCATCTCCTGGACCGTGACCAACGACGGCGAGGACCCGCTGCTGGTGTTCGACAACGTCCGGGGCGACGAGGCCGAGGGCGAGCCGCTCCGGGGCGCCTACGTGACCGGCGGGGAGGGTGGCGTGGTCGAGGTGTCCCGCCGCCTGTTCCCGGTGCCCGGCGACGTCGAGGGCGTGCAGGACTACATGGTCACGGCCGGCGGGCTGGAGCCCGGGGCCAGCGAGGCCCGCACCGACAGCGTCACGCTGCCGTTCACCTACGGCCCGGCCGCCCCCGAGGGCGGAGGCGACGAGCTGCCGGAGGATCCCGCCCGGGCGGTGTTCTGCCTGGGCGTCGCCCCGCCGGACGCCATCGAGGCGGCGCGCCCGCTGGGCGCGGGGCGCTGGGCCGTGCCCCACAGCGAGGAGAACGCGGCCCGCCAGACGCTGCTGTGCAGCGAGCCGTTCGACGTCTGAGTGACCCGCCCTACTCCCAGTCCGACGCCAGCTCCCGCTTGATCGACTCGGCGAAGCCGGTCAGGGCGCCGAGCTGCTCCTCGGACGACAGCGGATCGCCCGCGTAGCGCACGCCCCACACGACGTCGCCCTCGCTGTCCCGCAGCTTGACCAGCATCAGCACGGACAGCGGGGTGTCGCCCTCGACGAGCGGCTCGTCGGACATGGCGGAGACGTGCTCGGCGAGGTCGGAGTACCCAGGCTCGGTCGGTGTCATGGCGCGATTAGAGCACGGCGGCCATCTTGTGGCGGACGCCGGGGCGGCGGCACACTCGGCCGATGGTCTCCCTGCCGAGCCTGGGCGCCATCCCGATGGTGGGCGGCGTGCTGCGCCAGCAACTGATCGCCCCGATCGCCGCCTCGCTGTCGGTCGACCGCCTGCCGTTCGAGCAGTACACCGATCCGCCCGGCGACCCCGGCCTGTTCGGCCCCGGCAGCGCGACCTGGCGGGTCCACGCCGACCCGGCGATGCTCATCGGCGGGCTGGCCGCCTTGCTGCTCCAGACGCTGCACCCGCTGGCGATGGCGGGGGTCGCCGACCACTCGAACTACCGGTCGGACCCGCTCGGCCGGCTGAGCCGCACCGGCTCGTTCGTGACCGGTACCACCTACGGCTCGACCGAGGCGGCCGAGCGGCTCATCAAGCTGGTGAAGGGCGTGCACCGCAAGGTCCGGGGCACCGCCCCCGACGGCCGCCCCTACGACGCCGCCGACCCCGGCCTGGTGACGTGGGTCCACGCCACCGAGGTCGTCAACTTCCTGAAGGCCCACCAGCGCTACAACCCGTTCCCGGTCCGGGGCGACCAGGCCGACCGCTACGTCCACGAGATGGGCGTGATCGCCGAGCGGCTGGGCGCCGAGGAGATCCCGCGCAGCCGGGTCGCGATCCGGGCCTACTTTCGGCGGATGCGGCCGGAGCTCGAGGCGGGCGAGCAGTGCCTCGACGCCGTCGAGTTCCTGACCCGGCCGATGCCCCGCCGGGCCAACCCGGTGATGGCCGGCGCCCACCAGGTGGTGGTCCAGGCCGCCGTCGGCATCCTGCCCGGCTGGGCCCGCGACATGCTGGGGCTGCGCCAGCCGGGCCTGCTCGACCTCGCACTGGTCCGCCCCGCGGCGCTGACCATGCTGACGACCCTGCGCCTGGCCGCCGGCGAGGCCCCGCTGATCGCCGAGGCCCGCGCCCGCTGCGCCGCGGAACCGGAGCCCACCGGGTCGTGGACAATGGCGGGGTGGCAACCGAACACACCGACACCGACGAGCTCCGCGGCGCGCGGTTCACCGGCGTCGACCTGAGGGACGCGATCTTCCGGGACTGCGACTTCCGGGGGGTCAAGGTCGCCGACGCCTGGCTGACCGACGTGAACATCTCCGGGCTCGTCGGGAACTTCGTCGTCAACGAGGTCGACATCGCCCCGCTGGTGGAGGCCGAGCTCGACCGCCGGCACCCCGAGCGGGCCCAGCTGCGCGAGGCCCGGACGGCCGACGACCTGCGGGCGATGTGGGCCACGATCGAGTCGCTGTGGGCCGGGACCGTCGACCGAGGGCGGGCGCTGGGCGAGGAGGCGGCGCAGGAGCAGGTCGACGAGGAGTGGTCGCTCGTCGAGACGCTGCGCCACCTCGTCTTCTGCACCGACGCCTGGGCGATGCGCACCGTGCTCGACTAGCCCCGGCCCTACCACCGGCTCGGGTTCACCCACAGCTCCTACCCGCCGGCCGGCGCGCTCGAACTCGGCATCGAGCTCGACGCCCGGCCGTCCCTGGACGAGGTGCTGGAGGCGCGGGCCGACCGCCAGGCGGTCATGCGCGGCATCCTCGCCGGCCTCACCGACGCCGAGCTGGCGCGGGAGTGCGCCCGCGCCCCCGCGCCCGGCTACCCCGACGAGGTCCGCACCGTGGAGCGGTGCCTCAAGGTGGTCATGCGCGAGGAGATCGCGCACCGCCTCTATGCGGAGCGCGACCTCGCGGTGCTGGAGGACCGGGCCGGAGGCGGGCGTCAGGAGCCGGTGTAGTTGGGCGCCCGCTTCTCGAGGAACGCCCGGGGACCCTCGCGGGCGTCGGTGGAGGCCATGACCTCCATCCCGAGCTCGACCTCGCGGGCGTAGGCCTCGGCCTCGGGCACGGCGTCGGCCGCCAGCACCGAGGCCCTGATGTTGCGCACGGCCAGCGGGCCGTTGCGGGCGATGCGGTCGGCCAGCTCGCGGGCCCGCTCCAGCGTCGTGCCGTCCTTGACGACGTGGCCGACCAGCCCGACCTCGTAGGCCCGCCGGCCGGAGATCGGGTCGCCCGTGATCAGCATCTCCATGGCGACGGTCCAGGGGATCTGGCGGGCCAGCCGCACGGTCGAGCCGCCCATCGGGAACAGCGCGCGCTGCACCTCGCTGACCGCCAGCTGGGCGCCCTCGGCCGCCACTCGCACGTCGAACGCCTGGAGGATCTCGATCCCGCCCGCGTAGCAATAGCCCTCGACCGCGGCGATCAACGGCGTGACCGGCCGGTACTCCTTGAGGAAGCCCTTGTAGATGAGGCTGACGTCGGCGCGCAACCGCTCCTCGAACTCGCTCTCGGCCGGCGCGCCCGACATGAGTGCGCCCACCAGCCGGTCGAGGTCGGCGCCCGCCGAGAAGTTGCCGCCCGCCCCGGTCACGATGACGACCCGCACGCCGGGGTCGGCGTCGACCATGTCCCAGGCGTCGCACAGCCGGCACAGCATCTCGGGATTGAACGCGTTGCGCTTGTCCGGCCGGTTGAGCGTGAGCGTCACGACGTGGCCGTCGCGCTCCACCAGCACCGCAGGATCTGACATTCCGTCAGATTATGAGACGCAGCGGGCGGGAACTGCCTCCGGATGACCACGAGCAGTCGCCGGATTTGCGCGGTACGTCGGACGGCCTCCGTGCTGCTGGCCCTCGGGCTCCTGCTCGCCGCTGGCGCCGCCTGCCGGGTCGCGCCTCAGCTCAGCGCGTCGACGGTCGTGTCCGGCCTGTCCAACCCGTGGGACATCGGCTTCGGGCCGGGCGGGGAGATGTACTTCACGGAGCGCGCCGGCCGGATCAACGTGCTGGTCGGGGGGCAGCGCCGGGTCCTGGCCGCCCCGGCCGACGTCCGGACTGTGGGCGAGGGCGGGATGCTGGGCCTGGCCGTCGACCCGGCGTTCGCCACCAACCGGCGCCTCTACACCTGCTTCGTGTCGACCGCCGGCGGCGCGCCCGACGTGCGGATCGTGCGCTGGGTCGTCAACGCCGCCGCCACCGGCATGACCAACCGGGACGACATCCTCACCGGGATCCCGGCCAACCCCACCGGGCGCCACTCCGGCTGCCGCCTCCGCTTCGGGCCCGACGGCTTCCTGTGGGTCGGGACCGGCGACGCCGCCCTCGGCACCAACCCGCAGGACCCGCAGTCGCTGGGCGGCAAGGTGCTGCGCATCACCCGGGCCGGACTCCCGGCCCCGGGCAACCCCGGTGGCCGGTTCCGGCCCGAGATCTACACCTACGGCCACCGCAACGTGCAGGGCCTGGCGTTCGCCGCCGACGGCAAGGCCTACTCGATCGAGCACGGGCCCGACCGCGACGACGAGGTCAACCTGCTGGTCGGCGGGTCCAACTACGGCTGGGACCCGGTGCCGGGCTACAACGAGGCGGTTCCCATGACCGACCTGGGCAAGTTCCCCAACGCCCGGCCGGCCATCTGGAGCTCGGGGTTCCCCACCATCGCCCCGTCCGGCGGGGTGATCCTGTCCGGCACCCAGTGGGCCGGCTGGAACAAGGCGCTGGCCGTGGCCGTGCTCAAGGGCCAGCAGCTGCGCGTCATCGGCCTTACGCCCGACGGGCGGGGGGTCGAGATCGAGTGGACGCGGATCCAGGATCGGGGCCGGCTGCGAGTGGCGGTCCAGGGGCCCGACGGCGCCCTCTACATCGCCACCGACTCGCCGCAGGGCGAGATCTTCCGGGTCGTCAGCACGCCCCCGCCGCCCGCCTGACCATCCCTCGATCGCGGCGGTGACATCGTCGGGGCGCTCCAGCGGAAGCATGTGGCCCGCCCCGCATCTCGACGAGGCCCGCGCCCGCCACGTGGTCGACGGTGCCCCGGGTCAGGCGGTGGACGATCAGGCGGTCCCCGCGTGCCCCAGCAGCACCGTGGCCGCCATGTCGACCGCCCCCAGCGCCGCCCGCAGGTCCGTCTCGCCCATCGCCCCCGCGCAGTCACGACGGGCCCGGGCGTCCGTGCCCACGAACAGGGCCAGGGTCGCCTCGACGTGGGCCGGGCGGGGCGAGCGCCCAAACGTCTCCCGCACGAGCCCCCGGCCCAGCCGGGGCCGGGCCGTCACGCGGTTGAGCCCTCCGCGCCAGAGCACAATGCGCCAGAACCGGTCCCGGCTGCCGGCGGCCAGGCCGTGGGCGGCGGTGGCCACGAGCACCAGCCGGCGCACCCGGTCCCGCACCACGTCGGGGTGGCGGCAGGCGACGGCCATGACGCTCATGCCGCCCATCGAGTGGCCGGCCACACGGCGTCGCGGAGGTCGAGAGGCCTCGACCACCCGGGCCAGATCGTCGCCGATCCGGCCGACCGAGATCGGGTCCCGGCCGGTGGGCGACGCTGCGTGGCCCGGCTGGTCCTAGCGCACGACCCGGTGGCCGTCGGCCACGCCCGGCCCCGGGACGGTGAGGATGTCGGGGCCGGCGGGGGCGCCCCACGGGCCCGCCGCCGTCACAGCCGCTTGGCGGCGATGCGCTGCTGCAGCCGCACCGGCAGGAGCCGGTGGGCCCACCAGGCGAGCTTGGCCTCCCAGCCCGAGGTGGCCACCGCCTTGTTCATCCTGATGGCGACGACCACGTCGCGCGCCACCAGCTCCGGCGGGTGGCCGAGGCGGAACAGGCGGGCGGCCTTCTCCGCCGCCTCGCCGTCGTCGCCCACGAACCGGGTCGACTCGATGAACGGGGTGTTGACCACGCCCGGGCAGACGGCGGTGACGCCCACACCCGCGGCGCGCCAGTCGGCCCGCAGGCACCGCGACAGGGCCAGCACTGCGGCCTTGGTGGCGACGTAGGCGGGCTCGGTGGCCCGCATCGTGTAGGCCAGCGCCGAGGACACGTTGACCACGTGGCCATGGCCCTGCTCGATCAGCGCCGGGCCGAACGTGTGGCAGCAGTGGACGACGCCGTCGAGGTTGACGCCCCGGATCCAGTGCCAGTCGTCGATCGTCATGTCGGTGAGGCGGCCCGACATGCCCACGCCGGCGTTGTTCACGAGCACGTCGAGCGGCCCGTGATCGTCCGCCACCGTGTCGGCCAGGCGGTGCACGGCGGCCAGGTCGGTCACATCGCAGGCGAGGCCGTGCGCCTCCGGTCCCACCTCGGTGCAGGCCAGCGCGGTCTTCTCGGCGATGTCGCCGTGGATGTCGACCGCCAGGACGCGGGCCCCCTTGCGGGCCAGCTCCACGGCGATGGCGTGGCCGATGCCGCTGCCGGCCCCCGTCACTAGGGCGCGGGCGCCGTCCAGCTCGAAGTCAGTGCGTCTTCCCATCCGCACTCCCCATCCCCAAGTCGCGCTCGCTGCCCCTGTGTTGAGCGCTGTTCAACAACAATTTCACACGGTGTTGACCGCGCGTCAATAGGATCGTGGGGTGGCGAACACCCCGCGAACCCGCCTCGATCCCGAAGCCCGCCGGGCGCAGCTCGTGGGGCTTGGGCTGAAGATGCTCAGCACACGGCCGCTCGACAAGGTGGCCATCGACGACATCGCCGCTGAGGCCGGCATCAGTCGGGGGCTGCTGTTCCACTACTTCCCGACCAAGCGGGACTTCCATGTGGCGGTCGCCCGGGCCGCGGCGCAGGATCTGCTCGACCGCACCGACATCCGCACGGGGCCGAGCATGATCGCGGTGCTTCGGGCCAACGTCGAGGCGTTCGTCGACCACCTCACCGAGAACCGGGACGCGTACGTGGCGTTCATCCGGGGATCGGCCGGCGGCGACCCCGAGCTGCTGGCGGTGTACGAGGACACCCGCACGGCCTTCACCGACCGCGTGATCGACGCCATGGGGCTGCCCGAGCGGGACTCGCCCCGCCTGCGGCCGGCGATCCGGGGGTGGGTGGCCTTCACCGAAGAGGTGACGGTCGACTGGCTGTCCCGCGGCGCCCTCGACCGCGACGACCTGGTCGACCTGATTGACGAGGCGCTGGTGGCGCTGGTAACGGTCGCGACCGGGAGGCAGCCCGACCTGGGCACGATGCCGTCTCCGTCGTGACCACCGCCACGTTGACAGTGTCTACGCGGAAGTAGACACTGTCTACATGGAACTGTCCGATGCCTCCCTCGTCCTGGCGGGGATCCTGGTGCTGAGCCTGGTCACGGTCGAGACCGGCGGAGCCCTCCTCGTCGCCATCGTCCGGGGCCGCCACGAGGCGACCCCGCTCCAGCAGGCGTTCTTCCGGGCCGGGCACGCCCACGCAGGCGTGTTCCTCATCCTGGGCCTGGTCACCCAGGTGCTGGTGGACGCCACCACGCTGTCCGGCCTGGCCGAGTTCGTCGCTCGCACGTTCGTCCCCGCCGCCGCCCTGCTGCTCCCCGGCGGGTTCTTCCTGTCGGTCGCCGGCCGGGGCGTGACCCGGCCAAACCGGCTGTTCGTCCTGGTCCCCGTGGGCGCGGTGGTCCTGGCCATCGGCCTGATCACCCTCGGCATCGGCCTGCTGGCCGCCGCCTGAGCCGGTTGCCCGACTCGACGCGGGGACAGCCTGCTGGCCGCCTCTAGGCGTCGCCGGACGCGGCCGGTCGGGGCAGCGGGGTGACGTTGGTGCGGGGGCGGGCGTCGGCGGCGCCCGGGACCGCGGCGGGGGTGTTGAGGCCGGCGCCGGAGAGGCCGGACCAGAGGAGCTGGGTGAGGTAGTCGACCAGGTCGTCCTTGGACATCGAGCGGCGCTCGAGCCACCAGCCGGCGCCGGCGAAGGTCATGCCCACGATGGCGAACGCCCACAGCTCGGCGGCGCCGGAGTCGGCGCCGGCCCGGCGCAGTGCGCTGCCCAGCGTGATGGCGATGGCGTTGGAGATGTCGGATGCGAGGCGCGTCGGCGACCGGGTCGGGCGGTGCATGGCCGACTGGATCAGGAACCGGTACAGCTCCGGCTCGGACTCGATGAACGTGCAGAACGCCGCGATCGTCGAGCGGACCACCTCGCGGGGGTCGGTCGACGTCGGGCTCTCCAGCTCCCGCAGGATCGCCTCGTTGAGCTGCCGCGCCACCCGCTGGGACAGGGCCGTCACCAGACCGGCCTTGTCGCCGAAGTGCGAGTACAGGATCGGCTTGGTGATGCCCGCCTCGGCCGCCAGCTCGTCCATCGACGCGTGGGGCCCGATCCGGCGGATCGCCCGCTCGGCGGCGTCGAGCAGCTCGGCCCTCCGCTCGCCCGGATCCCGGCGCGGCCCCCGGGGCCGCCCGGGCCGGGCGTGCCCCCGCGTCCTGTCTGTGCTGGTCATCCCCGTGAACGCTACTCCTCGCTGCCGTCGGGCACGCTCCGGGCGGCAGCCACGACCGCGATCAGCTCGTCTCCGTAGGCCGCCAGCTTGGCCGGCCCGATCCCCGGGCAGACGGCCAGCTCGTCCTTCGTGGCCGGCCGCCGCTCGGCGATGCCGAGCAGGTGCCGGTCGCTCATCACGATGAACGCAGCCACGCCGTCGGCCCGGCTGCGCTCCTTGCGCCATGCCCGCAGCGCCTCCTCCACCCGCGCCGCCTCGGGTCCCGACAGCTCGGGCAACGGTGCCCGGGGCGCCCGCGGGCCTCGGGCCCGGGCGATCGCCGGGCCCGACGGCTCGGCGGCGGCCGCCGCGGCGTCGGCCTTCTCGAGCTCCTCGCGGGTGGCGTCGCGGTCGAGCTCGTCGAGAAACGGGGACGGCCGCGATGCATCGGCCAGCACCGCCACCCGCCCGATGCCCCGCGTGATGGCCACGTGGAACACCCGCCGCTCCTCCTCGACCGCGGCCCGGCCCTGGGCCAGGCGGTGGGGCATCAGGCCGTCGGTCGCCCCGAACACCAGCACCCGCGGCCACTCCCGGCCCTTGACCCGGTGGATGGTCGACAGCACGACCCCGGCCTCGTCGTCGGGACGGGACAGCGCCGAGCGCAACCACGGCTCGAACCCCGCCGCGTCGGGGTGGAGGTCGGCCACCTGGAGCAGGGCGTCGAGGTCGTCGCGGTGCGACTGCCCCTCGCCACCGCCCGATGCGTCCAGCAGGTCGACCGCCCGGCCCAGGCCGACGTCGTCGCGCACGTGCTCGAGCACCTCGCGGGTGGTGGCGCCCCGGGCCCGCTCGCCCAGCTGGCGCAGGTCGGCCGCCAGCTCGCTGAGCTTGGCCGAGACCTTGAGGTCGTCGATGCGGTCGGCGGCCCGCTCGACGTCCTCGATCGACCGGCACCGGCCCAGCCACTTGTCGATCCACCGGGGCAGCCCGCGACTCGGCCGCCGGTGGACCTCGCCGAGGTCGGCCGGGTCGAGGCGCTCGGGCTCGGCTGCGATGCGCAGGTACGCCAGCGCGGCCCGCACGCCCGTGCGGGCCAGCACGTCCGGGCGCAGGATCGACGACACCGGCACGCCCGCCTCCACCAGCGCCACGTGGGGCCCGAGCAGCGACGACCCGACCCGGGTCAGGACGGCCACGCCGGCGGGAGCCTCCCCGGGCTCGTCCAGCCAGCCCCGCACCACGGCCACCGCCTCGGCCGCGCCGGCCTCGGGTGGGTGACGGCGGACGTCGAGCGCCGGCCCGCTGTCGCCCCCGGCCCGGGCGGCGCGGATCTGCTTGGGGACCCGCACCCGGTTGCGGGTCAGCAGGTGGCGGGCGGCGTCCACCACGTCGGGCGGGCACCGGTAGTTGACCTCGAGGGCGTGGGCGTGCGCCCCGGGGAAGTAGCGCTCGAAGTCGGTCAGGAAACGGGGCGAGGCGCCGGCGTGGCCGTAGATCACCTGGTCGTCATCACCGACGCCGAACACGTCGAACGCGGGGGCCGCCAGCAGCCGCACCAGGAGCACGTGGGCGGGCGTCAGGTCCTGGAACTCGTCGACCAGGAGGTGGCGGTGGCGAGCCTGCTGGGCCCGGCGGAACTCCCCCTCCCGCAGCAGCATCTCGACCGCCAGCAGCACCTGCTCGTCGAAGTCGATGACCCCCCGGGACGCCAGCGCGTCCCGGTAGGCCGGGAACGCCTCGGCCAGCCCGGGGACGTCGCCCCGCTCGTCCTCGACGTCGGTGGGACTGCGCAGGCCGAGGCGCACGGCCGACAACGCCTCGACGTAGGGAGCCAGCGGGTCGGTGTTGAGTCGGCGGGCGCCCCGCGGCACCAGGGGCTCCAGGATGCGGCGGACGTCCCGGACCTCCAGCACCTCGGGCCGGCGGCCCAGTCCCGCAGCCACGATCTCGTAGCCCAGGGCGTTGAGCGTGAGGATGCGGCCGCCCACGCCGGTGGTGCGGTCCACCATCTCGTCCCGGGCCTTGCGGTTGTACGCCACGGCCACGACGGCCTCCGGCTCGTAGCCGCGGTCGACCACCAGGTGGCGCAGCCGCTCGGTGAGCACGCGGGTCTTGCCCGACCCCGCCGGCGCGATGACCCGGGCCGGCCCGGACCCGTGGGTCACGGCCGCCAGCTGGTCGGGCGCCAGGTCGGACGTGGGTGCGGTGGCGGGCGGGACGGGAGACAGGTGCCCGGCCTCCACCGACTCCGCGTGGACGACCGTTCCCTCGTGCCGGTCGCCGCGTGGACCCCCGTCGACCCAGGCGAGGTCGCCGGTCGGCAGGACCACGTCGCCGTCCGCGCCGGGGGGCGCCGGGGAGGCGCCGAGGCGGGCGGCCTTGCGGGCCCACCACCACACCGGGTCGCCCGGCTGGCGGGCGTCGAAGGTGTTGGCCCACACCAGGAAGTGCAGCCGGTCGTGCTCGGGCGTGAACCCGGCGTCGAGCAGCCAGGTCGGCCCGATCTCGTCGTCGGCGTACGACCGGGGCGCCCGGAAGCGTCCGGGGTCCACGGCCAGCGCCACGACCACCGGCGTGCGCGAGGCCCAGGCCTCGTGCAGCCGGGCCACGGCCGCCGCCGGGTCGGCCAGGACGGCGTCGTCGACGGTGACGACCTCGGCCCCCGCCCATGGGTCCGGGACGGGGTCGCCCGCGGTCACGATCACGCCGCGCCCGAGGGCGCGCGGGCCGGGGGCGGTCACGGGACGAACAGCCCGGCCACCGCCGCCCCGAACCCGGGCAGCAGCGGCGATGTGAGCGCGTCGTCGCCGGCCAGCGTGTCGACCACGTCGTAGGTGGGGGCGGTGGGCCTCGACCGCCGGTGGGCCATGACCGCACTGGTGCCGGTGTCGACCAGCCACAGCTCGGCGATGCCGGACGCCTCGTAGTGCGCCCGCTTGGCCCCCAGGTCGTGGCGCCAGGTGGAGGGCGAGCGGACCTCGACCACGATGTCGGGCAGGCCGTCGAGGTCGAGGTCGCCCGGGCGGGGCTTGCACTCCTCGCGGACCCACCACACGTCGGGGGCGTAGATGTTGCGATCGTCCAGGATGAAGTCGGCCGGCATGCCGACGTGGCCCCGGCCAGGCGTCGCGCGACGCCACGAGTCCAAGGCGTAGAGGATGTTGCCCACCGCGATCTGGTGCGGCAGCTTCGGTTCGTTCACGACCAGGCGCCCTTCGACGAGCCAGTACTTGAAAGGCGCCTCTCCCAGCGCGAGGAACTCGTCGACGGTCATCGTCTGGCCGGTTCTAGCCACGGGCGCCAGGCTACTGGCGCCCTGTGACAGGGAAGGACGTGCGTCCCGCTCGTGCCGCTCCGCAGGCGGACACGCCTGCCGGCGCCTCCTCAGTCCCCGGAAGGCGGCAGGTCCTCCGGCGGCACCGCGGCCGGCGGGATGTCGAGGCCGTAGCCGCCCGCCTCGGCGGTCATCCGGTACTCGTTGATCTCGCCCGCCTGGTTGCGCTCCATGCGCCGGGCCAGCGCGGCGACGTCGTCGTCGGACACCCGGTTGGCGGCCTCCTGGGCCATGTGCAGGCCGCCGCGGTGGTGCTCGGCCATCTTCTCCAGGAACAGGCTGTCGAGCTCGCGCCCCCGGGCCGCCTCGATCTGGGCCGTCTCGTCCTCTGTGAGCAGGCCCGGCATCGCCGACACCGGCACGCCCATGTCCATCCAGGCCATGGCCTCGTCCGACCGGTCGTCGCGGGTGAAGCCCCAGTCGGCCAGCTTCTGGGTCATCACCCCGGTCTCGTACGACTGGAACGTCAGGACGTCGGCTGCGTAGCTGCGCACGATCGGGTCCTCGCCGTAGGCGATGGTCAGGCGGGCGATGCCGAGCGCCTGGTCGTGGTGGGTGAGCATGTCCTGGAGGAAGCCGACGTCGGCGGAGTCGGCGGCCGGCGCCCGGTTGCGGGTGAGCACGAACCCGATGGCGAAGCCGAGGAACGCCAGCGCCACCCCCAGCGCCACCACCTGGAGCCAGGACAGCCCGCCCCGGGCCGGTGCCTCCTCGCCGGCCGCGCCGTCGCCCCGGTCGCCGGCGTCGCCGCCGTCGCGCGCCGCCGGCTCCGCAGGCGCGGCGGGAGCCGGGGTGTCGACGTCGGCGTCCATGGCTCCATGCTCGGCACCCGCGGCGCCGATCGCAACCCGCGCGCTCACCGGGACCGCTCGTAGCGCCAGCCGTCCGGGTCCATCACCAGCCGGTGACGGGCGCCCGGGGCGTCGGCGTCGCCGGACGCGTAGCCGGCGTCGCCCTGCCACAGCGTGACCAGCGAGTCGCCCTGGCGCGCCATCCGCGTGAAGTAGCGGTCGACCTCGGCGGCCGCGGCCGCGTCGACCGTGCCGGCCGCCGTGCCGGACCGGGTGAGGTCGGCGACCCGCTGGAGCGTCACCCAGGTGGGCGGGATGATCTCGATCTCGCCGGACGCGTGGCGGGCGATGGCCTCGGCCGGCGTGGTCCACACGTGGTCGCCGATCTCGCCGCCGTCGACCTCGACGTCGGCCGCACCCTCCGGCAGCGCGGCCACGAAGAACCAGGTGGCGTAGCGGCGGGGCGCGCTGGTCGGCGGGGTCCAGTGGGACAGCGGCACGAGCGCCTTCGCGTCGAGGACCAGCCCGGTCTCCTCGGCGGCCTCGCGGACCGCACCCCGGCGGGCGCCCTCGAACCCGGCGCCGTCGGCGTTCTCGACCCGGCCGCCGGGGAACACCCACAGCCCGCCGAACGCCTGGCCGGAGGTCTTGCGGACCATCAGGCACTCGACCCCGGCGGAGCCGTCCCGCAACAGCACCACCGTGGCCGCGTCGATCAGCGGCGTCTCGCCCGTGCCGCCGGTGATGTGGTGCTCCGCCATCCGGGCAGGATACGGCGCCGCCACCGGCCCGCACGGTAGGCGACCGGCGTGCGACACTTGGATCACCCCAGACGACAACCCCCGAGGAGGTGGGTGCGGTGCTGATCGAGCACATCCTCCACCGGAAGGGTCGGGTGGTCGAGACCATCCCGACCGGGGCGACCGTGGCCGAGGCCGTGGCGCGCCTCCACGAGCGCAACATCGGTGCGCTGGTGGTGACCGGCGACGAGGCGGGCGAGGGCACCGCAACCGTGGCCGGCATCCTGTCCGAGCGCGACGTCGTGCGCGCCCTGGGCGGCCCCGGTGCCGACACCGCCGCCCTCCTCGGCCGCCCGGTCGACGAGCTGATGTCGACCGACGTGGCCACGTGCGGTCCGCGGGCCACGGTCGACGAGCTCATGCGGCTCATGACCGACCGGCGCATCCGGCACGTGCCCGTGCTCGACGAGGGTGGGCTGGTGGGGATCGTCAGCATCGGCGACGTGGTGAAGTCCCGCATCGACGAGCTGCAGGCCGAGACCGACACCCTCCACGAGTACCTCTCCTCGGGGCGCTGATAGGGTTCCGGCCCGAACCACGGTTCCGGGAAGTCGGTGCGAGTCCGACGCGGTCCCGCCACTGTGACCGGGGAGCGGACCCCACGATGCCACTGGGCCTCGGCCCGGGAAGGCGGGGCGAGCGGTGATCCGGGAGCCAGGAGACCGACCGTGGGGGTTTCCACGAGGATGGAGGGAGAGGCACATGGCAAGCAGCACCCCGACGGCGACGGTGGCCGCGCTCGAGCCCGGCGTCGTCGTCGCCCCGATCCGCGGCTGGGCCCTGGTGGCCCTGCTGGTGGCCGCCGCGTTGGCGCTGTGGCTGGTCACGTTCGACAACGGGCAGCTGACCAGCGTCCTGTCGCGGGGCGACCTGTTCTTCCACGAGTTCTTCCACGACGGGCGCCACATCGTCGGCGTTCCGTGCCACTGAGCCCGTCGTAGAACCCGAGGACGAACATGCTCGCCCGGTTCGACTTCACGCGCCCGCGCACGATCCTCGTGGCCGCGGTGCTCATCGGCGTCGCCGCAGGACTCGTCGGCGCCGTGTTCCACGCGGTCGTCACCGAGCCCCGAGTCGACGACGCCATCGCCCTGGAGGAGGCGGCCGCGGCCCACGCCGGGGAGGAGCCGGCCGGCGACGGCGAGACCGAGGTCACCGTCGACCGCAGCGACCAGCAGGGCCCCGGCCTGTTCCTGGCCTACGCGCTGACGGGCGCGGCGTTCGGCGTGCTGCTCGGCGTCGCGTCGCTGTCGCTGCGCACGACCACCGGCGGCCCGTTCCACCGGGTGCTGGTGTCCGGCGTCGTGCTGGCCGGGGCCGTGACCGTGGTCCCGTGGCTCAAGTACCCGCCCAACCCGCCGGCCGTCGGCGACCCGGCCACGGTCGGCGACCGGGAGCGGCTGTACGTGCTGGCCATCGTGCTCGGGGCCCTGATCCTGGCGGGAGCGGCCCACCTGTCGGCCCGTCTGCGGCGGGCCGGCTGGCCCGACGACCGGCGCACCGCGGCGGTGGCGGTGGCCGCGATCGCGGCGTTCGCCGTGACGTTCGTGGCCCTGCCGTCGTCGCCGGACCCGGTGGGGGCGCCCGCCAACCTCGTGTGGCAGTTCCGGCTCAACTCGCTGACCGGCAACCTGCTCGTGTGGACCGTGCTGGTCCTCGGGCTCGGCGTGCTGTGGACCGAGGCCGCCCGGGCCGCAGCCCGGGCCCCGGCTCAGAACTCGATGCCCTTGAGCGCCGAGATCCCCGCGTCGTAGGCGTGCTTGACCTTGCGCATCTCTGTCACGGTGTCGGCCACCTCCACCAGCTCGTCGGGGGCGTCGCGCCCGGTGGCGACGACGCTGGTGCGGGGGGCCCGGTCCCGGATGGCGGCGGCGACGTCGCCGGCGTCGACCCAGCCGTACTTCACCGGGTAGGTCACCTCGTCGAGGACCAGCAGGTCGTAGTCGCCGGACGCCAGCTTCTCGGCGGCCAGCGCCCACGCCGCCCGGCCCAGCTCGGCGGTGCGCTCCATGTCCGTGGACTCCCACGTGAAGCCGTCGCCCAGCGTGTGCCACTCGATGCCGAGCTCGTCGGCCAGCTTGCGCTCGCCGGTCTTCCACTTGCCGCCCTTGACGAACTGGATGACGCCGACCCGCCAGCCGCGGGCCCAGCCCCGCACCATCACGCCGAAGGCGGCCGAGGACTTGCCCTTGCCGTGACCGGTGTTGACCAGGACGATCGACTGCGCTCGCGCCATGGCCGGGAGGGTAGGCGGTGAACGGCGGGCAGCTCGCCGGCCTGCGGGGCGGGCTGGTCGTGTGCGGGACGACCAGCGACGCCGGCAAGTCGTTCGTGGTCGCCGGACTGTGCCGCCTGCTCGCCCGGCGGGGTGTGCGGGTAGCGCCGTTCAAGGCCCAGAACATGGCGCTCAACGCCGCGGTCACGCCCGGCGGGGCCGAGATCGGGCACGCCCAGTGGGTCCAGGCGGTGGCGGCCGGCGTCCCGCCCGAGGCGGCGATGAACCCGATCCTCCTCAAGCCGACGACCGACCGGGCGAGCCAGGTGGTGGTCATGGGGCGGCCGACCAGGGTCATGACCGCGGCCGGGTACCACGAGGCCAAGGCGGGGCTGTGGCCGGTGGTGCTGGGCGCGCTGGCCGACCTGCGGTCCCGGTTCGACGTCGTGCTGTGCGAGGGCGCGGGCAGCCCGGCGGAGATCAACCTGCTGGACGGCGACCTGGTCAACCTGCCCCTCGCCCGGCGGGCGGGGCTGCCGGCCATCGTCGTGGGCGACATCGACCGCGGCGGGGTGTTCGCCTCGCTGTTCGGGACGGTCACGCTGCTGCCCGACGACCTGCGGGCCACGGTCCGGGGGTTCGTGGTCAACCGGCTGCGGGGCGACCCGGCGCTGCTCGGCGACGCGTGCGCCGACCTGGAGCGGCGGTGCGGGGTGCCCACGCTGGGCGTGCTCCCGCACCTGGGCGTCGTGGACATCGACAACGAGGACTCGCTCGCGCTCGACCGCCCGGCCGCGGAGATCGCGGCCGACGGCGACGTCCTCGACGTCGCCGCGCTGCGCTGGCCCCGGGTGTCGAACGCGGGCGACGTCGACCCGCTGCGGCTGGAAGGGGGCGTGCGCGTGCGGTGGGTGCGGTCGGTGGCGGAGCTGGGCCGGCCGGACCTGGTGGTGCTGCCGGGGTCCAAGGACACCCGGGGCGACCTGGCGTGGTTCCGGCGCACCGGCCTGGCGGCGGCGGTCGAGCGGTCGGACGCCGCGATCGTGGCGGTCTGCGCCGGACTGCAGATGGCCGGCGACCGGATCGACGACCCGGACGGCGTCGAGGGCCCACCCGGCACGGATAAGGGGCTGGGCTGGCTGCCGGTGGCGACGGAGTTCCGGGGCGACAAGGTGCTCGACCGCCCCGCGGGCACGGTCCCGTCCGGCCCCGGGGCGGGCAAGGACGTGGCCGGCTACCGGATCCACCACGGCCGGGTGCGGGCCGAGGGCGGGGCGGGCGCGTGGATGATCGGCGCGGGCGGCGAAGTGTTGGGGTGGTTCGACGGCGGTCGAGTGGCCGGGACGTCGTTGCACGGGTTGTTCGAGCGCGACGGGTTCCGGGCGGAGGTGCTGCGGTGGGTGGCCGGGCGGTGCGGGAAGGGGTGGGCGCCCACGGGCGTCGACTTCGCGTCCGCCCGCCTGGCCCGCCTCGACCGCATCGCCGACGCGTTGGAGGCGCACCTGGATCTGCCCCGCGTGCTCGACCTCGTCGCCGAGGGGGCCCCGTGACCACGGTCGTCGAGGCGCTGGGCCGGCTCACCGGCGTCGCCGACTGGATGCGGTGGCGGCTGGTGGAATCCGGCGACCGGCTCGCGGCCGGGGAGGTGGCCAGCTCCGACCTCACGGACCCCGATGTCGTCGGGCACCAGATCGCCACCTCGGCCGACGTCCGGGGGACCGACGACCCCGTCGTGCTGGCCTCGCTGTGGTGGCAGGGGTACGCCTACCGGACGGCCGGGGTGGCGCTGGCATGCTGGCTCCTGTCGGGGGTGGCTCCCGATTGCCGGGTGGACCGCATGGGCGTCGGGGTGGCCCGGGGGCGGCCGTCTTCCACGATTTGGCGGCGTCTACGCCGAGATCCCGGCGTATTCGCCGCCACATCGCTGGGGGACCACCTGTTCGCCGGCCACCTCGATCTCGTGGCCCCGGCGCTGCCCCGGATGGGGGCCCAGCTGGTGTGGGGGAACGCCGCCGCGGCCTGCGCCTCCGGGGCCGGGGCCGTCCGGGAGGCCTGCGGGCCGGCGTGGCACGACCGGGTGGCCGAGTTCCTGGCGGCCGCGCCCCACGGGCTGGCCGACCTCGGCCGCTGGGAGCCCACGCCCGCCGGCGACGCCTGGGCGTTCCACCGGCGGACCTGCTGCCTGTGGTGGAAGACCACGACCTCGGGCGGTGCGCTGTGCGCCGACTGCTCGCTGCACCGCTCCCCCGCCGACGAGAGGCCCACATGATCCTGTTCCTGAGCAACGCCGACACCGAGCTGCTGGCGCTCGGCTCGATCGTGCACCGGCTGCCCGCCGGCTTCCCCGCGGTGCGGGGCGGGCACCCGGGCTCGCTCGACGAGGCGCCCGACCTGGACGGCGTCGCCGCCGTCCTCGTCCGCCTGCTCGGAGGCCGCAGCGCCTGGGAGCGGCCGTTCGACGGCCTCCGGGCCGCCTGCCGGGACCGGGGCGTGCCGCTGATCGCCGTCGGCGGCGAGGCCACGCCGGACGGCGAGCTCACCCGCCTGTCGACCGTCCCGGCCGGCATCGCGGCCGAGGCCCACCGGTACCTGGCCGCCGGCGGACCCGCCAACGTCGAGCAGCTGCTGTTGTTCGTGGCCGACACGGTGCTGCTCGGTGGGTACGGGTTCGAGCCGCCCGCCGCCGTCCCCCGGGCAGGGGTCTGGTACGCGACGGAGCGCAGCGGCGACCGCCCCCTGGTCGGCGTCGTGTTCTACCGGGCCCACCTCGCGGCCGGGAACACCCAGTTCGTCGCCGACCTGTGCCGAGCGATCGAGGCCGCGGGCGCCGACGCCCTCGCGGTCTACACCTACTCGCTCCGCCCCGAGCCGGACGGCACGGTCGAGGCCCTCGACGTGTGCCGGGACGCCGGGGTCGACGCCGTGGTCACCACGGTCCTGGCCATGGGCCGGGCCGGCGCCGAGGCCGAGGACGACTGGGAGGTCCCCGAGCTGGCCGCCCTGGGCGTGCCGGTGATCCAGGCGCCGTCGTGCAACCGGTCCCGGGACGACTGGCTGGCCGACGAGGCCGGGCTCACGCCGCTCGACGTGGCCCGGGGCGTCGCCATCCCGGAGTTCGACGGCCGCATCGTCGCCCCCGCGTTCGCCTTCCGGGAGGAGGTCGACGAGGGCACCCACCTCGGCACCCCGCTGGTCGCGCACCGCACCGATCCCGACCGGGTGGCCCGGGTCGCCGGCATCGCCGCCCGCCACGCCGGCCTGCGCGCCACGCCCGGCGACGCCGAGCGCATCGCCGTCGTCCTCTCCGCCTACCCGACCAGGCGCAGCCGGCTGGGTAACGCCGTGGGGCTCGACACGCCCGCGTCGGTGATCGGCCTGCTCCACGCCCTGCGGGACGCCGGCTACCGGGTCGACGACATCCCGCCCGACGGCGACACGCTCATGGCCGCGCTGGCCGACCGCCTGACCTACGACAGCCGCACGCTCACGGCGGCCCAGGCCGCCCTCGGCGCCGGCCGCCTCCCCCAGGATGAGTACGAGGCCTGGTTCGCCACCCTCCCCGAGGAGGCGCGGGACCAGGTCACGGCGATGTGGGGCCCGCCGCCCGGCGACGTCTACGTCCACGGCGGCGCCCTCGTGTTCCCGGGCCTCGACCTCGGCGGTGTGCTCGTCACCATCCAGCCGCCCCGCGGCTTCGGGCCCGACCCGATCGGCGCCTACCACGCCCCCGACGTCCCCCCGCCCCATCACTACCTGGCCTTCTACCGCTGGCTGGCCGGCGGCTGGGGCGCCGACGCGGTCGTCCACGTCGGCAAGCACGGGACGCTGGAGTGGCTACCGGGCAAGGCCAACGCCCTGTCCGCCGCCTGCTTCCCCGACGCCGCGCTGGGCGACGTACCGCTCGTCTACCCGTTCGTGGTCAACGACCCCGGCGAGGGGACCCAGGCCAAGCGCCGGGCCCACGCCGTCGTGATCGACCACCTGGTGCCGCCCATGACCCGGGCCGAGTCCACCGACGACCTGGCCCGGATCGAGGCCCTGCTCGACGCCTACACCAACGCCCAGGCCATGGACCCGGGCAAGCTGCCCGCGCTCCGCCGCCAGGTGTGGGACGTGCTGGTCGACGCCGAGATCCACCGGGACCTGGGCCTGGCCACCGACGGGGTGGCCGACGACGAGTTCGACGCCGTCGTGCTGCACGTCGACGGCTACCTGTGCGCGCTGAAGGACGCCCAGATCCGGGGCGGGCTCCACGTCCTCGGCGTGCCGCCCGAGGGCGAGGCGCTGGTCGACCTCGTGCTGGCGATCACCCGCCTGCCCCAGGGACCGATCCCGGCGCTGCGGGCGGTGGTCGCCCACGGGCTCGGCTTCGACCCCCGGACCGAGCGCCGCCACGAGGTCGACAAGATCGAGGCCGAGTGCCGCAACCGGGTCGAGTACCTCGCCGCCGCCGGCTGGACGCGGGCCCTCGACCCGCAGGACCCGGCGACCGTGGTCGAGCACTGGATCTGCGACCGGCTGGTTCCCGCCCTGGCCGCCACGCCCGACGAGCTGGGCAACACGCTGCGCGCGTTGGCGGGCGGCTACGTCCCTGCCGGCCCCAGCGGGGCGCCGACCCGCGGGGCGGCGCACGTCCTGCCCACCGGCCGCAACTTCTACTCGGTCGACCCCAAGGCCCTGCCCTCGCCGCTGTCGTGGGACGTGGGCAAGGCCCTCGCCGGCGAGCTGGTGGCCCGGCACGTGGCCGAGACCGGCGCCCCGCCCACCACGGTCGGCCTGGTGCTGTGGGGTACGGCCGCGATGCGCACCGGCGGCGACGACGCGGCCGAGGCCCTGGCGCTGCTGGGCGTGCGGCCCACCTGGGACGGCGACTCTGGGCGGATCACCGGGTTGGAGCCGGTGCCGCTGGCCGAGCTGGGCCGCCCCCGGGTCGACGTCACGCTGCGCATCTCCGGGTTCTTCCGTGACGCGTTCCCCCACCTGGTGGCGCTGCTGGACGACGCGGTGCGCCTGGTGGCCGGCCTTGACGAGGCGCCCGACGACAACCCCGTGGCGGCCGCGGGCGCCGGGGACGCCCGGCTGTGGGGCCCGCCGCCGGGCGGGTTCGGCTCCGGGATCCTGCCGGTGATCGAGAAGGGGTCGTGGCGGACCGACGCCGACCTGGCCGAGGTGTACCTGGCCTGGTCCGGCTTCGCCTACGGCCGGGATCGGGCCGGCGAGCCCGCCCCCGAGGCGATGCGCCGGCGGTTCGCCGCCATCGAGGTGGCGGTCAAGAACCAGGACAACCGCGAGCACGACATCTTCGACAGCGACGACTACCTCCAGGACCACGGCGGGATGGTGGCCGCGGTCCGGGCCCTGTCGGGCCGCGAGCCGCGGGCCTGGTTCGGCGACACGTCGAACCCGGCCACCCCCCGGGTGCGGGCCCTGTCGGAGGAGGCCGCCCGCGTCGTGCGCAGCCGGGTCCTCAACCCCCGCTGGATCGGCGCGATGCGACGGCACGGCTACAAGGGCGCCTTCGAGCTGGCCGCGACGGTCGACTACCTCTTCGGCTACGACGCCACGGCCCGCGTGGTGGAAGACTGGATGTACGAGCGGGTGACGGAGTCGTACGTGACCGACCCGGAGATCCGGGAGTTCTTCCGGAACGCCAATCCCTGGGCATTGCGCGCGATAGCCGAACGCCTGCTAGAAGCACACTCACGCGGTATGTGGCAAGCCAGCGACGCGGCCCGCAAGAGCCTCGTCGACGCCGTGCTCGAGGCGGAAGGCTGGGAGGAGCAGCGCACATGACAGGGCGACACAAGCAGCCGGGCGGGTCGTCGTGACCAGCCTGGCCCGCTTCCCCTTCAGCGCGGTCGTCGGGCAGGACGAGGCCCGCATGGCGCTGCTCCTGGCCGCCGTCGACCCGGGCATCGGTGGGGTGCTGCTGCGGGGCGACAAGGGCTCGGCGAAGTCCACCCTGGCCCGCGGCCTCGCGGGCATGCTGCCCGGCGGCGCCCCGTTCGTGGAGCTGCCGCTCGGCGCCACCGAGGACCGGGTCCTCGGCACGATCGACCTCAAGGCCGCACTGACCGAGGGCGACACCGTGTTCCGGCCGGGCCTGCTGTCGGCGGCCCACGGCGGCGTGCTCTACGTCGACGAGGTCAACCTGCTGCCCGACCACCTGGTCGACGTGCTCCTGGACGTCGCCGGGTCGGGGGTCAACCGGGTGGAGCGCGACGGCGTCTCGCACTCGCACCCCGCCCGGTTCGTGCTGGTGGGGTCGATGAACCCCGAGGAGGGCGAGCTGCGCCCCCAGCTGCTCGACCGCTTCGGCCTGTCGGTGGAGATCAAGGCGCCGCCCGATCCCCGCGACCGGGCCGAGGTCGTGCGGCGGCGGCTCACCCACGACGCCGGCGGCCGCGTCGACGGTGGCGAGGGCGACATCGTGCTGCGGGCCCGGCTGGCGGCCTCGATGCCGGCCGACCTGCCGGACACGGTCGTCGACTTCGCCTGCCGGCTGGCGGTGAGCGTGGGGGCCGAGGGCCTGCGCGCCGACCTGGTGCTGTGCCGCGCCGCGGCCGCGTTCGCCGGCTGGGAGGGCCGCTCGGTGGCGACGTCGTCCGACGTCGAGCGGGTGGCCGGCGTCGCCCTGGGCCACCGGCGCCGGCGCCGGCCGTTCGACCCGCCGACGCTGAACGCCGCCGAGCTGGAACGGGCGCTGGCGGCGGCCCGCCAGTCCTTCGCCGACGCCCACCGGGCGCCCGTGCCCGAGCCGCCGCCGGAGCCGGTGGACGAGTCGCTGCTGGCCGGCCTGCTCGACGAGCCGGAGGCGCCGGAGCCCGGGCCCGCCGAGGCCGAGGCGCCGCCGGAACCGGCGGAGGCCGTGACGGCGGCCGAGGCCGTCGAGGAGGAGCCGCCCGAGGTCGAAGCGGCCATCGAGGACGAGCTTGCAGGCGAGGATGATGCGCTGGCCGAGGACGCGCCCGCCCCCGAGGTGCCGGTCGACCCGTTCGCCGAGGCGGAGGCCCGGGCCGATGTTGACGAGCCGGCCGGGCCGCCGCCGGTGGATCCGGACGCGGTCACCGGCACCGACGCCGAGGGGATGCCGGGTGACCCGCCGCCCCCGCCACCTCCCCCGTCGGGCTGGATCCCGGCCGGCACGCCGCCGACGCCGCCGCCCGGCAGCAGCCCGTGGGAGTCGCTGGCCGGCAAGGCGTTCAACGCACCGCCACCCCCGGCGCCCGTGCTCGACGAGGGCGCGCCGGGCGTTCCGCCCCCGCCACCGCCGCCCCCCGGCGGCAGTGAGGCCCGGGTCGGCCGGGCCGCGACGGGCGCGGCCGAGCCGCGGGGCCGGGTGGTCGGCGACCAGGCGCCGTCGGGCGGGTCGATGGCCGGCGTGGCGGTGGCCGCCACGGTCCGGGCCGCGGCCCAGCGCCGCCAGGCGGACCCGGGCGGTCCGGTGCTGGCGGTCGAGGACCTGCGGGAGCCGGTCCGGTCCCGCACGGTCGGCCGCACCGTGGTGGTGGCGGTCGACGCCAGCGGGTCGATGGGCACCCACCAGCGGGTCGAGGCCGCGACCGGGGCCGTGCTGGGCCTGCTGGCCGACGCCTACCTGCGGCGGGACCGGGTCTCGATGGTCACGTTCCGGGCGGACAGCGCGGAGGTCGTGCTGCCGCCGACCGCCAGCGTCGAGCTGGCCCGCACCCGGTTGGCAGAGCTGCCGACGGGCGGCGTGACCCCGCTGGCCGAGGGCATCGACGCCGCCCTCACGATCGCCCGCCGGGCCGCCACCGACGGCTGGCCCCCGCTGCTGGTGCTGATCACCGACGGCCGGGCCACCGGCCACGAGCAGGCGGCCGGCCGGGCCCAGGCGGCCGCGGCCGAGGTCGCAGCCGCGGGGCTGGAGGTCGTGGTGGTCGACGCCGAGGGCGGCCCGACCAGGCTCGGGCTCGCCGAGCAGCTGGCCACCACCATGGGCGCCCGCCACCTGCGGCTGGAGGAGATGGCGTCGGGCCAGCTCGAGGGCGCCGTCCGCGATGCGCTGAAGCGCTGAGGGGCGGGATCAGCCCCGCGCGAGGTGCGGCAAACGGCATCCTGAACGACCGCTAAGCTCTGCCGACGTGTCGCGGCCGTACCGCTACGCTCCCGCCCGGCCAGGGCGGCCCCTGATCCGACGGAGCGCGCTGCTCCGGCGCCTGAACGGGCGGTGGGATCGTCAGGTAACGGTCATCGTCGCCGGTGCCGGGTTCGGCAAGTCGGCGCTGCTGGCCCAGGCACTGGACGAGAACGCGCTGGCGCCCCGGGGAGTCGATCGCTGGCTCGGCTGCGGGCCGGGCGACGACGACGCCCGCCGGCTCGCCGCCGGGCTGGCCGATGCGCTCGGCGCGGACCTCCCGCAGCTCCACCAGCCGGGCGAGCTGGACCCCTACACGCTGGGCACGGTGCTGGCCGGCGACCTCTGGCGGTGGTCGCCCCGCCAGGTGTGCCTGCTCCTCGACGACGTCCACGAGATCGGCGAGGAGTCGCCCGGCGCGGCGGTGCTGGCCGGGCTGGTGGACGACCTCCCGGCCAACGGGCACGTGGTGCTGAGCGGGCGCACCGACCCACCTCTGCCGCTCGCCCGGCTGGAGGCGCAGGGTCGGGTCGAGCGGCTCGGAGAGTGCGACATGGCGTTCGGTGAGGACGAGCTCACCTCGTTCGCCGCCCTGCGGGGCATACCCCGCGAGCGGCTCACCGACCTCGGCGGGTGGCCGGCGCTGGCCGAGTTGCGCACCGCCGGCGCCCGCACGACGGTCGACGACTTCCTGGCCGAGGAGGTCATGGCCGCGCTGACCCCCACCGACCGGCGGGTGGTGGCGACCGTGGCGGCGCTGGGCGGCGCCGACCAGGCGCTGGTCGACACGGTCCTCGACGAGCGGATCCACCTGGGGGCGCTGATGGCCCGCCTGCCGCTGGTGTCCTGCGACGACCACGGCTGGTACGCCATCCACCCGGTGTGGTCCGAGCCGCTGTCCCGCCACCTCGGCGACGGCGAGCGGCGGGAGGTGCAGCGCCAGGCCGGCCTCGCCCTCGCCACCCGGGACATCCGCCAGGCCGCCGACCTGCTGGTGGCGGCCGGCGCCGACGACGACCTGCGGGCCGTGCTGCGCACCGGCTGCCGCGCCCACGTGCTCTCGGCGTTCTCGGGCGTCACCCGGCTGTACGCCACGCTGCCGGAGTCGGTGCGGGCCGCGCCCGAGGGCCAGCTGGTGGCGGGCGTGGCTGCGTCCACGACCGACGTCGACCGGGCCATCGAGCTGCTGAGCACGGCCGCCCGGCGGTTCTCGGAGGACGGCGAGCGGGTCGGGCTGCTGACCGCCCTCGAGCAGCTCGCCATGTACGCGCACTGGCGGGAGGACGTCGACCTGCTCGAGACCCTGTGGGGCTACGCCGAGCAGGTCGACGGGCTGCCGGAGGCGCGGGGCGTCATCGCCCTCGGCCACGCGCTGATCGCCGACACGCTGGGCGACCCCCGGGGTGTGCTGGCCGCCCTCGACTGCCTCGACGTCGAGGACGTCGCGCCGTACTGGCGGGCCACCGTGACGTGGCTGCGGGCCACGTCCGAGATGGCGCTGGGCTTCGCCGATGCAGCCCGGCGGAACGCGGAGCTGGCGGTCGCCCAGGCCAGCCCGGCGCTGCGGGGCGCGCTGAGCATGCTGGAGGTCAACGCCCTGGAGGCCTGCGGCGAGCTCGACCGGGCCCGCGACGCCCTGCAGCGGATGCTCGTCGAGCTGGAGCGGTCGGGCAACGACCACACCCGGGGCGTCGGCTACGGCATCGCCGCCGCCCGGGCCGCGTTCGCCGGCGACGTCGACCGGGCCGACGAGATGATCCTGCTGGCCCGCCAGTGCGGCGGGACGAGCCCGATGCCCAGCCTCGTGGCCACGCTGCGGCTGTCGGAGGCCGGCATCGCCGTTGCCCGCGGCGACGAGGCCACCGCCGCCCGGCTGCTGGCCGAGGCCCTCGCCGGCCAGAAGGTGTCGGAGGGGCGCCAGTTCTTCAACCACCTGCGCCGGCTGCCACTGCTGTACGTGTTGGTCTCCGAGACCCGCGAGCAGTTCGAGGCGCTGGACGTCGGCCCGTGCTACCAGCCGGCGCTGCGGCTGGCCGAGGCGCTGGTCGCGCTGCGGGAGCGCGGCGACCTCGGCCCGGCCGCCGCGCTGCGGGGCCAGGATTGGGCGGTGGCCACGGCATGGGTGCCGTCCGTGTGGGCGGTCGAGCTGGCCACCGCGGCCGCGGCCGGCGGGCAGGCCGGCGCCGAGACCCGGGTGGCCGACGCCGGTCCCGCGGTGCGGTCCACGCTGCTCGCGCTGACCGTTCGGGCCGGAGCGCCCAAGGCGCTGCGGGCCTGGGCCCGCAGCCTGCTCGACGCCGTCCCACCCGAGCCGTCGGCGCCGCTGGAGCTGTCGGTGCTCGGCCCCACGACACTGCGGCGGGCCGGTCGGGTCGTCGACCACCCGCACTGGCGGCGGGAGCGGGTCCGGGCGCTGTTGCTCGTGCTGCTGGCCCGCGGCGGCGGCACCCGCGACGAGCTGGCCGGCGCCCTGTGGCCCGACCTCGACACACCGGCGGCGCTGCGCAACCTGCGGGTCACGCTGTCGTACCTGCTGGCGGTGCTGGAGCCCGACCGGCGGGACGGGTCGCCGTCGTTCTTCGTCCGCACCGACGGGGCCACGCTCCGGCTGACCACCCACGGCTGGCTGGCGGTCGACGCCCGGCGGCTGGAGGACCTCCTCGACCGGGCCGCCGAGTCCGAGCGGTCGGGCGAGCCGTCGGCCGCCCTCGACCTCTATCGGCGCGGGATCGACCTGTACCGGGGCCCGTACCTCACCGACGCCGGGTACGAGGAGTGGGCGCTGCCCCACCGCGACCGGCTGTCGGCCCGGTTCGTGGCCGCCGCGGTGCGGGCCGGCGAGCTGACGCTGGCGGCGGGCAACCCCGACGAGGCGCTGCAGATGGCGGCCCGGGCGCTGGAGACCGAGCCGTGGTCCGAGCCGGCCCACCGGCTGATGGTGGCGTCGCACCTGGCCCGGGGCGACCGGGCGGCGGCCCGGCGGGCGATGGAGACGTGCCTGGCCCAGTTGGCCGACCTGGGCGTCCCCCCGACGGAGGACACCGAGGTCGTCCTGCGGGCGATCGCCTGACGACTCGGGCGAGTGCCCTACACCGGGGCGCCGTCCGGGTCGACGGCGCACAGACCGCGCCAGGCCCGGGGGACCTTGCCCCGCTCGATGGCGCCGGCGTCGATGAGGGCGTCGAGCACCGGCCGGGTGGCGGCGGTGCGGACCTCGACCCGGCCCGGGTGGTTGCGGGCCGACTTCCAGGTCGCGACGCCCGGCAGGCCCACGGCCGCGAACACGCCGGCGTGGATCATGTTCTCGTACATCTCCCGGATCAGGCCGGGGGCGACGTGCCACACCATCGCTTTGTCGGCGGCGCTGGCCCGGTCCCACACCTCGGGCAGCAGCATCCTGGCGAAGGCCAGGTGCCGGGCCTCCTCCTGGCGGTGGTAGCGGTTGACCTCCCGCACGAAGGGGTCGGTGCCCGGGTGCTCGGCCGCCCGCTTCTGCAGCAGGTCGGGGATCTCCTCGCCGGCCAGCACCATCGTGAACAGCAGAGGCGGTCGCTGGATCACCTGGTTGACGACGCGCCGACCCACGGTCTCGACGAACCGGTTGTCCATCGGGTTGGGGGCCGGTGGGCCGAGCTGCTCGAGCAGGCGCACGAACAGCCGTGAGTGGCGGGTCTCCTCGCCCACCTCGTGCAGCAGGTAGGTGATGCGGGGATCGGTGTAGTCGTCGCACCGGGCGACGTACAGCCCGAACCCGGCCATCAGCCACGCCTCGAACTGGAGGCCGGCCTGGGTGATGGCGGCCAGGGCGAGGCGGCTGAACGTGGCGAACCGCTCGTCGTCGAGGGCGTCCTCGTCGAGGCCGGCGGTGGCCATGAGCAGGTCGCGGGGCAGCACGGCCCCGTCGCCGAGGCGCCCGGGCATGTCCTTGTCGGGATCGATGATCCGGGCCAGCGATGCCGTGTTGAGCTTCTGGACGCGGCGCCCGACGGCGTCGGTGGGCGCGGTCAGGGTGTCGGCCATGAGTCCTCCCCGTCGGTCGTTCCCGTCGGTCGTTCCCCAGCGGGCTTACCGGTAGTAGCTTTTGTAAACCGCTCCGAGCGCCTCGACAACGTGACAGTTGCCACCGCGAACGTCGGCGGGGCCGCTACCAGGACACTTCGTCGCAGCCGACGTGCGTGTCGGGCTCGACCTGGAGGGTGGCGTGGTCGATCCTGGCCTCCCGCATCACCACCCGGGCCCGGTCCAGCACTCCGTGGGTGTCGGTGCCGTCCCGCACCATGAGGTGGACCGAGGCCACGTCCATCTCGGACGTGAGCGTCCACACGTGCAGGTCGTGGACGTCGACCACGCCGTCGAGGCCCCGCAGGTCGGACTCCAGCGCTTCCAGGTCGAGGCCGGGCGGCGCCGCCTGGACCAGGATCCGCACGGCCTGGGCGCCCAGCCGCCAGGTCCGGGGCAGGATGAACAGCCCGATGGTCACGCCGACCACCGGGTCGACCCACGTCCAGTCGGTGACCGCGATCACCACCGCCGCCACGATCACCCCCACCGAGCCGATCAGGTCGGACATCACCTCGAGGTAGGCGCCCTCGACGTTCAGGCTCTCCGAGGACCCCTCGCGCAGCAGGACGAAGGCGATCACGTTGGCGATCAGGCCGAGGACGGCGACGGCGAACATCGGACCGGCCAGGACCTCGGGGGCGTCGCCCCAGCGCCGCACCGCCTCCCACACGACGTAGACGGCCACGCCGAACAGCAGCAGAGCGTTGACCAGCGCCGCCAGGATCTCCAGCCGGTAGAGCCCGTAGGTCCGTTGGTGCTCGCGCGGCGAGCGGTCGGCCACGTGGATGGCGGCCAGCGCCATGCCGAGCCCGCCGACGTCGGTCAGCATGTGGCCGGCGTCGGACAGCAATGCCAGCGAGTTGGTGACGAACCCCGCCACCACCTCGACCACGGTGATCACCGCCAGCACGAGGAGGGCCGCCAGCAGGCGGGGCTTGTGGCGCGCCCCGGCCCGCACGCTGCCGTGCGCGTGGTCGTGGGTCATCTCACCCGCGAGACTACGAGGATGCGCCGACAAGGCGCAGCCGTGGCCCGAGCGGCCCGCTGCGAAGCAGCAAGAGCGGGAAGCACAGACCACGGCGGCCGTGACGACTTGATCGGCCCACCCGCGAGACTAGGGCCGGAGGTGGACAGCGATGCATGTGAGCGAGCTGCACCAGCGGAGCGTCGAGGGCTTCATGGACCGGCTGGAGGCGTCTGACGGCGCCACCTGGAACGGTCCGACGCCCTGCACCGACTGGGACGTCCGGGCCCTGGTGAACCACGTCGTCTACGAGAACCTGTGGACGGTCCCGCTCATGGAGGGCGCCACGGTCGAGGAGGTGGGCGACCGCTACGAGGGCGACGTCCTGGGCGACGACCCGTTGGGCCGCGCCCGGGCCGCGGCCGACGCCGCGACGATGGCGGCGGCCAGCGGCATCGTCGCCGGGCGCACGGTCCACCTGTCCTTCGGCGACACGCCGGCCGAGGAGTACGCCTACCAGCTGGCGGCCGACCACATCATCCACGGCTGGGACCTGGCGGTCGCCACCGGCGGCGACCGGACGATCGACCCCGAGCTCGTCGAGGCGCTGGCCGCCTGGTTCGCCGACCGCGAGGAGGTGTACCGGACGTCGGGCGCCACCGGGCCGCCTCCGGCCGACCCTGCGTCGGCGACCGACCCGCAGTCCCGGCTGCTGCTGGCCTTCGGCCGCGATCCGGGCTGGTCGCCCACGGCGTAGCGGCCGCTTGGTGGGTCGCGCCCCGGCGCGGCCAGAATGGTGACGGTGCGGACACGTCTTCTCGTCTCCGTGCTCGCGGCGATCCTGCTCGTCCTGGTCCTCGGGCCCGGCGCGTCCCCCGCGGGCGCGCACGCAACTCTGACCGGCACGTCCCCGGCGGCCGAGGAGGTCGTGGACGCGGCCCCGGACACGGTCGAGCTGCGCTTCGACGAGCCGGTGGAGACGGTCGAGGGCGCCGTGCGGGTGTTCGGCCCCGACGGCGAACGGGTCGACGCGGGCACGGTCGAGACCGCCGACGGCGGCGCCACGCTGCGGGCCGCGGTCGACGGCGACGCCGAGGGCACCTACACGGTGGCGTGGCGGGTGACCAGCCAGGACAGCCACACCCTGTCCGGCTCGTTCGTGTACCACGTCGGCACCCGGACCGGGGCGGTCGACGTGGGTGGCGACGGCGGCGACGTCACCACCGCGTGGGTCGGCGGCGCCGGCCGCTGGCTCGGCTTCGCCGGCGCTCTGGCGGCGATCGGGGCTGCTGCGGTGGCGCTGCTGCTCGCCCCCCGCAGCCGCCGACCGATCCTCACCGACGCGGGGGCGATCGACACCCGAGCGGCCACGGATCGCCCCACCCCTGCGCGCGACGACGGCGACGCGCTCGACCGCCTGCGGGTGGTTGCGCTCGTGGGCGCGGTCGCCGGTGCCGTCGGGGCCGCCGTGGCGCTGGTCGCGATGGTGGCCGAGAGCTCGGGGCGGGGCGTGTACGACGCCATCGCCCTGGTCGGCGACATCGCCCCCGACACCCGCACCGGCCGGCTGGCGCTCGCCCGCATCGGGCTGGCGGCGGTGGCGGCCCTCCTCGCCGCGGTGCCGGCGCTGTGGCGGCGGTCGCCGCTCCCGGTGCTGGTGGCGACAGCCGCCTCGCTGGTCACGGTGACGCTGGCCGGGCACGCGTGGACAGCCCCGAACCGGTGGATCGCCGTCGTGTCCGACCTCGCCCACCTCGGCGCGGTGGCCGTGTGGACCGGCGGACTGCTCGCCCTGCTGGTCGCGTTGCCCGCCCTCCCCACGGGGGAGGGCCGCGCCCGTCTCGCCACCCGCTTCTCGGCCGTCGCCCTCGGCGCCGTGGTCGTCGTGGCCGTCAGCGGCACCGTGTCCGGCTGGCAGCAGGTCCGCACGCTCGACGCGCTCACCTCCACCGCCTACGGCCGCCTGCTGCTGGCGAAGGTCGCCGGGTTCGCCGTGCTCGTGGTGCTGGGCTGGCTCAACCGCAGCCGGCTGGTCCCGCTCGTCGAGCGGACGGTCGCACCGCTCACCCGGTCGCTGTGGATCGAGGTGGCGGTGGCCGCCGTGGTCCTCGGCCTGACCGCGGCGCTGATCCACCAACCGCCCGCCCGGGCCGAGGTCACCGAGCCCTACCAGACGACCGTGTCCGCCGACGGCGCCACGCTCGACCTGACCGTCGACCCCGCCACGGCGGGTCCCAACGACCTCCACCTCTACTTCCTCGACGCCGCCGGGACGGCGCCGCTGGCGGTCGACGCCGTGCAGGTCACGGCCTCGACCAGCGACGTGCCGGCCCGCAGCTTGCCTGTGACCCCCGTCAGCACCAACCATGTGACGGTGCCGGGGGCGTCGCTGCCATCCGCGGGCACCTGGACCATCGAGGTCACGGCGGTCCGAGCCGGCGTTCCCCTTGTCTTCACGAGCGAGGTACCGATCCGATGAGGCACCGCACTGCCCTCGTCCTGGCCACCGCCGTGGCCGCCCTCACGCTGCTCGCCGCCGGCGCGCCGGCCGGCGCCCACGAGGGCGATGCCATCATCCAGCTGCAGGCCGCCCACCCGGCGGGCAGCTCCGTGCACTTCATCGTGATGGTGACCTGGGAGAACGACGGCCACCCCGCGGTCGACGCCACCGTGACGGCCACCGCGCTGTCGGTGGCCGGCGAGCAGCTCACGCCGGTCGCGCTCGCCCCCGAGGGCGGCGAAGGCGTCTACGGGGGCGCCGTCGAGTTCCCCCGCGCGGGCCTGTGGACCGTGCGCTTCACGTCGATCGACCCCGACGGCACCCTGGAGCAGATCCAGGAGGTGAACGTCGCGCCGAGCACGGTGCCCACGACCGCGCCGGCCGAGGGCGACAGCGAGGTCACGGGGGGCACCGAGGCCGACCCCGGCTTCGCGCCCGAGGACGACGGCACCGGCCAGAGCGCCGAGGAGGGCGAGACCGCGGCGGCGGACGGCGGCGGCGACGACGGCATGCCCGCGTGGGTGATCGCGCTGGCCGCGGTCGTGGCCGTGGGCGGCGCCATCGCCGCGGTGCGGACGATCCGCCGCTACCGGCCAGAGCCCGGCGAGGGCCCCGCGGGCGACGCGACGCCCGAGTCCCGGCCGGAGCCGGACGAGGGCCCGGCGCCCGAGCGCGAGCCCACCGGCCCGACCGGCGGCGCCGGCCCGTGACGGCCGGGCGCTGCCGCCGCCTGGGCGCGGCGGTCCTCGCCGGCGCGGCCGCGCTGGCGTTCCACGCCGCACCGGCAGCCGCCGATCCACCGGCGCCGAGCGACTTCCGGTCGACGGTCACCGCCGTCGAGCCCCCGGCCGAGGGCGTGCGGGCCGAGGTGGTCGGGGGCGACGCCTTCCTCGAGCTGACCGTCGACGGCGGCCACGAGGTGGTCGTCGAGGGCTACGGCGACGAGCCCTACCTGCGGTTCCTCCCGGACGGCACGGTCGAGCGCAACCGCCGCTCCGAGGCCGCCTACCTCAACGAGGACCGCCAGGGCGCGGTCGAGCTGCCCGACGACGCCGACAACGACGCCGAGCCCGCCTGGGAGGAGGTCGCCGACGGCGGCACCTACGCCTGGCACGACCACCGCATCCACTGGATGGGCGACGACACGCCGCCCGGGTTCGGGGCCGGCGACGTCGTGCAGGAGTGGACCGTCGACATGAGCGTCGACGGCACTCCGACCGCGGTGCGGGGCGAGCTGGTCCTGGCCGAGGACGTGAGCCCGCTGCCGTGGTTCGCCCTCGCCGTGGTGGCGGCGGGGGCCACCGTCCTCGCCGGCCGCCGGCACCCGCGGGTGACGGCCGCCGTCGCGGTCGTGGTCGGGGCGCTGGGCGCCGCGGTCGCGGGCTACGGCGAGCTGGCGGCCGCACCGCCGGACTCGGGCGCCAGCCCGCTCGTTCTCGTCGTGCCCGGCCTCGGCCTGCTGTGCGGGCTCCTGGCCCTGGGCGCGGCGCTGCAGGTGCTCCCGATCGAGCGGGCGGCGCCGGCAATCACGTTGGCCGGCGGCGCCGCCCTCCTCGGGTGGGCGGTGCTGCGGGCAGAGGTGCTGTGGACCCCGGTCCTGCCGACGGAGCTGCCGGCCAACCTCGACCGGGCGTTCACCGCCCTGGCGCTCGGCCTGGGGGTGGCGGCCGCAGCGCTCGTAGTGTGGGCCGGCGGCCTGACCTCGCCCCGACGCGCAGTCGCCGCCACCGCTGGAGGGGGAGATCCGCAGTGACGGCGACCGCCGGGTCGGCTGACCGGTCGATGGGCTGAACCCACCGACCGGTCGCCCTATTCCCGCATCGCTGGATCTTCGCCGTCAGGCCGTCTTGCGACCCCGCACGACGGCGAAGATGGCGACCGCCAGCCCGAGCACGCCGACGACCAGGCCGACGGTGGCGAGCGTGTTGGCCGAGTCGACGTCGTCCTGGCTGGCGGCGTTGGTGACGCTGGCGGCCTGCTCGCCCTCGGCGGCCCCGTCGTCGGCTGGCGCGGCGGCGTCCTCGCCCTCCTCGGGCTCGGGATCGACCAGGGTCAGCAGGGGGGCCGGGTGCTCGGGCTCCTCGCCGCCATCGACCGGCTCGTCGATCCAGCGCACGACCTCACCGCTGGAGTAGGTCTGGATGGACGGGAACAGGAGGTAGTCGCCCTCCTCCGGCATCCGCCCGACCGACACGTCGAACTCCTCGAACTCGGTCGTGCCGATCGGGCCCCCGGTCCAGGTGATCTTCGACACCACCTCGGTGACCTGCTCGCCGTTGTTGTCGATCGGCGTGTCGAGGGTCCGCGTCTCCATCGTGTAGGTCCAGCCCTGCTTCGGCTTGACCCGGACGCTGGTGAACGGGGCTTCCTCCGGGAGGTTGACCTCGACCGTCGTGGTGGTGGCGTCGTCCCGTTCGTTCGGGACCCGGAAGGTGAGACGGGCGAAGCCCCCCTTCTCGGCCTCTCCTGGGTTGACCGTCACGTGGGCGGCCGCCATCGGCGCCAGGGCCACGAGGGCCACGGCCGCGACGACCAACGCTCGGGTCGGTGCTCGGTGTCTCACGGGTTCTCCTTGTGGTGTCTCGCTGGTGTCAGGTCACCGGGACCGTGACCCGGAGGACGTCCTGGTCGATGTCGCTCGTGCGCACGACCACCTCCAGCTCCCAGTCGCCGGCGAAGGGGATCTCGGTGCCGGGGGCCACGTACTCGCCGGGGGCGGCCCCGGGCTCGACCGGCAGGGTGATGGGGCCCAGGTCCTGCGCCGGCAGCGTCAGCGAGGCCCGGACCTCCTCGGGCGTCAGCGGGTTGAGGCCGTGGTCGGTGACCGTGAAGCGCAGGTCGGACACGCCGACCTCGGCGGGCTCGACGTCGATCGCCACCATCACGCTCTCGCCGTGCACCTCGGTGGCGAACGGCCCGCCGGCCGGCGCCGCCGCGGGCGAGGACGACTGGCCGGGCACCGCGTTGACGAGGGCGGCGGTCACCGCCAGGACGCCGACGGCCAGCGCCACCTCGGCGGCGACCGACCGGCGCAGCACGCCCAGCCGGGCGGGGCCGGACTCGGGCGACGCGGCCACCGCGCCCGGCCCGGGCGACAGCGCCAGCGCCCGGGACGTGGCATCGGCCCGCCGCCGGATCCACTGGCGGCTGAACGCCGCCGCCCCCAGCATCCCGCCGAACAGCGCCACCTTGGCGATCAGCAGCCGGCCGTAGTCGGTGTCCCACAGGGCGTCGAGGGTCTCGAGCTGGCGCCAGCCCTGGATGGCGCCGGTGGCGACGATCGCCACCACCGAGGCGAAGGCGACCGTCGAGAAGGCCTGCACCACCGGCTCGATCCCGTCGATCCCGTCGTCGCCGGCGTCCGGCCGGGGCCGCAGGACCGCCCCGACCAGCAGGGTCAGCCCGCCCAGCCACACGCTGACGGCGGCCAGGTGGATCACGTCGACCGTGAACGCCAGCGGCACCAGGCGGCCCGAGACCGCGTGCCCGGTGAGGCTGACCGTCACCAGGATCGCCAGCCCGAGCCCTGACACGAGCCACGGGTCGGGCCTACGGGCCCGCGCCACCACGGCGAGCACGACGAGGATCACGAGGCGGGCCAGCCACGACCGACCGGTCTGTGCGGAGAGCTGGTCGGAGACCCCGGACGGGTCGAGGGCGTCCGCCAGCGTGCCGCCCTGGGTGTACGCGGCCTGGAGCGGGATGCACAGCGCGGTGGCGCCGAAGATGGCCCACCAGGCCCCGCCCAGGATGCGGCGGGCCCGGCGGTCGTCCCGCCCCGCCGGCCACAGCCAGGCGACGAAGGCCACCCCACCGACCAGCACGGCGATGCCGGCGAAGGCGGCGAAGCGGACCACACCGAACGCCACGCCGACGGCCTGGTCGCCCCCCTGGTCGCTGCCGGCCAGCACGTCGTCGATGAGCGCCTGGTCGCCCGCGCCGGCGGCGCCGGCCTCGCCGACCCGGAACGTGAACGCTCCGCCGACGGGGTGGCTGTCGGACGAGACGACCCGGTAGGCGACGACGTAGGCGCCGTCCTCCAGGGGCGGCAGCGGCAGGGCCACCGACGACTGCTCGCCGGGGAGGTGCTCGGGCGTGCCGGTCTCGACCTCGTCGCCCGACGCGTCGAGGACCCGCACGAGGTCGTCGCGGATGCCGACCGCCTCGCTGAAGTGGAGGACGACCTGCTCGGGTGCGACGTCCAGCTGGGCGCCCGGCTCCGGCTCAGTGGACAGCAGCTCGGCGTGGGCGTCGGCGCGGGCCGGCGTCAGCATCAGGGACAGCGTCGCGACGAGCGCGCTGGCCGCGGTGGCACAGGCGGCGGCGACCGGGCCCCGGCTCCCGGTGCCCCGGTTCATGCCACGCGGACCTCCGCCGGCAGGCGATGCGACCGGCGGGCCACGACCCACAGGCAGCCGAGCCCGGCGAGCTCCAGCGCGTGCACCAGTTCGGTGCCGAGCAACGTGTGGCCGGACAGCGCGTCGAGCACCGAGGCGCCGACCATGCAGGCCACCAGCACGCAGGCCAGCGGGAGCATCCCCCATGCCCGGGCCGGGAACAGCGCCGCCACCAGGAACCCGGCGGCCAGGCCCATGTCCCAGGCGGTGAGCTGGTGGGCGATGTGGACGGAGGCGTGGCCCTCGTTCAGGAAGGCGCCGGGCCAGACCACCACGACCAGGGCGGCGGCGATGACCCCGAGCATGATGCGCCACTCGCGGGTCGTGAACAGGCCCCCCCGGGCGCCCTCGGGCGGGCCGACCAGGGCGGCGAGCAGCGCCGGATCCAGGCGCACGTCGGGCCGCGGGGCCCGGCTGACCACCAGGTCGAGCGCCCCGGCGGCGGCCGCCCAGCCCCGGCAGTCGGCGCAGTGGGCGAGGTGGGCGTCGACCGCTTCGTCCCGCAGGCCCGCCTCCTCCCCGTCGAGCCGGGCCGAGATGGCGTCACGGAAACTGCTGCAGTCCATGCGACAGAGTCGTCCCCCGGAGCGATCTGGTTCCCGTGGCCCTGGACGCGTTACCGAGAGTAGGTTTGGGGTTCTGGTGGATGAGGTGACCGAGCTCGCGTTCGCGGCGCGGGACGGCGACCGAGATGCGCTGTCGCTGTTCATACGCCGCACCTGGCCCGACGTGGCCCGGCTCGTGAGCGCCGTCGCCGGGCGCGACCTCGCCGAGGACGTCGCCCAGGACACCTACATCCGGGCCCTGCGGGCGCTGCCCCGCTACCGGGGCGAATCGTCCGCCCGCACGTGGCTGCTCTCGATCGCCCGCCGGGCCGCGGTCGACGCGGTGCGGGCCACCGGCCGCCGACGACGGCTGGCCCGGCTGCTCGCCGACCGGGCCGACCCGCCGGTGGCGCCGCCGGCCGACGGGGTCCTGACCGAGCAGGTCCTGGCCTGCCTGGCGCCGGACCGGCGGGTGGCGTTCATCCTCACGCAGCTGCTCGGCTTCGACTACGCGGCCGCGGCCGAGGTGTGCGACGTGCCGGTGGGCACCATCCGGTCCCGGGTGGCCCGGGCCCGGGAGCAACTCATCGCCGAGATGCGGCTGGAACCGCTTCACTAACCCGAGTGCTGCCCCTGCTCCCGGTCTCGGACCGGCTCGACGACCTCCGCGCCGCGCTGGCCGGGCGCGGCGCGGCGGTGCTCCAGGCGCCGCCCGGGGCCGGCAAGACCACCGTCGTCCCGCTGGCGCTGCTCGACCAGCCCTGGTTGGGCGGCGACCGCATCGTCATGCTCGAGCCCCGGCGGCTGGCGACCCGGGCCGCGGCCCGGCGCATGGCCGCGCTGCGGCGGGAGGCGGTCGGCGAGGTCGTCGGCTTCCGTACCCGTGACGACCGGGCCGTGAGCGCCGCCACCCGGGTCGAGGTGGTGACCGAGGGCATCCTGACCCGCCGGCTGCAGCGGGACCCCGGCCTCGACGGGGTCGGGCTGGTCATCTTCGACGAGTTCCACGAGCGCAGCCTCCAGGCCGACCTGGGCCTGGCACTGGCCCTGGACGCCCGGCGTCACCTACGCCCCGACCTGCGGATCCTGGTCATGTCAGCGACGCTCGACGGCGACAGGGTGGCCGCACTGCTGGGTGGCGACGGCGACCCGGCACCGGTGGTCACCAGCGAGAGCCGGGCCCACCCGGTGGAGGTCCGGTGGGCGCCCCGCCGGCCCCGCGACCACGTCGAGCCCGCAGCGGTGGCGGCCGTGCGCCGGGTCCTGCGCACCGACCCCGAGGGCGACGTGCTGGTGTTCCTGCCGGGCGCGGGCGAGATCGAGCGGGCCGCGGGCCAGCTGGCCGAGGCGCTGGGCGACGGCGCGCCGGTCGACGTCCACACGCTGTACGGGGCGCTCCCCGCCGGCGCCCAGGACGCCGCGCTTGTCCCCGGCCTGCCCGGGCGGCGCAAGGTCGTGCTGGCCACCGACATCGCCGAGACGAGCCTGACGGTGGAGGGCGTGTCGATCGTGGTCGACGCCGGGCTGGCCCGGCGGCCGGTGTTCGACGCCACCACCGGCCTCACCCGGCTGGAGACGGTGCCGGCGCCCCGGTCGTCGGCCGACCAGCGGGCCGGGCGGGCGGGCCGGACCGGGCCGGGAGTGGCGGTGCGGCTGTGGTCCAAGGTCGAGCACGCGGCCCGCCGGCCCTACGGCGAGCCCGAGATCCGCCAGGCCGACCTGGCCGGGCTGGCCCTGGAGCTGGCGGTGTGGGGCACCGACGCCGCCGACCTGCCGTTCCTCGACCCGCCGCCGGCCCGGGCTCTCGACGAGGCCCGCCGCCTGCTGGTCGAGCTGGGCGCGCTCGACGGCGACGGCCGCCCGACCGCGGCGGGCCGGGAGATGGTGACGCTGCCGCTGCACCCCCGGCTGGCCCGCATGGTGCTGGTGGCGGCCGAGCGGGGGCAGGCGTGGCTGGGCTGCCTCTTGGCGGCGACCCTGGAGGACCGCGACGTGCTGCGGGGCCGGCCCGACGACCGCCCGACCGACGTCGGGCTGCGGCTGGCGCTGCTGGACGACCCGTCGGCCCGCCACCCCCTGGCCGACGGGCGGGCGCTGCGCCGGGCCCGGGACAGGGCCGGAGACCTGGCCCGCCGGGTCGGCACCACCGGCGGCGGGGGCGACGCGGCGGAGGCCGGGCTGCTGCTGGCCAACGCCTATCCCGACCGCATCGCCCAGGCCCGCGGCGGCCCGGGCCGGTTCGTGCTGCGGGCGGGGACCGAGGGTTGGGTGGCGGCCGACGATGCGCTGGCCCGCGAGCCGTTCCTGGCCGTGGCCGAGGTCGACGGCCGCCGCAGCCGCGGCCGCATCCGCCTGGCCGCGCCGCTGGCGCCGGACCGGCTCGACGAGTTGGCGGGCGACCAGGTCACCGAGCACGCCCGGCTGGTGTGGGACGCCGACCGGGACGACCTGGTGGCGCGGGTCGAGCGGGAGCTGGGCCGCCTGCGGCTCGGGTCCGTGGAGCGGCGGCCGTCGCCGGGCCTGGCGGCCACGACGGCGCTGGTCGACCGGGTGCGCGCGACGCAGCTCGCGGCCCTGCCGTGGACCGACGCCGCCCGGTCGGTGCAGGCCCGGGTCGGGTTCCTGCGGGCGGTGGTCGGCGACCCGTGGCCGGACCTGTCCGACGCCGCGCTGCGCCGGTCGCTGGACGACTGGCTTGCCCCGCTGCTGGCCGACGCCACCGGCCGGGCCGACCTCGACCGGCTCGACCTGGCCCGGGTGCTGCGACGCCTGGTCCCGCCGCAGGTGGCCGGCGACCTCGACCGCCTGGCGCCCGAGGCGCTGGAGGTGCCGGCCGGCCGGCGGGTCCGGCTGGACTACGCGGCCGGCGAGGCCGGCGACCCGCCGGTGCTGGCCGTGCGGGTCCAGGACATGTTCGGCGCCCGCGAGACGCCGGCGGTGGCCGGCGGCCGGGTCCCGGTGGTGCTGCACCTGCTGTCGCCGGCCGGGCGGCCGGTCCAGGTCACCAGCGACCTGGCCGGGTTCTGGTCGGGGTCGTGGCAGGACGTCCGCAAGGAGATGGCCGGGCGCTACCCCAAGCACGCCTGGCCGGAGAACCCCTGAGGATTTGGCGGCGTACACGGCGAGATCTCGTCGTATACGCCGCCAAATCACCTCCCTAGGCCGCCGCCTTGGCCGCCGCCTCCGGGCCGATGTCGGCCCAGGCGACGAGGTCCCGGCCGACCGTGGCGGCGATGCCGTCGGTCCACGCCGCCCCGGGGGCGAGGTGGCGGCGGGCGTAGCGCAGGGCGACCAGGCCCTTGTGCGTGGCCGCAGGCCCGCCCTCGCCGGCCTGTTCGGCCAGCAGCGCGGCTGCGGTCACCCGCACCAGCAGGTCGCACAGCCGGCCCGACGCGGCCTCGGCCGCGTCGGGCTCCAGGCCGCCGAGGGCGCCGACGCGGGCCGCCAGCTCGTCGCGCCCGGCCGCCACCGCGTCGACCGCCGGCGCCAGCCAGCCGGGTCCGCCGCCGCGGGCGGCGGCCAGGGCCTCGTCGACGCGGGTCAGGACCGCGTCGTGGGCTGCGTCCCGGCGGATGGCCCGCAACACGTCGAGCACGCAGATGTTTTCGCTGCCCTCCCAGATCGGGTGGCACTGGGCGTCCCGCAGCTGGCGGGTCAGGCCCCAGTCCTCGCAGTAGCCGTTGCCGCCGTGCAGCTCGACGGCGAACGACGCGGCCTCCACGCCCAGCCGGCACAGCCGGACCTTGGCCGCGGGCACGAGGATCCGGCGCAGCCGGGTCCCGTCGGCGTGGCGGCGGGCCGCCGCGCACTCGAAGCCGAGCGCCGTGGCCGCCTCCAGCTCCGCCAGCAGGTCGACCAGCTGCTCGCGCGCCAGCGGCAGGTCGACCAGCGCCCGGCCCTTGGCCTGGCGGTGGTGGGCCCAGGCGGCGGCCTCGGCGAAGGACCGCCGGGCGATGCCGAGGCCCATCAGCGCCACCCCGAAGCGGCTGCCGTTCACCATCTCCATCATCCGGCCCAGGCCCCCGGCGTCGGACCCGCCGGCGCCGTTCCCGGCCGACGGGGCGGCCCGCAGCGCGTAGCCGAGCGCCCCGTGGAACTCGACCTCGCCGGTGGGGACGCTGCGGGTCCCCAGCTTCTGCTTCAGCCGGCGCACCGAGTAGCGGTTGGCGCTGCCGTCCTCCAGGACCCGGGGCACGAGGTAGAGGCCCAGGCCGGCGGGCCCGTCGGGGGCGCCCTCGGGCCGGGCCAGCAGCACGATGGCCGCCCCGTCGACGTTGGAGCAGAACCACTTCTCGCCGCTGATCTCCACCCGGCCGTCGCCCACGTCCCGGGCGGTGCAGTGCACGGTGCGGCCGAGGTCCGAGCCGCCGTCCCGCTCGGTCAGGAACATCGACCCGTCGACCGCGTCGGCCACGTTGGCGGCCCGCAGGCCGGCCAGCAGCACGTCCCGCACGTCGTCGGGCGCGTAGGCCTCGACCAGCCCGGCCACGCCCGAGGTCATGCCCAGGCTGCACACCATGCCGGTGTCGGCCTGCGACAGCAGGTAGCTGGACCCGGCCAGCACCACGCCCGGCACCGGCCGGCCCCGCTCCCGGGCCCCGGCCTCGAACCCGGACGGGTAGCCGGCCTCCCACAGCGCCGCCTTGGCGTCGAGCATCGCCGGGTGGTGGACCAGCTCGTTGACCTCGGTGGCCCACCGGTCGTAGCGGCGGAGCTCGGGCGGGTGCTCGTCGATCGTGTCGGCGGCCCGGGCGATGCGGCCGCCCACCAGCTCACCGAACCCGTCGAGCGTCCCCACCGCCCAGTCGAGGTCGTCGGGCGGGCAGTCGCGCCGCACCCGGTCCTGGAGGTCGGGGTCGAGCCGGTACCAGTTCCGGCCCACCACCGCGTCGATGTCCGTCCAGTCGATCACCCGACCAGACTGGCAGCGTCACGCGGCTGCGGCCAGGCGGAGGACCTAGCTCACCCGCGCGTGGCCGTCGCCAGCGCCTCGGCGCATGGCTCGAACGCCGTGAGGTACGTGACGCCGGCCTCGGTGAGGCGGGCGACCTGGTCGGCGAGGTCGCCGGGGGTGCCCAGCAGGACGAACGGGCTGTCGACCAGCATCCCGGCGTCGAGCTCACCGCCCGCCCACCGTTCGGCCGCCGCCCGCCGGTCGGGCGTGACCTCCACGTGCTGGATCAGGATCGACAGCTCGACGGTGTCGAACCGGTCGCCGGCGTGGGCGCGGACGTGGGCGATGCGCTCGGCCAGCCCGTCCCACGTGAAGTGGGACAGGTCGCTGTGGGTGCGGCCGGTGCCGGCGGTGAAGCCGACGAGGCTGACGATGTCGGCCGCCCGGGCGGCCAGGGCCAGCAGCCGGTCGCCGTTGCCGCCGATCATCACCGGCACCGGGTGCTGGGCCGTGGCCAGCTCGGTGGCCGCCGCCACCAGCCGGTAGCGGTCGCCGTCGTGGTCGACGGTCTCGCCGGCCAGCAGCCGGCGGACCAGCGGCACGGCCTCGGCCAGGCGGGCGACCCGGACCCCGGGCCGCTCGTAGGGGATGCCGGCCGCCGCGAACTCGTCGGCCGTGTGGCCCGCGCCGAACCCCAGCTCCAGCCGACCGTCGGTGAGCACGTCGGCGCCGGCCGCCTCCCGCGCCAGCAGCATCGGGTTCCAGAACTCGTTGTTGAGCACCTGGACGCCGAACCGCAGCCGGTCGCTGACCGACGCAGCCGCCACCAGCGGCGACAGGGGCGGCCACTGGCCCAGGTGGTCCGGGATCAGCAGAACGTCGTGGCCCAGGGCGTCCACCTTGCGCACCCGGTCGTCCCACTCGGCCCGGGTGGTCGGCGGCGTGCGGGTCACCACGCCGGTGCGCAGGCTCACGTGCCCCCTCGCAGGGACAGGACGCCGCGGGCCCGGGCGTCGCGCACCGCGGCCACCGTGTCGTCGACGGCGTGGGCGGTGGTGTCGATGACGTGGTGCTCGTACGCGCCCAGGTCGCAGAACGCGGCGTGCATCTTGCGGATCGGCTCCTCGTCCACCAGAGCCCGCTCATCGGTGCGGGCCAGGGCCCGGGTCATCGCCGTCTCCCCGTCGGGACGGAGCACCACGTAGTCGGTCGGGCCCGGCGGCAGTTCGGACCGGAACGTGGGCAGGAACCAGGGGCCGACGATGCCTTCGACGACCACGTCGTATCCTCCTTCCGCGAACCGGGCGACGGTGGCGCCCAGCGCCCGGGTCATCGTGGCGTTCTGGTCCTGGGACTCGGGCAGCCAGGGCGCCACCCAGCCCCGCACCACCCGCTCCCAGAACCAGTCGGCCTCGATCAGCGCCGAGTGCTGGGGGTCGGCGGCCAGGACCCGGGCCACGGTCGACTTGCCGGCGCCGGGCGGGCCGGTGACCACGAGCACGGACATCCCGCATGCTTACTCCCAGCGGGCGAGCAGCCTCTTCAACAATTCGTCGGATTGGTGGCTGGGGAGGCCGGCGCCCCCGTCGACCACGATGTCCTGCCCGGTGAGGTAGGCGGCGTCGGGCCCGCACAGGAACGCCACCACGCCGGCCACGTCGTCCACGGTCCCGATCCGCCCGAGCGGGATGCGGTCCTCGACCCGGGCCCGCAGCTTCTCGTCGTCGACCACCGCCCGGGTCAGGCGGGTGGCGACGTAGCCGGGCGACACGGCGTTGACCCGGATCTGCGGGGCGTACTCGACGGCGGCGGTCCGGGTCAGGGCCACGACGCCGGCCTTGGCCGCTGCGTAGGGCCCCTCGCCCCGCGTGGGACGGGACGCCGTGGTCCCGGCGATGCTGACGACGCTCCCCTGCCCGTGGGCCCGGAGGTGCGGCACCGCGGCCCGGAAGCCGTGCCAGGTGCCGGTGAGGTTCACGGCCACCAGCCGGGCCCACTCGTCGTCGCTGTAGTGGTGGAGCGGCTTGGCCGCCCCGAACCCGGCGTTGTTGACGAGGATCGCCAGGCCGCCGAACAGCTCGGCGGCGGCGTCGACGGCCGCGGTCAGCGCGGCGGCGTCGGCGACGTCGGCCTGCCAGCCGTGGTGGTCGCCCCGCGGGGCGAGCTCGACGTCGACGACCCCGACCTGCGCGCCGTCGGCCGCCAGCCGGTCGGCGACGGCCTTGCCGATGCCCCGCGACCCGCCGGTCACGATCGCGCCCCGCCCGGCCAGGGGGCCGGCCGCCATCAGAACCCCTGGAACCACTGGCCGGCGTTGACCCCCAGCGCCTGGCCGGTGATGGGCTTGGACATGTCGGAGGCGAAGAACACGACCGCCTCGGCGATCTCGCGGGACGGGGGCAGGTAGCCGAGCGCGGTGTCATCGGCCACCGACCGGTACTGCTCCTCCGGGCTGATGCCCCTCTCCGACGCCAGATAGGCGAACCACTGCTCGACGCTGTCGCCCCAGATGTAGCCCGGGTGCACGCCGTTGACCCGCACGCCGTGCTCGCCCAGCTCGGCGGCGAGGATCTTGGTGACCGCGGCCAGCGCCGCCTTGGACCCGGTGTAGGCGCCGAACCCGGGCCGGATGCGCACCGCCGACATCGAGTTGATCATCACGACCCGGCCGTCGCCCTGGGCGATCATCGGTGCGACCGCTGCCTGCGTGAGCTGGAGCGTGCCGAAGTAGTTGACGTCCATGGCCGTGCGCCAGCGGTCGATGTCGGACTCCAGGAACCTCCGGCGGCCGCCGTCGTGGAAGGCGTTGTTCACCAGCACGTCGAGGGTCCCGAACGTGTCGACAGCGGCGGCGACCGCGGCGTCGCACGCGCCCCGGTCGGTGACGTCGAGGCGCACCGCCAGCGCCTTGGCCCCCTGGTCCTCGATCTCGGCCGCCAGGTCCCGGACCCGGTCCTCGGTGCGGGCCCCGACGACCACGGTGGCGCCTTCGCGGGCGAAGGCCAGCGAGATGTCACGGCCCATCCCGGGCCCGGCGCCGGACACCAGCGCCACCTTCCCCTCGAGCAGGCCCACGCGCCCTCCCTGGTCGTCAGATCTGACGGTGTGTCAGGTTAGGCTCTCGACGCTCAGCCGTCTCACCCGGCCCTGCGGCGCTTCCGCCGGGCCCACAGCGCCTCGGCCAGCTGGCCGAGCAGGGCGCCCAGGATCACGGCCACCAGCAGGCTCACCCACAGGCGGGTCTCGACGCTGAAGAGCACGAAGGTCGTCTCGACCTTGTCGCTGTTCTGGGCGATGAAGACGATCGTGATCACCACGACGACGGCGACCGCCACCAGGCGCCCGATGCGGCGGCCCTCGGCGTCCTCGTTCGTCTGCTCCAGGGGGACGTCGCTACGTCCCGGGTCGTACGCCATGCGGCGCACAGTAAACGAGTCAGCGGCGCTCGTAGCGGGGCTCCCGGTCCTCGGCTTTGGCGACGCGGTGCTCGCGGTAGTCGTGCGACGCGAGGACCATCGCCTGGCCCACGACCTCGCGCCCGAGCGTCGACCGGACGTTGCCGGCGGCCAGGGCCTGGACGTGCTCGCGGAGGAACCTGACCACCAGCGGTGAGCGCTCGGCGATGCTGCGGGCCATGTCCAGCACGACCTCGTCGAGGTCGTCGTCGGGCACCACCTGGGACACCAGGCCGAGGCGCAGGGCCTCGTCGGCCTCGATGCGGCGGCCGGTCAGCGCCAGGTCGAGCGCCAGGCCGGCCCCGCCGATCTCGAACAGCTTGGCCAGGCCGGCCGAGTCGGGGATGACGCCGTGGTCCACGCCGGGCAGCGCCAGCTTGGCGCTGTCGCCCGCGACCCGGATGTCGCACAGCAGCGCCCGCTCGAACATCGTGCCCAGCACCCAGCCCTTGAGCGCGCACACGATCGGCACCGGGAAGTCGTAGAGCAGCCGGGTGCCCCACGCGCTGCGCTCCAGCAGCTCGAACTCGCTGGCCGTGCCGTGCCCGTTGGCGTAGCCGTTGCCGTTGCCGCTGCGCTCGTGCAGGTCGCGGCCCGCCGAGAACGAGGGGCCGTTCCCTCGCCACACCACCGCCCGCACGTCACGGTCGGTCCGCAGCAGGTCGAGATACCGGAAGAACAGGGCGTCCGCCGCGTCGCCCGCCACGTTGTGCTTGTCCGGCTGGTTGAGGCTGATGACCGCAACGCCGCCCTTGACCTCGAGCAGCACAGGATCGTCGTCCACGATGGACCTCCCACCTGTCAGGGCGGCGCAGTTGGGGAGAACGCCGCCTCAGCGCCCACCACGCTATGTCGCCGGAGGCCACCTTGTGGGAGAAAGCTCAGTCCAGGCGGCCGAGGTCGGGATCCGCGATCGGCTCGCGCCGGCCGACCTTGCGCTGGAGCGTGCGGGCCGCGCCCACCGCGTCCTCGGGGACGAGCGCCACCACGACGCCGGGCGCGCCGGCCCGGCCGGTGCGGCCGGAACGGTGGACGTAGTCCTTGGCGTCGTCCGGCAGGTCGTAGTGGACGACGCACGCCACACCGTCCACGTGGATCCCGCGGGCGGCCACGTCGGTGGCCACCAGCGCCGGCGCCTTGCCGTCGCGGAACCGGCGCAGCGCCTGGTCCCGCTGGGCCTGGGTCCGCCGGCCGTGGATGGCCACCGCCTTGACCCCGGCCTGGCCCAGCTGGCGCGCGACCCGGTCGGCAGCGTGGCGGGTGCGGGTGAACACGATCGTCGAGCCGATCCGGCCCACCACGTCGGCCGTCAGCGCGATGCGCTTGGCCCGCGGCACCTTCCAGAACAGGTGCTCGACCTCGGCGTCGTCCTCGTCGCCGGCCACGGCGTGGTGGGCCGGATCGCGCTGATAGCGGGTGACCAGGGTGTCGACGTCGCCGTCGAGCGTGGCCGAGAACAGCAGGGTCTGGCGGCGGGCCGGCGTGCGGTCGAGCAGCCGCCGGACCGCAGGTAGGAAGCCCATGTCGGCCATGCGGTCGGCCTCGTCGAGCACGACGACCTCGGCCCGGTCGAGCACGACATCGCCGGAGGCCACCAGGTCCTCGAGCCGGCCGGGGCAGGCCACGACGACGCTCGGGCCCTTGGCCAGCAGCGACCGCTGGGGGCCGTAGCCGACCCCGCCGTAGATCGCGGCCACCGGCCCGTCGCGGCGCTCGTCGACCAGCGCGGCCAGCTCGCGCCGGACCTGGGCCGCAAGCTCGCGGGTCGGCACCAGCACGAGCGCACGCGGGCGACGAGGCCGGGCCGGGCCGGCGCCGAGCGCCCGGGCCGCGATGGTCAGCCCAAAGGCCAGCGTCTTACCGGACCCGGTTGGCGCCTTGCCGGCCACGTCGCGCCCGGCGAGGGCGTCGGGGAGCGTGGCGGCCTGGATGGGGAAGGGCTCGACGATGCCGCGGCGGGCCAGGGTGGCGCACAGGGGCGCGGGCACGCCGAGGACGGCAAAGGAGGGGGACAAGGGGACTCCGATCGAAGGGCAGGCAGGCCGATTCGACACGGATCCTCGAACGGGCCCCACCGGCGGGGGGCGCCAGCGGCTGAACCGATAACCCTACCGGTGCGGTCGCAGGTTCCCTCGGCCTAGGTTCTGCAACGCGGAACAGCAGCCTCCCGGGGGGAGCCATGAAGATCGTGGACGAGACGTCCGAGCGGGGCGTCGTCGAGCGCCGGTTCGACCTCGAGGTCGGGGGCGAGGCGGTGCCCGGCATCCATTGGCTGCCCGACGGCGCCACCGGCCCGCACCCCACCGTGCTGGTCGGGCACGGCGGCACGCAGCACAAGCGGGTCCCCAACGTGCTGGCCTTGGCCCGGCGGCTCGTCCGCCACCTGGGCGTCGGTGTCGTCGCCCTCGACGCGCCGGAGCACGGCGACCGCATCACCGACCCCGAGGCGGCCCGGGCGATGCTCGAACGCATCGCGGCCCGCCGCCGGGAAGGCGGCCGCGGCCTCCCGCCGATGGACCGCGAGCGCATGCGGGCGCTGGAGAAGCGGGTCCCGAAGCACATCGCCGAGTGGCGTGCGCTGATCGACGACCTCCAGAGCGACGAGCGCTACGCCGCCGGTCCGTTCGCTTGGTGGGGCGTGTCGATGGGCACCCGCCACGGGCTACCGCTGATCGTCGAGGAGCCCCGGATCACCGCCGCCGTGCTCGGCCTGGCCGGCCAGCGGCTGGTCGAGGGCGACGCGGCCGGCAGCCTGGCCGGCCGGGTGACGATCCCGATCCTGTTCCTGTTCCAGTGGGACGACGAGCTGATGTCCCGCCAGTCGGGCCTCGACCTGTGGGACGCGCTCGGCACCCGGGACAAGACCATGCACATCAACCCGGGCGGGCACGTCGAGATGCCCGGCTTCGAGTACCGGGCCACCGAGGAGTTCTTCGCCCGCCACCTGCTGTCGGCGACGCCGGAGCCGGCGCCGGCCTGAGCGTCAGCCCTCGCCGGCCGCCGTGGTGGTGGTCGTGCCGCCCTGGCCGTCCTCGGCGACCTCGGTCGTGTCGGCGGACGCGGCCGCGGTGGTCGTGGTGGTCGCCTCGGTCGTGGTGGTGACCCGCTCGCCGGACTGGGGGATGCTCGGCTCGTCGCCGTCGCCGCCGCAGCCGGCGACGGTCAGCGCCCCCACCAGGGCCGCGGCCACGATCGCCGCCGCCCGGCGCGTGCTCGGTGATGCGTCCACTCGTGCTCCCCTTCGGTCGTCCTCGGCGCTGAGCCGGTAGAGCTTCGCGCGCCCGGGCGCCCGAACTCACATGCGGGAGACCAGCCCCCGGCCGGTGATGAGCGGCAGCTCGAGCGCGGTGACCAGCCCCGGCTCGGCGGCCACGACCGCGGGGACAGCGTTGACGAGCCGCATGGCCGTGGCCTTGAGGCCGGCCGTGTTGTGGTCGCCGTCGCCGCCCAGCATCTGCATGTCGATCGTGTAGTTCGGCTCGCCGGTGAGGACCACCCGGTAGCCGCCGTGCCCGGTCGGCTGGGGCCAGTCGGGGGCGAGGTCGTCCCGCAGACGGGTCACGTGCTCCAGCACGAAGCGCGCCACCCCGTCCACCATGCCCCGGACCTCGAACCGCATGGCGGCGGTGGTACCGGCCTCGATCCGGCCGGAGGCGACGTCGAACGCCTCCGGGGCGGGGACCCGGTCGTGCCACTCGACGATCTCGTCCAGCTCGACGTCGAGCCCGGCGGCGAGCTGGCTGACCACGCTGCCCCAGGCGGTCGTCAGGATCCCGGGCGACAGGATGAACGGCACCTCGTCGATCGGCTTGCCGAAGCCCATGATGTCGAACAGCACGTCGGGCTGGTCGTAGGTGGCGTAGTTGAGGACCTCCATGCAGCGCACCTCGTCGATGCGCTCGCAGATGCTGGTGGCCACGAGCGGCAGCCAGTCGTTGGCGAACCCCGGGTCGATGCCGTTGACGAACAGCGACACCCCGCCCTCGGCGGCGGCGGTCTCGACCCCGGCGTACATCGTCTCGGGGACCGCGCCCCGCGGGTGCTGGAGGAACACCGGGCTCGATGACACGACGTTGATGCCGGCCCGCAGGAACCGTTCCAGGTCGGCGAGCGCCTCGAACAGCCGGTCGTCGGCCCAGGCGGTGTGGACGATGCAGTCGGGCCGCAGCGCCAGCAACGCGTCCGCGTCGTCGGTGGCGGCCACGCCGAGCGTGCGGTCGAGCCCGCCGAGCTTGCCGGCGTCGATGCCGACCTTGGCCGCGCTCGACACCCATACGCCGACCAACTCGAGGTCGGGCCGGGCGTCGATCCCGGCGATGGCGTGGCGGCCGACGTTGCCGGTGCTCCACTGGACGACTCGGTAGGTTCGCTCGCTCACGTTGCCCCCTCAGATCTGACGCGGCGTCAGATTAGAGCCCGAGCACCCGCTGCGCGTTGTGGCGCAGGAACTTCGGCCACACCTCGTCCTCGAACCCGACCTGGGACAGCTCGCCGACGATCCGCTCCAGCGACAGGCCCATCGGGAAGTAGCCGCCGTAGATGACCTTGTCGGCGCCCCGGGTGTTGGCGTAGTCGACGATGGCCTGCGGGTAGTAGCGGGGGGCGAAGGCACTGGTCGAGTAGTAGAGGTTCGGCCACTTCAGCATCAGCTTCACGGCCAGGTCGGTCCAGGGCTCGCAGCCGTGGCGGGTCACGAACGTCAGCTCCGGGAAGTCGAAGCACACCTCGTCGATCAGCTCGACGTGCTGGCAGGCGAACGGCACCCGGGGGCCGGGGATGCCGGCGCACACGAACACCGGGATGCCCAGCTCCGCGCACCGGGCGTAGATCGGGTACATCTTCTTGTCGTTGATCGCGACCTGCGGGTGCATGCCGGCCGGGAACATGGTGACCGCCCGGATGCCCCAGGTCTCGTGGGCCTCGGTGATCGCCCGCACCGCCGCCATGCCCCGGTTGGCGTCGACCGACAGGCAGGGCACGAACCTGTCCGGGAACTCCCGCACGGCCCGGGCGCCGCTGTCGCCGTGGACCCCGACCAGGCCCTTCTCGACTCCCCACAGGTCCATCTCCCGCAGCGTGACGCCCACCGGGTCGACGCCCTTGTCGAGCGTCTTGTCGGGGCTGTCCTTGAACATGTATTCCGCGGGGAATTCGAAGTCCTCCTGCGACTCGCGGTCCTTGGTCTGGCGGGTGATGAACGCGTAGAGCTGCTTCATGTCCCCGGCGGGGAAGCCGATCATCGTGTCGATGATCCCGATGTCGAGCGGGGGCGCCACAGGAACAGGTTCTAGCTCGCGCGACGCGGTAACAAAGGGGTCCATGAGCACCTCACCCGACGACCTGCCGTCCCCTCCCGAGGCCGGCACCGAGACCGACGGCCGCATCGTGGTCGGCGTCGACGACTCCGAGCAGGCGGCCGCGGCGCTCCGCTGGGCCCTGACTGAGGGCGCGCTGCGGGGCACGACCGTCGAGGTCGTCCACTCGTGGTCGCCCCCGCTGTCGGCGTTGCCGTTCGGCGCCACGCTGGTCATCCCGGTCGACGAGGCCGCCATCGACAGTGCGGCCCGCGCCTCGGTCGACGACCTGGTCGAGAGCGCGCTGGCCGAGATGGACGCCAAGCCGCCGGAGGTGCTGCGCACGATCCTGCCCGGCGGCCCGGCCACGACCCTGGTCGAGGTGGCGGAGGGGGCGGACCTCGTGGTGGTGGGCTCGCACGGGCGCTCCGGCTTCTCGAGGCTGGTCCTCGGGTCGGTGGCGATGGCGGTCGTCAACCACGCCACCTGCCCGGTGGTGGTGGTGCGCGTCCCGGTCGACTAAGTGGGTGGATAGGGTCCACGGCCGTGCAGACACGATCGCGGCGGACCCTGGGCTGGGTGCTCCTGCTGGGCGGGAGCGCGCTGGCGGCGGGCTGCGCGGCCGGCGGCGTGGTCGCGGGCGACCCCGAGCGTGTCGACCGCTACTGGGCGCGGGCCGAGGTGGCGTCCAACGGCGACGCCGCCGTCGTCGAGGTCATCGACTACGACTTCGGTAACCAGTTCGGCAAGCACGGGCTCGAGCGGTTCATCCCCGGCGAGTTGCCGGCGGACGGCATCAGGGTCGACTCGCCGGGCGCCCCGGACGACCTCCAGCTGATCCCCGAGTTCCGCAACGGCCGCGAGTACACCAACATCCGGATCGGCGACCCCAACCGGACCGTCATCGGCAAGCAGCGCTACCGCATCGACTACCGGCTGCCCGGCGTCCAGCAGGGCGACGTCGTCGACTGGGAGGCCGTCGGATTCGAGTGGCGGGTCGACATCGAGGACGCCGAGGTCCACCTGATCACGCCCTACGAGCTGGCCGACGCCCGCTGCATCATGGGTCCGCCCGGCGGCGAACAGGACTGCGAGCTGACCCAGGTCGAGCCCGGCCACGTCATGGCGCACGTCGGCAACGTGCCCTCGGGCGAGGGCGTGTCGCTGGAGGGCCGGGTGGGCGCCCCGCTGGCCTCCACCCCGCCGCTGCCCGAGCCGCCGGCGAACCCGCCCGACGACCCGGGCACCGGGCTTCTGCCACCGGCCGGCGCGGCGGGCGCGGCCGCGCTGGTGGCCGGCGTGCCGGCCGCGCTCCTGGTGCGGCGGTCCGGACGCGAGCGGGTGGCCGCCGGCGGCGCGGCGGACGCGGCGTACTACGCCGGCCAGGATCCCGGGGCGCCGCCAGTGAGCGAGGTCCGGGTCGACGCGCTCGAGCTCGCCCAGATGGCCACCACCGACTTCGCCCCGCCGCCCGGGGTGCGACCCGAGCAGGGCGGCATCGTCCTCACCGAGGACGTGCGGCAGGAGCACAAGGTGGCGTGGCTCATCCAGGCCGCGGTCGACGGGGCCATCGACCTGCGGGACGACGACGGCAGCGTGACCATCACCCGCACCGCCACGGGCCCGCCCGAGGACGCCGACGTCCTGGACATGGCGCTGCGCCAGGGCGAGAGTCTCGAGCTCGGCCGCTACGACCGGGGCTTCGCGTCGGCGTGGGGGCACCTGTCCCGCCAGCTCGGGCAGTGGCGTACGTCCAGCGGCCTGTGGGACCCGAAGGCCGAGGCGATGCGGCTGTTCGCCCGCGTGGTCGGCATCCTCGCCATGGTGCTCGGCGGGCTCGCGGCGATCGGCGGAGGCGCGCTGGCCGGGCGGTTCGGTCCGGACTGGCTGTGGGTCGCCGCCGCCGGCGGGGCCGTGGCCGGGGCCGGCGTCGCCACCACCGTCGGGGCCTGGGAGCTGCGGGTGCGCACCCCGGCCGGGTCCGGCCTGTGGCTGCGGGTCGAGTCGTTCCGCCGCTTCCTGGCCGAGTCGGAGGCGTACCACGCCGAGGAGGCGGCCAAGCGGGGCGTCCTGCGCGAGTACACGGCCTGGGCCGTGGCGGTGGGCGAGATCGACCGCTGGTCGCGGGCCATCTCCGCCTCGACGATCGTCCCCGAGACCGCCGGTGTGCAGTACGCCTACATGTACCCGTTGCTCCTGACCTCGACCACGTCGTCCGCCACGGCCCCGTCGTCCAGCGGCGGCGGGGGCGGGTTCAGCGGCGGGTTCGGCGGCGGCTCGATCGGCGGCGGCGCCGGCGGGGGCGGCGGCGGCAGCTGGTGATGCGATGCGGCCGTACGCGCCGATCTGACGCCCCCGGGGGAGAAGGGCGCCAGACCGGCGGGTGGGGTGACCCCTCGCTGACCGTTGGGGTCACTCCGTGGCGATCGCCGCCAGGACGTCGGTGCGGGCCGCCCGGCGGGCGGGGCGGACGGCCGCGACCACGCCGACCACCGCCCCGACCACCGTGACCACCGCCAGCGGAGCGGTCGGGATCATGAAGGACGTGAAGCCCTCGCTGGCCAGCGTGTCGATCACGGCCCAGGCCAGGAACACGCCGAGCAGGATCCCACCGACCGTGCCGAACAGGGCCACCGTGGTCGCCTCGCCCCGCACCATCGACCGCAGCTGGCGCCTGGTCTGGCCCACGGCCCGCAGCAGCCCCAGCTCCCGGGACCGCTCGTGGATCGACAGGGACAGCGTGTTGGCGATCCCCATCAGGGCGATGATGATCGCCAGCACCAGCAACCCGTAGACGATGTTGAGCAGCTGGTCGACCTGGCCGGCGACGGCGTCGACGTACTCGCCCTCGGTCTGCACGTCGGGGGCGCCGAAGCGGTCGGCCACCGCCTGGATGGCGGTCTCGGCCTCGGCCACCGGCGTCCCGTCGGCCACCTCGATCATCACGACCAGGTCGGTGGGCCGCTGGGTGTGGGGCAGGAAGGTCGCCTCGGGCACCAGCACGTCGCCGAGCAGGTCGTCGTTCTCGAAGACCGCCTGCACGGTCGCCTCGGCCGTGGCGCCGTCGGCGAAGGCCAGCGGCACCGGGTCACCGAGCGCCAGGCCGTTGTCCTCGGCGTGGGCGGTGGACACGGCCACGCCGTCGGTGCCCATGCCACCGATCGCGCCCTCGGTGAGGCCCAGGTCGATCATCCGGCCGAGCGTGTCGGGGTCGAACGAGGTGGCGAGGGTGTCCTCACCGTCGACCCGCATCGGGGCGTTCCCCAGGGTCGAGGTGGCCTCGACCTCGGGCATCTCCCGCACCGTGTCGTTGAGCTCCGGCGCCAGCCCGACGGTGGACCAGCCGTCGCTCGCCACCACCAGGTCGCCGCCGAACTGGCCCTCGACGGTATCGCCCACCGACTCCTTGATCGAGGCGCCCATCACGGTGAACAGGGACACGACGGCCACGCCGATCATCAGCGCCGACGCCGTGCCGGCGGTGCGCCGCGGGTTGCGGATGGCGTTGCGCCGGGCCAGGGACCCCGACATGCCGCGGAGGGCGGCGCCGGGGGCGCCGAGCAGCCCGGCGGCCGGGCGGGCGACCGCCGGGCCGAGCAGGATCATGCCGACGATCGTCAGCAGGGCGCCGAGCCCCGTGACCGACAGCTCGCCCTCCCCCCGGGTCCCGGCCACGACCAGGCCGATGCCGGCGGCGGTGGTGACGGCGCCCACGCCGGCCCGCAGCCACGAGGCCGCCGACCGGTCGATCGCCGCGTCCCGCAGGGCCGCCAGCGGGGCGGTGCGGGCCGCCTTCACGGCCGGGCCCATGCTGGCGACCAGCGTGACCACGATGCCGACCACGGCGGCGGTGACCACGCTGCCGGTCCCGATGACCAGGTGCGAGGCGGGCATGGCCATGCCGGCCGCGTCCATGAGCGCCAGCAGGCCCGATGCCAGGCCGACGCCGGCGACGATGCCCACGGCCGACGCCACGAACCCCACCGCCAGCGCCTCCACCGCGATCGACCGCAGGACCTGGCCCCGCGAGGCGCCGAGCGCCCGCAGCAGCGCGGACTCCCGGGTCCGCTGGGCCACCAGGATCGAGAACGTGTTGTAGATGCTGAAGGTGGCGACCACCAGGGAGATGCCGGCGAACGCCAGCAGCGCCTTCTCGAAGAACCCGAGGAAGTCGGACTGGATGTCGTCCTCCATCTCGGCGGTGAGCTCGGCGCCGGTCAGCGCCTCGGTGTCGGCCGGCAGCACCGACCGGATGCGCTCGACCAGCTCCTCCTGGCTGACGCCGGGCTCGGCGGCCAGCCGGACGTCCGTGACACCGTCCGCGCCGGGCAGCAGCAGGCGGCTGGCCTCCTCGGTGGTGAACGCCGCGTAGGTGACCGGCCCGGCGCTGTCGGCGTTGCCGAACGTGGCCAGGCCGACGATGGTGATCTCGGTCGGCTCGGGCAGGCGGATGGTGGTCGTGTCGCCGACCGTCAGGTCACCGGCCTCGGCGGCCGCCTTGTCGATCACGACCTCGCCCGGCCCCGCGGGGGCGCGGCCCGCAGCCAGGTCGTAGGGGTTCAGGCCGTCGTCGGTGATCCAGTTGCCGGCCACGGTCGGGGGACCGTTGCCGCCGATCGGGTCGCCGTCGGCGCCGACGATGCGGCCGTAGGCCTCGATCTCGGGCTCGGCCGCGGCCACGCCGTCGACGCCGGCCAGGTCGTCCGCCAGCGACACGGGGACCAGGCCCCGCTCGACGAACTCACCCTCGCCGACCTCGGTCGCATTGCGCACCACGGCGTCGGTGCCGGCGTTGGACTCGGCGAACAGGTCGCTGAAGCCGGAGGTCATGGTGTCGCCGAGCACCAACGTGCCGGCCAGGAAGGACACGCCCAGCGTCACGGCCAGGGCGGTGGACAGCAGGCGCCGCTTGTGGGCGCCGAGGGACTTCACGGTCGTGCGCCACATCTCAGCTCCCCAACGCCTTCATGTGCTCGAGGATCATCTCGGGGCTCGGGCCGGTGATCACGTCGACGATCCGGCCGTCGGCCAGGAACACGACCTCGTCCGCGTGGGCCGCGGCGCTCGGGTCGTGTGTCACCATCACGATGGTCTGGCCCATGTCGTCGACGGCCCGGCGCAGGAACGCCAGGATCTCGCCCCCGCTGCGGGAGTCGAGGTTGCCCGTCGGCTCGTCGGCGAAGATCACCTCGGGTCGGCTGGCGAGCGCCCGGGCCACGGCCACCCGCTGCTGCTGGCCGCCCGACAGCTCGCTCGGGCGGTGGCGCAGGCGGTCGCCCAGGCCCACGGTGGCGACCACGTGGTCGACCCAGCCACGGTCGGCCTTGCGGCCGGCCAGGTCGAGCGGGAGCGTGATGTTCTCGCCGGCGTTGAGCATCGGCAGCAGGTTGTACGCCTGGAAGACGAATCCGAGGCGGTCGCGCCGCAGGCGGGTCAGCTCCTTGTCGGACAGCCTGGAGAGGTCCTGGTCGCCGACGTAGACGTGGCCGGACGTCAGGCTGTCGAGTCCGGCCATGCAGTGCATCAGGGTGGACTTGCCGGAGCCCGAGGGCCCCATGATGGCGGTGAACCGCCGCGCCGGGATCGCCAGGCTGACGGCGTCGAGAGCCCGCACCGCGGTGTCCCCCGACCCGTACACCTTGGTCGCCTGCTCGGCCCGCACCGCCGCCGCCAGGGTGGTGAACGTCGTGGTCGCAGTCATGCCTGCGACGGTACGGACACCCGCACGCGCCGTCATTGGAGCGGCCCGGCGTCTGCGGGGTGGGGTTTGCCCCACCCTAGGGGTAGGGCAAACGCGATTTGGCGGCGCTCACGTCGGATATCCGATGTGAGCGCCGCCAAATCGGTTTCGGGTCAGTCCCGCGCGTAGACCACCGTGACGCTGCCCTGGTCCGCGTGGGCCCTCAGCGTGCGGTCGCTGTCGGGGCCCTGGCGGATGGGGTCGGCCGAGACCGTGCCCTGGTCGGCCGAGAAGTCCGTGATGAACGTGATCCCCGGCTGGTTGGGCAGGACGATGTCGATCGAGCCCTGGTCGGCCTCCGCGTTCACGGCCTCCGGCGAGTCCGTGAACTCCAGGCGGACCGAGCCCTGGTCGGCCTCGGCGTCGACCCGGGCGGCCGTCAGGTCCGTGGCCTCGATGCTGCCCTGGTCCGACCGCAGCGTGACGTCGCCCGCCACCCGGGTGGCCGCCACCCGGGACGCGTCGCTCGACGCGTACAGCCCGCCGTCGAGGTCGCTGACCTCGATCCGCTGCTCGGTGCTGATCTCGACCCGCAGGTCCCGCGGCACCTCGATCGTGTAGTCGACCTGGCACCATTCCGACAAGAGAATCGGGCACGAGCCCCGCACGATCAGCCTGTCGCCCTCCTGGCGAAGCTCGTGCCCGCTCGGCCGCCAGCCGTCGCGAATCTCGGCGTGGACCGACACGGTCGTGGCGCCGTCCACGCCGACCACCCGCACGGTGCCGGCCTGGTTGCCCACGTCGAGCACGGCGATGCCCTCGGCCGGCACCGACTGGTCGACCGTGCGGTCCTCGCGGGCCAGCGCGCTCGGCACCTGCAACACACCGAAGGCCAGCACGGGGATCGCCACGGCCGTCGCCAGGATCTTCCACAGCCGTCGTGTCATCGCCCGACCTCAGCTCTCCAGCCACCGCAGCACCGCCAGCACGCGCCGGTGGTCGTGCTCGGTGGGCGGCAGGTCCAACTTCGTGAAGATGTTGCTGATGTGCTTCTCGACCGCCCCATGGCTCACCACCAGCTCCTCCGCGATGGCCTGGTTGGTGCGGCCCTCGGCCATCAGCCCGAGCACCTCCCGCTCCCGCGGCGACAGGCGGTCGAGCGGGTCCTTGCGCCGGGCCCGCGCCAGCAGCTGGGCCACGACCTCCGGGTCGAGCGCGGTGCCGCCCCCGCCCACGCGGTCGACCGCACCCAGGAACTCGCCGACGTCCGCGATGCGATCCTTCAACAGGTAGCCGATGCCGGCCGTGTCGTCGGCCAGCAGCTCGCCGGCGTAGGTCTCCTCGACGTACTGCGACAGCACGAGGATGCCGGTGCCCGGCCACCGGGAGCGGATCTGCAGCGCGGCCCGCAGGCCGTCGTCCGTGTGGGTCGGCGGCATGCGGACGTCGACGACGCACATGTCGGGCTTGTGGCGCTCCACCACGACCAGCAGGTCGTCGGCGTTGTCGACCGCGGCCACGACCTCGTGGCCGGCGTCGACCAGCAGGCCGGTGAGCCCGGCCCGCAGCAGGACGGCGTCCTCGGCGATCACGATCCGCACGGGAGCTCCGCGAGCACGGTGGTCGGACCGCCTTCGGGGCTCACGACGTGGAACGATCCCCCGAGTGCGGTGACCCGGTCCCGCAGGCCGACGAGCCCGGTGCCGGACCCGACGGCGGCGCCGCCCCGGCCGTCGTCCCGCACCTCGACCACCAGCCGGTCCCCGCCCCGGACGATCGCCACGTTGGCCCGGGTGGCGCCGGCGTGGCGGGCCACGTTGGCCAGCGCCTCGCTGACGATGAAGTAGGCGGTGCTCTCGACCGCCGGGGGCGGCCGCTCGGCCACGTCCACCTCCAGCGCGACGGGAACCGGCGCCCGGGCCACCACCGCGGACAGGGCGGCGTCGAGGCCCCGGTCCTCCAGGATCACCGGGTGGATGCCCCGGACCAGGTCCCGGATCTCCTTGAGCGCGGCCTTGGCCTCCTCGTGGGCGTCGGCCACCAACTGGCGGCCGACCGCCGGGTCGTCGTCGAGCCGCTCCCGGGCCGCGCCCAGGCCCATGGCCAGCGCGACCAGCCGCTGCTGGGCGCCGTCGTGCAGGTCCCGCTCGATGCGGCGGCGCTCGGCCTCGGCGCTGTCGACGGCAGCGGCCCGGCTCGTCTCCAGCCGGGTCACCTTCTCGCCCAGCTCGTCCTTGCGGCGAGGCGCCAGCAGCAGGCGGGCCACCGCCAGGTCCAGCCAGGCCAGCAGCTTTGTCACCCACGGGGCGCCGAACACGAGCGCCACGGCGCCGACCACGGCCACCCCGAAGCTGCCCCAGCCCTGGGTGACGTCGAACCAGCCGAAGTGGGCGGTGTCGTCGGGGAAGCTGCCGACGTAGAGCGGCGCCAGCAGCAGACCGACCGACCCGCACCACGCCAGCAGCGCACCGAGCAGCGTGAACAACCCGAGCGGGAGGGCGACGATCTGGTGCAGGATCTCCCGCCACCGGGCCCCGGACCTCGCCCGTTCGACCAGCCTGCTCCACCAGCCCCGGGCCCGCAGCGTCGGTATCGGGTCGGCCAGCCGGACGCCCAGCAGCGCGTCGATGCGGGAACGCTCGATGCGGCCCATCAGCCGGGAGGCCACGAAGGTCAGCCAGATGAACGGCAGCGCCAGCGGGAACGTGATGAGCAGCCCGAGCGAGATCGCCAGCAGCGTGACCGTCACGCAGAACGTCACGGTGCCGACGAACACGTCGAGCAGCAGATGGGTGAGCGACCACCAGGTCGCCGCCTCGCGCCATGGCCGCAGCAGATCGCGGATCACGGGATCAAAGTACGAACCGGCGGCCCGTCGCACCATCGGGCGGGCGGGTGTCGTCCGGGTGGGGTTCTCCCTACCTCGCCCACGGCCTCACAGCAGCTTGGACCGGCCGCCCGTGCCCCACCAGCTCGCGGTCAGCTTGAGGTCCGCGGGCCGGGGCTCGATCTCCTCGTAGACCCGCTTGTAGCCGGTGTGGGCGATGAGCCACTCGCTGTCGACCTTGACGTAGCGGTCCTCGTAGTAGGAGGCGCCCCGCACGGTCATCTCCAGCGGGGCGAGGATGACGACGTCGTCGAGCGCCCAGATGCCCTCGGCCGTATCGGGGCCGGTGAGCGTGATCTCGGGGTGGTGGACCTTGTGGCTGGTGAGCATGGCCTCGTCGCCCATCGACCCGGTGAGGAACTCGAGGATGGCGGCCACCCCCTCCAGCTGGACGGCGCCGCCGCCGTAGCTGGCGGTGGCGTCCGGGACGAACAGGCCCGCCAGATCGTCCCACCGCTTGGTGTCCATGAACCGGACATAGCGGTACTTGAGCTGGTGGATCGCCGCGATCTCCACGAGGTCGGTCGGGGTCATGGCCCGGTGATGTACCACAGCCGCGGTAGGCGCGGACGGTTCGCCGGGTGGATGCCGCCCGGGCGGGGGCGCTCTACCGTGCGGGGCGTGGCCGAGACAGTGACCGGCACCGCCGAGCCCCCGCTGTACGCGGGCGGCTTCGGGCCGCCGTGGCGGCCCGGGCGGAGCCTGCCCGCGTGGGTGCGGCTGGTCGTGCCGGCCGTGGTGATCGGCGCGATCCAGGTCGGGATCACGTCCGTGGCCGCCCGCAACCAGCCCGAGGCCCGCGACATCGACGGCTGGGCCGTGGCGCTGCTGCTGACCAGCGCGGCGGCCCTGCTGCTGCGGCGCCGCTCGCCCTCGTGGTGCCTGGTGCTGGCGGCCGGGGCCACCCTCACGTATTGGCTGGCCGACTATCCCCACGGGCCGGTGTTCCTGGCGCTGCTGGTCGCGTTCGTGAACGCCGTGATGCGGGGCCGGCGCCCGCTGGCGTGGGCGACGCTGGCGGTCGGCTACGTGGCGATCGCCTGGGTCGAGCCGGCGTTCGGCGACGGGCCGTATCCCAGCTGGCCGCTGGTCGGCGGCCTGCTGGCGTGGGTGCTGGCCCTGGGGGCCGGGACCGAGCTCGTGCGCAGCCGGCTGGAGCGGGCGGCCGAGGCGGCCAGGACCCGGGCAGAGGAGGCCCGCCGCCAGGCGTCCGACGAGCGGCTGCGGATCGCCCAGGAGCTCCACGATGTGCTGGCCCATAACATCTCGCTGATCAACGTGCAGGCCGGCGTGGCCCTGCACCTGCTGGACGACCAGCCGGAGCAGGCCCGCCCCGCGCTCACCGCCATCCGGGACGCCAGCAAGGACGCGCTGGGCGAGCTGCGGTCGGTGCTCGACATCCTGCGGGCCGGCGAGTCCGCCCCCCGGGCGCCGACGACCGGCCTGCGGGACCTGGACGCCCTGGTCGAGCGGGCCCGGGGCACGGGGCTCACCGTCCACGTCGACGCCCCGGGCGGCACCGACGGGCTGGCCCCGGGCGTGGACCTGGCCGCGTTCCGCATCGTCCAGGAGTCGATCACCAACGTCGTCCGCCACGCCGGCGCCCGGGAGGCCACGGTCCGGCTGCGGCGGGACGGCGGCGAGCTGCTGGTCCAGGTCGACGACGACGGCCGGCCCCGACCCGGCGGCGGCGCGTCCGACGGCGACGGCCGGGGCATCGCCGGCATGCGGGAGCGGGCCCGCGCGCTGGGCGGGTCCCTGGAAGCCGGGCCCCGGCCGGGGCGGGGCTTCCGGGTGCGGGCCCGGCTGCCGCTGGCGGGGACGAGCGGGGGTGCGGCGTGATCCGGGTCGTGCTGGCCGACGACCAGGCGCTGGTGCGCGCAGGGTTCCGCGCCCTGCTCGACGCGCAGGACGACATCGAGGTGGTCGGCGAGGCCGGCGACGGCGACGAGGCCGTGCGGGTCACCAAGCGGCTGGCCCCCGACGTGGTGCTCATGGACATCCGCATGCCCGGGACCGACGGGCTGGCCGCCACCCGCGCCATCGCGGCCGACGAGCGGCTGGCGGCCGTGAAGGTCGTGATCCTGACCACGTTCGAGATCGACGAGTACGTGTTCGAGGCGATCCGGGCCGGGGCCAGCGGCTTCCTGGTCAAGGACACCGACCCGGTCGAGCTGCTGCGGGCCGTGCGGGCGGTGGCGGCCGGCGACGCCCTGCTGTCGCCCGGCGTGACCCGCCGGCTGATCGGGGCCTTCGCCAGCCAGACCCGGAAGCCGCCCCACCGGCCCGACCTGGACATGCTCACCGAGCGAGAGCGCGAGGTGATGGCGCTGGTGGCCGAGGGCCTGTCCAACGACGAGATCGCCGAGCGGCTCTACGTGTCGCCGATGACGGCCAAGACCCACGTCAGCCGGGCCATGACCAAGCTGGCCGCCCGCGACCGGGCCCAGCTCGTGGTGTTCGCCTACGAGTCGGGCCTGGTCCGGCCGGGCTGGATCGACTGAGGCGTCAGGGGTCGGTCGGCAGCTTCCACACGGTGACGTCGAACGAGATCGTGCGGGCGTCGCTGTCGATCGCCGCGATCCGCACGTAGGCCCAGCGCTCCTCGTCGGTGTGCACGCAGAACTGCTGGCCGACGACCGCCTGCTCCTCGGGCAGGTAGCCGACGGGCAGGGTCGATGCCGCGCACTCCGAGGGTGTGGGCGGCGCGGTCACGAGGACGAACTGCGACAACCGGCCGCTGACGGCCCCGCTGGAATAGACAACGTCCCCGGACGAGCCCACGTCCCAGTTGGCGGCGTCGGTGTCGAGGTCGATGCCGCGGTTCCAGGCGATCGTGACCGGGGCGGCCCCGCTCTGGCGAAGCACCTCCGGGGTGGCATCGTCCGTCGGAGCCGTCGTGCCGCCGCGGGTCGTCGGCGTGGTGACCGCGGTCTCCTGGGCCTCCAGCTCCTGCTCCAGGCCCGCCTTCTGCTCCTCCAGCTCGGCGATCTGCTGCTCCAGCTGCTGCTTCTCGGCCTCCAGCTCGTCGGAGCCCGCCTGTGCCTCATCCCGCTGGTCGGCCACCTGCTTGGTGTAGAGCCCGAGCGCCGCGGTGGCCAGCACCAGGATCGCCGTGAAGAACGGCAACCAGCTCTTGGTCACCGCCGCGAGGAACCCGTCGCCCTTCTTCTCCTCCGCCTGCCGGGGCAGGGGAGGAGGAGGTGGGGGCGTGGTCGTGTGCATCTGTCCGCCCTCCTGTCGTCCGCCGGCCGCACAGTAGCTCGCGTAGCGGCGCAGCTACGCCCCGGTTGGCACCCCGTGCCACCGCGCGTACCGCGCCCGTAGCAGGACCGAAGCATCCCGCCGCACGACGACCGGGGCCGGCCGCGGGCGGACCATCGAGGCATGTTCACGACACTTGCCACCCACTACCACGGATGGGGCTGGGGCCCGGGGCCCTGGGTCCTGTTCTTCCCCCTGTTCTGGCTCACCCTCATCGGCTTCGTGATCTGGCGGTTCCGGCGCGGCGGCCCGCCGTGGCGCTACCACGAGACCGGCCGGTCCGTCCTGGACGAGATGTACGCCCGCGGCGAGATCGACGCTGACGAGTACCGCACCCGCCGCGACGTCCTGCGGGAGGGCCAGCGATGAGCGCCCCCGCCGCCACCGTGACCCGGACCGCGGCCGCCCGGGCCGTCGACGCCACCAAGGTGTACGGCTCGGGCGACACGGCGGTGATCGCCCTCGACGAGGTCAGCGTCGACCTCGAGGCCGGGCGGTTCACCGCCGTGATGGGCCCGTCGGGCTCGGGCAAGTCCACCCTCATGCACTGTGTGGCCGGCCTCGACACCCTGACCGCCGGCCACGTCTACATCGGCGACGTCGACCTCGCCACGCTGTCCGACCGCCAGCTCACGCTGCTGCGCCGGGACCGGATCGGTTTCGTCTTCCAGGCCTTCAACCTGGTGCCGACGCTGACCGCCGGGGAGAACATCGTGCTGCCCGACCGACTCGCCGGCCGGCGGGTCGACGCGGCTTGGCTGGACGAGGTCGTGTCCACCGTCGGGCTGGGCGACCGGCTGACCCACCGGCCGGCCGAGCTGTCGGGAGGCCAGCAGCAGCGGGTCGCCGTGGCCCGCGCCCTGGCCGGGCGGCCGGACATCGTCTTCGCGGACGAGCCCACCGGCAACCTGGACTCCCGGGCCGGGGCCGAGATCCTCGGGTTCCTGCGCCGGGCGGTCGACGAGCTGGGCCAGACCGTCGTCATGGTCACCCACGACCCGACGTCGGCGGCGGTGGCCGACCGGGCCGTGTTCCTGGCCGACGGCCGCATCGTCGACGACCTCGAGTCCCCCACCGCCGCCACCGTCTTCGACCGGATGTCGACCCTGGGAGGTTGAGCCGTGCTGTCCCTTACCCTCCACGAGATGCGGGCTCACGCCCGCCGCCTCGCCGGCACCGCCCTGGCCGTCGTGCTGGGGGTGGCGTTCCTGACCGGGACGCTGGTGCTGGGCGACACGCTGCGGGCCAACTTCGACGACCTGCTCACCGAAGTGAACGCCGGCACGGACGTCGTCGTGCGCAACGGCACCGAGCTCGACGCCGACGTGATGCGGGCGCCGATCCCGGCCGACCTGGTCGATCGGGTGGCGGCGGTCGACGGCGTGGCCGGGGCCGTGGGCACCGTCGACGGGTTCGGGCAGCTGCTCGGATCCGACGGCGAGGCCATCGGCGGCAACGGCCCGCCCCAGCTGGCGGGCAGCTGGATCACCGACCCCGACCTCAACCCCTACCGCCTGGCCGAGGGTCGCGCGCCCGAGGGGAACGACGAGGTCGTGGTCAACAAGGGCGCGGCAGAGGCCGGCGACCTGGCCGTCGGCGACACCACCACCCTGCTCACCCCCGAGCCGGTGGAGGTCACCATCGTGGGCCTGGCCACGTTCGGGGACGCGGACGGGCTCGGCGGCGTCACCTACACCGCGTTCGACGAGGCCGACGCCATGACCCACATCCTGAAGTCGTCTGACGCCGTGTCCAGCGTGGCCGTGCGGGGCGAGGACGGCGTGGACCAGGAGACGCTGGTCGAGCGGGTCGGCGAGGTGCTGCCCGCCGGCGTCGAGGCGACGACCGGTGCCCGGGTGACCGACGAGGCCACCGACGACATCAACCGCGACTTCCTGGACATGCTCACCACGTTCCTCACGCTGTTCGCGGGCGTGGCCCTGCTGGTGGCGAGCTTCAGCATCTACAACACGTTCTCGATCATCGTGGCCCAGCGGACCCGCCAGGCCGCCCTGCTCCGGGCCCTCGGGGCGGTGCGGGGGCAGGTGCTGCGGTCGGTGGTGGCCGAGGCGCTGGTGGTCGGCGTGGCCGGCTCGCTGGCCGGGCTGGCCGCCGGGATCGGCGTCGCCGGACTGCTCAAGGGCCTGTTCGATGCGTTCGGGTTCGCGCTGCCGGACGGCGGCATCGTCGTCACCGGCGGGACCGTCGCCGTCGGCCTGGTGGTCGGGACGCTGGTCACGCTGCTGGCCGGGATCGTGCCCGCGGTGAAGGCGTCCCGGGTGGCCCCGCTGGCTGCCCTGCGGGACGCCGCCGCCGAGCGCACGTCGCCGTCGGTCGCCCGGGTGGCGGCCGGGGTCGTCCTGACCGGGGCGGGCGTCGGCCTCACCCTGGCCTCCGTGATCGGGGACGGCGCGCTGGCGCTCGTGGGGTTGGGTGCGGTGCTGACCGTGGTCGGCGCCGTGGTGTCCGGCCCGGCCGTGGCCCGGCCCGCGGCGGCGGTGCTGGGCGCCCCGCTGGCCCGCCTGCGGGGCATGACCGGCGGCCTGGCCCGCGAGAACGCCATGCGCAACCCCCGTCGCACGGCCGGCACGGCCTCCGCGCTGATGGTCGGCGTGGCGGTCGTGACCCTGTTCACGGTGTTCGCCGCGTCGCTGAAGGCGTCCATCGACCGGTCGATCGACCGCTCGTTCGCCGGCGACGTGGTCGTGTCGTCCGGGCCGTTCGGCGGCGCCATCAGCCCGGCGCTGGCCGGCGATGTCGCCGCCATCCCCGAGGTCGACCTCGCGGTCGGCGTGGGCCGGGGCGCGGTGCAGATCGACGGCGACACCAAGGAGGTCGCCGTGTCTGACCTCGACGCCCTGGACCAGGTCCTCGACGTCGACGTGACCGGCGGCTCGCTGGCGGAGGTCGGCGACCGGGGCCTGGCCGTATCGAAGGGCTCGGCGGACGGCAACGGCTGGGCCGTGGGCGACCGGCTGGCGGTCACGTTCGCCGACGGCGCCACCGAGGAGCTGACCATCGGCGCCATCTACGACGGCGCCGACATGCTGGGCGGCTACCTGCTGCCCCGGTCGGTGTGGACGCCGCACGCCGTGCAGGACGTCGACTCGCTGGTGCTGGTGCGCAAGGCCCCGGACGTGACCGTGGCCGCGGCCGAGGCGGCGGTGACCGACGTGGCCGCCGGCTACGGCGCGCCGGAGGTGGCCGACCGCGAGGAGTTCGCGGCGAACACCGCCGGCAACGTCGACGTGATGCTCACGATCATCTACGCGCTGCTGGCACTGGCCATCGTCATCGCCCTGATGGGCATCGCCAACACCCTGTCGCTGTCGATCCACGAGCGGACCCGGGAGCTGGGCCTGCTGCGGGCGGTGGGCCAGACCCGCCGCCAGGTGCGGGCGATGGTGCGGGGCGAGTCGGTGCTGATCGCCGTGTTCGGGGCCGTGGGCGGGATCGCCCTCGGCGTGTTCCTGGGCTGGGCGATGGTGCAGGTGCTCGGCGCCGGCAACGGCGTCATGGAGGTGTTCGCCCTGCCCACCGCCCGGCTGGCCATCGTCCTCGTGGTCGGGGCGCTGGCCGGCGTGGTCGCCGGGCTGCGTCCCGCCCGGCGGGCGTCCCGGATGGACGTGCTGGCGGCGATCGCCACCGAATGACTGGCGATGTGGCGGCGTATACGGCGAGATCTCGTCGTAGACGCCGCCACATCATGACCTACGGAGGTGGTCGGCCAGCCGGGCCTCCGGCGGGAGGTCCGAGCGGCCGGCCAGCACCGCCGCCACCGCCAGGTAGTCCCGGACCTCGGCCACGTCGTGGACCCGGAGGAGGGTTCCCCCTCCCCCTCCGGCCACGGCGTGGCCGGCATCGGCGGCGATGACATGTCCGATCGCCGCGAGCGTGCCGGCCAGGCGCTCCCGGGGCGGGCGGCCGGAGACGGCGCCGACGAAGTCCTTGCGGGACAGGGCCAGCAGCAGCGGACGGCCGAGCTCCCGCAGCCGGTCCAGGTGGCGCAGCACCTCGACGGTCTGGGCCGGGGTCTTGGCGAAGTCGGGGCCGGGGTCGAGGATCGTCGCCTCGGGCGACACTCCCGCCGCCACGACGGCGTCGAGCCCGGCGGCCAGGAACTCGACCACGTCCTCGGTCACGCCGCCGCCGTACAGGCCGTCGTCGAGGACCTTGTGCTTGGGCAGCGCCCGGGTGTGCATGATCACCAGCCCGGCGCCGGCCTTCGCCACCAGACCCGCGACTTCGGGGTGGAGCAGCCCGCTGATGTCGTTGACGACGTCGGCGCCGGCGTCCAGCACCGCCTCGACCACCGCCGGCCGGTAGGTGTCGACCGACACCACCACGTCCGGCGCGGCCGCCCGCAGGCCCGCCACCACCGGGACGACGCGGGCGATCTCCGCGGCGACCGGGACCTCGGGCACGCCCGTGATGCCGGACTGCCCGCCCACGTCGATGACCGCCGCGCCCTGGTCGACCAGCTCCAGCGCCCGCCGGACGCGGGCATCGGTCGTCGGGTGGTCGCCGCCGTCGGAGAACGAGTCGGGCGTGGCGTTCACGATGCCCATCAGCACCGGCTCGGACGTGTCGACGGTCCGGCCGCGCACGACGAGCGCGGGCGGCGGGACTGTCACGCCGTCAGGGTAGCGATGGCCGGCGCGGCCTCCGCGGGCAGCGAGGCCAGCGGCGGCAGCTCGGCGAATGCCCGGACCAGCGGCGGCGCCCCGGGGCGGCACAGCGTCGACGGGTTGGCGTAGCGGGCGCCAGCGCGGTCGAGGGCGGTCTGCAGGACGGTGAGCGCCTGCGGTCCGAGCTCGTCGAGGGTCCGGTTGCGGTGGACCCGGGTGCCCAGGTCGACCTGGACGATGCCGGCGGGCCCCACCGCCTCGGCGGCGTCGATCAGCAGGCCGATGTCGACGCCGTAGCCCCGCACGAACGGCAGCCGCTCCAGCAGCGCCCGACGCCCCCCGAACTCGCCCGACAGCGGCTGGACGATGGTCGAGAGGTGGGGGAACAACGTGGCCAGCACCGGCCGGGCCATGAGCTCGGTCGTGCGGCCGCCACCGATGTCCCCCGGCGAGGGGCGCTCGTAGTAGCCCTTGACGAAGCTCACCGACGGGTCGGTGAGCAGCGGCCCGATCAGCCCGACGATGAACCGCGACCCGAAGTCGGTGATGTCCGCGTCGCACCACACGACGACGTCGCCCCGGGCCACGTACAGCGAGCGCCACAGGGCTTCGCCCTTGCCGGACCCACCGGCCACGTCGGCCAGCACGTCGGCGGCCTGGACGACACGGGCGCCGGCGGCCGCGGCGACCTTGGCGGTGCTGTCGACCGAGTGGTCGTCGAGCACGAGGATCTCGTCGACCAGCCCGCACCGCTCGACCAGGTAGCGACGCACCGTCGACACGATGCGGCCGACCGTCTCCTCCTCGTCGTGGGCAGGGATGCACAGCGACACCACCTGGTCGCCCTTGGCTTCGACCAGGCGCTGCAGGCGGTAGTCGCGGTAGTGCCGGGATGCGATCGGCGTGGCCGATCGATCCGGGGCCGCGATCGTCGGTGGCGATCGATGCTTCGTCATCAATCATTCAGACAGAGAGGGGCTGTCGCCCGCACCCTAACCGCCCTGCATACCGCCTCCACCGCGGCCGTCCCGGGCCGTCCGGTGGCAGAAAACGTCAATGTTTCGTCCTTGCTGCCAACCTGGGCCCGGACGACCATGGCGGGCGTGGATCCCCGCGCCGTGGTGGTCGTCGCCTTCCCCGACATGCAGTCGCTCGACGTGACCGGGCCGGCGGAGGTCTTCGCCGTCGCCAGCCGGGGCCGGATGCCGGCGCCCTACGCCACCACCGTCGTCGCGCACGAGGCCGGGATCGTGCGGTCCTCGTCGGGCCTCGGCGTGGTGGCCGACGCCGGGATCGACGACTGCACCGGCCCGATCGACACGCTGGTCGTGGCCGGCGGCGAGGGCACCCGGGAGGCGGTGGCGGACGCCGACCTCGTCGCCTGGATCCGGGACGCGGCCGGCCGCAGCCGCCGCGTCACGTCGGTGTGCAGCGGGGCGTTCCTGCTGGCCGCGGCCGGGGTCCTCGCCGGGCGGCGGGCCACCACCCACTGGTCGGTCTGCGACCTGCTGGGCCGCCTCTTCCCCGACGTCGACGTCGAGCCCGACCGCATCTACGTGCGGGACGGCCGGGTGTGGACCTCCGCCGGGGTCACCGCCGGCATGGACCTGGCGCTGGCGCTCGTCGAGGACGACCTCGGCGGGGCGGTCGCCCTGGAGGTGGCCCGGCAATTGGTCCTGTTCACCCAGCGGGGCGGCGGGCAGTCGCAGTTCAGCACCCAGCTGGCCGTGCCCCGAGCCGAGCGCCAGCCGCTGCGGGCGGTGCTGGCCCACATCGAGACCCACCTCGACGACGACCTGTCCGTGCCCGCGCTCGCCCGGCGGGCCGCGATGAGCCCGCGCACGTTCGCCCGGGCGTTCCGGGACGAGCTGGGCACGACCCCGGCGTCCTACGTCCAAGCGGTTCGGGTCGAGGCCGCCCGCCGGCTGCTGGAGACGACGGCCGGGTCCACCGCCGAGGTGGCCCGGGCCTGCGGGTTCGGCACCGTCGAGACCATGCACCGGGCATTCCGCCGCACGGTGCGCACCACCCCCGCCCGGTACCGGCGCCACTTCGCGGTCGCCGGCTGACCCACGAGGAGCACACATGCAGATCGCCATCCCCCTGTTCGACCGCTTCACGGCGCTGGACGCCGTCGGGCCCTACGAGGTGCTGTCCCGGATGCCCGGCGCCGAGGTCACGTTCGTGGCCGAGCGCCCCGGCCCGGTCCGCACCGACACGGCCATGCTGGCCATCACCGCCGACGAGGCGCTCGACGAGGTCGGTGCCCCCGACATCGTGCTCGTGCCCGGCGGGCCGGGGACCCGGGCGATGCTGGAGCCCGGCCCGCTCCACGCCTGGCTGGCCCGGGTCCACGGAACGACCCAGTGGACGACCTCGGTGTGCACGGGCGCGCTGATCCTCGGCGCGTCCGGCGTCCTCGAGGGCCTGGAGGCCACGACCCACTGGGCGGCGATGGGCGAGCTGGCCCCGCTGTGCGCCCGGGCGGTCCCGGACCGGCGGATCGTCCACCAGGGCAAGGTGGTGACCGCCGCCGGGGTGTCGGCCGGGATCGACATGGCCCTGTGGCTGGCCGCCCAGATCGCGGGCGAGGACGTGGCCAAGGCCATCCAGCTCGGCATCGAGTACGACCCCCAGCCCCCGTTCGACACCGGCTCGGTCCACAAGGCGGACCCGGCCACCGTCCAGTTCCTGGCGGACCTGGTGATGGAGCGGAACAACTAGAAGACGGTCACCCCGCGGAGCGCGCCGGCCGCGGCGGGGTCGCCGAACACCTCGAGCCCGTCGAGGGGCCGGCGGCCCCACAGCCACAGCAGCAGCTGGGCGGCCGGGGCCCGCACGGCCGTGTCGCCCGTGGCGTGCCCGGTCTCGACGGTCAGGCCGGCGGGGTCGAAGCGGATCAGCCACTCGCCCTCGGCGTCGGTGGCGTGCAGGTGGACGGTGCGGCCGTCGCCCGGCGAGGCGCCGGCGGCGAAGGCCGGGACGAAGACGGCGAACACCTCGTCCACGCCGTCGACCGCCAGCTCCGCGTCGATCGGCCCGACCGGCCGTCCCACCGCCTGCTCGGCGTCGACCCGGTGGATCAGGGTCTCCTGGGCCATGCGGCGGGGCCAGAACCCGGCACGCTGGTCGGGCTCGAAGAACGTCCACACGGTGCGATCGGGGTCGTCCAGCGCCCAGAGGTCGGCGATCAGAGTGCTGAGCGTCGCCCGGTACCAGTCGAGGACGCCGCCGTCGGGCGCCTCGGGGAGCAGCCCGTTCCGGCGGCTCGGACGCTCGGTCGTCCCGGTCTGCAGGATCACGCTCGTCCGGGCGTGGACCAGACCGACGTGGCGCAGCAGCTCGATCGTGTCCCACCCCGGCGCGGCGGGGACCTCCGCCGTGAGGTCGGCCTCCGCGGCGTCCCCGAGCGCCTCGCCCTCCCTCTGCACGATGCCTGCCCAGTCGAAGCCCACGACACCCGATGCTACGGGGTTGACAGCGGGTCAGACGGGGGCCGCGACGGTCAACGAGCTGGCCGAGCCGTTCTCGCTGACGCTGCCAGCGGGCATCTCGCTCCGGCGGATCGTTCACTCCGGGTCGGCGAACAGCTCGAGCTGGATGTTGTCGAGGTCGCGGAGGACGAGGACCTCGGCGCCCGGGATCGAGTTGGCGGGGGCGATCGGCGAGTGGACCACGCCGGCGGCGGCCAGGTGGTCCGCCCACGACGCCAGCTCCGCCCGGTCGGCGACCGCGAACGCGAGGTGGTCGAGGCCGACCCGGGTCTCGTCGAACGGGGCGGGCGAGCCGGACCGGTGCTGGGTAAGGCCCAGGCGGGCCCGCAGGCCGTGGTGGCGGAGGAAGACCTTGCGGCGGGCACCGTCCGGCGCCTCGAACTCACCCACCCGCTCGAAGCCCAGCACCGACTCGTACCACGCCGCGCTCGCCTCGACGTCCCGGACGGTCAGCCCCAGGTGGTGGATGTCGTGGATCACGCCGGGTTCGCCTCCCGGGACGGGCCGGCGCCGGTGAACTGGGTGTCGGGCGGGTCGACCGCCCAGGGGGCGTCGCCCTCCCAGACGTCGTCGTAGACGACGTCCCGGAGCGGCAGGCGCCGGACCGGGCCGTGGCGGCCCTCGGGGAGACCGAGCGTGACGGTCGCGGCGATGACCACGTCCTCCGGGATGCCGAGAGCCGCGTGCAGCTCGGCGTCCACGAACCCGTGCCACATCGACAGCACGCCGCCGTATCCCAGCCCCCGAGCCGCCAGCAGGAGGTTCTGGCAGGCCGGGTACACCGACCCGCCCTCGGAGATGTGGGGCTGGCGCCACCGCCGGATGCACGCCAGCACCACCACCGGCGTCCGCTCGAAGTTGTCGACGTAGTGCTGCATCGCCCGGGCGGCCCGCGCCTTGGGCGAGGCAGGGTCGGCGCCCGAGCCCGTGTCGAAGCCGTGACCGTCCCGCTTGGCGCCCCAGCCGTCGCGGAACGCGCGGGCCAGGAGGACCTTGGCCCGCACCGCGCCCGGCCCGTCCCGCAGGACCAGGAACCGGGTCGGCTGCCGGTTCGACCCCGACGGCGCCCGGGTGGCGAGCCACAGGATCGTCGCCAGGTCGTCCTCCGGGATCGGGTCGGGCCGGTACCGGCGGATGGCCCGGGTGGTGGCGATGCCGTCGAGCAGGTCCATGTCGCCTCCGGTCGTGTTCGTGTCGCCGTCGAGCGTGGCACAGCGTCGATGGCGGTGACCTACAGGGACTCGTCGGGCGTGACCACGGCGCGCCCCCGCAGGTCGCCCGCCTCCAGCGCGGCGTAGGCGTCGGCCACCCGCGACAGCGGGAAGACGTCGACCTCGCTGCGGATCCGGCCCGCCTCGGCCAGGGCCACCACCGCGGTCACGTCGGCGATGGACGAGCCCTGGAACGTGAACACGTCCGCGTCCCGGGGCAGGCCGCCGAACCACGGCCGGCGCAGCGTGCCGCCCGCGGCCCCCACGAGGGCGAACGCCCCGTAGGGCCGGACCGCGGCCAGGCCCGAGGCGATCGTCGCGTCGGTGCCCACCAGGTCGAGCACCGCGCCGGCGGTCCCGGGCGCGACCGCCGCGCCGAGGTCGGGCACGGCCTCGTGGGCGCCGAGGCCGAGCGCGACGTCCCGCCGCGCCGGGTTGGTGTCGACGGCCAAAACCCGCGCCTCCGGCGCCAGCGCCCGTAGCAGCTGGACCGCGAACGCCCCCAGCCCGCCGGCCCCCACCACTATCGCGGTGTCGCCGTCCTCCAGCCGGGGCACGACCCGGGCCACCGCGTGGTGCGACGTGGCGCCGGCGTCGGTCAGCGGGCCCGCCACCAGCGGGTCCAGCCCGCCCAGCCGCACCAGGCCCCGGGGCGCCGGCGCCACCACGTACCGGGCCAGGCCGCCGTCCCGCCCGTAGCCGCGGCCGGCCAGCCCGTGGGCGCAGGCGCTGTCGTGGCCCCGCCGGCAGGTCGCGCACGTCCCGCACGAGGCGGGGGACACCAGCGCCACCGGCTCGCCCTCGGCGAACCCGGTCACGCCGTCGCCGACCGCGGCGATGCGGCCGCCTACCTCGTGGCCGAGCGTGAAGGGCAGCGACCAGCCGAGCGCCTCGGCGATCTCGGCCGGCATGGCCGCCATCGTCACGTCGGAGTGGCACAGCCCGTTGCCGGCCACCTCGACCAGCACCTCGCCCGGCCCCGGCTCGGGCACGGGGGCGTCCGTGAGGCGGGGCGGCGCGCCCCACTCCACGATCCGGTAGGCCGTCATGGTCGCCGCCATCAGGCCCATCGTGGCATCAGCCGGCCCGCATCGGGGTACACAGGCCCGGTGCCGGAGGCTCCCTTCACCCACGGCGTCGCCAGTTTCGACCCGACCGCCGACGCGGTCCTGCTGTGGACCCGAGCCGTCGGCGCCGGCCGCCTGCGCTGGCGCATCGCCCCCGCGGCCGGCGGGCCCCTCGTCGCCGAGGGCGAGGTCGACGTCCGCCCCGAGGACGATCACTGCGTCGCGGTCACGGTCGAGGGCCTCGACCCGGCCTCCGACTACTCGTACTGGTTCGAGGCGGGCCCGACCCGCTCGCCCACCGGGCGGACCCGCACGCTGCCGGCCGCCGGTCTCGATCGGTTCCGCATGGCGGTGGTGTGCTGCGGCGACTACTCCCGGGGCCACTTCACCGCCTATCGGGCGGCCGCCGACGCCGACGTCGACCTGGTACTGCACGTCGGCGACTACATCTACGAGACGCGGGGCAAGGGCACCGTCCGGGAGGCGCTGCCCGACCACGAGATCGTCGCCCTCGACGACTACCGGACCCGCTACGCCCAGGCCCGGGGCGACGCCGACCTGCTGTACCTGCATCAGCGCCACCCGGTCATGTCGATCTGGGACGACCACGACATCGCCGACAACGCCTGGCGCCACGGGGCCAAGCACCACGACCCCAACGAGCACGGCCCGTGGGAGGACCGGCTGCTGGCCGCGGCCCGGGCCCACCAGGAGTGGCTGCCCGGCCGGCTGACCGACCCGGACGACCCGCTCAGGGTGTACCGCTCGTTCACGATCGGCGACCTGGCCGAGGTCGTGCTCATGGACACGCGCATCGTCGGCCGCGACGTCCAGGCCGACGACGAGGCGTCGCTGCCCTTCGACGACCCCGGCCGGTCCCTGCTGGGCGACGAGCAGCGGGCCTGGGCCTTCGACCGCATCCGGGACACGACCCGGCTGTGGTCGCTGCTCGCCAACGGCGTGGTGGTCAACCGCATGGAGCTGCCCGTGGAGCGCGGCGCCAAGCTGGGCGAGCTGGCCCCGAGCGGCTACGCGGTCATCGGCGGGCAGGCCATGTGCACCGACGAGTGGGACGGCTACCCCGCCGAGCGACAGCGCCTGGTCGACGCCATCGCGGACCGGGGCCCGGGGGCGGTGATCCTGTCGGGCGATGTCCACTCGGCCTGGGCGTTCGAGGGGCCGTGCGACGGCGACGGGCACCCCGTGGCGGTCGAGTTCGTCGCCCCGTGCATCACCGCCACACCCATGGCCCGCCAGCTGCCGCCCGGCTGGCGCAAGCTGCTGGGCCGGGTGGCCGAGCGCCTGCCCGAGGCGCGCTGGTTCGAGCTGGAGCACCACGGGTTCCTGCGGTTGACCCTGGACGCCGCCGAGGCCCGGGCCGAGTGGTACGCGGTCGACACCGAGGACCCCGAGGCCCGCACGGTGCTGGCGTCGGCGTGGCGCCACCCCCGGGAGCGGCCGGGCCGCCTGGAGGAGGTCACGACGGGGACGGCGACGCCCCCCGCCCAGCGGGCGCGGCGTCGCCGCCGGGCCGCCGTGGCAGGGGGCCTCGCCGGGTTCGTGGCCGCCCTGGCCGCCCTGCGGCGGCGGTGGCGCCGCCAGCAGGGCTGACCGAGCTCAGTCGATCGTCGCGGGGGACAGCATCCCGTGGGCGATGTGCGGCAGCGCGTCGCCAGCGACGTCGGGGAGCATGCAGAACAGGACGTACTCGCCCGGCTCGTCCGGCAGGGCGAGGTCGACGGCCCGACCGGGGTCGAGCATGCCGATCCCCACGCCGCCCGAGGCCGGGGGCGGCCCGGAGCCGGGCGACGCCATGGCCGCCGCGAAGTCCTCGGCGGTGGCGCCCTCGTCGAGCCGGTAGGCGACGAGCTCGTGGGCCTGGTCGCCCTCGTTGACCACGTGGATGGTCTCGCCGGCCGAGAGCGTGCCCTCGTAGACGAAGCCGAAGTCGACGAGCCTGACCTCGTGGTCGGCCTCGACGCCTGTGCCGGTCGTGGCGTCCACGACGGTGTCGGCCTCGGCCACGGTGAAGGGCAGGACCATGCCGTGGGCGGCATGGGGAGCGCCGTCCTGGCCGGGCAGCACGCAGATCAGCATGTAGTCGCCGGCCTCGAGGACCTGGGTCGTGGTCCGGGTCTCGCCCGGGGCCGCGGCGTTGGGGCCGCCGAAGCCCTCGACCAGGGCCAGCGCCGACGTCCCGGACGGGTCGCTCGCCGCGGCCGCCGCGAACTGGGCGAAGTCGGCGCCCGGCTCGAACCGCATGACCATGGCCTGGTGCTCGAGGGCACCGTGGTTGGTGAGCGAGATCTCCACCGGCCCCGCCACCAGGTCAGGCGTGGCGGTGAAGCTGAATTCGCCACCCTCGCCGCCGGGGACGACGGCCTCGAGGGTCTGGATCTCGGCGGCGTCGCCGCCGCTGGCCAACCCGCCGGCGCTCGCCGCGGCCTCAGGGGAGGCCTCGGTGGCCTCGTCGTCGCCCCCACACGCCGCCACCAGGCCGAGCACGGCCAGGGACGCGGTGGCGATCAGCAGTCGCGGTGTCCGGCGCATCAGGCCGCCACCGCCAGCTGGGCGAGCATCTGCTCGAGGTCGAACTGGCGGAGATCGAGCGCCGGGGCTCGGTCGGGGAGGCCGGCCATCAGGTCGAGCGTCCAGCAGATCTGGGTGCCCCGCAGGGTCGGGCCGTGGCCGGACGTGACGGCGCGGGCGCCGAGGGCGGCGATGCGGTCGAGGTGGGCGCCGTAGCGGGCCGGGTCGAGCCACTGGTGCCAGGGGCTGATCGCCTGCTGGGTGGCCATGAAGCTCTCGGTGTAGAACTCGCGGTCCAGCTCGGTGATGTCGTCGACCGGATGCGGCACCGCGGCGGCGAAGGCGTCGGACGCCCAGTACACGCCGGAGGCCGTATCGTAGAGGCCCCGTGTGGTGGGGCTGTCGAACACCGGCGGGGTGACGGCCACCAGCTCGCGATCGCCGGCCCACCAGGACTCGCCGTCGTTGACCAGCCGGACCCGGTCCAGCGGCACCATGCCGTCGCCGGCCATGCGCTGGATGCTGAACATCGTGGTCACGACCGTGGCGTCCGGGCAGAGATCGAGGACCGGGAACAGGTTGCCCACGTGGTCGATGTCGTCGTGGGAGATGTAGATCCAGCGGACGTCGGCCGGGGCGACGATCGAGAACGCCCTGCTCAGCCACTCGTCGCGGGTGACTGCGGGGCCGGTGTCGACGAGCACGGGCTCGGCGCCGGTGATGACGGCCGAGTTCACGTAGTGGGCGACCGGGCCCATGCCCTCGCCGAAGATCTGGCGCAGGACGTGGGTGTCGGGGGCGACACGCTCCGTGTCGACGAAGCGGGCAGGGACATCCATGGCGGTGAGCTCCTCGTGAGATTGCGTGATCCGTCGGGTTGTGGTTCGGGGCGCATCTCGCCAGAGCGGTCTTGACGGCGACTTGTCGATCGCCGGTGCAAGCGATCGTCAAGCGAGTTACGAGCGTCATCCGCGACAACGGTGGTGTCATCCGCCACTTGCTGGGAGGAACCTGTCCAATGCGACTCGGTGTCTCACTCGCCCAGGTCGGCCGCCTCGCCGACCCGGCGTCCGTGCGCGCCGCCGCCGTGTCGGCCGAGCAGATCGGCTACTCGTCGCTGTGGGTGCGCGACCGCCTGCTCGCCCCCGTCGAGCCCCGCACCACCAACACCAACTTCCCCGGGGCCGAGCTGCCGCCCGAGTGGGCGACCTCGCTCGACCCCCTCTCCGTGCTCACCTACGCCGCCGCTGTGACCGACCGCGTCCGGCTGGGGACCAGCGTGCTCGTCGCCCCCTGGTACCGGCCGGCCCTGCTGGCCCGGTCGCTGGCGTCGATCGACGTGCTCAGCGACGGGCGGCTCACCGTGGGCCTGGGCCTCGGTTGGTCGCTCGACGAGTACGAGGCGGCCGGCGTGCCCCTCAACGGGCGGGGCCGGCGGCTCGACCACGCCCTCGACGTGCTGGAGGCCTGCTGGGCCCCCGACCCGATCTGCTACGACGGCCCGGACCTGCGCATCGCCCCGTCGCTGATGGGGCCGAAGCCGCTCCAGCACCCCCGCCCGCCGATCCTGCTGGCCGGCTACTCGCCCGCCGGCCTGGACAGGGTGGCCCGGCGGGCCGACGGTTGGAACCCCGTGGGCCTGCCGGTCGAGCGGCTGGCGCCGATGTGGACCACGGTCCGCAGCCTCGCGGCCCGCTACGGCCGGGACCCGGACGGGCTGCAGTTCGTCGTGCGGGCCAACGTGCTCGTCACCCCCGACCCGCTCGGCGCCGACCGGCCCTCGTATCACGGGTCGGTCGACCAGGTCGCCGAGGACGTCGACGCCACCTCTCGGGCCGGCGCCGACGAGATCGTGCTCGGCCTGTTCGGCGACCACAGCCTCAACGAGGCGCTCGAGCGCTACGCCTGCATCGCGGAGGCCGCCGAGCTGGTCCCGATGGCCTAGCGCGCCTGCGGAGCTGTGTGCCCGGCGGTGCTCCCCGACCGCCGGGCGCCGGCCCCGGTCAGTCGCGGACGGCGGCGATCCCCAGATGGTCCGCGGTGGCGGCGAGGCGGCGGGCGATGCCGTGCGACCCCTGCACCGTGGCCATGGCGACCGCCCGGCCGAGGAGGTCGGCCGCCGCGTCCCCGTCGCCCGCCGCGTGGCGGTACCGGGCGTCGGCCTCCAGCACGAGGGGCTCCGCGAACCGCTCGCCGTAGGTCTCGAGCTCCCTGTACGCCGCACCCACCGCGTCGGCGGCGGCGTCGACGCGGCCGGCCCCCACCAGGCCGATGGCCCGGGCCGCCTTGTAGACGGCGACGCCGGTGCGGCCGCCGGCCCGGACGAAGCGGTCGACGGCGACGTCGAGAGCAGCCAGCCCCTCCTCGTAGCGCCCCTGCTCGATGATGGCGCAGGCCAGGTACCCGTGCAGGCCCCGCCCCCAGAAGCTGAACGTCGACTCGGGATCGGACTCGATGCCCCGATGGGCGGCGCGCTCGGCCCACTCGGGCCGGCCGGTCACCAGGCCGCTGGCGGACGCGAGCATCTGCACCAGCGATACCGCGTAGCGGTCGGGAGCCGCGGAGGCCAGCTCCTCGAACGCGGCCTCGCCATCGGCCTCGCCGAGCTTGCCGGTGAGCACGTGCAGGAACCGGCTGAACGGGTGGGGCAGGAGCAGCACCTCGAGGTCGAGCCCGAGCGACATGGCCGGCACCGGGGCGCCGGCTCCGACCGTGACCGCCTCGTCGACCAGCGCGCTCGCCTCCGCCACCTCGCCCCGGTGCCAGCGGCTGATGCCGAGCGAGGCCAGGCCGGTCACCTCGACCAGGGGGTCGTCGCTGGCGCTACCCATCTCGTGGAGCTGGAGGGCGATGGCGTCCGACTGCTCGAAGTCGCACATCGAGTCATAGGCCGCCCACTCTGCCCACAGCAGCCGGGCCAGGATCTCGGTCCGCTCGGTCTTGCGGGCCAGCTCCTTCGCCCGGCGCAGGTGGGGGGATTGGGCGATGCTGGCGTAGCCGTGCAGGGAACGCTGGATCGACAGCAGGCGGCTGGCGGTCACCAGCTCGGCCGCGGCGTCGGACGCGGTGCCGCCGGAGGTCCGGCGGAGCTGCACCGCCCGGGCCAGCAGGCTCTCGGCCGACTCGAACGCGTAGCGGCGGACCGCCACCTCGGCCGCCCGCTCCAGCGCCTCGGCGGCCCGCTGCCCGACACCGAGCGGCGCGGCCGCCCACAGGTGCTCGGCCATGATCTCGGCCGCGTCGTCCATGCCCGCGGCCCGGTCGGCCAGGGCGTCGGCCACCGCCAGGTGGATGCGGGCCCGGCGCAGGGCCGACACGTCGTCGGCCACGACCTCGCGGACCAGGGCGTGCGAGAAGCGGAACGTGGTCGGCCGCTCGGGCACGGGGGCCATGAGCCGGTGGACGACCGCGGGGTCGACGGCGTCGAGGACGCCGTCGAGACCCTTGCCGACCGCGGTGGTGAGCAGGTCGAGCTCGACGTCCCGCCCGATGACCGCCGCCACCTGGAGGACGCTCACGGTCGGGTCGGGCAGCAGGGCGATGCGGCGGCGCACGACGTCCCGCACCCCCGAGGGCACGTCGCCCCCGCTGGCCACCGCCACCAGCGCCTCGGCCTGGCCGTGCTCGGTGGACACCAGGTGGGCCAGCTCGGTGGCGAAGAACGGATTGCCGTCGGCCCGGACCTGGATCGCGGCCGTCACCTCGGGCTCGACCGGCCGGCCGGCCGCGCCCTCGACCAACTTGGTTGTGGCACCGAGCGCCAGGCCCCGGAGCTGGATGCGGCGGCTGGCCGGGGCCCGGGACAGGGCGGCCAGCGCCTCGACGACCGCGTCGTTGCGTCCCACCTCCAGCTGGCGGACGGTGCAGGCCACGAGCACCGGCGAGTCCCCGAGCTGGCCCGACACGAACGTGAGCATCTCCAGCGAGGCCAGGTCGGCCCACTGGATGTCGTCGAGCACCAGGACCAGCGGCCGCTCGGCGGCAGACGCCGCCAGGAGCCCCGCCACGGCGTCGAACAGCTGGAACCGCGTGCGGTCGCTGCCGGTCCCTGTGGCGGCGTCGTCGCCGCTGGCCGCGACCAGCGCCGAGAGCTCCGGGCCGATGGTGGCGCCCGCGGGCGGCTGGCCGACCAGCGAGCGCAGCGGGGGCAGCCACGGCCAGAAGGCGGGAGCGGCGGTGCCCTCGAACGCCCGGCCCCACAGGACCATGCAGCCCTGGGCGCCGGCCTCGGCCGCCACCTCCTCGACCAGGCGCGTCTTGCCGATGCCCGGTTCGCCCTCGACCAGCACGACCCGGGGCCCGGTGCGGGCCTCGGCGAGCGCGGCGAGCAGCTGCCCCAGCTCCGCGTCCCGGCCCACGAGCGCGGGCCCGGCGGCGGTCGCCCGCGCCCGCGCCGGCGCCGGGGCGGCTCCGCCAGCGGCGGCCTCCGCGGTGCCCGGTGCTTCGCTCGCGGCGGGTGCGCCCGCGGCGGCCGCGGGGGTACCGCCCGCCGGGGTGGCGTGGGTGCTGGTGCCGGGCGGCAGGTCGAGGTCGGGATCCTGACGGAGGATGGCCGCCTCCAGCTCCACCAGCGGGCGCCCGGGGTCGATGCCGAGCTGGTTGCGGAGGGTCCGGCGGGCGTCGTCGAGGATGCGCAGAGCCTCGGCCTGGCGCCCGGACCGGTACAGCGCCAGCGCCATGTGGTGGCGCAGCTGCTCCCGCAGCGGGTGGGCCGCCACCAGCTCGCCCAGCTCGCCGACCACGGCCGCGTGGCGGCCGAGCCGGAGGTCGGCGTCGATGCGGTCCTCGGTCGCCACCAGCTTGCGCTCCTCCAGCTTGGCAGCGAACCCCCAGGCGAAGTCGAGGTGGGCGAACTCCAGCAGCGCCGGCCCCCGCCACAGGGCCAGGGCCTCGTCGAGCGTGGCGCGGGCCGCGTCGTAGTCGCCGGCCAGCAGCAGTCCGCGGCCCTGGTCGGCCAGGTCCTCGAAGCAGCGGGCGTCGAGCGCCTTGGCCCCGACGGCCAGCTTGTAGCCCGGCGGGTCCCAGGCGAGCACCTTGGCGGCCTCCCCCCGGGCGCCGCCGGGCACGAGCGCCCGGCGCAGCCGCGACACGTAGGACTGAAGGGTGCCGGCCGCCGAGTCCGGCGGGCTGTGGCCCCACAGCGCCTCGACGATCGACTCGGCCGGGACGACCCGACCCCCGGCCACCAGCAGCATGGCCAGGACCGTGCGCGGCTGGGTGCCCCCGATGTCGACGGGCCTGCCGTCGAGCGCCACCTCGAGGTTGCCCAGCAGCCTGAACTCCATGCACGTCCTCCGCCCTGCCCGCCGTGGGGGTAACGCCCATTCTCCCACGTCACCGGGCAAGGCTAGGAGTTGAAAGGCCCGCTTCCCCCGAGGCGTGCGGAACGTGCGACCTCTGACTACCGAGGGTGCATCCGTGGAAGCATCGCGGCATGGCCACCATCGCTCCCCCGGCCGCGTCCGCCACGCCCGACGAGCTGGCGCTCGTCGACGCCTGGTGGCGGGCCGCCAACTACCTGTCCGTCGGCCAGATCTACCTCCTCGCCAACCCGCTGCTCCGCGAGCCGCTCACGCTCGACCACGTGAAGCCCCGCCTGCTCGGCCACTGGGGGACGACCCCCGGCCTCAACCTTGTGTACGCCCACATGAACCGGATCATCCGGGCCCGCGACCTCGACGCCATCTACGTTTGCGGGCCCGGCCACGGCGGTCCCGGCATGGTGGCCAACACCTACCTGGAGGGGACCTACAGCGAGATCTACCCGGACGTCGGTCGCGACGAGGACGGCCTGCACAAGCTGTTCCGGCAGTTCTCGTTCCCGGGCGGGATCCCCAGCCATGCCGCGCCGGAGACCCCCGGCTCGATCAACGAGGGCGGCGAGCTCGGCTACTCGCTGGCGCACGCGTACGGCGCCGCGCTCGACAACCCCGACCTGCTGGTCGTGTGCGTGGTCGGCGACGGCGAGGCCGAGACGGGGGCGCTGGCCACCGGCTGGCACTCCAACAAGTTCCTCGACCCGGTGACCGACGGCGCCGTCCTTCCGATCCTCCACCTCAACGGCTACAAGATCGCCAACCCCACCGTGCTCGACCGGATCCCCGACGCCGAGCTGGTGAAGCTGCTCGAGGGCTACGGCCACACCGTCTTCATCGTCGAGGGTGACGATCCGGCCCAGGTCCACCAGGACCTGGCGGCCACGCTCGACGCCTGCTGCGACGAGATCGCCCGCGCGCAGCGGGCGTGGCGGCACGAGGGCGCCACGGAGCGGCCCCGCTGGCCGGTCCTCGTGCTGCGCACCCCCAAGGGCTGGACGGGCCCGAAGGAGGTCGACGGCCAGCGGGTCGAGGGCACGTACCGGTCCCACCAGGTGCCGCTGGCCGGGCTGGCCGACAACCCCGAGCACCTGCGGCTGCTGCAGGAGTGGCTGCGCAGCTACCGGCCCGAGGAGCTGTTCGACGACGGAGGCCGGCTCCGACCCGAGGTCGCCGCCCTCGCCCCCGAGGGCACCCGCCGCATGAGCGCCAACCCCCACGCCAACGGCGGCCTGCTCACCCGGCCCCTCGACCTGCCCGACTTCCGGGACTACGCGGTCGAGGTGCCCCGGCCGGGCGGCACCACGTCGGAGGCGACCCGGGTGATGGGCACGTGGTTGCGCGACGTCGTGGCCCGCAACGCCGAGACGTTCCGGATCATGGGCCCGGACGAGACCGCGTCCAACCGCCTGACCGCGGTGTTCGAGGTGACCGACCGCGTCTGGGCGGCCGAGATCCGGGACGGAGACGACCACCTGGCGCCCCGGGGGCGGGTCATGGAGGTCCTGTCCGAGCACCTCTGCCAGGGCTGGCTGGAGGGCTACGTGCTGACCGGCCGCCACGGCCTGTTCAACTGCTACGAGGCCTTCGTCCACATCGTCGACTCGATGTTCAACCAGCACGCCAAGTGGCTGAACGTCTCCCGCGAGCTGGACTGGCGGGCCCCGGTCCCGTCGCTCAACTACCTGCTGTCGAGCCACGTCTGGCGCCAGGACCACAACGGCTTCTCGCACCAGGACCCCGGGTTCCTCGACGTGGTGGTGAACAAGAAGGCCGAGGTCGTGCGGGTCTACCTGCCGCCGGACGCCAACTGCCTGCTGTCGGTCACCGACCACTGCCTCCGCAGCCGCGACTACGTGAACGTCACCGTGGCCGGCAAGAACGACCTGCCCAACTGGCTGGCGATGGACGACGCGGTCGCCCACTGCGCGGCGGGCGCCGGCGAGTGGCGGTGGGCGTCGTCATCGTCGCTGGCGGGCGGCGACCGCGAGCCCGACGTCGTGCTGGCGTGCTGCGGCGACGTGCCCACGCTGGAGACGCTGGCGGCCGTCGACCTCCTGCGCCAGCTGCTGCCGGACCTGGCCGTCCGGGTGGTGAACGTGGTCGACCTCATGCGGCTCCAGCCGTCGTCCGAGCACCCCCACGGCTTCACCGACGCGGACTTCCACCGGCTGTTCACGGCGGACAAGCCGGTCGTGTTCGCGTTCCACGGCTACCCGTCGCTCATCCACCAGCTGACCTACCGGCGCACCAACCACCACAACATCCACGTGCGGGGCTACAAGGAGGAGGGCACCACCACCACGCCGTTCGACATGGTCATGCTCAACGACCTCGACCGCTTCCACCTGGTCATGGACGTGGTGGACCGCGTGCCGTCGCTGGGGGTGGCGGTGGCGAGCGTGCGGGAGGAGATGGAGGCCCGCCGCCGCGAGGCCCGCGACCACACCCGCGCCCACGGCGAGGACCTCCCGGCCGTGCGCGACTGGGCCTGGCCGTACTCGTGAGCGAGCGCGGTTGAGCACCGGGTCGGACGGGCCGGGCGTGCGGGTGCTCGTCGCCAACGCCGGGTCGTCGTCGCTCAAGCTGCGGGTCGTCGACGAGGCGGACGCGGTGGTGGCGCGGGCCGAGCTGCCGGCGGTCGAGCGGCTGCCGCCGCCGGACGAGTTGGCGGAGGTGCTGGCGGGCCTGGCCCCCTTCGCAGCCGTGGGCCATCGGGTGGTGCACGGCGGCCAGGAGTTCCGCGAGCCGGTGCGGCTCGACGCCGACGTCCGGGCCCGGCTGGAGGTGCTGACGCCCCTGGCCCCGCTGCACCAGCCCCGCACGCTGGCGGCGCTCGATGCCGTGACCGCGGCGGCGCCCGAGGTCCCGGGGGTCGCGTGCTTCGACACCGCGTTCCACGCCACGCTGCCGCCCGCGGCGTCGGTCTACGCCCTGCCCGCGGCCTGGCGGGAGGACCTCGGCGTCCGCCGCTACGGCTTCCACGGCCTGTCGCACGAGTACGCCGCGCGCCGGGCGGTGGAGATGGGCGCGCCGCGGGCCCGGATCGTCACCTGCCACCTGGGCGCGGGCGCGTCGCTGTGCGCCGTGCACGACGGCCGGTCGATCGACACGACCATGGGGTTCACGCCCCTGGAGGGCGTGGTCATGGCCACACGCTCCGGCTCGGTGGACCCCGGGGCGGTGCTGTGGTTGATCGAGCAGCAGGGGTTCGACCCGGCCGACGTGTCCGAGGCGCTGTTGCACCGGTCGGGCCTGCTCGGCCTCGCCGGAACGCCGGACATGGCCGAGGTCGTCCGCCGGTCGGCGGCCGGCGACGGCGACGCCACGCTGGCGCTCGAGGTGTACGTCCACCGGCTGCGGGCGGGGATCGCCGCCATGGTCGCCAGCCTGGGCGGGCTCGACGCCCTGGTGTTCACCGGCGGCGTCGGCGAGAACGCCCCGGCGATCCGATCGGCGGCCGCCGGTGGCCTCGGGTTCCTGGACGTTGCGATCGACCCGGAGGAGAACACCCACGCCCACCCCGACGCCGACGTCACGGGCCGTGGATCGGCCGTGCGGGTCCTCGTGGTGGCGGCCCGGGAGGAGGTCACGATCGCGCGGGGGGTCCGCCAGGTCGTCGGCTAGGCGAGCCGACGACGCAAACTGTGGGGCGTGGACGCCGAATTCAACGCCGACGAGCCCCGGTTCTGGCGCCCGCAGCCGCCGCCGGAGGACGTGCCGCCGGCCCGGCCCGGCGCGTTCGCGCCCGGCCAGCTGCGGTTCACGCCCCAGCCGGCGGTGCGGTGGTTCAGCCCCGGGGTGCTCACCGCCTCGGGCCTGCACGTGGGCGTGACCTCCGTGTTCGGGTCGTTCCTCGACAAGCGCGAGCTCCAGGCGGCCAGGCCCTGCGCACCCGACCTGCGCTACTCGGCCCTCGACGAGGTGTGGATCGACTACGTGGCCGACACCGGGGACGGCTTCGAGGCGACGGCCACGGTGGCGTCGATCGTGGGGCGCCGGGAGGTCCGGCCCGAGGGCGCCGACCGGGCGCTGCCGCGGGGCGACATCCTCGTGTTCGGGGGCGACGAGGTCTACCCGGCGGCCAGCTCGGACCGCTACGAGAGCCGGCTGGAGGGCCCATGGCGGGCGGCGCTGCCATGGACCGCACCGCCCCACCCGTCGCTCTACGCCATCCCCGGCAACCACGACTGGTTCGACGGGCTGACCGGGTTCCTGCGGCTGTTCGGCCAGGGCCGCTGGCTCGGCGGCTGGCGCACCCGCCAGACCCGCAGCTACTGGGCGGTGAAGCTGCCGCACGGGTGGTGGCTGTGGGGCATCGACATCCAGTCGGAGGCCTTGATCGACGAACCCCAGCTGGCGTTCTTCGCCGGCGTGGCCGCCCGGGCGGACCGCGGCGACCGGCTGATCCTGGCCACCGCCGTGCCGACCTGGACCCGGCTCGACCGGGACCCGCAGGCCTACCGCAACCTCGCGTACCTGGAGCGACGCATCCTGCGCCCCGCCGGCATCGAGTTGAAGCTGACGGTCGCCGGCGACCTCCACCACTACTCCCGCTACGCCCACCGCGGCGTCGAGGAGGAGATCGGCCCGACCCACAAGATCACCAGCGGCGGCGGCGGCGCCTTCCTCCACCCCACCCACGTGCTGCCCGACCGCGCCACGATCGGCGTGGACCCCGACGACGAGGACGACGTGACCGCCTACGAGATCGAGGCGGCCTACCCGTCCCGGCGACGGTCGCGCCTGCTCTCCGCCTCCGCCGTGGGCGCGGCGGCGCGCAACCCGAGCTTCTGTGCGGTCCCCGCCGTGGTGGCCCTGGCGATGCTCTGGTCCACGCAGTTCGGCCTGCGGTCCCTGGAGGGGCCCGGGGTGTCGTGGGCCGAGGCCGGGGCCCGCTGGGGCTTCCAGGACCTGGCCTCCGGGCTGGTTCGCAGTGCCATCTCCGCGGTGCTGGTGCTGGCGCTGTTCGGCGGGCTGTGGGCGTTCGCCAAGACCCCGGACTGGGCGGCGCAGGGCGGGTCCCGGTACGTCGCCAAGACCGTGGCGGCCCTGATCCACCTCGCGCTGCAACTCACCGTGCTGGTCCTGGTGATGCTGGTGGGGCTGCGGGTGGCCGAGGGGCTCGACGGCTGGCAGTTCGCGGTCGTGGCCAGCGTCGTGACCGGGCTCCTCGGCGGCGTGGCGGGCGCCACCGCGGTCGGCCTCTACCTGGCCCTGGCCATCGCGATTCCGGGCGTCCACGCCCACGCCAACGAGGCGTTCGCGGCCGCGCGCATCACCCGGTACAAGGGCTTCCTCCGCCTGCACGTCGACCGGGACGGAGCGCTGACCGTGTACGCCCTCGGCATCCCGCGCGCGGTCAAGCGGCGGCACTGGGCGGCGGTCCCCGAGTCCGACGACCCGGAGGCGTCCTGGATCACCCCGACGTCACGGCCGCCTCGGGTCGAGCTGATCGACCGGGTGACGCTGCGGTGACCGCGACGGGCGCCCGCGGCTCAGCGCACCAGGCCTTCGCGCCAGGCGATCGCCACCGCGGTGGCCCGGTCGCTGACCCCGAGCTTGCGGTACACGTTGCGGGTGTGGGTCCGCACCGTCTCGGCGGACAGGCCCATCTTCTCGGCCGCGACCCGCGGCGAGATGCCCTGGCCGAGCAGGGTGAGCAGCTCGGCCTCGCGCCGGGTCAGGCCGAGGTGGGCGCCCGGCCAGTCTCCGAGGTCGATCGTGCGGGCCGCCATGAGCGCGGCCTGGGTGGCGAGCTCGGGGTCGATGACGGTGTCGCCGTCCCGGATGCGGACCAGCATCTCGACGAGCTCGGGCGGCTTGGCGGACTTGAGCAGGTAGCCGCGCACGCCCACCCGCAGGGCCTGGAGCATGAGCCGCAGGTCGTCGGCGTCGGTGAACACCGCGACCGCGAACGGCGGGTCCTCGGCCAGGACCTTCACCGCGGCGTCGATGCCCCCGGCCGCCCGGGTGAACGCGTCGATGAGCATGACGTCCACGTACGTCGCCGTGTCGGCCGCCAGCACGATCTCGGGGTCGCCCTCCGCCGTGGCGACGACCTCGACCCGGTCGTCGTAGGGGGCGAGCATCGCCCGCAGGCCCTCGATGATGATGTGGTCGTCGTTGGCGAGCACGACG
>Ga0209382_10000218_pt1 | contig 93329 bp, 100 predicted proteins | sample SoiMetdeltSBSDD5_FD_187599 | JGI IMG/M metagenome (GOLD analysis project Ga0209382, IMG submission 187599) | Bulk soil microbial communities from a Populus tree surrounding site in Tennessee, USA - Soil MetaG P. deltoides SBSDD5 (SPAdes) (version 2) | ecosystem: Environmental > Terrestrial >...
AGATACCGAGCGGCACGTGCCGCAGGAGACGCCTTGGTCGGTGGCCGCCAGGTCGGTGGTGAACCCGGCGGCGTGGAAGTCGTCGAGCACCGGCCGCAGGCCGGCGTCCTCGGGGAGGGTGGGGGCGCTCATCGGATCCCGGTGGCGATCGGGCCGGGCGTGGGGGCAGGGCCGGGGGGGACGGGCGGGTCCGGGACGGGCGGCGTGGGCGGCATCGGCGCCGGCGGGTCCGGCAGGGGACGCTCGGGCCCCGGGTCGGGGGGCGGGATCGGCGTGGCCCGCGGCACCACGCCGGGGGCGGAGCGCAGGGTGACGAGCATCGGTCGCCCTCTACCCGCTGGCACGCTCCGCAATCGTCGATTCAGGCTCGGCGTGCGGACGAGGGTACGTCCGGATCAGCGGGCGATGAGGACGAGGGCCACCGCGTCAGCCAGCACCACGGACAGGGCCAGCAGAGCCGCGGCCCGCCGGCGCAGGACGGCCACCTCGCCGCCCGCCCGCAGCGCCGCCACGCGCACGACGCACGCCGCGACCCCCGGCACGACCACCGCCGCACCGAGGACCGCGGCCAGCCGCACCGACACCGGGTCGTCGCCCACCCGAGTGACCAGCGTGGCCAGCGCGGCGGCCGCCAGCGCGGTGCGGACCCAGGCGAGGCCCGTGCGCTCGGCCGCCAGGCCGGGCGTCGCGTCCTCGTCGTCGGGGTCGTCGGGCTCGGGCCGGGGATCGCCTCGCTCGCTCACCCGGCCACCAGCACCACGCCCACCACCGCCGCCACCACCGCCACCCCGGTCGCCAGCAGCGGGGCCAGGTAGGGGTGGGGGAGGGGCCGGCCCGTCCGCATGGCGTCCTGGACCCCCCGCCAGCGGGCGTAGGCCCCCACGGTCAGCACGAAGCTCAGCGCCACCGCCGCGATCGCCAGCCCGGTGCGCACGGCCGACGACGAGAACGACTCGCCCAGCGAGTGAAGGGCGACGCCGCCGGCGAGCAGCGCCAGCGCGGTCCGGACCCAGGCCAGGAACGTGCGCTCGTTGGCCAGCGTGAAGCGGTAGTCGGGCTCGCGGGCGGCGTGGCCGTCGCTCGGCACGTGCTCAGCCTGGCAGGCGCTCCGACGCCGGGGTGGGATGCAGCGGAGGCGGGGCGAAGAAGCTGCCGCTGTGGGTCCGGCGGCCCAACTGGTCGAGGACGGCCAGCAGGAACACAGCGAACGCAAGCCCGTAGGCGGCTCCGCCGACGCCGTACACGGCGTAGCCGAGCAGCGCCACCACCCACGGGACGAGCAGCCCGATGTGCACGCTGTAGAGGGCGATGCGCCGCCGGATCCAGTACGAGTCGAACAGCTGGCAGACCACGACCACGACCACGACCACGAGGGCCAGCGAGTCCGACCGGAGGGCGAGCACCAGCAGCACCAGCGGTATCGACCCGAGCACGATGCCGACATGGGGGAACACGGCCATCACCGCGGCGGTCAGGCCCAGCGCGGCGGGTGCCGGCACGTCCAGCAGCCGGGCCGCGCCCGCCACGGCCAGCCCCACGATCACCGCCTCGGTCACGATCAGCCAGATCGCTCGGCGCGCCCGCTGGATGGCGTTGGTGACGAGCTCGGTCACCTCCTCCTGCTGGGCGGGGTCCGGCAGCTGCTCCACGGCCGACCGGGCCACCCGCGGGCCGTAGGACATGAGGAACAGCGTGAGGATGCCGCCCAGGAAGTAGGTGGGGGCGGTGCCGGCCGTCGAGGCCAGCACGTCGTCGCCGCCGGTCACCCGCTCGTCGAGGGCGTCGACGAAGCTGTCCACCCGGCGGGTCAGCTCCACGTCGCGGGCCGCCTGGCCGATGCTGTCGTCGCGCTCCTCCAACTCGACGGCGGCGTCCTGGGCCGCCTCGCCCAGCCGGTCGACGCCCCGGCTGAGGTCGTCGGCCGCCACGTAGATCACGCCCCAGGTCGCCGCGGCCACGACCAGCAGGGCGATGATGACCGAGGCGATGCGGGGCAGGCGCCGGTCGAGCACGTCGACGATCGGGTCGATGAGGATGGCAACCACGGCCGATGCCGCGGCCCACGACAGCGGGCGGTGGGCGGCCACGAAGATGCGCTCGGCGAGGATGGCGAGCACCGCGATCGTGACCGCCATCACGGCCGTACGGCTCGACAGCCGCACGGGGAGGTGCAGCGGCTCCCGCTGGTCGACGGCCACACGCGTACGGTACCGGGCGCGCCGGTAGGGCGTACCGTACGACCCGTGGCCGGCGACGAGCGCCCCGATGCGGTTCCCGACACGCCGAAGTCGCCCGACCCGCCGCTCGTCGTCGACATCGACACGTGGTCGTTCTTCATGCTGGCCGCCGCCGCGCTGGTGGCGATGGCGGTGTTCGCGGTGGGCTCGGTCGCCGACGACGTGCTCACCGGCATCGGCGTCGGCGCGGTCGTCGGCATCGCCCTGTCGCCGGTGGTGAGCGCGGTGCAGCGCCGCTGGGACACCACTCGGGGCAGCGCGGTCGTGCTGGTCGGGACCGGCCTGGCGCTGGCGATCGCCGCCGTCGTGCTGCTGGTGGCTCCGGCCGCGGTCCGCCAAGCCCAGGACTTCAGCGACGAGCTGCCCCAGACCGTGCGGGACTTCTACACCTGGCCGATCGTCGGTCCCCGCCTGGAGGAGGCCGACGCCGCCGGCCGGGTCGAGGAGTGGATCGAGGACGCCCCCGCCAACGTCGACGACGCCACGCTGGCCGATCTCGGCGAGCGGCTGCTGGGCGGGGTGGTCAGCGCGGTGGTCGTGCTGGTCACCGCCCTCGGGGTGATGGTGGACGGCGAGATCGTCGTGCGACGGTTCCGGTCGCTCGTGCCCGCCCGCCGGCGGGAGCACACCGACCGGCTCGCGCGGATCATCTACGAGACGTTCGGCAGCTACTTCGCCGGCTCGCTGTTCGTGGCGGTGCTCGCGGGGCTCGTGACGCTGTCCGTGGGTCTTGTGCTCGGCATCCCGCTGGCGCCCGTGGCCGGGCTGTGGACGAGCATCACCAATCTCATCCCGCAGATCGGCGGGTTCCTGGGCGGCGGGTTCTTCGTGCTGCTGGCGCTGACCCAGGGTCCGGTGGAGGCCGTGATCGCGCTGGCGTTCGTGCTCGCCTACCAGAACCTGGAGAACCACGTGATCCAACCGGCGATCGTGGGCCGGGCGGTCAACCTGTCGCCGCCGGCCACGATGCTGGCGGCCCTCGTGGGCGGCGCGGCGGCCGGCGTGCCGGGCGCCCTGGTCGCGACGCCGCTCCTCGGCGCGGTCAAGGCCATCTACCTCGACGCCCGGGGCCAGATGCCGGAGCCGGAGCCGGCGGTCGTTCGCAAGCGCCTGTCGAGGTTCCTGCGCCGGCACACAGAGGAGGAGGAGGAGGAGGAGCGACCCGGCGGCGACGGCGGCGAGCCGGAGCCACCGTCCGGTGAGGACCGTGCCCTGCCCGCAGGCGTCGCCCCGGGCGACGGCATCGACGGCGAGGGCGCGGACGGCGAGGGCGCCGACCGCGAGGGCGCCGGTCGCGAGGGAACGCCCTGACCGTCAGACCCGTCCGCTACAGCGGCAGATCGACTGTGGCGGTCCGGGTGGAGCCCGTGGTCCTCGTAGGCGGCGATGGTCCGCTGGGCGATGCGCGCGTTGGCCGGCTTGATCACCTCGTCGACGAAGGCCCGTACCCGGAGGCGCATGTCCTCGAGCTCGGGGGTGAGGGTGAAGTCGATCGACACGATGGGATCAGCCTTTCGAGATGACGAGGTGGGCACGGGCGAACAGCCCGAGGGTCGTGGCGTGCAGCAGGTCGCCGATCGCCGTCGGGGCCTTGCCGGCGCAGGCCCGGGCGTGCGTGCCCTCCAGCACGATGCCGAGCTTGAAGCAGGCCATGGCCGTGTACCACGCGACCGCGGACGTGTCGCGGTCGGAGCGCTCGGCGTACCGGGCCACGACGTCCTCGGGCGCGGGCAGGCCGGGGACCCCGCTGCCGACGCCGCCGAAGGCGGTCGTGTCTCCGCCGGGGCCGATCGGCCAGGTGCCCAGCATGTTGCCGAGGTCGAGCAGCGGGTCGCCGATCGTGCACATCTCCCAGTCGACGACGGCGGCGACCTGGGGCCGGTCGTTGGCGATCATGACGTTCGACAGGTGGAAGTCGCCGTGCATGATGCCGGGGCGCCAGTCGGCGGGCCGGTTGGCGTCGAGCCACGACCCGACCTCGTCGAGGTGGGGGATCTCGGGTCCGGGGTAGCCCTCCAGCTCGGCGTAGGACTCGAGCTCGCCCATCCACCGCGGGACCTGGCGCTCCAGGAAGTTGTCGGGCTTGCCGAAGTCGGCCAGGCCCACCGCAACGTGGTCGACGGCGCCGAGGGCGGCGATGGCGTCGGCCATGTGCAGGCCGATCTGCCGGCCCGCGTCGGGGACGTCGGCCAGCTGCGGCGGCAGCCCGGACGCGGGGTTGAACCCCTCGACCGGCGCCATCAGGTAGAAGACCGCGTCGCCGGCCACGCCCTCCTCGGGCTCGCCCGGCCCGGCCACGAAGCCGGGGTGGGGCACGTCGCTGCCGGCGAGCGCCTGCAGGACCCGGGCCTCGCGCCGCATGACGTTGTTGCTGAGCCGCCGCAGGTGCCGCGGCCCCCGCCGCAGGACGTAGGTGTGGCCGCCGCGGTCGAACCGCAGCAGCAGGTTCTGGGTGCCGCCGGCCAGCACCTCGGCACCGGTGATCTCGCCGGGCGGGAGGCCCCGGCCATCCATCCAGCGGCCGAGGGCGGCCAGGTCGACGAGGTCGGCGCCGACCTCCTGATCCGTTTCGGTCATGCCGAGGATCCTGCGCCGCGGGGGCGCGAGGCGGCCAGCCGGCGGGTCTCGTCCGACAGCGGCGCGGTGAGCACGCCGGCCACGAGGTCGACGAGGTGGGCCGTGAACAGCCGGTCGTCGGTGTGGGGCGCCCCTTGGGCCCGCCGACCCAGCTCGACCGTCGCGAAGCGGATCGCCGTGAACCGGCGGTGGAGCCGGGTGGCGTCGTCCTCCAACAGGCTGCCGACGAGGGTGCGCCAGCGGTAGATGCTGGAGCGGGGGTCGTCGCGATCGGCGGGGTTGATCACCGGCCGGGGCCGGTTCATCAGGTCGGCGAGGATGCGCAGGTAGTGGGGCCCGCCGTCGGGGTCGTCGAGCTTGGACGCAAGCGGCCGGACGAGCGCGCCGGCCAGCGCCCGCACGTTCGCCTGCCCGTCGGCCTCGTAGGCGTCGAGCATCGCGTGGCGGCGGGCCTCGACCTCGCGGCCGTGCTTGACCATCACCGCCCGCAGCAGGCCGTCGCGGTCGCGGAAGTGGTACTGGAGGGCAGAGCCGTTGCGCGCCCCGGCCGCCCGGTTGATCTCCCGGAGGCTGATGCCGTCGATGCCGTGGGTCGCGAACAGCTGCTCGGCCGCGCTGATCAGGCGATCGGCGGTCGGCGTCGCGGCGGTCCCCTCATGCATTCGCATTAGAGGCTAGACCGGCCGCATTCTCGGGGGCGAAGTAGCGGCCGGGCGTCGTGCCCATCTGTCGCACGAACATGGCGCCGAACGCGCTCGGGGTGCTGTAGCCGACCGCGGCGGCCACCTGGCTGACGGACTCGCCCGCGGCCAGCAGCCGCAGCGCGGCGACCAGCCGGGCGCGCTGGCGCCACTCGCCGACGCTCATCCCGGTCTCCGCCCGGAACCGTCGCTCGACCGTGCGGCGACCCGCCCCGGCGACGCGGGCCAGGCGGTCGACGGGGTCCCCGCTGCTCGGATCGGACGCCAGCGCGTCGGCGACCGCCGCGGCCTGCGGGTCGCGGGGCCACGGCAGCTGGAGCGGCGCGGCGGGCAGGGTCTCCAGCTGGTCGAGCACGACCCCGACCAGCCGGGCGTCGGCCGGCCTGTCGGCCCACAGCGGGGCGCGGCGGACCGCGTGGTCGACCAGCTCCCGCAGGAGCGGCGGGACGTTGACCGCCCGGCAGCCGGTGGCGAGGCCCGCCGGCACGTCCACGGTCGAGGCCAGGTACAGCGCCCGGACCCGGACCCGGTCCGTCATCACCAGCCGGTGAGGGACCCCGTCGGCCACCCACACCGCCCGCTGGGGCGGGACCACCCAGGTGCCGGCGCCGGCCTCGACCGTGAGCACGCCGGTCGTGGCCAGCAGCAGCTGGTGCCAGCCCGGCGGCTGGGGGAGTGCGACGGTGCCCGGCGGGTGGGTCACCGCGTACCCGCGGGCCAGGGGCTCGCCCTCCTGTCGCATCCGCGACATCTTCCGCCGCACCGGCGGCGGTGCGCCAGTCGGGCGGGTCCGTACAGTTCGCCCCATGACCGTTCCGTCGGGGCACCTCGCCCACTTCGCCATCAACGCCGACGACATGACCGCGGCCCGCCGGTTCTACGGAGCCGTGTTCGGCTGGACGTTCGAGGCGTGGGGGCCGCCCGAGTTCTTCCACATCCACACGGCCGACGGCACTCCGCCGGCCAACGCGGCCGCCCTTCAGGCCCGCCGCGACCTCGCCCCCGGCCGGCCCACCACCGGCTTCGAGTGCACGGTCGCCGTCGACGACGTCGACGCGGTCACCGCCGCGGTCCGGGCCAACGGGGGCGAGGTGCTGATGGAGAAGACGACGCTCTCGGGCATCGGTGACCTGGTGTGGTTCGCCGACCCGTCCGGCAACGTGGTCGGTGCCATGCGCTACGACGCGACGGCCGACTGAGGTTGCGCCGACAGGCGCGGCCGTGGCCCGAGCGGCCCGCTGCGAAGCAGCAAGAGCGGGAAGCACAGACCACAGTGGCCGGAATGACGTGACCGATCGGCTCACCTTCCAACGAGGGGGCACCCGGTAGGGTCCGGGGTCATGCTGCGACGCCGGCGACCGCCGCCGGACCCCCTGGCCCACGTCGACCCCGCCGCCGTGTCGCCCCGCTTCGCGCCGTCGGTGGCCGACGCCCTCGACGCCCGCCGGCGGTTCGCGGCGCTGCTCGCCGGCGTGCGGGAGGGACCGGTGCGGGACCAGCTGGTCTCGGCCGGCGAGCGGCTCGACGCCGGCGTGCTGGCGGTGTGGGACACGGCCGCGCGGGCCGGAGAGATCGAACGCACGCTGGCGACGCTCGACCCGGACCGGGTTGTCGACGACTACAAGCGGGCGCGGCGGACCGAGGGCGACGACGAGCTTGAGGCGGTCCTGGCCCAGCGGTTCGCCTCGGTCCAGCGGCTGCTCAACGCCCTCGACGACACCGACGAGCGCCTGGCCCTGCTCGACGCCCGACTCGGCGCGGCAGTGGCCAGCGCGGCCGAGGTGGCGCTGGGCACGACCGGCGCCGGTGCCCTGGACGCGGAGCTGGACGGCGTGGTGGGCGAGCTGGAGTCGCTCCGGGCCGCCCTCCACGAGCTCGGCTAGCGGCGCCTCAGTCGAACTCGAACAGGTCGTCGAGGAACGACCGCTTCTTCTTCCGGCGCTTGTCGTAGCGCTCGTCGTACCGGTGGTCCCGGCCGTCGTAGCGGCGGTCGCGGTCGTCGTAGCGGCGGTCGCGGTCGTCGTAGCGCTCGCGCTCGTAGCGGCGCTCGTCCTCGTAGCGAGGCTGCGGCGCGTCGTCGCGGCGCTCGCGGCCTCCCGTCGTCGCCATGGCCGCGGACGCCCGCTCGATGACCTTGTCGAGCTCGCCGCGATCGAGCCACACACCGCGGCACTGCGGGCAGAAGTCGATCTCCACGCCCTCGCGGGACGAGATCGAGAGGGCGACGTCGCACACCGGGCACTTCATGGCGTCTGACCCTACCGTCGTCTCCTGTGGGAGCGTTGAGGACGTGTTCCTGTTCGGACGGCCCCCCGAGGCTCGCCTGGCCCAGATCCTGGCGGAGGTGGCCGGCGCGCCGCTGACCTATCCCGAGGTGGGGGCGACCGCCGACGCCGACCGCCTGCCGGCCGGCTACCACCACGCCCGCGTCACCCGCACGCTGGGGGAGGGCGACGCCGTGTTCGCGGCCGCGGCCGAGGGCCTGCAGGCCTTTGTACTGCACCGGGGCCAGGGGTTCCGGGTGCTGCCCGACGACGCGGCCGTGGCCGAGGGCACCGAGGTCCTGGTGGACGTCCCGCTGGCGCCCGCCGTCCACGTGATCGCGACCTGCCGGGTGGTGTGGGCGGTCGACGGGCCGGACCGGGTCGGGTTCGGGTACGGCACGCTGCCCGTCCACCCGGCCAGCGGCGAGGAGGCGTTCGTCGTCGAGCGCGACGCCGGCGGGACCGTGCGGGCGGACGTGTACGCCTTCTCCCGGCCGCGCCACCCGCTCGTGCGCCTGGGCGGACCGGTGGCGCGCCGCCAGCAGGCCCGCGCCACCGAGGGTTACGTTGCGGCGCTCGCGCGGCACGTCCGGTCCCGTACGGCCGGGGGCTGAGGGCCCCGCGAGCTCCCAGCGCGGTCGGGCGGGCACGCGGTGCGACAGCGGGCGCACCGCCGCCGGGTGCGTCGTATGGTCGGCAACGGAATGCGCACTCGCTCTGGGGGCAGGGTGACGGCAGACCAAGCCGTCGCTTACCGCGTATCCGCCCATCACCTGCACGAGCGCCTGCCTGCCGGCGGGCTGCTCGACGCCGCGGCGGTGGTCGGCGTCCAGGACGCGCCCCCGGGCACGGCCGCCCTGTCGCTGGCGGCCCGCGTGGCCAAGCTCAGGCCGCGCGACGTCGACGACGCCCTCCACGACGACCGGTCGCTGCTGCGCATCGTCGGGCTGCGAGGCATGCCGCACGTGGTGCCCCGCAGCGACGCCGGCGTGTTCGGGCCGGGGGCCCTGGCGGCGGACGAGGCATCGCTGCGCGAGCAGCTGGGCCCCGCGTGGGCCGCCATCGAGGCCCCCGGCTGGGCCGCCCGGGAGGCGCTGGGGGCGGTGATCGGCGTGCTCGCCGCCGTGCTGGCCGACGCCGAGCCCCGCACCAAGGGCGAGCTGAGCGAGGCCCTCCACGGCCGGCTGGCGCCCGAGCTCGAGCCCTGGTGCGACGCCTGCGACGTGCACCACGTGCCCGAGCCGCTGCTGGCGCTGGCCGGGACGGCGGGCATCTTCTGCTACGGCTGGCCCCAGGGCTCCCGCCAGATGCTGACGGCCACCGACATCTGGCTCGGCGAGCCGCTCGGAGGGGACGTCCGCTCGGCCCGGGTCGAGCTGGCCCGGCGGTTCGTCCACGCCTACGGTCCTGTCGCGCCCCGCCACTTCGCCTCCTGGAGCGGGATCGGGGCGGTCGAGGCCCGCGACCGGTTCCTCGACCTCGGCGACGAGCTGATCGAGGTCCGCCTGGACGGCGCGCCGGCCTGGGCCCTCGTGGCCGACCTCGAGGAGCTGCGGGACCCGCCCCTCGCCGGCGGCGCCCGGCTCCTGCCCGCCGGCGACCCCTTCCTGGCCCAGCGGGACCGATCGACTCTGGTGCCGGACCGCTCGCTGCAGCGGGCCCTCTGGCGTCCCGTCGGCGCCCCCGGCCTGGTGCTGATGACCGGCCACCCGGTGGGCGTGTGGCACGCCCGGGTGGTCGGGTCGTGCCTGGAGGTGACGGTCGAGACCTTCACACCGCTGGGCGAGCGCCAGCGCACCGCGATCGAGCAGACCGCCGGCGTCCTGGCGCTGTTCCGCGGCCAGGGCGACGTCGCGGTGCGGTTCCCCTGACGCCCGCCGTGGGCGCCTTGCCGTACCCGGGGTAGCCGTGGATACTCGGCGGTCATGGCCGAGTCCACGCTCCCGCCGGAGATCGACACGTCCGTGGCCCACGCCGCCCGCGTCTACGACTACATGCTCGGCGGCACCGACAACTTCGCCGTCGACCGCGAGGCGGCCGAGGCCGCGGCCGCCGCCGCCGGCGGCATGGACAAGGTCCGGTCCGAGGTGCAGGCGAACCGGGCCTTCCTCGGGCGGTCGGTGCGGTACCTCACCCACGAAGCCGGCATCCGCCAGTTCCTCGACGTCGGCACCGGCATCCCCAACGCCAACAACGTCGGACCGGTGGCCCAGGGCGAGGCGCCCGAGTCCCGCATCGTCTACGTCGACAACGACCCGATCGTGCTGGCCCACGCCCACCACCTGCTGCAGAGCGCGGACGCAGGCGACACCGTCTACGTCCAGGGCGACCTCCGGGACGGCGACGCCATCCTGCGGCGGGCGGCCGACACGCTCGACTTCGGCCAGCCGGTGGCGCTGATGCTCGTCGGGCTCCTCCACCACTTCCGCGACGGCGACGACCCCTGCGCCATGGTGCGGACGCTGCTCGGCGCCGTGCCCCCGGGCAGCTACCTGGCGCTGTCCCACCTCGCCATCGACATCATGCCGGAGGCCATGGAGGCCGCGGCCGTCCACCTCAACGAGGCGATGGAGGAGCCATGGGTGCCCCGCACCCACGCGGCGGTGGCGCAGTTCTTCGACGGGCTGGAGCTGGTCGACCCGGGTGTCGTCCAGGTCGACCAGTGGCGACAGCCGGACCCGCCGGTGCCGCCGGAGGGCTGGACCAACCCGCTCTACGTGGGCGTCGGCCGCAAGCCCTGAGGCCGGGCCGCCGGCGTCGGGCCGTTGGCGTACTGTCGCCCGGTGGGTTCGGCACGTACCTATGCACCGGGCACGCCGTCGTGGGTCGACCTCGAGGCCCCCGACCTCGATCGCGCCGCCGCCTTCTACCGCGACGTGTTCGGCTGGGAGACCGACGGCGACAGCGACGACTACCGCATGTTCCGCCTCGGCGACGGCGACGTGGCCGGTCTGAGCCCGCTGACCGGTCCGGGGCCGCGATGGGTCGCCTACGTCACCGTGGCCGACCTCGAGGCGGCCGCCGGGCTCGCCGCCGACCGGGGCGGGGCGGTGCTGGCCGGCCCGATGGTCATCGCGACGGCCGGCCGCCTCGCCGTCGTGGCCGACGACCAGGGCGCGGCGCTCGCGCTGTGGCAGCCCGGCGACCATGTGGGCGCCGACGTCGTCGACGAGCCGGGGGCGCTGTGCTGGATCGAGCTCGCGTGCCGCGACGTCGAGGGGGCCAAGGCCTTCTACGGCGCCGTGCTGGGCTGGTCCGGGGAGACCCACCCGTTCGGCGACGCGTCGAGTTACACCGAGTTCACCCCGCCCGGCGGGACCCGGCCGGTCGCCGGCATGGTCCGCATGAACGAGCAGTGGCCGGACGACGTCCCGCCCCACTGGATGGTGCACTTCGCCGTGGCCGACGCCGACGCGGCCGCCGCGCGGGTCGCCGAGCTGGGCGGCACGGTGTCGGTGCCGCCGTTCGACCTGCCCCACGTGGGGCGCCTGGCCGTGGTCCAGGACCCCGCCGGGGCGGTGTTCACGGTCATGGCCCGGGCGGGCTGACGAGCACGGCGGCGAGGGCTCGGCCGTACGCGTCCGGATCCCCGGCGCCGGTGGCGAGGTGTTCGGTGACGAGCGCCAGCAGCGCGCCGCGGACCAGCCGGGAGCCGACGGTCGGCGGGACCGCCAGCTCCGGGAACCCCGCCTCCAGCCAGCCGGCGACCGCGGCGTCGGTGGCGTCGACGAGCGTCCGCGCCGACTGCCGCGCCGTCTCGTTGCCGTGCAGTCCCTCGCCCACCAGCAGGCGCAGGATCGCATCCTCCTCCAGCGTGCGCGCCGCCAGCCAGGCGAAGAACGCCTCCAGGCGCTCGGCCGGCGGGAGGGCCGGGTCGGCCGGCGGGTCCTCGGTCGCCATCCGCTCGCCGTAGCGCCGCTCCTCGATGAGGGCGCGGAGCAGGTCGGCCTTGGACGGGAAGTAGTGGTAGATCGTGGCGACGTTGATCTCGCAAGCCGCGGCCAACCGCCGCATCGGGGTCCCGGCCGCCCCCAGCTCGCTCACGAGTGCGAGGGCGGCGTCGAGGATGCGTCCCCGCTGCCCGGCCGCACCCGGCTCGGTGAGCTGGGGAGCGCTCACGGAGCTGTTGCCGCCTCCCGGCGGCGCTCGGGCGTGAACACGGCGGGGAGGCTGTTGAGGGCGAGGACCAGGCTGGAGTCGCCGCGGTCGGGCGGGCCGTCGCTCGCCGCCCGGATGTCGCGCAGCCGGGCGAACAGCTCGGTGAACACGACCCCGATCTCCGCCCTTGCCAGGTTGGCCCCCAGGCAGTAGTGGGTGCCGATGCCGAAGGCCAGGTGGGGGTTGGGGTCGCGGTCGATGCGGAACTCGTCCGGGTCCTCGAACACCTCCTCGTCCCGGTTGGCGGACTGGTAGAGCATGAACACCCGGTCGCCGGCCTTCAGATCGACGCCCCGCAGGCTGTGGTCCTCGGTGACCGTCCGCATGAACGACATGACCGGGCTGACGTAGCGGACGATCTCCTCGACCGCGAGATCCATCAGCTCGGGGTGCTCGAGCAGCTTGCGGTGCTGGTCCGGGAACCGGGTGAAGGCCACCAGTCCGCCGGACAGGGCGTTGCGGGTGGTCTCGTTGCCGGCCACGACCAGCAGGATCAGGAACATGATCAGCTCGTCGTGGCTGAGCTCCTCGTCGGTGGCAACGGCGGCCGCGCCGTCGTCGCGGGCCAGCGCACCCTCGTCGAAGGCGTGGGTGAGGATGCCGATGATGTCGTCGGTCGAGCCGTCGGCCCGGCGTGCCTCGATCAGCTCGACGCAGGTGGCGGCGAACCCGGCCCCGGCGGCGGCCGCGTTCACCAGGACCGGGTCGTCCGGGTCGGTGTGGCCGTCCCCGGCCATCATGGCGTCGCTCTGACGGTAGAGCTGCTCGCGCTGGTCGGGGTCGAGGCCCATGAGCTCGGCGATGACGATCAGCGGCACGTGCATGGCGACATCGGTGACGAAGTCGCACTCGCCCCGCTCGGCGATGTCGTCGATGATCTGGTTCGACAGGTCGCGGATGTGGTCCGCCAGCTGGCGGACCATGCGCGGCGTGAAGCCCTTGCTGACCAGCCGGCGCTGGCGGGTGTGCTCGGGATCGTCCATCGAGATGATCGACAGGGGGGCGGCCACCTTGGGGCGCACGCCCTGGGCGGCGGAGTACAGCTCCTGGTGGCGGCTGATGTGGCTGACGTCCTCGTGGCGGGACACGACCCACAGCTCGTTGCGGGCGTCCCACCAGACCGGGGCGTGCCGGCGGAGCCAGCGGTAGGCATCCCACGGCTCGTCGTAGAACCGGGGGTCGAGCACGTCGATGTCGAAGGGTGGCGCCGGCGTCTCCATGCGTCGCAGCTTCTCAAACGAACGTTTGATGGGCAAGGGCTTCGTCCGGCTCGTCCGGCCCGGGGCGAAGGTGGCACACTCCGGATGTGACGGACCGTCAGAAACAGCCGAACATCCTCTTCGTCGTGTCGGACCAGGAGCGCGACTGGCGCTGGCTGCCGCCGACGGTCCGCCTGCCGTGGCGCGAGCGCCTGGCGGCCGAGGGGCTCAGCCTCGGCAACCACTACACCCACTCGTCGCCGTGCTCGCCGTCGCGCACCACCATGCACACAGGCCTGCACGTGCCCGACCACGGCGTGGTCGACAACACCGTGTTCCCGTGGCACGCGTCGCTCGACACGGCCACGCCGACGATCGGATCGGTGCTGCGGGACGCCGGCTACCGCTCGAGCTACATCGGCAAGTGGCACCTCAGCTACGGGCCCACGCCGCCGATGGAGGCCTACGGCTACAGCGACTGGGAGGGCAACGACCAGCACTTCATGGGCTGGGCCGGCACCGGCGTGCACTTCGACCCGGTCATCGCCGACAACGCCGCCCACTGGCTGACCGAGAACGCCACGACCCTCGACCGGCCCTGGTTCCTGACCGTGGCGCTGGTCAACCCGCACGACGTGATGTGGTTCCCGATCGACCAGCCCGCCTATCAGTCGGAGCACCCCGACGAGCTGCGGGTCGCCCGGGAGCTGCTGGCCGCGTCCAAGTGGATGGACGGCGGCGACGTGCTGCCCGCCTACGACGAGGACTACCCCGAGGTCGTGGAGCGGCTGCCCGAGAACTTCGACGACGACCTCATCTCCAAGCCCGCGTGCCAGCGGCAGTGGCGCTGGGACCAGCAGCACGGCATCTGGGGCTTCGTCGACCCCGCCGACCCCCGGTCATGGCGCCGCCACCTCGACTACTACGTGCGGCTCCACCAGCTGGCCGACGACTCGCTCGGCACCGTGCTGGCCGCGCTGGAGGCGGCGGGCGCGTGGGACGACACGGTCATCGTCTTCACGTCCGACCACGGCGACATGTGCGGCTCCCACGGCCTGCGGTCCAAGGGACCGTTCGTCTACGACGAGATCATGAAGGTGCCGGCCGTCGTGCGGGCGCCCGGAGTCACGGCGGAGGGGGCCACGACGCTGGCGCTCACCAGCCACGTCGACCTGGCGCGGACCATCTGCGGGCTGGCGGGCGTCGAGCCGGACCCCGGGATGCGGGGCGTCGACCTCGACCCGGTGCTGGCCGACCCGTCGGCGTCGGTGCGTGACCAGGTCCTGTTCTGCCACGCCACCGCCCACACCGTGAACATCCGCAACACCCGCTGGCAGATCCGGGCCACGTTCGACGGGCGCTACAAGTACGCCCGCTACTTCGGCGTCGGCGGGGGCCTGCCCAACGACGACCTGTCCGGCAGGCCGACGCCCATGCTCTACGGCCCGGACGCCGCGTTCGAGGACCACGAGCACGAGCTGTACGACCTCCGGGAGGATCCGCACGAGCTGGTCAACCTGGCCCACGACCCCGGCCGGCGGGCCGAGCTGCGGGCCCGGTTCGACGCCCTCCGGGCCCTCGAGGCCACCGAGTACGCGGCCGCCGTCTGACGCTGCCGGGCCCCGATCCGTTCGCGGGCGGCCCGGGGCCGTTGGCTATGGTGGACCGCTCACGGCGGCGTGGCCGAGTGGCTTAGGCAAGGGCCTGCAAAGCCCTGTACAGGGGTTCGATTCCCCTCGCCGCCTCAACTTCGTTCGCGGGCCGCCGGCGATGTCCCCCAGGACCGGGACCGCCTCGGCGGCCCCACGCCGCGCTGTCCGCACCTACGCTGCCCGCCCATGGTCACCTTCGGGGAGTGGGCGGACCGGGCGGTCGCGGTGGACGGCGGGGGCGTCCGCCTGGCGGTCCACGACGAGGGCCACGGGCCGGTCGTCACGTACCTGCACGGGTATCCGGCCTCGACTCTCGACGTCGTGCCGGTGCTGGAGCGGCTCGACGGGGTCCGGATCGTGGCGCCCGACTTCCCCGGCTTCGGCGCCTCGGCCAAGCCGGTCGGCCACCCGTACTCGATCCACGGCGCCACCGACGCGGTGGAGGCCGCCTGGCGGGCGCTCGGGGTCACCGAGACCGTCGTGCTGGCCCACGACTACGGCGTGTCCGTCGGCCAGGAGCTGCTGGCCCGCCAGATCGAGGCGACCGGCGACCGGCCCGCCACGGTGACCGGCGTCGTGTGGACCAACGGCGGCCTCTATCCCGACCTCCACCGGCCCACGCCGGGCCAGGCCATGCTGCTCGATCCGGAGCACGGCCGGGAGGTGGCGGCCGCCATGACCGAGGAGCTGTTCGGAGGCGGCATCCGCATCACGTGGGGCACCCGCCGGCCCATGACCGACGCCGAGGTCCACGGCATGTGGGAGGCGCTGGCCCACGACGGCGGCAACCTCCAGGCCCACGAGCTGCTCCACTACGTCGCCGACCGCCGCCAGAACGCCGACCGGTGGCGGGCGGCGCTCGAAGCCCAGCCGATGCCGTACCGGTTCGTGTGGGGCGAGCTCGACCCGGTCTCCGGCGGGCACGTCGCCGAACGCCTGGCCGAGCGCCTGCCGGACGCGCCGTTGCTGCGCCTGGCGGACGTCGGGCACTGGCCCCCGCTGGAGGCGCCCGACGAGGTGGCGGCGGCCGTGCGGGAGCTGGCCGGCTAAGGCTGCGCCGCCAGAGCCGGCGCACGCGCCGGCTGACCGAAACTCCGGGAGGGGCGGCGACGGCTCGCCGGTAGCGTCGGCGGTTCGTGTCCAGCCACGACGCCGCCGCCATCGCCGAGCCCGCCGACCACGACCGGAACGACCAGCGCGCGGGGTCGCTGGCCGGTGTCGTCGCGTACTCGCTATGGGGCGTGTTCCCGCTGGTGTTCCACCAGCTGGAGGAGGTCGGTGCCGGCGAGATCCTCGCCCACCGCATCGTCTGGGCGTTCGTCGTGGTCGTGGCCCTGCTGGCGATCCGGCGGGAGCGCCACTGGTTCGCCGGCGTCCGGGCCACCCAGGGAGCGCTGCCCCGGCTGTCGGCCGCCGCGGTCCTGGTCGGGACCAACTGGCTCGTCTACATCTGGGCGGTCAACCATGGCCACGTGGTGGAGGCGGCCCTGGGCTACTACATCAACCCGCTGCTCACGGTGGCGCTCGGCGTGGTCGTGCTCGGCGAGCACCTGCGCCGTCTCCAGGTGGCGGCGATCGGGCTCGGGGCCGTGGCCGTGGCGGTGCTGACCCTCGCCTACGGCCGGGTCCCGTGGGTGGCGCTGGTGCTGGCGAGCACGTTCGCCGCCTACAGCTTCCTCAAGAAGGCCGTCCCGGTCGGGGCCGTGACCTCGCTGGCGACCGAGACCCTGGTGCTGCTGCCGGTGGCCGCGACCACCCTGGTGGTCCTCGAGGTCCGGGGGACCGGCGCACTCGGCCACGGCAGCGCCGGCCGCGATCTGCTGCTCGTGTCGCTCGGAGCGGTGACGGCCGTCCCGCTGATCCTGTTCGGCGTGGCCGCCCGCCGGATCCCGCTGTCCCTGCTGGGGCTGCTCCAGTACCTGACGCCCACGCTCCAGCTGGTGTGCGGCGTCGCCCTGCTGGGCGAGGCCCTGCCCCCGGCGCGGCTGGCCGGGTTCGTGCTGGTGTGGGCGGCGTTGGCGGTGCTGGCCGCCGACGCGCTCGGGTTCGCCCGGCGCCGGGCGGCCGAGCCCGTGTCCCTTCCCCCGCCCGCGGCCGAGGCGGCGTGAACTTCCTCGGGCACGCCCACGTCGCCCTGGCCACCGGCCCCGACGTCGACTTCGTGCTCGGCGCGGTCCTGCCCGACCTGGCCCCGATGGCCGGGATCCGGCTGCGGCGGGCCGGCATCGGCGGCCGCCTGGGCGAGGGGATCGCCTGCCACCTGCGGGCCGACGCCGCGTTCCACGCCCTGCCCGAGTTCCGGCGTGGGAGCGGCGACCTGCGCCGGGACCTGACGGCCCACGGCCTCGGGTCGGGGCCCGCCCGAGCCGTCGGCCACGCCGGCTGGGAGCTGCTGCTCGACGGCACGCTCGTGGGCGGCGAGGCCGAGGACGCGTTCCACCGGGCGATGGCCGCCGGCGACCGCGCGGCGGCGGCGCTCGACCCCGCCGACCGGGCCCGGTGGGCGGCGTTCCTGGCCCGGGGCCGCGGGTCCGGCCGGCTGCGCTACGACGACCCCCGATGGGTGGCCGACCGCCTCCACGCCATGCTCGGCCGCCGCCCCCGCCTGGCCCTCGACGTGCGCGAGGTCCCGACCGTCGCCGGCGTGCTGGCCGACCACGCTCCCGCGGTGGCGGCCGCGGCGCCGTCGGTCCTGGCCGACACCGCCCGCGAGGCCGCCCGGTAGCCTCGGCGGGTGATGTCCGCCCGCCTCCCGCGCCTGGTGGTGCCGTCGCTGGTGGTCGCTCTCGCGGCCCTGGGCCTGCTGGGGGCCGGCCGTGGCGGCGCGGCGCCCGCCGGCGAGGCCGGGACCGGGGCGGAGGTCGTGTGGTCGGATGCCGGTGCCGCGGTCCACGGCGTGCGTGAGGGCTCGGCGGACCAGCTGCGGTCGCCCGCCCGCGTGCTCGCCGTCGTGGCCGCGGTCGCCGCCGCCGTGCTGGCCGGGCTCGGGTCGCGCCCGGTGCCGCTCCTGCCGGGGCCGGCGCCCGGTGGAGGGCCGCGCGGGGCGAGCCCGCTCCGCCGCCGCGGGCCGCCCCGCCGGGCCCGCTGACAGAAGCCGTCGTCGTGCCCCGTCCGCCCCGCGGCGGACACCCCCGCAGAGGAGTCACCGGAGTGAGGGACGCCCCGTGATCGCGCTCGTCCTCGCCCATGCCGCCGCCGGCCTCGGCATCCTGGCAGCCGGGCGGAGGGCGCAGCGCGGCGCGCTCGCGATCGCGGCCCTGCCCGCCGCCGCCACGCTCGTGTGGCTGGCCGCGGAGGCGTCGGGCGTGCTGGGTGGCGACGCGGTGGCCCAGGCCGTGGCGTGGGTCCCGGCGCTGGATGTGAACGTGGACCTGCGCCTCGACGGGTTCGCGGCGCTCTTCGTCCTGCTCATCTCCGGGATCGGGGTGCTCATCTTCGCCTACTCCGCCCGCTACCTCCCACCGTCCGGCGAGGGAGTCGGCCGCCTCATCGGGCTGCTGGCGCTGTTCGCCGGCTCGATGCTGGGCCTGGTCCTGGCCGACAACCTGATCCTGTTGTTCGGGTTCTGGGAGCTGACCTCCCTCACGTCGTTCCTGCTCATCGGCAACGAGCACACGTCGAGCCGGGCCCGGGCGGCGGCGCTGCAGGCGCTGCTCGTCACCAGCACCGGCGGGCTGGCGATGCTGGCGGGCTTCGTGCTGATCGGCCAGGCCGCCGGGACCTACCGGATGAGCGCGGTGCTGGCCGACCCGCCCGGCGGCACCGCGGTCACGGTCGGGCTGGTGCTGGTGCTGGTCGGCGCCTTCACCAAGTCGGCGCAATACCCGTTCCACTCCTGGCTGCCCGGCGCCATGGCCGCCCCGACCCCCGTCAGCGCCTACCTGCACTCGGCGACCATGGTGAAGGCCGGCGTCTACCTGGTCGGCCGGTTCGCCCCCGCCTTCGCCGGCGTGGCCGTGTGGCGACCGCTGGTCGTGTCCGTCGGCCTGGTCACGATGGTGGCGGGCGGCCTGCGGGCGCTGCGCCAGCACGATCTCAAGCTGCTGCTGGCCTTCGGGACGGTGTCCCAGCTCGGCTTCATGATCGTGCTGCTCGGCATCGGCACCGCCCCGGCCCTGGTGGCGGGGTGCGCGCTGGTCCTGGCCCACGGGCTGTTCAAGGCGGCACTGTTCATGGTCGTCGGCATCGTGGACCACCAGGCGGGGACCCGGGACCTGCGCCGCCTCCACCCCGTCGGCCGGCGCTGGCGGCCGGTGGCGGTCGTGACCGTGGTGTCGGCCGCCTCGATGGCGGGCGTGCCGCTGACGTTCGGTTTCATCGCCAAGGAGGAGGACTTCGTGGCCCTGGCCGAGGGCCCGTTCCCGTGGTCCGGCCTGGTACTGGCCCTGGTGGTGGCCGGGTCGACGCTGACCGCCGCCTACAGCCTCCGCTTCGCGTGGGGCGCCCTCGGCCTCGGCGGGGACAGGGACCGCACGAGCGAACCGTCCCAGATCCCACCGCCCGCGCCCGCGTTCCTGGCGCCCGCCGCCCTGCTCGCGGGGCTCACGCTGGTGCTGGGCATCGCCCCGGCCCTCGTCGACCGGTGGGCGGGCGGCGCGGCCCGGGCGCTCGATCCCGGGGTCGAGCCGGTCCATCTGGCGCTGTGGCACGGCCTGAACCTGCCGCTCGCGCTCTCGGCCGTGGCGCTGGCTGGCGGCGCCGCCCTGTTCGCGGCCCACGACCGGCTCGCCCCCGTCCTGGCCGCGGGCGGGCGCCTGCCCAGCGGCGCCGCCGGCTACCGGGCGATCCTCCGGGGCGTCAACGTCGGCGCCGACCGGCTCACGGCCGTCGTGCAGAACGGCTCGCTGCCCACCTACGCGGGCGTCATCCTCACCACCGCGGCGCTGCTCACCACCGGCGCGCTGGTGGCCGGCGGCGGCTGGCCCGGGTGGCCGTCGCTGGTGGGCTCGGCTGGCCACGTCGCCGTGTGCGCGGCGCTGCTTGTCACCGCGGTGGCGGCCGCGGCCGTGCACCGGCGGTTCTCGGCGGCGCTGCTGGTCGGGGCCACCGGCTACGCGATGGCGGGCCTGTTCGTGGTGCAGGGCGGCGCCGACCTGGCGCTGACCCAGGTGGCCATCGAGACACTGAGCACCGTGCTGTTCGTGCTCGTGCTGCGGCGCCTGCCCGACCGGTTCGAGAGCCGGGCGCCGAACGGCCGGCGGGCGGTGCGGGCGGCCGTGGCGGTGGCGGTCGGCGTCACTGTGTTCGCCCTGGCCCTGACCGCGTCCGGCAGCCGCGACGCCGAGCCGATCTCCGGCGAGATGGTCGAGCGGGCGGTGCCCGACGGCGACGGACGCAACGTGGTCAACGTGATCCTGGTGGACTTCCGCGGCTTCGACACCTTGGGCGAGATCACCGTCCTGTCCGCTGCGGGCATCGGCATCGTCGCCCTGGCCCGGGCGGGGCGACGCCCGGGTGCGCGGGGCGACGGGGCCGACCGCAGCCTGCGGGTCCGCCACCTGGTGGTGGTGGACGTGGCCGTCCGGCTGGTGTTCCCGGCGGTGATGGTCGGGTCGGTGTACCTGTTGTTCGCCGGCCACAACCAGCCGGGCGGCGGCTTCGTCGGCGGCATCGTGGCCGGCGCCGCCGTGGCGTTGCGCTACGTGGCCGGCGGCATCGACGACGTCCGCAGCCTGTCCCGGGCCCACCCCTGGACCGTGCTCGGCGCCGGCCTGCTGGTGGCCGTGACGACGGCCATCGTGCCCCTGGTGTTCGGCGGGGCGGTGCTCGAGAGCGCCGCCCTGGAGGCCGACCTGCCGCTGCTCGGGCACCTGAAGGTGACCTCGGCGCTCGTGTTCGACATCGGCGTCTACCTGGTCGTGCTCGGCCTGGTGCTGATGGTGTTCGAGTCGTTCGGCGACGACCCCCGGGTGCCGGCGTCGTGACAGTCCTCCTCGCCGCGACCGCCGCCACGTTGTTCGGGCTGGGGACCTACCTCGTCCTCCAGCGCAAGCTGAGCCGGATCATCATCGGCATCGCCCTGCTCGGCCACGGCGCCAACATCCTGATGGTGACCTCGGGCCACCGGGGCAACGCGCCGATCATCGGCAACGGGCCGGACGGCGATGTGGCGGACCCGCTGCCCCAGGCGCTGGCGCTCACCGCCATCGTCATCAGCTTCGGCGTCTCCGCCCTGCTGCTGGCGCTGGCCTACCGCTCGTGGCTGCTGACCAGCGACGACGAGGTCCAGGACGACCTGGAGGACCGCGACGTGGCCCGCCGCGGTGCCCCCGACGTCGACCTCGAGGACATGGGGACCGACGCCGAGGCCGACGTCGACGACGTGGCCGCCGACGCCGCGGAGGTGGGCCCGTGAAGGTTCTCCTGCCCCTCCCGGTCCTGCTGCCGATCGCCGGTGCCGCGCTGTCGATCCTGCTCGGCGGGTCGCGGCGGGTGCAGCGGGCCATCGCCCTCACCACGCTCACCGCGGTGACGGGCCTGGCGGTGGCACTGCTGGTGGTGGTCGACCGCGACGGCCCCGTCGTGACCGGCGCCGGCGGCTGGCGGGCGCCGCTCGGCATCACGCTGGTGGCCGACCGGTTGTCGGCACTGATGCTGGTGGTGGCGGCCGTGATGCTGCTGGCCGTGCTCGTCTACGCCATCGGCCAGCCGGGCGCCGAGCGCAACCACGTGGGCTTCCAGTCCGTGTACCTGATCCTGGCGGCCGGCGTGGCCGCCGCGTTCCTGACCGGCGATCTGTTCACGCTGTTCGTGGCGATCGAGATGATGCTGACGGCCAGCTACGTCCTGCTCACGCTCGGCGGACGCCTGGCCCAGGTCCGCTCGGGAATGACCTACGTGGTCATCAGCCTGCTGGCCTCGGTGCTGTTCGTGGCCCTCCTGGCCTTCGTCTACGCCTCGACCGGGACCGTGAACATGGCCCAGCTGTCCGAGCGGATCGGCGACCTGCCCGACGGGCTGCGCAGCGCCCTGGCCGTGCTGATGCTGGTGGTGTTCGGGATCAAGGCGGCGATCTTCCCGCTGTTCTTCTGGCTGCCGGACAGCTACCCGACGGCCCCGTCGCCGGTGACGGCGATCTTCGCGGGCCTGCTCACGAAGGTCGGCGTGTACGCCATCATCCGCACCCAGACGCTGCTGTTCCCCGCCTCGACCCGACCGGGGACCCTGTTGCTGGTGCTGGCCGCCGCCACGATGCTCGTGGGGGTGTTGGGGGCGATCGCCCAGGGCGACGTCAAGCGGATCTTCTCGTTCCAGATCGTCAGCCACATCGGCTACATGATCATGGGTCTCGGCCTGTTCACGGTGGCCGGCCTGGCCGCGGCCGTGTTGTACACGGTGCACCACATCGTGGCCAAGACCGGCCTGTTCCTGTCGGGCGGGCTGATCGAGCACGCGGGCGGGTCCAGCCGCCTGAGCCGCCTGGGCGGCATGGTCCGGACCGCGCCGGTGCTGGCCGTGCTGTTCCTGGTGCCGGCGCTGAGCCTGGTCGGGTTGCCGCCGCTGTCGGGGTTCATCGCCAAGTTCGCCCTGGTGGACGCGGCCGCGGCCCGGTCGTCGTACGCGGTGCTGGGCGTGTCGCTGGCCGTGACCCTGCTCACCCTCTACTCGCTCATGAAGGTGTGGGTCTCCGTGTTCTGGGCCGCGCCCCGCGACCCGGTGCCCGGGTCCGACCAGGCCCGCCCGGGGGAGCGGTTCGGCGCCCCGCTGCTCATGGTCCTGCCGACCGCCGCCCTCGCCGCGCTGACGCTGGGGCTGGGGCTGGCGGCCGGCCCGCTGTACGACCTCAGCCTGCGGGCGGCCGCCGACCTGCTCGACCCGCAGGCGTACGTCACGGAGGTGCTCGGATGAGGAGCTCGCTCGGCTTCGTGGCCATGCTGCTGGCCATCTGGCTGCTGGCCTGGGGCTCGCTGTCGTGGGCCAACGTGCTCAGCGGCCTGGCGGTGGCCCTGGCACTGCTGGTCGCCATCCCCGGCCTCCGCCGCCGGTCCCACCTGCCGGTGGTGCGGCCCGCGGCCCTGGCCCGGTTGCTGCTGCGGCTGGGTCGCGACCTCGTGGTGTCCAACGTCCTGCTGACAAGGGAGGTGCTGGCGCCGCGGCCCCGCATCCGCACCGGGGTGGTGCGCGTGCCGCTGTCCGAGTGCACCGACGAGGTGCTGACGTTGCTGGCCACGCTCGTGGCGCTGACCCCGGGGACGATGCCGGTGGACGTGAGCCGGGATCCGCCCGAGATGGTGATCCACGTCCTCGACCTCCGCAGCGTCGACGAGGTGCGCCGGGACATCTGGTCGCTGCGGGACCTCGTGGTGCGGGCCTTCGGATCGCCCGAGGCGGTGGCGGCGTTGGCGTCGTGACCGCGGCGGCGTTCGTCCTGCTGGCGCTGGCGGCGTGCGGCTTTGGCTACCGGCTCGTGTTCGGGCCGTCGCTCACCGATCGGGTGCTGGGCGTCGACGGCCTGATCGTCGTGGGCGTCTGCTCCCTGGCCGTGCGGGCGATGCAGACCGGGGAGGGGGCCTTCCTCCCCGTGGCGGTGGTGGCCACCCTGGTGGGGTTCGTCGGCACCGGGATCGTGGCCCGCTTCATCGAGGGGTCGGGGCAGTGATCGGGCCCGGCCTCGCCCTGTTCGGGGCGCTGCTGACACTGCTGGCAGCCGTGGGCGTCGTCCGCTTCCCCGACGTGCTGGCCCGCATGCACGCGCTGACCAAGGCCTCGACGGTCGGCATGGTGCTCGCGCTGGTGGGGGCCGCGATCACGCTCGACCACCCCAACGACGTGACGTCGCTGCTGCTGGCCGCCGCGCTCCAGGTGCTGACCCTGCCGGTGGGGGCGAACCTGCTGAGCCGGGCCACGTTCCGGGCCCAGCAGGAGGCTCGCGGCGGGGTCACCGGTGATTCCCAGGATCCCGTGCTGTGATGCGTTCCATGGATGCGACCCCCGAGGCCGGCCCGACCCGCCGCAGGTTCCTGGCCGGCAGCGCCGCCCTGGTGGGCGCCGCCCTGGCCGGCTGCGCCGGCGGAGACGGCGACGACGGGCCGGCCGCCTCCCCGTCCGCTGACGGGGGCTCGGCGGGTGCGTCGACGACCTCGACCACGGCCGCCGCCGGCGCCGCGTCCGGCGACGCCACGCTCACCGCCGCCGACTTCGCCGACCTCGGTACCTGCCTGCTCGCGCCCGAGCAGACCGAGGGGCCGTTCTACGCGGACGTCGGGCTGGAGCGCCGGGACATCACGGAGGGCCTGACCGGCCACCCTCTGCGGCTCGGGATCCGGGTCGTCGACGAGGAGTGCGCAGCCCTGCCGGGCGCGGTGGTGGACGTCTGGCACTGCGACGTCGACGGCGACTACTCGGCGTTCAGCGACGGCGCCGGCAGCTCGGACGACGCGGGGGAGGGGACCACGTTCCTCCGGGGCTCTCAGGTGGCCGACGCAGACGGCATCGTCGAGTTCGCCACCAACTACCCGGGCTGGTACCGGGGCCGGGCGGTGCACGTCCACACCAAGGTGCGCATCAACGACGCCGAAGTCCTGACCACCCAGCTGTACTTCCCCGACGACATCTCGGACGAGGTCTTCACCGAGGAGCCCTATGCAGGCCGCGGGGAGCGCGACACCCGCAACGAGGACGACGGCATCGCCGGGGACCCTGCGGCGGCAGGCAACCTGCTGACGATCCGCTCCCCGGGGTCGGACACCGTCGGGCTGGTGGTGCTGGGCGTCAACCCGGACGCCTGAGCCCTCACGCCAGGGTGCCGGGGTCGACGTTGGCCCCGCACAGCACGACCGCCACCCGCTCGTCCGGGTCGGCCAGCGCGCCGGTGGTCAGGGCGGCGAGCGCGGCCGCGCCCGCCGGCTCGGTGGCCAGCCGCAGGGCGGACCACAGGCGGCGCTGGGCGTCCACGACGTCCTCGTCGGCCACGACGACGACCTCGTCGACCCACCGCGACGCCGACGCGAACGGCAGGTCGCCCGCCCGGCGGGCGCCGAGGGCGTCCGTGCCGATGCCCGACACCTCGACCTCGACCGGGTGCCCCGCGGCGAGCGCCGCAGCCATGGTCCGGCACCCTGCGGTCTCGACCCCGGTCACCGGCAGGTCGCCCCGGTGCCAGGCGGCCACGCCACCGATCAGCCCGCCGCCGCCCACGGCCACCACCACCCGGTCGGCGTCGGCCTGGCCGGCCAGCTCGGCCGCCAGCGTTCCCGAGCCGGCGAGCATCTCGGGCTGGTCGAACGCGTGCAGGAACCGGGCGCCGGACTCGCCGGCCCGCCGGCGGCTGGCGGCCAGGGCGTCGTCGTAGATCCCGGGGATGACCTCGACCGTGGCGCCGAGGGACCGCAGCCGGTCCAGCTTGGCGGGGGCCGAGCTGTCGGGGATGAACACCGTGGCCGGCACGCCCAGCCGGCGGGCCGCGTAGGCCACCGCGGCGCCGAAGTTCCCACCCGACGCCGCCACCACGCCGGCGGCCGGGAGGTCGGGGGCCAGCAGGTGGAGGTGGGCGCCGCGCGCCTTGAACGAGCCGCTGTGCTGGACCATCTCCAGCTTGAGCAGCAGCGGCGCCCGCCGCCCGGACAACCCCAGGTCGTCGGGGTCGACGGCCACGACGGGGGTGGTGCGCAGGTACGGCGCCAGCCGGCCGGCGGCCGCCTCGATGTCGGCGCGGGTCGGCAGCGCGGGGGTCACGGAAGGCAGTTTGGCGCCCCGAGATGTGTCAAACGACCAGTCGCGGGTCCGACGTGACGTCGGTAGCGTCGTCCCGTGTTCGCTCGACTCGGGCGCTGGTGCTTCCGGCGCCGCTGGATCGTCGTCATCGCATGGGTGGCGACCCTCGTCATCGGCTTCAGCAGCCTGTCCGCGCTCGGCACCGAGACGCGCTCGGAGTTCTCGCTGCCCGACGTCGAGAGCAAGCGGGGTGCCGACATCCTGGACGAGAGCTTCGGCGGCTTCGGGGCCGGCTGGGGCGGCTCCGTGGTGTTCCACGCCGACCAGGGCGTGGCCGACCCGGGCGTCCGCGAGGAGATGTCGGCGGCGTTCGACCGCATCGCGGACCTCGGCGGCCTGAACATCATCAGCCCCTACGCCCCCGAGGGCGCCCGGCAGATCGCCGCCGAGGGCCCCGAGGCCGGCAAGATCGCCTACGCCTCGATCGAGCTGCCCTCCGACGTCACCCAGGAGGAGGCGACCGCGCTCGCCGAGGACATCCGCGCCGAGCTGCCCGACGACCTCGCCGGCGTCGACGTCGAGCTCGGCGGCGAGATCTTCGCCGAGTTCGAGGCCCCGTCCTCGGAGGCGATCGGCCTCGGCTTCGCGATCTTCATCCTGGTGATCGCGTTCGGGTCGGTCCTGGCGATGGGCCTGCCGATCGGCGTGGCGCTCGCCGGCATCGGCGTCGGCACGGTGCTGGCCGGGTTCCTCGGCCACCTCGTGTCCATGCCGGACTTCGCCTCGATCCTCGGCGTGATGATCGGCCTCGGCGTCGGCATCGACTACGCGCTGTTCATCGTCACCCGGTTCCGGGAGAACCTCCACGCCGGCCACGACATCGAGCGGGCCACCGTGGTCGCCATGGACACGGCCGGGCGGGCCGTGCTGTTCGCCGGCACGACGGTCGTGATCTCGCTGCTCGGCATGCTGGTCATGGACGTCACGTTCATCACCGGCCTGGCCATCGGCACCGCGGCGGTCGTGGCCACCACCCTGGTGGCGTCGCTGACCCTGCTGCCCGCACTGCTCGGCTTCGCCGGCACTCGGATCGAGACGACCCGCTGGCGGGGCCTGATCGCCGCCGGCCTGGTGGCGCTGGCCCTGATCGGGCTGGGCGCCGGCGCGACGGCCTTCGCCGTGGCGCTGCCGCTGGCGGTCATCGTGCTGCTGGCCGGGTTGGCGGTGCGCCCGCTGAAGGCCGAGGTGCCCCGGCGGGCGCCGCGCCCGACCCGGGAGACGGCCGCCTACCGCTGGAGCCGGCTCATCCAGCACCACCCCTGGCCCGCGGCGCTGGCCGGCGTGCTGGTCCTCGTCGTGCTGGCGCTGCCGGTCTTCGGGCTGCGGCTCGGCTTCCCGGACGAGGGCAACTACCCCGAGGACACGTCGACCCGCCGGGCCTACGACCTGCGGGCCGACGGATTCGGCCCCGGGACCAACGGGCCGCTCGTGCTGGCCGCCCGGGTCCCCGGCGAGCTCGACATCGAGGGCCTGGAGCGCGTCACGACGGCGCTGGGCGAGGACCCGGGCGTCGCCTTCGCCAGCCCGGCGGTCCCCGACGACCCCGAGGACCCGTCCGCGGTGGTGTGGCAGGTGATCCCGACCACCGCCCCCCAGGACGAGGCCACCTCCGAGACCGTCGCCCGGCTGCGCGAGGAGGTCATCCCCGAGGCCACGGCCGGGACCGACCTGGACATCGCGGTGACCGGCACGGTGGCCGTGGGCGTCGACTTCTCCGAGTACCTGGCCGAACGGCTGCTCGTGTTCTTCGCCGCCGTGCTGACGCTGTCGTTCCTGCTGCTGATGGTCGTGTTCCGGTCGCTGCTCGTGCCGCTCAAGGCCGTGGTGATGAACCTGCTGTCGATCGGCGCCGCCTACGGCGTGGTGGTGGCGGCGTTCCAGTGGGGCTGGGCCGGCCCGGTCCTGGGGATCGACGGCGCGCCGGTCGAGCCGTTCATGCCGATGATGCTGTTCGCCATCGTTTTCGGCCTCTCCATGGACTACGAGGTGTTCCTGCTCTCCCGGGTCAAGGAGGAGTGGGACCGCACCGGCGACAGCCACACCTCTGTGGCCGACGGCCTGGCGGCCACGGCCCGGGTCATCACGGCCGCCGCGGCGATCATGGTCGTGGTGTTCGGCAGCTTCCTGCTGGAGTCGAACCGGACGGTCAAGCTGTTCGGCACCGGCCTGGCGACCGCGGTGCTGCTCGACGCCACCGTGGTCCGGATGCTGTTGGTGCCGGCCACGATGGAGCTGCTGGGCGACCGCAACTGGTGGCTGCCCCGCTGGCTGGACCGGATCCTGCCGACCATCGCCGTCGAGGGCCACGAGGCCGACGCGGACACCCCCACGGACGAGGAGCGCGAGCTCGAGCCCGTATGAGCATCAGGGGCCGCCCGGCCCGGGAAGGTATGGGCGTCGCCGACCCTGGGCACCCCTTTGCCGACCAATCGTGCAGCGCACCTCGCTGCCAGGACGGGAGAGTCAACAGTGCTTGCTTTCATCATCACGATGATCATCATCGGGATCGTGGCCGGGTACCTGGCCCGCCTGCTGGTGCCGGGCCGTGATCCCATGTCCTTCGTCCAAACCCTCGTGCTGGGTGTCGTCGGTTCGTTCATCGGTGGCTTCCTCGGCTACGTCCTGTTCGACAAGGACATCAACGAGGGTGCACTGCAGCCCTCCGGGGTGATCGGCTCGATCCTCGGTGCCGTCATCGCCCTGCTGGTCTACAACGCCGCCACCCACCGGCGTGGCATGGGCCGTCGGATCTGACGCCCACCTGACACACACGGCACCATCGCCCCCGAGCGTGACACGGAGCGCCCGGGGGCGGTGGCGCGTCAGGCCCCTGGCGTGGGGCATGATCGCGGCGTTCGTAGACAACCCCCTGGGAGGACGATCGATGGCGATCTCCGTAGGTGAGCAGATCCCCGACGTGAAGCTGATGACGATGACGGCCGAGGGGCCCCGCCCCGTCCAGAGCGGCGACGCCCTCGGCAAGGGCAAGGTCGTCCTCTTCGCCGTGCCGGGCGCTTTCACCCCGACGTGCTCGGACCACCACCTGCCGGGGTTCGTGCTGCGGGCCGACGACATCCGGGCCAAGGGCGTCGACACCATCGCCTGCGTGGCGGTGAACGACGCGTTCGTCATGGGCGCCTGGGCCCAGACGCAGAACACCGACGGCAACGTGGTGATGCTGGCCGACGGCAACGGCGACTTCACGGCCGAGATGGGCCTGGAGATGGACGGCACCGGCTTCGGCCTCGGCACGCGCTCGCAGCGCTATGCGGCGATCCTCGAGGACGGCGTGGTGACCGAGCTCATGGTGGAGTCCGCGCCCGGCCTCGACGTGAGCTCGGCCGACTCGGTCCTGTCCAGGCTCTAGAACGCCTCGGCCAGGAGCGCGGCGAACGCCGCCTCCCCGTCGCAGTCCAGCCCCCGGCGGGAGAACCAGCGGCACACGGTGGTGACGTCGTGGTGCAGCAGGTCCAGCCCGCCGGGGTTGGCGACCAGGTCGACCGCCTGGGGCAGGTCGATGACCCATGCCCGGGCGCGCCACCACAGCACGTTGTACGGCGACAGGTCGGCGTGGACGAGGTCGGCCCGGGTCAGGCGAGCCAGGTCGTCCATCAGCTGGGCGTGGGCACACCCCAGCTCGTCCGGTGACAGCCGGGCGGACACCAGGCGGGGCGCGCTCGTGCGGTCGTCGCCCAGGAACTGCATGAGGATGCCGTCCTCGGACTGCTCGACGGGGTAGGGGACGCTCACCCCCGCCTCATGGGCCCGCACCAGCGAGGCCCACTCGTTGCGCGACCAGCGCTCGGCCAGCACCCGGCGGCCGTGAGCCGAGCGCCGGGCAACGGCCCGGGCGTCCCGGCTGTAACGGAAACCCTCGCCGGCCCGGTACCGGGCGTCGGCGGTGAAGGTCCGGGCCCGGGAGAAGCCCGCGGCCTCCAGCTGGCCCTTCACCACCGACAGGGGCCGGTAGCGCTTGTGGGCGAGCACGGCGGTGCGGTCGCCGAGGCGCGTGCGGCGCTCGACGAGGAAGACCTCCGCCTCCTTGCCCGTCTTGAGCAGGCCGAGCACCTCGTCGGTGGTGTCGCCCGCGGTGAGCCACGCCGGAGCGGCGCGCTCGGGGTCGTGCGTGGGCACGATGCCTCCAGGTATGCGATGCGGTCGGGACGGGCCCCGACGGCTCGCAGGACGCCCCGGTCGGGATCAGCCGGACCGGTGGCGGGGCGCGGAGCCGCGGGGGCGGGGAACGTTCGTTGTCACGTCCTGGCCTCCCTCCGGCTCAGGGCCCGGCGGTCGCCGGGCGCATCGGGGGCAGCTTGGCAGGTCCGCAGGGCGGGCGGAAGCGATTTGGCGGCGTATACGCCGGATACCCGGCGTATACGCCGCCAAATCCTGTGTCGTCGGAGCGACGGCGTCGCCGTGGGAGGATGAGCGCGGTGCAGAGCACAGGAGCCGTGGCGCCCCCGGGGGCCACGATCGACGAGAACGAGCAGGTCGGCGTGCTGGCCGGCGTGGTGGTGTCGGTCTCGCCCCGGCGCCGGGTCCGCTCGCAGGCCGACGTCGTGCGGCTCATCGCCGCCCTCGCGCTCGCGGGCGTGGGCGTGCTCGTCGCCACCTGGCTCCGCAACACGATCGGCGGGGCCGAGGAGGACCTCGTCGACGTCTACGAGCGGGTGCCCGACCGCTTCGCCGAGGCGCTCACCGGGCTGGTGGTGATAGGGGCCGGCGTGGTCCCCCTGGTGGCCCTGGTCGTGCTGGTGGTGCGGCGCCGGTTCCGCCAGGCGGCCGCGCTGCTCACCGGCGCGGTCGGCGCGGGCCTGGCCATGGCCTGGCTCAGCGAGTTCCTGGCGGACCAGGGCGTGATCGCCGCCGTCGACCCCGTCACCGACCGGGTGGTCGAGCTGACCGACCCGGCCATCGCCACCTCGCCCCTCATCGCCTCCGCGGTGGCGCTCGTGATCATCGCCGCCCCCTGGGTGTCCCAGCAGTGGCGCCGGGTGCTGTGGTCGGGCGTCGGGCTGCTGGTGCTGTTCCGGATCGTGTCCTCCAGCGAGCCGCCACTCGACATCGTGGTGGCGATCGCGGTGGGCATGGCCGTGGGGTCGCTGGCACTGCTGGCGTTCGGCACCGAGGGCTCCGACCCGGGGGCGTCCGAGCTGGTGTCGATGCTGCGGGCCGTCGGCTACCCCGCCCGCATCGGGCAGCTTCCGGGCAACAACCCGCTGCGCTACGCCGTGGAGATGGCGTCCGGCGAGGCGCTGGAGATGCGGGTGCGGACCGTCCACGACCGCTCGGAGAACCTGCTCGAGCAACTGTGGCGGTCGGCCCGCCTGCGCCGCTGGGTGACCGACCGGCCCTACGACACCGTGCAGCGCCGCATCGAGCACGAGGCGCTGGCGCAGCGGGCGGCGGGCGACGCCGGGGCGCGTGTGGCGGCCGTGCGGGCCATCGTGGCCTCTCGCTACGGCTCGGTCGGCCTGCTGGAGTCGGCGTCGCCCGGGGTGCCGGCGTCCGAGGTACCGCCGGACCGGCTGGATCGGGCGCTGCTGCGGGACGTGTGGCGCCAGGTGGCGGCGCTGCACCAACAGCGCATCGCCCACCGCGCCCTCGACCTGGCCCAGGTGACCGTGACGCCGGACGGGCGGGCGGTCCTGCGGGGCTTCGACGGTGCCGCCATCGCCGCCTCGGATCGTGACCTGGCCCTCGACCGGGCCCAGCTGCTCGTGTCCACCGCCCTGGTGATCGGTGCGCCTGCGGCCGTGGACGTGGCGGTCGAGACGGTCGGCAAGCTGGCCGTGGTCACCGCGATGCCCTACCTCCAGCCGCTGGCGCTGCCGGCCCCCACGCGGAAGGCGTGGCGCAGCAACAAGGAGGTGCTGGACGCGCTGCGGGAGGCTGTGCGCCACGCCACCGGCGTCGAGCCCGTGGCCCTGGCCCGGCTCGACCGGATCCGGCCCCGCACCGTCGTGTCGATCGCGGCGCTGGCGGGCGCGTTCTACTTCCTCCTGCCCCAGCTCGCGAACCTCGACGAGTCGGCCGAGGCCGCCAGCCGGGCCAACTGGTGGTGGCTGGGGCCGATGGTGGTGGGCGCGGCGGCCACCATCGGGTTCGCGGCGCTCGCGTTCGTGTCCTCGGTGCGGGAGCCGATCGCCTACCTGCCCGCCCTGCGCATGCAGCTGGCGTCGTCGTTCGTGAGCCGTATCGCGCCGGCCAACACCGGCAGCCTGGCCATCGGCGTGCGGTTCCTCCAGCGGTCGGGCATCGAGCCGGGGGCGGCGGCGGCCGCGGTCGGCCTGTGCGCGCTGGCCGGGTTCGTGATCCACCTGCTGCTGACCGTCGCGTTCCTGGCCTGGGTGGGCACGAGCGAGGTCGGCTTCTCGCTGCCGCAGGCCGACGTGCTGTTCATCGTCATCGCCGTCGCTCTCTCCGCCAGCGGGCTGGTGGTGGGCCTGGTGCCCGCGCTCCGGCGGCGGGTGCTGCCGCCGCTGATCTCGCAGGTCCGCAACGCCGCGTCCGCGGTGGCCGACGTGCTGACCGACCCGCTGCGGGTCATCAGCCTGGTGTACGGCTCGATCGGCATCACGATGTCGTTCATCGTGACGCTGGCGGCGTCGGTGTCGGCGTTCGGGGGCGGGGTCAGCTTCCCCGAGATCGGCGCCGCGTACCTGGTGGCGGCCGCCCTGGGCTCGGCGGCCCCGACGCCCGGCGGCCTGGGCGCGGTCGAGGCCGCGCTGGTCGGTGCCCTGACCGGCTACGGCATGCCCAGTGGCGCCGCGGTGTCGGCGGTGCTGACGTTCCGCCTGGTCACGTACTGGCTGCCGATGCTGCCGGGCTGGATCATGTTCCAGCGCATGCAGCGCCGCGAGGAGATCTGACTCAGCGGCGCCGCAGCAGCGGGTCGGCCACGAATCGGCGGAGGAACGCCCGCTGAGCGTCCCGGGGGCGGCCGTCGGGCTCGGCGCCCTCGGCGGCCAGGAGGCCGGTGGTCACCACGCACAGCCATTCGGTGGCGTCGGCCACCGTGACGCCCGCGCGCAGGCGGCCCTCCGCGGCCAGCCTGGCGACGAACGGCCCCACCAGCGGCTCGGTCAGGGCGACGAAGGCGCGGGGCCCGCCGCCGAGGCGGGCGACGGCCGCGGTGGCGTCCCGCCGGGCCAGCGCCCGGTACCACCACTCGGACCGCACGGCGTCCAGGGTGCGCAGGATGCCCTCGGCGATGCGCTCGGCGGGATCCTCGATGCCGGCGAGGGCGGGCGCCATCTCCTCGGCTCGGGCCCGGGCCAGGCGGGCCAACACCTCCCGCACGAGCTCGTCCTTGTCGGCCACGTGCCGGTACACGGTGGCCCGCGAGCAGCCGGCCAGCCGGGCGACCTCGTCGATGCGGACGTTGAGGGGTCCGTGGCGGCGCATAACCTCCTCGGCCGCGTCGATCAGCCGGGCCCGCACGGAGTCGTCGGCGGGCACCTAGAGGTCGACCCGGTCGTGGATCCGCCGCACCTCGACCGCCGCGACGTGGAAGTCGAGCAGTCGGGCCGCGATGTCGCGAGCCTGGTCCGCAGTCTCGCACTCGACCTCGTAGTACGCGGTGAGCTGGTCGCGTCCCGCCATGAACGGCCCGGTGCCGGCCGGCCCCTCCCACCGCAGCGTCGTCGTCTCCTCCGGCAGGACCAGGCCGGCACCGCCCACCATCACGCCGGCGGGGACCAGCTCGTCGCGCAGCGACGCGTGCTTGCGCCCGACCTCGTCGAGCTCGTCGGCGGTCATGGCCTTCGTCCGTTCGGGGTCGGCGTACATGAGGAGGGCGTAACGCATGAGGAGATGTTCCCTTGTCTGCAGGGCGGCGCGATGTTACGTTCACATCTTGAGACGAAACGGGAAATTGTCTCAGACCGGGGGGCCGGCCTTCGACCCGTTCGAGCCCGGGTTCGTGGCCTCGCCGTACGAGCAGTACGCCCGCCTGCGGGAGGCGGACCCGGTGCACTGGTCGGAGCTCCTCGGGGGGTGGGTCCTCACCCGCCACGAGGACGTGAACGCCCTGCTGCGGGACCCGACCATGAGCGTCGAGCTGGACAACGCCACCGCCACGCCGGCGGTCGAGCGCCAGCGCCGCCGCCAGGCGATGAGCAGGCGACCGTCCGACACGCTGGTCCTGCGGGACGACCCCGATCACCAGCGTCTGCGCCGGCTCATGCAGCGCCCGTTCGGGGCCCGGCCGGTCGAGGGGCTGCGGGCGCTCGTCGCCGCCGAGGTCGAGGCGGCGATGGCCGACCTGGCGCCCCGCGGGCGCATGGACGTGGTCGGCGACTTCGCCTACCCGCTGCCGGTGGCGGTGTTCAACGGGATGCTCGGGCTGCCCGACGAGGACGCGCCCCGGGTCCGGACCTGGATCGCGGCGGTGGCCCGCATGCTCGACCCGGTCATCGACGACGCCGAGCACGCTCGGTGTTCGGCGCTCATGGACGAGATGTACGACTACGTGGGCGACCAGATCGAGGCCAAGCGGCGCCACCCCGCCGACGACGTGCTCACCGCGCTCGTGGAGGCGGAGGAGGACGGCGACCGGCTCAGCCGGTCCGAGCTGATCGCCCAGGTGGCCACGCTCTACGTCGCCGGCCACGAGCCGACCATGTCGCTGATCGGGACCGGCCTGCTCGCCCTGATGCAACGCCCCGACCAGCTGGCCCGCCTGCGGGCCGAGCCCACGCTGCTGCCGAACGCGATCCAGGAGCTGGCCCGCTACGACGGCCCCAACCAGTTCGTGCGGCGCATCGCCCGCGAGCCGCGCCGCGTCGGCGGCCGGGACATCGCCGCCGGCGACGTGCTCTATCTGGCGGTGGGGGCGGCCAACCGCGACCCCGAGCGCTGGGACGACCCCGACGAGGTCCGGGTCGACCGTCCCGACGCCGACCGCCACCTGCAGTTCGGCGGCGGCGTCCACCACTGCCTCGGGACCCACCTGGCCCGGCTCCAGGCCGAGGTGGCCCTGGGCGCACTGGTGGCGCTCGACGACCTGGCGCCGGCCGGCGAGCCCGTGTGGAGCGAGCGCATGGTGATCCGGGGCCTCCAGCGCCTCGACGTCACGTTCCGCCCGCGGGCGGCCTAGGGGCGGCCCAGCGGCACGATCTCGTGGCAGACCACGGCGCCGTCCTCGAACACCAGGCGGCCCATGGTCCGCTCCGGCTGGCGCCGACGCTGCACCGCGGAGCCGGGGTTGAACAAGCGCTGGCCGTCCACGCCCTCCGCGTCCACCGGCTCGTGGCTGTGGCCGAAGACGACCACGCCGGCCTCGGGGAACCACCGGCGCATCCGGTGCTCGCGGCCGCCCCGGGCGCCGCTGTCGTGGACCATCGCCACGCGCACGCCGCCCAGCTCCAGCGCCAGGCGGTCGGGGAGCATGCCCACCAGGTCCCGGTCGTTGTTGCCGAGCACGGCGTGGACCGGCCGCCTCCGGCGCAGCGCGTCGAGCAGGTCACCGGTCACGACGTCGCCCGCGTGCAGGACGACGTCGGCCGCCTCGACCCCGTCCCACACCGCGGCCGGCAGCGGGGACAGATCGCCGCGCAGGTGCGTGTCGGCGAGGACGAGGGCGCGCACGCGGGGCACGCCCCCCATCCTCGCGGCTGGTCAGCGGCCGACGCGCTGGGCGGCGAACGCGCCGGTCATCTCCCGGTCGAACGCCGGCAGGTCGTCCGGCTTGCGGCTGGTCACCAGCACGTTGGGCCCGCCCGTGTCGACGATCACCTCGTTGTCGTCCCAACGGGCCCCGGCGTTGCGCAGGTCGGTGCGCAGGCTGGGCCAGCTGGTCACGTGGCGGTCGCGCACCACGTCCGCCTCCACCAGCATCCACGGCGCGTGGCAGATCGCGGCCACCGGCTTGCCGTGGTCGAAGAACGACCGCACAAACGCCACCGCCGCGCCGATCGTGCGCAGCCGGTCCGGGTTGACCACACCGCCAGGCAGGACCAGGCCGGCGAAGTGGTCGGGGTCGGCCTCGGCCACGGTCAGGTCGACCGGGAACCGGTCGGCCCTGTCGCGGTGGTTGAACGCCTGGACCTCGCCGCCCTCGGGCGCCACCAGCACCGGGTGCCCACCCTCGGCCTCGACGGCCTGCCAGGGATCGGTCAGCTCCACCTGCTCGACGCCCTCGTTGGCCACCAGGAACGCGATCTCCGCGCCTGCGAGTCGGTCAGCCATCGTCGTCCTCCTCTCCTCGTGTCCTCGTCCCTACGCGCCTACCCGCCTGCCGGGCCGGGAACACTGGGGACCTTGCGATCCTTCGTCCTGGCCCCGGCCGCGCTGGCCAAGTTGGAATTCGTGCACCGGGCAGCGGCCGGCGATCCGGGGTAGACGAGAGCCGTGGCGCCCACCGACGACTTCGACGCCCTCGTCTCCCGGCTGGATCCGGCGATGGTGGTCGTGACGACGGCCCAGGGCGGCGCGCGGTCGGGCTGCCTGGTCGGCTTCCACACCCAGTCGAGCATCGAGCCCCGCCGTTACTGCCTGTGGCTGTCCCGGGCCAACCACACCTACCGGGTGGCGCTGCTGGCCTCCCACCTGGCGGTGCACGCGCTGACCGGCGACGACCGCGACGTTGCCGAGCACTTCGGATCGCTGACCGGCGACGAGGTCGACAAGTTCGCCGGGCTGGCGTGGACGCCAGGGCCCGACGGCGTGCCACTGCTCGACCGCTGCCCGCACCGGATCGTGGTCCGGCGGGTCACGCTGGTCGACGACGGGGGCGACCACGTGTGCTTCGTCACCGAGCCGGTGGCGGCCGAGTCCGGCGGGCCGTTCACGCCCCTGCGCCTGCACGACGCCGCCGACATCGAGCCCGGCCACGCGGCCGACGAGGGGAGCGACGGGTAGGCCGGTAGCGTCCGGGCATGGCCACCGAGGTCCACGACGCCCCCGACCGCTCCCGCTACGAGGTCACGGTCGACGGCATCCTGGCCGGGTTCGCCGAGTACACCGATCGCGGGTCGGCCCGGGTCTTCACTCACACGGAGGTGTTCGAGGCGTTCGAGGGCAAGGGCGTGGGCGCCGTGCTGGCCCGGCATGCGCTCGACCACGTCCGGGCCTCCGGCCGCACGGTCATCCCCCGGTGCCCGTTCATCCGGGCCTGGATCGACCGCCACCCCGACTACGCGGACCTGGTCGTCAGCGCACCGGGATCTCACCGCCCAGGCTGAACGGCGGCTCGAGCTCGAGGCGGTCGCCGCTCCAGAAGCTGCCGGGGTCGTACCAGCTGGCGGGCCGCTTGGCCGGGAGCAGGCCCATGGCCTGGTAGGTCGTGGCCACCAGCTCGGCGCAGTAGATCGTCTCCAGCGACGCCTTGCGCCGCAGCCGCCCGTTGATCCACTGGCGGATCAGGCCGGCGCTGGTGGGGAAGGGCCGGCCGTCGAGTCGGTCGATGACCTGCATCAGCCGGTCCTCGTGGTGCCGCTCGATCGCGCCGTCGAGCAGGCGGACCCAGGCCCGCTGGCCGTAGCGCTCGCGCCAGTTGGTGACGGCGTCCGCCAGCACGTGGAGCTGCACGCCCCGCTGGTGCTCGCCGGTCCAGACGTCGGGCAGCGACCGGCCCAGCTCGGCGTGCCACAGCAGCGGGGGCAGGTCGTCGACCGCGACCACCATGCCGACGTGGTTGACCGGGCTGTTGGTGGCGGCCCGGATGGCCCGGTCGGCGATGGACCGCCCCCGGAACAGCCACAGGTCGCCGGTCGAGGCGGTGGTGACGGCTTCGTCGAGCGCGAGTGTGGCGATGCTCACGGCCGGTAGCGTACGGACCCGATGCGGCTCCGATGGAAGATCCTCGGCCTCGCCGGGCTGGCCGGCGTGGCCGCCACCGGCGTGGTGGTGGCCCGGCGCCGGCGGCACCAGAAGGCGTACGACCCCGATCAGCTGCGGGCGCGGCTGCACCAGCGCCTCGCCGAGGTGTCGGGTAATGGTGATCAGGCGGCCCGCACCTCGACAAGGAGGTAGCGCCAGGGCGTCCCGTCCTGATGGACGTGGCAGGTGAGCTGGGCCGGCGCGGCTCGCTCCCGCCGCACGACGACCTCGAGCGTCGCGCCGTCCCGCTGCTGGACGAGCACGGCGACGGTGCCCTCCGGTCCCGGCTCGGCGGACAGCACGCTCACACCGTCGAGCCGGCGCTCGTCGAGGTGGCGGCGACCGAAGTACTCGGCCGCCTGCACGAGCGGGGCGAAGCAGCTCCGGCCGCGGTAGTGGTCGAGGTCGAGGATCCCGGCCCGGTGGTCGGCCAGCATGCGGGCGGCCGAGGCGGGCTCGACCCGGCCGTAGTACACGCCGTCCGGCAGCGACACGACGTTGGCAGCGAAGCGGTCGCCGCCGACGTGCGAGCACTCCCACACGTCGGGCGACGCGGCGTCGACCAGCGACCGGACCACCGGGCGGCCCAGGTCGGCGCAGCACGGGTCGTGGCGGCCGTTGGTGCACACGAGGTGGAGCCCGGGCGGCCCCGCGTCGCCCAGCCCCGGCGGGTCGGGGAACGCGAGCAGGCCCATGTCGATGCGGAGCAGCGCCGCGGGGTCGCCCATGGGCAGCGTGAGCTGCTCCAGCCACCGCCGCTCGGCCCCGCTGTGGGCGAGGAACACCTGCCGCTCGCCCGCCTGGCGGCGGTCGCCGGGCCGCCGGGCCAGCAGGACCCGGACGCGGTGGCGGCGGGCGCTGTCCTCCAGCGCGGCGCCGACCTCCGGGTCGAGGCGGCTCTCGTCCAGCGCCTCGGCGCCCCATGCTCCGGGCTGCTCGACCACGAACCAGCGCTGGACCCGCGAGGCGGTGCCGATCTGCGGCTCGTCCCGGGCCAGCGATTCGGCGGCGCAGCGTAGGCCGAGCGGTTCAGCCATCGCCGGGCGGGGCGCCGGTCCGCAGCACACCCTCCCGGACCAGGCGGCGGGCGAGGACCAGCCGGCTGGGCCCGTCGAGCAGGTCGGCCAGGTCGCCCACCCGGTGGGAGCCGCCGTCGAGCAGTCGGCGCACGGCGGGCTCGACGGCGAGGGGGATCACCACCCGGCGGTCGCCGAGCGTGAGCCGCAGCGCGTCGCCGTCGACGCCGACGTGGAGGATCGTCGCCGGCCGCCGCCGCACGACCGTGGCGTCGTCCAGGGCGTCGAGCCCGAGCACCTCGCCCAGTTGGCCGTCGAGGACCGGCGTGCGGTTGGCCACGAATCGGTCCCGCAGGGTTGCGGCCACGGCGGCGGGGTCGACCCGGCCGAGCCAGTCGACCAGGTCGGCAACGGTCCCCTTGACCGCACCGGCCGCCTGGTCGTCGTCCCAGGGCCAGCCGGTCGGCAGCGAGCGGCGGAAGGCGACGTCGTCCGCGGCCGCGTCGACCAGCGCTCGGAGGACGTCGTGGGTGGTGGTGGCCAGGATCCCGAGGGTCAGGTGGAGCGACACGCCCTCCTGGGCGGTCGCCGAGTGGACGACCCCGCGGGGCAGATAGAGGGCGTCGCCGGCCGAGAGGTCGGCCTCGAACAGCACGGGGCTGGCGGTGGCCGCCTCGTGGTCGGAGACGTGGCGCGGGAGCGGCGTGTCGAGCACGGGCTCCCGCACGACCCAGTGCTTGGCGCCGGCCACCTGGAGCACGAACACGTCGTGGGTGTCGTGGTGCGGGGCCAGGCCGGCGGCGCCGGGCGGCGTCAGGTAGGCGTTGGCCTGGACGGGGTGGCCGAGGGCCAGCTCCAGTTGGCGGCAGAACCGGGTGGCCGGCTCCCACCACCGCTGGAGGCCCTGGAGGACGACGGTGGCGCCGTCTGCGAACAGGTCGACGGCGCGGCCGGGGTCGATGAGGTCGTCGATCTCGGTGCTGCCGGTGCGGGCGCTGCGGGTGTAGCGGCGCGGGGGGATGGCCTCGCCGTCCTGCACAAGCCGGAACGCGGGCCGGCGCAGCCCGGTGACGGTGAGGGCGCGGTCGACGTCGGCCACGGAGAGCACGTCGTCGAAGCCTGCGGGGTGGCGCCAGCGATGTGGCGCCACCCCGAAGATGGTCGACCGGAACGTCTCAGGGTCGCCGACGCAGCGGCGGAGCGCGTCCGGGGAAGAGAACTCGGTCATTGGCGCACCCTTCGGGATGCGCGCAATGACCGATCGACCCTGCGGGCCGAGCAACGCACTGTGCTGATGGTTCGCTCGCTGCGCTCGCTCAGCTGTCCGTCTGATCGGAGTCGCTGTCGGCGGGGCCCTCGTCGGGATCCACGCCGTCGGCGTCGTCCTGGCCGTCTGCCGAGTCGGTGGTGTCGTCGTCGGCCGTCTGGCTCGCACGCTCGTGGCGCCACTCCGTGGCGATGTCCTCGTCCTTCAGCCCGGAGATCACGTCAGCCATGTCAGCTCCTCGTCACGGTGGGATTGCAGGCCCGACGCTAACCGGCGGCGGGCGGTTCAAACAGGGGTGTCGTGGGAGATCGCGTCGAGCTCGGCGACCTCGGCCACCAGGCGGTAGGACGCCAGCCGGTCGGCGGGGTCGTGGGTGAGGGTCGTGACCATCAGCTCGTCGGCGTCGGTGCGCTCGAGCAGCTCGTCCAGGCCGCGCCGTACGGCCGCGGGCCCGCCCACGATCTGGGAGGATGTCCAGCCCCGGATCGCCTCCTTCTCCGAGGGGGTGAAGCGGTAGGAGGCGGCCTCCTCGGGCGTGGGGTAACGGCCCGGGCGACCGGAGCGCAGCCGGAGGAACGCGAGCTTGCCCGACCCGGCCAGGTACGCGGCCCGCTCGTCGGACTCCGCGGCGACGACGCTGACGCCGAGCATCACGTACGGGGCGGACAGGACGTCCGAGGGCCGGAACGAGCGGCGGTACATCTCCAGCGCCGGCAGCGTGTTGCCCGCCGCGAAGTGGTGGGCGAACGAGAACGGCAGTCCCAGCAGGCCCGCGGCGCGGGCCGAGTAGTCACTGGACCCCAGCAGCCAGATGGCGGGCCGGTAGCCGAGGCCCGGGACGGCCGTGATCGACCGGAACGGGTGGTCCTCGGGGAAGGCACCGTCGAAGTAGCCGATCAGCTCGACCAGTTGCTCCGGGAAGTCGTCGGCGTCCAGGCCCCGTCGGGAGCGGCGCAGCGCCAGCGCGGTCAGCCCGTCGGTGCCCGGCGCCCGGCCGATGCCGAGGTCGATGCGGCCGGGGTGCAGCGCCTCCAGCATCCCGAACTGTTCGGCCACGACCAGCGACGCGTGGTTGGGCAGCATCACGCCGCCCGAGCCGAGGCGGATGCTGGAGGTCACGCCCGCGGCCAGGGCCAGCAGCACCGCGGGTGCGGAGCTGGCGATGCCCGGCATGTTGTGGTGCTCCGCCACCCAGTAGCGGCGGTAGCCGAGCCGCTCGGCCTCGGCGGCCAGCGTCAGCGAGGCCCGGAGGGCCGCAGCGGGGTCAGACCCCTCGCCGACAGGGGCGAGGTCGAGGACCGACAGCGGGGCGGGAAGGGTTGGCACCGCCCCGTCCCAACGCGCAAGGGCGGCGCTCTGTTCCGAGCGCCAGCCGGTCCGGGGGGTCTCTGCGCGCCACAGAGGCCCCCCGTGCGCTGGCCGCGGGCACAGCCGAAGTCCCGCGGCCGGATCAGTCAGCGATCCTGGTGGGCCTGCTCGCGGGCCTCGTGGACCTGGGCCTCGGCCCGGGCCCGGGCCGCCTCGGTCTCCTTGCGGGCGACCTCGCGCTCGGCGTCGGCCTTGTCCTGCTGGGCCTCCCCCTCGCGGCGGAGGTCGTCGTCGTCACTGAGCGCGCCCGCAGCTTCCTTGACCTTGCCCTTCGCGCCCTCGACGGCGCCCTTGAGACCGGACTTCGTGCCGGAGTCACCCATGGAAAGATCCTCTCTCTTGGCTTACACGGATCTCTTCCCCGGGGCGGGGCGTCAAACCCGGTCGAACGCGAAAGGCACTGTGACATGACACACAGTGGTGGACACGTGCTGGGCGTCGACGGCTGCAAGGCGGGCTGGGTGGGCGTGGTGCTGCCCGCTGACCCGGAGGGGAATGAACCCGTGCGGGCCGTGCTGGGCGTGACACTGAGCGAGCTGGCCGCCAGGGCGGGCCCGGTGAATGCGGTCGGTATCGACATGCCCATGCGCCTGACCGACACGCCCTGGCCCCGCGCCTCCGAGCTGGCGGCCAAAGCCCACCTCGGCGCCAAGGGCAGCACGTTGTTCATCACCCCGCCCGCGTCGGCGTACGCGGCGGCCGACTACGCCGCCGCGTGCAAGGTGGCACTCCAGCTCAACGGCAAGGCCTTCAGTCGTCAGGCCTGGGCGCTGAAGCGCAAGATCGACGAGCTCGAGGCGTGGTGGCGATCGGCGGGGTGTGGCGTGTCGGAGGTCCACCCCGAGCTGTCGTTCGCCGAGCTGGCGGGTGGTGTCATCCGCCCTCCGAAGTCGACGTGGGCCGGGCTGGAGCTGCGCCGGGCCGCATTGGCCGAGGCGGGCATCGTGGTCCCCGCCGACATCGGCAAGGCCGGCCGCGCCGGGCCCGACGACGTGCTCGATGCGGCCGCGGCCGCCTGGACCGCCCGCCGCATCCTCGCGGGCACCGCGCGGAGCTTCCCCGACGTGCCGGTGGGGCGGGAGCAGGCGATCTGGGCCTGACTCAGACCACCTCGATCGCCAGCACCTCGCGGACGTCGGCCGAGCTGCGGCCGAGGTGGAGCTCGTAGCGGCCCGGGTCGATGCGCCAGCCGGGTCCGGCGATGCCGCCGGACGAGCGGGTCATCGGTACGTGGGACGCCCGGCCGGCCACCTCGTCGCGGTCGGGTTGGGACGGCGCCCAGTAGGCGAAGGCCCGGTCGTCGAGCGCCAGCTCGACCGTCGCGGTCTCGCCGGGGTCGAGCCAGACCTTGGCGAAGGCCCCCAGCTCCCGCGGCGGGCGGACCACCGGGCCCGGTGGGGGAGCGACGTAGCACTGGACCACCTCGGCGCCCCGCCGGGTCCCGGTGTTGGTCACCGGCACGAGCACGACCAGCGGCTCGCCCGGCCGGATCACCGGCGACGACAGGGCGGCCTCGCCCCACGACCAGGTCGTGTAGGAGCCGCCGTGGCCGAACGGGAACCGTACCGGCAACCGCCGGGCCTCGTACCAGCGGTAGCCGATCAGCACGCCCTCGCCGTAGCGGACGTGACCGGCCTCGCCGGGGAAGTTGCCGTGCGACGGGTTGTGCTCCAGCCGCTGGGGCAGCGTGGTCGGGAGGCGCCCGGCGGGCTCGGCGTCGCCGAGCAGCACGTCGGCCAGCCCGCCAGCCATCTCCTGGCCACCGAACCAGATCTGCAGCAGGGCCCGGGCCTCCGGCGCCCAGTCCATCGTCACGGGGGCGGCGGCGTTGACCGCCACCACGGTCGCCGGGTTGGCGTCCATCACCCGGCGGACGAGTTCGTCCTGGCGGCCGGGCAGGTCCATCGACTCGCGGTCGTGGCCCTCGGACTCCCACTCGCCGGTGGTGCCGACCACCACGACCGCCACGTCCGCCGCGGCGGCCGCGGCCACGGCCCGGTCCATCAGGTCGGCCGGCTCCGGCGACCGCCAGCCGATGCGCAGCCCGCCCGAGTCGCGGCCCTCTCGGGTGGCGAACTCGACGACCACGTCGACGGGCCGGCCGGCATCCAGGTGGACGCCGGCGCCGACCTCGACGCTACCCATCCCGAAGAACGACGTCCCCCGGGGCGGCGGGTTCGTGAACCCGTCGAGCACGGTCCGGCCGTCGACGATCACCCGGGCCCGGCCGGCCTGGGTCAGCGTGACCTCGTGGGCGCCGGTCTCGGTCGGGATGACCACGGTGTGGGCCCGCAGCGACCAGCCGCCCGGTTCCAGGCCGGGGACCGGCGGTTCGAACGCCACCAGGTCGGCGGCGGGGGTGTGCGAGTGGTGGACCGGCTCGCCGTCGAGCCCGGTGTTGGCGAACCAGTCGACGGCCAGGCCGGGCCGCCCCTCGCCGGGTGCTTCGGTGCCGGTCCCGCCCAGCACGGGCACGTTGCGGCGGTTGTCGCAGCCCCGCTCGTGGACCACGGTCACGCCGTCGCCGAGCGCGTCCCGCAGCGCCTGCAGCGGGGTCACCAGGTACGACGCCCGCAGCGCGGCCGAGCCGCCACCCATGATCTGGGCCCGGTCGGCGTTGGGGCCGACGACCGCCACGGTCCCCAGCGCGCCCCGGTCGAGGGGCAGCAGCCCGTCGTTGGCCAGCAGCACCATCGACTCGGTGGCGGCGCGGCGGGCCACGGCCCGATGGCCCGGCTCGTCGACAGACACGTCCTCGCCCGGCTCGCCGCCGTCGAGCGCGCCGAGGCGCTCGAACACCGACAGCAGCCGGGTGACCTGGGCGTCCACCGCCTTCTCGTCGACTTCGCCGGCCCGCACCGCGTCGGCGAGCGCGGGACCGAACGCCCGGGCCGGTCCGGGCATCTCCAGGTCGACGCCGGCGGCTGCGGAGGCGGCGGTCCCGGTCACCCCGAACCAGTCGGTGACGACGAAGCCGTCGAAGCCCCACTCGCCCCGGAGGATGCCCTCCAGCAGCTCGGCCTGCTCGGTGCACCAGCGCCCGTTGACCCGGTTGTAGCTGGTCATGACCCCGAGCGACCCGCCCTCGGCGACGGCCAGCTCGAACGGGCGCAGGTAGAGCTCCCGCAGCGCCCGCTCGTCGATGTCCGAGCTCATCGTGTAGCGCTCGGTCTCGGCGTCGTTGCCGACCAGGTGCTTGACCGTGGTGGCCACGCCCTCGGCCTGCGCCCCCCGGACGTACGCGGCCGCCAGTTTCCCGGACAGCAGCGGGTCCTCGGAATAGCACTCGAAGTTGCGGCCCGCGAGCGGGGAGCGGTGCATGTTCACCGTCGGAGCCAGCAGAACCCGGGCGCCCTTGGCCCGGGCCTGGGCGCCGATCACCCCGCCGACCGCCTCGACGACCTCGGGGCTCCAGGTGGCGCCGAGCGCGGTCCCGCACGGCAGGCAGGCCGACGTCGGCCCGCCCGGCCCCATCACGGTGCCCCGGGCGCCGTTGGGACCGTCGCTGAGGCGGACGGCGGAGATCCCGAGCCGGGGCACGGCCGCCGTGTGCCACAGGTCGGCGCCGGCGGTCAGCGCGGCCTTCTCGTCCAGCGTCAGCTGGGCGACCAGCGCCGCCACCCGCTCGCTGGTCACGGCGCCACCGACTCCCACCCGGCGAACCCGGAGGGGTCGTGGCGACCCATGGTCCCGTGCTCGAACAGGCCCCAGCCCTCGGCGCCGTCGCAGGTGGCCCGACCGACGTGGTCGATCACGCCGAACGGCATGCGGCCGGCCACCGCCGGGTCGGTCAGGTCGTAGACGGCGCCCTCGACCCAGCCCTCGCCCCGCCACTGCCCGTGCCCCCAGTCCGGGTCGCCGCCGTAGCCGGCGCCGACGTGGAGAGCCACGTAGCCGAGCGAGTCGACCTCGAGCGACAGCGGCTTGCCGCCCCGCTCGGTCAGCTGGATCGACGCCCGCTCGGGGATGCGGGTGCCGGGCGTGTAGGCGATCTCGATCTCCGGCCAGCCCAGCTGCTCGACGCGGCCGTCGGGCCAGACCCGGGTGGCGTCGTTGAGCGTGCGGAACCCGTCGGGGCCCTCCTGCACGATGACGAGGATCGCGAAATCGTCGAACCGCAGCGGCACGTACAGCCACCACAGCCCGGCGCTGGGATCCTCTGCGGGCCGCCCGGCGGGCTCGCCCTCGCCCACGGGCCGGATGCCCCACGACCGGTCCCGGGTCCCGACCCACACGTCGGGGTCGACGGCGATCTCGTCCCCGTCGACCCGCAGCGTTCCGGACCAGGTGCCGACCTGCGCGAACCGCGAGGCGTCAAGGATGGCCCGGGCCCCGGAGCGCATGATGTGGCGCTGCTCCATCACGGCCGGGAACGAGCCTTCCCACGTCAGGTCGAAGCCGAGACCGTGGTCGTCGCCGTCGCACACGAGGCGGATCTTCTGGAGCGGATCCACCACCTCGACCCGGTAGGGGCCGACGGCCGGGGCCAGCCGGTCGTCGTGGCCGAGGGTGTCCGAGCACCGCACCGTCCACTGGCGGTCGCCCCGCCGCACCGTCGCGTAGGCGTCGGTCACGCCGAGGTTCGGGTAGACGCCGGCCCCGGTGACCAGGAAGATCTCGCCGGTGCGGTCGTGGGCGTTGAAGTAGGCGCGGTCGTAGAAGTTGCGGTCGCTGGAGCCGACGTAGCGCAGGGAAAGCGGGGTCTGGTGGATCGCGTACTCGTCCAGGGGCACGGGCAGCATGGGCGTCCTCAGGTCCAGTAGGAGCCGGCGAGCATGCGCTCGAGCGGCCCGCGATTGTGCAGCAGGTTGTCGACTTCGGCGGGTGGCCCGACCTCGCCGAAGTGCACCGAGCGAGCCCCCGTGCGCAGGAACACGATGCCGTACTGGACGGCCGCCAGCGTCCCGTAGAACTCGAGGTCTCGGAGCGTGTGGCCGGTGGCGGCCTCGTAGGTGGCGGCCACGTCGTCCGCCCGCATGAAGTGGGGCATTCCGGGCAGGCCCATCACGCCGGCGATGTCGTCGAAGATGCGGTGGGCGTAGATGAGCCAGCCCACGTCGAGCTCCCGGGGGCCGAGCGTGGCCATCTCCCAGTCGAGCACCGCGACCGGCGCGAAGCCGTCGTAGAGGACGTTGCCGATGCGGGAGTCGCCCCAGCTGAGCACGGTCGCGCCCTCCTCGGCCGGCCAGTGGGCCTCCAGCCAGGCGAACACCCGCTCGATCAGTGGCGAGGGGAAGCCCGCGGCCGCCGCCCAGTCGTACCAGGCCCTGGCGGTGGCCACCCGCCGGGCGAGGGGCGTGTCGCCCGGGGCGTCGGGCGTGAGGAACCCGAACCGCTCCTCGGGGCGGTCGATGGCGTGCAGGCGCGCGAGCACGTCGACGCTGGCGTCCTGCAGGCAGCGCTGGTCGCCGGGGTCGGCGTCGTGGAGCCAGTTGTCCCCGAACGTGTACGGCATGACGTCCGGTGGGACCCGGCCGTCGACGTGGCCCATCACGAAGAACGGCGCCCCCAGCGGCCCCGGGTCGGGCTCGGACCACCACACCCGGGGCACCGGGACGTCGGTCAGCTCGCCCACGAGCCGGATCACCTCGTACTGGCGATCGAGGTCGTAGCTCGGGAACACGGGGACGTCGGCCGGGTCGGGCGCCATGCGGGTCACGAGCCGCTCCTCGCGGGGCGCGCCGTCCTCGGTCCAGGCGGCGGTCACGAGCAGCGTCTCGCTCGACATGCCGTTGGTGTCGGTGCTCGCCAGCGAGGTCACCTGCGGCTCAGCACCGGTGGGCAGCCGGCCGGCCAGCCACGCCTCGAACCGGTCCCGCAGCACGGCGTGGTCGCGGCTGGACCGCGCCATCTCGCTCATCCGCTCCCCCTCCCTGCCCGGCGGACCGCGCCGGGTGGGCAACTGTCTCGGAGCGCCGCCGGGCTGTCAAGCGGGCGGGACCGGCCGGACGGCAGTAGTGTGACATTCGACACAGCACCGGGGGAAAGGGGCAGCCGTGGAACGTGACGACGGGACGATCGACTGGGATGCCGCCTTCGAAGCCCTCGTCGCCGACCTGCGTCCACCGCGCGCCTCGCGGGTGGCCCGCGTGGCCGGGCAGGCAACGGGCGCCTGCATCCTGCTGCTCATCGCGGCGTGGATGCTGCTGTCCCTCGTCGCTGAGTCGCTGGACGACCTCGGGCGCCCCTGGCTCTAGCTAGCGGGGGCGCCCGACGTCGTCGCAGCCGCGGTTCACGTGCGGCGCCTACGCGGCCTGACGCACGGTCAGCTGGTTGCTGACGTCGACCACGCCGGGGATGTCCCAGGCGTCGTCGCCGGCGACGCGCTTGGCGATCGAGGTGTCGACCTCCCCACCGAGCACGATCACCCGGTGGTCGACGTCGACGCGGATCGCCGCGTCCTCGGTGTAGGGGTTCTCGTTCAGCCGGTGCACGAGCGTCGACTTCATCTCGCGGTCGTTCGGCAGTCGCTCGGCGGGTACGTCCTGCCACGAGTACGTGGTGCGGCCGGTGCGGTTGATCCAAGCCATCCTGGGTCTCGCTCCCCATGGTGAGGCCGACAGGGTCAGTCCCGGGCTACCCAGAGAATTCGTGGTTTAACGCCGATCTGCCGCATCCGCAGCCATCCGCAGGTCAGCGACCATGCCGTCGAGGGCGGCGCGCCGCTCCGCCGCCGCCCGCTGCCGGACCACGGCTGCCGGATGGACGGTCGCGACCGCCAGGCGACCATCCCCAAGCTGGTGGACCCGCCCCCGCAGCGACGCGATCGACAGGGCCTTGCCGAACACCGCCCGGACCGCGGTGGTGCCCATGGCCACCACCACCTCGGGGTCGACGCGCCGCAGTTCCTCGGACAGCCACGCCGAGCACGCCACCACCTCGGTGGCGCTGGGCGCCTTGTGGATGCGACGTTTGCCGCGCGGCTCCCACTTGAAGTGCTTGACCGCGTTGGTGACGTAGACGCGGTCGCGGGCGATGCCCGCGCCCGCCAGGCCCTCGTCGAGCACCCGCCCGGCCGGCCCGACGAACGGCTCGCCCGCCAGGTCCTCCTTGTCGCCGGGCTGCTCGCCGACCAGCAGCAGCGGTGCCGGCACCGGGCCCTCGCCGAACACCGTCTGCGTCGCCCGCCGGTAGAGGTCGCAGCGGGTGCAGCTCTCCGCGTCGGCCGCGGCGGCCCGCAGCTCCCGGGCGGCGGCGCCCCGGCCCTCGATCGTCACCGGCTCAGGCCCCGAGCATGTGCCGGCGGAGCTGGCGCACCGCCCGCCGCAGCAAGCGGGACACCTGCATCTGGCTGCAGCCCAGCACGTCGGCGATCTGGGACTGGGTGCGCTCCTCGACGAAGTACATCTGGAGCAGCTCCCGGTCGTCGTCCGAGAGCAGCTCGAGGCTCTGGAGCAGCGCGGTGCGGTTCTCGATGCCGACGAAGCCCCGGTCGAGCCGGCCGATCACCTGCTCGGCCTGCAGGCCGCTGGCGGGGTCGGGGGCGTCGAGCGAGGTCGTGGCCCGCACCTCCTCGGCCCGCTGCGCTTCGAGGACCTCGCGCTCGTCCACGCCGATGAAGTCGGCGATCTCGCCCGGGGACGGTGCCCGGCCGAGGTCGTGGGTCAGCAGCTCGTGGGCGTCGCGCACCGGGCTGGCCAGCTCGTGTACCCGCCGCGGGACCCGGATGGCCCACCCCGAGTCCCGGAAGTGGCGGCGCAGCGATCCCACGATCGTGGGCTTGGCGAACGCCAGGAACGGCTTGCCCCGCTCGGGGTCGAAGCGCTGCAGCGCCAGCATCAGCGCCTCGTACGCCACCTGGGTCAGGTCGTCGATCGGCTCGCCCCGGCGGTAGTGGCGGCGGGCCTGGGCCTCGGCGTGGGGCCGGTAGCGGTCGACGAGCGACTGCAGGGCGGCGTCGTCGCGGTCGCGGCAATAGCGGACGTGCAGGCCCCACAGCTCGACGTCGACCGCCGGCCGGTCCGCCGCGCCGGCCAGCCACCGGCGCTCGACCTGGTCGGCCGGAACGGTCAGCAGCGTGCGGGCCCGGTCCGACGCCTCGGCCGAGCGGGCGAGGGCGCGGCGGCAGCGTCGCATCTCGCGGGCGAGCGTGGCGGTCGTCACTCCACTTCCGTTCCCGTCCCCGGCGCCGGGTACACGTGTGGCCGGTGGCGGCCAGGGGTACGCCTCGTCGGGTCCCGACTCCTAGGATCGCTCCGGTGCCGCGATGACCCCTGCCGACGACCCGACCCAGCTCCTGGCCGACCTGCGCGCCCGCCTGGAGACGTCGACGGCCGAGATCGACGCCCTCGCCTCCTCGCTGGCCACCACCCGAGGCCTGGCCGACGACCTCGAGACCCTGGTCGACGTGCTCCTCGGGCTCGGCGGGTCGCACGTGCTGGTGATCGACGACGACCGCCGCATCCGCGGGCTCAGCCGGGCCGCGGCCGACGAGCTGGACGGCGCTGCGGTCGGCAAGCCCCTGTCGTCCGCGGTGCCCGACGAGCTGTTCGACGAGGTCGTCCAACGCCTGGACTCCGAGCCCCAGGGCACCCGCCCGCTGGCCTGCGCCGGCGCCGACGTGTACCGCCTCCCGGGTGGGGGAGCGGTGCTGGTGCTGGGACCATGAGCGGCGCACAGCCGCCGCCCGAGGGTGTAGCCCCCGAGGCCAAGGGTAGACACGAACCGTCGGCTGAAGGAAGGTCCATGGATCCGCTCGCAGGCCGCATCGAACTGTCGCTCCCGCCGGACAGCCGCTACATGCGACTGGCCCGGCTCATGGCCAGCGGCGTGGCCACCACGTCGGGGCTGCCGCTCGAGGAGGTCGAGGACTTCCGCATCGCCGTCGACGAGCTGTGCGCCACTCTCATCGAGATGGGCGACGGCGACCAGGTCCGGCTCGCGTTCGAACTGGAACCGGACTCGCTGCTGGTCATCGGGACGACCCGCAGCGCGCCGGGGGAGACGATCGACGAGGAGCGGCTGTCGCTCAGCCGCCAGATCCTGGACGTCGTGACCGACGGCCACGAGCTGACTCAGGACGGCGAGAGCGTGACGTTCCACGCCCGCAAGCTCGTGCGGGCGCGCGGGGTGAGCTGACGCTCAGGTCACCGGGACGCCGAGCGTCTCCCGGAGGCCGGTCATCTCCAGCAGGCGGCGGAGCGGCTCGGACACCTGCGTCAGCCGGAGCGTGACGCCGCGCTCGTCGGCCTCGTTGCGGGCGAGGAGCAGCGCCCGGAGCCCCGCCGAGTCGGCGAAGGACAGCGTGGCGGCGTCGATCTCCACCGCCGTGGCACTCCGGCCGAGCGCATCCTCGACAGCCGCGCCGAGCTGCGGCGACGAGTGGAGGTCGAGCTCTCCCGACAGCTCGATGATCGCTCGGGACTCTTCCCAACGAGTCGAGACGATGATCGACTCCTGCGGATCGCTCATGGCGGGACTCCCAATGACTTCCTGGGGTGCGGTACGGGTGGGGTGCGGGGCCATCGTGCCACGACCGGGGGAGCCGGGCATACCTGGGCCCGCCGGTCACTCCTCGGCGATCGAGTCCACCTCGGGTGCGGTGGCCAGCGTCGACAGCCAGGAGCGCAGCGCGTGAGGCGCGCCGGTGACCTCGGTCGTGAGCACGTAGCGCCCGCTGTCCTTGAGCACCGTGAGCTTGGAGCTGTCGACGTCGTCGGACGGGAACCGGTCCACGACGGTCGCCGGCTCGATCCCCGGGACGAGCTCGAGCCGGATGCTCAAGGTCGACCGGGACCAGCGCCGGTCGATGAGGTTGCGGATCGGCCGCAGCAGCACGAGGCCGCCGAGCAGCACGGCGGTGCCGACGGCGCCGCTGGTGACGTCGCCGACGCCGCAGGCGAGGCCGATGGCGGCCACGGCCCACAGGCTGGCGGCGGTGGTGAGGTTCCGGACGTTGTTGCCCTGGCGGAAGATGACGCCCGCGCCGAGGAAGCCGATGCCGACCACCACGTTGGAGGCCACCCGGGTGACGTCCGCCTGGATCGTCGAGTTGGCCCGCAACTGGTCGAACTCCAGGAACCCGAGCGTCGAGATCACGCCGAACAGTGCGGCGCCGACGGCCACGGCGATGTGCGTGCGCAGGCCGGCCGGCTGGTCGCTGGCCTCGCGCTCCGCGCCCACCAGGCCGCCCAGCACGGTCGCCCCCAGGAGGCGGACGACCACGTCCACGTCCAGCTCGAAGCTGGTGGCTGCCCACATCACGGCGCCATCTCTACCCGGTCTGGACCGCCCGCACTCGCGAGCCGGGGTTGCGGCCCGCCCCGGGCGGGAACACGCTGGCGGGCGGGCCGACCCGGGAGAGGAGCGCACATGTCCGAGCGGGACCCGATCGAGGCCGGGAGCGAGGCGTCCGAGCTGCGGCGCCAGCAGCAGGACGAGGCCGCCGGAGTGTGGGGCGCCACGGCCCTGACCCGCGGGCAGGCGCGCGGCGCCGTGCTCGGTGGGCTGGTGGGCGGCGTCATCGGCGCGGTGCTGTTCCTGCCGCTGGCCGTGATCCCCGTCGACGCACCCGTCTGGGCCCGGATCGTCGTCGTGATCCTGCTCGGCTTCGTGGCCGGCGCGACCGCCGGGGCGGTCTACTTCGGCGGCCGAACCCCCGAGCTCGAGGGCGAGACCGACGACCCGGTCACACCCTGACGTCGAGGACCAGCTGCTCGTTCCGGTGGGTGAACACGTAGCGGAACCCGCCGACGTCGGCAGCCGCGGCCACGTCCAGGTCGAGCAGGCCGTCGTTCTCGCTCCAGCGGTCGAACAGGGCGACCATCTCGTCGTGCTCCACCCGGTCGTCGCTCGGCAGGAAGCTCATAGACAGTGGCAGGCCCCGGGGGACCCTCGTGCCGTCGATTTCCAGCGTCTCCAGCGGGATGATGTCGAGCAGGACCCGTTCCGGGCCGTCGTCGAAGGCGATGAGCTGGCAGACGGACATGATCACACCGCGCAGGATCCGGGGATGTCGGTCAGGGTGTCCTTCATCCGGGCCAGGCTGGCCCGCAGGAGGCGGGAGACCTGGACCTGGCTCACGCCGACCAGCTCGGCGATCTGGGACTGGGTGAGCCCGCCCATGTAGCGCAGCTCGACGATCCGGCGCTCGCGGGGCGGGAGCTCGTCGAGCAGGCTGGCCACGGTGGCGGCGGCGTCGACCGCGTCGAGCCCGGTGTCGAGGTCGCCCAGGGTCGACAGGTCGTCGAGCTCGCCGTCCTCGCTGGTTGCGGCGAGCGGGGTCTTGCGGTAGCAGCGGGCGGCTTCGAGCGCCTCCAGCACTTCCTCGACGGGGACGCCGGCCTGGCTGGCGATCTCCTCGACGGTGGGGGAGCGGCCCAGAAGCTGGCCCAGCTCGTTCACGGCCACCTTCACGGTGTGCTGCAGGTCCTTGGCCCGCCGGGGCACGTGCACCGCCCAGGTCGTGTCCCGGAAGTGGCGGCGAAGCTCGCCGGTGATGGTGGGCACGGCGAACGTGGCGAACGTGGCGCCGAAGTCGGGGTCATAGCGCTCGACGGCCTTGAGGACGCCCAGCAGCGCGACCTGGATGAGGTCGTCCAGCGGCTCACCCTTGTTGGCGAAGCGCTTGGCGCAGTGGAGCGCCAGCCAGCGATGGTCCTCGATGAGCTCGTTACGCAGCTTGCGGTCGCCGCTGGCCCGGTACCGGCGGAACCGGTCGGCGTCGTAACGTCGGTCGGCGTCGTCGCGTCGGTCGGCCGGTTGCGTGGCGTCACCACCGGCCGTGCGGCGGGCACGACGCACCTTCGACGGCAACATGTCGAGCGTGGCGGTCATGGTCGTGTGCACGGGTGCCTCCGCGGTGCGTGGGGCTTGCGGCCACCTGCTACCCACGACCTCCGCTGTTACACGGAAAGTTCGTCGCGGGCGGTCGCCCCCCTCGGGCGGGCGGGCCGTCGCTAGTCTCGGCGCCCGTGGACCTGGGCATCGCCGGACGCCGCGCCGTGGTCGCCGCCGCTTCGGGCGGGCTGGGGCTCGGCAGTGCGCGGGCGCTCGCACGCGAAGGAGTGGACCTCGCCATCTGCGGTCGCGACCCGGACAGGCTGGCGGCTGCCGTCGCATCCCTGCGGGACGAGCCGGGCGCCGGCCGGGTCGAGGGCCTGGTGGCCGACGTCTGCACGCCGGACGGCGCCGCCGCGTTCGTGGAGGAGGCCAGTGGCGTGCTCGGCGGGGTCGACATCCTCGTCGCCAACGCGGGCGGCCCGCCACCCGGGACGTTCGCCTCGACCGACCTCGACGCCTACGTTCCCGCGCTGGAGCTCAACCTGCTGTCCACCGTCGCCATGTGCCGGGCGGCCGTGCCGGCCATGGCCGAGCGGGGCTGGGGGCGCGTGGTCGCCATCACGTCGTCCACGGTGCGCCAGCCGGCGGGTGTGCTGATCCTGTCGAACACGGCGCGGGCCGGCGCGACGGCGTTCCTCAAGACCGTCGCCACCGAGGTCGCGCCCCGTGGTGTGACCGTGAACTCGGTCCAGCCGGGCCTGCACGCGACCGACCGGCTGCGCCAGCTCCACGGCGGCGACCTGTCGTCCGCGGCGGCCTCCATCCCGGCCGGCCGGGTCGGCGACCCCGACGACTTCGGGGCCGCGGTGGCCTTCCTGTGCTCCGCGCAGGCCGGCTTCATCACCGGCACGACGCTGCTGGTGGACGGCGGGGCCTACCCCGGCCTCGCCTGATCTCGCACGAGGAGAGGAGAGCGCGATGGGTGTGCGCCACGTCGTGGTGTTCCGGTTCCGCCAGGGCACGACCGCCGACCAGTCGGCGACCATCGCCGCCGAGCTGCGGAAGCTTCCGGCGGCGATCCCGGAGATCGCGTCCTACACGGTCGGCGAGGACGCGGGCCTCGTCGAGGGCACGTGGGACTTCGCGGTGATCGCGGACTTCGCCAGCGAAGCCGACTACTTCACGTACCGCGAGCACCCGGACCACCAGGCCGTCATCGCCCGGCACATCCAGCCGGTCGTGGACGAGCACGCGTCAGCCCAGATCGTCGTTCCCTAGACGACGAGGACGAGACCGCGGCGGGGACCCCGCGGTCCCCCACGCGCGCACTCCGCTCAGTCGACGCGCAGCTGGCTCGTCAGCTCCTCCCGACGAGCTTCGAAGTCGTCGAAGCCGATCTTCCCCGTCGTCGAAGGCGGCGTGCAGGTCGGCGAGCTGTGCCAGCACCGTGGCCTGGTCGGCCTCGGACGTGGTCGCCGCTGCGCCGTCGGTGTCGTCACCTTGCTCGGCCCGCTCGGCCTTCCGCTCCTGCTTGGCCTTGGCCTTGGCCTGCTTGTCGCGGTCTCGCTGGAGCTTGCCGAAGGTGGTACGCCGCCGTGACACGCCTGCTCAGACCACCCGGACGTTCTGCGCCTCGTCGCCCTTGCGACCAGGCCCCACCTCGAACTCGACCTTCTGGCCCGCCTCCAGTGAGCGGTAGCCGGAGCCCTGGATGTTCGAGTAGTGGACGAAGACGTCGTCCTCGCCGTCACGGGATATGAAGCCGTAGCCCTTCTCTGCGTTGAAGAACTTGACGGTACCGACTGCCATGGTGTCTCTGCCTATCTCTTCCGTGTCTGCCGGCCGAGCGAGCTTCGAGCGTCGACCGTGCGGCGACGAGGCTACGCCGTCGCGTGGCCGAGTGCGCGCTTTGTAGCGTGAAGCCGATGGTTCCCGAGATCGAGCGGGACACGGTCACCCTGGCCCGCCGCATCGCCGGGCTGGGCGAAGCCGAGCGCTCACGAGTCTTCGCGATGTCGTGGTGGAGCGAGCGCGTCATGGACTGGGCGATGGCCCGGCCCGCGTTCAAGACCCAGCTGTTCCGGTTCGTCGACGTGTTCCCCGCCCTGCGCGACGACGCCGACATCGCCGCGCACCTGCGGGAGTACTTCGGCGACGAGTCGCCCCGCCTGCTGGAGGCCGGCATCGGCGTGGCCGACCGACTGCCGCTCGGGTCCCGGCTCGAGGCCCGGGTGGCCCGCCGCAACATCCGGCGCATGGCCCAGCAGTTCATCGTGGGCGCCACGCCCGACGAGGCGGTGGCCGGCCTGCACCGCCTGTGGCGCTCGGGCAGCGCATTCACCGTCGACGTGCTCGGCGAGAAGACGGTCGTCGGAGCCGAGGCCGACCGCTACGCGGCCAAGGTCGCCACGCTGATCACCACGCTGGCCGACGCCAGCGCCGGCTGGGCGCCCGACGACCACCTCGAGCGCGACGACCTGGGCCCGATCGCCCGCGTCAACCTCAGCGTCAAGCCCACCGCGCTGGCCACGCACTACGAGCCGCTCAGCCGCGACGTCGGGCTCGCCGGCGCCAAGGACCGCCTGCGCCCGCTGCTGCGCCTGGCCCGGGAGCGCGGCGCATTCGTCAACGTCGACATGGAGCACTACGACGCCAAGGACCTGACGCTCCAGCTGTTCCGCGACCTGCTGTCCGAGGACGAGTTCGCCGACCTGCCCGCCGGCATCGTCGTCCAGGCCTACCTGCGTGACAGCCGCGACGACCTCGCCGACCTGATCGCCTGGTCGGCCCGCCGGTCCGAGCCCGTCACGGTGCGGCTGGTGAAGGGCGCCTACTGGGACGCCGAGGGCGTGCACGCCCGGGCCGAGGGGTGGCCGGTCCCGGTGTTCGAGGACAAGGCCGCCACCGACGCCAACTACGAGCGCTGCGTGCGCCTGCTGCACGACCACCACGGCGAGGTCCGGGCCGCGTTCGGCTCGCACAACCTGCGGTCGCTGGCCTACGCGGTCACCTACGCCCGCCACCGCGGCATCCCCGACACGGGCTACGAGGTGCAGATGCTCTTCGGCATGGCCGAGCCGATGCACGCGGCCATGCGGCGGCTGGGCCTGCGGCTGCGCGTGTACTCGCCGGTGGGCGAGCTGGTCCCGGGCATGGCATACCTGGTGCGGCGGCTGCTCGAGAACACGGCCAACGAGTCGTTCGTGCGCCACCGGTTCGCCGAGGGGCGGGCGCTCGACGAGCTGCTGGAGCCGCCGCGGGTGGCCGAGCTGCCGGGCGCGACGCGGGCGGCGACGCGCGAGGCGACGGACCCCGCCGATCCCGGTCCCTACCGGCCCGAGCCCGTGTCCGAGTGGCGCCGGCCCGCGGCGAGGGCCGCCATGGCGGGCGCCCTGGCGGGCCTCGACAGGGTGCTCGGCGCCGAGGTGCCCGGCCTGATCGCCGGGGAGCGGGTCCGGACCGCCGCGACCCTGGCCTCGGTCGACCCGTCGGACCCGTCCGTGTTGGTGGCCTCGGCCGCATCGTGCAGCGCGGCCGACGCCGACCGCGCCGTCGCCGCCGCGGTGGCCGCAGCCGGTCCGTGGCGGCGCACCCCGCCGGCCGAGCGGGCGGGCGTGCTGTTCCGGGCCGCCGCCTGGATGCGGGACCGGCGCCACGAGCTGGCCGCGCTCGAGGTCGTCGAGGCCGGCAAGCCCTGGGACCAGTCCGACGCCGACGTGTGCGAGGCGATCGACTTCTGCGAGTACTACGGGCGGGAGATGCTGCGCCTCGACGGCCTGGCAGCCGACCTGGTGCAATCCCCGCCCGGCGAGACGAACCGGCTCTCGTACCAGGGCAAGGGTGTCACCGCCGTCATCGCCCCCTGGAACTTCCCGTTGGCGATCCCGTGCGGAATGGTCACGGCCGCGCTGGCGGCCGGCAACCCGGTGATCCTCAAGCCGGCCGAGCAGACGCCGCTCGTGGCGTGGCGGCTGGTGGAGGCGCTGGTGGCCGCGGGCGCGCCGCCCGGGGTGATCCAGTTCCTGCCCGGGGTCGGCGAGGTCGTCGGCGCCCGGCTGGTCGAGCACCCGGACGTGGCCGTCATCGCCTTCACGGGGTCCAAGGCCGTGGGCCTGTCGATCGTGGCCGACGCCGCCGCCACCCCGGCGGGTCAGCGCCACGTGAAGCGGGTCATCGCCGAGATGGGCGGCAAGAACGCGCTGGTCGTCGACGACGACGCCGACCCCGACCAGGCGGTGCCCGGCGCCGTGCTGTCGGCCTTCGGCTACGCCGGGCAGAAGTGCTCGGCCGCCAGCCGGCTCATCGTCGTCGGCGGGGCCTACGACGAGGTCGTGTCCCGGGTGGTGGGCGCGACCGGCGAGCTGGTGGTAGGCCACCCCCGGCGGCCCGAGGTCCAGGTGGGGCCGGTGATCGACGAGGAGGCCCACAAGAGGATCCTGCGCACGCTCGAGTCGGCCGGCGGCCAGGGCCGCGTGCTGGCAGCGCACGGCGACGTGCCCGAGACCGGCTACTTCGTGCCGCCCACCGTGGTGGCGGTTGACGACCCCGACGCCCCGCTCGCCCGCGACGAGATCTTCGGCCCGGTGTTGGCCGTACTGCGGGCCGACGACATCGACGAGGCGATCGAGCTGGCCAACCGGTCCGCCTACGCGCTGACCGCCGGCATCTACTCGCGGTCACCGGCCGCCATCGCCGAGGCGGCCGCCGAGCTGCGGGCCGGCAACGTGTACGTGAACCGCCACATCACCGGGGCAGTGGTCGGGCGCCAGCCGTTCGGCGGCTACGGGCTGTCGGGCATCGGGTCCAAGGCCGGCGGCCCCGACTACCTGCTCCAGTTCCTCGACCCGCGTGTTGTCACCGAGAACACGCTGCGCCAGGGTTTCGCCCCCGACAGCTGATCGTCAGCTGACCGCACCCTCGACCGGCTCGTCGTCGATCGCAAGCTCGACCAGCGGCAGGACGCGGTGCCTGAGCTGCTCGGTCAGCGCGATCTGGGTGGCCGTCCGGTCGATGCCGGGGGCCTCGAGGACGCGGTTGATCACCGCCTGGAGGTGGTCGTTGGTGTGGGCCACGACCCGGCAGTGCAGATCGCCGGGTCCGGTGACGGTGTGGACCTCGAGCACCTCGGGGATGTCGGTCAGGTGCCGGCACACGTCGTCCAGGCGGCCTTGGGCGATCTCGAGGCTGACGAAGGCGAGCACCTCGTAGCCCATGGCGCGCAGGTCCAGGTCCGGGTCGAAGCCGCAGATGATGCCCCGCTGTTGGAGCTTGTCCAGCCGCGCCTGTACCGTCCCCCTCGCGACCCCGAGCTGGCGGGCCAGCTCCATCACCCCGGCGCGGGGGGTGTCACACATCGCCCGAATCAGCCGGGCGTCGAGCGCGTCGATTCCGGTGGGCAACATGAGCAATGTGTCTACCACAATCGTCGCCACGCTGACCAAAGTGTTCAGTAGCTGACGGCTGTATTGACGGTTCCGAATGCCGGTCGTTTCCTGGGGGCAACACTTCGATCACCGAAGAGTTCCTCCGACGCTGACGAGGGGAGAACACCGCGATGGCCACCGCGACCGCCCGCGAGCACGACCGCCACGAACCGACCGAGCCGCCGTCGCTCGGCGGGATCGACCACGTCGAATGGTGGGTCGGCAACGCCCGGGCGTTCGCGGGGTTCCTGGCGGCGGCGTTCGGGTTCGAGCCGGTCGCCTACGCCGGGCCCGAGACGGGCCGGCGTGACCGCATCTCGCACGTGCTCCAGCAGGGGCGGATCCGGTTCCTGGTGACCGGCGCGCTCACGCCCGACTCCGCGATCGCCGAGCACGTCCGGACGCATGGCGACGGCGTGCGCGACATCTGCTTCCTGGTCGACGACGCCGAGGCCGCCTACGACGCCGCGCTGGCCCGCGGCGCCCGGCCCGAGCGCCCGCCGGCGATCGACACGGACGAGCTGGGCGCCATCCACCACTCGGCGATCCGCACCTACGGCGAGACCGTGCACACGTTCCTCGACCGGTCGGCCTACACGGGCGAGTTCGCCCCCGGGTTCGGGCCGCCGATGCTGAGCACGCCCGCGGGCCCGCCGGTCGGGCTGACGCGGTTCGACCACGTGGTGGCCAACGTGGAGCGCGGGCACCTGGAGGAGTGGGTCGGCTACTACCAGCACGTGCTGGGCTTCGACCCGCTGGTGCACTTCGGCGACGACCAGATCTCGACCGAGTACTCGGCGCTGATGTCCACGGTGGTGTGGAACCACGACAAGGTCGTGCTGCCGATCAACGAGCCGGCCGACGGCCTGCGCAAGAGCCAGATCGAGGAGTACCTCGACTACTACCGGTCACCCGGCGTGCAGCACATGGCGCTGCACACGCCGGACATCGTGGCCGCGGTGCGGGCGATGCGGGAGCGGGGGGTCCGCTTCCTGACCGTGCCGCCCGAGTACTACGACGAGGCCCGGGAGCGGCTGGCGGGGGTGGACCTGCCGTGGGAGCACCTGGCCGAGCTGGGGATCATGGTCGACCGCGACGAGGAGGGACACCTGCTGCAGATCTTCACCGAGACCCTGTGCGACCGCCCGACGGTCTTCTTCGAGATCATCCAGCGGGCCGGGGCGAAGGGCTTCGGTGCGGGGAACTTCAAGGCTCTGTTCGAAGCCATCGAGCGGGCCCAGGCCGCTCGCGGGAACCTCTGACCCGGGGGTCGGACCGGGGCGCAGTCCCGGGCGTCAGCCGTCGGTGGGGTCGACGATGTGCTGGACCACCACGACGGAACCGTCGCCCAGCGGGATGGCGTCGCTGGCAGCCCGGTCCGGCACCTCGGGCCCGGGGAACACGAACCCCAGGCGGGACGCCTGGAGCGACGCTCGGACCACCGTGGCCTCGAGGTGCTCGACGGCGGCGTCGTGATCGAGGCCCGACGTGTCCTGCTCGAGGCGCGTCCGGGCGAGCGCCAGGAACGGGGCGAGCTCGGGGGTCAGCGGGTCCGGGGTCACCGGCGGCGTGCCTCGGTCGGGAGCCATCCGGCCAGGCTAGCGGCGCGCCACTGTCCGTATGCATCCGGTGGAGGAGGCGCGGACGGGGTGTGGTAGCTTGCCCCGTCCACGGGCCGTTAGCTCAGTTGGCTAGAGCACCTGCATGACGCGCAGGGGGTCGGGGGTTCGAGTCCCTCACGGCCCACCCCCATGACCAGGGCAAACGCCCTGGTCATCATCATTTCCAGCCAGCCCGCCACCGGCCGTCCGGCTGGTTCGAGGAGACCGATCCCATGGACCACAGCCGGCTGTCGATGCCCCTCGGCGACGCCATCTTCTCGCTGCGCTCGATCCGACGGTTCAAGGCCGACCCGATCCCCCTGGCGGATGTCCAGCTCATCGTGGAGGCCGCGGTGCGAGCGCCCAACGGCGGGAACCAGCAGATCGCGCGGTTTCTCGTCGTGAACGACCGCGACACCATTCGGGAGTTCGGCGAGGTCTACCACGAGGCGTGGTGGGCGAAGCGCCACGACGAGGGGTTCGAGCGGCGCGAAGACCTGCCTCGTCGCTTTCATGCCGCGGCCGGGCTGGCCGACGCGATGGGCGAGGTGCCCTGCGTCGTCCTCGCGCTGGCCCTGCACAACGGCCCGGCCGACTCTGTCGTCCCGGCCGTGCAGAACCTGATGCTCGCGGCACGTGCGATCGGGATCGGCTCGGTGCCGACGACGCTTCACCCCTCCGTGATGGATCGCTTCCGCACGATGTTCGCCATCCCCGACGATGTCGGCTTCCACTTCTGCGTGCCGCTCGGCTACCCGCAGGGCAACTTCGGCCCGAACGTCCGCAAGCCGACGTCCGAGACGACGTTCCTCAACCGCTGGGACACCCCGGTTCCCTGGACCTGACCCGGCGGGTGGTTGACCTACGTGTACATACCTGCGGTATATATATGTCGTGGGTATCACGGTCAACTGGCATGGTCACGAGAAGACCATCGACGTCAACGATCTGATCGCCCAGGTCGACCGGAAGGTGGCCGGCGGAACGGTCGCCGTCGCCGTGACGGACCTCGACCGCTTCGGCGTGCTCAACGACACCCACGGGCGAGCCGCTGGAGACAAGGTGCTCCAAGTTTGGATCGAGACCCTGACCCAGTCGCTGCCGAAGGATGCGATCGTCGGCCGGCTCGGTGGTGACGAGTTCGGGATCGCGCTGCCGAACGCATCGGCGGAGAACGCGCTGATCCTGCTCGATGAAGTCCGGTCCCACCTGTCGCAGCATCCGGTGGACGGCTGGACGATCAGCGCCACCTTCGGCGTGGCGGCCAGGCCGCCACACGCCGTGGAGACCGAAGATGTCTTCCGGTGCGCCAACGAAGCCCTCGCTCGGGGCAAGCGGGAGGGCGGTGGCCGAGTGGCGATCTACGTCGAAGAGAAGATGGTGCTGAAGAGCAACTACTACTCCCGCGGCGCGCTCGACCGACTCTCGAAGCTGGCGGGGCGCCTCAACCGGACCGAGGCATCACTCCTACGCGAGGCCCTCGACGACCTCGTCCAAAAGCTGCGCTGACGTCCCGGCCCGCCTCCTCAGGCCGACCTGCCGCCGGACCCGCCGGCCAGCCACCAACGGTTCGATCGTGCGTTCACCGGCCGCACCCGCCCGGGCGCGGTGCCGGACTGACGCCCCCGGGCCGTCAGCTCGTCGCGGTGGCCTGACCGAGCCACTCGTCGTAGCTGGTCTGGGCGAGTCGGGCGTCGGCGCCGGGGAGCAGGGTGCGTTCGTGGAGCTCGGTCCCGAAGTAGGGGGCGTGGGGATCGGCGACGACCTCCCGGGGGTCGTCGCGTTCGCCCAGCGTTCGACGTACGAGCTCGTCGAGGCGGAACTGCTGGGGCCCCGCGATCTCGACGATGCCGTTGGTCGGCGGGCCGACGGCGACCTCGCCCACGGCGCCGGCCACGTCGTCGGCGGCCATCGGCTGGATCAGGACGGGGGCCAGGCGCACCGTGGTGCCGTCGGTGGCGTCGTCGGCGATCCGGGCGATGAACTCGAAGAACTGCGTGGCGTGGACGATCGAGTAGGGGATCGAGGCGCCCTCGATCAGCTTCTCCTGGACGATCTTGGCTCGGAAGTAGCCGCTGCCGGCGAGGCGCTCGGTCCCGACGACCGACAACGCCACGTGATGCCCGACGCCGGCGGCCGCTTCCGCCGGGAGCAGGTTGCCGGTCGACGTCTCGAAGAACTCCAGCACGGCCGCGTCCTCGAAGGCGGGAGCGTTCGAGACATCGACGACCACGGCGGCCCCTTCGAGGGCAGCGGCCAGCCCCTCGCCTGTGACTGTGTTGACGCCGGAGGCCGGTGATGCGGCCACCGCCTCGTGCCCCTGGTCGCGGAGCTTGGCGACGAGCTTCGATCCGATGAGTCCGGTGCCGCCGATGACGACGATCTTCACTGTGACTCCTTACAGTCCGTCGGCGGTGACGTGGGCGGTGCCGGACTGTCGAGCACCGGGCTGTCGGCTGTCGGTGTCCATGGGTCGTACTCCTCGATGAACTCGCCGGGCTCGGACCCCGTCGGATGCAGGTCCGGGTTGGGCAGGTACATGCTCATGACCGGAGCCCGCTCGGCGTCAGGGGGCGGCCGATGTCCGAGGTGACGGTCATGGGGTGCTCCGTTCTCCTTGCTGGCGGTGCCATCCTCGCGCCCGCCTGGTCGGCTCGCCTCCGTGGAACCCACCAGTGGGTCCCCGGGGTGTGGCCCGGCCCCGGCCGATTCGGGCCGGACCCCGCCCGGACTGCGTCAGTCCGGCTGCGCCCGCGTCCCTGCGGCGAAGCGGGCGGTACACCAGACGGTTCCGCGGTTGTCGACGATGGACACCGCCGCAACCGTGCTCGGGGGGACGTCGAGCGTGACCGTCCACGGGTGCTCGTCGACCGGTGGCAGGCGTTCGAGGGCGCGGCTTCCCTCGCCGTCCTCGACGGCCAGCCAATACGTGGCGTCGACCGTCGCCCCGTAGCTGTTGACAAGGCCGGCCCAGTCCGGCACGTCGACGACGATCGCGGCCGGGTCGGTCGAGAGGGCGGCGTCGCCGACGACCTGGCCCGTGGTGGTGCGCATCGCGGCCGACCGGGCGGCCGCGACCTCGGTGCCGTCGTCGCCGCCCGACAGGACCAGGACCGATGCTGCGACGACGACGACCAGCACGGCGGCGACGGCTGCCAGGCCACGCAGCCGCGTGCGATGTCGTCGTGGCCTCGGCACCGCCGGCGCCGTCGCCTGTTGTTCGGCCGCGGCCGCGGCGATGCGGGCGACCACCCGCTGCTCGAAGCCCTCCGGCGGCTCGACCTCGGGGACCAGGAGGCGGATCTCGTCGGCGGCGTCCGTCAGGAGCGCGACCTCACGCCGGCACGGTCGGCAGGTCTCCAGGTGGGCGAGCGCGGCGGCGCGCTCCTCGCCGTAGAGGAGGTCGAGTGCCAGCTCGCTGGCGACGTTGCCGAGGTCGGCGCAGGACATCGCCCTCATCCCGTGCGCACCCCCAGCTGGTCCCGGAGCCGCCGCAGGCCCAGCCGGATGCGGGTCTTGGCGGTCCCCAGCGGCACGTCGGTGACCTGGCTGAGCTCGCGGGCGGTCAGCCCGTAGAGCGTCACCGCAACGAGTGCCGCCCGTTGCTCGGCGGGAAGCGCCTGCATCGCGGCGACGATGGGCGCGGCGGCGTCCAGGTCGGCGACCGCGTCGGCCGCGTCCGGCGAGTGCTCCATCCACGCGTCGCCGGCGATCTCGTCGAGAGGCGTCTCCCTCCGCCGGCTCGACACGCGCACCCGGTCGACGGCCGCGTTCCGGACGATGCCGAGGAGCCAGCTCGGGACGGAGCCCCGGCGGGGGTCGTAGCTCGCCGCGTAGCGCCACGCCCGCACGAACGCGTCCTGCGCGACCTCCTCGGCGTCGGCGGCGTCCCGTGTGATCAGCGACGCGAGCCCGATGACCCGGTTCTGGAAGCGGTGGACGAACGCGCCGGCCGCGTCCGGGTCACCGGTCGCGAAGCCCGCGAGAAGTGCCTCGTCGGACGCGTCCCACACACAGGGCTATACCGGCGCCCGGCCCGGAGCGGATCTCGGGCCGGGAAGAAATCCCCTCGCCGGTCGCGGGTGGTAGGGAGGGCATGCACACCTCCACCAACGAGACCACCTCCCGCCGGCCCCGCCGGCGGCGACTCGCCCTCGCACCGTTCGGGGCCGTGCTGGCGCTCGCGCTCCTCGCCGCCGCATGCGGCGGGGACGACGACACCGCCAGCGCGGGCGGTGGGAGCCCGACCGTGGCCATCACCGCACCCGGCGACGGTGCATCGGTCGGTACGTCGTTCGACGTCGAGCTCGATGTCAACTTCCCGATCGGGGAGCCGGACACGGGCCGCGACCACGTCCACCTGTACTACGACGGCAATCGCGCCGAGGGCGAGTACGGCATCGCCTACGACACGACGTTCACCGTCACCGGTCTCGATCCGGGCGAGCACGAGATCGAAGCCGTTGTGGCGCACGCCGACCACAGCACCACGGACGTGCACAGCGAGCCGGTCACCGTCGACGTGACGAGCGGCGAGCCGGGCGCGGGCACGACGGCGACGACGAGCGACACCGATGGCGGCTACGACTACTGAGGTCGCCGGGCGCGTCGTCCGCAACAACCGGTGGACGCGTGCCCTCCACACCGCGTGGTTCCTCGTCACGGTGGTCCTCCTCGTCACCGGCTGGTGGCTGCTGGCCGGTCACGAGGGCCGGCCGAGCCTGCTGGCGCGGGTCGTCGACGAGCCCGACGTCGAGCTGCACCGCACGGCGGGCTGGGCCCTCGCGGTCCTGGCCGCCGTCTCCGTGACCGTCGGCGTGCGGGGCGCGCGCACCTTCGTGCGGGAGACGGCCCGGATCGACCACGGCGACGCCCGCTGGCTCGCCCGGCTGCCGGTCGCGGCGATCACCGGTCGCTTCGGGCGCCACCGCGGGCACTTCGATCCCGGGCAGCGCCTCGCCAACGTCGCGTTCGTCGCGACGCTCGGCACGCTCATCGGCACGGGCATCGGGCTCACCACCGTGCACGGGGGCCCGACATTCGTCTGGCTGCACCAGGTCCACCGGGGCGCGACCTACGTCTTGGCGGTCCTCGTCGTCGCGCACGTCGTGGTCGCCAGCGGCATCCTGCCCGGCTACCGCGAGGCGTGGCGTGCGATGCACCTCGGCGGTCGGGTGCCGGCGGCGACGGCGAGGCGTCTGTGGCCGGAGACGCAGTCACCCGACACACGCGGGGACCGCGCCCCGCGAACGGGCGCCCGGCACTAGGTTCGCGGCTCCCGGACGAGCGGAGCGGCGGACATGAACATCGGTGCAGCTGAGCTGTTGATCCTCCTGATCGGCGTCGTTCCGTTCGCCGTGATCGTGTGGGGCATCCTCGACGCCGCCATGCGGCCGGATCCCGTGTGGCAGCGGGCCGGGCAGAGCAAGGTGCTGTGGGTCGCGCTCCAGGTCGCCGGCCTGTTCGTGTGCCTGGCCGGCCTCATCCTCTCGCTCGTCTACCTCTTCGCCATCCGCCCCCAGCTGGCCCGCTACCAGGGCCGGGGCGGATTCCGCGACGCCGGCTACTGACGGGGGAGCGGCGACCGGTCGCCGAGCAGCCAGAGGTGGCCGAACGGGTCGTAGAAGCCGCCCTGGCGGTGCGTGCCCCACGGCATCTCGTGGTCCCGGACCGGGTCGTGGCCGTGGGCGCCGGCGGCCACCGCACGGTCCCACAGGGCGTCGGGGTCGTCGACGAACACCTCGACGCGAACCGTCGTGGTACCCGCGGCCGAGGGGGTGGACCAGCCCCGGCCCTCGGGCTCGGCCAGGAACAGCGCCGCGCCCCCGACGGTCAGCCCGACGACAGAGCCGAGGTCCCACGTGACGGCGGCCCCGAGGGCCCGGCCGTACCACGCGACTGCCTCGGCGGCGTCGGGCACCGCCAGCATCAGCGAGATCACGGGCGCGCCGGAGGTGTCGGGCACCGTCGTTCCTCCCAGGAGACCAGATGTAGCTCCATGCGTGACTCCGTGAGCGCCGGGTCGGACGGTAGGGGCTGGCGTTCGCCTGTGGGCTGGAAGCCGAGGGCGGCGTAGAGACGGGCGGCCGGCGCGTTGCCGTCGGTCACCCAGAGGCGCACCGTCGTGGCCGGCGTGGAGCGCGCCCAGGCGAGGAGCTCGGCGACCAGGCGGCGGGCGACGCCCTGGGCGCGGGCGGACGGCGCCGTCCACATCGAGACGAGCTCCACCACCGGGTCGGCCGGCGAGTCCCGTAGGCCGGCGACGACGCCGACCGGGACCGGGTCGCCCGGGTCGTCGACCGCGAAGAACGTGGCGATCTCGTCGCCTGCGGCGCCCCGGTGCGCCCGGGTCGCCCACGCGGCGTCGGGGAGCGCCAGGGTCTCGGCCAGGTTGGCGCCGAAGGCCGACGGCGTGTCGGTCAGCGCGGCGATGCGCACGGCACGCAGCGCAGGGCCCTCGTCCGGCCGGATGCGTCGTACCTCCACCATCGGTGCATCGTGGCACCGAAGGACCGCCCCTAGCATCCTCGCGTGCCGGCAGCCGGACGTGACGAGCGCCAGGGGCCCACTTTCATCCGGCCGCTGGTCGACTTCCTCCACACCGAGGCCGCCGGCGGGGTGGTGCTGGTGGCCGCCACCGTCGTCGCCCTGGTCTGGGCCAACTCGCCGTGGGACGCCGGCTACGAGACCCTGTGGGACACCCGGCTCGCCGTCAGCATCGGCGGCCGCACGCTGGACCTGGACCTGCGGGGCTGGGTGACCGAGGGCCTGATGGCGCTGTTCTTCCTCGTCGTCGGCCTGGAGATCAAGCGGGAACTCGTCGAGGGCGAGTTGCAGGACCCCCGCCAGGCCCTCCTGCCTGCGGTGGCGGCCGCCGGCGGCATGGCGGTGCCGGCCGCGCTCTACCTGGGGCTCAACGCCGGGGGGAAGGGGTCGGCCGGGTGGGGCATCCCCATGGCGACCGACATCGCGATGGCGATCGGCGTGCTCAGCCTGCTCGGCAGTCGCGTGCCGGCGTCGCTCAAGCTGTTCCTGCTCGCGCTGGCCATCGTCGACGACATTGGCGCCGTCCTCGTGATCGCCCTCGCGTACACGGAGCACATCGACGTGCCCGCGCTCGTTGCCGCCGCCGGCATGGTGGCCGCCGTCGCCGGGCTGCGGGTCGGCCGCGTGCGGGCTCACACGCCCTTCGCGGTCCTTGGCGCGGGCCTGTGGCTGGCGCTCCACGAGGCCGGCCTCCACGCCACGCTGGCCGGCGTCGTCATGGGCCTGCTGGCCCCGACCCGGCCGGCCCGCCAACCCGAGCTGGTGGACGCCGCCGAGCTGGCCGACGTGTCGTCGCCGGAAGCGGCCCGCCAGACCGTGACGCTGGCCCGGGAGTCGGTGTCCGTGGTCGAGTGGCTCGAGCACCGGCTGCACCCGTGGACCGGCTTCGTGATCGTCCCGCTCTTCGCCCTGGCGAACGCTGGCATCCCGCTCCGCGGCGGCGTGCTCGGCGACGCGGTCCGCTCGCCGGTGGCCGCCGGCGTCGTGCTCGGCCTGGTCGTGGGCAAGCCGCTCGGCATCGTGAGCGCCACCTGGCTGGCCGTGCGGTTCGGCCGGGCCCGCCTGCCCGCCGGCGCCGCCTGGCGCGGCATCATGGCCGTCGGCGCGATGGCCGGCATCGGGTTCACCGTGTCGATCCTGGTGGCCGGGCTCGCCTTCGACGACCCGGGCCGGGTCGACGAGGCCAAGCTGGCGATCCTGGCGGCGTCGGTGCTGGCAGCACTCGGCGGGCTCGGCCTGACGGCGGCCGCTCATCCAGAACGCTCTCGATGACGGACCGACAAGAACCGTTCCACGACGCGTCAGAGGGGCGGAGCAGATGCCCCGCCCCTCTGGACAAGGGGAACCGTGTAGGTGTGGCGTGGGTCAGGCTGTGACTCGCTCCTCGCGCGTGAGCTTGCGCTCCCGCTCGGTGATCGGGACGTCGCGATGCCGCGACGGCAGCATCAGCACGAGCGCCACGAAGGCGGCGCCGCCGGCCACGGTCCAGGCCCACCACTCCTCGAGGCCGTACTGGGTCGCCAACCGCCCCGGCTCGATGGCGGCCACAGCGGCAGCCACTGCGATGCCCACGGCGGCCAGCATGGCCAGGAACCGCCGGCCGGTCAGGCCCATCAGCATGAGCAGGGCGCCCGCGCCGACCTCGAGGGCCGCCAGCAGCGGCGTGTGGTCGATGTCGAGCACGGTGGTGAACGGCTGGTCCCACGACTCGTTCAGGTCGGTACGCACCAGCGCCACGATCCCGATGACCGCCAGTGCGGCCCCGCCGACGATGGCCAGCAGGTTGCCGATGTGGAACGGGCGGTGGACCCGTTCGCGGCGGACCGGCTCGACCACAGTTGTCGTGGTCCGGTCCTCACCGGCCTCGTCGTGGTCCGGCACGCCGTCGTGGTCCCGGTCGCGGTTCCACGCCCTGCGGCCGAACACGCTGTGCCGCTCGCGGTGCTCGGCGTCGTCGGGGACGCCGTCACGGTCCATGTCACGGTCGGTGCGCCCGACGCGGTCGTCGGCACGCTCGACGTCGGGCTCACGATGGAGCAGACGCATGGGTAGAGCCTCCTCGTCTGGGCTGTACACGGGGGTACCCCCGTCACGGGGGGAGGCATACTCGCCACACCGCGATGACTCCGGTGCGTGAGCTCCGTCCAACCGTCGACGAGGAGGAGACGCGCATGCCCACGACCAGTCCCGGCACCGCCCTCGACCAGGACTTCAGCGACCGGGCCGCGGCCCCACCACCTGGGACGTCGGCCGCGCCGCCCTCGAGTCCGCCCGGGTCTACTGGATCGCGACCGTGCGACCCGACGGTCGTCCCCACGTCACGCCCCTGATCGGCGTGTGGGTCGACGGGGCTCTCGTGTTCCGGGTCGCGCCGGTGACCGCGTTCGGCTTCGCCAAGAGCCCGTGCGGCCAGACCCGCTGGCGTTTCGCGTGACGGGCGCCACGCGGCGTGGGCGTATCCCCACGCGGTAACCTCCCCGGCGGCGGCCGAGCAGGGGAGTGCCGCTGAAGAGCTGACGGGCGTGGACCAGCCCACCGGTCCGTGGGGAGAGCGACAGGGGATGCATCCGGACCTGCCGAGCGAGCAGGCCTACTTCGACCGGGCGCTCGCCCTGCGCGACCGGCAGCAGGCGGGCATGGCCCGGGCTCCGCGCCTCGCCGCCAACCCCAAGGCGGCGATCGAGCTGCGCAAGCGGGTGAGCAAGCTCGGGCTCGCCGACCCCGACGAGGCCATCGCGTTCGGGCGCATCCAGGCCGCCGAGGACCGCTGGTACATCGGCAAGGGCGCCATCTGGGACGACGACAACGAACTGGTGGTGGTCAACTGGCAGGCCCCCATCGCCGCCCCCTTCTACACCGCCACCCCCGACGAGCCCGAGGGCCTCGACGCCCGCCGGCTGTTCCGCTGCACCGGCAACCAGATCCGCGAGATCGAGGACCTGGTGTTCAAGGACATGGCCGCGGCCATCGCGTCCGGGCGCCATCCCGAGCCGGTGTTGTCCGACGCGCTGCTCGACGCGCTGGGCAGCGCCCGCTCCGGCGAGCTGGGCGACATCGTGGCCACCATTCAGGCCGCGCAGTACGAGGTCATCAGCTGCGATCTCGACCAGTTGCTCGTCGTGCAGGGCGGCCCCGGCACCGGCAAGACCGTGGTCGGGCTGCACCGGGTGTCGTGGCTCCTCTTCAACCGCCGCGACCGGCTGGAGGCGAACGACGTGCTCATCGTCGGGCCCAACCCGGCGTTCGTGCACTACATCTCGTCGGTGCTGCCGTCGCTCGGCGAGGAAGCGGTCGTGCAGCTCCCGCTGCGCGCCCTGGGCCCTCAGGTCCGCGTCGGCAGGATCGACCCGCCCGACCTGCGCCGGCTCAAGGGCGACCGGCGGATGCTGCGGCTGATCCTCCGGGGCATGCGCAACCGCCAGCGCATCGATGCCCAGGACGTCGAGCTGAAGGTCCAGGGCCGAACCGTCCACCTCGACGGGCGCCGCATCGCCACCCGGGCCCGGCAGCTCGCCGGCCGCCCCCACAACGAGTCCTACCGCATGTTGCGGGCTTTCCTGGTGGCCGAGGTCCGGGCGGCGCTCGCCCGGCTCGGGGAGCGGGACCTGGCGGCGCTCGACATCCCTGTCCAGGGCGAGTCGGCCCAGCCGATCGACGACCACCTCGCCAAGGTGTGGCCGAGCCTCACGCCCCACGGGTTCCTCGTCGACCTGCTGTCGTCGCGGCGCCAGCTGCTGGGCGCGGGGGCGGGGACGCTTGCCGAGTCGGAGATGGCGATGCTGGCGCTGCCCGCCGACGCGCGGGTCGGCACCTGGCAGTGGTCGGTCGACGACGTGCCGCTCCTCGACACGGCCGATGCGCTGCTCAACGGCGTGCCGGCCACCTACGAGCACATCGTCGTCGACGAGGCCCAGGACCTGTCGCCCCTCCAGCTGGAGTCGATCCGGCGGCGGTCGCGCACCGGCTCGATGACCGTGCTCGGCGACCTGGCCCAGGCGACCAGCCCGTGGGCCGCCCAGTCGTGGGAGGCGGTCGTGTCCTGCCTTCGCCACGAGCGGGTCATCGCCAGCGCGGTGGAGCTGGAGTACGGCTACCGGCTGCCCGCCGAGGTCCACGAGGTGGCGATGCGGCTCCTGCCGGACGCCGCGCCGGGGCTCGCGTGCCCCCACGCCGTGCGGGCGTCGGGCCACGAGGTGGAGGTCGTCCCCGCCGGGGACGACCTCGTCGGCGGGGTCATGGCCTGCGTGCGGGAGCTGCTGGGTGGCGGCATCGTCGGCGTGATCGTCCCGCCGTCGGCCCGGGCGGGTCTCGTGGCCGGGCTCGACGCCGGTGGCATCGCCTGGTCGCCCGAGCTGCGCCCGGCGGCCGCGCCGGTGGTGGTGCTGACGCCGGACGACGCCAAGGGCCTGGAGTTCGACGTCGTCGTGGTGGTCGAGCCGGCCGCCATCATGGCCGAGTCCGAGCACGGCGTGCGGTCCCTCTACGTGGCCCTCACCCGCTGCACCAGCCGCCTGGCGCTGGTCCACGCCAGGCCGCTGCCCGATGTACTGGGTCTCGGCGGGACCGTCGCCCCGGAGGCGGAGCCCGAGCCGGAGGCGGTGGTCGACATCGAGCCCGAGCCGGAGGCAGTGGTCGACGCCGAGCCCGAGCCGGAGGCAGTGGTCGACAGCCAGCCGGACGCCCCCCAAGAGGCTGAGCCTGAGGTTCAGGCCGAGCTGGCGCGCAGCATGGTGGCGGAACCCGGCGCCGCCCCCGCGGCCGAGCCTGAGGTCGAGGCCGAGCTGGCGCGAGGCACCGAGGCCGAACGCGCTGTGGAGGCGGAGCCCGATGTGGTCGTGAGCCTCGTGCACGACGCCGACCCGACGCCCGAGGCGGAGCCGGTGCCCGCCGGCGATCCGGATCCCGACGGCGAGCCCGCACTCGTCGACACCGTCGTGGTGTCGACCCCCGCGCCCGACCTCGCCGCCACGCTCGAGGCCCTGGGCGACCTCGACCGCGACATCGCCCGGGCGGTCGCCGGCGCCGTCGTCGAGCGGCTGCGAGCAGTGCTGGCGCCGCCGCTGCTGGCGCAGGTGGCCGGCGAGATCGCCCGGGCGCTGGCGCCGCCCCCGCCGCCCGACGAGCGCGACGAGCCCGAGGCGGCGGAGGCGCCCGCGGCGCCGGACGGGGCCGTCGTCCACCCCGTCCCGCCGGGCCAGCGGTAGCGTACGGGCGTGCGCCTGTCCGACAGTCGCGCCGAGGCGCGGTTCCGGGCCGACCTGGAGACGTGGTTGGCCGAGAACGAGCCGCCCGCCGACCGCCTGTCCGACCCGCCCCGCTCCAGCGGGCACATCCCGGGCTGGGCCCGCGAGTGGCAGCGGTCCCTGTTCGACGCCGGCTGGCTCGTGCCCCGCTGGCCCGCCGAGCTCGGCGGGCGGGAGGCGACGCCGGTCCAGCAGATGATCTACCTCGAGGAGCTGTCGCATCGGCGGCTGCCCCGCACGGTCAACCCCCAGGGCCTCGAGGTGTGCGCCCCGACGATCATCGACCTGGGGGACGACGGCCAGCGCGACCGCTGGGTCCCGCTCACCCTGCACGGCGAGATGACGTGGTGCGTGGCTGTCGAGGCCGTGGACGGCCAGGAGGGCGGGCCGTCGGCGCTGACCGTGACCCAGCGGGACCGCGACCTGGTCGTCGAGGGCGCGATCACCGCCCCGGCCGGGGCGGCGCACGCCGACCGCTGCCTGTGCGGCGTGCGGGCGGTGCCGGCCGGCAGCCGGTTCGGGGAGGTGGCCGTGCTGGCGGTCGACCTGGCGCGTCCGGGCGTGACCCGCCCCGACGGCGACGGCGGCGAGCTCGTCCTCGACGGCGTGGTCGTGGAGGACGACGAGATCGTCGGCGGGGTCGACCAGGGCTGGCCGGCGCTGCAGTCGATCCGGGCCCGCCTGCGATCGGTCCGCTGGATCACGAGCCTGCTGGCCATCCAGCGGGCGCTGGACGCACTGGCCGACGTGGGCCGGGGCCGCGGGCTGGCCGACGACGCCGTGTTCCGCCACACCCTGGCCGGCCTCCAGGTGGAGGCGGACGCCGTGCGGGCGCTCGCCTACCGGGCGCTGGCCAAGCAGGAGACCGGCCGGCCCAACCCCGAGCTCGCCATGCTGCCCCTCGTGACCCGCGAGGCGGAGCAGCGCATCTACCTCACCGGCGTCGAGTCGCTCGGCACCGACGGCCTCGACCTCGGCCTCGAGGGGCCGAGGACCTGGCCCGGCGGGTCGTGGGCCAGCGAGTGGCTCGGCTCCACGGCCGAGGCGGCGGCCGCGGGCGGTTCGGCCGCCGAGCGCGATCGGGTGGCGGGTCGGATCCTCGGGATCCCGCTGGGCTCGGCCTGACGGGGCCCGGCTAGCGGACCAGCGCGGCCGCCAGCTGGGAGCTTCGCGCCCGGCTGGCGCTGAGCATCTGGTCCGCGATGATCCGGCGATGATCGGCGGCCGAGCCGAACAGCAGGTCGTCGGCCTTGGCCCGGCCGACCCACAGCCGCAGGTCGCGGCCGTCGTGGTCGATCACCGTCGCGTGCAGCTCGAGGCAGGTGGCGGTCACGAGCCGCTGGCATTCGCCGACCGCGGCCTTGGCGGCCGAGGCCACCCGGGCGGCGCTGGCGTGCGACTCCGCCACCGCGCACGTGGCCTGGTACACGAGGGCCCGGGCCAACTCGATGGCCACGAGCATGTCGGCCAGCGCGTGCTCGGTCGCCTGCCCGACGTGCGCGGCGCCGCCGTCGCGAGCCACGGCCAGGGAGCTGTCGAACAGGGCCACGCACGCGCCCAGCCCGTCGAGCGCGAGGGCGGCGGTGGCGACCGACAGGGCAGCGGCCAGCGCCTTGCCGGCGTCGACGTCGGGCTCCCCCAGCAGCCGGGCCTCGGGGACCCAGACGCCGTTGAGCTCGACGCTGGCCAGCGACCGGGTCGGGTCGAGGCTGGTCGTGCGCTTGAACGTGAGCTCGGCGGCGGGCACGACGAACAGGCCGAGCGTGCCCGAGTCCCGGCGGGCCGCCACGACCACCTCGTCCACGTCGGGGGCGCCGAGCACGTGCTGCTTGTGGCCCCGGAGCAGCCAGCCGTCGCCGTCCTTCTCGGCCGTGGCCACCACGGTGAGCGGATCCCAACGGCCGCCCTCGTGCAGCGCCAGCGTGCCGGTGAGGTCGCCGGCGGCCACGCCGGCCAGGAACCGGTGAGCCTGCGCCGTGGTGCCGGCCTCGCGCACGACCGGCGCGAACAGCGCCTGGGTCGGTAGGAACGAGCCGGGCACCGCGGCCCGGCCCATCTCCTCCAGCACGATGGCCAGCTCCACGAAGCTGCGTCCCAACCCGCCGAGGTCGACGTCGACGGTGAGGGCAGGCCAGCCGAGCCACGTGAGAGCGGTGCCGAGGTTGCCGGCGCCGGTGATGCCGGCGGCCACGTCACGGACGAGGCGGGGCGGGCATTCCCGGGCGAGCGCCGATCTGGCGCTGTCGCGCAACTCGAGCTGCTCGTCGGTGAACTCGAGATGCACGTCATCAGCCTACGCGTCCACCGCGCTCGTGGTGGGCATCACCAGGTGGACCGGCCGTCTGGTTGACAGTCCGTAGGGGCGCTTGTACATATTCGGGACGGCGGTGGCTTTGGGGTGAAGGGGGAGGCCATGCCGACGTCCGCGGTCCCGCGGAGGCCGACGCGCGAGGACACGAGGACCGCGGGCGGTTCCCCGCACGACCCGGTCACGCCGCTCGCGTGGGCGTTCTCGCGGCGGCTGCGGACGGCGCCGCTGGTGTGGCTCGCCGTGTCGCTGCCGCTGGTCGCGCTGGCCGCCGGCGCCGCCGACGACACCCAGGCCTACCTCCTCGTCTTCGCGGTGGTCGCCAGCGGCCTCTACACCACGCCGGCGTTCCTCAACACGTGGCTCGCGGCCCGCCGGTCGCCGGCTCCCGACAACCGCTGCTGGTGGCTGTGGCTGTCGGCGCTCGTCCTCATGTACGCGATCGGCGTCGCCATGGTGACGGGGGCGGTGATCGACGTGCGCGCCCCCACCGCGGTGGGGGCGGTGTTCGTCGTCGGCATCGCCGTACTGCTCATGACCTCGATCGTGATGATGGTCCGGGCCCGCTCCGGCGGTCGGGCGACCTCGATCGACCTGATCGAGAGCCTCATGTCGGTGATCGTCGTCTCGGCGCCCGCGGCGCTGGTGTTCGGCGAGAGGATCGTCGAGGCGGAGGCCCACTGGTACGCGTTCCCGGCGTCGCTGGCCGTCCCCTGCATGGTGTTCGGCGTCTACTGGACGGTGCTCCTGGTGACCCGGCTGCAGGGCGCGGCCCGCCGCATCGCCGTCCCCGGGCTGGTGCTCACCGTGCTCGGCCTCGGCAACGCGGTGGTGCAGACCGCCCAGGGCGTGACCGGCTTCGCGCTGCCGAGCGCACCGGTGCTCGTGCTGCACGCGGCGACGATGAGCGTCCTGTCGTTCACGCCGCTGTACGTCCCGGGCAGGATCTCGCCCGGGCTCGACCGGCTGCCGCCTCAGGGCCAGGTGCGGGCGTCGTGGATCCCGGCCGCGCTCATGCTCGCCGGCATCCCGCTGCTGCTCGTGACCACGCTCGCCCTGCGGGACCGCTACGCGTGGGCGCCGGTCTACTCGCTGGTCGTGATGGCGCTGCTGCTGGTGCTGGCGGCGCTGCGCCAGCTGGCCGGCACCCGGGAGACCCGCCGCCTCTACGGCGAGGTCGAACGGGCCGCCGAGACGCGCCGGGACCTGCTGGCCAAGGTCATGCAGCGCAGCGACGACGACCGCCACCGCGTCGCGGCCCAGCTCCACGAGCAGGCGGTGGCCACCTACGCCACGTTCGTCTCGTTCATCCAGATCAGCGCGCTGGTCCCGACCGGGACGTCGACCGGCCCGGTGACCGAGGCGTCGTCACTGGTCCGCGACGAGCTCCGCAAGCAGGCCGAGTCGCTGCGGCAGCTGATGCTGGCTGTGCAGCCCCTCGGGCCCGATCGGCCGGAACGGGCGCGGTGCCGGGCCCGGGGCCTGACCGCGCCGATCGAGGCCTACGTGGACGGGCTGTACGGCGACCGCCGTGGCCCGTGCCTCACAGTCGATGTCGAGGACGACCTGGTGCTCGACTGGCCGACCGAGACCCTCGTGCTGCGGATCGTGCAGGAGGCGGTCAGCAACGTCTGGCGCCACGCCGACGCATCGCAGCTGATCGTGACGCTCCGGTCGGTCGGCGCCGTGGTGGAGGTCAAGGTGGCCGACGACGGCGCCGGCTTCGATCCCTCCGCCACGCTCTTCGAATCGGGCATCGAGGTCATGCGGTCGTGCACGGCCCTGGCCGGCGGCGCGCTGACGGTCGACAGTGCCCCCGGGCACGGGACCCGGGTCATCGCCCGCCTCGGGGCCGACGAGGAGGACCGGCCGGACGCGACCGTCGTCCGGCTGAGCCCGGTCGGGGACCGGCTGGCGCGCGCGGCGTCAGTCGAGGAAGCGTGAGGTCGCGTACTCGCAGGTGACCCGCCACGCCGTCTCGGCGTCGACCTGGCCGGCGATGCACAGCTCGACGTTGGCGAGGGCGAAGCCCAGCATGCCGGTGCTGGCCGACACGAGGTCGTCGGCGGGGAGCGCCGAGCCGGCCATGAGGGCGGCGAGCTCGGATGCGATCTGGACCCGGGTGGCGATGGCCGAGGCCTCGACCGTCTCGTCGTGGGTGACCCACGGGTCGCGGAACAGCAGGCGGTAGGCCGCGGGGTTCTCGTCGAAGAACCCGAACAGCGCGGCCAGGAGCTGCTCCATGCGGGTACGGGGCGAGAACGGCATCTTCGACGCCTGGCGCAGCCGCTGCTGGAACTCGCCCAGCAGTCCCTGCATCACGCTCACGAAGAGCTGGGGCCGCCCCTCGGGGAAGTAGTGGTAGAGGAGCCCCTTCGAGACGCTGGCCGCGCTGGCGATCTCCGCCAGGCCCGACTCCGCGTAGCCGGTCGCCGCGAAGACCTCACGTGCCGTCGCCACGATCTCCGCCCGCCGGGTCTCCGGGTGCTTGCGCACCCGCTTCTGCGGAGGGCGCTCGTCGCTGCTCTGGATGGATGCTTGAGCTGCACTCACACCTGGAACCATATTCCTGCACGCGCCGTGTAACAACTTACCCTTTGGTAACTCGGCCGTATATCGACGTTAGGGTCAATAAATTCGTTGACAGTAGGCCTGCGATCCTCGATACTCCGGTCACGGGCTCGGGGGAGCCACGAGTCCACAGTCGTCATCATCGGGGGGCGGGACAGCCGGTGTTGACGTCAGGTGCACAGGATGGAGCGCGTGTCGCCGAGGGTCCGCCGCCCCTCTGCGATCACCGCCCCCTCGGCTGCCCGGCCGCCATCAACCCGTCGGTCGGTAGGACCGAACCGACCGGCGTGGCGACCGGGCAGCTCGGGGCAGGGCTCGCCGGGGTCCAGTCTCAGGCGGTCGCGACCGGCACCGGGGCCGGCAGGCCCCGGGCCAGTAGCGTGAACGTCTCGCCCATCGCGTCGGCCAGGGGGCCCGGACGGCCCCGCTCGTTCCAGACCGCCATCGCCACCCGGATCGCGCCCAGCGCCGTGCTGGCCGCCAGGGTGGGGTAGGGGTCCCGCGCGACGTCGAGGCCGGTGCGCCGGGCGATCTCCTCGGCGAGGACCCGCTCGACCGCGGTGAACCGTGCCGCGCGCCGCATCGCCAGGGCCGGGTGGACCTCGGCCAGCTGGTGGCGGGCCCACAGGTCGTCCGCGTCCGCCTCGAGCCGGACCGCAGCGGTGAGTGCGATGGCGTGCAGCGACTCCAGCGCATCCTCCCCGTCTGGGCGGGCCACCAGGTCGGCCAGCAGCTGGGTCGACTCGTTGGGGCTGACGCCGACGATCGCGTCCTCCTTGGACGGGAAGTAGTTGAAGAACGTGCGGGGCGACACCCCGGCCGCCTCCGCGATGGCCTCGACCGTGACCCCGTCCGGGCCGAGCTCCTGAGCGAGGCGGAGGGCGGCCGAGGTCAGCGCCGTGCGGGTCTCGGCCTTCTTGCGCTCGCGCAGCCCGTCAGTCATGACCATCAGTCCAGCACGAGCGCGGGGTCGTGGGTGCTCACCACCCCGTCCGCGGGCACCACCGGGACCACGGGGCCCTCGGCCGTCACGTCGACGGGCCGTCCGTCGGCAGCCCTGCGGACCGAGCCGGACTCGTGGCGCAGCGGCTTCTCCCGCAGCAGCCACGTCACGACCCAGCCCACGAGCATGAGCGGAAGGGCGTAGAGGAAGACCATCGTGATGGCGTCGGCGAAGGCGGCAGCGGTGGCGGCGTGCTGGCCGGCGGGGAGCGCCGCGATCTGCTCGGGCGTCATCCCGGTGGGGGCGGCTGCTCCGAGCAACTCGCCGATGCGGTGGCTGAACAGGGCGCCGAACAGCGCCACGCCCACCGAGCCGCCGACGGCACGGAAGAAGGTCACTGTCGACGTGGCCACGCCCAGGTCCTCCACCGGCGCCTCGTTCTGGACCGCGAGCACGAGGATCTGCATCACCAGGCCGATGCCCGCGCCGAACAGGGCCATGTAGAGCCCCGACTCCCACCGGCTGGAGCCGGTGTCGAGCGTGGACAGCAGGTAGACCGCGACGCTCGCCAGCGCCATGCCGGCGATCGGGAAGCGGCGGTAGCGGCCCGTGCGGCTGATGATCTGGCCGGCGATGATCGAGGAGGTCAGCAGGCCGCCCATGATCGGCACGAGCAGCAGGCCGGAGTTGCTGGCCGAGGCGCCGTTGGCCACCTGGAGGAAGGTGGGCAGGTAGGTGATGGCGCCGAACATGGCGGCGCCGACCACGAAGCTGACGGCCGTGGCGATGTCGAACGTGCGCAGGCGGAACAGGTGCAGCGGGACCGCCGGCTCGGGCGCCCGGCGCTCCACCACGACGAAGGCGGCGGCCATGACGACCGCGGCCAGGCCCAGGCCGACGATCACGGGCGAGCCCCAGGCGTAGTCGGTGCCGCCCCACGTGGTGAGCAGCACGAGACAGGTGATGGCGCCCGACAGCAGGATCGTGCCCGCCCAGTCGATCCGCACCTTCCGGCGGGTCGTCGCCTGCGGGAGCACGATGCTGGTCACGATCAGGGCGGCGATGCCGAGCGGCAGGTTGACGTAGAACACCCAGCGCCACGACAGGTGGTCGGTGAAGAAGCCGCCGAGGAGCGGGCCGGCGACGCTGGCGGCGCCGAAGGTCGCCCCGAAATAGCCCTGGTAACGGCCCCGTTCCCGGGGGCTGACCACATCGGCGATGAGCGCCATCGCCAGCACGATGAGGCCGCCGGCGCCCGCACCCTGGATCGCCCGGAACGCGATGAGCTGGCCCATCGTCTGGGCGACGCCCGACAGCAGGCTCCCCGCCACGAAGATCACGATGGCGGCCTGGAACAGCCGCTTGCGGCCGTACAGGTCGCCGAGCTTGCCGAACAGCGGCGTCGACACCGTCTCCGCCAGCAGGTAGGCCGTGACGACCCACGACAGGTGGGTCAGGCCCCCGAGGTCGCCGACGATGGTCGGCAGCGCCGTGGCCACGATCGTCTGGTCGATGGCCGCCAGGAACATGCCGAGCATGATCCCGGAGAAGATGATCAGCACCTGCCTGTGGGGCAGGCTGCCGGCGAGCGTCGTGGCGGGTGCGGTGTCGGTGGCGGCGTCGGACATCGTCGGCCAGGGTAGCGAAAGTTGCACAGTCTGCAACATTTCTTCCTGTGCACTTTTCCACACGAGGCACAGGCCCGGGCTGGGGCTACTCCGGCTCGCCGATCTCCCGCAGCGCCGCGCCCAACGCCGCCCGCAGCCGCCGAACCGTCCGGGGCGCGAGGTGGGCGGTCACACCGGTGCCGGATGCGCCCGCGTCCTCCAACGTCAGCTCGACCCGGAGGTCGTCGCAGCCGCCGCAGTCGTCCATCGCAGCCACGGCCCACGCCACCCGTGCCTTGTCGTCGTCGTCAGGGTGGTCGTCGAAGGCGAAGTCGATCGATTTCTTCACGCCGCTACTCAACCAGACCGCGGGTTCGTTCGGTGTGCCCGACGCCTGCCTGACAGGTCGACGGATGAGCACCGGGTGCCTTTGAGCCTCACCCACCCGGCAGCGCACCATCGGCACAACGGCGCCGCCGAACACCGACGGGACATGCATCGGCGACTATCAGGCGCTTCCCCCCGTGTAGCCGATCCGAGCCGCTACTCAACCAGAGCCGACGTGCGTTCCCGGACCCGGGGGAGGAGGACCCGGAACGTGGCGCCGTCGCCGGGCGCGGTGTCCACCTCCACCGTGCCGTCGTGGGCCCGGGTGATGGCGGCCACGATGGACAAGCCGAGGCCTGTGCCGCCCTGGGCGCGGCTGCGCGCCGCGTCGGTCCGGTAGAACCGCTCGAACACCCGCTCCGCCTGCTCGGCGGTGAGGCCCGGTCCCCGGTCCACGACCTCCAGCGCCACCAGCTCGCGGCCGTCGCGCTCGGCCGGCCCGACCCGAACGCTGATCGGGGTGTCGGCGGGGGAGTAGGCCAGCGCGTTGCCGATCAGGTTGGCCACCACCTGCCGCAGGCGGTGCTCGTCGCCCGCAACCACCAGGCCGTCGGCGTCGTCATCGGCCGCCGCCTCCACGACGACCTCGACCGCGCGCTCGGGCGCGGTGGCCCGCGCCGACGACGCCGCCGCCTGCGCCACCTCGGCCACGTCGACCGCCGCCAGATCGAGCGGCCGCTCCTGGTCGAGCCGGGCCAGCAGCAGCAGGTCGTCGACCAGCAAGCCCATGCGGGTCGCCTCGTCCTCGATCCGGGCGAGCAGGTCCGACACCGCCGCCGGGTCGGTGACCGCGCCCTGGCGGTGCAGCTCGGCGAAGCCCCGGATCGAGGTCAGCGGCGTGCGCAGCTCGTGGCTCGCGTCGGCGACGAACCGGCGCATGCGCTCCTCGGACCGCCGCGCCCGCGCCTCGGACGCCGCCCGGGCCCCGAAGGCCCGCTCGATCTGCTCGAGCATCGCGTTGAGCGCCCGGCTGAGCCGCCCCATCTCGGTCCGCGGGTGGTGGTCGGGGACGCGGCGGGCCAGGTCGCCCCGGCCGATGGCGGCCGCCGTGAGCTCGATCTCGGTCAGCGGGCGCAGCGCCGTGCGCACCATCGAGTAGCCGACGACTGCCAGGCCGGCCAGCACGGCCAGGCCCACCAGGATGTCGATCTGCACCAACCGCTCGACCGTGGCGTCGACCTCGCCCAGGCTGGTGGCCAGCACCACCGTGCCGCGCTCGTCCGCCACCGGCAGCGCCACCGCCCGCCACGACCCCCCGCCCCGTGCCGCGTCCACGGTGAACGGCTGGGCGCCGCGGTCCTGCGCCTGCTCGGGTGTGATCTCCGGCAGATCGGGCTGCGATCTGGTCAGCGCCGACCGCTTGACCCACATGGTCTCGCCGTCGGCGTCGATGACCGTGATGTGGAAGCTGCTCGGCAAACTGGCCTCGGGGGCGGCGCCAGGCAGGGAGGCACGCGCGAGGTCGCCGGCGGCCGCCTCCAACTGCTCGTCGACCCGCTCGACGAGGTAGCCCCGCAAGAGGCGGGCGCCGAACACCCCGGTGAGGGTCAGGCCGAGCCAGGCGAGCACCAGCACCGCGCCGATCAGCCGCAGCCACAGCGGGGTGCGGCGCCAGGCGCGGGACACGTCAGCCCTCGGGCCGGGGCGGCCGCAGCACGTAGCCGATGCCCCGGACCGTGTGGATCAGCGGCTCGGCCCCGTCGGTGTCGAGCTTGCGCCGCAGGTAGGAGACGTAGGACTCGACGATGTTGGCCTCGCCGTCGAAGTCGTAGCTCCACACGTGGTCGAGGATCTGGGCCTTGGAAAGCACCCGGCCGGCGTTGACCATCAGGTACCGGAGGAGGTTGAACTCCGTGGGCGACAGCGGGATGTCCCGGCCGCCGCGGCGGACCTCGTGGCTGTCCTCGTCGAGCTCGAGGTCGGCGACCGTGAGCCGCACCGGTCGGTCGTCGGCCGCCCGGGTCCGGCGCAGCACCGCCCGGATGCGGGCGATGACCTCTTCCAGGCTGAACGGCTTGGTGACGTAGTCGTCGCCGCCGAGCGTCAGGCCCTGGACCTTGTCCTCGTTGGCGTCGCGGGCGGTGAGGAACAGCACCGGGAGCGGGTCCCGGGTCGCGCGCAGCCGCCGCAGCACGACGAACCCGTCGATGTCCGGCAGCATCACGTCCAGCAGAACGAGGTCGGGGTGGTGCCGCTCGGCCGCCTTGACGGCGTCGTTGCCGTTCGTGGCCGTGACGACCTCGAAGCCGGCGAAGCGCAGGCTGGCCGACAGCAGCTCGACGATGTTGGGCTCGTCGTCCACCACCAACAGCCGCGCCTCGGCGGCGCGCCCGCCGGTGGGCGGCAGCACATCGGTCATCTCGGGGGTGGGAAGCAACGGGGCATGATCGACCATGACGGTACCGCCCACCCGCGGGCGCGCAGCGTTGGGCACGGGCTCACTGTGATCCCCGCACCTGGGTGTTCCCTGGACGCCGCCTGAACGCTGACTGAGCCTGCGGCGCGCTCAGGAAACTCTCAGGGGGCGTCCAGCCGGGGCGCAGGGTGGCGGCCCATGGTGTGACCCATGAGCGACGAGACCACGAAGACGATCCCCGTGGGTCCCGGCGTCGTGACCTCCGAGCCATCGCACGCCGAGCCCACCTCCGCTCCCACTCCGCATGCCGGCACGCCGGCGGCGCCGCATCCCCCGACGGCACCGCCCCCCGTGCCGCCGGGTGCCCCGGCGCCCGGAGCCGTGCCGGGGACCGCGCACCCGACGCCCCCGGGTCCGCCGTCCCCGCCGGCCGCGCCGGGGCACCCGCACTCTCCGACCCAGCCCCCCACAGCCAACGCCGCGAGCTCGCCGGCCCCGCCGTCTCCCCCCGGGCGGGGCCGACGGGCCGTGGCGGTGCTGACAGCCGCCGGTCTCATGCTGGTGTCGGCCACAGGTGGGGCCCTCATCGCCCTCAACCTGGACGACGAGTCGACCACCACCAGCCCCGTGGCCACGAGCCTCAACACCCCCGCGTCGGGCTCCGACGCCTCCACGCCGGACGAGCCGCTGTCCCAGGCGGCCGCCGCGGTGCTTCCCAGCGTCGTGTCGATCACCTTCGACGCGGGCCAGGAGAGCGGGAGCGGGTCGGGCATCATCATCAGCGCCGACGGCAACATCCTCACGAACAACCACGTCGTGGCGGCGGTGGCGGACGGCGGCGACCTGTCGGTGACGTTCTCCGACGGCAGCCGGGCCGACGCCGACATCGTGGGCCGCGACCCCGCCACCGACCTGGCCGTGATCAAGGCGCAGGGGGTGAGCGGGCTGACCCCCGCCACCTTCGGCGACAGCGACTCGCTCAACGTGGGCGACACCGTGCTGGCCATCGGCAGCCCGCTCGGGCTGGACGGCTCGGTCAGCGCCGGCATCGTGAGCGCTCTGGGCCGCGCCATCACCCTCGGGGGCGAGAGCGAGTCGCCGTTCGGTCCGGACCAGGGCCAGTCGAGCCCCGGCCAGGTCGCCGTGATCGACGCCATCCAGACCGACGCCGCGATCAACCCGGGCAACTCCGGTGGCGCCCTCGTGAACGCTGACGGCGAGGTGGTGGGCGTCAACACCGCCATCGCCTCGCTCGCCCAGGGCACGACGTCCCAGGGCGGCAACATCGGCGTCGGCTTCGCCATCCCGATCGACTCGGCCCGCTCCATCGCCGACCAGCTGATCAACGACGGCCAGGTCACCCACGCCTTCCTGGGCGTGCAGCTGACGGAGGCCGAGAACGGCGGCGGCGCCCTGGTGGCCGAGGTCGAGGACGGCCAGCCGGCCGCCCAGGCCGGGCTGCAGGCCGGCGACCTCATCACCAAGGTCGGCGACGAGTCCGTCTCGAACGCCGCCGACCTGACCGCCGCCATCCGCAACCTGCGGCCGGGCGACAAGGTCGAGGTCACGTTCACCCGGGACGGCAACGAGCAGTCCGTCGAGGTCACCCTCGGCGAGCTGCCCGAGGACTGACGGGCCGGGCCGTCGGCACCCGCCGCCTTCGGGCCAGGGCGGCGGCGCGATCTACGCCTCAGGTCGCGCCGTCGCCCACCTTCTCGTTTTCTCGCTCGTTTCTCGCCTTCTGGTTTTCCGGTCCTCGCCGGGTCTGACATCCGGTGCTGGGGCCGGATGTCGGTGATCAGGTCGGCGGCTCGGGGGCCGTCGTGAACGCCAGGCTCAGGTGGGCGGTGTCGTTGTAGCGGCGGACGATCCACCGCTCGGGCGTCACCACCAGGTGGGAGATCGCCCCGTTGTCCGAGCCGTTGAAGGCGAAGGCCCGCGCCCCGGTGGCCAGGGCCAGGACCTGGCCGATCGTGCCTCCGTGGGACACGACGACCACGGCCTCGTCGGCGTGGGCCTCCGCGATGCGGGTGATCGCCCCCCGCACCCGGGCGGCGAACGCCTCCGCCGGCTCCGCGTTGGGGATCACGTCCCAGCGCTGCTGGAGGTACATCTCCCGGGCGATGGGGTGGCCTTCGGCGATGTGGCGCCGGAAGGTGCCCTCCCAGTCGCCCAACCCGACCTCCCGCAGGTCGGGTTCGACCCGGGGCGCGATGCCCAGCCGGGCCGCCAGCGGGGCCGCGGTCTGGGCGGTGCGCTGCAGGGTGCTGACGTAGATGGCGGCGACGTCCTCGTGCTGGAGCCGGTCCGCCACCCGCTCGGCCTGCTCGTGGCCGACGGGGTCGAGCTCGGGGTCGCCCTGGCCGTCGACCAGGGGGAAGGGGACGTCGTCGCGGGCGGGGATCGACTCGCCGTGCCGGACCAGCAGGAGCTCGGCGGCGCCCGGCGGCCGGGAGAAGCGGAACTGGCGGTAGGTGCGCACCTCGGTCACGCGGCCAAACTAGGCGGGGCGCCGATTCGGCCACCCATCGGGCGGGCAGACTGGGCCCGTGGACGGCACGGTGGCGCTGGTCGCGCTGGTGATGGCGATCGGCGCGGTGGGCACGGTCCTGCCGCTCGTGCCCGGACTGGGCCTTGCGTGGCTCGCGGCGCTGGGCTACGGCCTGGCCGAGGGGTTCGGCGCGACCGGCGGGGCGTTCTTCGCCGCCATCACGGTCGTGGCGGCGGCGGGGATCGTCGCCGGCTGGGTCGTGCCCCACCGCTCCGCCCGGGCGTCGGGCGCGGACCGCCGGTCGGTGTGGCTGGGCATCGCCGGTGCGGTCGCGGGCTTCTTCCTGGTGCCGGTGGTGGGCCTGCCGCTCGGCGGCGTGGCGGGCATCTACGTGGGCGAGCACCTGCGCACCCGGGACGCCGCCACCGCGTGGCGGGCGACGCGGGCGACGCTGGTCGGCTTCGGCTGGGCCGCGGTGGTCCAGCTGGCGGCGGCGCTGCTCATGATCGTCCTGTGGGCGGCCTGGGTACTGGCGACGTGACGCCGGGGGAGTGGGAGCCCGAGACCGGGCGCTGGATCCGCTGGGCCCGCACGCCCGGCCACGACGCCTACTGGCACTTCCGGGACGCGTTCTTCGACGACCTGCTGCCTCCGCCGGGCCGGCGGACGCTCGAGGTCGGCTGCGGCGAGGGCCGGGTGGCGCGGGACCTGGCCGCCCGGGGCCACCGGGTCACGGCCGTGGACACCGCGCTCGGCCTCGTCCGCCAAGCCCGGGAGGACGGCGGCGGCGTGTTCGCGCTGGCCGACGGCGGGGCGCTGCCGTTCGCCTCCGGCCTCTTCGACCTGGTGGTGGCGTACAACGCTCTCCAGGTCGTGGCCGACATGCAGGCGACGGTGGCCGAGTCCGCCCGGGTGCTCGGTCCCGGTGGACACCTGGCGGCGTGCGTCGCCCACCCGGTCACGGACCTCGGCCGCTTCGCCGACGAGGGGTCGCTGCCGCCGTTCGTGTTGCGGGACCGGTACTTCGAGAACGAGCGGGTGGAGACGACCGTCGAGGACGGCGAGCTCACGATGACGTTCCGGGGCTGGACCCACTCGCTGGAGGACTATGCGCGGGCCCTGGAGGCGGCCGGCCTGCGCATCGTCGGGCTGCGGGAGCCACGCCCGGCGGGCGAGCGCGGCCGGTTCCGGGCCTGGCGGCGGGTGCCGCTGTTCCTGTCGTTCCTGGCCGCCCGGTAGGCGGGCGTCAGCGCTTCTCGGCCGCGAACGGCCACTCCTCGAACGCCGCACAGCGGCCGTCGTCGGCGAAGTGCAGCAACCACAGGTCCCGCCACCGTTGGGTGACCGGGTCGCCGTAGGTCACCTCCAGCCGCACGACCCCGGTGTCGCCCTCGACCGCCAGGACCTCGCTGGCCATCGTGAACACCTCGTCGGGGCCGTCCCGCTCGTGGTCCCACATCCTGGCGATGGCGTCGAGCCCGACCTTCGGCGTCGCCCACGGCGACTGGAGGTAGGACGCGTCCTCGGTGAACAGCGTGGTCAGCTCGTCGGTCCCTGCCGTCCGCCACAGGCGCTCGTAGCCGGCGACCCAGCGCTCCACCGCAGCCCGGTCGATCGTCATGCCGCCCACCGTAGGCCCTGAACTCGCGCCGCCGGCGGCGGGGCGGGAGGTAGGTTCGCTCGGCGTGATCCTGCGCATGTCCTCGCTGTTCGTGCGGACGCGCCGCGACGATCCCGCCGACGCCGAGGCCGCCAGCCACCGGCTGCTGGTGCGGGCGGGGTACATCCGGCGCGTCGCTCCCGGCGGGTTCGCATGGCTGCCGCTCGGCCTGAGGGTGGCCGGCAACGTCGAGCGCGTCGTCCGCGAGGAGATGGTCGCCATCGGGGGCCAGGAGCTGCGGTTCCCGGCGCTCGTGCCCCGGGCGCCGTACGAGGCGACGGGGCGGTGGCGCGACTACGGGGACAGCCTGTTCCGGGTGGTGGACCGGCGCGGCGCCGACTATCTGCTCGCGCCCACCCACGAGGAGATGTTCACGCTGGCGGTGCGGGACACGTGCTCGTCGTATCGCGACCTGCCGCTCATCCTGTTCCAGATCCAGGCCAAGTACCGGGACGAGGCCCGGCCTCGGGGCGGCCTGCTGCGCGGCCGCGAGTTCACGATGAAGGACGCCTACAGCTTCGACGTCGACGACGCCGGCCTGGACCGCAGCTACGCGCTCCACCGGGAGGCCTACCAGCGCATCTTCGACCGCCTCGGGCTGCCGTACGTGATCGTGGCCGCCCACGCCGGCGCGATGGGCGGATCCCGGTCGGAGGAGTTCCTGGCGCCCCTGCCGATCGGCGAGGACACGTTCGCCCACTGCCCGGTCTGCGGGCTCGCCGCCAACACCGAGGCGCTGCACATCGCCCCGCCGGCCGCCGAGCCGGCGGACGGGGCGCCGCCCGCCCACGTGGAGGACACCCCGGGCACCGCCACGATCGCCACGCTGGTCGACCACCTCAACGCCCGCGACGACTTGCGGCGGGCCGACGGCCGCCCGTGGGCCGCGGCCGACACGCTGAAGAACGTGGTCGTGCGGGTCCGGCACCCGGATGGCGAGGCGTCGCTGCTGGCGGTCGGGCTCCCGGGCGACCGCGAGCTCGACCTCAAGCGGCTCGAGGCGGCGCTGACCCCGGACGTGCCCGAGGAGCTCCTCCCCGGCGAGCTGGACGGCCACCCGGCCCTGGAGCGGGGCTACATCGGCCCGGGGTCGCTCGGCGCAGACCGGCCGGCGGGCATCCGCTATGTCGTCGACCCCCGGATCGCTCCCGGCACCGCCTGGGTCACCGGCGCCGACAGGCCCGGCCGGCACGTCCTCGACCTGGTGGCCGGCCGCGACTTCGCTCCGGACGGCACGGTCGACGCCGCCGATGTCCGCCCGGGCGACCCGTGCCCGCGCTGCGACGGGCCGCTGGAGCTGGCCCGGGGCCTGGAGATCGGCCACATCTTCCAGCTGGGCCGGCGCTACGCCGAGGCGCTCGACCTGACCGTGCTCGACCGCGACAACCGGTCGGTCCCGGTGACGATGGGGTCGTACGGCATCGGCATCGGCCGGGCGGTCGCCGCCATCGTCGAGGCCACCCACGACGCCAAGGGACTGTGCTGGCCGGCGACCGTGGCCCCGGCCCAGGTCCACGTGGCGGTGGTCGGCCGGGGCGACGAGCACCGGGAGGCCGGCGAGCGCCTGGCCCGGACCGCCGACGCCGGCGGGGTGGACGTCCTGCTCGACGACCGCTCCGAGGCGTCGCCCGGGGTGAAGCTGACCGACGCCGAGCTGCTGGGCATGCCCAGGCTGATCGTGGTCGGCCGGGGCCTGGCCCGGGGGCTAGTGGAGGTCGTGGACCGCGCCAGCGGCGATCGGCGCGAGGTGCCGGTCGATGCCCCGTTCTGGCGGCCCTCAGTCGGAATGTGAGGGCTGAGGGACGCCGGAAACGTCGGCGGTGGTGAGCCAGGCGAGGGGCTGGTAGGCGCGGACCCGCTCGCCGGGGGCGGCCAGCAGCCCCAGCAGCTCCCCGGTGAAGCGGCTGTGCACGGGGTACTTCTCGCCGTTGCGCACGACGACGCCGATCTCGTCGCCCACCGCCACCTCCGCGCCCTCGACCTCGGTGTAGGCGGGGAAGAACACGCCGTTGAGTGGCGCGATGACCAGGCGCTCGTCCACGTGGACCCGCTCGGCGTGGCGTTCGTGTTCGGATTGCACTCCGGCGTCGGGCATGGTTGTCAGCAGTAGCGCAGATTTCGACGTCCAAGTCAACAAGGTGGCGTCGACGCCATACTTTGGTCCACAATGATCCGGGCGGCTTGGGGAATCAGGGGGAGGCTGCGTGTCCATCGGTCGATCGCTGCAGCGCGAGCAGGACGTGATCTGGGTCGAGACGCCCTTCGGTGCGCCGGAGCCCCGGATCGTCGTCGCCGCCGCCCGAGCAGGTGCCCTGGGCGTGCTCGACCTCGGGCCGGATGCCTCCGGCGCCCGCGACGCGCTGGCCGTCGTGGCCGCGCGCATCGGCGCGCCGTTCGGCGTGCGCGTGGACGCTCGCTGTGCTCTGTCCCCAGCGGACCTGCCCCCCACGGTGCACACCGTAGTGGTGGCCGAGCTGGGCGTGCTGGAGCGCTGGCGGGACGATCACGCGGGGGACTCGGTCGGCGAGCCCGGCGGGACGGGGGAGGCCCGCCGGCTCGTCGCCGAGGTCCGCTCCGCGGCGGAGGCCCGCGACGCGCTGGCGGCGGGCGTCGACGGGCTCGTGGCCCGGGGCGCCGAGAGCGGCGGCCGGGTCGGCACGACCGGCGCGTTCGTGCTCGGCCAGCAGGTCTGGGCGCTGACCGATCTGCCGGTATGGATCCAGGGCGGCGTGGGCCGCCACACCGCGGCGGCTGCCGTGGTCGGCGGCGCCACCGGCGTCGTGGTCGACGCCCAGGCCGCGCTGCTGCGGGAGTCGCGCCTGCCCCGGCCGGTCCGCCTCGCGCTGGCGGCCATGGACGGCAGCGAGACCAAGGTCGTGGCCGGCCACCGGATCTTCACCCGCCCCGACCTGTGGGTGGCGGGCCTCGACGACCGCACCGCCCCCGACGAGCTCGCCGCCCGCCTCGGCACCGCGTCCCTGAGCGACCACGCCCTGCCCGCCGGGCAGGACGCCGCGCTCGCCTCTGGCTTCGCCACCCGCTACGGCACGGTCGGGGCCATGGTGGCCGGCCTGCGGCGGGAGATCGCCGACCACGTGGAGGCGGCCCGCCGGGTCGAGCCGCTCGCGCCCGGCGGCGGCGTGGCCGCCACGACGGGCACCGCGTACCCGGTGGTCCAGGGCCCGATGACCCGGGTCTCGGACCGGGCCGCGTTCGCGGTGAAGGTCGCCGACGGCGGGGCGCTGCCGTTCCTGGCCCTCGCCCTGCTGCGGGGCGAGACCGAGGTCCGGCCCCTCCTGGCCGAGACGGCGGAGCTGCTCGGCGACCGACCGTGGGGCGTCGGCGTGCTCGGCTTCGTGCCCAAAGACCTGCGCGACGAGCAGCTGGCCGTGATCCGGGATGTGCGCCCGCCGCTGGCGCTGATCGCCGGCGGCCGCCCGTCGCAGGCCACGGTCCTGGAGGAGGCCGGCATCCGCACGTTCCTGCACGTGCCCGCGCCCGGCCTCCTCGAGCGGTTCCTGAAGGACGGCGCCCGCCGGTTCGTGTTCGAGGGCTTCGAGTGCGGCGGCCACACCGGCCCCCGCTCCAGCTTCGCCCTGTGGGAGTCCCAGCTCGACGTGCTCAGTGCCTGGGCGGCGGCGGGCGGTGACGCCGGCGAGCTGGACCTGCTGTTCGCGGGCGGCATCCACGACGACCGCTCGGCCGCCATGGTGGCGGCCCTGGCCGGCCCGCTGGCCGCGGCCGGCGGTCGCATCGGCGTATTGATGGGCACCGCCTATCTGTTCACCGAGGAGGCCCTGGCCGGCGGCGCCATTGGCGAGGAGTTCCAGGCCCAGGCGCTGGCCTGCGAACGGACCGCGCTCCTCGAGTCGGGGCCCGGGCACGTCACCCGGTGCGCCGACACGCCGTTCGTCGGGCTGTTCGAGGACACCCGGCGCCGCCTCGTCGAGGAGGGCGCCGACCACCAGACCCGGTGGGCCGAGCTGGAGGACCTCAACCTCGGCCGCCTGCGGGTGGCGTCCAAGGCACTGCGCCGCGATGGCGACCAGCTGATCCGGGTCGACCGGGACGAGCAGCGGTCCGATGGCATGTTCATGATCGGCGACGTGGCGACCCTGCGCCACGAGCTCACGACCGTCGCCGCGCTGCACGAGGCGGTCACGGCCGGCGCCACCGCCCACGTGGCCGGGGTGGCCGGCGACGTGGTCGAGCGCCTGGGACTGCCCGAGCATGCGCCCGCGGTCACGCCGGCGGACGTGGCCATCATCGGCATGGCCTGCGTGATGCCGGGCGCCGCCGACCTCGACGAGTTCTGGCGCAACGTCGTGTCCGGCGTGAACTCGATCACCGAGGTCCCGGCCGAGCGCTGGGACGTGAACACGTACTTCGACCCCGAGTGGGACCACGCCACCGCCACCAAGCGCAGCGGCAGCGCCTCCAAGTGGGGCGGCTTCCTGCCCGACATCCCGTTCGACGCCCTGGCCTACGGCATCCCTCCGGCCTCGCTGGCGGCCATCGAGCCCACCCAGCTGCTCAGCCTCAAGGTGGCCGCCGACGCGCTGGCCGACGCGGGCTACGCCGAGCGGGCGTTCGACCGCGAGCGCGCCTCGGTGATCTTCGGTGCCGAGGGCGGCACCGACCAGTCGACGGCCCACGGGTTCCGGGCCCTGTACCCGGCCTACGCCGGGGTCCTGCCGGCCGAGCTCGACCGGTGGCTGCCCAAGATCTCCGAGGACTCCTTCCCCGGCCTGCTGACCAACGTCATCGCCGGCCGCATCGCCAACCGGCTCGACCTGGGCGGCAAGAACCTGACCGTGGATGCCGCCTGCGCCTCGTCCCTGGCCGCGCTGGACGCCGCCTGCATCGAGCTGGCCTCGGGCGGCAGCGACATCGTGCTGTGCGGCGGCGCCGACCTCCACAACGGCGTCCAGGACTTCCTGCTGTTCACCAGCGTCCACGCCCTGTCGACCACCGGGCAGTGCCGCACCTTCGACGCCGACGCCGACGGCATCGCCCTCGGCGAGGGCGTGGCCTGCGTGGTGCTCAAGCGCCGGGCGGACGCCGAGCGGGACGGCGACCGGATCTACGGCGTGGTGCGGGGCGTGGGGGCGTCCTCGGACGGCCGCAGCCTCGGGCTCACGGCCCCCCGCCAGGACGGCCAGGAGCGGGCCGTGCGCCGGGCCTACGCCCAGGCCGGGGTCGACCCCCGGACGGTGGGGCTGATCGAGGCCCACGGCACCGGCACGGTGGTCGGCGACCGCACCGAGCTGTCGACGCTGACCTCGGTGTTCACCGCCGCCGGGATGGGCCGGGCCGAGTGCGTGGCCGGGTCGGTGAAGTCCAACATCGGCCACACCAAGTGCACCGCCGGCCTGGCCGGGCTCGTGAAGGCGGCGAAAGCCGTCTACCACGGCGTGCAGCCGCCGACGCTCAACATCGCCCGGCCCAACCAGGCGTGGGACCCCGAGACCAGCCCGTTCGTCTTCCTCGACGAGGCACGGCCCTGGGTCGAGGACCGCCGGGTCGCGGGTGTGAGCGCGTTCGGCTTCGGCGGGACCAACTTCCACGCCGTGATCGAGGCCCACGCCGACGACGACCTGCCGGACCGGGGCGTCGAGGCCTGGCCCGCCGAGCTGATCGCGCTGCGGGGGAACGACGCCGCGGTGGAGCGGGCGCTGGGGGACCTGGCCGCCCGCCTGGCGGAGCCGGCGCCGGCCGGGCGTCCCTGGCGGCTGCGAGACCTGGCCGCCGCCGTGTCCAGCGGCGGGCGGGGGCCCGTGCGCCTGGCCATCGTGGCCGACGACGTCGACGACCTGCGGGCCAAGGTCGACGCCGCCCGGGCCGGCCAGCGGGGCCCCGGCATCTACGCCCCCGGCGAGCCGCTGGCGGCCGAGGGCGAGACGCCGACCGTGGCGTTCCTGTTCCCCGGGCAGGGCAGCCAGCGCCCGGGCATGGCGTCGGACCTGTTCGTGACGTTCGCGGAGACCCGACCGCTGCTGCGGCAGGGGAAGAAGTGGGCGGCGACGATGCTGCCGCCCGCGGCGTTCAGCGACGCCGACCGGGACGAGCAGCGCCGGGCCGTGACCGACACCCGGGTCGCCCAGCCGGCGCTGGGCCTGGCCGGGCTGGCGGCCGCCACCGTGCTCGACCGCTTCGGCATCCGCCCCGACATGGTCGCGGGGCACAGCTACGGCGAGCTCGTCGCCCTGTGCGTCGCGGGCGCGCTCGACTGCGAGACCCTGCTGGCCCTGAGCGAGGCTCGGGGCGAGGCGATGGTGGCCGCCGCCCCCGACGGCGACCCCGGCGGGATGGTGGCCGTGGCCGCGCCGCGCGAGCGGATCGACGAGGTGCTCCACGACGTCGACGTCGTGGTGGCCAACGACAACCACCCGACCCAGATCGTGGTGGCGGGGACGACGCCGGCGGTCGAGGAGGCACTCGGGCGGCTCAAGGACGCCGGTATCACCGCCAAGCGCCTGCCGGTGGCATGCGCGTTCCACAGCCCGGTGGTGGCGGGCGCCGCCGACACGCTGGCCCGCTACCTCGACGCGGTCGAGGTGACCGAGCCGGTCATCCCGGTGTTCAGCAACCTGACGGCCGAGACCTACCCGGCCGACGGCCGCAAGACCCGGGAGCTGCTGGCCGCCCAGGTGGCCAACGGCGTGCGGTTCACCGACGAGATCCGGGCCATGTACGAGGCCGGCGCCCGGGTGTTCGTCGAGGTCGGCCCGGGCCGGACCCTGACCGGGTGCGTGGAGCGGATCCTCGGCGACCGACCCCACCTGGCGGTGGCCACCGACCGTCCGGGCGAGGACGGCGTGCGGGCGCTGCTGCACGCCGTGGCCCGCCTGGCCGTGGCGGGCGTCCCCGTCGACCCGGCCGAGCTGTTCGAGGGGCGGGGCGTGGACCCGACCCGGTGGACCCAGCCGCCCCCCGTGGCCCGTTGGACCGTCAGTGGCCACCTGGTCCGCCTGGCCGGCGGCGACACGGTGCCCGGCGCCCTCCGCCCGGCCACGACGACGCCGCCCATCCCGGCGGGGGGCTGGTCGGGCGACGGCGCCGGTCCGGCCCCGGCCGTGGCCGCGCCCTCGCCGGTGGGCGGGGCGCTGGTCCCGGCCGCGCTCGGGAACGGCAACGGGCACGGCACGGTGCCGGCCGACCAGGTGCTGGCCGAGTACTTCCGGACCGCCCACGAGATCATGGCGGCGGGCCACCAGCTGGTCCTGAACTACCTGGGCGCCGCCCCGACCGCCGCGCCGGTGGCTCCGCCGGCGCCGGCGGCGTTCACGCCGGCCCCGCCCCCCGCCCTGGCGCCCGCGCCGGCCGTTGCCCCGGTCGCGGCGCCCGCAGCGCCGTCGCGCGTGCTGCCGTCGGCCGACGAGCTCCTGGCCCGGTTGACGGCGATCGTGTCGGCCCGGACGGGGTACCCGGAGGACATGCTGGGTCCGGACCTGGACGTCGAGGCGGACCTGTCGATCGATTCGATCAAGCGGTTGG
>Ga0209382_10000219_pt1 | contig 93130 bp, 89 predicted proteins | sample SoiMetdeltSBSDD5_FD_187599 | JGI IMG/M metagenome (GOLD analysis project Ga0209382, IMG submission 187599) | Bulk soil microbial communities from a Populus tree surrounding site in Tennessee, USA - Soil MetaG P. deltoides SBSDD5 (SPAdes) (version 2) | ecosystem: Environmental > Terrestrial >...
CCCTCGCTCCGCTCGGGACGGCATCATGTATCCGTTCGCCTCGCCTTCGGCTGCGGCTCACGCCCTCGCTCCGCTCGGGACGGCATCATGTATCCGTTCGCCTCGCCTTCGGCTGCGGCTCACAAACCCACATACGCTTTCCGGACGAAGTCGTGCTCGGACAGCTCGGCGGCACGGCCTTCCATCTTGATACGCCCCACTTCGAGGAGATAGGCGCGGTCCACGAGCTTGAGCACCTGCCGCACGTTCTGCTCCACGACCAGGATGGTGTAGCCCTCCTCGCGCACGCGCCGTATGAGGTCGAATAGTCGCAGAACCATCACAGGGGCGAGGCCCATGGACGGCTCGTCGAGCAGAATGATCTTGGGTCGCGACATGAGGGCGCGCCCCACCGCGAGCATCTGCTGCTCGCCGCCGGACATGCTGCCCGCGCGCTGTGTGCGCCGCTCCGCCAGGACCGGGAAGAGGGTGTAGACGCGCTCGAGGCTCTCCGCGAATCGGGCCCGCGCGGCGGGCAGATAGGCGCCCATCTTGAGGTTGTCCGCGACGGTGAGCGCGGGAAAGAGCCGGCGGCCCTCGGGCACATGCGCGATGCCGTGGGCCACGATCTCGTGGGCGGGGCGGCCGGCGAGCGAGGCCCCCTCGAAGAGGAGGTCGCCTGCTCGCGGCGCGATGAGCCCGGAGATCACGCGCATGAGGGTGGTCTTACCGGCGCCGTTGGGACCCACCACCGCCACCGCCTCGCCGGGAGCCACCGAGAGGTCCACGTCCCACAGCGCGGTGAGGTGGCCGTAGCCCGCGGTGACCTTGCGCAGCTCGAGCATGCTCATGCCAGGGCCGCCGTGTCGCCCAAGTAGGCCTCGATCACCGTCGGGTCCTTGGCCACCTCGAAGGGCAGCCCCTCGGCGATCTTCTCGCCATGGTCGAGCACGACCACCCGGTCCACCACGCGCATCAAAGTGGCCATGATGTGCTCGACCCACACGATGGTAATCCCCAGCTCCCCACGGATGCGGCGGAGCATCTCGGCGGCGCCGCTCATCTCGGCGTGGTCGAGCCCGCCCAGGCTCTCGTCGGCGAGGAGGAGCCGCGGCCCCGTGGCGAGCGCGCGGGCCAGCTCGAGCTTCTTGAGGCCACCCGCGCCGAGGAGGGTGGGTGGGGCGTCCGGGTCGTCGAGCAGCCCGACCAGCCGCAGGATCTCCGCGGCCTTGACGCGCGCCTCCGTCTCGCCGGTGCGCGTCTCCGCGCCGTAGTGCGCGGCCACCGCCACGTTCTCGAGGATGGAGAGCTTGCGGAAGGGGCGCGGGATCTGGAAGGTCCGGGCGATGCCCCGGTGGCAGACGCGGTCGGGCGTTAGCCCGCCGATCTCGGTGTCCTTGAAACGGATGGAGCCGGCGGTGGGGACCAGCGCGCCCGACACGCAGTTGAAGAGCGTCGTCTTTCCGGAGCCGTTCGGTCCGATGAGGCCGAGGATTTCACCCTCGCGGACCGAGAAAGATACGGCATTGAGGGCGGTGAAGCCCCCGAACTGCTTGGTGAGGCCGGTTATGGTGAGCACGTGACGGAGTCCGCCCCGGGACGCGCGGGCTGACACGCGTCCCGGGGCGGGGAGAAGGGCTCGCTCAGCGCGCGGCGAATGGCGAGGATGCCGGCAGCGGCAGCACCGGCTGCGCGGTGGCGACGACCTTGGGATAGACCAGCTCGAACTTGCCCTCGATGATCTGGAACACCGCCGGGTATGCGCGCTCGTTCTGACCGGCGAAGCGATGGCCCGTCGGGTAGAACTTCACGCCGTAACCCTGCATGGTGCCGCCCTCAGCGATGTCGGTCTCGCGCGCGGCCTTGGCGAGAGCGTCGGGCCCGAAGCCGCCGTGCTTCTGGATGGCGCGCGGCAGCACGTCGTTGAGCAGAACCCACATGTTGTTGAAGCCCATGGACACGTGGGGGGCGATGGCGTTGGTCTGCACGTTGGGGTCGTAGAGGGCCTTGTACCGCTTGACCATCTCGGCGGTGAGCTCGCCCACGCCGGGCTTGAGCTTCTTCGGATCGAGGAGCTGCGAGGCGATGGGGTCGAGGGTGTGGAACCACTCGACGTCCTTCCCGAAGGCTTCCTTGAGCTTGTCGAGCTGGCTGTGGCCGGCACCGTGCCCGATATAGGCCCGCACGCGAAGGCCCTGCTCTTTGGCCTGACGGAGGAACAGCGAGATGTCGGGGTTGTAGCCGGTGTGGAAGAGCACGTCCGGCCGCACCGAGCGGAGCTTCGTCACGAGCGAAGACAGATCGGGGGCATTGATGGAATAGCCTTCCTTGAGCACCACGTTCAGCCCGAGCTCCTTGGCCTTCAACTCGTTTCCGAGGCCCACGTCCGCCCCGTAGGCGCCGTCCTCGTACATGATGGCGAGGCGGAGATCCTTCGGCGCCTTCTTGAGCTTGTCCTCGCTGTAGTCGGCGACGTAGGCGACGGAGAGCTCGCCGAACTGGATGCCGGTGGCCTGGGGCCGGAACGTGTACTGCAGGTTCCGCCCGTCGAACACCTTGGACGAGATGGCGGTGGTAATCCAGAGGAAGCGCTTCTGCTTGTCCACCTTCTCGGCCAGGGGCACCGCGTGGGCGCTGGAGTACACGCCGGCGAGGATGTCCACCTTCTCCACGTTGAGCAACCGCTCGGCCTCGTTGATGGCGACCTCGGCCTTGGACTGGCTGTCGCCGTCCACCTGGACGATCTTGTGCTTGCCGAGCACGCCGCCCTTCTCGTTGACGTAGTCGATGATCATCTTGGCCCCGCGCCAGCAGTTCAGGGAGCCCGCGGCGGAGAAGGGGCCGGTGTGGTCGTAGAGGATGCCGATCTTGATCGTGCCGGCCTGCGCGTGGGCCCGGAGCACCCATGGGCCGACCGCGGCGCCGGTGGCGATACCGGTGGTGGCGAGGAATTTGCGACGCGAGATGGTGCCCATCGTGTGTCCTCCTCCGCGCTGAAAAGAGAGAATGTTCGGAATTCGGCGGCACAGGCGCGCGCCCCTCCCAGGAGGGGCGCGGCGTGGGCACGAGCCTACACCGAAGCGGTGCTCGCCGTCCAGCATCGGTTGCCCTAGACTGGCTCGCATGTCGGGCCGCGCGATCGCCCTCGTCCTCTGCGCCGCCGTCATCCACGCCGCCTGGAACGCGCTCGCCAAGCGCGCCCATCATCCGACCGTCTTCCTCTGGTCGTCGGTGGCCGTCGCGACGCTCGTGCTGGCGCCGCTGGGCCTGCGCTACATGCCCGCCGGGGGCATCCCCTCCTCGGCGATTCCGTTCGTCATTGCGACCACCCTCATCCACGCCGTGTACTTCTACGCGCTCGCGCGCGGCTACGCGTCCGGGGGAGATCTCTCACTCGTCTATCCCATCGCACGTGGTCTCGGCGTCGCCTTGGTCCCCGTGACCGCGCTCGTCGTGCTGGACGAGCGTCCATCCCCGCTGGGCGCGGCCGGCGTGGCGCTCGTTGTGGCGGGAATCGCCGCCATCAGCCTCGCTTCCCGTGAGGGCAGGCTGAGGGGGAACAAGTACCGCCTCGCCCGCGGCACCGGTTGGGCCGTCCTCACTGGTCTCACCATCGCGGCCTACTCGCTCGTGGACAAGGTCGGCGTCTCCCGCCTGCACCCCCTTCCGTACCTGGGGCTCCTCGGTGCTGGCATGACCTTGGTCCTGGTACCCGTCGTCTGGAGGGCCCGCGCGGCGCTCGCGCACGAGTGGCGCGTGAACTGGCGCGCCATCCTCGTGGCGTCCACGCTGAACCTCACCAGCTATCTCCTCGTCCTGTTCGCTTTTCGCCTCGCCAAGACCGGCTACGTGGTGGCGGCGCGCGAGGCGTCCATCGTGCTCTCCGTGCTGATCGGCTGGCTGTGGCTGGGCGAGGGCGGGCCCGGGCGGCGGCTCGTGGGCGCCGCGGTGGTGCTGGCCGGCGTCGCCTGCGTGGCGCTGGCGCGCTAGGCCGCGGCTATTCGCGCGCGGCGCCGATCGACTCCCACGCGAAGCCCTCGAAGTGGTCGATGACGCGATCGGCGCCGGCCGCGCGGAGCTCCTCGGCGGGATAGGCGGTGGCGACGCCGATCGCCCGCATGCCCGCCGCCCGCGCGGCGTGGATGCCGACCACTGAGTCTTCGAAGACGAGGCACGCGGCGGGGTCGGCGCGCAGGCGCCGGGCGGCCAGCGTGTAGACCTCGGGATCGGGCTTGCCGCGGGTGACGTCGTCGGCGGTCACCACCACGGGGAAATGATGGAGCAGCCCGATGCCCCGAAGGAGATGATCCACGTCGTAGGACGAGGCCGAGGTGCCCACCGCCACCGGCACGCGCCGGCGCACGAGGTCGGCCACGAAGTCGGCGACCCCGGCGACGGCCCGTGGGCCCTGGCGCGACAGTCGCGCATAGTGGTCACGCTTGCGACGGGCCAGCTGATAGGTTTCCCAGTCCGGCACGTGCCGGCCGAGGAGCAGCGGGATGGCCTCCTCGCTGGGGCGGCCGATGGTGAGACGCCAGTAGTCGGGCTGCGGCGGTACCTCGCCCAGCTCCCGCAGGAGCGCGTCCCACGCCGCCCGATGCCACGCGCCGCTATCGAGCAGCACCCCGTCCATGTCAAAAATACACGCGTGGCCGTTCCCGGTCGTAGGTGCCATCACCTCAGTCTATACAGAGGCGCGAGGACACAGAAGGTTTCCCGCGCTGCCCGCGCGTAGTCCGCGCGCTTCCAGTGCGCCGCCTCTTCGGCGGACACCGCGCGCCCGAGCACGAGCTGGCCGTCGCGGGTGCGGGTGAGCTCGTCGGCCAGCCGCGCCACTTCCTCGGCGGAGAGATCGGAGAGGATGGCGGCGGGCGTCTCGTCGTGCTCGTTCTTGAACCAGGCGAGCCCCTTGGCGCGCCGGAACACGGGCACGAGCTTGGGCGCGTGCCGCTTCCAGGCGGCGATCCACTTCTTCTTCCCCGCGTGCTCGGGCCCGGCCTCGAAGAGAAAACGGACCGTGCCGCGCGAGACGGCGACCTTGAAGTGGCAGTGCTTCTTGTAGCCACGCTTGTCGGCGGCGAAGGCCACCCAGGTATCGTCGGGCGCGTTCACGGTTCGGCGCATGTGCTTGGCCACATGGGCGAAGGCGGGCGCCCCGCCGATGCGGGTGACGTCGGGGACGAGGTCGCGCCCGGCGGCGTCGAGCTTGGGCCGAATCCGGCTCTTGATCGCCGCCATCCGGGGCGCGAAGCCCTCGATGTCGAAGACCTTGAAGTCGGCCTGCGTGAATCCGCGGAACGGCATGCGGGGCCTCCTTGCCGCAGGGCCTCAGGGATAGGTCGTGTCGGGGTCGAGCGGGAAGATGGGCCGCCGCACCCGCTTGAAGTCGAAGCGCCCGAGGTTGGAGGAGGACAGCCCCGGGGCGTCGACCTCGACGATCTCGCGGGCGATGGGCTCGAACGCCGCGCGGTAGTGAATGGTGGACTTCACCACCACCACCTTGTGCTCGAGGGGATCGAGGCCGACGAAGCGAATCATCTCGGGATCCAGGGTCTGCCAGCGATAGGAGATCAGGATGATCTTGACGTCGTTGACGTCGAGCACGGCGGTGGTGCCGAGCCGTCCGGGCAGGCCGCGAGCCATCGGGCCCTTGTGTATGAAGCGGCCATCGGAGAGCGTGCGCACCATGCCCGTCACGCGCACGGGCGCTCCGTGGCGGGTGTCCACCTTGCCGCCCACCTCGAGGGTGACGGACTGGCCCACGCCGGCTTTCACGCACGTGGCCACCGCCGCGGGATCCCAGATGCAGGCCACGATGGCGGAGCGGGCACCCACCCGGAGCAACTCGCGCAGTACCTCGGTGCCGTCGCCGGCGGCGCCCCCGCCGGTGTTGTCCGCCATGTCCGCCAAGACAATGGGACGTCCCTCGGCGGCGAGGGCGCGGGCCACCGCCTCGGGGACGGGCAGGGCCTTGTGGATGAACTCGTGGCGGTGCTCCCAGGCCGTGCGCGCAAGCTGATCGGCGAGCCGGTCGGCGAGGGCCTGGTCCCCGTCGGTGACGACGTAGACGCCGAGCCCGGCGGGCGGGATGTCGGCGAGGGGAAATCCCGCGAAGACCGAGATGGAGATGACCTTCGGGTCCTTCTCCATCTCGTCCGCCATGTCGTAGAGCCGCCGCATGGGGCCGCGCGCCGTGCCCTGATTGCCCAGCGGCGGCAGGATGGGCGGCGTGCGGAGGGCGGCGGTGGGCCGGATGCGGCGGGCGGCGACCTGGAGCAGCCGCTCGGTGGCCTCCACCCCGCGCTCGGCCATGTCCACGTGGGGGTACGTCTTGTAGCCGTGCAGGAGGTCGGCCCCGCGCACCATCTCCGGGGTGAGGTTGCCGTGAAAGTCCAGCGTCACCGCGATGGGCACCGACGGCCCCACCGCCGCCCGCACCGCCTGGATGAGGTCGCCCTCGCCGTCGTCGATGCCCTCGCACACCATCGCGCCGTGGAGGTCGAGGAGCACGCCGTCCAGCGGACCCGCCGCGCGGAGGTCGGCGAGGATGCGCTGCTTGACGTGGCCGTAGATGTCCTTGGTGACGAGCCCCGCCGGCGAGGCCGCCGCCGCCACCGAGGGGACGAGGCGCACGCCGTGGCGCTCGGCGGCGGCGATCATGCCGCCCAGGCAGGTGCCGGTGCCGCGGAAGGTCTCGACGATCTCGCCGCCGTAGTGGAGATTCCGCGCTTCAAACTGACCGCGGTCAGTCGGGATATTGCTGAACGTGTTGGTCTCGTGGGACAGCATGGCGAGGAAGAGCTTCATCGCGTCTCCATCAGAGCTTCAGGCGCGGGTCGAGCCAGTCGCGCAGCGCGTTGCCGAGAAGGTTGATCACCAGCGTGGTGACGAAGATGGCCGCGCCCGGAAAGGCGGCGATCCACCACGAGTTCAGCATGTAGACGCGACCCTCGCCCAGCATGTTGCCCCAGGCCGGCGTGGGCGGCTGCACCCCGAGGCCGAGGAAGGAGAGGAACGACTCCAGCACGATCACCTGCGCCACCTGGAGGGTGGCGATCACCACGCCCGCGGAGACCAGGTTCGGCAGGATCTGCCGGAAGATGAGGCGCGCGTGGCTCATGCCCAGCGCGCGCCCCGCGGTAACGAACTCGCGCTCCCGGAGCGCCTGCGTCTCGGCCCGGATGACCCGCGCGTAGATGGGCCAGCCGGCGACGCCGAGCACGGCGATCATGTTGGGCAGGCTGGGGCCGAGCACCGCGATCACCGCGAGGGCGAGGAGCACGAACGGAAACGTCAGCACGATGTTGACCACGGTCATGATCGCCCAGTCGACGAAGCCGCCGAAGTAACCCGCGGCGAGCCCGGCCAGGATGCCGATGCTGGCGGAGAGGATCACCGCCGCCACCCCCACGAGGAGGGAGATGCGGCCGCCGTAGATGACCCGGGCGAGCAGGTCGCGGCCCACCTGATCGGTGCCCAGCAGATGATCGGGCGTGCCCCCCGCCATCCACGCCGGCGGCGCGAGACGGTGGCGGATGTCCACCACGAGCGGGTCGTGGGGCGCGATCCAGGGCGCCAGCAGGGCGCTCAGCACGATGACGAGCAGGATGGCGGCGGAGGCCACCCCCCAGCGCAGCCGCGAGAGCTGCCGGAGCAGCGGACGGCCGCGCTCGGCCGGGGACGCCGGCGGACTCGTGTCCAGGGCCACCTCGGGCGGGGCCCCGACCGTGCTCACGCCCCCGCCCGGATGCGCGGGTCGATGAAGCCCACGACGATGTCCACGATCAGGTTCACCACGACGATGATCAGCGCGAGCAGGACCACCGCGCACTGCACGACGGGGAAATCCTGGTTGCGGATGGAGTCCACGGTGAGGCTCGCCACGCCGGGCCAGGCGAAAACGGTCTCGGTGATGATGGCGCCGCCCAGGAGCTGGCCGAACTGCAGCCCGAGCACCGTAATCACCGGGATGGCGGCGTTCCGGAAGGCGTGCTTCCACACGACCCGGCGCTCCGCCATGCCCTTCGACCGCGCCGTCTTGATGTAGTCCATGCTCAGGACCTCGATCATGCCCGAGCGGACGAGGCGCATCGTGATGGGGGCGAAGGCCATCCCCAGGCAGAGCGAGGGCATGAGGAAGTGCTGCCACGTGCCGTAGCCGGAGGCGGGGAGGAGCTTGAGGCGCACCGCGAAGATGATGATCAGCATGATGCCGAGCCAGAAGAGCGGCAGCGCCTGACCCGCGGTGGCGACCATGGTGCAGAGCGTGTCCACGAACGAGTGACGGCGCAGGGCGGCGAGCATGCCGAGGGGAATGGCGATGAGGAGCGCCACTCCGAGGCCGGCGAACGTGAGGTAGATGGTGGGCGGCATGCGCTCTATCACGAGACGGAAAGCGGGGGCGTCGCCGTACCAGGAGCGGCCGAAGTCCCCGACGATGGCCCGGCTCGCGAACGTCCAGTACTGCACGTAGATGGGCCGGTCGAGGCCGAGGAGCTGACGGTACCGCTCGAACTCCTCCTTGCCCGCGTTCTGCGGGAGGAGGAGCAGCACAGGGTCGCCGATGACGTGGAGGATGCCGAAGGACAGAATGGAGATGCCGATGACCACCACGACCAGCTGGACGACCTGACGGGCGAGATAGCGTCGCATCAGCGACCGGACGGCGCCCGCTCACTCTCGGCCGCCGCGCCCCCTCGTGGGCGAGGGCGGGTGGCCGGGAGCGGCGTCACTGGGCGCCGGACGGCAAGCCCGGTCTACTTCTTTCGCGGGGTGGCGAGGAAGAGCCGGTCCACCTCGTCGGGGGGAGCGCTGTACTCCACGCGGTTGCTGATGCCCCACACGCCGCGGAGCCCCCACTTGTAGAGGTAGGCGGCGTCGTCGTAGAGGAGCTTCTGGGCCTTCACGTAGATCTCGCTGCGCTTCTTCGCGTCGAGCGTGGAGCGCCCGGTGGCGATGAGGTCGTCGAGCTCCTTGTTGCAGTAGTAGCTGTAGTTCTCGCCGCACTTGAACACGTCGTAGAGGATGGCGTCGGCGTCGAAGACCGAGTAGTAGCCCCAGGACCAGTTGAACATGTGCCCGGCCTTGCCGTCCTTCACGCGCGCCACCAGCACGGTGTTGTCGCCGATGTACACGCGCTTCACGCGGAAGCCGGCCTTGGCCATGTCCGCCGTGATGGCGTCGTTGGTCTGCTGGATGGCGGGCTCGACGATGGGCGGGCCCTCGTGGAACACGATGTCGACGCCGTTCGGATACCCGGCCTCGGCGAGGAGCTTCTTGGCCGCGGCGAGGTCCTGCTTGTAGGGCTTGAGGCTCGGATCCCACCCGAAGGCCATGGGGTTGATGCCGGTGGCCACGCGGTCCCCGAGGCCGTTCAGCACGTGCTTGATGACGCTATCGCTGTCCACCGCGAGGTTGGCCGCCTGCCGGACTTTCCGGTCGGTGAAGGGGTTCGGCCCGCCGCGGGCGGCCTGGTCGAGCTGGAGCATCGCCGTCCGGAGGATGGGCGACGTGCCGGTGCGGGCGGCGCCGGACTTCTCGATCACGTCCATCTGATCAGGCGGCACCGCCTTGATCACGTCCACGCCGCCGGAGAGGAGTTCGGCGATCTCGGTGGCCTTCTCCGGGATGATGCGGACGCGGAGGTACTTGTAGTGCGGCTTGGCGCCCCAGTAGTCGTCGTTGCGGACGAGGAGGTGATCCTGCTTGCGGTTCCACTTGACGAGCTTGTAGGGACCGGTGCCGACGGGGTTCTCGCCCATCCACTGATCGCCCTTTTCTCGGATGACCTTCTCGGACTGCATGACCTGGGCGGTGAGCCGCTCGACGAAGAGCGGGTACGGCCCGTCGGTCTTGAAACGCACGGTGAAGTCGTCGACGACCTCAACCGTCTTGATCTTGGCGTGATTGCCCCGCGCCGTCATCTTCTTCGCGGGATCGAGAACGCGATCGAACGTCGCCTTGACGTCCTTGGCGGTGAACGGCGTGCCGTCGTGGAACTTGACGCCCTGCCGCAGCTTCACCTCCCAGGTGGTGTCGTCGATGTTGCGCCAGGAGGTGGCGAGGTTCGGGCCCACCCGCCGCGTCTTCAGGTCGCGCGTGGCGAGATGATCGAACGCGTGGTAGCCGAGGATGATCGCCTCGCGCAGCACCGACGCGGGCGGATCCCAGGAGTCCACGTCGGACTGCAGCGAATAGACGATGGTGTCGTCCTTGGTTTGCGCGCTCGCGAGGCCGGGAACGGCCAGCACGAGGGCGAGCAGCAAGGCGAATCCGGGGACGGCAACGCGGCGCATAGAGGCCTCCTTCTTCAGCGGGGCGGAGTAGTCGCGGCAGTGAAGCAAGAGGGCAACATACTAGCGACCGCTCAACTGCTTGTCAAACCGCGGCCGCCTCGCGGCTGGACCCTTCTCGGTGCCCGCTTACCGGGAGTGACGCTCCAGGGCGGAGAGCACCGCCCGCAGCGAGGCGGTGATGATGTTCGGGTGCGTCCCCACGCCCCAGCGGAGCATGCCGTCGCTGCCGGTGGTCTCCACGTAGGCGGCCGCGCTGGCGTCGGCGCCCTGGCCGAGGGCGTGCTCGGCGTAGTCCACCACGTCCAGCTCGACGCCGAGCCCCCGCCGAAGCGCGTCCACGAAGGCGGCGATGGGACCGTTGCCGGCGCCCGTGACCGTCTTCGCCTCACCCCGCACCACGAGGTCGGCGGTGATGCGGGTGCCGTCCCCGCCGTCCTCCGACTTGAGCTCGTGCCCGCGCAGCGCGAAGGCGGGGGCCTTCGGCAGGTACTCCTTCTGGAAGGCCGCCCACATGTCGGCGGGGCTGATCTCGGTGCCGCTGTCCTCGGTGATGGCCTGGATGGTCTTGGAGAACTCGATCTGCAGGCGGCGCGGGAGGTCGAAGCCGTGCTCCATCTTCATGATGAAGGCGACGCCGCCCTTGCCGGACTGGCTGTTGACGCGGATCACCGCCTCGTAGGTGCGCCCCACGTGCTTCGGGTCGATGGGGAGGTAGGGGACCTCCCACATCGCGTAGTCCTTGGGCAGGGCCTCCATGCCCTTCTTGATGGCGTCCTGATGGGAGCCGGAGAAGGCGGTGTAGACGAGGTCGCCCGCATAGGGGTGGCGCGGGTGCACGGGCAGGCGGTTGCAGTACTCGGCGACCCGCCGGAGGGAGTCGATCTCGGTGATGTCGAGACCCGGGTCGACCCCCTGCATGAAGAGATTCATGGCCAGGGTGATCACGTCCACGTTGCCGGTGCGCTCGCCGTTGCCGAAGAGCGTGCCCTCCACGCGGTCGGCCCCCGCGAGCACGCCCAGCTCCGCCGCCGCCAACGCGCAGCCGCGGTCGTTGTGCGGGTGGAGGGAGAGGATGAGGCGATCGCGCCGCGAGATCTGACGGAGGAACCACTCGATGGTGTCGGCGTAGAGATTGGGCGTGTACATCTCCACGGTGGCGGGGAGGTTCAGCACGATCTTCCGCTCCGGCGTGGGCTCGATGACGTCCATCACCGCCTCGCAGATCTCCACCGCGAACGGCACCTCGGTGCCGGTGTAGCTCTCCGGGGAATACTCGTAGAAGATCTTGGTGTCCGGGATCGTCTCCTCGAGCTTGCGGCACAGCTTGGCGGCATTGACGGCGATGTCCACGATGCCGGGCTTGTCCAGGCCGAACACCACCCGGCGCTGGAGGATCGAGGTCGAGTTGTAGAAGTGCACGATGGCGCGAGGGGCGCCGCGGAGGCACTCGTAGGTCCGCTCGATGAGCTCGGGGCGGCACTGCACGAGCACCTGGATCATGACGTCGTCCGGGATGAGGTCTTCCTCGATGAGGATGCGGACGAAGTCGTAGTCGGGCTGGGAGGCCGAGGGGAAGCCGACTTCGATCTCCTTGAAGCCCATCTTCACCAGCGTCTCGAACATGCGCCGCTTGCGCTCGGGGTCCATGGGGTCGATGAGGGCCTGGTTGCCGTCCCGCAGGTCCACCGAGCACCAGCGCGGCGCCTTCACGAGCTTCTTGTCCGGCCAGGTGCGGTCGCGCAGCTCGAGTGGCACGAACGGCCGGTACTTGTCGAACGGCATCGTCTTCGGCGTCGCGGGTCGTGGCGGCATGTCCATCTCCTCACTAAGCGCTATGGGCTCTAGAAAAACAAAAAACCTCCTGGCGGCACAGGCGCAGGAGGCTGACGGCAAGCGCGGGAAGCGCGCTTGCCGCTACATAAGTAGGAGGCCGAGAAGCCGGCTGATCACGCGACGATAGTGCCAGCCAACCCCCACCCTGTCAACACCTTTTCCGGGCCCCCAAGATTGACAAGCCGCGCGGGGGCCACCCATAATGAGGGCCGTCGCGCACCCCATGGCCACACCACCTCTCGCGCTCGTCACCGGTGGAGCGGGCTTTATCGGCTCGCATCTCGTCGAGCGCCTGCTCGCCGAGGGCTACCGCGTGCGCGTCTTCGACAACTTCTCCACCGGCAGCCGGGCCAACCTCGCCTTCGCGGGCAAGGGGGCGCGCCTGGAGGTGCAGCGGGGCGAGCTGGCGAACGTGAAGGCGGTGCAGAAGGCCGTGAGCGGTGCCTCGGTGGTGTTCCACCAGGCGGCCCTGCGCTCGGTGCCGCGCTCGGTGGAGGATCCACTCGGCGCGAACTCCTCCAACGTGACGGGAGTGCTGCATCTCCTGGTGGCCGCGGCGCAGCAGAAGAAGAAGCCGCGTGTGGTCTATGCCTCGTCCTCGTCCGTGTACGGGGAGCGACCCGATCTTCCCAAGCGAGAGGACCAGCCCACCGCGCCGATCTCGCCGTACGCGGCCACGAAGGTCGCGGGCGAGCTCTACGCCTCGGTGTGGAGCCGGCTCTATGGGGTGGAGACGGTGGGCCTACGGTACTTCAACGTGTTCGGGCCGCGCCAGGACCCCAAGAGCGAGTACGCGGCGGTGATTCCGAAGTTCATCCTCTGGGGCAAGGGGGGCAAGCCGCTCCAGATCCACGGCGATGGCAATCAGACGCGCGACTTCACCTATATCGACAATGTGGTCTCGGCCAATCTCCTCGCCGCGCGGGCGGAGGCCCGCGCGGTCGCCGGCAAGTCGTACAATGTCGGCTGCGGCAGCCGCACCAGCCTGCTCGAGATCGTCGCCCTGCTGGAGACGATGCTCAGGCGCCCGCTCACGCGCAAGCACGAGGCGGGGCGGGTCGGCGACGTGCCCCACACCCTCGCCGACGTGAGCGCGGCGAAGCGCGACATGGGGTACGAGCCCCTGGTGGGCTTCGAGGAAGGACTGCGACGGACCGTGGCATTCTTCACCGGGAGGACGGCATGACGATCGGGATGCTCGCTCGCGTGGCACTGGCAGTGACGCTGATGGCGGCGACCGCGCCGGCGGGAGCGGTGGCGCAGTCCGCGCCCAACGCGCTCGTGATCCAGGTCTCCACCGAGCCGCCGGGCCTCGACCTCACCACCAGCCCGGCTTCCGCCATCGCGGGGGTCGTGTTCGACAACGTCCAGGAAGGTCTGATCAAGATCGACCGGACGGGGAAGATGGTGCCGTGGCTGGCCGAGCGCTGGTACACGACCGACGGCAAAAACTACACGTTCTTCCTCCGGAAGGGCGTGAAGTTCCACAACGGCCGCGAGATGAAGGCGGCCGACGTGAAGTTCGCGCTGGACCGGGCGATCAACCCCGAGACCAAGCATCCCTACCGCACGCAGTACGACGCCATCCAGGACGTGATCGTGAAGGACGACTACGCGATCACCGTGGCCCTCAAGCGGCTGGACGCCACCTTCCTCTACACGCTGGCCCGTCAGGGCTCGATCATCTATCCGCGCGAGGCGGTGGACACCCTCAAGACCCAGCCGATGGGCACGGGGCCCTTCATGATCGCGGAGTGGGTACGGGGCGACCGCATCGTCCTCACCAGGAACAAGGATTACTGGGTGAAGGGGCTGCCCCATCTCGACAAGGTGACGTATCGCTTCATCCCCGATCCCAACGCCGCCCTCGCCGCCCTCAAGGCGGGCGACGTGGACGTGTCCGCCTTCGGCATCGGACCCGAGGCGGTGGACGATCTGAAGAAGGACGGCCGCTTCCAGGTGATCGTGGGCGACACCACCAACGACGTCACCCTGTCCATGAACAACAGCAAGAAGCCCTTCACGGACAAGCGGGTGCGCCTGGCCGTCACGCACGCCATCAACAAGGACGAGGTGCTCAAGGGGGCGATGTTCGGCCACGGGAAGGTCCTGGGCTCCAACGTGGACCCCCTGAACCCCTTCTTCGTCGACATGTCGAAGCGCGTGCCCTACGACCCCGCGAAGGCCAAGAAGCTCCTCGCCGAAGCCGGCTATCCCAACGGCTTCGACGTGACCTTCCGGGTGGCCCCGCAGTACTACTACACCGTGCGCAGCGCGGAGATCATCACCAGCCAGTTCGCCAAGGTCGGTATCCGGGCCAAGATCGAGCAGATCGAGTGGAGCGCGTGGCTCGCTCAGGTGTTCTGCCTGGCGCCCTGCCAGAACCCGGACTACGAGATGTCCATCATCGGACATGCCGAGGCCTGGGACATTGCGAACTTCGCCAATCCCAAGTACTACTTCCGCTGGGACAATCCCGAGTTCCAGAAGCTCTTCGCGGAGTCCCAGGTGGCGGTGGACGACAAGAAGCGCCGCGAGCTCTACGTGAAGATGCAGGAGATGCTGGCGGACGAGGCGCCGGCGGTGTGGCTGTACATGCACCCGCGACTCGTCGTGACCAAGAAGGGCGTGACCGGTCTCTGGAAGGACCTGCCGCTGCCGGTGCTCGACCTCTCCGAGGTCGCCTGGCAGAAGTAGGCGAGGCCGCGCGGGCGGCCGTTGCGACGATTCATCCTGAGGAGGGTGGCCACGCTGGCGGTCACCCTCCTCTTCGTATCTCTGCTCGTCTTCATCGTGGTGCGCGTCCTGCCCGGCGATCCCGCCCTCGTCATCGTGGGCACCGAGGGCAGCCCGGAGGCGGTGGAGCGGATCCGCGAGTCGCTCGGCCTCAACCGCCCCCTCGTCGTCCAGTACGTGGAGTGGATCGGGCGCGCGCTGCGTGGCGACCTCGGGCGGTCCATCCAGTACGACGTGCCCGTCGCCTCGCTGGTGGTCTCGCGCCTGTCCGTGACCTTGCCCCTCACCCTCATGGCCGCCGCCTTCATGGTCCTGATCGCCATTCCCGTTGGCGTGTTCGCGGCGACCCATCAGCGGCGCTGGGGGGATTACCTGGCCATGGCGCTCTCCCAGATCGGGGTGGCGGTGCCCGCGTTCTGGGCCGGTCTCCTCCTCGTGCTCCTCTTCGCGGTGAAGCTCGGCTGGTTCAAGTCGGGCGGCTTCGACGGCTGGGGACAGGGTGTGGGCCCCGCGCTGAAGTCGCTGCTGCTGCCCGCGGTGGCGCTGGGACTCTTCCAGTTCGCGGTGCTCGCCCGCACCACGCGCTCCGCCGTGCTCGAGGTGCTCCGCGAGGAATACGTGAAGACCGCGCGGGCCAAGGGGCTCGGGGAGCGCGTGGTGCTCTTCCGCCACGTACTGCGCAACGCCATGATCCCCATCCTCACCGTGGGCGGGATACAGCTGGGCCAGCTCATGGCCGGCAGCATCGTGCTCGAGTCGGTGTTCTACCTCCCCGGCCTCGGCCGCCTCGCCATCGGCGCGATCAGCGCGCGCGACCTCCCCGTGGTGCAAGGCGTGGTGCTCTTCGTCGCGTCCGTGATCGTGACCATTAACGTGGCCGTGGATCTCCTTTACGGTGTCCTCGACCCGAGAATCAGGTACGAGTAGCCATGCGCCGCGCGCTCAGGCACGTCACGTTCACCGTCGGCCTCGGCATCACGCTCGTCTTGCTGTGCACGGCCGCCTTGAGCCTGGTCTACACGCCGAAGGATCCGCTCGAGATGTCGATCACGGGACGGCTGCAGGGGCCCACCGGCACGCATCCGTTCGGGACGGATCAGTTCGGCCGCGACCTCCTGTCCCGCGTGATGACGGGCGCGGTCACGTCCATTCTCGTGGGCGTGATCGCGGTCGGGATCGGCATGGGGGCGGGCGTGCTCTTCGGGGTGATCTCCGGCTACTTCGGAGGCTGGCTCGACGAAGGCTTCATGCGCCTGATGGACGCGGTGCAGGGGTTCCCCGCCATCCTGTCCGCCCTGCTCATCTCCGCGGTGTTCCGGCCGAGCGTGACGATCAGCATGGTGGCGATCGGCACGGCCTTCCTGCCCGTGTTCGCGCGCTTGACCCGCGCCGCCTTCCTGGAGCTGCGCGACCGCGACTTCGTGGCGGCCGCGCGGGCGCTGGGGGCGACCGACGCGACCATCATCGCGCGCCACATCATGCCCAACACGCTGTCGCCGCTCATCGTGCAGGCCACCATCAGCTTCCCCGTGGCCATCCTCGCCGAGGCGGCGCTGGCATATCTCGGGCTGGGCACGCAGCCCCCGCATCCCTCGTGGGGGCTCATGCTCCGCGAGTCGCAGGCTTTCCTCGCCATCAACCCGTGGTTCGCAGTGTTCCCGGGCGGGGCCATCGCGCTCACCGTGCTCGGGCTCAACCTGCTCGGCGACGGGCTGCGGGACCTGCTGGATCCGAAGCAGACGGGCTAGCGCTTCCGCACCACCGAGGTCGGCACGTGCTCTTCGCTCACCGGCACGCGCCCCTGCACCACCTCGAAGTGGTCGAGGAGAAAGCGCAGGGCCGCCGGCCGGTCGCGCAGGGAGGTCGCGCTGTCGAGCCCGGTGGCCTCGGAGCGCACGTAATCGAACACGAGGTGCCCGCCCGGCTTGAGCGCGCGGTGGAAGTGCTCGAGCACGGGCACCGGGCGGGGGAGGTGCTCGAGGACCTCCAGGCAGAAGATGATGTCGTACAGTCCGGGCAGCGGCGCGTCGTCGTCGGGGGCGATCCCGACCATGGTGACGAAAGGATCGCTCCGAAACTTCCAGCGGGCGTAGTGGAACAGCAGGTGCGGAATGTCGGCGCCGACCAGCTGCAGGTTCAGGTGCCGGTAGCGGCGGGCGAGGGCGGTGAGGATGGGCCCGGCTCCGCAGCCGTACTCGGCCACGCGCCCCCCGCGCGGCACGTAGCGGATGTAGGGATGCACGCGCAAGGGCGAGAGCGCGAGCCGGAACGTGTGCGCGAATAGATAGTAGATGGTGCGCGGATCGCGCCAGGCCTCGAGGTGCTTGTCGTCGGAAGCCAGCGCGGGGTTCTCGAGGGTCTCGAAGTGGATGGTCTGCAGGCGCTGGCGGTACACGCCGGCGAGGAAGTAGAAGTCGTGCGGATGGATGGGGCGATTGCCCAGCTCGTCCACCCAATAGCGCTGGAACTCGAAGAACCAGCCGAGCGAGAGGTTGGCGTAGACGAGCCGGCGGTGGAGTCCCGTGCGCACGAGGGCGCCGAGGCCGTAGAGGCGGACGAGGCTCGCGAGGGCGCCGAGGACGCCAAGATCGTCGCCGCTTCGTGCGGCGGGGGTGGGCGCGGGCAGCGCCGCGTCCTGCGCGGCGAGCAGGGCCGCGACGTCGAGCCGCACGTCGTCGTACTGATTCACGCCGTCGACTCGGAGGGGACCGGCATCGCCGCGGAGCGTAGCCCACGCGGTTTTGACGTGTCAAGGCGCGCGGGCCGCCGGGGCGGAGCGGCGGAACGCTCGAGACCGCGTGCTAGAATTCCGCTGCGATGCCCAGGGCGATCGGAGTCGTCACCGTCGCGCGGTCGGACTGGGGTCACCTGGTTCCCGTGCTCGAGGCGATGCGCGCCGCGCCCAACGTCGCGCCCCGGCTGCTCGTGGGCGGCGCGCACCTCTCGCCGCGGTTCGGCAGCACGGTGTCCGCCATCGAGGCAGCGGGCTGGCCCATTGCGGCGCGGATCGAGATGCTCGGGGCGGGGGACGCCCCCGTGGACATGGCGACGGCGGCCGCGCGCGGCGTCGCCGGCCTCGCCGAGGCGTACGCGCGTGAACGCCTCGACCTCCTCGTGGTCCTCGGCGATCGCATCGAGATGCTGGCGGCGGCGGTGGCCGCGCTGCCCTTCGCGCTGCCCGTGGCGCACATCCACGGGGGCGAGGTCACCGAGGGCGCCATCGACGAGCAGGCGCGTCACGCCATCACCAAGCTCGCGCACCTGCACTTCGCCGCGGCCGAGCCCTACGCGCGCCGCATCCTCCAGATGGGCGAGGAGCCGTGGCGTGTGCACTGCGTTGGCGCACCCGGCCTGGACCGGCTGGTGCGCCTCGCCACGCTCTCGCGCGTGGATCTCGCCGCCCGGGTGGGCCTGGCGCTTCGGCGCCCCCTCATGCTCGTGACCTTTCACCCTGTCACCCTCGAGCACGCGGACACCGTCCGCCACGTGGACGAGCTGGCTTCGGCCCTCGCCGAGATGGACGGCGACATCGTCATCAGCTATCCGGGCGCGGACACCGCTCACCGCGCGATCGTCGACCGCTGGACGGCGCTGGCGGCGGCCCGGTCGAGCACGCGGCTCGCGCCTTCGCTGGGAGAAGACGTGTACTGCTCGCTGCTGCGCGAGGCCGACGTCATGGTGGGCAACTCCTCCAGTGGCCTCATCGAGGCGGGCTCATTCGGGCTACCCGTCGTCAACATCGGGAGCCGCCAGCAGGGGCGGCTGCGCGGCGCGAACGTTGTCGACGTGGGCCACGGGCGCGGCGAAATCGCCGCCGGCCTGGCCCGCGCCCTCGATCCCGCGTTCCGCCGCGGCCTCGTGGGGATGAAGAATCCCTATGGTGACGGCGCCGCCGCTCCCCGCATCGCGCGCGTGCTCGCCGAGGTGGAGCTGGGGCCGCGGCTCGCGCGCAAGCGGTTCGTGGACCCGTGATCCTCGCCATCCTCGCCGCGCGCAAGGGCTATCTCAAGGTGCTCGGCTCCTTCGTCCAGGCGGCCTGTGATCGCGGTCACCGGATCGTGCTCCTCCACGACCCCGACGAGAAGAAGCCGGGCGAGGCAGTGACGGCGGCGGACCTCGCGCTCTGGCCTGGCGCAATGACGCGGCCGCATCGCCGCGGGGAGCCGCTGCTGCCCATCCTGACCGCCGCCGGCGCGACCGCGCTGGTCGGGCCGTCGCTCCACTCTGTCTTGCGTGCGATGCGAGCCGAGGCCGAGACGCCCGCCCTGCGCGCGGTCGGCATCCGCCTCTACTCGGTGGACTACGTCTTCGACATGGTGGCGAGCGACCCCGACGGCTACCGGGTGGTGGACGTGACGTGCTACATGAGCGAGCATCAGCGCCAGGTGCACTGGCGGGTGCAGGCGGAGAAGTTCGCGGCCATAGGGGGCGAGGCGGAGCGGCGCGCACGTAGCGCGGTGGTCGGCTCCACCATGCTCGATCAGATCACGCGGGTCGATCGGGCGGCGGCGCGGCGGAAGTACGGGCTGCCCGCGCAGGGACCCATCGTGCTGTTCATGTCGCTGAAGATGGCGGTGCCGGAGCCCTTTCGCCGCCTAGCGTGGGCGGGGAGCTGGCGCGGACTGCGCGCCGCGAAGGCGTTGGCGACGGGACACGGCGCGCTCGTGCCGGCCATTCTCCGCGGCAACGGCTATCTCGATCTGGCACGGGCGCTGCAGGGCTTCGCGCGTCGGGCGGGGGCCACCCTCGTAGTGAAGTCACGGGCGAAGAACGCGGACCCCGCGTTCCTCCGGCGTCGCGCGGACGTCTTCGTCGAACGCGACGAGGACGTGTTTCCCTATACATCGATCGAGCTGATGGCGATCGCCGATCTCTGCGTGCACTTCCAGAGCGGCGCTGTGTTCGAGGCCGTCCACGCGGGGGTGCCGTCCCTGTCCATCCGGGTGCCCCAGACGCATCTCGAGGGCTACGCGAGCTTCCAGGAATTGTTCGGAGCCCGGCCGGATTCCCTCCAGAACTTCCCGGGCATCGTATGGTCGGCGGACGCCGAGGAGGCCACCCGCCGGCTTGGCACCGGGACCCTCGCCGACTTCCGCGTCGACCCCGCGGCGCGACGGCGCTACGTGGAGAAGTTCCTCGGCTTCGACGACAGCCGCAGCAGCGAGCGCGTGCTCGACCTCGTCGAAACCGCCGGCCGGCTCAGCCCGGCCGCCGCGCCAGGAGGGTCTCCGCGAGCGTGAAGTCGAGGGCGGAGTCGATGTTCACCGACTCCTCCCGCGGCATCACGTACGGCGCAGTGGCGCGCGGGTAGAACGTGCGCTGCGCGCGCAGCGCGGCCGCGCGCACCGCGTAGATGGACCCGTTGGGGCGGAACGCGGGGGGCAGGTCCTGGCGCCGGTCCACCTTGCCGCCCTCGGGAAAGAGCCACGCGAGGCGACCGTCCTTGGTGGTGAGCATCCAGTAAGGCGGGTAGTCGGCCTCGGCCACCGCCACCACCGCCTCGAGCGCGGCATCGGCGAGCAGGGCGCCCACGGCGGCGTCGATGTGATGGGCCCGGCGCAGGGGCGCGGTGGCCGGCAACAGCACGAGCACGTCCGCCCGCCAGCCCTCATGTTCGCCCAGCCAGTCCAGCGCGTGCAGCGCCACGTCGAGCGAGGAGGCGGTGTCGGTGGCAAAGACGGCGGGGCGGACGAACGGCGCCTCGCCGCCCGCCTCCCGCGCGCGGGCCAGGATCTCGGCATCCTCGCTGGAGACGATGGCGCGGGTGAGCGAGCGGGCCCCTCGCGCCGCCTCCACGGTCCAGGCAATCAGCGGACGGCCGCCGAGCGGGAGGACGTTCTTCCGGGGCAGCCCCGTGGAGCCGCCCCGGGCGACCACGAGCCCGAGCACTCGGGGTGAGGTCACCGGGGCGCGGCGGCCCGGGTCAGGCGAGCCTCCGCTGCTTCCGCCACCATCCGCACGATCGTCTCGATGCTGGTGCGGGCGGGTAGGCGGCGGCTCGCCGCGTGATAGGCGCGGCGCGCGTCCTCGCCGAGGGCGACGGCGAGGAGCCTGGTCACCTCCGACGGCGTGCCCGCGCTCAGGCCGAGGCCGGCCTCCACCCCGTCGGGCGCGAGGACGCCGGCACGTCCCATGAACTCGCGCGTCTCGGGCGCGGACAGGAGGAAGAGCACCGCGCCCAGCGGGGTCGCGCTGTGCGCGGAGAGAAAGGCGTAGTCCATGCTCGTGTGCGAGAAGCACGTGGTCACCACGTCGCAGGCGGCGAGCCACGGCTCCGGGGCGTCCGCGAGCGAGGCGTCGTGCGCCTCCAGGCCGGCGCCCCACAGCGCCGCCAGGTGGTAGCGGGCCTGCTCCAGCGACTTAGGATGCTCGCGTAGCACTACGAGCGCGCGCGGCGCCACCGCGGTGAGGGCGGCCACGAGATGCTCGAAGGCTGCCGCCTGGCCGGGAATGGCGGCGGGCTGCGCAAAGAAGCCGACGACGGGCCGTCCGTCGCGGACACCGAGCCGGGCGCGCGTGGCCGCGCGAAGGGCGGGGACCTCGAGCGCGGCGTAGGCGGCGTGGCGTAGCGAGCCCACCGGGTGCGCGGCGACCCCGAAGCGCGCGCGGGTGAGCCGCGCGGCCGCGTCGTCTCGGACGAAATACAGGCCTGCGTACGCCGCGCCGATCGCGTTGGCGTCCCCCGGATAGTCCTGGAGGGCGAAGGCGGGGCGGTCGCCGGCGGAGGCGAGCAGCGCTTCGTCGAGCCCGCGGCCGAGCGAGGAGACGCCCACGAGCAGCGCGTCGGGCTCGAGCTCGCGCACGAGGCGGGCGCCCGCGGCGACCAGCGGCGCCGGATCGGCGCCGGGCGCGATGTAGGAGGTGCCGTCCGCCAGCGCGAAGGCCACCGGCGACTCGCCGGCGGCGTCGAGGATATCGAGCGCGGGCTCGCTGGCCACCACGTGCACCGTGAAGCGATGACTGGCGCGCAGCGCGGGCAGCACCGCGCACACCTGGGCCGCCCCCGCGGGATCCCGCGCCGAGACGAGCAGGCGCGCGCGTCTCACGGCTTGACGAGGCCGGCCGCCACCACCGCCGTCGCGAGCTCCCAGTCCTCCGGCGTGTCGATGTCGATGGCCTCGACCCGGCTGGTGGAGAGCCCGCGCAAACGCTCCGGAAACAGGCGGCGGGTCCGTCGAAAGCTGTCCCGGCTGGTCAGGTAGATGGTGCCGTTGGGGGTGAGGAGCGGCGGAATGTCCTGGCGGAGAAGCCGGCCTTCCCACGGTCCGAGCGGCTGCAAGATCCCGGCGGCGTCTTCGCGGAAGAGCAAACTGGGGCTCCGGAAAATAGTGTCCACGCCGATCACGGCGTCGGTTCCGGGCTCCGCAAGCATGGTCACTGCCTCGCGCAGGCGGCAGGCCCGGCGGAAAGGCGAGGTCGGTTGAAGCAGCATGATTGCGCTCACCGGGTAGCCGCCCTCGCGCTCCATCCACGAGACCGCGTGCTCGACCACGTCCGCCATGGGCGTCTCGTCCCGGGCGAGCGACGACGGCCGCACGAACGGCGTCTCGAGGCCGGCGGCCCGGCCCACCTCGGCGATCTCGGCGTCCTCGGTCGAGAGGATCGCCCGAGCGTCGAGCCCCGCCGTCTCGATGGCGCGGGCCGTCCACGCCAGCAGGGGCATGCCGCCGAGGCGCAGCAGGTTCTTTCGGGGCAGCCCCTTGGAGCCGGCCCGCGCGGGGACGACGATCAGGAGACCTGGTGGCGCAGTATCCAACTGTCCCCCTCACGCTTCCAGAGATGAGGCGAGCGGAACTGATCGATGAGCTCCCAGAAGCGCGCTTCCGTGATGCCCATGTAGGCGAGGTTCTCCGCCAGCCACTTGCGCGGAACCTCGCCGTCGAAGCGATGTACCAGCGCGACGCCCTCCTCGCGGGTGAGGTGATGGTTCCGGATTTCCTGGGCGGCGTCGTACGAGGCGCGTCCGAGCCCGAACTTGATGAACGTGGTGAAGTAGTGGAGCCCGTCCATGCGGTCGTCGATGCTGTTGTACTTCGAGTAGGTGCCTTCCGTCCGCTCGGTGTTCGCCTCGAACCCGGCGTGCTCCACCGCGTAGTAGTAACACTCCTGAGGCACCCACTTGAGGTAGTACCCGAGGTAGTGCACCTCGATCTTCTTGTCGTGGAGGAGTGCGGGATCGGCGGGCAGATAGGGCTCGAGCTCCCACAGCTCGACGCCGTGCCGGGGCAGCTCGGGGGCGTGGACGCCGCCGAGGTAGAGCTGGTCGAGGTCGGTCGACCCCGCGAAGTACCGCAGGTCTCGCCGCGGGGTGGCCGCCTCCGCGAGGGGGTTACCGTACTCGACTTCGTTCTCGCCGTAGACGACGAGGGGGATGTCGTAGAGCGCGGCGAACTTCGGCGCGAACGCCTTCTGGCCGAAGATGAACGGCTGGAACGGGTGGAGCAAATGTTCGAAGGCAAGCCGGGTGAGGATGCGGTGCACGCGCCCGTCGGGAGTGCAGAGGAGGTTGGTGAAGCCCGAGTGGATCCACGCCTGGAAGTTGCGCCACCCGACCTCGGTGTAGATGTGGGGCGCCCACGTCACCGTGAGGGGATGCATCCCGTACTTGTAGCGGAGGAGGTGGGCGGCGTAGATGCTGTCCTTGCCGCCGCTGCCGGGCACGAGCACGTCGAAGTGCCCGTCGGTGCGACGGTGGCGGGCGAGGAGGTCGGTCAGCGCCCGCTCGCGCTCCTTCCAGTCCACGCGGGTGTCCTTCATCTCCGCGAACCGGCACGCCGCGCAGACACCCGCCTCGTCGAGGTGAATGGTGTCCTTGCGGGAGGCGGCGGTGTGCTGGTACTCGACGGCCGACGACGGTCGCTGGTTGGAGATCACGCAGCGGGCGCAGAAGCGGACCTCGCGCGGCAGGCCGAACTTGGCTTCCAGTACGGGCACCGCGGCGGACGCGTCCGGGCGGACGGCCTCGGCGCTCACGTGCGGTTCACGAAGGCGTCGACGATCGAGAGCCCGACCTCGCCGCTCTTCTCCGGATGGAACTGGCAGCCCGCGATGGGGCCGTGGACGAGCGCGGCGCAGGTAGGGACGCCGGCGAACGTGATGTCGGCGAGGCGGTCGCGCGCCACCGCCGGCCGCGCCGCGTAGGAGTGGACGAAATACGCGAAGTCGCCCGGCTTCACCGCGGCGAGGAGGCTCTCCGTCCACGGCGTCCCGCCCGGGGCGGGCTCCAGCCGGCACCAGCCGACATTAGGGATCTTCTCGCGCGAGCCCGGCGCGGGCTGGGGCAGCCGCTCCACCCGGCCGGGCAGGAGCCCGAGACCCGCGTGCCGGCCGAACTCGCTCGACTCCTCCAGGAGCATCTGCATGCCGAGACACACGCCCAGGAGGGGCCGTCCGGTGGCGGCGAAGGCCGTGACCGCCTCGTCGAGGCCGCGGGCCCGGAGCCCCGCCATCGCGTCGCCGAAGGCGCCCACCCCGGGGAGGATCACCCGCTCGGCCCCGCGCACCACGACCGGCTCCGATGAGAGGGTGGGCGCGCCGCCCACGCGGGCGACGGCCTGGCACACGCTGAAGAGATTGCCGCGACCGTAGTCCACCACCACCACCGGGCGCGCGGTCATGCCGACACCCGCACCGGCACGTCGGCCATGGCCAGCCGCGCCTTGATGTCGCCGATGGTGCACTTGCCGTAGTGGAGAACGGAGGCGACCGCGACCGCGTCCACGCCGACATCCGCCACCGCCTCCCGCACGTGCTCGGGCGCGCCGACGCCTCCGCCCGCAATCACCGGCACCGTCACCACCTGGGTGAGGCGGCGCAGGAAGTCCAGGTCCATACCCTTCTGGGTGCCCTCGCGGTCCACCGAGGTGACGAGCAGCTCGCCCGCCCCCAGCTCGACGGCGCGCGCCGCCCACTCGAGCGCGTCCAGCCCCGTCTTCTCCCGGCCGTTGTCGGTGTAGGCCTCCCAGCGGTCGGGCGCGATCTTCTTGGTCTGCAGCTCGAGGACCATGCACTGGCTGCCGAAGGCCTCGGAGACTTCGCGGATCAGCGGCGGGTTGGCCACCGCGGCGGTGTTGATGGCGACCTTGTCGGCGCCGCTGCGGAGCGCCTCGCGCACGTCGGCGAGGCTCCGGAGGCCGCCCGCCACCGTCATCGGCACGAAGATGTCGCTGGCGGTGCGGCGGACGACCTCGAGGATGTTGTTGCGGCCATAGAGGCTGGCCACGATGTCCACATAGAGGATTTCGTCGGCGCCCTCCGCGTAGTAGCGGCGGGCGTACGCTTGCGGGTCTCCGATGACCCGCAGCCCTTCGAGGTGGATGCCCTTGACGAGGTTCGGCCCCTTGACGTCCAGCCGCGCGATCACCCGGGCGGCCGGCATGCGCTAGTCGACGGCGACCCAGCGTCCGGTCTCGCTGGACCGGGCGCACGCGTCGATGACGCGCTGGACGCGGTAGCCGTCGCGGAGATCCACGATGGGCTTGGTCTTCCGCGCCACGCAGTCGAAGAAGTGGTCGATCTCGTCGATGTACATCTGCTCGTAGCTGTTCTCGAACGTCCACTCCTGCCACTTTTGATTTTCGTGGCTGTAGAGCTCGACCTTGTGCTTGGGCATGTCCACCAGCAGGGTGCTGGTGGTGCCGATGATCTCCACCTCGGTGCGCGAGGAGCGGTCCACCATGTCGAGGTGGATGGAGCCGACGGTGCGGGGCCCGAAGCGCGCGATGACCTCGCACACATCGTCGCTCGTCACCTCGAGGTCGCTGAGCGTCCCCACCAGGGAGAACACGCCCTGGATGGGACCGACCAGCCACTGCATCCAGTCGAAGGCGTGACACTCGTCGAGCAGCACGCCGCCCCCCATTTCCTTCTTCGCCATGTAGAAGGTGCGGTAGTCCTCCCACGGATGCCAGTCGGGCAGGTAGGAGCCGGTAAAGCTCCGCGCGGTGACGATGCGGCCCACGCGGCCCTCGGACAGGAGCTCCTTCGCCTTGATCATCGGCTTGAAGAAGCGCAGGCAGAAGCCGGTCATGCTGGTGAGGCCGCGTGACTCCACCGCCTCGAGGAGGGCGGGGATCCCCTCCACGCTCGCCGCCACCGGCTTCTCCATGAAGAGGTGCATGCCCCGCTTCGCCAGCTCGAGTGCGGGGGGGAGATGATAGGCGGTGGGCAGGCAGATGAAGCCGGTCTCGTAGCGCTCGGCGCCGAGCGCCTCGTCGAGGGACGCGAAGACCCGCGCGGCGGGATGCTTGGTCGCGATCTCCACGCGCCGGTCCTCGCGGGGCTCCACGATCGCGGCGGTGCGACCGGTGGCGAGCAGGTTGCGGAGGTGTCGCCTACCGATGGAGCCGCCGCCGACGACGAGTGCCGTGATCACGCGGAACCTTTCTCGCTCGCGCCGGGAGGGGCGAGCATGTCTTCGGTCAGGGGAGAGTCGGCGTCCACCGCGCGCGCGATGCGCCGCCCGACCACGCGCGGAAGCGCCGAGGGCGGCAGGCCGGTGCCGGGTCGGAGGATGACGAGATCCTCGCGCCGGAGCACCGTGCCCGCGGGAAGGTCGCGCCCGGCCACGAGGCTCTTCCGCGCCACGAGCCGGATGGGGAGCTCGCTGGGCGCCGGCCGCTTCACGCCGTCGCCCAGCGCGCTCTCCACCTCGCGCACCGCCCGCACGAGCTCGCTGAGCTCCTCGGGGAGGAGCGAAGCCTGATGGTCGGGGCCAGGGAGGCTCCGATCCACCGTAAAGTGCTTCTCCACGCATACCGCCCCTCGCGCCACCGCTGCGATCGCGACGGCGAGGCCCGGGGAGTGGTCGGACAGCCCCACCGGCACGCCGAAGCGCTGGGCGAGCGTGTCCATCGCGCGCAGGTTGGTGAGCGCGGGATCGGCCGGGTAGTTGCTGACGCACTGGAGGATGACGAGATCGGTCAGGCCGCTCGCGCGCAGCGTCGCCACCGCCGCGTCCACCTCGTCGAGATCGGCCATGCCGGTGGAGAGGATGACGGGAAGCCCGAGCCCGCCCACCACCTCGAGCATGGGCAGATTGGTGACGTCGCCCGAGGAGATCTTGAGCCGCCTGACGCCGAGCCGCTTGAGGTAGTGCGCGCTCTCGACGTCGAAGGGCGTGGAGAGGAACTCGATGCCGCGGCTCGCGCAGTGCGCCCACAGCGCCTCGTGGGCGGCGGGGGAGAGCTCCAGCGCGGACAGCATGGCGTGCTGGCTCGCCTGGCCGCCGGGCGCGCGCTGCTGATACGCCGCGGTGGGGGCGGTGCGGGTGACGAGGCCGTCGGCGGTGAACGTCTGGAACTTCACCGCGTCGGCGCCGGCCGCCGCGGCCACGTCCACGAGGGCGCGGGCGAGGCCGAGGTCGCCGTTGTGATTCACGCCCGCCTCGGCGATCAGGAAGGTGCGACTGGCCATCGCGCCCATTATAGCCGCCGCTGGGTGCTCACCGAGCCCGCGCGGGCACGCCCGCGACGGTGGCGCCTGGGGCAACGGGCTCGACGACCACCGCGCCCGCCGCGACCACCGCGCCGGCGCCGATCTCGACCCCGGGGAGGACAACGGCCCCCGCGCCCACGAAGGCGCCCTCGGCCACGATCACGCCGCCGGACAACACCACGCCGGGGCCGAGATAGGCGTGATCGGCCAGCCGGCTGTCGTGCTCGACGATGGACCCGCTGTAAACGACGACGTTGCGCCCTACCTGGACCCGCGCGGCGAGCACCGCGCCGCCGAACACCACCGAGCCGGCGCCGAGGGCCGCCGAGCGCGCGACCACCGCGCGGGGATGGGCCAGGGACGGGGCGGGGATGCCCTGGGCGAGGCCCAGCTCGAAGAGGCGGCGGCGCCCCGTCATGCTCGTGTTGCCCAGCCCGACGAGGAATCCATCGCACCGCCCCTCGCGAATCGCGGCGAGGCCCGCCGCGTCGTCTCCCCAGACGGGGAGCCCCAGCCGGGTCTGGCCCTTGAGCGCTGCGGCGGCGTCGGTGAAGGCGACCGCGGCATGGGTGCCGTCCTCGGCAGCGAGGTCGGCGATGGCCTGTCCGTGCACGCCCGCGCCCATGATCACCAGTCGCATGCGCCCCGCATCCTATACCGCCCCTCGGGAGGCGGGCAATCGCGCGCGCTCACGTGCCGCGCATCCCCGCGCGAAGGAAATCCTGGAACGCGCGCGGGGAGAGGAGGGAGCGGGCGTAGCGCAGGTTCTCGCCGGTTCGCGGGTGCGTCCAGGCGAGGCACACGAAGTACGCGGCGAAGGCGCCCAGCGCGGCGGGCAGGGCCGTCCAGGGCTCGGGCACGAGCGCGGGCCCGAGGAGGGCGCGGAGCCCGTGGAAGACGCCGACGGCCAGCGCGAACGCGGCGAGATAGGCGGGGATGCGGGGGTAGAAGCCCACGCCCGCCAGCTCGCGCGTCCAGCGCATGTACACCCAGCACGGGAAAGCGACGAGGATCAGGCGCGCCAGCGCGGCTCCGGTGGCGCCCGGCAGAAGCCAGGGCACGAGGAGCGCGAGGACGGCGAGATAGACGACGAGCCGTAACAGGTTGACCGGGATGAAGCGGTGCGTCTCCTCCAGCGCGTTCACGATCAGCGTGTACGGGTTCACCATCGCCTGGAGCACCGCCGTGACGACGAGCAGACGCAGTGGCCACACCGCGGGCAGGAACGCGGGACCATACAAGCCCGCGATCACGAGCTCGGCGCCCGCCCAGAGGGCGAGTCCCAGGGGCAGCACGAGGAACAGCAGCTTGTCGAGCCCGCTCTCGAAGAGCCCGCGCGCCTCCCGGTCGCCGCTCTCGGAGCGGCGCGCATAGAGCTGGGCGAGGCGTGTGAAGAGCAGCGTGGTCGGGGCCTGCATCACCGAGGACAGCGCCTCCCAGAGGGCGCGCGCGACGTGATAGTACCCGGCGGCGGTGAGCCCCGCCCACCGTCCCACCACCACGCGGTCGATCGAGTCCTGGAAGAGGGCGATCGGCGTCGTCACGAGAAAGGGCCGGGCGAAGCGCCAGTACCCGCGAACACTCTCGGCGGTGGGGGCGCGCAGGCCGATGCCGTGGCGCGCGGCGAGCACGAGCGCGGCGGCGGCCAGGGCCACCGCGCCCTCCAGGGCGAACGTCGCGGCCACCCAGGTGATGTGGGGCACCCACGCCAGGACGAGCACGGTGGCGCCGAGGCGCGCGACGCGCGCCACCAGCACGATCACCGCGTAGGGCACCACCCACTCGCGGGCCAGGAACACTTTGAGGTACGCGTCGGCTAAGCCGGTGGCGAGCTGGGAGCCCAGCATCCACGCGAAGACCTGCACGAGCGGACCCCACGGGGCGAAGCCCGTGACGGCCCAGGCCACACCGAGGGCCAGCAGGAGCAGGAGGTCGAGCGCCAGCTGCACGCTCAGCATGGTCCCCAGGCATCGGGCCGGGTCCTGGCCCTCGGCCAGGCGCTTGAGATGCGCCTGCGCGAAGCCCGGAAGCAGGGCTGCCATCAGCAGGCCCACCAGACCCAGGCTGAACCCGATTGCCCCGACCGCCTCCGGCCCCAGAATTCTCGCGACCAGGATGGAGACGAGCATGCCCAGGGCGCTGCCGAACCAGGTGGTGCCGAGGAGCAACAAGGACTTGCGACCCAGATCCTGGGGGGACATGCGCTCCGATTCTATCCCGGGAATTTGCCTAAGTCCTCGAACTTCCTTATGATTAGTGCGGTGATCACGACGTGGCCGTGAATCCAGCATTGGTCGTGTCCCCGGCCGCCTCCATCCGGGAGGCCCTCGAGAGCATCACCAAGAACAGCCGCCAGGCCGTGGTGGTGGTGGAGCCCGACGGGCGGCTTGCCGGGCTCGTCACGGACGGCGATGTCCGCCGGGCCCTCCTGCGCGGCCTGTCCCTCAGCGACCCGATCACGCAGGCCATGAACGCACGCCCCACGGTGGCGCCGGCCACCACCGATCGAAGCGAGGCCCTGGCCCGCATGCGGGCGCGGGGGATGCGGCACCTGCCGCTGGTGGACGGCGGCGGGCGTGTCGTCGACGTGCTCCTGCTCGAGGACCTGCTCGACGCCGGGCGGGTGCCCAATCACGCGGTGCTCATGGCGGGAGGCGACGGCAAGCGCCTCCGTCCGCTCACGGACTCGATCCCGAAACCGCTGCTCCGCGTGGGTGGCAAGCCCATCCTCGAGGTGCTGGTGGAGCGGCTCCGGGCGGCGGGGGTGCGGAGCTTCCACATCACCGTGCGCCACAAGTCCCAGATGATCGAGGAGCACTTCGGCGACGGGAGCCGGCACGACGTGAGCATCCGATACATCCGTGAAGAGGAGCCGCTCGGCACCGCGGGGGCGCTCACGCGGCTCGGAGAGACCCCCCGCGAGCCCTTCTTCCTCGTCAACGGCGACATCCTCACCAAGTGCGACTTCCGCGGCATGCTCGCCTTCCACGAGCGCGCGGGCGCGGACGTCACGGTGGGGACGGTGCGCCAGGAGGTCGACCTCCAGTACGGTGTGGTCGAGGTGGAGGGCGATCGGCTCACCACGCTCTCGGAGAAGCCGCGCCTCGATCTGCGGATCAACGCCGGTATCTACGTGATCGAGCCGGCCGTGCTCGCGCGCATCCCGCGCGACCGGGTCTTCGACGCCACCGACCTCATCCGACTGCTGCTCGGTCGGAAGGAGCACGTGGCGGCGTTCCCCATTCGCGATTACTGGCTCGACGTGGGCCGCCTGGACGACTTCCACAAGGCGGATCGCGACGTGGCCGAGGGGCTGCTTGACTAGCGTCGGCGTCATCGGCCTCGGTTACGTGGGCCTCACGCTTGCCGTGTCGCTGGCCCGCAAGGGCTTCACCGTGCACGGCGTGGACACGTCGCCCGCCGTACTGGACGCGCTGCGCGCGCGCCGCTCGCACATCTTCGAGCCCGGCGTCGAGGAGTCGATCCGCGAGCTGATGGGCGACCGGCTCCACGCCGGCCCCGCGCTCCCCGAGCGCGGCGTCGACGCCGTCGTCATCTGCGTCTCCACGCCGGTGGCCGATGGCTCGCACGCGCCCGAGCTGGAGAACCTGCGCCGCGCCGCCCGCCACGTCGCCGAGCGCTGCGTCCCCGACACGCTCGTGGTGGTGCGCTCGACGGTGCCGGTGGGCGGCACCCGGGCGGTGGTGCTCCCCGAGCTGGCCGCGCGCTGGCCGCGGCCGCGCCTGGCCTTCGCCCCCGAGCGCACGATTCAGGGGCAGGCCCTGCGCGAGCTGGCCGAGCTGCCGCAGGTCGTCGGCGGCATCGACGTGGCGAGCCGCGATGCCGCCGGCGCGCTGTTCCAGGCCCTCACGCCGCGCGTGGTCTTCGTCGGCTCCCTCGAGGCTGCCGAGCTGGTGAAGCTCGCCAACAACTGCCACACGGACCTGATCTATTCCTACGGCAATGAGATCGCGCTGCTCGCCGAGCGCTGGGGCGTGGATCCGCTCGAGGTGATCAGCGCCGCCAACCTCGACTACCCGCGGCCCGACCTGGCCAAGCCCGGCTTCGTGGGCGGGGCCTGCCTGACGAAGGACCCGTACATCCTCCTCAGCGCCGCGAACGCGAAGGGGCATGAGCCGTGGCTGGTGGGCCGCGCCCGGGCGCTGAACGAGCACCTGCCGCTTCTCGTAGCGGAGCGGCTCGTGCACCTGATCCGCGCTGCGCGCGGGAGCGCCGAGGGCGCACGCCTGGCCGTGCTCGGCTGGGCCTACAAGGGCTGGCCGCCCACCGACGACATGCGCGGCGCGCCGGTGGTGCCGATGCTGCCGCTGCTCCGCGCGGCGGGCCTGAGCGTGCGCGGCCACGACTACCTCGTGGCGCCGGAGGTGATCCGCGGCCTGGGCGCCGAGCCGGTGACGCCGGAGGCCGCCTTCGACGGCGCTGACGCGGTGCTCGTGACCATGAATCACCCCGAGTACGCGAAGCTCGACCTCCCCACGCTGCTGGTGCGGCTGCGGCGGCCGGCGGTGCTCTTCGACGCGTGGCGCATCCTCGACGAGGAGGCGGTGCGGACGGCGGGCGTCCGCTACGCGGGAATCGGCTATGGCTAGGATCCTGGTCCTCGGCGGCGCGGGCTTCATCGGGCATCACCTCGCCACTCGTCTGGCCGGCGACGGCCACGCGCTCACGGTGGTGGACGATCTCTCTCGCGGCCGGGCCGACGCCGCCTTGGCGGCGCTCCGCGCGCGCGACGGGGTGGCTTTCCACCAGGCGGATCTCACGCGGCCGGGCGCGCTCGACGGCCTCGCGCGCGACTGGGACCAGGTGTACATGCTGGCCGCGGTGGTCGGCGTGCGCAACGTGGAGCGCGATCCGGCCCGGGTAATCCGCGTGAATACCCTTGCCCTGCTGAACGTGCTCGCGTGGCTGCCCGGGCGCGGCGAGACGCTGTTCTTCTCGTCCACCAGCGAGAACTACGCCGGGGGCGTGTCGAACGGCACCGTCCCGGTCCCGACGCCGGAGGACGTGCCCCTCTCGGTGCCCGACCCCGCCGCCCCCCGCTGGGCCTACGCGGCGAGCAAGATCGTGGGCGAGGCGGCGGTGCTCCACGAGGCGCGCGCGCGGGGCTTACGGGTGATCGTGGGCCGCTTCCACAACGTGTACGGGCCGCGCATGGGGGCGGATCACGTGATCCCGGAGCTCGCGCTCCGCGCACTCCGCCGGGAATCCCCGTTCCGCCTCTACGGCGCCGAGCAGCGCCGCGCCTTCTGCCACGTGAGCGACGCCGCCGAGGCGATGGTGCGGCTCATTGCCACCGAGGCCGCCTGGGGCCGTGTCGTCAATATCGGCAACGACGCCGAGGAGATTCGCATCGGCGATCTCGCGCGGCTGATCCTCGACACCGCGGGCTTCGCGCCGACGATCGAGCCGGTGCCCGCTCCCGCGGGCTCGGTGGAGCGCCGCTGTCCCGACCTGACCCGCCTCCGGGCCCTCACCGGCTTCCAGCCCAAGGTGGGTCTCGCCGCCGGCGTGCGCGACACGTTCGAGTGGTACCGGCGCTGGGCGGCAGACGAAGGACGCGGGCGGTGAGCGAGGGGCGTCGCGTGATTCCCAACGCCGTCCCGCATCTGGCCGGCAACGAGTGGAAGTACCTCAAGGAGTGCCTGGACACCAACTGGGTGTCGTCCGCGGGGCCCTTCATCGCGCGGTTCGAGCGGGCGGTGGCGGACTGGGTGGGGGTGCCGCACGCGGTGGCCACGGTGAACGGCAGCGCGGCCCTCCACGTGGCGCTGCTGGCCGCGGGCGTCACGCCCGGTGACGAGGTGCTGGTCCCGGCCTTCACCTTCATCGCCACCGCGAACGCGATCGCCTACTGCGGCGCGCACCCCGTATTCCTCGACGTGGAGCCGATCTCCTGGGGACTCGACCCGGACAAGCTCGCCGACTTCCTGGCGCGCGAGTGCCGCATGGAGGGCGGGCGCGCCATCAACCGGACCAGCGGCCGAACTGTCCGCGCGGCGCTGCCGGTGGACCTCTACGGCCACCCGTGCGATCTGGATCCCGTCCTCGCGGCCGCCCGGCAGCACGGGGTCGCCGTGGTCGAGGACGCGGCGGAGGCGCTAGGCGCGGTGTACCGGGGCCGGCCGGTGGGCGGCGCCGCGCCCCTGGCCTGTCTGTCCTTCAACGGCAACAAGGTGGTCACCAGCGGGGCGGGCGGTATGGTGCTCACGGGTGACGACGCCCTTGCCGCCCGGGTGCGCGGCCTCACCACCCAGGCCCGCGGCGACGCGCTCGAGTTCGTCCACACCGAGGTAGGCTTCAACTACCGGATGTCCAATCTCCACGCCGCGCTGGGCCTCGCCCAGATGGAGCAGCTGCCGGGGTTCCTCGAATCCAAGCGCGAGACCGCCGCCGCCTACGCCGCCATGCTCGCGGGCGTGGACGGGGTGACGATGGCGGGCGAGGCGCCCTGGGCGAAGTCGGCATGCTGGATGCCGTCGCTGCTGATAGACGAGCGGCGCTGCGCCGACGTGCGCGCCCTCCTGCGCGCCCTCAACGCCGAGGGGATCGAGGCGCGGCCGCTCTGGCGGCCCCTCCATCTCCAGCCCGCCTTCCGCGCCGCTCAGCACCACCAGATCAGCGTGGCGCCGCGCCTCTACGAGCGCGGGCTGTCTCTGCCGTGCTCGGTTGGCATCACCGCGGAGGAGCGGCGCGCCGTGGTGGAGGCCTTGCTGCGCCGTCTGTCGTGAGCCTGGACGCGACGCTGCGCGCCCGCATCCGCGACTACTACACCCGCTACTACCGGGACACGCTGGGCGTCCGCGACTGGCCGCGCCTCGTGGAGCTCCGTGAGGACGAAGAGGCGCAGGAGCGGCAGCAGCTGGACCAGCTCCGGCGGGCCCTCGCGTCGCCCGGGCTGCCCGGCCCCGTGCTCAATGTGGGCTGCGGGACAGGCGGATTCAATGTCCTCGCCGCCTCCTCCGGCGCGCGCATGGTGGGAGTCGACGCCGACGCCGAGGCCATCGCGATCTGCGCCCTCAAGCGCGAGCGGCACGGCGGGGGGCCGTTCGTGCGCGCCGCCGCGGAAGCGCTGCCCTTTCGTGACGGCGCCTTCGGCCTCGTCTACTGCTTCTCGTCGATCGAGCACGTGGACTCGGTGGCCGCCACCGTGGGGGAGATGGTCCGCGTGACGCGGCCGGGCGGCTCGATCTACGTCCACACCCCCAACGCCTGGTCGTGGTACGAGGGCCACTACAAGGTGCACTGGGTGCCATTCCTGCCGCAGGCGGCGGGGCGCGCATACCTGCGGCTGCAGCGTCGGCCCACCGACTATCTCGGCACGCTCCGGCGCTTGACGCCGCGCCAGCTCGCGCGCGAGTTCCGGCGGCACGGGGTGAGCGACCTGCGCTTTCTCGACAACGAGACGCCGCGCGAGTCGGTCGGGCGGCTCTGGCCGCTGCTCAAGCACTACTACCGCCTCACCGGGGTGGCGCCCTACGTGGAGCTGGTGGCGCGCAAGCCATGAGCGCCATCCTCTTTGCCAGCGAGTACTACCCGCCGTTCGCGCCGGGCGGCGCCGAGTGGAGCACCGCCGCGTGGGCGGCCGCCTTAACGCGGCGCGGTCATCCGGTGACGGTGGTGACACCCAACTACGGCGCGCCCGCGCGCGAGGAGCGGGACGGCGTCACCGTGATCCGAACGCCGTTCCCCGTCCGCCTGCGGGCGGGGCAGGGCGAAGCGTCCTGGCTCGTGCATCGCAACGCCGTCTTCTATCGCTACTTCGGCTGGCAGATCCGCCGCGCCGCCGCCGCGCACGGGGCCGCCGTCATCCATGCCCACGGCAAGGCTGCGCTGGTCGCGGGGCTGCGGGCGGGCGAGCGCTTGGGGCTGCCCGTCGTGGCGACGATTCGCGATGCCGGGCTCCTCTGCCCGCTGGGCTTCTGCACGATGTTCGAGAAGACCTGGAAGACCTTCGACTGCACCACCGCGCAGTACGAGACCCGCTGCATGCCCTACTTCCTCGCGCACTATCACCCGGGGGCGGGGCCGCTGCGCCGCGCCCGGCTGCAGACCTCGTTGCGCCTGGGCTGGCGGGACCAGCAGGCGCGCTTCCAGGCCCTCGAGCGGGCGGACGCCATCATCGGCGTGAGCCGCGGCATCCTCGACATCTATCCGGAGCGGCTGGTGGGCGGGCGCCGCAGCGGCGTGGTGCATACGCTGCCGCCGGCAATCGCGGCGCCCTCGCCTGAGGAGGCGGCGGCGACGCGAGAGCGCCTCGGGATCGGGCCCGGCCCCCTGGTGCTCTACGCGGGCAAGCTCTCGCCCGGCAAGGGGACGCCCGTGCTCGCCGCTGCGCTCCCCGAGATCCGGCGCGCGGTGCCCGGGGTGCGATTCGCGCTCGCGGGCAAGGGCGAGACGACGCCCCCGTCCGCCCCCGACGTGCACGTGCTCGGCTCCCTGCCGCAGCGCGATCTCTTCGCGCTCTACACGGCCGCCGATCTCGTCGTGGTCCCGTCGGTGTGGCCGGAGCCGCTGTCGCGCGTGCTGCTGGAGGCGATGCAGCTCGGCCGTCCGGTGGTGGCGACCCGCGTCGGCGGGACGCCGGAGGCAGTGGCGGACGGCGTGACGGGGCTCCTCGTCGAGCGGGACGACGCCGCGGGGCTGGCGCGGGCCATCATCGCGCTGCTCCGGGATCCCGAGCGTCGCGCCATGATGAGCGCGGCGGCGCGGGATCGCGCCCGCGAAGTCTTTCGCGAGGATCGCATCGTGGACGCGCTGCTCGACGCCTACGGCGCCGCGTCCGCGCGGCGGGTGGCCCGGCTGCGGCCGGCGTCATGAGCGCCGATCTGTCCCACTACCTCGGCACGTCCTATCGGCGGAAGCGGATCGACGCCGATCTCGCGGGCGTGGCCGCACACTTCACGGGCCGGGTGCTCGACGTGGGCGGGCTCCGCCGGCGGGGCGACTTCCGGCCGCCCGCGGGCGCCCGCTGGGTGGTGGCCGACGTTGACCTCCGTCCCGCGGCGGCGGCGGGGCCCCGCGTGGGCGCAGACATCCAGGCGCTGCCCTTCCGCGCCGGGGCGTTCGACGCGGTGAAGGCTACCGAGGTGCTCGAGCACGTGCCCGACGTGGCGCGGGCGCTCGCCGAGTGCCGACGGGTCCTTCGGCCGGGCGGCGCACTCGTCATCACCGTGCCCTTCCTCGAGCGGCTGCACGGCGACCCCGATGACTACGCGCGCTACACGCGCAGGATGTGGGAGCGCCTGCTCGCGGAGGCGGGCCTCCGGCCCACCACCATCGCTGCCCAAGGCGGCTTCTTCACCCATCTGGCGGGAATGCTGCGCTTCCTCGTGCTGCGCGCGCCGCGTCCCCTGCGCTGGGCGGGCTACGCCACGTTTCCCCTGCTCGACGGGCTGGCGGGGCTCGACCGGCTCTCACGGGTACGCGAGTCCGAGCTCGCTGCCTTCGTGGGCGGCTACCTCATCGTGGCGACGCACCCATGAGTCTCGCGCTTTGCTCGCCGCACTGCGGGGTCGCGCCCGAGACCACCTCGGGCGGAGAGACCTACGAGCGCGAGCTGCTCGCTCGCCTGGGGCAGGGAGGCGTCCGCGTGGAGCTGATCCTCGCCCGCGGCAAGCCGCATCCCGAAGGGGTCCCCAACTGGGACGTGCACCGCTTCCCCATCGGCCGCGGGCTCCGCTGGTACGTGGCGCCCTTCGTGGTGCCGGATGCCATCGGGCTCGTGTGGCGGGAGCGGCCCTTCGACCTGCTCCGCGTGCACGCCCTGCGCTACATCGGGCCGGCCGCGCTCTGGGCGCGGCGCCTCTACGCGATCGACGCGCCGGTGGTGTCGCACCACCATCATCTTGACCCCAGCCCGCTCAACCGCGTCATCGAGCGGCGCGTCGTGGAGGCCTCCGATCGCGTGGTGGTGGGGAGCGAGTTCGCCCGCCGGCAGCTCCGCGACGAGCTGGGTGCGCGCGTCGAGCACGTGGACGTGGTGCCCTATGGCGTCGATGGCCGCTTCGCGCCGCGGCCCGCGCGGCCCGACCTCCGCGCGCGGTATCGGCTTGGCGAGCACCCCGTCGCGCTCTACTTCGGGGGCCTCAAGCCGCGGAAGAACCTCCCCCTGCTGCTCGACGTCTGGGCCCGCGTGGCGGCGGAGGCGCCGGCGGCGCGGCTGCTGATCGCCGGCGGCGGGCCCATGCTGGACGAGCTGCGCCGTCGCGCGGCCCGGCTGGGGCTGACCGACCGCGTGGTCTTCACCGGCTACGTGCCCGAGGCGGAGAAGTCCGACGTCTACAATCTCGCCGACGTATTCCTCTTCCCCTCGGCGATGGAGGGCTTCGGCCTCACCGTCGCGGAGGCGATGGCCTCGGGGCTGGCGGTGGTCGCTTCGAATCGGGGGTCGATTCCGGAGGTGGTGGCGGACGGGGAGAGCGGCTTCGTGTGCGACCCCGAGCGCCCGGAGGGCTTCGTGGCGCGGCTGGTGACCCTCCTCCGCGAGCCCGCCCTGCGCCGGCGCTTCGGGGCCGCCGGCCGCGAGCGTGCGGACCAGCTCTATCGCTGGGAGCGCTGCGTGGACGGCACGCGCCGTGTGTACGAGACCGCGGTGGAGGTCTGGCGTCGCCGCCGGGCGGAGGCGCGCCGCTGATGCGGCTGGGCCTCCTTCCCGCACTCGGTGGCGGAATCCGCGAGATGGCGCGGACGGGTCAGGCCTCGCGCCTGGTCGACGGCTACTTGCGGCGCTACGCGGAGGTCTTCGACGAGGTCGTCTACTTCTCGTACCTGCCCGAGTCGCTGGAGGAGTTCACCGACGACGCGCGCATGCGCGCGCGGGTGCGGGTGGTGGCGCCCGCCCGCCCGGTGTCGCGCAGCCTCCGGGCGGCCCAGCTCGCCCGCACCCATCGGGACGAGCTCGCCGCCTGCCACGTGCTCCGGGCGTTCCAGATCACCGGGGTCGCGCCACTCCGCCTCGCCGCCCTCCTCGGCGCCGAGATTCCCACGCCGTTCGTGGCCACGTACGGCTTCGCCTACGAGGAGCTGTCGCGCTCCGGGCCCACCCGCGCCCTCAAGCGCCACGTCGCCGCCTGGGGGCTGCAGCGCGCGGCCGCCGTGATCGCGACCACGGAGGACCTGCGCGCGCGCGCCGGCCGCGTGGCGCGCCGGGTCGAGCTGATCCCCAATGGCGTCGACACCGCGCACTTCGCCCCGAGCGGGCGCCGGCGCGCCGCCGGGGAGCCCTTGCGGGTGATCTACGTGGGGCGGCTGTCGGCGGAGAAGAATGTGGCGGCCGCGGTGGAGGCGACTGCGAGCTTGGGCGCATCGGGTGGACCGGAGGGCGCGGCGGTGACGTTGACGGTGGTTGGTGCCGGACCGTTGGAGGAGGAGCTCCTCAAGCAGGCGCAGGCTCGTGCCGCGGCGGATCGGATAACGTTCATCGGCGTGGTGGACCAGCGGGAGCTGCCCGACGAGTACGGCCGCGCGGACGCCTTCGTGCTGCCGTCCTTCACCGAGGGCCACCCCAAGGCGCTGATCGAGGCCATGGCGTGCGGGCTGGCGTGCGTGGCCTCCGACTGCGCGGGCAACCGCTCGCTGATCAAGGACGGGGTGACCGGCCTCCTCTTCGACGCCCGCCGGCCGGCCGAGCTCGCCGCGCACCTGAAGCGGCTCGCCGGCGACCCCGTGCTCGCGGCCCGGCTGGGCGCCGCCGCCCGGGAGCGCGTCGTCTCCCGCTACGATCTCGGCGTGCTCGTGGCGCGGGAGATCGCGCTGCTCCGCGACGTGGGCCGGTCTCGCGGCTAGCCATGCCGCTCGCCTACTACTCGCGCGCCGCCACCGCAGAGTTCTGGAGCGAGCACTGGGGGAGCCACTCGGTCGCGACGCTGCTCGAGGTGGCGCGCCGCTCGCCGCTCACCGCGCTCATCGAGCGGCATCTGCCCCCGCGCGGCGTCGTCCTCGAGGCGGGGTGCGGGCTGGGCCAGTACGTGCTGCTGCTGCGCGAGCGCGGCCGTGCCGCCGTCGGCGTGGACTGGAGCCTGGAGGCGCTGCGCGAGGGCGCGCGGACGGGCGCGCCGCTCGCGGCCATGGACCTGCGCGCCCTCGGAGTGCGCGACGAGGCCGCCGCCGTCTATCTCTCGCTGGGCGTGGTCGAGCACGATCCCGCGGGGCCCGCCGCCATCGTGGCCGAGGCCGCGCGGGTGCTCGCCCCGGGCGGGGTCCTGCTCCTCTCCGTGCCCTACTGGAACGGGGTGCGGCGCCTGTCCGGGCCCTGGCTCGCGCGCGAGGCGCGCCGGACGCAGGCGGGCGGCGGCCAGTTCTATCAGTTCGCGTTCACGCGGCGCGAGGTGCGCCGCTTCCTCGAGGCCGCCGGCTTTCAGGTGCGGTCCTTCCATCCCTACGATCCCGCGCGCATTTTGCGCGGCGCGCTCGGACGGGCGCGACGGCACGCGGGCGCGGCGCCTCCGCCCGCGGCGCCGGCGACGCCCGCGACGGACGGCGGGCGCTCGCGCGGCCTCCTCCGTGCCGCCCTCTACTCGCGGCCCGCCCTGCGCCTCCTCGGCCACATGATCCTCGCCGTCGCCGCGAAGCCGGCGCGTTGAGCGTTGCTATACTGGCCGCGATGACCGAGTCCGAGTACCGGCTCCGGGACCTCGGCGACCGGCGCGTGCTCACGGTGGACGGGCAGGAGCACGTCACCGGCTACAGCGAGCGAGTGATCCGCATGCTCATCGACCGAAAGGGCGCGCGCCGCGCCGTCCTGTACTTCCCCTTCAAGGAGACGCGCGGCCGGCACTTCCTGGCGCCGCTGTTCGCCTACCTCCGCGCGCGAGGAACCCGTGGGATCAACGTCTTGGAAGTCGGCTGCTCGTTCGGGCACATCACGGAGTATCTCGACGAGCAGCCGGAAGTCGCGCGCATCGCCACCTTCGACACCGATCCCGACTTCGTCGCCATGCTGCGCGCGAAGATCGAGGACGGCGCTCTCCGCAAGGTCGTTGACGTGCGCCTCCTCGCCAACGACGCGACGCGGCGGCTCCCGTACGACGACGGGGTGTTCGATCTGGTCCTCGCCATCGGGGTGGTGGAGCATCTGCCGCCGCGCAATCGCCGCGCCCAGGTGGACGAGTACTACCGCGTGCTGGCGCCGGGCGGGCACATCGCCGTGCTCGACACGCCCAACCGCGCGTTCCCCTTGGAGACGCACTCGGTGGGGCTGCCCTTCGTCCAGTGGCTGCCCGCCCCGCTCGCGTATCGGTACGCGCGCCTCTGCCGCCCGGGCCGGTACCGCGCGGTCGCGTACGCGGACTTCGTGGCGGATGGAACCGGCTGGCGCAACGCCGGCTACCGTGACTGCCTACCCTCGGCGGGAGCAGCGGGGTTGGACGACGTCACCGAGGAGGCGGGCTACGGCTGGCGCTTCTTCCGGGACACCGCCCGCAGCCCGACCCGCCGCGCGCTCTTGCCCCTCTTCGGGGCCGCCTGTCGCGCGCTGGCCGCCGCCGGGCGCAGCCCCTCGCTCGCTCTGCCGTACTTCAACCTGGTGTTCCACAAGCGGTGATGTGTATGGAGATCGACCGCCACGTTGCCCGCGTGCTCGCCCTCGAGGCGCGGCGGGCGGCGTGGTGAGCGCGCCCGCCGTCTCGGTCCTCATGGCCGTCCGCGACGGGGCGCCGTGGGTGAGCGAGGCGACGGCGAGCGTGCTGGGCCAGACCGCCGGCGACCTCGAGCTCATCGTGATCGACGACGGCTCCCGCGACGGCACCCCCGACCTCCTCGCCGCCATCGCCGATCCGCGTCTGCGCGTGGAGCGCGGGGCCCCCGCCGGGCTCACCGCCTCGCTGAACCGCGCCCTCGCGCTCGCCCGCGCGCCGCTGGTCGCGCGGCTCGACGCCGACGACGTCGCGCTGCCCGAGCGGCTCGCCCGACAGCGCGCATTCCTGACCGCGCATCCCGACGTGGGCCTACTCGGTGCGGGGGCGCGCGAGGTGGACGCGGAGGGACGCGAGGTCGCGGTCCAGCTCCCCCCCACTGACGACGCCGCCCTCCGCGCCGCCCTCATCCGCCACAATCCGTTCATCCACTCGGCGGTGATCGCGCGCCGCGCGCTCGTCGAACGCGCCGGCGGCTACGACGAGTCCGTGCCGGTGGCGCAGGACTACGACCTCTGGATGCGTCTGGCGCGGCTGACCCGCCTGGCGAGCCTGCCCGAGGTTCTCGTCGTCCGCCGCCTCTTGCCCGGGCGCGTCACCGCGGTGCGGGACGACGCGCGCCTCCGCGCGGAAGCGCGCATCCGCTGGCGCGCGGTGCGGAGCGGCGGCTATCCGTGGTGGTGCGCAGTGTTCGCCCTGCGCCCGGCCGTCGCTCTCGCGGTTCCGCTGCCCCTGCGCCGCGGCGTGCGCCGCGCGCTCGGTCGCTGAAACATGCCGGCCTCCGGCCACCGCATCGGGGTGCTCGAGCTCCTCGTGTCGAGCCAGCTCGGCGGCGGCCCCGCGCATGTCGAGGACGTCATCCGTCGCCTCGACCCCGGCGAGTTTGCGATCACCGTGGGCGCGCCCGCCGGCGGCCCGTACCTCGAGCGCTTCGGTGCCGCCGGCGCCGAGGTGGTGGAGGTGGCGGCGGACCGGCTGTCGCCGCGCACCCTCGCGCAGGTGACCCGCCTCATCCGCGAGCGGGCCGCCTCGGTGGTCCACTCCCACGGCAAAGGCGCCGGCCTCTACGGCCGTCTGGCCGCGCGCCGCGCCGGCGTTGCCGCCGTCCACACGTTCCACGGGCTGCACTATGCCGGTTATCCACCGGGGGCGCGCGCCGCCTATCTCGCGATGGAGCGCGCCCTCGCCCGGCGCAGCCACACCGTGATCCACGTGTCCGCCAGCCAGGCGGAGGCGGCCCGGCCCCTCGGACTGGCGCCGGGGGATCGCGCCCGTGTCATCGTCAACGGTATTGACGCGAACCGCGTGGAAGCCGGGCTGCTAGCGCGCGAGCGGGCGCGCGCCGAGCTTGGCGTGCCGGTGTCGGGGCCGGTGCTGGGTACGGTGGCGCGCTTCGATCCCGTCAAGCGCCTGGACGTGCTGCTCGAGGCCCTCACGCGCCTCCCCGCCGCGACCCTCGTCTTGATCGGTGACGGCCCCGAGACAGACGCGCTACGGTCCCGCGCGCGCCGTCTCGGTCTGGAGGCCCGCGTCGTCTTCGCGGGCGCCCGCCCCGACGCCGCCCGCTGGTTCGGCGCGCTCGACGTCTACGTCGCCGCGTCGCGCGGCGAGGGGCTGCCGCTGGCGATGCTGGAGGCGATGGCGGCGGGGCTGCCGGTGGTGGCGAGCCGGGTGCGCGGCCACGTGGACGTGGTGACGTCGGGCGACAGCGGCGCTCTCGTGCCGGAGGGCGACGCCGCCGCGCTCGCCGCCGCGGCGGCGGGCTACCTCAAGGATCCCGCGTGGGCCCGGGTGGCCGGCGCCGCCGGGCGATCGCGCGTCCGTCGCGAGTTCTCCGTTGATCGCATGGCGGCCGAGGTCGCCGAAGTGTACCGGCGCGCGGCGGCCCCTAAGGTATAATTACTGCCGATTCGATGACCGAGCGGGGGGAGCGGGGCATGCGGGTTTTGATCACGGGAATCACCGGCTTCGTGGGCAGCCACATGACCGAGCATGCCCTCGCCAAGGGTGCCGACGTCCTTGGCTCCTACCGGTGGCGCAGCAAGACCGAGAACATCGATCACCTACGAAGCCGGATCACCCTCGTCGAGTCCGACCTGCGCGATCTGTCCTCGGTGCACAGCCTCCTCGAGACGGCGGCGCCCGACTATGTCGTCCACCTTGCCGCCCAGAGCTTCGTGGGCTCCTCCTGGCATTCCCCAGCCGACACCCTGAACACCAATATCCTCGGTCAACTGAACCTCCTCGAGGCGATCCGGGCGCTCAAGATGCGGCCGCGCTTCCTAGCGATCGGAACGAGCGAGGAGTACGGGCTGACCTATCCCGAGGAGCTGCCCATCAAGGAGACCAATCCGCTCCGGCCGCTGTCGCCGTACGCGGTGAGCAAGGTGACGCAGGACATGATGGCCTACCAGTACTTCAAGAGCTACGGGCTGCCCATCATTCGCACCCGCGCCTTCAACCACGAGGGGCCGCGGCGCGGGGAAGTCTTCGTCACCTCCAGCTTCGCCAAGCAGGTCGCCGAAATCGAGGCCGGCCTCCGCGAGCCGGTTATCCACGTGGGCGACCTCAAGCCGCGGCGCGACTACTCCGACGTCCGCGACATCGTGCGCGGCTATTGGAGCCTCCTCGAGACGGGCGAGCCGGGCGAGGTCTACAACCTCGCCTCCGGCCGCTCCTGGTCCATCCAGCAGGTCCTCGACTTCCTGCTCAAGGAGTCCCGCGTGAAGTCGATCGCCGTCGAGGTCGACGCCGCCCGCCTGCGGCCGTCCGACGTGATGTTGCTCGAGGGCGATGCCGCGAAGATCGAGCGCGCCACCGGCTGGCGGGTGGAGATCCCGTTCGAGCGGACGCTGATCGAGCTGCTCGAGTACTGGCGTCAGCGGATTCGCGCCGCCGCGCGGTAGGGCGGAGCCCGCGCGGAGGCCGGGTGCGAGTCGCGCTCGTCCACGACTGGCTCACCGGGATGCGGGGCGGCGAGCGCTGCCTCGAGGTCTTCTGCGAGCTGTTCCCGGACGCCGACCTCTACACCCTCCTGCACGTGCGGGGGTCGGTATCTCCCCTCATCGAGCGGCGGCGGATCATCACCTCGTTCATCCAGCGCCTGCCCGACGCTGCCCGCCGCTACCGCGCCTATCTCCCCCTGTTTCCCGCCGCGATCCGCGCCTTCGACCTGCGCGGCTACGATCTCGTGCTCTCGTCCAGCCACGCGGTGGCGAAGGGGGTGCGCGTGCCCCGCGGCGCCCTGCACGTCTGCTACTGCTTCACGCCCATGCGCTACGTTTGGGACCTCTACGAGGACTATTTCGGCGCGCGCGCGGGCGCACTCACGCGGCTCGCCATGCCGCCCCTGGCGGCGGCCCTCCGGCGCTGGGATCGGCGCACCGCCGCGGGCGTGCACCACTTCGTGGGCATCTCGCGCTTCATCGCCGACCGCATCCGGCGCTGCTACGGCCGTGATGCCGACGTGATCTACCCGCCGGTGGACGTCAGCCGGTTCCGCATAGAGGACCGGCCCGACGATTTCTACTTGGTCGTTTCTGCGCTCGCGCCGTATAAGCGTGTCGATCTCGCGGTGGCGGCGGCCACGCGGCTCGGCCGCCGCCTCCTCGTCGTCGGCACGGGGCCAGAGGAGCGGCGCCTGCGCGCGGCGGCCGGTCCGACCGTCGAGTTCCTGGGCTGGCGGGACGACGCGCAGGTGGCCGCTCTCTATGCGCGCGGGCGCGCCCTCCTGTTTCCCAGCGTCGAGGACTTCGGCATCACCCCGCTCGAGGCCATGGCTGCAGGCCGCCCCGTCATCGCGCTGGGGCAGGGGGGCGCGCTGGAGACGGTGGTGCCGCCGGGTCACGCGGCCCCGCCCACGGGCCTGCACTTCGCGCGGCAGACCGTGGACGATCTGGTCGACGCCATCCACCGCTTCGAGTCCGGCGCGGTACGCTTCGACCCCAAGGCCCTGCGCTGCCACGCGGCGACTTTCGACCGACCGATCTTCAAGGAGCGGGTGGACGGCTACCTCACCGCCTGCCTTGCGAGAGCGGCATGCTGAAGGCCTACTCCCGGCTGCTCGAGAACGTGACGTTGGTGGGCGACCTCGTCCTCGTGGTCGGTGCCTGGCTCCTCGCCTACGTGGTCCGCTTCTATGTGGCGGGCCCCCCGCGGCCCCAGAACGACATCGCCCCCCTGCGCCCGTACCTCGCCATGATCCTGCCCATCGTGGTGGTTTGGGGCATCTCGTTCCGAGCCTTCGACCTCTACCGACCCCGGCGCATCGGCTCGCGCCTGTCCGAAATCGCCGATATCGCGAAGGCGTCCTCCCTCGCCGCCCTCGTGCTCGTCACCATCATGACCTTCTTCTTTCGCGAGTACGAGTTCTCGCGCGTCGTCATCGTGTACTTCTGGCTGTTCTCCATCGCGGCGGTGTCATTCGCGCGCTACGTGTTCCGTGAGGCGCTGCGCGTGGCGCGGCGGCGCGGCTACCAGCAGCGATACGCGGTGGTGGTAGGGAGCGGCGAGCTGGCCCAGCACGTGATCGAGCGGCTGCGGGCTCGGCCCGACACCGGCATCCGGGTGGTGGGGCTGATCAGCGACGCCAAGGAAGGCGCGGGCGGGGTGCCGTGGCTCGGGGCCTACGCGGATCTCGCCGCCCTCCTTGCCGCCCGGCCGGTGGACCATGTGATCGTGGCCCTCATGCACGAGGACGCCGCCCGGCTGCCCGGGCTCCTCGAGGCGATCGGCGACGAGCCCGTCACCATTCACGTGGTGCCTGACCTCTTCCGGTTTACCTCGCTCCGCGGCGGCATCGAGGAGTTCGAGGGCGTGCCCTTCGTGCACCTGCGCGAGTCGCCGTTGCACGGCTGGAACGCGGTGGTCAAACGGGTCTTCGACCTGGTGTTCGCGGCGGCTGTCCTCGTCTCGCTGTCGCCCCTCTACGCCCTCCTCGCCGCCGCGGTGCGGCTGACCTCGCCCGGGCCGGTGCTATTTCGACAGGACCGCATGGGGCTGGACGGCCAGAGCTTTCAGATGCTGAAGTTCCGGACCATGAGGGTGGGCGCGGAGAAGCACTCGGGTCCGGTGTGGGCGCAGGCCGGCGACACGAGGCGCACGGCAATCGGGGCGTTCCTGCGACGCTTCAGCCTCGACGAGCTCCCCCAGTTCGTGAACGTCCTACGTGGGGAGATGAGCGTGGTGGGGCCGCGCCCGGAGCGGCCAGTCTTCGTGGAGCGCTTCCGCCAGACGGTGCCGGGCTACATGCTGCGACACAAGGTGAAGTCCGGGGTTACCGGGTGGGCCCAGATCAATGGGCTGCGCGGCAATACTTCTCTGGAGCGGCGCATCGAGTACGACATCCAGTACATCGAGCGCTGGTCCTTCTGGCTCGACCTCAAGATTATCGCGATGACCGTGGTGCGGGTGCTCTTCGACCGGAACGCCTACTGACGCGCATCGGCGGCGCCGTCCCTACTGCCGCGAGTACACGAGGTCGGTCGCCGAGCGCACCTTGATGAAGTGCTGCTTGAGACGGGCGAGATCGTCGTCCGAGACCAGATCGGCCACCAGCACGCAGAAGAGCCCCTGCTGCTTCCACATGATCAGGCTGAAGCCGTTCTCCTTCCGGATGACGGGCCGCCACTGCTCGATCCGGACGCGCTCGGCCTCGGGCATGGCCACGGTGGCGGCGCCGGGGAAGATCACGTAGGTCACCGCGTGACCCTGGGCGTCCTGGTAGACGAGGGAGAGCCCGCGGTGGCTCTCGACGTACGTGGGGTGGGCGTTGATGAGCTGCAGCTCGTTGTCACCGGCGAAGACCCAGTTGAGGGTCACCCCGCTCTCGTCCATGGCCCGGGGCAGCGCCGCCGGGATCACGTTGGGCTCGGCCGGGCTCCACGAGAGCGTGCGCGCGTGCTCGGTGATCACCGCGCGGGCCAGATCGCCCAGGGGATCGCCGCCTACCGAGGTCGGCAGGGTGCCCGCCAGCCAACCCACCATCACGAGCGTGGTGGCGGCGGCGGTGAGGGCGGGGGCGAGCCAGCCCGACCACCCGCGCGCGGAGGGGGGCGGCTCGAGGCTCTCACGCACCGCCGCGCGGAGGCGCGGGGAGGCCGCATAGCGCCCCAGTCGCTCGCGCAGGGCGCGGCTCAGCGCGGGGTCGTCGCCCGGCTGATTGGCCGGTCCGCCGCCCAGGTCGTGCTCGCTCACCGCCGCAGATCCTCTCCGTAGTCCTTCAGGTACTCGCGCAGCCGTTCCTTCGCCCGGAAGATGCGCGACTTCACCGTGCCCACCGGACAATCCATGACCCGGGCCACCTCGTCGAGGGGCAGCCCTTCTACCTCGGCGAGCAGGAGCGGGGTCTTGAACTCCTCGGGCAGTCGGGACAGCGCCCGGTCGAGGTCGGTCAGGACCTCGGTGCTCGCCCCGTCCTGATCCGGGGCGTCGTGGAACATCGGTGCTCCACCCGCCGCCACCCCGTCCTCGGACAGGGCCGGCTCACGCTCGCGGAGGCGGTAAAACGTGAGGAACGTATTCCTCAGGATCTGGAACAACCAGGCGCGGAGATGGGTTCCCGGCTGGAAGCGGTGGGAAAAACGCATGGCCCGGACATAGGTTTCCTGGACCAGGTCCTCGGCCTCCGAGCCGTTCCGGGTCAGGTAGACGGCCAGGTTGTGGAGGGCGTCCAGGTGCTCCAGGGCCAGGCGGCGGAACTCGGCGTCGCTCACCGCTCGAACCAGCGCCGCGGCAGGTCGGACACGCGCACCTCGTGCTCGTCGTCCAGGGCGGCCACCAGTTCCCGGATGGTCTGGTAGAGGACGGGATGCTCCACTTCGGGGGCCAGGTCGGCGAGCGGGCGGAGCACGAAGCCGCGCTCGTGCATCAGGAGGTGGGGCACGTGCAGGGCGTCCGAGAGGGCGATCACCTGGTCGCCGTAGAGCAGGATGTCGATGTCGAGGGGGCGCGGCTCGTAGCGCTGGTCCTCGTGCGTGCCCGGGCCCCGCGAACGCCCCAGCGCCGACTCGATGGCCTGCAGCTCGGAGAGCAGGGTCGGCGCCGGCAGCGTCGTGTCGATGGCCACCACGCAGTTGAAGAACCACGTGCCGCGGTCCATCGCCTCGCCCGGCCGCTGCTCCCACGGCTCGGTCTGGTAGAGCGGCGAGGCGTCCACGAAGCTGACCTCGTGGAGAGCGCGGAGTCGTTCGACGGCCTGGCGGAGGGCCTCGACCCGGTCTCCCATGTTGGACCCGACGCTCAGAAAGACTCGCGGCATAGTCAGCGGCGGCGGCGCGTGACCTCGACGCCCGGCGTCGCGTGCAGCCCCTCCATCGGCGGCGTCAGCTTCCGCACCCGCACCCGGACCTCCTCGCAGGGGAACTCGCCGAGCAGCATGCTGGCCAGGCCTACGGCCAGGCGCTCCAGGAGGTTCACCCGCTGCTTCGTGCACACCTCCACGATCCGAGCCGCGACGAGGCCGTAGTCCACGGTGGCCCGGAGATCGTCGGAGACCGCCGCAGGACCCACGTCCACCGTCATCTCGGCATCCACCGAGAACCACGCGCCCACCGTCTGCTGGGCGCGCGTCACCCCGTGGTGACCGTAGAAGCGGACGTCCTCGAGGAATATCTTATCAGAGGCCAGCGGAGGTCGCTCCCGACAGGGTCAGGGGCAGAGCCGGATCACCGGGTTGGCGAGGCTACCGATACCCTCGATGCGCACCTCGACCTTGTCCCCCGGCAGCATGGGGCCCACCCCGGCAGGGGTGCCGGTAGCGATGACGTCGCCGGGCAGGAGGGTCATCACCGCCGCCACCCGGGCCACGAGGTCCTCCACCGAGAACAACAGGTTCTTGGTGCTGGAGCCCTGGCGGCGCTCTCCGTTGACGAAGGTCTCGATCTCCACTCCGTTGGGATCGATGTCGGTGGCGATGCAGGGGCCCACCGGGCAGAAGGTATCGAAGGCCTTGGCGCGGCTGGGCATGGCGTCGCGCGCCTGCAGGTCGCGGGCGGTGACGTCGTTGAGGCAGGTGTAGCCGAGGATGTGCTCGCGGGCCCGCTCGGGCGGCACGTTCCGGCACCGCTTCTTCATGACCACCGCCAGCTCGCCCTCAAAGTCGACGCGGTTGGATTGGGGCGGGTAGACGATGGGGTCGTCGGGACCGCAGAGGGCGGAGGGCGGCTTGAGGAAGATCCGCGGCTCCGCGGGGAGGGGGAGGCTCATCTCCTCCGCGTGGTCGCGATAGTTCAGACCCACCGCGACGATCTTGGACGGCATCACCGGGACGAGCAACACCGTCTGGCGCAGGGGATAGCGCTTCCGCGCGCGGCGAAAGCCCCCGTACGGCGTGCCGGAGTACTCCACGACGTGGCTGCCCTCGATGACGCCGTAGCGCACCTTCCCCGCGGCCTTGAAGCGGACGATCTTCATCTCAGGCGAGGCCGAGGACGTTCTGCATCGAGTAGAGCCCCGGCCGCGCGGTGGCGATGAAACGCGCGCCGCGGAGGGCGCCGCGGCCGAAGTTGTCGCGGCTCTGGGCGCGGTGGGTCAGCTCGATCCGCTCGCCGAGGGCGCCGAAGGAGACCGTGTGCTCTCCCACCACGTCGCCCGAGCGCAGCGAGAACACACCGATCTCCTTGCGCGGCCGCTCCCCCGGCATCCCGTGGCGGCCATAGACTGCGGTTTTCCCGAGGTCGCGCCCGAGGGCGTCCGCGACGATCTCGGCCATGCGGAGGGCGGTGCCGCTGGGCGCGTCCTTCTTGAAGCGGTGGTGGATCTCGGTGACTTCCACGTCGTAATCGTCGCCCAGCATCCGCGCCATGTCCTGGAGCACGCGGAACGCCACGTTGACGCCCACGCTCATGTTGGGGGACAGGAGGATGGACGCGTCCTTGGCCAGCCGCTCGATTTCTTCGCGCTGCGCGCCCGTGAAACCGGTGGTGCCGATCACGGCGCGTCCCTTCGCGCGGGCCACCGTGCGGAGATGCCCGAGCGTCGCCTCCGGGACGGAGAACTCGATCAGGATGCGGTCGGCGCCGAGCGCGGCGTCGGGATCCCCCGTGATCGGCACGCTCAGCCGGCCGACCCCCGCGACCTCTCCCGCGTCCTTGCCGAGGGCGGGATGGCCCGGCGCCTCGAGGGCGGCCACCAGGCGGAGCTCCGGCTCCTCTTGCAGGAGGGCGACGAGACGGGACCCCATACGGCCGGCCGCGCCGGCCACCACCACATCGGCCATCGCAGTGGGGCGCTAGCCCTTGAGCAGGCCCAGCGACTTGAGCACGCCGCGCAGCCGATCGCGGTTGGCGTCGGCCATCCGGCACATGGGCAGGCGGAACTCCGGCTCCAGCATCCCCATCATCGCCATCGCCTCCTTGATGGGGATGGGATTGGTCTCGAAGAAGGCGGCGCGGCAGAGGGGGTAGAGCCGGTGATGGAGGTCGCGTGCCTGCTTCCAGTCGCCGTTGAGGGCGGCGTGCGTGAGCTCGGCGGTCTCGCGGGGGACGATGTTGGCGATCACGGAGATGACGCCGTGCCCGCCCACCGACATGAGGGGCAGCGTCAAGTTGTCGTCGCCGGAGAGCACCGAGAAATCGGGCCCGCAGGCCAGCACGACCTGGGTCATCTGATCGAGCGAGCCCGAAGCTTCCTTCACGCCCACGATGTTCGCGCAGTCCTTGACGAGCCGCGCGAGGGTGTCGGTCTCCACGTTGATCGCGGTGCGCCCGACGATGTTGTAGACAATGATGGGGATGTCCACCGTGTCCGCGATGGCGCGGAAGTGCCGGTAGAGCCCCTCTTGGGTGGGCTTGTTGTAGTAGGGATTCACCACGAGGGCGCCGCTTGCGCCGGCGCGCTTGGCGTGGCGGGTGAGGTCGATGGCCTCCGAGGTCGAGTTCGACCCCGTCCCCGCAATGACGGCCAGCCGCCCGCGCGCGGCCTCGATCACCACTTCCACCACCCGCCTGTGCTCGTCGTGGCTCAGGGTGGGCGACTCGCCCGTGGTTCCACAGGGGACGATGCCGTCGGTCCGGTTGCTGACGTGGAACTCGACGAGCTCACGGAGCTTGTCCTCGTCAACGGCACCGTTACGGAATGGCGTGACGAGCGCGACGATGGAGCCGTGGAATCTGGGGCGCATGACTGAGCCCTCCGTGAGCCGAAGCGTTCGGGGCGCGCGACTTCCTCGACTCTAGCACCACCGGGCGAGCTACTTCAAGCCGCGCCGTGAGTACGGTATCATCCTCGGCATGGCCGCGACCGTTTCCACACCTTCCGGGCCCTTGTTCCTCACCACCGCGCAGGCCGCGGAGGTCCGCGCGCGCTTCGGCACGCCCTGCTACGTTTACGACCGGCGGACGCTGGAGGCCAGCGCCCGCGAGGCGCTCGCCTTCCCGGCACCCTTCGGCTTCACGCTGCGGTACGCGATGAAGGCCAACCCGAGCGTGGGCATCCTGACGCTGTTCCGCGACATGGGGCTGCACGTGGACGCCTCCAGCGACTTCGAAGTGGAGCGTGCGCTGCGGGCCGGCTTCAAGCCGGAGACCGTGCAGCTCACCTCGCAGATGCCGTCGCGCCGGCTCGCCGAGCACCTCGGCCGCGGCGTGCTCTACAACGCCTGCTCGCTCCATCAGCTGGAGGAGTTCGGGCGCGTCGCCCCCGGCCGCGACGTGGCGATCCGGCTGAACCCCGGGCTGGGCAGCGGGGCCACCAACCGCACCAATACCGGTGGGCCCGCCTCCTCGTTCGGGATCTGGCACGAGTACATGGACGAGGTCCGGCGGATCGTCAAGCAGTACCGGCTCTCGATCCGGACCGTCCACAGCCATATCGGCTCCGGTACCGATCCGGAGATCTGGAAGCGGGTGACGCGGATGACCCTCGATCTGACCGCGCAGCTGCCCGAGGCGGGCGCGGTCAATCTCGGCGGCGGCTTCAAGGTGGGCCGCATGCCCGAGGAGCCCACCGTGGAGATGGCCGACGTGGGGCGGCACGTGCGGGAGGCCCTGCTCGAGTTTCACGCGCGGACGGGGCGGGCGCTGCATCTCGAGATCGAGCCCGGCACCTATCTGGTCGCGCGCGCCGGCGCGGTGGTCGCCAGCTGCATCGACGTGGTCGACACCGGGCGCGAGGGCTACCGGTTCGCGAAGCTCGATACCGGGATGACCGAGGTGACGCGCCCGTCCCTCTACGGGGCCCAGCACCCGATCGACGTCCTGCCGTCCGACGGCGACCGGGGCCGCGAGCGGGCCGCCGTCGTCTTCGTGGGCCCCTGCTGCGAGTCGGGCGACATCCTCACGCCGGCGCCCGGCGATCCCGAGGCGCTCGCGCCCCGGTGGGTGCCCATGCCGAGGATCGGCGACCTCGTGGTGGTGGGAGGCGCCGGCGCCTACTGCGCAGCGATGTCCACCATCAACTACAATTCCTACCCCCAGGCGCCCGAGGTCATGCTGGAGAGCGACGGAAGCCTCCGCCTGCTTCGCCGCCGCCAGGAGCCCGCAGAAGTCTGGGGCTCCGAGATTGGCGAGCCGCAGCCGCAGGCGAGGCGGCAGTTGATTGGCGAGCCGCAGCCGCAGGCGAGGCGAGCGGATACATGATGGGGTCCCGCGCGGAGCGCGGGGGGCCCGTCACGGAATCGTGACGTCGGTCTCGTCGGAGCGCGCGCTCTCGTTGGGCGTCCGCGCCCGATCCAGCGCCGTCACCGCGTAGCGGTAACGCTCGCCCCGCTTCACGTCTCGATCCGTGTAGACGGTATTGAGGGCGGTCGTGGTGGCGATGCGCACGTAGGGGCCGCCGCCGGCGGCGCGATAGACGGCGTACGCGGCCACGTCGTCGGCCCGGCTCGCCATCCACGTCAGGCGCACCGCCGATTCGGAGGGCACCGCGATGAGCTGGGTCGGGGGCGCCGGCGGGGTGCGGTCCACCGGCGTCGCCGTCGCCACCGCCGAGGGCTCGCCGTAGGCGGCCGCCGCGCCTTCCTTCCGCACCGCGCGGACGACGTAGCGATATGTCGTCTCGTTCTGGAGTCCGGTGTCGGTATGCGCGGTGTCCGTCACGGGCTCGCTCATGACGGGGACGAGCGGTCCATCGGCGTCCGCCCCGCGGAGGACGATGTAGCCGAGCTCGCCGCGCGGCGGGCCGCCATCGATCAAGCCCGAGGGCGGCTGCCAGGTCAGGCGCACCTCACGCTCGCCCGGCACTGCCGCGACGGCGCGGGGAGGCTGGGGCGCCGCCAGGTAGACCACGGGAACGCGGGCCGAAGGCGCGCTGGAGCGTCCGGTGGAGTCGATCACCGTCGCCACGTACATGTAGCGCGTGTCGAACCGCAGGTTCTTCCGATCCACCCAGCGGACGGCATTGCCGGTGATGACGGCGGGCGCCGGCGCATCGGGCTTGATCTGCGCCAGCTCGTCCCAGCCCACCACCTCTCCGCGCGAGACCATCGCGGAGCGGGCGGGCTCGCCGGGCGCCTCCACGCGTCGGTAGAGCCTGAGCACGGCGACATCGCGCAGCGGCGTGCCATCCACGCGGGTGCGGGGGATGGTCCAGCTCACGACGATGCTGTCGGCCTCCACGGTTCCGGAGAGCTCGGCCGGCGCGGCGGGGAGGCGGCGCTCCGGCACCACCGGCGGGCCCTTCTTGCCGCAGCCGCCGTCGGCGAGGAGCGCGATCAGCGCGACCGCGAGGATGAGGCCCCGCGCGCGCGGGCCCGTCACCGGCTCGGCTCGGGCCCCACGAGCCGCCGGGCCGCGGCGACCGCTCGCACCACCGCTTCCGGCGCCGTCCCGCCCGTCACCGCCCGGGCGGCCAGCGAGGCCTCCACCGACAGCGCGGCATGGACGTCGGCGCCGATGAGGGGCGAGAACCCCCGCAGCTCCTCGAGCGACATCTCGCCGAGCTCGCGCTTGTTGGCGATCCCGTGGCGCACCACGCGGCCCACGATCTCATGCGCCTCGCGGAAGGGCAGCCCCCTGCGCACCAGATAATCGGCGAGGTCGGTGGCGGTGGAGTAGTTCGCCCCCGCCGCCTCGCGCATGCGCTCGACGCGGAAGGTGAGCGAGCGGAGCATGGGTGGCGCCACCCGGAGCACCGCCTCCAGCGTATCGACGGTGTCGAAGAGGGCTTCCTTGTCCTCCTGCATGTCGGAGTTGTAGGTGAGGGGCAGCCCCTTCATCACGGTGAGGAGTGACATGAGGTTGCCGTAGAGCCGTCCCGCCTTGCCCCGGATGAGCTCGGCGACGTCGGGGTTCTTCTTCTGCGGCATGATGGACGAGCCGGTGGCGAAGGCGTCCGAGAACTCCACGAACGCGAACTCGCTCGTCGCCCACAGGGCGAGATCGGCGGCCAGGCGAGACAGGTGCATCCCGAGGACGGCGCCGGCGGCGAGGAACTCGATCAGATGGTCCCGATCGCTCACCGCGTCCAGGCTGTTGGCGCTCGGGGCGTCGAACCCCAGATCGCGCGCGAGGGCCTCGCGGTCGATCGGGAAGGCGGCGCCGGCGAGGGCCCCCGCCCCCAGCGGCAGCACGTTGTTGCGCCGGGCGCAGTCGGCGAGCCGCTCGCGGTCGCGCTGCAGCATGAACACGTAGGCGAGCAGATGATGGGCGAGGAGGACGGGCTGCGCGCGCTGCAGGTGCGTATAGCCGGGCATCGGGGCGTCGAGATGCTCCTCGGCGCGCTCCAGCAGCGCGGCCTGGACATCTCGCACCCCGCGATCAGCCAACCCGAGGATCTCGCGCAGGTAGAGCCGCTCGTCGAGCGCGATCTGATCGTTGCGGGAGCGGCCGGTGTGAAGCTTGCCCCCGACCGGGCCCGCGATCTCGGTGAGCCGTCGCTCGATGTTGAGGTGGATGTCCTCGAGCTCCTGCCGGAACGGGAAGCGCCCGTCCGCGAGCTCGGCCTGTACCGCGTCGAGCCCGCGCAGGAGAGCGGCCAGCTCGTCGTCGGTCAGAAGGTGGGCGCGCTGGAGCGCGCGTGCCCACGCGCGGCTTCCCTCGATGTCGTGGGGCCAGAGGCGCCGGTCGAAGGCGAGCGAGGCGGTGAAGGCCTCCGCCCCCGGATCCATCCGCTGCGCGAAGCGTCCGCCCCAGCGCGGGCTCTCGCCCCCGCTCACGCCGGGTCCCGCGCGAGGAGCCGGGCGATCTCGGACATGATCCGGCCCGTCATGTCCACGCGCTCGGCGCGCCCGGGGCTCGGCCGCCGCCCTCGCGACGCCTGGAGCGGATGCCCGAACCGCACGGTGAGGGGATGCCGGCGCGGCACATAGAAGCGCCGCCCGCGGAGCGCCTCGAAGGTGCCGGCGATGGCGGCGGGGACCACGGGCACGCCCGCGCGGAGGGCGAGCGCGGCCACGCCGGGCTGGCCGGGCACGAGCTGGCCCTCGCGGCTGAATGGACCCTCCGGGAAGATCCCGACGATGCGCCCCTCGTCGAGCGCGCGGAGCGCGCGCCGGATGGCGCCGGGATCGGGGCGGGACAGATTCACCGGAATGGATCCGATCCGCCGGTGAAACGCCGGGTGGAGCGGACTCGCGCGGTACACGCGCGGCATGACGAGGAAGGAGATGGGGCGCGGCACCGCCACGCCGAGGACGACGCCGTCCAGGTAGTTGTGGTGGTTGGCAGCGAGGAGAAACGGGCCCGCGGGGAGCCGCTCGATCCCTTCCACGGTGAGATCGAACCAGCGGCCGAGCACGGCGGCGCTGGCGCCGCGGCACACACGGTAGAGCAGGGGGAACCGCTCGCGGGCGACGCGCGGCTCGGGGAGCGTCGCCGGCCGGAATCGCACCGACAGCACGCTGGATTCTTCCCTCGGCGCCATGACCCCGTCGGTTATAGCACCGGGCCGACCCCCTGACAAGGACGGGCGACGCTGTCAGCGCAGCTTGGACAGACGATACTGCGCGACCGCGGCGTTGTGCTCGGCGAGCGTGGTCGAGAAGTGATGGCGGCGGTCGTCGATGGAGACGAAATAGAGGTATCTCACGCCGGCCGGTTTCACCGCGGCCTCGATGGCGGCGCGCCCCGGCGACGCGATCGGTCCCGGCGGCAGGCCGCCCCGGCGATACGTGTTGTACGGCGAATCCACCTGCAGGTCCGCCCGGCTGAGGGCCCGGCCGTCCTTGCCCACCGCGAACTGCACGGTGGGATCCGCCTGGAGCGGCATCCCGCGCTTCATCCGATTCCAGAAGACGGCCGAGATCAGCGGCATCTCCGCCCGTACTACCGCTTCCTTCTCGATGATCGAGGCCAGCGTCAGGAGCTGGTGCACAGTGATGTCCAGCGCCCGCGCGCGCTCGAGGATCTCGGGCGTGATGTGATCCCGCATGCGGGCGGCCATGCGAGCGAGAATTTCCTCGGGCGTCATGCCCTTCACCAGCTGATAGGTGTCGGGGAAGAGATAGCCCTCGAGGTTTTCCGCGCTGACGTCGAGCGTCTTGAGGAAGATGGGATCGCGGGCGACGCGCAGGATATCGTCGGCCCGACTCAGCCGCTCGCGCTCCAGCGCGACCGCGAGATCCGCCAGCGTGTCACCCTCGCGGAACAGGACGGGGTGCTGGCGCACGCGCCCGCCCTCGAGCAGGCCGAGCACGGCCAGCGTGTTGGCGCCCTGTGGCACTTCGTACTCGCCGGCCTTGAGGGCGCGCGCGGTGCCGCGCGCGACGGCGAGGAGCATGAAGCCGAGCGGGCTCCGGATCACGCCGGCGTCGTCGAGACGGCGCGCCACCGTGGTGAGACCCAGATGCGCGGGAATCTCGACGATCCGGGGACCCGTTTGAAGCGCCGGGGCGGCCGTGAAGATCCAGAACGCCTGCAGCGCCAGGAACACTCCGAGGATTCCGGTCAGGCCCCAGACGATGGCCCACCCCCGGCTCCCGGAGGGGCGCGCGGCGGGCTCAGCCCAGGTCTTGAGAAACCACGGCCGCTCCATCATGATTTCCTCATATTTTGCCGCTACTTTGGCCTTATAGCAACCATCTGAAACGGACCCATATTTCGGGGGGTTGGAGCCCTCCCCGGGAGGGGGTCGGGACGGCCCCGGACGGGCCGTGGTATACTCTCGGCTCGGGTTTCGCCCGCACCATTCCAGGAGGTTCTCAATGTCGCAGCTCGTGCTTCCCGCCCGTCACCAATGGCTCGCCCAGGAGCGCAAGTACGGCAAGATCGCCATCGAGCCGTTCGAGCCGGGCTTCGCGCTCACGGTGGGCAATGCCTATCGCCGGGTGCTCCTGTCGTCCATTCACGGCGCCTCGCCCACCTGGGCCAAGATCGAGAGCGTGCTCCACGAGTTCTCCTTCATGCAAGGCGTGACCGAGGACACCCTCGACATCATCATGAATCTCCGCAAGGTCGTGTTCGCCCTGCACGTCAACCGTCCCAAGATCCTCCGCCTGAAGGCGCAGGGACCGAAAACGGTGACCGCGGCCGACTTCGAGCCCGACGCCGACGTGGAGATCCTCACGCCCGAAGTGACGCTGGCCACGCTCGACAAGGACGGCAGCCTGGAGCTGGAGCTGTGCGTGGAGCGCGGGCGCGGTTATCAGGCGGCGGAGCGCCGCGAGCCCGAGGCCCTGCCCATCAACGCCATGCTGATCGACGCCGACTTCTCGCCGGTCAAGCGGGTCAACGTGCAGGTGGAGGACACCGGCGGGCAGGAGAAGCTCCTGCTCGAGGTATGGACGAACGGCAGCGTCAGCCCTGACGCCGCGGTGGGCGAGGCGTCGCGCATTCTGCAGGACCAGTTCAATCTCCTTACCGATTTTCCGGTGGCGGCGCCCGCCGAGACGGAGCGCCCCGAGACCGGCGCGGAGCCCATCGCCCGGGTCGAGCTCAATGAGCATCTGTTCCGGAACGTCGACGAGCTGGAGCTGTCGGTGCGGGCGTCGAATTGCCTCAAGACCGCCAACATCCGGACCATCGCCGACCTCGTGCAGAAGACGGAGTCGGAGCTGCTCAAGACGAAGAACTTCGGCAAGAAGTCCCTGAACGAGATCAAGACGATCCTGGGAGAGATGGGGCTCTCCCTGGGCATCCGTCTCGATCCCGAGGAGCTGGAGCGGTTGCGCGCTCAGTACGAGCGCACGTTCGAAAGCTAAACCCTCCCGCTTCGCGCGCGTCGCCACGGCCTCCGGCACCACGCCGGGGGCCGTGGTGTTTCTCCCCCGCTACCAGGGGCCCGTCTCGGGCGCGAGGTCGAAGCGCTCCGTCTGGCCGCTCGCCCACCGCGTGACCCAGAGGCTCGCGCCGTCGGTTTCGAGGATCACGGCGCCGTCACGGTCCGTGCGATAGACGCGCGTCCCCATGGCCGCGAGCCGCTCGAGCACCTCCGCGGAAGGATGGCGGAACGGGTTGCGGGCGCCCACCGAGACCACGGCTACCCGCGGCCGGCTCGCGCCCGCGAAGTCCTCGCCGGTGGACGTGCGGCTACCGTGATGGGCGACCTTGAGCACGGTGGCGGCCACAGGGGCGCGGGCGGCGAGGAGCCGCGCCTCGCCGCTCGTGGTGAGATCACCGGTGAGGAGCAGCGCGACGCCGCGCCAGTCGAGACGCAGCACCAGCGATCGGTCGTTCTCGCCCGCGAGTCTCTCCTCGTCTTCCCCAGGCGTTGGTGGGTTGAGGACGGTGACGAGCGCGTCGGCCAGCCACACGCGGACGCCGGCGGCGAGGACACGGCGCGGCGCGCGGGACCGCTCGAGGGCGCGCACGACGTCCGCGTGGCCGGCCGACCAGTGGCCATTCTCCCACACCTCGGCCACCGCGAACCCGCGCAGGACGGCAGCAAGCCCGCCGGAGTGGTCACTGTCCGCGTGCGTGGCCGCGACCACGTGGAGACGCTGGAAGCCCCGATTCCACAGAAACGGCGCGACCACGCGCTCGCCCACGTCGAAGCGCGCGCTCCCGCCGGGGCCGCCATCCACGAGGAGACGCGGGCCGCCGGGCACCTCGACGAGGATCGCGTCGCCCTGGCCCACGTCGAGAAAGGTCACGCGAAGCCGTCCGTCGCCGGGCATCAGGTGTGGCGCGAGGGCCGCGGCGAGACCCGCCACGGCCAGGAGCAGTGCGACGCCGTGCGCGCACCGCGCGCGGGCGGTGGCGGAGAGGACGGCCGCGAGCATCCAGGCCGCCAGCGCGACACTTCCCGGCGCGGGAACGTGGACGACAGCCCAGGGGACCGCAGCCGCCAGCCATACCGCGAGGCGCAGGAGGACTACCAGGGCCCAGGCGAGATGGAGGGTCAGCGAGCCCGCGAGGTCGCTGAACGCGGCGGCGGCGAGCGCGACGAGGCCCACGGTGGTGGCGGCCCCCGCCAGGGGGACGACCATGAGGTTCGCGGCCGGGCCGATCAGCGAGAGCTGATTGAAGTGCGCGGCCATGATCGGCACCACCGCGCACTGCGCGGCCGCGCTCACCCCCACCGCGGCGGCCACGCGCGGCGGGCAGCCCAGCCGCGCGAGGGCGGCCCGGGCGGGCGCGGCGAGATAGACGATGCCCGCGGTGGCGGCGAAGGACAGCTGGAAGCCGGGGTCCAGCGCATCGCTCGGCCGCCATGCGAGGAGCGCCAAGGCGGCGACCGCCAGCGCATTGGGAAGCTGCGACTCGCGCTCGAGGACGACACCCGCCAGGAGCACCAGCCCCATGACGGTGGCACGGATCACCGACGCCTGCGCGCCCGCCACCAGCGCGAAGCCGATCAACGCGGCCGCGGCGGCGACCGCCGCGGCGCCCCGGCCGAGCCCCACGACGATCAGGAGCGCGAACACCGAGGCCGAGACCAGCGCGACATTGAAGCCCGAAACCGCCAGCACGTGGTAGACGCCCGCCCGCCGGAAGGCGTCGTCGATCTCGCGGGGCAGGGCGGTGCGCTCGCCCAGCAGCAGGCCCGCGAGGAGCGCGGCGGAGGCCTCGGGCAGCTCACCGCCGATCCGGCCCACCGCCCAGCGCTTTGCGCGCGCGGGCCACGGCGGCGCATCCGCAGTGAGCGGCCGGACGCGGTCCGCGCGGCCGCTGCCGACGAGCGCGATGCCCTCGCGGCGCAGCTGAGCAGCGTAGTCGAAGCCGCCCGGGTTCCGGAAGCCGACGGGCCGGTGGAAGCGCAGCTCCGCGGCCACGCGCTGCCCTTCTCCGAGCGGCGGGGCTTCTCCATACAGGGTGACGAGCACGCGGCCCGAGGCGCCCCGCCGTCCCGCCTCGGTCACGACGGCCTCGACGTCGAGGAGCAGCCGGGCTCGATCCGGCGCCCAGCGCCGCGGCTCCTCCGCGAGGCGCGCCTCGATGGCGGCCAGTCCATCCGTCGCGGCCGCGGCAAGGTCATCCGGCGGTGGAGGAAGCTCGTGCGCGCGGAGCGCCCCCAAGAGCACGGTGGCGCCGAGGACCAGGACGCTCGCGCCGCGCCCACGGTGAGACAGGAGCGCCGCGGCGGCCCCCAGGAGCAGCGCCGCCGCGCCCGCGATCAGCCAAACCGCCGGCGGCGCCGCCAGCGTGGCGCCGGCGGTCGTGCCGGCCGCCCAGGCCAGAGCCAGCGGGACCAGCGGCGCGCGGAGCGCGGGCGGGATCGCCAGCGGCGCGGGCGACGGCATGCCGGGCGGCGCGCCACGCTACGGCGTGGCCGTCACGAGGTCGCGGAGGGCGGCGAGCTTGCGTGGCCCCATGCCCAGCACCGCGCGCAGGCCCTCCGGCCCGTCGAATCGCCCACGGCGCTGGCGTTCCTCCACGATGCGGCGGGCGAGCCCCATCCCTATACCGGGCAGTCGCGACAGCTGCTCCGCCGTCGCCTCGTTGAGGTCGAGCGGGCGCGGATCGGCCGCTTGCGTCTCGCGAGCCGGCGCCGGAGGCGTCACGGCCTGCGCCGCCCTCGAGACCGGGGACGGGCGAGAGTGGCGCGGTGGCGCGGCGAGCGGCACGGGCCCGGGCCCCGCGCCGGGCTCGTCACGATCGAAGGCTTCCAGCCTGGCCGCCGCCTGCGGGAAGCCGGCCCGCCACTCGCGCACGGCGAGCCCCAGCAGCAGCGACGCGCCCAGCAACAGGAGCAGCGCGAGCTGCGGCCGCGAGTAAAGCATGGCGCCACGCTGCCACGCCCGCCCGCCCTCGCCTAGAGTGCGGAAATGGATACGGGCCGCCGCCCGCCAGGCCGCAGGGAGCGGCGGGGCCCGCTCCTAGAGCGAGACCGACAGCCCCGCGTCCACCGTGAGGACGTGTCCGTTCACGTAGGACGCGGCGTCCGAGGCGAGGAAGATGGCCGCGCCCACGAGCTCTTCCGGCCGGCCCCAGCGGCGGAGCGGGATGCGCCGGCCCAGCTCGGCGGCCACCGGGCTCTCGAAGAAGGCCGCGTTCACGTCGGTGAGGAAGAAGCCGGGGGCGATAGCGTTCGCGGTGATGCCCTTGGGGCCGAGCTCGACGGCGAGGGCGCGCATCAGCGCGCTGAGCGCGCCTTTGGAGGACGTGTAGGCGGGGTCGCCCTGGAAGGACTGGGCCCCGACCATGGAGCTGATGAAGATCAGGCGCCCGCCGCCCTGCCGCTCCATGTGGTGGGCGGCTAAGCGAGAGACCTCGTAGGCGGCCACCAGATTGATCTCGAGGAGGCGGCGCAGGTCCCCGCCGGCGATGTCCCGGAACGCGCGCCGGTCGCGGACGGCGGCGTTGTTGACCAGGCAATCCAGACGGCCGTGCCGCGCCACCAGGGCGTCGATGGCGGCGGACGCGGCGGCGACGTCGGTGACGTCGAAGGGCGCGGCGAAGGCGTTGGGAATGCCGGCTGCCGCCGCCTCGGCCGTCCGCGCGTCGCGGCCGTTGATGCCCACGCGCGCCCCCGCGGCGGCCATGCCCCGCGCCATCTCAAGCCCGAGCCCGCGCCGCGCGCCGGTGATGAGCACGACGCGCCCCTCGAGGGAGAAGCGCTCGAGGCCGTTCGGCTTGATTGACATGCGGCTCCCCCCTCCTGATAATTCCGGCGCGCAGAAGAGTACTTCACATGGGTGAGAACGCCAAGGAGGGGCCCGTGGCCAACAGCACCAGCAAGAGCTTTCCCGTGTTCGACTGCGACAGCCACGTGGTGGAGCCGCCCGCGATCTGGGACGAGTACGTGCCGGCGAAGGAGCGCGCGTGGGTGAAGACGCAGTTCTGCTTTCACACCGACGCCGATCTGCTCATGATCAACGGGCGGATCGTCCCCGCCGCGCGCGAGCGCTCGAACGCCGCCGAGGTCGGCTGGGCGCGGTGGGACAAGAAGGAGGTGGGCCGGCTCACCCCCGGGACCGACGAGTGGAAGGCGAAGTTCGGGCGACTCCTCGGCTGCCGCGACCCCCACGCCCGCCTCCGGGACATGGATGCGCTCGGCACTGATCAGGTGATGCTCTTCCCCACCTGGTTCGTGCGCCTGGCCCTCCTGCGTGACCCGGGCGCGGCCGCCATCCTCGCCCGCGCCTACAATGACTGGGTCCACGACTACTGCGCCGCCGACCGCGGCCGGCTCTATCCCTGCGCGGTGCTCCCGCTCCAGAGCGTGGAGGCCTCCATCGCCGAGCTGCGCCGCGTGGCCGCGCTCGGGTTCAAGGCCGCCGCCGTCCGCCCGTGCTTCTGGAACGGACGCTATCCGACCCTGCCCGAGTTCGATCCGCTGTGGCGCGAGTTCGAAGACCTCGGCGTCGTCCTGGCCATGCACACCTTCCCCTCGCGCGAGGCCCTCACGCCGGACTGGGGCCAGCGCATGGCGCAGGCCCGCGGCCACTCGGGCCAGGGCCTGATGTTCACCGACGAGGCGGTGGTCTACTCTCCCGGGCAATTCGTCTCCAACATCACCGCGGCGATGGATCCCGCCATCGACGCCTCCGAAACCCTCGGGTTCGTGATGGAGGCGATGACTTGGGTGACGGTGGTGATGCAGACAGGGTGGCTCGAGAAGTTCCCCCGCCTCAAGGCGGCGGTGCTGGAATCCAACGCCTCGTGGCTGCCCCTCATCCTCGCCCGCGCCTCGAACTTTTCGAACCTCTTCGCCTTCCAGCGGGGGAATCGCCCGCTGCGCGACCCCGTGGAGGCGTTCCACGATCGCTGCTTCATCGGCTTCGAGTCCGACGAGACGCTCGTGTACCGGCTCTGGGACGAGTTCAAGGACATCGCCATCTGGTCCTCGGACTACCCGCACCATGACGCCGAGGACGCCTGGGACGGGCTCGCCCACATGGCGGAGTTCGGCGTGCCGGCGGACGTGCAGCGGAAGCTCATGGGCGAGAACGCGCGCCGTCTCTACGGCATCGAGCCCCGGCTCTCCGTCCGGGAGCGGATCGAGGACTACGCGCCCGCCATCCTGGCCTGGTAGCGCGGCGGGGCGCCGGCGCGCTCAGCCGGTGAGGAGGCCCCCGAAGATGCGGCGGCCCAGCGTGAAGGCCTCGCCCAGCCGCATTCCGGCGCCCGGCTCGTCCTCGTGCTCCCGCCACCACCCGCGCAGCGCCTCTTCCGACCGGAAGAAGTTGAGCCGGGTTCAGAGCCCGGTGCAGGCGCGCGCCTCGTCCGGGCCCGACCGCGTCACCCACACCATGATCGCCTCCGCCTCGGGGGCGGGCCCGTCGGGCGCGACCGCGAAGCGGAGCGGCGCGCGGGAGCGGTGGCAGGTGGCGGCCACCTCCACCGGCTCACCCAGCATCGGCGCGAGGCCGAGCGCGTCGATCGCGCAGCAGATGAAGCGCTCGCTCCCGCCGGCGCGGCGCGCCACGAAGCCGGTGGGCGCCGCGCTGAAGGGGTAGGCGAGCGTCACGAGGTCTCCCCGCAGCACGAGGAGATCGTCGTCGTCGAGGTTACGGAGCCCGCGCCGGACCTCTTCCGCCGGCATCTCGGGCCTGACCGCCGCCACCGCGCGCACGTCCACCGGCCCGCCCGAGTCGGCGAAGAGCCGGAGGATGGCCTGCATGAGGGGGGCCTCGCGAGCGGCGCGCCGCGAGGCTGCGCGCGCCTCGAGGTCGGCGTCGGCCAGCTCCGCCGCCGTCGCGATGGGGAGCGGGCGCGAGGGCGTCACGCCCCGTCGCGCTCGATGATCGCCCGCAGGCGCTCCGGCGGCACCGCGATCTTCACGCCCGCGCGCTCCTCCTCGAGCAGCATGTAGGCGCTGGAGTCGCGGTCGCCCCAGCCGCGATTGAGGGCTTCCGTCATCTCGGCGAGCGCGAGGTTGGCCAGCCGCATCGGCACGCCGACCTCTCGGCCCAGCTCGGTGGCGAGCGACACGTCCTTGTGTCCCAGCTTCAGCGCGAAGGACGGCGGGTCGAACGTGCCGGGGAGAAACTTGTCCATGAGCCGGTCGAAGGTGCGGGCGCGGCCGCTGGCGCCCTGGCGCACCGCCTGCCAGAGCAGGTCTGGCTCCACGCCGGCCTTCACGCCCATGCAGAACACCTCCGCGAGCGCGGCGCGAATGGTGAAGCTCGCGCAGTTGTGGACGAGCTTGGCCACCGCGCCCGCGCCGATGGGCCCCACGTAGTAGGGCTGATCGCCCATGGCCTCGAGCAGGGGGCGGTGGCGATCGTATTCCGCGCGGTCGCCGCCCACCCAGATCGCGAGCCGCCGCGACCGGGCGCCCTGGGGGCCGCCGCTCACCGGAGCGTCGAGCACGGCCACGCCTCGCTCTGCGAACTGAGCGTGCAGCCGCCGCACCACTGCTGGGGAGTTGGTGGAGAGGTCGAAGAGGACGCCGCCGCGCGGCATGCCCTGGATGAGGCCGTTTGCCCCGGTGGCCACCGCCGTGACCTCGGGGGGGCCGGGCAGGGACGTGAAGACGACATCGGCCGCTTCTCCGACCGCCCGCGGCGTCTCCTTCCAGACCGCGCCCTTCGCGAGATGCGGCGCCGCGCTCTCCCGCCGGAGATCGTGTACGCAAAGGGCATGCCCCGCCGCTTGCAGGTTCGACGCCATGCTCCCGCCCATGAGACCCAGCCCGATGAATCCGACGTTCATGTGATCCTCCTCGCCCGCGAGGATAACGCACCCGCCGCCGCCGCTCGGCTTGATCTGCCCGACCCGCTGTGGCAGCATCGCACGTCGGAGCGCGCAAAAAAATGCTGGATGTTTTCTTCACGGTCGACGTCGAGATCTGGTGTGACGGATGGGAGGAGATCGACGCGAAGTTCCCCTCCGCCTACCGTCGCTACGTCTACGGCCCGACGTCCCGCGGCGACTACGCGCTGCCCGCCACCATGCAGATCCTGAACGACCATGGGCTGCGGGGGGTGTTCTTCGTCGAGCCCCTCTTCTCGACGCGCTTCGGGAAGGGGCCGTTGGAGGAGCTGATCGGCTTGATCCAGGGGGCGGGCCAGGAGGTCCAGCTCCATCTCCACACCGAGTGGGCGGATGTGGCGCGGGAGCCTCTGCTCCCGGGGCTCTCGAACAAGCGCCAGCATCTGCGCCAGTTCTCCCGGGCGGAGCAGGCGACGCTCATCGCAGAGGGCCTGCGGCTGGTGCGGGCGGCGGGCGCGGAGCCGATCAACGCCTTCCGGGCGGGGAACTGGGGGCTGAATCACGACACGCTGGGGGCGCTCGCCGCGAACGCCATCGCGTTCGACAGCAGCTACAACGCCGCCTCCCGCGTCGGGGTGGCCAACGTGGCGACGGGACAGCTGCTCACCCAGCCCCTTCAGATCGAGACCGTGACCGAGTACCCGGTGACCGTCTATCGCGACCGCGGGGCCACCAGCCTTCGACCGCTACAGCTCACCGCCTGCTCCTTCCTCGAGATGCAGCGTGTCCTCGACGGCGCCGCCGAGTCCGGCTGGGGTTCCGTGGTCATGGTGTCGCACAACTTCGAGCTGATGAATCAGCGCAAGGACCGGCCGGACCCCATCGTGGTGCAGCGTTTCCGGAAGCTCTGCCGACATCTCGAGCGGCATTCCGACCGGTTCCGGGTGCGGGGCTTTCGTGGGCTGACGCCGCCCCCCGCGGCCGCGCAACCGCCGCCCCTGCGGTCGCCGGCCTGGCTCAGCTACGCGCGTTACGTCGAGCAGGTCGTCCGCCGCGCGTACGGATAGGCGCGGGCGCGACGACCGCAGCCGCGGCAGCGGCCGCGCCGAGGGAATACTCCATCGCGAGTCGTCGAATCATCATTTCCCACAAGATTGCGCATCGTGTCGGGCAATGCTATTAGTGATTAATCATGTTCGAATTTGAGAAGTTCGATCACTCCCTCCATGGAGGCGCCACCCTCGAACCGTCCTCCCCCTTCGAGCCTGAACGTGGAATAGCCCACATGAGCCTCCTGATCTGGGGCGAGCACTGCACGGAATGTGCCGCGCCCGCCTGCTACCAAACGTGCGACCTCTACGAAAAGCGTCCTGACGAGCGCTGCCGCCGGTTCCGCTACGGCGCTTTCCGTAACCGGCGCTTCGCCAGCGCTCGTGGGTTCGGCGCGCAGATCGCGTTCAAGAAGTGGGGCAAGCTCGAGGCACGCGGGAACACGCGGATGTTCCCCTCGCGCGGCGTCTTCCTTGCCGAGCGCGCCCTTGGCGCGGCCCTTAGGGTGCTCGACAAGCTGGGACGGCTCGTTCGAATCATGACCCGCGACATCCGGTGGAGCTACGTGGGCTTCGCTCTGCACGAGCGGTTGAGCCGATGGCTCCACCGTCGTGCCGAGGGCTCGGCCGTGAAGGCCGATGCGTTCCTGCTCGAGGTCTACAACCCCACCCCGGAGCCCCTGCGGTTTCAGGTCGTGATGAGCATCGCCAGGGTCGAGATCAAGGTCCCCATCAACGCCTCGCGGCTTCCGTCCTTTCGGGCACTCGTCACACTCCCCCCGGGGTATTCGCGCCACGAGTTTCCCCACCGTGACTTGGCCGCCGTCACCGAGGCTGGCCTTCCATTCGACGTGACGCTGATTCCCGAGGGTGATCAGACGCCGGAGCTCGTGTTCCTGACGGCGGACTTCGTGAGGTTCACGCACGGGGCGCGCTCCCAGGCGGTCGTCCATACTCCGAGCGAAGAGAAGAAGCCTGCCATCAAGTGCGTCGTCTGGGACCTAGACCACACGCTCTGGGACGGGATCCTCCTCGAGACGGATGATGTGCGCCCAAAGCAGAACGTGGTGGCCCTGATCCGGAAGCTCGACGATGTGGGCATTCTCCACAGCATTGCGAGCAAGAACTCCTTCGATCACGCGTGGAAGAAGCTCGAGTCGCTCGGCCTCGATGAATACTTCCTGTATCCGGAGATTCACTGGATGCCGAAGGCCGATTCCCTGAAACGGATCGCCGATAACCTGAACATCGGGATCGATACGTTTGCATTTGTCGACGACAATCCCTTCGAGCTCGAGCAAGTGCGGACCGCGCAGCCAACCGTGACGTGCATCTCCATCCATGACGTCGATCAGATCGCCAGCGATCGACGCTTCAAGGGGTCCCATACTGCAGAGGCTCGCTCGCGTCGCAAGCTATACCAGGAGGCGATGGTCCGCGAGAGCACACAGCGCTCGTTTGGGGATGACTACTTCGCCTTCCTGCGAAGCTGCGACATTCGCCTCCGCGTGCGTCCGCCGGCCCCGAGCGACCGTGACCGCGTCGACGACCTCGTGCAGCGCACCAACCAGCTGAACTTCAGCGGCAGGAAATACAAGCGGGATGAGGTGCAGCCGATCCTCGACGACGCCTCGCTGGTCACGCTCGTCCTTGACTGCGAGGACAAGTTTGGATCCTACGGGACCGTCGGCTTCGCCGTCGCTCGCGCCGAGCCCGGCCGAATCGAAGTCGATGACTTCATGCTTTCGTGCCGGGTTCAGGGAAAGTTCATCGAGCAGGCGCTCTTCGCGGAGCTCGCACGGCGCTTCGGGGCCCTTCAGCCGCAGCGTCTATGGGTGAACTACACACCAACGGAGCGAAACACGCCCGCGCTCCAGGTGCTCGACACGATCGGGTTCGTGGATCTCGGCGAGGGCAAGGGGCGGGAGCTCGATCTGACCAGAGTACGGCTCGAGTGCGACTTCATTCGAACCTCCGACTGACACTGCCTTGGACGGCGTGGGCAGGAGGGCTCCCCGCGAGCCGCCGAGCACGCCCGCGCCGTCTCATCGCAAGTTAGGATCAGGATAGGCAGGTATCGGCCGTTGTTCTGTACCTGACTGCGTGGGTGGGTGTCCCACGCGACAAGCGCGAGCCTGCTGGGGCAGTGAGCGCCGGATCGCCTGTCCAGTGGTCATAGCTCGGCCAGGTTCACCTGGTCCCCCGGAAGAGCTTCTTCATCTGCCCCTTGAGCCCCCAGCGTTCGAGGAGGCGGGCCACCGCCGCCGCGTTCCGGTCCACGCCCCGGTGCAGAGCGACGAGGCCCCGACTGCGCCAGGTAGCCTGAAAGTAGAGGATATTCGCGCACCGCACGGACCCGGTCGCGAAGAACTCCTTGTGGGCGCCCTCTCCCTCCGTGAAGTCGAAGTATCGGATCCGCTGCTCTGCGAAGAGGTGCTCAAGGACGAGGTACTGGAGGACGGTGCCCGGCGAGGCCCGCTGGAACTCGGGATCGTATCCGACGTATTGGTAGACGAGCGCTCCGTCAACGACCGGACAGTACTGGTAAGCCACCGGGCGCTTGTCGGCGAAGAGGAGGTAGCCGCGCACCTGCTCCGCGCGGGCGAGCTCGTCCATGCGGCAGAGGAACGCGTCCTCGCCGGGAAGTCCTGCGTCGAGCCGCCGCTCCTGGTACGTCGTGGCCGACACCATGCGAGCGAGACGATGGAACTCGCGCATCTCGTCTGGTTTACGGTACTCGCGCCACGACACTTCCCCCCCCAGGATCTCGGCCGCCTTCCGGACCTTGCGCTGGAGGGTGGATCGGGACTTGGGCGAAAAGGTACCTAGATAACTGGCGAACGTGCCGCGGAGATCGGCGAAGTAGCGCTCGAACTGGGCCGGCACGTACCGGAGCGTGCCGTCGCGAACAGTGACAGGTGGGAGGTGGGCGGCGATAGGTTCGGAGCGGAGGACGAGGACGTCGACGTCGGGTGGCACCGTCGGAAAATCCGGCTCCGCGGGGCGCGCCTCGCCGAGCCTCGCCAGGGGATTCCCGGCCCGCGTGGCGCTCCTCAAGGTCACCGCGAAGAGGCGGAGCTCCCCAAACCAGAAGGTCAGCGTGTAGGGCCTCCGCGTCCACTCTTCGGTCACACGTACCTCCAGACGACTTGCTCGACGTAGCGCCATGCCGTCGACGCCACGTTGGGGCGGAGCGGCGCCACGCCATCCGCACCCAGCAGGCTCTCTGGATGCGTCCGGGAGAAGACGGCGGTAGCGTAGCGATCGCAATCGGCGAGGAAGCGGCAGAGCCGCTCGAAGCGACACCGGACGACGGTCGCGGCCCAATTCGCGCACGACGATCGGCGTCGTCCGCGAACTTCCCAGAGATGGATGAGCTTATTGATCATGCCCGTGTCGGTCTGGAAGTAGCCGATCAACTTCTTGTCTTGGCCGCCCTTCTCGAGCGCGGGGTAGCCAAGGTCGACATACAGCTTGAAGGCCTCGGCCGTCTTCCCGACGTGGGGCGTGTAGGTCCGCACCTCAGAGACGGTCATGGTGGCCCTCTCGATTCATGAAAGGTTGATCATCCAGGAGTGTACGATCGGCATGACCTCCTTAGCGTAGAGTATAGACGAAGCTCGGATCCGGCCAGGTCGAAGGGCGTACCGCCGAAGCCTGCCGTGGCGTGGCAGCATTTGGAAACTACGGACAATCATGGGCTAGGATGCCTTGCAGGAGTCACCATGTGTCGATGTTCGCGGCCTGGGCCGGCGCCGCGTCGGCATCATCCCGACGCGAACCCCCGCACCTCGCCAAGGACAAGTCACAGTGTGTTTTGCCGAAGTGCCTGGGGGGACGGTGATTGAACGATCGCCGGAGGACGCCGCGCCTCGTCGCATCGTGGCCCAGCAGCATCGTGACCGACGATGCGATTCTCGTGGGCCGTACCGTCGACGTGAGCGAGTACGGGCTCTGCGTGGTGACCGCCCCGACCACCGCGCTCAAGGCGGGCCAATCCTATCGGATTGAGCTGGTGGGATCGAGCGGGGCCGCCATCTCGACCGTGGCAGAGGTCCGTCACGTCAGCGCGCAGCGCATTGGCCTCCGAACCCGCGACCGCGTGCTCTCCGCAGGCGTGGTCGTGGTTCCTCGCCCCGCAGATTCTTCGTAGCTGCCCCACGTCCCGGGCGGGGTCCCGTCGGCACGCGGGAGGGGCATCACCCAAACTTGTAGTGGTTGGCAGGCTGTCGGGATCGACCACGGGGCGCGATCCCCAATCATTCCTACTGTTTCCGAGCTTTCCTCAAAGGGAGCTCTCTGGCATTTTGCTTGCTGCCCTCACGACTACGATGTACCGAAGTGCTTCAGCGGCTATGGACAAGGGTAGGTCCCGGCTCGACGCTTCCGTCGAGCTGCGGGACGGTCGGCCGTCCAATGGCGGCGGAGCCGGCCTCCTCCACACGGTGCTGCTGGCCCAGTCCGACCCCGAAGGCCTTCGCCCCCTGACCCGGGAGACGTGCGCCGCGCTGCTGTCGGTAGGCGGGCGGCCGCTCGCCGAGATGGCGGTGGAATCGATCAAGGCGGCGGGGATCCGCTCGGCTCTGGTCGTCCTCGGCCCGTTTGGCGATCAAGTAGAGGATCTGCTGGGGTCGGGTGAGCGCTGGGGGATCGCCCTTGACTATCTGCGGGTGCCCTCGGACGAGGCGGATGGCGCCATCCTCGCGCGGCTGGGGAGCGATCTGGGCGGCGACCTCCTGGTGCTCCGCGCCAACGTGCTGCGGAGCCCGATGGTGGACCGCTTCCTCACCGCTGCCGCGGCGCGTCCGGGCACCTCGGCGTGGGCCGCCATTGCCGGCGTCCCCGCCGGCCTCGCACTGGTCCGGCGCGAAGATGCGGCCTGGCTGGACCTGCCCGGTACCGGCGGATACGTGGCCTGGGAGCAGGCGGGCCGGCGCATACAGTTCCGCGATGCCACGCTCTACCGGCTGGAGACGGTGGCGGACTATCAGCGGGCGAACCTGCGAGCGCCCATCCCCCGAGCCGCCTCGATGCCGGCGCCGCCGCGCGACGTCGCCGAGCGCATGGCGGCCCAGGCACCGGCGCCCGCTCCCCCTGCCGTCCGCCCGGGGCGCATGGGGAAGTTCGACTATCTCGTGGCCCAGCACCTCGCCACCCGCCAGCAGCTCCGGGAAGCCAGCACCGAGGCCCGCCGCCGGCAGGTGAGCGTGGAATCCGTTCTGTTGGAGCATCACGGCATTCGCGAGCCCGATCTCGCCGCTGCGCTCACCCTCTACTACCGGCGCCCCTACGTGTCGCTCGACGAGCGCACGCCGATCGCACCCGAGGTCCTCGTCGGGCTCAACCGCGCACGTCTGCGGGCGGGCGCCTGGCTGCCCATCAAGCGCGAGGGGGACGTGGTGACGGTGGCGGTGGACGACCCGCACGACCTCTTCAAGATCGACGTGATCGAGGCGGCGTTGCGCCCGAGCAAGGTGGCCCTCACGGTGGCCATCCGCGAGCGTATCGTGCGGGCGCTGGACGGGCTGGCCGCCACCGAGATTCGGCAGGAGTCGGTCAGCGACATCCTGGGCGAGGTGGCGGGGGAGCCGGTGGCGGAGGACGCCGTCGAGCTCGGCACCTCCCAGATCAGTGAGAACGACAGCACGGTGGTGCGGCTCGCCAACCAGATCATCCTCGACGCCCAGCGCGCCCGCGCCTCCGACATCCATCTGGAGCCACGCGGGAACGCGCAGGAGACCGTGGTCCGGTTCCGCGTGGACGGCACCTGCGAGGACTACCAGCGGCTGCCCCCCGCGCTGCGGAACCCCCTCGTGGCGCGCCTCAAGGTCATGGCGGGCCTGGACATCGCCGAGCGCCGGAAGCCCCAGGACGGCAAGATCCGCGTGCGGATGCCGGGTGGGGGCGAGATCGAGCTTCGCATGGCCACCGTCCCCACGGTGGGAAGCAACGAGGACGTCGTCCTCCGCCTGCTAACCTCGTCCGAGGTCCTCTCGATCGACAGCCTGGGCCTGAGCGAGCGCAATCTCCTGGAGCTGAAGGCGATTGCGGACAAGCCCTACGGGCTCATCCTCTGCGTGGGCCCCACCGGCGCGGGCAAGACGACGTCGCTGCACGCCGTGCTCGCGCACCTCAACACGTCCGGACGGAAGATCTGGACGGCGGAGGATCCCGTCGAGATCACCCAGGACGGGCTTCGGCAGGTGCAGGTGCGTCCCAAGATCGGCTACACGTTCGCCACCGCCCTGCGCGCCATGCTCCGCGCCGACCCAGACGTCATCATGGTGGGCGAGATGCGCGACACGGAGACAGCAGCCCTGGCGGTGGAAGCCTCGCTCACTGGCCATCTCGTTCTGAGCACGCTCCACACCAACAGCGCCGCCGAGACCATCGTGCGGCTGCTGGATCTGGGGATCAACCCGTTCAACTTCGCCGACGCCCTGCTCGGCGTGCTCGCTCAGCGCCTCGTCAAGCGGCTCTGCCCCGACTGCCGGCGTCCCTTCCACCCCACGCGCCGCGACTGGAACGAGCTGGCCCACGCCTACGGGCCGGAAGAGCTGGAGGCCCACGGCCATCGCTACACCGAGACCGTCGAGCTCTACGAGCGCCGGGGCTGCACGCGCTGCGACGGCAAGGGTTACCGCGAGCGTATCGCCATTCACGAGCTTCTCGTCGCGACCGACGCGATCAAGCGCCGCATGCTGCGGGGCGCCCGCGTGGACAAGATCCACGCGCGGGCGAAGCGCGAGGGCATGACCACCCTGGTCCAGGATGGCGTGACCAAGGTGTTCCAGGGCGTCACCGACTACCGACAAGTGAAGGCGGCCGCGATCCGCTGACCGCGCGGGCCGGGTGCCGCCCTCAGGGCGTCAGCGCCGCCCGCGTGATGCTGTGGGTCTCCTTGCCGTGCCACTCCGAGGCGGCGAATGCCTCGTTGATCCCCTCGAGCGGGAACTTGTGGGACAGGATGCGGTCCCAGGGGAAGCGGCGCTGCGTCCGCACCAGGAAGCTCAGGGCGCGCGGGATCACCCAGGGGTCGTACTGGATCACCCCCACGATTTTCTTCGAGCCCCAGACGAGGAGGGACGGCTCGAGCTCGATCTTGGCTCCGCGACTTATTGTGCCGATCTCGAGATAGGTGCCCCCGTAGCGCAGCATCTCGATGCCCTCGGGGATGACCGCCGGGAAGCCCACGAAGTCGCACGCCACGTCCACCCCCACGCCGTCGGTCCACTGCCGCACCTGCTTCACGCGGTCCCGCCGCTCGGGCATCTCCTTCAGGTTGAGGGTGTGGTCGGCGCCGAAGGCGCGCGCGAGCTCGAGCCGGCCGGGGATCTGATCCACCACGATGACGGTGGAGGCGCCCATGTCCTTGGCGACGGCGGCGGCCTGCACCCCCAACCCCCCCGCGCCCTGGATGAGCACGCGATCGCCCATGCGCACGCCCGCGACCCAGAGGCCGTAGAGCACCTGCGAGAGGGCGCAGTTCACCGGCGCCACCACGTCGTCGCTGAGGGTGTCCGGCACCTTGAACAGGACGCCGCCCGGGCGGAGGTAGTAGTGGTCCGCGAAGGCGCCGTGCAGATGCGGATACGCCGACGGCCCCAGCGGCGGGCCGATCTTGTTGGGACAGGCGGCGGGCTCCTTGTGCAGGCAGGCGTGGCAGCGGCCGCAGGGGTAGAAGTAGGTGTACGCGACGCGGTCGCCCTCCGTGAGCGGCCGGCCCAGCGAGTCCGTCTTCACCCGCGCCCCTAGCCGCGCCACCGTCCCCGTCATCTCGTGGCCGAAGATCCAGCCGTCGTCGGGAAGCCGGAGGGGCGCGTCGCCCCGCCAGAAGTGCAGGTCGCTCCCGCAGATGTTGGCGCGGGTCACGCGAATGAGGACCCCCTCCGGCTCCACCTCCGGAATGGGCACCTCGCGCAGCTCGAACGGCTTGCCGGGGCCGAAGAAGATGGCGGCGCGGGCGACGGTGGCCATGGATCCTCCCAGAGTGAGGGTACGCCTCAGGCGCCGCGGTCGCGGCCCAGCTCGAAGGCGTCGTGCAGCGCGCGCACCGCCAGCTCGGTGTACTTGTCCTCGATGACGCACGACACCGCGATCTCGGAGGTGGAGATCATCTGAATGTTCACGCCCTCCTTCGAGAGCGTGTCGAACATCCGGGCGGCGACGCCGGCATGGCTGCGCATGCCCACGCCGACGATGGAGACCTTGGCGACGCGGTCGTCGGCGGCGACTCCCGCCGCGCCCACCTCGCGGGCCACCTTGCCGAGCACCTGCTCGGCCCGCGTGCGGTCGCCCCGCGGGAGCGTGAAGGAGATGTCGGTGAACCCGTCGCGACTGATGTTCTGGACGATCATGTCCACCACGATGTTCTGGGTGCCGAGCGAGCCGAACACGCGGGAGGCGATGCCGGGCCGGTCCGGCACCCGGAGGATGGACAGCTTCGCCTGCCCCCGGTCGTGGGTGATGCCGGTCACGACCACGTCTTCCATGCCCTCATCCTCCTTCGTGACCAGCGTGCCCGGGTCGGGCTTGAACGTGGAGCGGACGTGCACGGGCACCCCGTACTTCTTGGCGAACTCGACGGAGCGGGCCTGGAGCACTTTCGCGCCGAGGGCGGCCATCTCCAGCATCTCGTCGTAGGACACGCGCGGGAGCTTGCGGGCGTCCGGCACCACGTTGGGATCGGCAGTGTAGACGCCGTCCACGTCGGTGAAGATCTCGCAGACGTCCGCCTTCAGGGCGGCGGCGAGGGCCACGCCGGTGAGGTCGGAGCCGCCGCGCCCGAGCGTGGTGATGTCGCCGGCCTCCGTCGTGCCCTGGAATCCCGCCACCACCACCACCTTGGCGGCGGCGAGGGCGGCCCCGATGCGCTCCGCGGTGATGCGCTTGATACGGGCGCGAGTGTGGGCCTCGTCGGTGACCAGGCCCACCTGGGCGCCGGTGAAGGAGCAGGCGGGAAGCCCGAGCGCCTGCAGGGCCATCGCCAGGAGGCCGATGGTGACCTGCTCGCCGGTGGCCAGCAACATGTCCATCTCGCGCGGATCGGGGGTCGGGGTGACGGCGCCGGCGAGGGCGACGAGGGAGTCGGTGGTTTTGCCCATGGCGGAGACCACCACGACCATGCGGTGGCCCGCGCGCGCGCTTTCCGCCACGCGGCGGGCCACGCCCTTGATCTTCTCCGCATCGGCGACCGACGAGCCGCCATATTTCTGCACGATCAGCTGCCCCATGAGGCAGCCAATTTAGCACATCCCCCGCGCAGCGACTCCGACGGCGCTCGTGCGGGTGGCGTCGTGTTCGCCGGAGAGCGCAGGCGGGGGGCGGGCACTCGCTTACTCAGTACAGCATTCGCCGCGAGTGCCCGCCCCCCGCCTGCACTCTCCTCCGCGCTCGGTTTCGGACCCGATCACGTATCCGCTCGACTCGCCTTCGGCTCGCCAAGGACAACCGGATGGCGCACGCGGGCCAAGCGGTGTCGAACTCGGGGCGAGGGGAGGCGGGGGCGGGGGTGCGGTCACAGAACCCGTTTCCCTGCGACGGTGATGCGAGCCGAGCGGGCACCGACGGAGCCCAGCCGCCACGGGCCGAAGCGCACGCGTGCGCCGTGGTGGCGTGACCGCACCCCCGCCCCCGCCTCCCCTCGCCCCGGACTCTACGCGGGGGCCCGCACCACGCCGTCAGCGGTTGGGGCGCGGAGGCGCCTGCGAGCCGGGGCCGGGGCCGGGTCCGCCGCCGGAGCGCCCGCCGCCGTTCGGGCGCGAGCCGTCGGGGGTCTCGCCGCGCTCGCGCCGCCGCTCGCGCAGGGTCTCGCGCGCCTTGTCTCGCTCCTCGGGAGTCATGTTCCGCCACCGCTCGAGGTTCCGGTCCACGCGCGCCCGCTGTTCGGGCGTCATGTTCTGGTAGCGGTGCAGCCGTTCCATGATCTGTTGCTGCCGCTCGGGCGGCAGGCGCTGGAAGCGCTCGTGGGCCTGTTCCAGCTCGCGGCGGCGCTCCGGCGGCAGCTCGTTCCAGCGCTGGAAGTCCTGCAGGATCTGCGCCCGCTCGGCCGGTGTCATCTTGCGCAGGCGCTCCTGGTTGTCACGCGCCTGCTTGCGCTCCTCGGGGCTGAGAGAGCGCCAGTGCCGGTAGTTCTCGACGGCGCGCTCGCGCTGCTCGGGCGTCATCATGCGCCACCGCTCGAGGTTCTGCCGCACCCGCGCCTGCTCCTCGGGCGTGAGCTTGTCCAGGCCCTCGATGGGCGGATCGCTCGAGGGTGGAGCCTGCGCTCCCGCCGATCCGGGCCCGAGGACGACGAAGGCGGCGACGAGTAGCCACCCGAGCCGCGTCAGCATGTCACTTCGCCTCCTTCGGGCTCCGGGGCGCGCCCGCCGGCGGACCCGGCGGTGGCGCGACCACCGGCTGGGTAATGGCGGCCGGATCCGTCTCCATCTGACGCAGCGTTTCGAGCATGCGCATGCGCTCGATCACCCCGAGCTTGCGCCCGAGCTCGCGGTCCCGGGCATAGTTCGCGTTGCCGAGGAGGTCGAGATCGCGCAGCAGCTCGGCGTCGAGCGAATTCTTGGGCGGCTCCGCCCCGCGAGCGGCGGTCGCCGTCAGCAGCACCATGCCGAGCACCATGTCGCGCACGCCCACTCCTTAGCTCTTCTCGCTCGATTCGCCGCCGTCGAGCCGGCCGATGACGTCGAAGTCCTCCAGGAGGTCGAGACGCTGGACCAGATCGAGCTCCTTGATGAGGTCGAGCCGACTCGCGAGCACCGCGTTCTCGGCCGCGGCCTGGTCACCCACCGGCGCCCGGCCGTTCCCTCCGGGAATCGCCAGGTACAGCGCGATGACCGCCAGCCCCGCGGCGAGCGCGGCGGGTAGGGAGCCGAGCGACCAGCGGCGGGCGCGCCGCTCGGGTGCGCTGCGGCGGGCGAGCGACTCGCGGAGCTCGGCGCGGAAGGCCCCCCAGTGGATGGGCGGCGCGGGCTCCGGCGCGCGCTCGAGCCGAGCGGCGATGGCCGCGAAGTCGGCCAGGGTCGCGCGGCACTCCGCGCAGCCCCCGAGGTGCGCCTCGACGGCCGCTCGCTCGGCGGCGGCGAGTTCGCCGCGCTGATAGGCGAGGAGGCGATCGGCGGGGTGCGTGCTCATCGCGCGCCTCCCAGCCGCCGGCGCAGTGTCCCGAAGGCGCGGTGCAGGTGCACCCGGACGGTGGCCTCAGACATGTCGAGCACCTCGGCGATCTCCTTCGTGGCAAGCCCCTCCCGGCACTGCAGCTGCACGACCATCCGCTGCCGCGGGGATAGCGTGGCGACCGCCTCCCAGAGCCGGCTCAACTGGCGATCCTCGTCCACCTGCTCGCCTGGATCCTCGACGGGCGCGGGATGGCGCTCGATGGGATCATCATCGCGCTCCTCGTCGGCCGCGTCACGCCACACGAGGAGCCGCCGCCAGCCGCGCCCCCGCCGCCGGTTGTCCAGGCAGCAGTTGACCAGGATGCGATAGAACCACGTGGAGAACTTGGCCTGCCCCGCGAAGGTCCCCGCCGCCTCGTGCAGGCGGATGAAGGCGTCCTGGGCACAGTCCTTGGCCTCTTCGCGGTCGCGCACGATGGACCAGGCGATGCGATAGGCGCGCTCCTGGTATCGCTCGACCAGGAGGTCGAACGCTCCCGGCTCGCGATCCGCCACGCCTCGGCACAGCGCCTCATCGGATGGCTCCACCGGCTCGTCCCGGTTCGATCTTCCCACACAGCCTCATAGGGGGCACCAAAGGGCGGACGGAGGACGCTCGGGCCTCCGGAGCCGCTCGCACTGATAGGACGGCCGCGCCGCGCGGCTCGTTTACGCGTCCGGGTCGCGCCTAAGTGCCCGTCGAGACAGGCGGGCGCTCGGGCGGCCGACCGGCTTCGGACAGGCTCACATGCTCCACGAGGAGCAGGATCAGGCCCCATACCGTCACCGGGACGAGCTGGGAGACGTGCAGGAGGATCGAGAAGGACAGGGCCTCGTTCAGGGGCACGTCGAAGAGCCGGAGCGCGGCCCAGGCGGCGGCCTGGATCACCCCCACGAAGCCGGGGCTGGACGGCAGGCTCACCCCGAGGCCCAGAAACGCCAGCGTGGTCAGGGCCGCCACCACCCCGAGGTCGAGATGCGCGGCGAGCAGGCAGGCCCAGGTCGTCCCGATCAGCGAGACCCAGATCAGGGAGGACCAGAGCACGGTGGAGGGAAAGTGGCTCGGCGCCCGGATGCCCGCGAGCCCAGTGTCGAGGGTGTCGAGCAGGCGCTCGATCCGCGCGGCAAGGGCGGGCGACCGCCCGGTCAGGCGGCGGGCGACGCCGCGCACCCACCGGGGGGCCAGCGCGAAAGCACCGAGCACCGCGATGAGCGCGAGATCGGCGGACAGGAAGAGCAGGGCGGCCCACTCGAGCTCACGGGGGACGGGAACGAGGAAGAACACCGCCGCGAGCATGAGCCCCACCGCGAGGCCGTCGAGGACGCGCTCCACGACCATGGTGGTGACGGTGGTCCAGAAGCCCTCGCCCCGCCGCGCCACCACGTACGCGCGCAGCACCTCGCCCGCGCGCAGGGGCAGGACGTTATTGCCCATGTAGCCGATCATCACCGCGTTGAAAAGGCGCCGCGGGCGCGCGCCGGGAGGGAACAGATACCCCCACCGCTTGGCGCGGCACCACAGCGAGAAGATGTTGAGGGCCACGCTGACGGCGAGGAAGCTCCACCGCGTCTCGGCGAGGCGCGCGGTGATGGCGCCCACGTCGGCGTGGCGGAAAAGGTAGTAGAGGAGGGCCGCGCTGACGACGAGGCCGAGGGCGATCTTGAGGAGGCGTCCGCGCGCCGTCGCGCGCGGACTCGGGGCCGACGCTGGCTCGCTCAGGCTTCGACGCGGATCATGGTGGTGGGACTCGCCACCACCGGCAGCTTGTCGATGGCGGCGAGCGCCGCCCGCATGTCGCGCTCGCGTGCCTCGTGGGTCATCATCACCACTGGCACCGCCTCGTGCCGCTCCGCCCGCGTCTTCTGCAGCACCGAGACCAGCGAGATGCCGTGCTGGCCGAGGTGGCCGGCGACCTGGGCGAGCGTACCCGGCCGGTCCAGGGCCATCACGCGCAGGTAGTAGGCGGTGCGGATGTCGTCGATGGGCCGGAGGGGCAGCGGGGAGGGTCCCGGGCCGGGCAGGTCCACCGCGAGGGCGGGCACGCCGTGCGCCACGCGGCGGGCGACGTCGAGCGCGTCTGACCAGACGGCGGATGCGGTCGGGAGCTGGCCGGCGCCGCGGCCGTAGAACATGAGATCGCCGACATTGTCGCCGGTGATGAAGACCGCGTTGAACACGCCGGACACCGCCGCCATCGGGGAGGCGGCCGGGATCATGGTGGGGTGCACGCGCGCCTCGAGGGCGCCCTCGCTCGCCTTGGCGATGGCGAGCAGCTTGATGCGGTAGCCCAGCTCCCGCGCATTGACCACGTCCTCCTGCGAGACGCCGGTGATGCCCTCGGTGTAGATGTCCTTGAGATCCACCGCGGTGCGGAAGGCGAGCATGGCGAGGATCTGGAGCTTGTGCGCGGAATCGAGGCCCTCGATGTCGAGGGTGGGGTCGGCCTCCGCGTAGCCGCGCGCCTGCGCCTCCTTGAGCACCACCGAGAAGTCGAGGCCCTCGTCGGTCATCTTGGACAGGATGTAGTTGCACGTCCCGTTGACGATGCCGAAGGCGGAGCGGATGCGATTCGCGGGGAGCCCGTCCTTCACGGCGCGGATCAGGGGGATGCCGCCGGCCACCGCGGCCTCGAAGCCCAGCATCACCCGGTTCCGCCGCGCCTCCTCGAAGAGCTCCGGTCCGTGATGGGCGAGCAGCGCCTTGTTGGCGGTCACCACGTGCTTGCCCGCGGCGAGGGCGCGGACGATGAACGTGCGCGCGGGCTCCAGCCCGCCCATCAGCTCGATCACGATGTGGATGCTGGGATCGTCGAGGACGCGCCCGGCGTCGGCGGACAGAGGCAGGCGCTTGAGGTCCAGGCCCTCGCGCGGCCGTACGAGATCGAGATCGGCGATGGCGGCGATGGTGAGCCGGCACCCCGCGCGCTCGGTCAGCTCGGCGCCATGGCTCTGGAGGATGCGGACCACGCCGGTGCCGACGGTGCCGAGACCGAGCAGCCCGATCTTGATCTCGTTCATCGGCGACCGCCCTCCCGCGCGCGGACGGGGCTCACCGGGCGGCGAGCGTCTTGAGGCCGCGGAGCGCCTGCTTGATGCGCTGCTCGTTCTCGACGAGGGCGAAGCGGACATGGCCCTCGCCGTATTCGCCGAACCCAATACCGGGCGATACCGCCACCTTGCACTCCTGGATGAGCATCTTCGAGAACTCGAGCGAGCCCATGGCGCGGAAGGCCTCGGGAATCGGCGCCCACACGAACATCGTCCCCTTGGGCTTGGCGACCTGCCAGCCGACCTTGTTGAGCCCGTCCACGAGGGTATCGCGCCGCTTGCGGTACATTTCGTTGATCTCGAGCACGACCTTCTGATCGCCCTCGAGGGCGACGATGCCGGCGATCTGGATGGGCTGGAACACGCCGTAGTCGAGGTACGACTTGATGCGGGCCAGCGCGTTGACCATCTGGCGGTTGCCGCAGCAGAAGGCGAGGCGCCAGCCCGCCATGTTGTACGACTTGGTGGTCGAGAAGAATTCCACCCCCACGTCCTTCGCCCCCGGCGCCTCCAGGAAGGACGGCGGCCGGTACCCGTCGAAGTGGATATCCGCGTAGGCGAAGTCGTGCACCACCATCAGGCGGTGCTCCTTGGCGAACTCGACGACCCGCGTGAAGAAATCCCGATCAACGCAGAGCGTGGTGGGGTTGTGCGGGAAGGACAGGATGAGCAGCTTGGCCTTGGGCCAGGCCAGCCGCGCCGTCTCGGTGAGGCGCGAGAAGAAGTCCTCGCCGGGCACCAGGGGCACCGAGCGAAGGTCCCCGTCGGCGATCACCACCGAGTAGGAGTGGATCGGGTAGGTCGGGTTGGGCACCAGGGCGCCGTCGCCGGGCTGGAGCACGGCCAGCGCCAGATGGGCCAATCCTTCCTTGGCCCCGATGGTCGCGATGGCCTCGGTCTCGGGATCCAGGTCGACGTCGTAGCGGGTGCGGTACCAGGTGGTGATGGCCTTCCGGAGCCGGGTGATGCCCTTGGACGCCGAGTAGCGGTGATTCCGTGGGTTCCGCGCCGCCTCGACCAGCTTGTCGACGATGTGCTTGGGGGTGGCCTGATCGGGGTTGCCCATCCCGAGGTCGATCACGTCCTCTCCGCGGGCCCTGGCCTTCGCCTTGAGGTCGTTGACGATCGCAAAGACGTAGGGCGGCAGGCGCTTGATCCGATAGAACTCGTCCATGAAAACCCCGGCAAGCATCATACCTTTATCGGGTCAAAACTGTCAACAAATCCAGCGGATGGCGAGAGCCGCCCCGCCGCCGAGCGCAGGGGGAGATCGCGTTTCAGGGTTGACACCCCAGGGAAGCCGATGCTAGAAACTCGTAGCCCGCCGGGCCAAGCGCCCCGGGTGAGACCACAGTGAGCGATCGAGGCCTCGGGCGGGTGCAGTTGGTCGTCGAGCGCGGGGATGGCTCCCGGGTTATCAGGCTCCCGGCCCCCCGCTGGGCCGTCTCCGTCGCGGTGGGTGTGCTCGGCCTCATCCTCGTGGCCGGCGGCGCCTGGTACCGCGACTACGCCTCCCTCAAATCGCAGCGCGCCGCGTTCGCCGCTCTCCAGACCCGCCTGGCCGAGCAGCAGACGCTGTTCGACGGCTTTCAGTCGCGGGTGGCCCAGATCCGCGCCGAGGTCGATTCCTGGCAGGCGCTCCACGATCGCATCTGGCTGCCGTTCGGGCCCGACGCCGGGAGCGACCGGCGAAGCGGCGCGATCGGAGGCCGTTCAGGCGCGGCGGCCACCGGACCCGACGAGCCGGCCGCCGGCACCACGGACGAGCTGGAGCGGCTCGCCGCGGTGGTCGGCTCGGAGTCCCAGAGCCTGCGCGCCCTCGAGCGCTACGTGGCCAAGGCCGGGCGGGCGCTGGGCGCGCTCCCCTCGCGCTGGCCCGTGCGCGGCCCGGTCAACTCGGAATTCGGCCGCCGCTCCTCGCCCTGGGTCGACGACTCCGTGGAAGTGCACAGCGGCCTCGACATCGGAGCGCCCCGCGGCACCCCGGTGATCGCCCCGGCAGCGGGCACCGTCGTCTACGCGGGCGGGCACGCGGAGTACGGCGTCACGCTCGTCATCGATCACGGCAATGACATCAAGACGCTGTACGGCCACCTCACTCGCGTCGGGGTCGCCCTCGACCAGAAGGTCGAGCGTGGCCAGGTGGTCGCGTTCACCGGCAATACCGGCCGCTCCTCGGGGCCGCACCTGCACTACGAGATCCAGGTGAAGGGCCTGCCCGTCAACCCGCGCTCCTACCTCTGGGACTAATCCCCGGGCGGCGATAAGGGGCCATTGGCTTCGTTGCCGCCCTCGTCCGCAGGTTCAACGTAGAGAGACTACGCCTCACCTGCGGCCTTCGGGCGGCGCCTCGCTACTGACCCCTTCTCGCCGCCCGGGGCCGCCTCCTCCATTGACCGTTTCTCGCCGTCCGGGCGTCGATATCGCGAGTTGCTGTTCGACCTAGGGGTAGAACCGAGCCAACCCCAACCCGCGAGGTCGAGTCATGGCAGACGTGAAGGCCCGCAAGATGTTCGTCAACCTGGCCGTCGGCAATCTCGAGAAGTCGAAGGCGTTCTTCTCGGGTCTCGGCTTTTCGTTCAACCCCAAATTCACGGACGACAATGCCGCGTGCATGGTCGTCAGCGACGACGCCTTCGTCATGCTGCTGACCCGGCCGTTCTTCAAGACTTTCACCCGGCGGGAGGTCTGCGACACGAGCCGGTATACCGAGGGACTCCTCGCGCTCTCGTGCGAGAGCCGGGCCGAGGTGGACGAGCTGGTCAAGAAGGCCTTCGCCGCCGGCGGGCAGCGCGCCATGGAGCCGCAGGACCACGGATTCATGTACGGCTGGAGTTTCTACGATCTCGACGGCCACCACTGGGAGATCTTCTGGATGGATCCCCAGGCGACCCAGTCCTAGGCGATGCGGGAGAGCGGCACCCGGCGGCGGCCATGACCGGCGCCGTGGCCAACCTCACGTGCGGGATGGCGGCAGACTGACGGCGCGCGGACGCGCTCAGCGCCCGGCGTGCTTGGCGAGGAACCCCAGCATCGCGTCGTTGAAGGCCTGCGGCTGCTCCAGGAAGTGGACGTGGCCGGCATCGGGGATCGGCATGAAGGTGGCGCCGGGGATGCGGGCATGGAGCTCCCGGGAGAACGCGGGGGGAACCAGGATGTCCTCCGTGCCCACGCTCACGAGGGTGGGGACGCGGATGGCGCCGAGGCGGTCGAGCGTGTCGTGGGCGCCGATGGCCTCGGCCTGGCGCCGGAGCCCCGTGAGGCTCGTCGGGTAGGGATTGTCGAGCGCCCGCTGCAGCATGAGCTCGACGAACTCGGGCCGCTCACGCACGGTCTTGCGGCAGATGATCCACGGCAGCATGGCGCGCGCCCACTCCTCGCGGTCCTCGCGCGCCCGCACGCGCAGGAGCGATTCCACGAGGTGGCTCCCGTAGGGATCCGGCCGCGCAAGCGTGCAGTGCAGCTGCAGCGTCCGCACGCGGTCGGGATGACGAAGGGCCAGCTCCTGCGCGATCATGCCGCCCATCGACGCGCCGCAGACGTGGGCGCGCGTGACCTTGAGGCCGTCGAGGAGCGCGGCGACGTCGTCGGCCATGCCGGCGATCGAGTACGGTACGTCCGGCTGGTCGCTCTGCCCGGCGCCGCGGTTGTCGGGGGCGATCACCCGATACGATCCGGCGAGCGCGGGCATCTGGAAAGCCCAGGCGGTGTGATCCCCGCCCCAGCCCATGATGAGCACCACCGGCTCCCCCTCGGGGGCGCCGAGGTCCTGATAGAAGAGGCCGATCCCGTTGACGGCGGCGCGCGGCAAGGCGGCGTCCCCTAGCCGGCGACGGCGGCGAGGATCTCGGTCAGCTCCGCGAGGGTCTCCGCGTCGAGGCTGGCCGCGGGCGGCCGCACGAACGCGGAGTCGATCCAGCCCCGCCGGCGGAGGATCTCCTTGCGGATCCCGATCGAGGTGCCCGGCGTGGAGCCGGGCTGGCTCTCGAACCGGATGAGCGGCAGCCAGCGATAGAAGAGCGCGCGGGCGGCATCGCGGCGCCCCGCCACGAACTCGTCGCGGATGGCCCGCAGCGCCTCGGGGTAGGGGAAGCCGGTCATGGCCCCGTCGGCGCCCCGGGAGAGCTCCTCGAAGAAGTAGCAGCCGCCCAACCCCCCGAAGATGGCGACGCGCCGCTCGAAGCGGGCGCGCAGGCGGGTGATCTTGGGCAGGGTGGGGGCTTCCTCGAGCTTCACTGCCTCGATCCGCGGGATCTCGGCGACGACGCGGCCGATGAAGTCGGGTGGCATCAGCACGCCGGTGGTCACCGGCTCGTCCTGCAGCACGATGGGCAGCGGCGTGGCGTCGGCCACCGCGTGATAGTAGGCGAGCACCGCGTCGAGGTTTCGCACGCCGTTGGGCGGCGCCAGCATGAGGGCCTGGGCGCCGGAGTCGCGGGCCATGCGGGCCAGCGCGGCGGCGAGATGGGTGCCGGAGGCGGACGCTCCGACGGCGACCGGTACGCGGCCGCGCGCCTCTTTCACGACCGTCTCGATCACCTGGCGGCGCTCGTCGTCGGTGAGTCGATGCGCCTCGCCCGCGATGCCGAGCACGGTGAAGCCGGCAATGCCCGTCTCGAGCGCGCGCTCCACCAGCCGAGGCAGGCCGTCACGGTCGACCGCCCCGCCGTCCGTAAACGGTGTGGCCGTGACGTGGAAGACGCCGGACCAGTCGATCAGGCGCGGACCTGGCAGGCGACCCAGTGCCCGGGCGTGACCTGCTTGAGCACCTGGTCGTTCTCGGAGCAGGACGGCACGCGGATGCCGCAGCGGGTGTGGAAGCGGCAGCCGGAGGGCGGCTTGATCGGGCTGGGGACGTCGCCTTCCAGCAGGATGCGCTTCCGCTTCACCTGGGGATCGGGGATGGGCACCGCGGAGAGGAGCGCCTCGGTGTAGGGGTGCTTGGGATTGGTGTACAGCTCCTTGGCGGGCGCGATCTCCACGATCTTGCCGAGGTACATGACGGCGACGCGCGTGGAGATGTGCTCGACCACGGAGAGGTCGTGCGCGATGAAGAGATAGGTCAGGTTGAACTGCTTCTGGAGGTCCTCCAGGAGATTGATCACCTGGGCCTGGATGGACACGTCCAGCGCGGACACCGGCTCGTCGCAGACGATCAGCTTGGGGTTCACGGCGAGGGCGCGCGCGATGCCGATGCGCTGCCGCTGACCGCCCGAGAACTCGTGGGGGTACCGGCGCAGGTGGTCGGCGCCCAGGCCCACTGTCTCCAGCAGGTGGACGACCCGCTCCTCGCGCTCGCGACGCGACTTGGCGAGCTTGTGGATGACGAGCGCCTCCCCGATGATCGAGCCCACCGTCATGCGGGGGTTCAGCGACGCGTAGGGATCCTGGAAGATGATCTGCATGTCCCGCCGCAGGTGGCGGAGGGAGCGCTTGTCGAGGGTGGTGACGTTCTTGTCCTCGAACCACACCTCGCCCGCGGTGGGCTCGATGAGGCGCAGGATGCAGCGGCCGGTGGTGGACTTGCCGCAGCCGGACTCGCCGACGAGGCCGAGCGTCTCGCCCTTGAGGATCTCCATCGAGATGTCGTCCACCGCGTGCACCCGCGCCACTTCACGGGAGAACAGACCCCCGCGGATCGGGAAGTACTTCTTGAGATTCTTCACACGGAGCAGCGGGGTGTCAGCCATGGCGTCGTGTCCCTCTCAATAGAGCCAGCAGGAAACCTTGTGGCCGGGCTTCACTTCCTTGAGGACAGGATCCTTCTCCGTGCATACCGGCTTCACGAACGGGCAGCGCGGGGCGAAGCGGCAGCCGGGGGCGATCTCGCCCCGGAGGGTCGGGACGGTGCCGCCGATGACCTCGAGCCGCCGCCGCTCGGTGGCGGCGAGGTCGATCCGGGGGATCGATCGCAAGAGGCCCTGGGTGTAGGGGTGCAGCGGCTCCTTGAAGAGGTCGGCCACCGAGGCTTCCTCGGCGACCTTGGCGGCGTACATCACGACCACCCGCTGGGCGGTCTCCGCGATGACGCCCATGTCGTGGGTGATGAGCATGATGGCCATCTTCAGGCGGGCCTTGAGCTCGTTGAGGAGCTCGAGGATCTGCGCCTGGATGGTGACGTCGAGCGCGGTGGTGGGCTCGTCGGCGATCAAGAGCTTGGGATTGCAGGACAACGCCATCGCGATCATGATGCGCTGCCGCATGCCGCCGGAGAGCTGGTGGGGGTATTCCTTCACCCGCCGCTCCGCGTTCGGGATGTGGACGAGCTTGAGCATCTCGACGGTCTTGTCCATGGCCTCGCGCCGGCCCAGCCCCTCGTGGAGGCGCAGGGCCTCGGCGATCTGCTCCCCGCACGTGAAGACGGGGTTGAGCGAGGTCATGGGCTCCTGGAAGATCATCGAGATCTCCTTGCCCCGGATCTTCCGCATCTGGCCTGCGGGCAGGTCCACGAGGTTCTTGCCCTCGTAGAGGATCTGGCCTTCGACGATCTTGCCCGGCGGCTGCGGGATGAGCTTCATCACCGAAAGCGCGGTGACGGACTTGCCGCAGCCGGACTCGCCGACGACGCCGAGCGTCTCGCTCTTGTCGATGTGCAGGTCCACTCCGTCCACCGCGCGTACCGTGCCCTCGTCGGTGAAGAAGTAGGTCTTGAGGTTCTTGACGTCGAGAAGGCGCTCGGCCATGTGGGGGATCCTCTCAGCGCCAGGCGGCGGTGATTTCCCGGAACGCGTCCAGGGCGCGGTCGATGTCGTCGGCGTCCACGTCCTTGTGGGTGACGCAGCGGATGGCGGCCGGCCCCGCGTGGTGCACCTTGATCTTGCGGGCGAGACAGCCGTTCACGAGCTCGGTGGCGCGGTCGGCCGACGCCACCTGGAAGCGGACGATGTTGGTCTCCACGGTGGCGAGGTTGAGGCTGATCCCCCGCAGGCCGGCCAGGCCCTCGGCGAGCCGCCGCGCGTGGGCGTGATCCTCGGCGAGCCGGTCGACCATGCTCTCCAGGGCCACGATGCCGGCGGCGGCGAGCACGCCCGCCTGGCGCATGCCGCCCCCGATCATCTTGCGCACCCGGCGCGCCTGAGCGATGAACTCGCGGCGGCCGCAGATGAGCGAGCCGACGGGGGCGCCCAGGCCCTTGGAGAGGCAGAACGTGAGCGAGTCCACCGGCCGGGTGAAGTCCTCGACCGGCCGGCCCAGGGCCACCGCGGCGTTGAAGATGCGCGCGCCGTCGAGGTGCACGGGCACGCCGGCGGCGTGGGCGGCGGCGGCCACGCCGGCGATCTCCTCGGGGCTGCAGCACGTGCCGCCGTGGCGGTTGTGCGTGTTCTCGATGCAGACCAGGCCCGTCACCGGCAGGTGGATGTTGGCCGGCCGCACCGCCTCGCGGACCTGCTTCGCCGTCAGGAAGCCGCGCTCGGTCGGAAGGGCCCGCGTCTGGAGCCCGCCCAGCCGGGCGGCGCCGCCCACCTCCGAGCCGAAGACGTGGCAGTCGGCGTCGAGGAGGATCTCCTGACCGGGCTGGGTCTGCGCGAGGATCGAGACGAGATTGCCCTGGGTACCCGAGGTCACGAAGAGCCCCGCATCCTTGCCCGTTCGCCGCGCGGCCAGAGCCTCCAGGCGCTGGACGGTCGGATCTTCCTCCCAGACGTCGTCGCCCACGTTTGCGTGGGCCATCGCCTCGCGCATGGCGGGAGAGGGAAGCGTGAAGGTGTCGGAGCGCAGCTCGACGACGTCGTGCACGGCTACCTCGCGGCGGTGCGGAGGCGCTGCGCGGCGCGGCGCCCCCACTCCGTATAGGGATACTCGTCCGCCAGCCGCTGGAACTTCGCGCGTGAGTCGACGCTCTTGCCCTCGAGGGCGTCCACCTCGCCGAGCCGGAAGAGTGCCTCGGGGATCACGAGCGTGCGCGGATAATCCTTCAGCACGACCTCCAGGCGCTGCCGCGCGGCCAAGATATTGCCCTGGTTGAGGTAGTAGCTGGCCACCCAGAGCTCCTTCTGGGCGAGCCGGCCGCGGCACACGTCGATCTTGGCGAGCGCGTCGGAGGCGTAGCGGCTGTCCGGATACTCACGCACCAACCGGCGGAACTGCTCGATCGCTCGCGCGGTGATGGACTGATCCTGCTCGACCGGCTTCATCTGGTCGTAGTAGCTCATGGCGTGCCGATACTGGACGAGGTCGGAAATCTCGTGGCGGGGGAAGAAGGCGAGGAACCCCTCGAACTCCTTGATCGCCTTGTCGAACTCGCCCTCGCGGTAGTACGCCTCGCCGATGAGGAACTTGGCCCGCGGCGCGTATGTCGACTGGGGATGACGCTCGACCACCTTGCGGAACTGAAGACGCGCCTCCTCGTACCGCCGCTTGTTCATCTCCTGCTCGCCCAGCGAATAGAGCTCGGAGGCCGGCGGCAGCGGCTGCGGCCGCTGCTTGAGGAGGTCGCTGACCATGGAGCATCCTCCGAGGAGGAGCGCCAGAGTGAGGTAGAGCGACACCGAGCGAGCCCGCGACGGGACGCGCATGTGTGCGTGAAAGGTAAGGGCACACCCCAGCAAAGTCAAGGAGATTGACAGGCTCCGGCCACCTCCTTATTATCCACCCCGTGCCCCTCCCCAAGATGCTTCGCGTCCGGCAACGCTTCGCGGGCCCCCGGCTCGGCGACATCCCCGAGGGAGTCCGCCAGACCCTCCAGGGAACCGCCCTCCCCATCAAGCCGGGGGCCACCGTGGCGGTGGGGGCGGGCAGCCGCGGGATCGCCAACATCGCCACCATCGTCCGGGCCACCGTGGATGAGCTCAAGGCGAGGGGGGCCCGGCCCTTCATCTTCCCCGCGATGGGCAGCCACGGCGGCGCCACCGCCGAGGGACAGCGGGACGTGCTCGCCCACTACGGGATCACCGAGGCGACCATGGGCTGCGAGATCCGCGCCTCCATGGACGTGGTGCAGGTGGGGGAGGCCCTCGGGCTGCCGGTCTGGATGGACCGCATCGCCTCCGAGGCCGACTGGATCGGGCTCGTCAACCGGATCAAGCCTCATACCGACTTCAAGGGCTCGATCGAGTCCGGGCTCTTCAAGATGATGACGATCGGGCTCGGCAAGTACCAGGGCGCCATCCAGTATCACCGGGCCAACGTCAACCACGGCTACGAGACGGTCATCACGGCGGTGGGCCGCGAGGTGCTCGCCAAGGCGCGCATCGGCTTCGGGCTCGGCATCGTGGAGAACGGCTACGACGAGACGGCCAAGGTGGAGGCCTTCGCGGCGGGCGACCTCGAGGCGGGAGAGCGGCGCCTCCTCAAGGAGGCGCGCGAGTGGATGGCGCGCCTGCCCTTCTCGCCCATCGACGTGCTGGTGGTGGAGGAGATGGGCAAGAACATCTCCGGCTCGGGCATGGACACCAACGTGATCGGGCGGCCCTCCAATCCCCACGAGCCCTTCCCCGCCGACCCCAAGATCCTGTGGATCGCCGCCCTCGACCTCACCGAGGAGAGCTACGGCAACGCCACCGGCATCGGCAACGCCGACTTCACCACACGGAAGCTCGTCGACAAGATCGACATGAAGATGACGCTCATCAACTGCATCACCGCCTGCTCGCCGAACGGCGCCAAGGTTCCCGCCACGTACGACACGGACCGGGAAGCCATCGAGACCGCGCTGTCGTGCATCGGGCTCACGCCGCCCGAGAAGGCGCGCGTGATCCGGATCAAGAACACGCTGCTCCTCGGCGAGATCGAGTGTTCCGAGGTGTTCCTGCCCGCCATCGAAAAGCGCCCCGACCTCGAGGTCGTGGGCGAGGCGCGCCCGCTCGGCTTCGACGCGAGCGGCCGGATCGCGCCGCTGCTCGCTCACTGACGGCTGTTCTCACTCGTGAACAAGGGGGTTCGCTCATGCCGGTTCTGAACGTGTGTGCACGCCTCGGCGTCCTCGCCTTCACCCTGCTGACGCTGGTGGCGGGAGAGCCCGCGCCCGCGTCCGCCCAGTCAAAGACGAGCCTCGTCTTCTCCGCGGGCCCCACCGGGGGCTCGTGGACACCCATGGCGGCGGCCACCGCCGAGGTGATCAAGCGGAAGTTCCCCGAGCTGGAGGTGCAGGTCGAGCCGGGCGCCGCCCTCGTCAACATGGAGAAGATCCGTAGCGACAAGACCGACCTCGCGTGGTCCATGACCACCGTCCTCTCCGACGCGCGCGCGGGCACCAACACCTGGAAGGGCAAGCAGACGGACAAGCCCCTCTTCGTCGCCAACTACTACCCGAACGTCTGGCAGCTCACGGTGCCCGTGGCCGCCGACGTCCGCAAGTTCGCCGACCTCAAGGGCAAGGCGGTGGCGCTGCCGCCGCGGGGGAACACGAGCCTGTCCGAGGGCTGGGAGCTATTGCTGCAGGCGCACGGCATGAAGCTCGACGATCTCGGGACGAAGAGCTTCGGCTCGATCACCGAGAACGCCGAGGCCATCCGGAACCGTCAGGCGTTCGCGATGGGCTGGTTCACCACCGTGCCCGCCTCGTTCATGCTCGACCTCGGCACCTCCCTCAAGCTCCGGATGCTCTCCCTGCCGGAGGACGTGATCGAGAAGATGCGCAAGATCAACCCCGGCTTCATCCGCCACGTGATCCCCAAGGCCACCTACGCCCAGTACGGGGTGGAAGAGGACGTGGTGACGATTCAGGCCCCGACCATCCTCATCGCCCACGCTAAGACGCCGCCCGACGTGATTTACAAGGTGACCAAGGCGGTGGTGGAGGGGCGGGAAGACTTCGCCCGCGTCACCGCCGCCATGAAGGGCGTGACGGCGAAGGACATGGCGCAGAGCTTCGGGATGGCGGTGCACCCCGGCGCGGAGAAGTACTTCAAGGAAGCCGGGCTCTCGAAGTAACGCGCGCCGGTGCGTAAGCTCACCGGATACGCGGCCGCGGTCGTCGGCGTGGTGGGGGTGGTCATGTCCCTCTACCACGTCTACGCCCGGCTGACGCCGGCGGCGCCGGACAGCCTCGTCCTCCGCATCATCGCGCTCGCCTTCTGTCTGGTGCTGTCCTTCCTGCTCTTTCCCGCGCGGACTTCGGCGCCGCTGGACGAGGACGGCACGCGGCTCGACGCGCCCGCCGACGCGCCCCGCACGATCCCGTGGATCGATCTCGGGCTGGCCGCCCTGTCCCTCGCCTGCCTCGCCTATCTCTTCGTCTACTACGACTACATCACCCAGCGGTTTCCCACCGCCCACCCGCTCGCCACCGTCGACATCGTGGTGGGCACGGTGACCGTGCTCCTCGTGCTCGAGGCCACGCGGCGGACGCTCGGCCTCGCCCTGCCCGTCCTGGCCCTCTGTTTCGTCGCCTACGCGCTCGCCGGCCCCTGGCTGCCAGGTCCCTTGCGCCACAAGGGCCTCACGTACGAGATTCTCATCGACCAGACGTTCTTCACCACGGAAGGGTTGTTCGGCATTCCCCTCGGGGTGGCCGCCTCCTACGTGATCCTGTTCATCATCTTCGGCGCGTTTCTCGAGCAGTCGGGAGCGGGGCAGTTCTTCATGAATTTCGCCAATGCCATCGCCGGCGGCCAGCGCGGCGGGCCCGGCAAGGTGGCCGTGGTCTCCTCCAGCATGTTCGGGACCATCTCCGGCTCGGCCGTCGCGAACGTCATGGTCGACGGCTGGCTGACCATTCCCATGATGAAGCGCACCGGCTTCAAGCCCGAAGCGGCGGCCGCGATAGAAGCGGTCGCCTCCACCGGCGGGCAGATCATGCCGCCGGTGATGGGGGCGGCCTCGTTCGTGATGGCGGAGTTCCTCGGGGTGCCGTACTCGACCATCATGCTCGCCGCCGCCATCCCTGCGATCTTCTACTACGGCACCCTCTTTGCGGCTATCCACTTCAACGCCGCGCGCACCGGCCTCCGGGGCATCCCGCGCGACGAGCTGCCGCGGATGCGCGATATCCTGCGGCGCCAGGGCCATCTGCTCGTGCCGGTGCTCGTGATCTTCTACCTGCTGCTCCAGGGGTATACCGCGACCTACGCCGCCATCATGTCCACGGCGTCGGTGCTGATCGTCTCGTGGTTCCGGCGCGACACGCGCATCACGCTCGCGAAAGCCATCCGCGCCTTCCGCGACGGCGCCCAGCAGACGGTGCCGGTAGCGATGGCCACCGCCACCGCCGGGATCATGATCGGCATCATCCTGCAGACCGGGCTGGCCATCCGGTTCACGAGCTTCCTGGTGGACTTCGCAGGCGGCTCGCTCTTCGTCGCCCTCGTGATCACCATGCTGGCCGCGATCATCCTCGGCACGGCGCTCCCGACCACGCCCGCCTACATCATGCTGGCCGCCCTGCTCATTCCCGCGCTGATCAAGCTGGGGGTTCCCCCGCTGGCCGCCCACATGTTCGCGTTCTACTTCGGGTGCCTCTCCGCGGTGACCCCGCCCGAGTGCCTGGCCGTCTACGCGGCGGCGTCCATCAGCCGCTGCGGGGTCTGGGCGGCAGGCTGGTACGCGATGCGCTTCGCCGCCGCCGGCTTCCTCGTCCCGTTCTTCTTCGTCTACTACCCCGCGCTGCTCTTCCAGGGTCCGTGGACGGGCATCCTCCTCGCGGCGGTGACGGGCGGCGTGGGAGTGGTGGCGCTGGCGGCGGGGCTGGAGGGCTATCTGTTGCGCACGGCGAACTGGCCCGAGCGGGGTCTCTTCGTGGCTGCGGCCCTGCTCCTCATCAACCCGGGGCTTCTCACCGACGCGCTCGGAATCGGGCTGCTCGTCGTGGGGCTGGCCTCGCAGAAGCTCCGGGCGCCCGATCTCGCGGTGGCGCCGAGGCCCGCCACATGACCCGCCCCCAGCTCGCCGCCCTGACGCTGATCGCCGCCGCCCTCATCGGAGGCACCATCATCTACGGCGTCCTGCGCCTCTACGCCTAGCCTCCGAGCGACCGCCGAGGTATCGATCGCTCGATTGGAAGCGCAGCGAAGAGCGCAGCCAGGGCGGGGGGCGGGGCGGGGGCCCTCGCGGCGAATGCTGTACTGAGCAAGCGAGGGCCCCCGCCCCGCCCCCCGC